>Ga0228535_1000395_pt1 | contig 128289 bp, 120 predicted proteins | sample SJ1metagenome_FD_168457 | JGI IMG/M metagenome (GOLD analysis project Ga0228535, IMG submission 168457) | Enriched culture of PCE-dechlorinating microbial communities from Ithaca, New York, USA - SJ1 | ecosystem: Engineered > Modeled > Simulated communities (microbial... > Unclassified...
AGACCTGATTACCTTGCTCCGAAAAGAAATCAGCGAAGCACCCATTACTGACTTCCTGAAAAGTAACATCGCGAAAAATATCGTGCCGTACGCTTATTCTTGAATCTGAATATGTCCAAACTCCAGTGAGCAGACTCGCGAGTCTGCTCGTAAACTTGATATACTGTTCAATCATCAATTCTTTCATCTCCGTCTCTCCTTTCCTTGGTTAGGATACCGCGGCGATCACGGCTGCCGCCCCGAATCGGACATTCTTTCATCGTAATCCTGTGAAACACCACCTCCCGTGTTTTATTCAGGCAACGGAGAATCATTATCGATATTCGACTCTTCCGAAGCATGGGTTAATACGTTCCTTCCCCATTTCTCCATTCCTCACCGTTAAGCCTCTTTACGGCAACGGCCTCAGGGTGGCTGGGGGAAGGAGCTGCCGATAGTTGAATAGGTATTATTGGTCTTCTCACCAATCACCAAAACCATTGCAACGATGATGACCGCGATGAGAATGAGCACCATCCCGTATTCAATAAGTGTCTGTCCACGTCTGTTTTTTACAACACTTTTCAGCGATGGAAACAGACCACGACACTTTTTCATGCACTTTCTCCATTCACTTCAACGTTATGAATCCCCACAAACATCTCTTGGCGATACCTCAACCCGACAAATTCAAATTTCACCAATAATTGCTACTTTACAGGTAAAATATACCCCCCGGAAAACACTTGTCAAGATGAAATATGAGCATTAACTTAATTATATATTTTTTGGAGATATGTTTACGTCTTCACACTTTTCTCATCCCTTAATGTTGTCTTAAAAATTAGCAGAGAGTTCCCGAAATGCAAGAGCCGTTACGAATTTGCCGTATCCCCCTTCTCTTCGCACGGACAGAAGCGCAGGGTCTCGCGGCCCTCCACGACGACCGTTTCCCTGAACATGGCGAGCGGCCTGACCCATAGGGAAAAATCACCATAGAGACACCGGTAGACGACCAGCTCCTCGCCGGTCTCGCTGTGCCGGGCTACACAGATGACTTCATAGTAGTTCCCCTTGTAGTGCCGGTAGCGGCCGGGCCTGACAGTGTCGTTACCCATCTCTGCTCCTCCTCGCGGAAACCGCCCGCCGCGGATCGGCAAAAGCCGAAGTTCATTCGTTCATCCCACATGGTTTTCACTGGAGCCTCTTGCAAAAGTATTCCGTTCATGGTTCGACAAGCTCACCACGAACGGGTTATAGCGACACATCCGTTCGCCCTGAGCTTGTCGAAGGGCAAAACCGGACTTTTGCAAGAGGCTCCCTGGTAATCCAATGTGCACCTGTATCCCCCCTGCCCCGCTCCCACAAGGGACGATGGGAAAAACCCTCTCCCCGGGGTGGGAGAGGGTGGCCGAAGGCCGGGTGAGGGGTAAAGCAGGGGTAGCGTCAGTGTCACGTTGAATGCGAACCCGGCCATGATGTGGGGTTGTTTTTTAAAATATATTCATTTTTTCCACAAATCGTGCTAGTCTGCCGCAACTTCAAGCAAATTTCGATTAGTGTACCAAAGAAGTTCTACAGGTCAATTGCCGGGCGTACAGAGTGACAACGACAGGGTGTCAAATCGCATGCAATAAAGGGGAGGGAACATGGCGGACACAAGGATTGTGAAACGGCTTCGGCGCAGGCTTTCCCTGCGTTTCGGGGTCGATGCTCCGGTCCGGCTGGCGTTTACCGAAGATGTCACGGCCCATGGCATGTTCATCAAGACCACCAACCTCTATCCGCCGGGCACCAGGATTGCCATTGAACTGATCCTGCCGGACGAAAAGAGGGTGAAGCTCATGGGAATGATACGATGGTCGAAGAAGGTTCCGCCGAGGATGATTCACCTGGTCAGGAAGGCGGGAATCGGGGTCAAGATCCTCAAGTTCGAATCGGGGGAAGAAGATTTCAGGCAATTTCTGGAGGGAGCCCAGGCGCCGATGCCGCAGGCTGTCGGGCAGGGAGTGCCGGTCGGAGAGCCCGCCTAATCCTCCGGGTACTCCGAGAAACTCTGGAGAGCGTCGGATATTTCCTGGGCTGCCACGGCGAACAACCGGTCGAGGATCCTCGACGACAACGCCGGCGGGTAGAGGGGAAAAGCGAGCCGGTAGATGAGGTCCAGCAGGCCGTCCTGCCGGTTTTCCTCGAGAAACATGGTCCCGTACTGGAAAAGCGGCGAATAGAGAAGCGCGTTCTCCATGACGGACTCGTCATCGCTGTAGAAAGGCAGTATCATCTCCAGGGAGAGGCACAGCCCACCCCCCGTCACATCCTCCGCGACAAAGACGAGCGCCTCGTCCCTCGGGTCCATCTCATGGGCCAGCACCTCCGGGCACACCAGGGCCGCGGGAAGCACCACCGGCCGTCCATAGTGGGGGTCGAGGCCGTACGGCCACCCCTTTGCCGTCAGAAACATTTCCAGCACACCGTACGCCTTACCTTGGATACGATCCATGTCCCGGTAAAACAGGGGACGAAGATCATCACGGCGGGTCACAAGGTCTTCCAGTCCGATATAATCGTCCTCATGCGGATTTCTCTTTTCCGGGTTATTTACCACCAACCGCAGATGCGTTCTTTTCCGGTCATCGGTTTCTTTTGTCATGGTTGAAGTTCCTGTGTTGGGGCGTATGGCATACGCCCCGATTGGGCGAACTGCTGTTCGCCCCGAATGGGTGTCATCTTGATTGCAAAATCGAATTAAATCTCTATGTCCATCAGCCTTCAGCCTTCAGTCTCCAGCCTTCAGTCTCCGCCCTTCACCCCTGAATTTCCGCGCCCCTTGGCGCGCTCCTCGCGGGTGCGGCGCAGGGCATGGCGGATGGTCGGAACGTTGGAGCGCCACTCGGGACTGACGATGGTTATGGCGATTTCCTCAATCTGCGTAAGAACGAGGACAATCGTGGAAAAACGAAAGAGCCAGGGAGGTCCCCCGGCGAAAAGCAGAACCGTGCCGATGCTCATGAGAACCGCGGACAGCTTTGCGCCCCAGGTATGGTAACTGGTCAGTCGACGATACTTGGCGAACCCGATGAGGATCGGCAGAAGAAAAGCTGCCAGAACCGCGATCACGAAGGGCGCTTCCCGCCGCACAATCTCCGGCCAGAGCCACCATGCGCACAAGGGGGTGGAAAGATAGATGGAAAAGTCACCCCAACTGTCAAGCCTGGCGCCGAATTCCGATTCCTGCCGGAGCCTGCGGGCAAGATAGCCGTCGGCAACGTCGGTCAGGAGAGCGAAGACGAGCAGCAGGAGAAAAGCATCGGCATACCCCTGCCGGGCCAGCACGAGAAGGACCGGAACGGACGACAGCCTCAGTCCGCTCAGAATATTGGGAATGGTGACCAGTCTCTCTGTCATTGCTCGTTAAGAAATACAGAAGATCGGAACGCCCTGTCAAGTCATTTGGCTTCTCCGCGATTGACAGGTATCCCTGTAATTTTATACTGTACGGAGAGAACTCATGGGAAAAACACCGGCTTGATTGCGACGCGGCATGACATCCGGATACCATGATGAACGGGCCATGCCCGACATTTCATTAACAGGAAGGGAGAAACACCATGCTGAAAGAGTTCAGGGAATTTGTAATGCGCGGCAACGTGGTGGATATGGCGGTGGGTATCATCATCGGTGCGGCTTTCGGGAAGATTGTCACCTCTTTCGTGAGCGATGTTCTCATGCCCCCCATCGGGCTCCTGATGGGCAAGGTCGACTTCTCCAACCTCTTCATCGATCTGTCCGGAACCGGGTTCGCGACCCTGGCGGAAGCAAAGAAGGCGGGCGCCGCGACCATCAACTACGGGCTCTTCTTCAACACGATTCTCGACTTCATAATCGTGGCCTTCGCAATCTTCCTGCTCATACGGCAGATTAACCGCATGAAACGCGAACCGGCGCCTGCCGCCCCCGACACCAAGGAATGCCCGTTCTGCCTCTCCTCGGTTCCCCTGAAGGCGGTCCGCTGCCCCCACTGCACCTCGGAACTGAAATAACGCGAGCACACCCTCCCCGTCTTTTCTCAACGGTTTGTCCCTGCAACGGCAGGTGGAGTCATCCGAAGAGGACGACTCCACCTGCCGAAACCGGGTTTGTTCCGGCTTCGGCGGATCCGTCGCTACTCTTCACCCGTCCTCGTATCGACTCCGGTGCAGTCGAAGGCGTGGCCGACTATCTGCTCATCGAGCCCGCTGAATTCCTGGCGCCAATAGATATGCGTCGCGCCCATCTCCTTCGCCTTGAGCGATGTCTGGGATTTGAAGTCGGCCAGCACCGCGGGAGGCCCCCACATCCTTTTACCCACGGGACCGGGGAACGTCCCGACTTTGCGGCAATCCCTGACGTATATCGGTTCCGTTTCAATGAGGGGGGGTGGTGTCACCGAGCAACCGGAAAGCACTACCAGTAAACATGTAAGCATGGTTTTCTTCATGGAACCTCCGGGGGTCGTTTACTGCCCGGACAGCCGTCTAGCCGTCCGGGGTTCCTGATAGTAGCAGATAATCGGGTGAAACGACCACAAAAAACCCCAGCCTCTACCATCCTTTCCGTTTTCTTATCCATTTTTCCAGAGAAATGGCCGGCAGGACGATGGCGCCCGCCAGGGCGGCGGTCAGCCAGGACTGTATGTCCAGAGGCGCGGAGCCGAACAGGTTCCGGAGCTGCGGCAGATAGGTAAAGCAGAGCTGAAGCAGCAGAAGGATGCCGACGCCCGCAAACACCGAAGGATTGGAGAAGACACCCTGGGCGAAGATGGAATCGCGCAGGGAACGGCAGTTGAACAGGTAGAATATCTGCGAGAACGTAACCACGGTGACGCACAGGGTCTGCGCCTCGGCCAGGGCCAGGGCATGCAGCTCCGCGGTGAGGGGGTGAGTGCCGACAATGCGGTAGTATTCCCACAGGAAGAGGCCGCACCCTCCCGCTGTCATGAGGGCCGCCACCATGACGAGACGATAGATGATGAACCGGGAGAATACCGGTTCATTGGCGGGACGCGGCGCCCGGCGCATGGCGTTCGGTTCCAGGATTTCGAATGCCAGCGGGATGGAAAGGGTCACGCTCGCCACCAGGTTGATCCAGAGTATCTGGGTCGGCGACATGGCCATGAGCAGCTCGTTCACGCCGTCCACCGTCACCGTAGGGAAAAAGAACATGGCCACCGCAAGGATGCAGGCCAGGGCCAGGTTGGTGGGGAGCACGAAGGCCAGGGACCTGATGAGGTTGTCGTATACCCTGCGGCCCTCCTCAACCGCGGCCGCGATGGAGGCGAAGTTGTCGTCCATGAGCACCACTTTTGCCGCCTCCTTGGAAACGGAGGTGCCGGTGATGCCCATGGCAACGCCGATGTCGGCGCGCTTCAGCGCCGGCGCGTCATTGACCCCGTCTCCGGTCATGGCCACCACATGGCCGCGCGCCTGAAGCGCCTCCACCAGCCGCAGCTTGTGCTCCGGCGCCACCCGGGCGAAAACGTTTGTTTCCAGTGCGACCGTCTGCAGTTCTTGGTCGGTGAGGCCGTCCAGCTCCCTCCCCTGCACGGCTTTCCCGCCGTCCGTCAACAGGCCCAGCTGGCGTCCGATGGCCTCGGCCGTGGTAGGATGGTCGCCGGTTATCATCTTGACCGTGATTCCCGCGCCGTGGCATTCCCGGATGGCGTCCATGGCCTCGGTGCGCGGCGGGTCGATCATGCCCATGAGACCGGCAAAGGTGAAGCCTTCTTCCTCTTCTCCCTCCAGGATCCGATCCTCGGCGGCGCTCTCCTTCCAGGCAAAGGCGATCATCCGCATGCCCTGCCGGGCATAGGTTTCAACGGCGTCAAGCGCGTCGCCCACCTCCTCCTCTTCGAGGAGGCAGCGTCGAAGCACGGTTTCCGGCGCTCCCTTGAGAAGGATCCTTCCCTGTCCGCCGATTCGGTGCAGGGTTGCCATGAATTTCGTATCTGATTCGAACGGAATGACATCCAGGCGGGGAAAGCGCTCCCGCAACGCGCGAGACGTCAGCCCTCCCTTTTCGCCGGCAACCACCAGGGCAGCCTCCGTGGGATCGCCGGTCGGCGACCACGTATCCCCTTCCAGGCGCACCGCGGCATCGTTGCACAGCACCGCCATGGTCAGGAGAACCCCGAGGCCGTCGGAGGGTTCCGTCAGGCGGATACCGTCATGCTCGATCTCACCCGCCGGATCATACCCCACACCCGAGAACCGGTACTCATGCCCGTCCACCCATGCCACCTGGACCGTCATTTCATTGCGCGTCAGGGTGCCGGTCTTGTCGGAGCAGATGACCGTGGTGGCGCCCAGGGTCTCAACCGCGGGCAGGTGGCGCACCACGGCGTTGCGGGAGGCCATGCGCCGCACACCGATGGCGAGCGCAATGGTGATCACCGCGGGCAGGCCTTCCGGGATGGCGGCTACGGCAAGGGTGACGGCAACCATGAGCGATTCCCCGACCGGAGCATTCTTGATCCAGATACCGAACCCGATGAGCACCGCGACAACGGCCACCGTCGCAATGGTTATGCCGGTGGTCACCTTGGTCAGCTGCCTGGTGAGGGGCGTCGCGAGCTGCACCGTCTGGTTGAGCATTTCGTTGATGCGTCCCAGTTCCGTAGCTTTTCCGGTGCCGACCACAACCCCCGCTCCCGCGCCCTGGAGAACCATGGTGCCGCTGTACGCCATGCCGAGGCGATCCCCCAGAGAAGACTCCCGAGCCACGGCCTCGGAATGTTTTCCCACCGGCAGGGATTCTCCGGTGAGAGCAGCCTCCTCCACGAGGAGATTTTTCGCCCGGAACACGCGGAGGTCGGCAGGCACCTTGTCGCCGCTCTGGAGCGTGACCACGTCGCCCGGAACCAGGTCGCGGGCGGAAACCGTAGCGAGCTGACCGTTCCGGATCACGGAGGCTGACTCGGGGACCATGGCGGCAAGCGCCTCGATGGCCTTACCGGCCCGGTATTCCTGGATGAACCCGATAATTGAATTAATGATTACGGCGCCGAATACAACGGATGAGTCGGTGAATTTTCCCAGCGCCACGGAGAGGACGCCCGCCCCGATCAACAGCCAGCCGATGGGGTTGTTCACCTGGCGCCAGAAAATGCGCCACGGGCCGTCGCCGCTCTTTCGGGCAAGTTCGTTGGGGCCGTATTCCCGGAGACGTCCGGCCGCCTCTTCCGGGGAAAGGCCGTCGGAACGGGTTTCAAGGGCCGCCAGGACCTCCTCGGCGGAAAGCGCATGCCATTGCGTGTTGTCGAGTTTCATGAGCAACGTCCTTTCTTGGAGTTATTCGCTTGTGCAATCAAGATGACCCCTAGTTGTAGGGGCGAACAGAAGTTCGCCCACGAACAGCAGTTCGCCCAATCTTGGGCATATGCCATACGCCCCTGCATCTGGGTTTTACCTGTCATCCTGATTGCAATCCGGAATCACTTCTTCCCGATAGACACTTCAGGGGTGAAGCCGACGGGAAGGATCACCCACTTTTTCCCCTTCTGCTTCATCCGCAGGGCCCGGGAACCGGCTTCGTCGCCCAGTCCCCAGAAATAGTCGACCCGCACCGCGCCGCGAATGGCCCCGCCCGTATCCTGGGCCATCATCAGGCGGTTCAACGGACGGTCCGACAGAGGCCACGAGGTGGAGAGAAATACCGGCGCGCCCAAAGGGATATGGCGGGGATCCACGGCGATGGAGCGTCGTTCCGTAAGGGGGACTCCCAGTGCGCCCAACGGGCCGGACGGCGAGTCGGGAAGCCGGCGGAAGAAAACATAGCTGGGATTCTCGTTGAGTGCCGCGGTCAGCTTCTCGGGATTATCCTTCCCCCACTGCCTGACCCTGTGCACGGAGGCTTCGCCGGCCGCAAACTCCCCCCGCTCGACGAGTGTCCGGGCCACGGATCGGAACGGATGGCCGTTCTGGTCGGCATAGCCGATGCGTATCCGCTCACCTGTGGGGAGCTCCACGCGGCCGGAGCCCTGAATCTGCAGGTGCAGGAGATCCACCGGGTCCTCGACCCAGGCGATGGGTTGGCCGCTGAATGCGCCGTCCGCATCGTCAATCTCCGCACGGCTGAAGTAGGGGACCAGGCGGTTGTCCACCACCCTGCCCCGCAACCGCATGTGCTTCAGTTCCGGATACAGTGACGACAGGTCCACCCGTACCAGATCGGGAGGCACGCCGTACACGGGATAGCGGGCGCGTTCGGTCCGTACCAGGTCGCCGTGGATTATCGGCTCATAGTACCCCGTGACCAATCCTTCGGTCGTTTCATCCGGGTTCACCACCTGATACGGCACAAAACTGCCTGTAAAGAAATCCATGACAGCCCGACTGTCCGCGCCGTTAATCCGCCACGACTTCTCACACACCGCTTCCCAGCCGGGTTTTTTTCCAAGCGCGGCGCAGGACCTGAGCCAGGCCGGCCATGCTTCCGTCAGATCGTCATCCCGCCAGCCGGGGAGGTCATCCCATCGGGCCGGGCGGAGGATCGCGGAAGAAACGGCCGTCCCGACGGGCGTCGGAGCAGGCGACGCCACCGCAACAGGCGATGGAGAAGCCGCGGGGCCCGCCGGCGATGCCTGACGGTGCGGTTCGCGGATCGTTGCGTGAGGCGCGGAACAGGCGGACAGGAACAGCGCCCCGAAAATACAGAACGACATGAGCCTGGATTCGGCGGTTGAAGTCATCCTTCGTCCACTCCGGATGACTCCGACCGCCGTTTTCAGGATGGATCCCGCCGCTGCCCAATGTCTTCTCATCGCGGCCAACTATACCGCCACCCTGCATACCGTCTTGTCGGCGATCATCTCCTGGAGCTGGCTGAGCAATGCCCTCTCCTCGGGGTCGATAATGCCGTCCTCGTTGGCGATATGGAGGATTTCCTCGTATTCGGCGTTGGTAATCCTGTGATCCTCGATGGCTGCATGGATTACGTCCGCAAGCCTGCGCGCGCTGCTGCTCGGTTTCATGGGTACCTCTCTTTCCGGAAGTTTCGCGCTTCCGTTCGGGATGGAATGACCCGGCCCTGCCCGGGCCGGGGGTGATAAAAAAGCCGAAAACCGCCCGGAGGGAAATCGGCGGGAAACAGGGGGGAATATGCCCCCGCCGGGGACGGTTTCCGGAATTGAAAACGGTTTGCTCTCAGAGAACTCCCGCCTACTTGGCCATCCTCCGCAGGATCTCGCGCAGTTTGCGCAGTTCCTCGCCGTAGCCGGCCCAGTCTCCCTGCCGCTGCAGACTGACCGCCTTGTCGAAGATTGCCATGGCTTCCCGCGCCAACGGCGACGACTGGGCGCCTTCCTCTCCCGCGGGCCTGGAAACGGCGGGCTCGGCGGTCCTCGGTTTCCGGGTGCCGAATATCCGCTGCAGTGCCAGTTCCAGATTCTCCTCCATGACAACCTCGTCGCCATAGGAGACTATCACCCGCCGCAGTTCGGGAAGCCCTGCTTTGTCGGCGGCAGCCAGATAGAGCGGCTGCACGTACAGGAGCGATTTTTCGATGGGGATGACGAGCATGCTCCCCCGTATCACCTGCGATCCGCGCTGATTCCAGAGGGTCAGTTGCTGGGAAATGTACGAATCCTGGTTGATGCGGGCGTCCACCTGCTTCGGGCCGTAAATGAGGCGGTCCCTGGGGAAGGTATAGGCACGCAGCTTGCCGTAGTTGGCGCCGTCGCAGCGTGCGGTGAGCCAGGCCGCCAGGTTGTCCCTCTTCGAGGGGGTGAAGGGGAGCAGCAGGATGTACTCCTCCTCTTTCTCGCCGGGGAGCTTCATCACGGTATAGTACGGCTCCATGGGCTGTTCGCCCACTACCGGAACCTCCCACAGGTTCTCCTTGTTATAGAAGACCTTGGGATCGGTCATGTGGTACGCCGTGTACATGGCGGCCTGCGTCCGCAGAAACTGGTGGGGGTAGCGGATATGCCTGCGCAGGTCCTCGGGCATGGCCGAAAGCGGCTTGAACAGTTCCGGAAACGCCCGCCCGTAGACCTTGACCAGTACGTCGTCGGTATCGTTCAGGTAAAAGTCCAGGGACCCGTCGTAGGCGTCCACCACCACCTTCACCGAGTTCCGCAGGTAGTTGATGCCCCCCTGGAGCGGCTTGGAATAGGGAAGCCGGTCGGTGAAGGTGTAGGCGTCCATAATCCACTTCAGCCTGCCGTCATCGGAAACCACCATGTACGGATCCCCGTCGTACCGGAGGAACGGCGCCACCGCTTTCACCCTGTCACCCACGGTTCGGTAGTAGAGGATGCGGCTCTTCTCTGTGATATCGGACGAAAGGAGGATCTTTTCCGTCCGGAAGCGGGCGGAGAACAGGATCTTGCGCAGGAGCGAATTCAGGGAGACTCCGCCCTTTCCGGCATAGGTGGTGTTGATGTTGCCCGTGGCGGTGGGGTAGCTGAATTCCGGCACCTTTGTCCTGACGATGACGTAATCGTTGGACATTTCTCCATAGTAGATTTCCGGCCGGGTCACCCGTATGTCCGCCAGACTGACCGCCGGGATATCCTTGACGAAGAATTCGGGAAGCCCCTCCTTGCTGATGCGGCTCACCGGCCCGAAGGTCAGCCCGTTGCCGTGGGTGAAGATCAAGCGCTCGTTGATCCAGGACTTGCTGGGAAGGTCGTTATAGGAAAGCTCGCGCGGCGAGAGCATCACCTGGGTGTAGCGGCCGTTCACCGTGTACCGGTCGTTATCCACATCGAAGAACTTGTAGTAGGTGCGGATCTGCTGCAACTGGCTGTAGGTGCGCAGGAGCGGGGCATGGTCCCAGAGCCTGATGTTCCTGATGGTCGCGTCGTTGGATTCGATATCCGCCGCGGACAGGTTGTACTTCACGTCGAAGGGGACCGTTTCCACGCTGTCCAGATCGTACCCGAAGCGGGTGAATTTTATGTTATTGGCAAGATAGGGTGTTTCCAGGGCCAGTTCATTGGGCGCGACCTTGAATTTCTGGAGCAGCGCCGGATACAGCGAGATACCCGCCCCGTACAGCAGGGCAACCGCCGCGGGCCCTGCAACCGCCATGCGCAAGCGGCCCTTCCAGACACCGAAAACCAGAACCAGCGCCGCAAGGGGCGTCATAACCGCAAGAACCCGGAGCATGGGGATACGAGCATTCACGTCCGCGTATCCCGCTCCGTGCACCGTTCCCTCTCCGGACAGCAGCAGACGGAAGGTGTCCAGATAGAAACCGAAGCCCACCACCAGCAGGAACAGCCCGGCAAGAACCGCAAGGTGCGTCTTCACCTGCCGGGAAACGGAGACGCCCCGTTCCGAAAGCGTGATGCCTCCCCGCACATAGTACGCCGCTCCAACCAGGACGGCTGAAGACATCAGCACGAAACCGGCGAAGCTTTTGACGACCTCCAGCAGCGGCAGCTGAAACAGGTAAAAGCCCAGGTCTTTGTCCATGACCGGATCCCGGACGCCGGCAGCGAGACCGTTGGCGAACAGGAGAAATGTCTGCCAGTGCAGGGCGGCCCACTGCCCGGCAAAGAATGCGAGAAGCGCCGCCCCCGCGATAGCCAGGGGTTTGGACAGGCGCTGCAGCTCATTCATCCTGAGCTGGTAGATGTTTTCTCCGTGCAGGGCAAAACCCGTCACAGGGAACCGCGCCCGGAAGACGATGATGAGGTTCACCAGGACACAGGCCAGCATCACCGCCCCGCCACCCACACCGACCCCTATCTTCGTCCCGAGGATGGTGGAAAACACCGAAGAGAACCCGGTCTCGACGAAGAAAAGCCAGTCGGTGTAGAGATGGATGAGCGACAGGAGGCCGGGAAGCAACAGCACAAGCGCCGCGGCTATCAGATAGAATCTCTTGCGTCCTGACATGAAAACCTCCTACGACAGTCCATGATCCAACTGCCGTTTTCAGGATGATACGGCCGCAAGGCGGCCGGGCCTACCTTCCGAGCGGAGCGCCCCCCCGGGCCATGGCTTCAAGCCGGGCGATGCGCTCTTCCATGGGCGGATGGGTGGAAAAAAGCCGAACCAGAGCGCCTCCCGAGAGGGGATTGACGATGAACAGGTGGGCAGAAGCCGGGCGGGCCTCCTGCATGGGGATCATCTGAGAGGCGGTGTGGAGCTTGCGCAAGGCCCCTGCCAGAGCCAGAGGACGACCGCAGATCCGGGCGCCCCCCTCGTCGGCCAGATATTCCCGGGAACGGGAGACCGCCATCTGGATCAGCATGGCCGCCATGGGAGCGACAATGGCCATGAGCAGGGAACCCACCACCCCTCCCGCGCCCTCTTCGTCGTCGCCCCCGCCCCATGCCCAGCATGGCGCCCCACTGGAGCATGCTGCCGATCATGGAAATGGCGCCGGCAAAGGTGGCGGCGATGGTTGATACAAGGATATCGCGATTTTTGACATGGGCCAGTTCGTGGGCCATCACCCCCTCCAGTTCCTCGGGAGTGAGAATGCGCAGGATACCTTCCGTAGCGGCAACCGCGGCGTGGCTCGGGTTGCGGCCGGTGGCGAAGGCGTTGGGGGAATCCTCCGGGATGATATAGACGCGGGGCATGGGAAGACCGGCCTGAGTGGCGAGACGCCTCACCATTCCGAAGAACGCGGGGTGGTCATCTTCGCCGATTTCTCGGGCGCCGTACATCTTCAGGACAATCTTGTCGGAAAACCAGTAGGAAAAGAAGTTCATGGCGCAGGCCATGAAGAAGGCGAAGACCATGCCGGTCTTGCCGCCGAGGGCACTCCCCATGAGTACCATGAGAACGGTGAGGAGTGAGAGAAGCAGGGTTGTCTTGAGTCGATTCATCGTTTTACCTCCGACGATGGTGGATATCGCCGGGGGTAATAAAAAAGACCTTTACCCCCGGCTGGTGTGCCTGGATAAAGGTCTTGCCGACGATTCCAATCGTCCCCGGCCCGGGTCTTGCGACCGTCTTGACGGGCTCGGGGCCGGCCATGTCCCCGGCCGGTAGCTACTCCCCTTTGTTGGGAAAAAAGGTAATAAAGAGTGGCCGGAAAGTCAAGGGGAAAATTATCGTGTCCGCAGAACGCGAATAATCATGGGCGCCAATTCTTCAAGTCCTGACCCCGTTGTTTCCCAGGGAGCACCATCGAGCGGGGAATAGTGCCAAAGGCATGCTACGGCATTCCGCGGCCTGAATCCCATGCGGTGTATGCGGCCTTGTATGCCTCAAGGCAGTTCGCATCGTTCAATCCCGGATTCATCATTCTGAAGGCGTCAATAGCCGTCTGCAGTTTTGGGGCGAAAAAGCTGGTTGCCGAATCGACTTCGGAAGCATCGTAACCATTCGCCTGTAATGTGTCGCTGAAAACCGTTGTGTGATAGATGAGGGATTCCCAGTATGCACTGACAAAAAAGTACGTGGGATGTTTCAGGCACGATATGGCAAGGAATTTACCGGCATTGCGGGCGCGTTGTTCACCGGTGACCGGGGGATTGAGGTATTTTCTCCGAAGGCCTCGATATCTTCTTTCGGCTAATTCTATTTTCCTGCGATAGATCGAACTGCGTGAAGGGCGGCCGAATGATGAAGGCGCGGCAAAGATTTCCCACGGCTCCATTGTCGGATCTTTTGATTGAAGTTTCGCATAAAAGTTGTCCATATGAGGGGAAAACAGGGACTCGGAGGGTAGATCTATCCCGCTGTGCATAGGAGTTTGGCTGTCCTCGATAAAGGTTTTCCAGGAACGGGCGGGGATATTGATCACCCGAAGCAGCCATACTGCAAGGGCGGCCGCACCGTGACAACCGTCATGCACCCAATATCGAGGTCCCAGGACCGACCCTGGCTTCAGGGTTCGGGTGAACATCTTCTCGATGGGCTGTGGCCCGGGATATCCGTAAGCCTCTATGCGTTTCTCCTCACTGAGGCCCTGCGTGCCGTGCCCAAGATTATCGCGCAACCATCGGAACACCTCCCATATCGTCCCTCGCTTGTCTTTCCGTATCAAAGAATTTCCACTTCTGATCGACGGGTCGCTACCGGTCAGGAAACGGTACGATTTGTCCGGTCGTGTCGGCATCCCCTTGCCGCTGACATTCTCGTTAATCATATATAGATGCGAAGCGTTGCCCGTTCCCTTCTTGAACATGTTGGGCCCGCCGAGGATCATAGCCAGTTTCCCGGTGTCGTAGTTGTGAAGACGCCAGGGAACGGCCCCGGTGATTTCAATCCACAGGGAATGTGCCACATGGGCAAGAAATATGTCCGAAGCGCTTTCGATGGTCATGTAGCCATTGGTAAGCGGCGGAGCGAAGTCGGGGAGGAAGGTATAGTAGATCTCTTTTCCTGCTTCGATGACGGAGTAGTAGTACTTCAGATTGGTGTGAAAATCATGGGTGGGCGTGTACTGGGACCAATCGTCATAAGAAACGCCATCCCAGGTAATCGCTGCACGCACTGTGGGATATCTGTTGAGGTACTCATCGTAGGGTGCAGTCATGTTCCCTCCCGTTTCTCACTCGGCTCGGCCGGTGACCCGGCGCATTTTTATGCGGGGGCCACTTGTCCAGTTGTCTGCCATGTTTACATCAGAAACCGGTAAAGAGGAAGTCTAATGCTGCAATGATTTCGGCACGGGGTTCCTTGAGAGAGCAGACTTTGTTTCCCGGGACATGCTGGTTGACTCCGGGAAGCTCAGCCGTTGACATAATCACGGTGGTTCGTTTTATCCTGAATTGACTCAGCAAAGAGGTGTCGCGTCTAAACATTTACACTGCGCGCCACCTTCTTTGTCAATGTATAGGCCACCGTGGGGTCGGGCCACCGTGGGGTCGGGACTTGAAGTTTTGAACTTCATGCCATCTTCAAATCTTCAAATCCTGACCCTACAGATTCCCTTCAAGGGTTTGTTATTTTTCCCATTTCAAGGGACTGACCTTGCTGTTCCTACGTTTATTTCTCTTAAATAATAATATGTTATGCTTGACATTACACAATTAAAGGTGTAACAGTTTGTGTAAAGGAGGTGCATCATGGCTACGAACCTGGCTCTTGACGACAAACTGCTTGAAGAAGCTCGCATCGTCGGCAAACATTCAACCAAAAAAGCAGTGGTTAACGAAGCTCTTGCGGAGTACATTCAACGCCGAAAACAGGCCGAAATCATCAACCTGTTTCATGCGGTAGATTATGACCCCGACTACGATTACAAGACACAGCGAAACAAGAGATGAAGATACTCGTTGATACATCTGTATGGTCCCTGGCTCTGCGCCGCAGCCTGCCAAATGATTGCCCCGAGGTAACTGAACTAATCGAGTTGATCCGTGAGTTACGTGTTCACGTCATCGGTCCGGTACGTCAGGAAATCCTTTCCGGGGTCAAAAACCGATCACAGCTCCTGAAACTGCGCAATCACCTCCGGGCATTTCCCGATCTTGAAGTGACAACCCGAGATTACGAAGCTGCCGCTGAATTCTTCAATATCTGTCGCGGCAAGGGAATCCAGGGATCAAATACCGACTTTCTCATCTGTGCCATAGCAGCGAGGCACAAGACACCCATATTTACCACGGATGCCGATTTTACGCTATTTCTGCCCCACCTGCCCATTACACTCCATACCCCCCGTATCTGACCAATCGGGGGAGGAGGAGGGCCACTGTTCTCTTTGATCTCCCGAGTCATTGAGGTGTTCGTCCCGGTAACCTCCTCCCCATTTGTTTTCCAGGATTCTGATTATGCGATTCTGGTTCTGGAAGACATTAGCGAACTGGTTGAACTGCGAAATATCATACCGATTTGCGCCGTCTGCAAACAAGTACGGACTGACGAAAATTACTGGATACAGGTGGAATCATACCTCAAGGATCGGTTGGATATTGACTTTACCCACGGGTTGTGTCCGTCCTGCCGCGACAAGTGTCTGCACGAACTGAACGCCCTGAAACAAAACAATACATAAATCTGTCCCGGGTATCGCGTTATTGTTCCTCGTGATTTTTCAGCCAACGGTGGCGAGATCCGTATTTTTCGGCGATTCGCTGTATGGTGTTGTTATGAATTTCTTTTCCATCTCACAGCTTTTCCTATTGCTGTGATAATTGAGAATATAATAAACCAGTACAGCCGGCCACGTACAACGGACATCGAAATATGCAATAAACAGGCAATAAATAGGGACACTTCCCCATTTATTTTCTTAAAACAGGGAAGTGTCCCTATTTTCCACTATTTTCCACTCCCCCGACAATCCACTCCATGACGCGCACCGCGAGGTACAGCGCCGCAATGGGCACGGCCCAGGCCAGGCCGAGCAGGGACAGCAGCGCACTCTGCCTGTTCGGAAGGCTTTCAAGATCCCGGAGATAGCGTTCCCGGATGCGGGCAAAGTCCCGGTCCGCGTCCGGGCCGATGCGGTGCCTCCCGCGCACCTCCGCAATCCAGGCATCGAACCCCTCCCTGCGGGCGGCCTCGAAGATTCCGCTCGGTGACTCGGCCACAAAGGCGAGCCCGTCATACCTCCTGACCTCCTCGGTCACGGCGAACACCAGGGCACGCTCCGCATCTCCGCGGCTCGGCATCAGGAGATAGCCGGTGCCGGCAATCAGGGCCAGCCAGGCCACGGCCACCGCGACCCAGAGGCGCCGCAGCCGCGTCAGGCCCGGCTGGAACCGGGCAAACCGCCGCTTTTTCCTTCTTTCCCACGCTCCCGAGGGGCTTTTCTCCAGGTTTATATCCATTGGTCACCCCTCATGCCACGCTCCGGCGAATCCTCTCCGCCAGCTTCGTCACCCGCTTCGTGGACTTCCTGTTCTTCACCGCCATGGCCAGGGCCTTGACCTGGCCGATGATGATCACCAGCTTCTTGCCCCGGGTCACGGCCGTGTAGAGCAGGTTCCTCTCCAGGAGCATGTAGTGCTGCATTGCGAGCGGGATGACCACGGCCGGGTATTCCGAGCCCTGGCTCTTGTGGATGGAGGTGGCGTAGGCCAGGGAGACCTCGTCCAGTTCGCCGAACTCGTACTCCACGCTGTGGCCGTCGAAGTCGGCGCGCAGCAGACCTTCCTCGGGGTCCACGGACTCGATGCGGCCGATGTCGCCGTTGAAGACCTCCTTGTCGTAGTTGTTTACGGTCTGGATCACCTTGTCGCCGGGCGCGAAGCGGGTACCGAAACGGGTGACGGACGGCTCGGCGCCGGGGTTGAGCCGCTGCTGCAGCTCCACGTTCAGGGAGCGCACCCCGAGCCCGCCCCGGTTCATGGGGGTGAGGACCTGGATGTCCCGCACCGGGTGGAAGCCGAACCGCTTGGGAATGCGCTCAATCACCACCTGCATCACCTTGTCGTGGATTTCCTCCGGCGTCTCGGCCGGGATGAAGTAGAAGTCGGTCAGGTCCGCGCCCTCGGCCTTGAGGGGCATGTCTCCCCGGTTGATGCGGTGGGCGTTGACGATGATGCGCGAGGAGGCGGCCTGGCGGAAGATCTCGGTAAGGCGCACCGTGGGGACCACACCGGAATCGATGATGTCGGCCAGCACCGCGCCAGGCCCCACGGAAGGGAGCTGGTCCACATCACCCACGATGATGAGAGCCGCATGGTCGGGTATCGCGGCCAGCAGCCGGTTCAGCAGCACGATGTCCACCATGGAGGACTCGTCCACCACAACCAGGTCCGACTCCAGGGGATTGTCCCTCCCCCGCTTGAAGCCGAAGGTCTGGGGATCGAACTCCAGCAGGCGATGTATCGTCTTCGCCTCCAGGCCGGTGGATTCGGAGAGCCGTTTGGCGGCCCTGCCGGTGGGTGCGCACAGGGTGACGCGGATCTGCCTGGCCCGGATGATGCGCAGAATGCTGTTCACCAGGGTGGTCTTGCCCACGCCCGGCCCGCCGGTGATGACGACCACCTTGGAGGAAAGGGCCAGGGCAACGGCATCCCGCTGGGAAGCGGACAGGACCAGGCCGGTCTTCCCCTCCACCCACGGGATCGCCTTTGCGGCGTCGATGTCACCCCAGGGGGGAACGCCCGGCAGCAGGCGGGCGAGGCTTGCGGCGGCCCCGTTCTCGGCCTTGAACAGGGGGGTGAGGAACAGACACTCCTTTCCGCCTATCTCCGCCCTCGCCAGGTTCTCGTCCGAGATCTCCCCGTGGATCGCATCGTCGATGATTGCGGCCGGTATCTCAAGGAGATCCGTGGCCTGATCCGCCAGGGCCTCCCACGGCCAGGCGCAGTGCCCGTCCGCGCAGATTTCCTGCAGGACGTGCCGCACCCCTGCCCGTGCCCGGATCAGGGAGTCGCGGGCGATGCCGAGCCGTTCCGCGATGGCGTCCGCGGTTTTGAAACCGATGCCGTGGATGTCCAGGGCCAGGCGGTACGGGTTTTCCGTTACCTTGAGGATGGCCTCGTCGCCGTACGTCTTGTAGATGCGCACGGCGCGGGCGGTTCCCACGCCGTGGGACTGGAGGAAGACCATGATCTCGCGGATTACCTTCTGTTCCGCCCAGGCGCCGGTGACCTTTTCCATCCGTTTCCTGCCGATGCCGGGGAGGTCCAGCAGGCGGATGGGGTCGTTCTCGATGACCTGGAAGACGTCCGTGCCGAAGGCCTTTACCAGCACCTTGGCGAAGTGGGGGCCGATCCCCTTGACCATGCCGGAACCAAGGTATTTCTCGATCCCCTCGACGGTGCCCGGCAGGACCGCCGAAAGCCGCACGGCCTTGAACTGGAGGCCGTGGGTGCGGTCGTTGTGCCAGGAGCCGAGGCACTCCACGAACTCTCCCGGCGTGATGAAGGCGGCGGAACCGACCACGGCCACCAGCTCCCTCCGCCCTCTCACCTTGACCCGGAGCACGCAGAAGCCGCTCTCTTCGCTGTGAAAGGTGACCCTCTCCACGGAGCCGGCAAGTCGTTCCAACGGTGTGTCGTCACGGGGTTTCATGAAGGTCAGCATACCATCAAGGATGGGCTTCCGGTAGTCTTTCCATTCGACGGGAAAACATCCCCTTGCATGTGCCTTGCTCCTCATTTACTATTGCATCATGCTTTTTCAGTCCCCATCGAAGTGAGGAGATCATGATTGCCCGCTTCCAGGCCGCCGCCGAGGCGGTCGGCGCCGTTGTCAGGCGTTTTTCCTCCGTGGCCGATGCCGCGGCGTACGTTCTTCAAATATCGGGGCCCGCGATTGCGGCATCCCATCTCCCCGACGATATCCGCCGAGCCCTTTCCGGCTTTACTTTCGCTCCACCCGAAGAGCACCGCAATGCCCCGGTCTGCGTGAGCTTCGCCACGGCCGGGGTTGCCGCCACCGGCAGCCTCCTCCTGGAACTCTCCGATGCCGTTGAACGGAGCGCAACCGCTCTCCCCCCGATCCACATGGCATTCCTCCGGGCCTCAGCCATCGTCCCGGACCTGCCGTCGCTGACCGGGGCCATCGACAGCCTCCTCTCCTCCCGACCCCACGCCTACCTGTCGCTCACCACCGGGCCGAGCCGCACCGCCGACATCGAGCGTGTGCTGACCATCGGCGTCCACGGACCGAAGGAATTGCATATCCTGATCCTTGAAGGAGAATAGAATCGTGTCGAAAAAGATCATCAGGCAGAAGATCCATGACTCCTTCCTGCGCACGGCCCTGAAGAACTTCGCGGCCCAGTATCCGGCGGCGCGCGCACGTGCCTTTGAAGGGGACGATTTCGAGTCGCTGCGCGACCGGGTCTCCGCGATCCGCGACAACGCGCTGCGCGACCTGCCCGACCTGGTGGAGCGGTTCCGGGAGAGCGCGGAGGCGGCGGGCGCGACGGTTCACCTGTGCGCAAACCCTGAGGAGGCCCGGAGCGCAATTCTGGGCATCATCCGGGGCAAAGGGGCGGAGTGCGTCGTCAAATCCAAGTCCATGACCTCGGAGGAGATCCGCCTCAACCCCTACCTGGAAAAGGCGGGCATCCGCTCGCTGGAGACCGACCTGGGCGAGTGGATCATTCAGCTGGCGGGCGAGCGGCCTTCCCACATGGTCATGCCTGCCATCCACAAGAACCGGCAAGAGGTGGCGACCCTGTTCTCCCGCGAGACCGGCCGGGACTGCCCGCCGGACATCCCGTTCCTGGTGGAAACGGCGCGCGAGGCCCTGCGGGACGGCTTCCTCACGGCGCGGGTCGGGATCTCGGGGGCAAACGTGGCCATGGCCGACAGCGGCGCCATCGGACTGGTGACCAACGAGGGAAACGCCCGGCTGGTCACCACCCTTCCCGAGACCCATATCGCCCTTATCGGCATCGAGAAGATCGTCCCCTCCCTGGCCGAGGCCCTGGACATCATTTCCATCCTGCCCAAAAACGCCACCGGCCAGAAGATTACCTCGTATGTCTCCCTGCTCCGGGGGCCGTCCGAGGGACATGAACTGCATGTCGTGCTGCTGGACAACGGCAGGCGGCAACTGGCGGCCGACCAGCGCTTCCGCGAGGCACTGAAATGCGTCAAGTGCGGGGCCTGCGCCAATGTCTGCCCGGTGTACGAGATCGTGGGCGGCCACGTGTTCGGACATATCTACGTGGGCGGCATCGGGCTGGTGCTGACCCCTTTCTTCCATGGGACCGAGAACGCGCGGGATATTCTCGGGTTGTGCATCGGCTGCCGCAGGTGCAACGAGGTGTGCGCGGCAAAGATCGACATCGAGGGGCTGATCCTGGACCTGCGGGAACGGGGGACAAAGATTCCGGGCCAGAAGGCCCTGTTCGGCACGCTCATGAGGAACCGTTCCCTGTTCCACGGGACGCTGCGGGCCGCATATCTGGCACAGAAGCCCTTCCAGGGGCGGGACGGCCGCATCCGCCACCTCCCCCTGATCCTGGGCGGCGACACGGGAAACCGCTCACTCCCACCCATCGCGGAACGGCCGTTCCGCGACCTGGCTCGGGATCGGGAAAAAGTAAAACCGGATGACCAAGGGGGGCGCGAACGGGTCCTTTTCTTTTCCGGCTGCCTGGCCGACTTCGTCTTCCCGGAGATGTGCCGGGACACCGTGGAAAGCCTGGAATGCCTCGGCTACTCGGTCCATTTCCCCCGGGAGCAGCTCTGTTGCGGGATTCCCGCCCGCTACTCCGGCGAGGTGGAGGTAGCGCGTGACATGGCCCGGCTCAACACCGACATCCTCATGAAGGAGCAGGCGGACTTCGTGGTCACCATCTGCCCCACCTGCACCATGTCCCTGAAGCACGACTTTCCGAATCTGCTCGAAGGCGAACCCGAGCATCATGCCCGGTCCCTGGAACTGGCGGCAAAGGTCTTCAACTTCGCGGAACTGGCTGCGCGAAAGGTTGTGAAGTCCGGCATCCCGGGGGACGGGGAACCCGTCACCTACCACGACGCCTGCCACCTGCGGAGGGGATGCGGCGTTTTCCGGGAACCGCGTACCGTGCTGGAGGAAATCGCGGACCGCACGGTCGTGGAGATGGAAGGACCGGACACCTGCTGCGGCTTCGGCGGCTCCTATGCCTTCAAGTTTCCGGAGATATCGTACGAGATCCTGAAGAAGAAGATGGACGCCATCGCAGCCACCGGCGCCGGCACGGTTGCTGTGGACTGTCCGGGATGCAAGATGCAGATCGAAGGCGGCCTGGAGGGGATCAAGAGCCGGGTCAGGGTGGAGCATACCGCCACGCTGGCGGCCGAGAGATTGCGCTAGTGATACTCCTGCCCGTTTTGAAAACGCGGCCATTACACAGGTGAAATGAATTGCCTCTCACGGTGTGCTATGGTACAACGTGGTCCGTGGGGCTCATGAAAATTCCTGGCAGAATGGAGGCAACAATGAAGATGCAGGGCGCGGGAGGCACGCCGGGGGGCGTGGGCTCCTTCATTCTCGGTTTCCTCATGATGTGCATGGGCTTTTACCTGCTCATGCAGTCCATCATCGTCACCCGCTCTTTCGGTTTGGGCATGGGCCTGTTCCATTTCGCCTTCTTCGGGGGTCCCGTCATCATCACCAGCGGCATGATCCTCATCCCGCTGGTCTTCGGCATCGGCATGGTCTTCTACAACTCCCGCAGCGTGCTCGGCTGGGCTCTGGCCATCGGCTCCCTGGCGGCCCTGGTCGCGGGGGTGCTGATGAACCTCCAGATCACGATACGCACCATGACCCTCTTCGACCTGATCACTATTCTGGTGCTTTTCATCGGCGGGATCGGGCTCTTTCTCCGCTCCCTGAGGAGCCATGGACGGAGGGATGAATCGGACAGCGGCCATCTCAACGGGTAAGAATTCATTCCTTGATGCTCCCGGCACGAAAGAGGCACGGGAGGGGGAGAAACGCCATGGATGATAACCAGGAAAAGAAAGAAGGGTTGTTCGGTTCTCTCGGAAAAGTCGTGGAGGACCTGATCTTTGAAAAATCCGAGGAAGAGGAGGCGCAGCCGGTTCAGGAGGAGGCCGGACAAAAGCCGCAGGAGGTCAAGCCGGCGCCGAAGGCGGAACCGGCAGCCGTTGTCCCGGACGCTCCCCGAAAGGTCGACAGGAAGATCTACGAAAAGCTGAAGGCGGCGCTGGAAGGCAAGGGAAGCGCCTATTCCCAGTTCAGCGAGATGTTCGATTCACTCTCCGAGGTGATTTCGGATGAAGCCACGCGCTACGCTGCAGCGCTCAAGGCGGTGGGCAAGTCGGGCGGCATCACCCTGGACCAGATCCTTCGTTCCATGGACGAGTCCCTGGGAGCGCTGGACGGTGAACAGGAGAAGTTCTCCGCGACCATACGGCAGAGCGAAGAAGAGCTTGCGAAATGCCGGGATGAGTTACGCCGGAAGGATGAGGCCGTTGAATCCCTGCGGAAACAGATGGCTGCTCTCGAAACGGAAAAGAAAGATATCGAACGATCCATTACCGATAAAACGGAGAAGATTGAAGCGGTGCGCAAGGACTTCTTCTCCGCCGTGGAGATGGTGAAGGCCGAGGTAGGCCAACGGAAAGAGACCATCATGAAATACCTGCAAGGAGGAAAACAGTGATCCCGCAGATTCCTGAATCGTTCAAGCCAAAGTCTTTCTGGGAAAGGCCGGAGGGGACCACCGGCATGATCTTCGGCATTCCCCTTCTCCTGATTGGCGGAGTCGCCCTGTACAAGCTGCTGCCGTACATCATCACCCTGCTGCAGAACACCATTACGGCAATCGGCCTCGGCGTGGCGCTCTTCGTTATCGTCTACGTCCTCACCGACAAACGCTTCCGCTCCCTGTGCTGGTATGCCTACAAGAGCGTCATGCGGGCCATCACCAGCATCTTCGTGACCATCGACCCCATCGGCATCCTGAAAAATTACGTGGACAAGCTGAAAGACAACGCCCGGGAGATGTACGAGCAGATCGGCAACCTGCGCGGCCAGATGCGCAAGTTGCAGGACACCATCAACCAGAACGAGAAAAACAGGATTGACGCCCTCAAGATGGCGGACGCGGCGCGGAAGAGCGACAAAAACGCAGTGTTCGTGCTGAAGGCGAGAAAGGCCGGACGACTGGAGGAGTCCAACCTGACCCTCCAGAACCTCTACCAGAGGATGGAACTGCTCTATCGCGTGCTGGTCAAGATGTACGAAACGTGCCTGGTCCTGATCGAGGACATGAGCGACGAGGTGGACGTCAAGACCCGCGAAAGGGAGGCTATCCTCGCGTCCTATTCCGCGTACAAGAATGCCTCGAAGATTATCAGCGGGGAAAAGGACAAGAAGGAAGTGTTCGACATGGCCATGGAGTACCTGGCCGACGACTACGGAAAGAAGCTGGGTGAGATCGAAAACTTCATGACCATTTCCCAGAGCTTCATCGAGTCCGTGGATCTGCAGAACGGGATCTACGAGGAAGAGGCCATGAAGAAGCTGGAGGAATGGGAGAAGAAGGGCGACTCGATCCTGCTGGGCGACCAGAAAAAGCTCCTCATCGCCCAGGCCGGCGACCCCAGCCTTCTCCTCGACCTGGACAGACCGGTCGAGCGCGAAAAGGTTCCGGTCGAGGCGAAGAAAAAGGAAGACCTGGACTACGAGGAACTGATCAAGTAACCGTTTCTTCTCAGGTGGCAAGACTGAAGACTGACGGCTTACGTTCTTCATCCTTTGTATGGTCGACAAGGTTTTCCTTCAGACTTCAGCCTTCAGTCCAGCGACATGAATAGGTACAAACAATCATTCAAGGGGGGGAGAACATGGCACGAGAAGTACGGCCCGTGGTCAAAGCGATTATTATTCTGCTGGTGATTGGCCTTGCCTTTGCCGGGTACAAAGTGGCGGACAAGTACGGACTGATGAAAAAGATAGCCCCAAAGGCGAAGTCAGCCGGGGGTTCGGCGTTGTCCGACGAGGCGAAGAAGGCCGCCGAGAGCGGCGCCCCCCTTGTCAGGGTCGGCGTGGTCACCTGGGGCGGGTATGCGGGCGGCCAGTATTACAACGGCGGCTTCGAGGCGTCAACCGCCTCCCGCTTCTTCAAGGAAAAGGGGATCCTCGTGGAATTCGTCGTTATCGACGACTTCAAGGCGTCGCGGGATGCCTGGAAGGCGGACAAGATCGACATGCTGTGGGGAACGGCCGATTCCTTCCCCACCGAGGTGGACGGCCTGAAGGAATACGACCCGCAGATCGTGCTGCAGGCGGACTGGAGCCGCGGCGGCGACGCCATCGTGGTCAAGCACGGCATAAACAACGTGAAACAGCTTGAAAACGCCACCATCGCCGTTGCCCTGGGAACGCCGTCCCATTCCTTCCTCCTGAACACCTTCGACGCCGGGGGCATCCCCTATAACGAAAAGGCCATCAAGACTACGGACTCGGCAATCGCGGCGGCCCAGATGTTCAAATCCGGCGCGGTGGACGCTGCGGTGGTCTGGTCGCCCGACGACGCAGATTGCGTGAAGAGCGTCGCCGGGTCGAAGATCCTGGTCAGCACGAAGAAGGCGGGCAACATCATCGCCGACATCTTCTTCGTGAAGAAAAAGTATCTGGACGCCAACCGGGAAACCGTGCAGAAGGTCATCGAAGGCTGGCTGCAGGGCGCCGCCGAGATCAATACCAACCCCTCGGCCAAGGAAGAAGCCATCAAAATTCTCATGAAGGGGCTCAAGATAGACGAGTCCCTGGCCCGCATCTCCATCGATAACGTCCGCCTGGCAACCCTGGGCGACAACATGGACTTCTTCGGCCTCAACAGTTCCTATCGGGGCGTGAAGGGTGAAGACCTGTACAACAAGATGAACCGGATGTACGCCCGCATCAATCTCGCACCCAGCACCATCCCGCCATGGAGAAACGTGGCCGACAGCTCGCTTGTCCAGGCGACACGGCTCACCGGGCCGGGCAACGACGCGGAGGGGACCGTCCGCTTCGCCGCGCCGACCAAGGCGGACGAAAAGGCCCAGGCGTACGCCAACAAACCCCTCAGCGTCACCTATGCCTCCGGTTCCGCTCGGCTGACCGAGGACGGCAAGACCATTATCGACATGGGCTTCGCCGACACCGCGCGCCAGTTCTCCCAGACCCGGATCCGCATCGAGGGGAACACGGACAGCGTGGGGAGCGCCCAGGCCAACCGAAGGCTCTCCTATGCCCGGGCCAACTCGGTCGCAAACTTCCTGGCCGAGAAATACGGCTTCGATCGGCAGCGATTCGTGATCGTGGGCAACGGAGCGGATAAGCCGGTGCCCGGCTGCGAAGCCAACGACACGGAAGAGTGCCGGGCCAAGAATCGAAGGACGGAATTCTCGCTCCTGAATTAGGCATGGCTGAAAAGGGGGGAAGGCGGTTCCGGCTGCCTTCCCTTTTTGTCAATGGAGGTTTTACCGATGTATTTCCAGCTGAGAGGGACACTGCCGAAAAGAACGAAGACCGTTATCGCCGTTGCCGGCACGGTCATCCTGCTGGCCATATGGGCGGCCATTACCGAGGGAGGCCTCATCCCCAAAAGCATACTCCCTTCGCCGCTGCGGGTCCTGACATCCTTCGGTGAACTGCACAACAATGACGCGCTGGTCAGAAACGCCGCTTTTTCCCTGTACCTCAACACCCTGGGGCTTCTCGAAGCCATAGCCCTGGCGATCCCCCTCGGCTTCATCATCGGCCTTTTTCCCGTATTCCGCACCATGACCGGCGGCTATATCACCGCGGGCCGCTTCATTCCGCTCACCGCCGTGGTTGGTGTCTTCATCGCCTGGTTCGGCATCGAGACAAACATGAAGGTGCAGTTTCTCGCCTTTTCCATCTTCCTGTTCCTGCTGCCGGTCGTCATCCAGAAGGTCGACGAGATTGAGGAGGTCTACGTCCAGGCCGTAACCACCCTGGGGGCCTCCAAATGGCAGACCATCAGGCTGGTGTTCATCCCGGCGGTCATTTCCCGGGTGTTCGACAGCATCCGCGTGCTGGCGGCCCTTTCCTGGACCTATATCGTGGTCGCGGAAATGGTCAACGCCAACGGCGGCGGCGTGGGCGCGCTTTCGTATATCGCGGCACGCCAGTCCCGCATCGACAAGGTCTTCGCCATCCTGCTGACAATCGTTCTCATCGGATTTCTCCAGGACAGGGTCCTTCTCTTCGCGGACAGGATGCTGTTCCCGTATAAATACCTGAAAAAGTAAGGAGTTGACCATGACGGCCCAGGGAAACGACACCGAAACGGCGGAGCACAAGAAGTCGACCCTCCCCAATGTCATCGAGTTGAAGAATGTATCCCACACCTTCGACGGCAAGAAATATATCATCCAGGATTTCAACCTTCTCATCGAAGACTATCCCGATCGCGGTCAGTTCGTCGTTATCCTCGGCGTGTCCGGATGCGGCAAATCCACGATCCTCAACTTCATCGCGGGACTTTTGAAGCCTACCTCGGGCGACGTGCTGGTAAACGAAAAACCGATCTCCTGCTGCTACCCCATGGTATTCCAGCGGTACTCCAACCTCTACTGGAGGACCGTACTGGAAAACGTGATGCTGCCGCTGGAAATACAGGGAGAGATAACGAAGGAGGGACGTGACAAGGCCAAGGCGATGCTCGAGATGGTGGGACTGCAGGACCACATGGACAAGTACGCCAGCGACCAGGTCCTTTCCGGGGGGCAACTGCAGCGCATCGCCATCGCCCGGGCACTGATGCGGGACCCGAGCATCATCCTCATGGACGAGCCGTTCGGCGCGCTCGACATTCACACCCGAACCAAGATGCAGCTGCTTCTGAAGAGTATCTGGGAGCCGCGGAACATCACCATCATCTTCGTGACCCACGACATCCAGGAGGCGGTCTTTCTCGGCGATGACATCTACATCATGGACGCGAATCCCGGCCGTATCGTGGAACGGTACAAGGTGGATCTACCCCTCCATCGAGAACGGGAGATCCGCAGGGACCCGAAGTTCGCGCGGCTGGTGGGTGAGCTGGAAGACTCGTTGTTCGCCCTGAATAACAAGATGAAACAGTAGCGCGGGGAAAACGCATAGGTCAGGAAGGGGTTTGTGGAAAGCACGTATTTCTCCGGGTACGCCCTGCGGGGAGAACCGGACTTGAACAGGCCGGCGATCCGGCTCGGCATCAGCCTGAAGTTCCACCGGGAAGAGCCTGCTGGTACGATACGGTTATGTCGAGCTTCCTTTTGAAGGCGTCTTCAAAGAGGTCTCCCTTCTGTCTTCCGCTGAATACCTCGACGGAAAGGTCCTCGGTACCCTCCAGGGAGATCCGGAACACGCTCCGGGTAAGGGTGGCCTCGACCCTTTCCACAAGACTGCTGCGCCGCCGGTCAAGACCGTCGGCGAGTCTCAGGATCCCTCCGAGCCTGCTCACCAGGAGGCGGTCCTCTTCCGTGAGCCGCACATAGTTTTCATGCTTTTTCCTGGGCAGGGATTTTCGGTGGTAGCGTGCCGTGTTGGCGATAATCTCCCGCTCGCGGGGGGTGAACCCGAGAAGGTCCGCGTGGCGGATGAGGTGGTACGAATGCTTGTGATGGCTCGTGTAGCTGATGAAGTAGCCGGCGTCGTGGAGCAGGGCCGCTGTTTCCAGGATACGCCGCTCCCGTTCCCCCAGGACAAAGGGCTCGGCAAGGACATCAAACATTTCCAGGGCCAGTTTGGCCACATGACGGGCATGTTCCTCATCGACCAGGCAGGAACGGGCGAAGTCGAACGCCGCCGCCCGCCAGTTTCGGGGACTGCCGTCTTTTTTCCGGCTGAGGCCGTGCTTGTGAAGACTGTCGAGAATAAGTCCCTCCCGGATGCCCCGGTCATTGACACGCAGTGTATTGGCGTCGAAAAACCGCATCAGTTCGCTGATAACGGCGACCCCGGAGACAATGATATCGGCCCGGTCCGGGTTGAGACCCGGTATTTCCTTCCGCGCATTGAGGTCTTTCCTCTGGAGCATGGCGAGGAGGTGCACGATATCGGAACGGAGCACTTCGTATCCGTGGGCAGTGTCGTACCCCTCACGTCGCATGGCCATAATCATGGACGCGATGGAGGTAATCGTGCCTCCTGAGGCAACGACAGACTGGACCTTTACCGTTTCTCCCTCGAAGACCTCCTTCAGAGATCCGCGAACATGCCTGAAGAGCTTTGCAAGGTCACCATCGGCAACCGGGTCGCGGCGCAGAAACCGTTCGGTCATGGCCACGGCGCCCAACTCCAGCGAGTAGAATTCCTCCACATGATTGCCGAGAGCCGTTACGATTTCGAGGCTGCCGCCGCCGATATCCACCATTCCGTACCGCACCCCTTCCATGTCGAAGTTGTTCAGGACGCTCAGGGAAACGAGCCGCGCCTCCTCCTCGCCGGATATCACCCGGATGCGAATACCGGTCTTCTCCTCCACGGCGCTGATGAACTCGTCTCCGTTTGCTGCACGGCGAACCGCGCTCGTGGCAACCGCTTCCACGAGATCCACGCCGTATCCTTCGGCGATCTTCTTCATGCGCAGGAGGCTCTCCACGGCTCGCTGCCAGGCCGCGGGCACGATGCTTCCGCCCGGCAGCAGGTTTTCGCCGAGACGAACCGTTGCCTTTTCGTCGGTAAGGACTCGAAACGTGCCGTCCCCGAAGGCCTCCACCACGATGCAGCGGATGGAGTTGGTTCCGATATCGATTGCGGCCAGCCGCTTGTTTTTCCCTTTCACAGCAGGCTCCTGACACGTGCGCCGATGGCGTCGAGGGGGGTTTTCTCCAGCATATCCTGAAACTGCGCGAAAGCGCCCCCTCTCTTTACGGCAATCAGGTCTGCAAGCGCCTGTTCCGTTTCCGCGGTCAACCCGATGCCCGATATCAGCTCCCTGAAGACATCCAGGTCGTGGAGACGACCGAGGATCTCCTGGTACGCCTTCACCTGGCCATGGACTTCCCGGTACCCTTCATCCATAAGCGGCGACAGCACCTCCATGCGGTAGCGGTAGCGCTTGATGGCAATTCGCAGACGATGCTGGGCCGCCGCCTCTTCCGGACGGCGCGCCAAGGGAACGAGGGCCAGCACGGGCACCAGCCGGATATCGACAGTCTCCCGGGCGAAGTCCTCAATTGCCGAAAAGGGATCCGCCGACCCGGGGGGAGGATCGAACAGATAGGGGTGGCCGATGGTCCTGACGAACGACTTCCTGAGGGTTCGGGGGCTCATCCGGCGGAGGTCCCGTTTCAGCATTTTCCGGGACTCCTCGCGGTTTTGTTCATATCGTGCGATACAACCGGTCAGTTCTCCCCCGTGCTCCGGTCCCAGTTCGTCCGCTTCGTTCCTGAAAAACGCCAGGCCCTCGTCGATATTGCGAAGGTCGCCGAGAATGTCGGTGATCTTCCTGATGCTCTTGCGGAGCCGTGATATCTTCTTCCGTGGATAGCAGGGCGAGAAGAGAGTCAGACCCTCCCGGAGACGTCTCGACGCCACCCGCAGGTCGTGGATATCCTCGGCATCGAAAGACGCGGCCGTCTGCTCCCAGCAACGAAAAAAATCGGCTCCCCGCTCGGCAAGAAGACCACGCGCCGCAATCCATAGTGGTGTCTTCTTCATCAGGGTCATGAGTGTCTCCATCGCTTACGCGAAAATCCGTTCCAGCGATCTTCGCGACTTTTTCAATCCCTTCCGGATATCAGCCGGTCCTGCTCCCTCCAGGGAAGCGAGACGCTTCTCGGCGCGTTCAAGACCCTTCGCGGTCCTCTTCTTCTTCCTTCCCATCCTGGCTTTCAGCTTGTCCAGCAACGCCAGAATCCTGAAGATCTCGACCTCAATCTTTACGCCGACCGTCCCGATACTCTCCGTTTCGGGCAGTTCCCTCACCCGCGCGGCCATATCCAGTACCGTAACCGCAAGATGATCAATACGTTGTCGTATCTCCAGGAGCGCCTGTTCACGGGCGCCCTCAGCGGCGGCGGCATTCATCTCGGCGGCCTGGGAGAGAATCGAGGGAATCATGCGCGGGTTCAGGCCCTGGATGACTTTCAACCCCTCCTCGCCTGCCTCGACAATCGCATCGAATCCGGCCAGGCCCGCCTCAACCAATCGCCGACCCAGAACGGGCCCGATACCCCTCAACCGTATTACTTCTTTCACGTCACTGTTCATTTCCCCTCCTGACCATCTTTTCCCGCCTTGCGTTTCTCCCCTGTGCTGCCCGGGGAGCAAAACCACTGCCGGAAAGGGCGGTCCCGCGCGGCGCCGGAAGAAATCCAGGAAACAGCACACCGGTCAGTGAGCACGGCACCGCAAGAAACCCAGGAAACAGCATCCCGGTCGGTGAGCGGAGTCGAACCGACCCGCACAACTCCATGTAAAGACCAGGAAATAGTACCTGCAAAGAATGAACATTTCAATGAATGAAAGGTGGTTCGATCGCATTTCACAAAATAGTTGCATGATTGTAACAGCCGGCAGCAACGCTCTCCCTAAGCGAATCTTTCCGTAAAGTCATTGACAGGGGCGGAAGCATTTCGGTATTCTCGGAAAATGAAAAAAACGGAAACCGGCGAAGACTCGTGGGAACAGCTATGCGAAAAATGCGGCCTGTGCTGTTTCGAGAAGATAGAGGACGAATCCGGCGCCATCTTCTTTACCTCCACGCCCTGTCGATACCTGGATGTGGTAACGAGAGAGTGCAGAATCTACCATCGACGCTTCGCTATTTATCCGGAATGCGTGCGCCTCACGGAGGAACTTGTCCGGGAACTCACGTGGCTGCATGACGACTGCGGCTACAGGAAAGCCCTCGGTCTTACCCGGAAGAGATAGCCCGGAGACCGCTGTTCAAAGCTATTCCCGGAATGCGGAACGTTGACACTGCCGGAAACTGCTTTACACTACTGCCACGGCAAGGAGTGAAAGGTCACAGACGATGAACGAAACAAAGGTGACAACAATACTGGTTGTCGATGACGACATGTACGTGCTGGAATCGGTAGTTGCGCTGCTGGGCCAGTTCGGGTACTCGGTCATCCCCTGCAGAAACGGCGAAGAGGCGCTCCAGAAGATGCAGGGCAGCGAATTCGACGCCATCCTGACGGACATCAAGATGCCGGTAATGTCCGGAATAGAGCTCCTGGAAATTATCCACAACCTGAACCCGGATATCCCCGTCATACTGATGACGGCCTATGCCGAACTGGATATCGCCGTTGAAGCGATCAAGAAGGGGGCGTTCGATTTTATCATCAAACCCTACAAACCCACCTACCTCCTCCATTCCATCGAAAAAGGGGTAAAATACAACCGCCTGATCCAGATGGAAAAAAACTATAAATTCATGTTGAAGGACATGGTGGAGAAGAAGACCCGGGAACTGGCTGATGCGCTCCTGATGGTAAAGGACATCAGCGTTGAGATCATCGAGAGACTGACGGCGGTCGCGGAATTCCGCGACACCGATACCGGTTCCCATATCGGCAGAATAGGCCTGTATACCTGCAAAATCGCCGAACATCTCGGCCTGCCGGCCGAGTTCGTGGAAAACATCACCTTCTCAAGCCCCATGCATGATCTGGGCAAGATAGGAATCCCCGACAATATCCTGCTCAAACCGGGCAGCCTGACACGCGAAGAGTTCGAGATCATGAAGGCCCATACGATCATCGGCGAAAAAATGCTCTCGGGGTCATCCTATCCCGTTCTGCAACTGGCGGCATCCATCGCCCTCAATCATCACGAGAGGTGGGACGGTAGCGGATATCCGCGAGGGCTGAAAGGCGAGGAAATCCCCATGGAAGGAAGAATCGTCATGCTGGTCGACCAGTACGACGCCCTGCGAAGCAGGCGGCCGTACAAGGATGCGGCGGGACACATGGAATCAGTGAAAATAATAACGGAAGGCGACGGCAGGACAAAGCCCGAGCATTTCGACCCGAAGGTACTGGATGCGTTTCATGCGCTCGCACCGGTTTTTGATGAAATCTACAACAAGAACAGGGACATCAAGTATCCCGTCACCGTTGAAGCCCTGCCTGATACAACAAAGCCGGCGTTCCCCTAAGGGCGCCGGCTCCGTTGTTCCCTCCGGAAAACCGCAATTCTCGTCAGTTGCTCATTTGCAGGCCCAGAGTATCATTTTTCACGACATCGTCATCCATTTCTTCGGTCACCTCGGTTCCCGCGAGCAGATCCTCCAGCCGCACGGTGTCCGGGTTCAGCTTTGGATATCTTTTCGCTCCGATAAAGCGGGAACGGTAGTAGGGCGTGTTCATGGAAGAGATGACCACTTTTCTGTCGCGGGAGGAGGCATGTATCATCTTGTTTTCGCCGAGATAGATGCCCACGTGGGAGGGGAAGGGCGCATAGGTTCTGAAAAACACGAGGTCGCCCTTCTGCAGGTCATAGGAGGTCACGGGCTCGCCGGTCCAGAATTGCTCGCGCGCTGTCCTCGGAAGGTTTATTTCCAGTTCGCGGAAAACGTGCTGCACGAAACTTGAGCAGTCGAGGCCGCTGCGGCTGTTCCCGCCGAAACGGTAGCGGGTGCCGAGAAAACTGAACGCGCTCTTTTTCAGGCGTTTCGAGGCATCGGTCGCAAGCTCGATGTTCTTCTCCAAATCGATCGGCTTCTGGGGATCCGCGTCGGTGAGTTCCGCGAGAGTACGTTCGTATTCCTCATTGGAGAAAAGCTCGGCATTCCGCACGACATACTTCTTTGCGGGCTTTTCCACGCGCTCCTCGACAGGAGCGGCTTCGCGCAGGGCGAGAACCCTGCCCGGCCTGAACGCTTTGCCGTGCAGCGAATTCAGTCGCTTCAGCTCCGCGATTGATACACCGGTCTTCTTCGCGACTTTGGCCGGCGTATCGCCTTTTCGTACTTTGTAGGTAGTGCCTTTGATCTTCTGATTCGCGGCGCGGTCGACCGCCGAGGTAATCGTCCTGGGCGGGATAACCAGCTTGTTTCCCGGCTTGAGATTTCTGCCGACAAGGTTGTTGGCGGATTTGATATCCTGTACCGTCACATGGTATTTCTTCGAAAGGGAATACAGAGTGTCGCTTTTTTTGACTACATGGGTCTTAGCGGCAAAGGCAAGTGACGGGAAGGCGGCCAGGAATATGGATACGACGATAAGGTGCAGACCTCTATTCATGCTCCCTCCTTTGCTTGTTTTATAACACAAAACACAATTCTGAAATTTCGAAACTTATACACCGGATACGGCGCCTTTGTCAACAAAAACGGAAAAAGGCTCCTATTTTCCGATGACTATTCTCACTTTCACCTGATCATCATACAGTGCCCGGAGCTGGGCGGGCACCGCCAGCCTCTTCTCCATCGTCCTGGCGCCGGCAGGTACATCGAGACTGATTTCCTCCGTCCGGAGGGACTCCAGTTGGGAGAGGATCGACGCAGGGCCTTCAACCATCACCATCGAAGGGGATACCTTGTATCTCTTCAGACGAAGATTATCAGCCGGGGCTCCCGTGAATCGCGGCTCCACACGGACAAGTTTCCGCATCCTCTTTTCGATTACGACACGCATCCCGGCAGGTTTTATCCGTGTTATCACCACCCCCGACGGAAGCTTGAAGTCCTCTTTCCGGAAAAGAACCTGATTGTTCCCCTCTTGCATGCGGGAGAGATCGATGTCGGCAACGATATCTCCCTCCTTCGGCAGCGGGATCAGGCTGGAGATGGTCTTCAACTGCAACTCCACCGAATCGAGAGAGCTCTTGCCGAGCAGCAGACTGTCCGGCAGATTGCGGAATTGGACGGGAGCGGCGATGGTGGTTATTTCCCCCTGCCGCGCGGTTATAACCAGCCAGCAGACAAACACGAGGGCGAACGTCGCGAGCTTCGGCCAGAAGTTCCTTGTCATGCGTCGCACAAGGGAGAGATGCGCGGCTTCCGGGACCGGGGTAAAAAGAAGCTCCGTAAGCCGGGTGGATAGCTGTTGCGCTGTTTCCATCCTCTCCAGCTTTCCCGAAAGGGCCAGGGAAACCTCTCCCCTCTCCTCCGAAACGATTACCACTGCCGCGTCGGAACGCTCCGAGAGTCCCAGGGCGGCGCGATGACGGGTTCCGTACTGCTGTGGAATCTCGGAATTGGTGGAAAGAGGCAGGTGACAGGAAGCTTGGGCGATTCTGCCGTTCCTGACTATCAGCGCTCCGTCATGGAGAGGAGAGCCGTCCTTGAAGATGCAGCCGATGAGCTCGCCGGATATACTGCTTTCCACCGGAATGCCGTTGAAAAGATATTCGTCGATGGGTTCCGTGCGCTGGAATACGATAATGGCGCCTGTGCGGGAAACCGCGAGCGAAAATACGGCGTCCACAAGCCTGCCCACATCCACGGAGTGGACCGGATCCTGACGTCCGAATATGCTGCGCAACGGACTGATACGGTACAGTGCCTGACGGATCTCCGCCTGAAAGATGACGATGATAAGCACGAAAAGCGCCGTGCCCAATTCCTGGAGGATCCAGCTCGTCATGAAGAAACCGAGGTTTTTGGTGACCATGTACACGACGCCGAGGGAACCGAGGCCGATGACGACCTGAAAAGCCTTGGTGTGCCTGAACCAGCCGTACAGGTGATACACCAGAAAACTCATGATGATGATGTCTGCGATGTCCTGCCAACGGATGACGGGCGACACGAGCGAACCTCTCTGCCTCTTCGAATGCTACGGCGAAAAAACTGGAAATGTCTTTGCCTGACGTCGTATGCTACTATCCAGAAAACACACCGACCGGGCGCCTGTCCTGGAAATGCCCGGTGGCCGTTACAACGAAAAAAGGATGAAACATGCACAGTCCCGCACGGGCCGGCGCCCGCATACGAGAAATGTTCGCGACAATTGCGCCCAGGTATGACTTCCTGAACCGTCTTCTCAGCCTCGGGATCGATAACCGCTGGCGTCGGGCCGCCGTTGAGAGGATCCTGTGCCCGGATGGCGGCACGGTGCTCGACATTGCGACGGGAACCGGTGACATGGTTCTGGCGGCTGCCGCCGGGACCAACGACTCCGTCCGCCTTGTGGGTACGGATTTCTGTAGTGAAATGGTGGAGATAGCTCGGTCGAAAATCAGCGGATCGCGATATGGAAGCAGAATTTCCCTGGCCGTCGCTTCCTGCGAGGAACTTCCCTTCCGGGATGCTTTCTTTGATGCGGCGACCATCGCCTTCGGCATCAGGAACGTCGAAGACAGGGAAATCGGTTTGCGTGAAATATGTCGAGTGCTGAAACCGGGGGGCAGGCTCGTGGTGCTGGAGTTTTCCACCCCGCGCTCCCCCTTCTTCAGACCGCTCTACAGTCTCTACCTCCGGCGCCTGCTGCCGGCGGTCGGCGGCCTATTTTCGAACTTCACAGCCTATAGCTACCTACCGGAATCGGTCCGCGCATTCCCCGGCAGGGAAGCCTTTGAGAAACTCATGCAAACCGCGGGGTTCGCGCGCACCTGTCATGTCGACCTCAGCTTCGGCATCGTTACGGTTTTCCAGGGGGAGAAACCGTTTACTTCCCCTTGATGAGTTCCTCGACCTTCAACTCCAGGTCGTCTCCATTGATGACGGTTACATGATGGTCCTTCTGCTCGCACCGGACCAGACCTTCATCCACCCATTCCAGTATCCGTGCCCTGGGCACCCCGAACTTCGACTCAGCCTCTTCCACGGTATACCATGTCTTTGCCAGGGACATACAGGTGACTCCTTTCATTTTCACCTGAACCCATGATGTCTGAATGCCGAGGCGAGCGAAATGCCGGGGTTTGAACGTCGCCGATACTGTTTCTCGCCTGTTACGCCGGGTGAACTTCGTCGGACCGGTTTAACCCACGCAAACGCAGGAAACCGAGGCGTTCCGCGAAGGCAAAGGCTTGAAGGCGTCACGGGTTCAGGTTTCAGGCATTCCAGTATAGCGATATTCATCGGCGTTACAACAGAAAATTCCGGACGCATCCTCCCTCTCCAGGTGAAAGCAGCGTATTGCCGCGATGCGATTGCGGAAAACGGAACCGGGCGACCTTGACAGTCACGGCCGTTTTCTGTATAAATTGTTCTTCTGTTTACGGGAATCAGATCACAGGGAGAGCATAATGTTTATTGCGGCCAATTTTCTTGTCGCCATCGGAAAGGTCCTGGACATTATCCTTACCATCTACATGTACATCATCATAGCCCGGGCGGTGATCTCCTGGGTCAACCCCGACCCGTACAACCCTATCGTCAGCATCCTGTACCGCACAACCGAACCGGTACTCTTCCAGATACGCAAAAGGCTTCCCGCCATGGGAGGGTTGGACCTGTCCCCTCTTATCGTCCTGCTGGCGATTTTCTTTCTGCAGAAGTTCGCTGTTGCATCCATCCTCGACCTCGGGTATCGAATGAAGCTTGGCATCGGAGGATAAGCCATGAAAATCACCCCTCTCGACATTCAACAACAGCAGTTCAAGGGGAAATTTCTCGGGGGACTTAATCCGGACGACGTGGACTCCTTTCTGCAGGCGGTTTCCCAGGAGATGGAAAATCTGATTCGCGAGAACACGAGCCTCCGGGATCAGGTCCAGCAATCCCAATCCGAAGCCGAGGTACTTGCCCAAAGGGAAAAGGATCTGCGTGAAATGCTGCTCGCGGCACAGAAAATCACGGAAGAAATGAAGAACAACGCCCGCAAGGAAGCCGAACTGGTCCTTGCCGAGGCGGAGGTCCAGGCTGAAAAGATTCTCGCCGACGCCCAGAACAGAGTGGTTCAATTGAAAAACGATATCCAGGAGCTTCGCAGACAGAAGACCCAGTTCGAAACCTCATTCCGCTCCCTGCTTGATTCACACTACAAGATGATCACGGTCACCGATGAGTAACGCCGGAGACGAAAGCTTCAGTATCACGGAAACGCCGGAAGGGGTAACCTTCTCCCTTCATGTTCAACCCAAAGCCTCTCGCAATGAAATCTGCGGCATCAGCGGAAACGAAATCAAGATTCGCCTGACCTCTCCGCCGGTAGAAGGCGCCGCAAACAAACTCTGCCGTGAATTCCTCGCCAAGCTTTTTCGTGTCGCGAAATCCGATGTTTCCATCATCATTGGTGAAAAATCAAGGCACAAGACCGTAAGAATACACGGCATCAGCAGGGAAGACGTCCAAAAACTTTTACAGCCGACACGGAGTTGCGAATGAAAGCACGAGACATAATGATAAAGGATGTACCGACGATTTCCCGAAAGGCATCTCTGAAGGAAGCGGTTCTCCTTCTGAAAAAGAATTACGGGGACAAGAGTTTTCTCAACTCGGCCCCGGGTCTTGTCGTTGTAAACGATTGGGGCGAACTGGCCGGCGTCCTGATGCCCCTCACCATCATGCAGGCGCTTTTGGAAGAAACGGCGACGACAGAGCCCTCGCTGCGGGAAGAGGCCGGCTATTTCGATCTTCTCTGCGGCGCCATCAAGGAAAAGCTCGTTGAAGACATCATGGAGCGTGAACCGATTTCCGTCACCGAAGACGCACTCCTCGTGGACATCGCGGGCCTGTTCGTAAAGCATCGTTTCCAGAGGATTCCGGTAGTACGGGAGAAGAAAGTCGTGGGAATCATCTACCGGACGCCTCTTCTCTTCGCCATGACGAACTGCCTTTTCAGATAGATTTGAAATCCACCCGACTGCCCAAAGGGGTTGACAAACACCGGGGCCACTTCTTATAGTTACAGGGAATACGTTTCAGGAGGTAGCACACATGCCCTTATATGAATACCGCTGTTCAGACTGCGGCCAAGAATTCGAACTACGCCAGAAATTTTCCGACGAGCCCGCCACCGTTTGCCCTGCCTGCGGCGGCTCCATTGAAAAGCTTATTTCCAGGACGAGCTTCTCGCTCAAGGGAAGCGGCTGGTACAACGAAGGATACTCGAAGGACTCAAGACCGAAGACACCTCAGGTCTGCCCGAAAGAAGGCTCCTGCGCTTCCTGCCCCTCTGCGTCGGCCTAGCAGTTTCTGGAAAAAATCCCCCCGGACCGGGGGATTTTTTTTGTCCTTACGAAAAAGTTTGTTTCATATCCGGCGTTTTTCGCAGGCAGGGAAGCGCCCGGCCTTCGCGGAGGAAACGGGCTGACACTACAGGAGTTACCATTTATGGCGCAGATTATCGACGGAAAAGCAATCGCACGAAAAATTCGCGGAGAGATCGCAACGGAGACTCAGCGGCTCGCGGCACAGGGAGTACGTCCCGGCCTGGCTGTCGTCCTGGTCGGAGAGAACCCTGCCAGCAAGGTATACGTCAGCATGAAAGAAAAGGCCTGCAGTGACGTGGGAATATTCTCAGATGAATACACCCTTCCCGACACTACCGAAGAGGCGGAGCTCCTCGCGCTCATTGACAAGCTCAACCATGACCCGAAGATTCACGGCATACTTGTGCAACTACCTCTTCCGAAGCATATGGATGATTCAAGAATCCTGGAAGCTATCTCGCCGGATAAGGATGTAGACGGCTTTCATCCGTTCAATATGGGAAGGCTGATTATCGGCAAGCCGGTTTTCCAGCCCTGTACCCCGTTCGGCATCATGGTGCTGCTGAAAGAGTCGGGCATCGACCTGAAGGGAAAGGAAGTCGTGATAGTGGGCCGCTCCAATATCGTCGGAAAACCGGTGGCCTTCATGTGCCTGCAGCAGCACGCCACCGTGACCATCTGCCACACGAGAACCGTGGATCTCCCTGCCAAGATAGGAGCAGCCGACATCCTGATCGCCGCCGCGGGAAAAGCGGAGATGGTCCGGGGCGAATGGATCAAGGAGGGTGCCGTGGTCATCGACGTAGGCGTGAACCGTCTCCCCGACAACAGGCTCGTGGGGGATGTGGAATTTGATGCCGCTGCCCGGCGCGCCTCCCATATTACACCGGTCCCCGGAGGGGTCGGTCCCATGACCATCACCATGCTGCTTCAGAACACCCTCCAGTCGGCGCAGATGTCGCTTGAGAAACTGAAAAAACAATAACCCTGAAATCGGCAGGTGGAGTCGTCCGAAGAGAACGGAGGATGACTTCACCTGCCGATCCGGGGTAACCGGCGAAGGCTTTTGTGAGGTTACCATGAAGATTAAAAAGGCCGTCTTTCCCGTGGCGGGTCTCGGGACCCGCTTCCTGCCCGCAACCAAGGCGTCTCCCAAGGAAATGCTCCCGCTCATCGACAAGCCTCTCGTCCAATATGTCGTTGAAGAGGCGGTCGCAGCAGGAATCGAGCAGGTGCTCTTCGTCACCGGCCGGGGCAAGCGGGCCATCGAAGACCATTTTGACATCGCTTTCGAGTTGGAATCGATCCTGCTGGAAAAGGGAAAGGACGATGAGTTCAAGGAAGTCCGCGATATCGCGGAGATGGTGAGCATCTTCTATGTTCGACAGAAACAGGCGCTGGGGCTCGGCCACGCCATTCTCTGCGCCCGGGAATTCGTCGGCAACGAGCCGTTCGCCGTGCTCCTGGGCGACGACATCATCGACGGGAACAGACCGTGCCTCCGCCAACTCCTCGATGTCTACGAACAACACCGGGGATCGGTGCTTGCCCTTGAACAGGTACCCATGGAAAACATCTCGGCCTACGGGTGCGTCCAGGCCGATGCAATTTCCGACAGGATCTACAAGGTGAACAATCTTGTGGAAAAGCCGAAGCGGGAAGACGCGCCTTCCGACCTTGCAATTATCGGACGCTATGTGCTGACCCCGGAGATCTTTCCCATCCTGGAAAGGCAGGAACCGGGCAAGGGCGGTGAGATCCAGCTCACCGATGCCATCCTCAGTCTCTCCGGGAAAGAGCCCGTCTACGGCTGCAGATTCGAAGGGACCCGCTACGACTGCGGGGACAAGCTCGGATTCCTCAAGGCAACGGTGGACATGGCCTTAAAAAGGAAAGAGATTGGGAAAGGGCTTGAGGAGTACCTGCGGATCCGTCTCGGCTGCCCAAAGGGCTAACGAATGCTTCCGCGGATCGCCCCCTGAATGATCCCGTACTGGAAAAAGGCGATCAGGTGGAACTGCTCCTTGGGATATGCTTTGGGAAAACCACCCAACGGCCCGATTGCCCGGAGCGCGCGAAACACCTCGGAGTCCAGAATCTGGCTTCCGGAAGACTGGAGAAGCTGAATATTCTCGATTTCACCCTTCCGATTGAAGGTAATCTTCACCGGGGTAACTCCCTGAATCCCCGCGCGCGCCGCCGCATCGGGATACCTCCACACACCGTAGACCGCGGTTTCGAAACGGCGGAGAAACGAACCGAACTGGATATCGTCCGTATTCAGGAACTTGGTATCACCTTCCTCGACTTCCGTGTCGTATTTCCTCCGGTAGGACTCTTCAAGCCGCGCCATCCTGCCGGCGCTCGGGAACAGCTTTGAAAGCTCGGGCAGATTTTTACCCTTCTGCTTTCCCTCTCCACCCTTCTTTTTCACCTCTCCCTGTTTCGTTGCAGCCTCAGGCGCGGTCTTGGGAACGGCTTCCTCCCGGGTGGATTTCTCCTGCCGCGCCTCCTCCTGAAGGGGCCTGACCGGCTCCGGCCGGGCTTCGCGTTGCGGCAGAGAGGTAATCCTGTCCCTCTCCCGTACTCCCCGCGGCGCACGTTCCCTGACAACCCGCCGTCTCTGTTCCGAAAATCTCCTGACCGGTTTCTTCGAGGGAGGCGCCTGCTTCAACTCGGGCAGGTCCGACAATTCAACCATATACGCTTCCTGTTTCACCTCGCGCTTCTGCTCGGGAAGCAGGTAGAGAACGGCGAAAAACACCCCGTGCAGCACCAGGGAAAGCACGAGGAAGTAGAGGAAGGCTTTTTCGATGTATTTATCTGACATGTATCTCTTCGGCGGGTTGGGTGAAGGTTTTGCGTTATTGTAGGAAAACCCCCGGAAAAAAGCAATGAAGGACTACGCGAGGGTCTTGTACAGGAGAACGCCCCCGAACAGGAGGAACAAGACTGCGGCGGCCCGGTGGATATAGTGGAGCGGTATGAAGCGGATAAGCTGCCTTCCGAGAAATATCCCCAGGAGGGAGACAAGCCACAGGGCAAGGGTTGACGCGCAGAAAACGGTCAGGGGAGCGTCGTACTGGGCCGCCAGACTGAGGGTTACGAGTTGCGTCTTGTCCCCCAGTTCCGCGAGAAGGATCATGAGAAAGGCGGTCCGGATGGCTCCCGATGCGGTAACGGCGTGGTCGTCTTTTCCCGGTCCCGAATGGAGCAGAGTGGTAACGCCGAAATAGAGAAAAAGTCCTGCCGACACCAGCTTGGTCCAGAACAGGGGAAAGAGCGCGAACAGAGCCTTGCCGAGGAGGACCGCACCGAGGTTCAGAACAGCGAAGGCAAGGGCGATACCGACAAAAACCTTCTTCCAGGGATATCGGGCCGCGAGGGCCATGGCCGTCAACTGGGTCTTGTCCCCCAGTTCAGCCAGGAAAATGATGCCGAAAGTAGTAGCCAGTACCGTAGTGTCCAGAAAGCCTCCGTGTGAATAAGCCTGACAACGGCGGTTGGGGTCGTCCGAAGTGAACGAAGGATGCCTCCAACTGCCGAATCTTGGATAATTTCCTACCGGATAACATCGTCGGCAAGTTCATTGGTGTCATCGGACTTTCTCGGGAAATGACGAGCCAACTCATCGCCGCATGCGGAGATTACCGAGCAGAGGGCATCGCAGGCCCGGTTTTCCCGCATTCCGCGGGAGAGATCCTTTGCCAGTGATTGCCATGTGTCGTGGGAAATTCTGGCGTCAATCCCCCGGTCCCCAAGTATCCACACCTTGTGTTCCAACAGGGAAAGAAAGATCAGGATTCCCGTTTCATCCCTCGTCTTGTAGAGGCCCTTCTCGTAGAAGGCGCGCACCGCCCGCTCCCGCACCGCCTGATCGATTCGCTTGCGGCCGACAAAGGGAAGCTTCAGTGTCTCGAATTTCCGGAACAGGTAGCGTGCGGGAAAGAAGAGGAAAAACACGAGCGGCACATAGGTCCAGACCGACACGCCGTACAGAACCAGGTCCGCGCCGATACCGCCCCCGTGCCCCCATCCGGCTGCCGGGAGCAGCAAAGGAACAAGACGGAACGCAATCTCCACGAGAAACCCGCACAGGGCGGCCGTCAGCACGGCGCCCAGGGTCTCCGCCTCCCGGTAGCTGTCGCTCCGGTCCACCACCATGGCGACAATCTCGCCGGATGTTCCTCCCTCGGCGTCCTTGATTGCGGACCGTATCCTGGCATTGTCCTCTTCGCTGAAAAACCTCTCGGACCTTTTTCCGTTCATTTCCCTCCCCTGCCTCTTCCCGTGCAAACCGGCCCGCTACCAGTCCCCCGAAGCGCCGCCGCCGCCGAAGTCGCCACCGCCACCGGAAAAAACGTCTCCTCCGCCGCCGGAGAAACCGCCGCCGCCATACCCGCCGCCGAAATAGGGGCCTCCTCCGACCCCCCCTCCCCTGCGTCCCGCCCCGAACAGAAAGCTCAGGAAGAGGCCGGCAAGGAAGCCGACAACCGCCAGAATTGCGAGGATCACCGGTCCGAGCCCCGAAGAAAGGAGAGATGCTACGACGGGAAGCCCCACGGCGCCGGCCAGTCCGCCCAGGATCTTGGAGATGGCGCCCAGCACAACGCAGCCGACGAGAAGAAACAGCAGCAAGGTCAGAACGGGCTTCGATCCTTTTTTCGCGGACCCGCCGTCCCCGGGCGCAGCGGTGTACTCGCCTTTTACGGCGGCCATGATCGCGCCGACTCCGGCGGAAACACCGCCATCGAAATCCCCTGCCTTGAACCGTGGCGCGATCTCTCCCCGGATAATCCTTCCGGAGAGGAGATCGGTGAGCTTCCCTTCCAACCCCCTCCCCACTTCAATCCGTATCTTCCGTTCCTGTTTCGCTATCAGCAGGATGGCCCCGTTATCCTTTCCCTTCTGCCCTATCTTCCACGCCTCGGCAACCTTGATGGAATAGTCTTCGAGGCTTTCCCCTTCCAGGCTCGGAATCGTCAGCACGGCAATCTGCGTGGAATCGCTCTTCTCGAAGGCGGTGAGTTCCTGCTCCAGTTTCTGTTCGGCAGCGGATGAAAGCATCCCCGCCGTATCGTTCACATGGGCGCGCAGGGGGGGAACATCCAGCGCCGCCCCGGGAGAGGGGAGGAACAGCAGCAACAGGCATGCAAGAAAAGTCTTCATGGTATCCTACCTTCGGCCGGCTTTTGCCCCCGACGTCACGTCAATCAGAATTTGATCTTCGGTGCGGTCTTCGCCCCTTCTTCCGCCTTGAACGGCTCCTTCCTCTTCAGATGGAGGAGAATTGAATTTGTCAGGGAGTTGGGGAAGGTCCTGATGCTCACGTTAAAGGTCTCGACCGCCTTGTTGTAGCGGACGCGCGCCACGTTAATGCGGTTTTCCGTCCCTTCCAGCTGGTCCTGCAGGGAAAGGAAGTTCTGGTTCGCCTTCAGGTCGGGATAGCGTTCCGCCACCACCAGAAGCCGGGAAAGGGCGCTGGAGAGCTCACCCTGCGCCTGCTGGAATTTCGCGACCATGGCGGGATCGTTCAGCATCTCTTTGCTGACCTGCAGAGATCCGACCTTGGAGCGCGCCTCGGTAACCGCGGTGAAGGTCTCTGACTCATGCTTTGCATACCCCTTGACGGTTTCCACCAGATTGGGGATAAGGTCGGCCCGGCGCTGGTAGGAAGCCTCCACATCGCCCCAGGCGGCGAAAACCGCCTCCTCGTTAGCCTGCATCGTGTTGTAGCCGCAGCCGGAAACCGACGCCAGGATGATTACGCCAAGGAAATACAATGCCAGTCTTTTCATACATCCTCCGTTTGTCTTGGTCATTGAAGTGGTTGTCAATCAGCTTTTCAGTATAATCATTGCCGGTGTCATTGTCATCCCGACCCGACAAAAAATATTCACCCTAAAGACAGCAGTTGGAGGTATCCGTAGAGAGTGACTCTGTCGTATTTCGTTGCCGCTCTTAGCGAAATGGAGCGGCCACAGCCGATACTGTCCGAACCCGAAGGGTGAGTTTATCGGCTGTAGCGAAATGAGCTTAGAGCGGCAGAAAGAGGGCGATCGGAGCGAACGAAGGATGCCTCCAACTGCAGAATCTTGATTCACTCGTTTTCCGGCTGATCCGTTCCCTGCGCCGCATCCGCGGCCCAATCCACCTGTGACATCATGCCGCGGAGCACGGCAACCTCCCGCGCGTCGAGTTCGGCCCGTGAGAAGATACGCCGCAGGGTGCGCATGAGGTGGGCTGGATTGAGGGGATCGAGAAAACCGATGCGGAGGAGGGTTTCTTCCATGTGACGGTACAGGGATTCCATTTCGGACGCTCCCGCCAACTCCCTGGTCGGTGGCGCCACGGCTTCCGAGAGCCCCCGTGACAGTTCATAGCAGAAGATAAGGACCGCCTGGGCCAGGTTCATGGAACCGTACTCTTCCGATGTGGGAATCGTTGCCTGCCAGCGGCACAGGGAAAGTTCGTCGGTTGTCAGGCCGCTGTCCTCCCGGCCGAAGACCAGCGCTGCACGACCATCGCCGATCCTGGAACCGAGCCTTGCGACTGTTTCCGGCGGATCCATGATTTCCTGCCGATACTTACCGAAACGGCGGGTCGTGGCCACGGAGATCACGGTATCGGCAAGGGCCGCTTCCAGGGAGTCGAAGCGGACCGCTCCGTCCAGGACGTCCCGCGCGGAAACGGCGAAGCGCCGGGCGTCCGACTGATCCGTGCGACACCCCTTCACCAGCCGCAGATTCTTCAAACCCATGTTCTTCATGGCGCGGCAGACCATGCCGACGTTTCCCGGGCTCTGGGGTTCAACGAGCACGATGGAGATTCTGTCCAGGATGTTCATGGCATCCACGGGCAGCCTCGTCCGAACCGGCCGGCCCGAATTTCCGCGAGTTTCACTGACTCTTTGCCTCCAGGGCCTTTTCGTACCCGGCAAGGAACGCCCTGCGATTCAGGTCGACGAACGCCTCCGGGACCCGCGACAGCACCGCCTTTTCGGCGCTTTCCTTCGTCACAACCCCGGTAAGTGCCACCATGGCGCCGAGAGCCACGATATTGGCCACGATGACCCTGCCGATCTCGTTTTTCGCCGTGTTGATAATGGGAAACCCTACCACGGCGAATTTCCCGTTCGGCAGCTTTTTCACAAGGTCGGAGTCCACCAGCAGGATACCGCCCTCTTTCAGGTCGCGGGAGTACTTGTCGCACGCCTCCTGGGTGAGCGCCAGGAGCGCGTCCACGGTGGTCGCCTTGGGAAAGTCGATGGGCTCGTCGGAGATGACGACTTCGGACTTGGAGGCCCCTCCGCGGGCCTCCGGACCGTAGCTCTGGGACTGCACGGCCTGTTTGCCGTCAAAGATGGCCGCGGCCTCTCCCATGATGATTCCGGCCAGGATCAAACCCTGCCCCCCTGCGCCGGAGAATCGTATTTCATATCTGTTGGCGGACATTACCCTGTCTCCTTTACTGTATGTCTTTTGCCCTAAGCCCTTTGCCCTTTGCCTTTTGCCCTTTGCCCTTTACCGCTCAACCTTCCATCGACTCCCGGACCCGCTCGACGAGCCTGCCGTACTCCTCCACGTATTCGGGCTTGTCTTCCCTGTGGAGAACGCCGGTAAGCACCTTGCCCTGCAGTTGCTCCGCCGACATTTTGTCCGCGGCGGCAACCGGAACGGCTATCTCTTTCAGGTGATTCATCATCTCGATCACCGACTTGAATTTATTCCTGCGGCCGAAAGTGGTGGGGCAGCTGTCCAGAATCTCCACCACGGAAAACCCCTTGTGGCGTATGGCTTCCACCAGCAGCTTGTCAATCTGGGCGGCATGGAACGCGGTGCCGCGGGCAACAAACGTAGCGCCTGCCCCGATGGCGAGCCGGGCGATGTCGAACGGAGGATCCGGATTGCCGTACGGTGTGGTCGACGCCCTGGCCCCGAACGGTGTCGTGGGGGAAAACTGCCCGCCGGTCATTCCGTAGATGTGGTTGTTCATGATGAGATAGGTCATGTCGATATTCCGGCGGCAGGCATGGATGAAATGGTTGCCGCCGATGGCAACCCCGTCGCCGTCGCCGCCGACGCAGATCACGTTCATCCCCGGTTTCGCCATCTTGATGCCGGTTGCGAACGCGACACCGCGGCCGTGGGTCGTATGCAGGGTACAGAAGTCCAGGTAGCCGGGAAGCCGGGAAGCGCAGCCGATGCCGGAAACAATGGCGGTCATGTCCCTGTCCAGGGCAAGGGCGTCAATGGCCCGTATCAGTCCCTTCATCACGATTCCGTGACCGCAGCCCGGACACCAGATATGGGGAAGCTTGCCCGGCCGTATGTATTTTTCGTAGTCAAAACCCATGGATTACCGCACCTCCTGTATCGCGGCAAGGATCTGGCCGGGATTGATGGGCTCGCCGTCCACGCGGAATATCCCGGACACCGGCGCCCTCCCTTCCACGCATCTCCTGACCTCGTGTATTGTCATGCCCAGATTCATTTCCGGGGTGATGATCGCCTTCACCCGTTGCCCCAAGGCCCGGATCTGACGCTCCGGGAAGGGCCAGTAGGTGATGATGCGAAACAGACCGGCCCTGATCCCCCTCTTCCTCGCCTCATTGACGGCAAAGCGGGCGGAGCGGGAGATGGAGCCGAAGGCAACCACCGCTATCTCAGCGTCATCGAGGAGATACTCCTCATAGGTAACGATGTCGTCAATGGCTTTCTCCACCTTGCGAACCTGGCGTTCTTCCTCTGCCTGCACCAGATCGGCACGGGTCGTCGGGAAGCCGTCCTCCGCCTTGTTGAGGCCGGTAACATGAAAGCGGTAGCCGGAGCCGAACGAGGCAAGGGGCGGCACATCGCCGAACCGGGTATCGTACGGCTTGTATTCGCCGGGGCCGACCGACGGTGGCGTGCGGTTGATCACCTCCAGCTCGCCGGGCTCGGGAAACACGATTCGTTCCCGCATGTGCCCCACGATCTCGTCGGGCATGACGGTAACCGGGGTGCGGTATTTCTCCGCGAGGTTGAAGGCGCGCACGGTCTCCGTGAACAGTTCCTGCACCGACGCCGGAACGAGGCAGATTGCCGGGTGGTCGCCGTGGGTCCCCCATTTCGCCTGCATCACATCGGACTGGCTCGGACCGGTCGGCATGCCCGTGGACGGGCCGCCGCGCATGACGTTTATGATGACGCACGGCACCTCGGTAATGCAGGCATAGCCGATATTCTCCTGTTTCAGCGAAAAACCGGGTCCCGACGTGGCCGTGAGGGCTTTGGTCCCGGTGAGTGATGCGCCGATCACGGCGGCCATGGCCGCAATCTCGTCTTCCATCTGGATAAATGCTCCCCCCACCCTGGGCAGCTCGTTGGACAGCACTTCCGCCACCTCGGTGGACGGCGTTATGGGATAGCCTGCAAAGAACCGGCACCCCGCATAGATGGCGCCGTGGGCGCAGGCCTCGTTCCCTTGTAAGAATGCAACCTTATTTGACACGATACCTCCCTCCGGACGTTACAGGGTAACGGTGACCGCGAAGTCCGGACACCGCAGTTCACACTGCATGCAGGCGATGCATGCCTCGGGGTTCTTTACCGAAGCGACGAATCCGCGCATCTCGAAGACCTTGGTCGGGCAGAACTCGACGCAGATGCGGCACCCCTTGCAGTATTTCTCGTTTATCTCAATCTTCGGCTGTTTCTTTTCCATTACGGATATCCCTTTCGAAAAGATGAATCTATAAATCCAGCCCGTCAACCAGCGATTTCACATGGGAAACGGAGTCGTCGAACATTGCCCGTTCCCCTGGGGTAAGCTCAAGCTCCAGGACCTTTTCCACCCCACCCGCGCCAATCACGCACGGAACGCCGACGAAGTAGCCGCGCACGCCGTACTCGCCTTCCAGAAGCGCGCACACGGGAAGCATCCGTTTCCGGTCGCGCAGGATGGCTTCCGCCATGGCCAGGGCAGCGGTTGCGGGAGACACGAATGCCGAGCTCTTCATGAGCCCCACGATCTCCCCCCCTGCCCGACGCGTCCGTGTCACGAGGCCTTCCATGACTTCCTCGGCCTTTTCCGGGCCGTATTTCTGTTCAAGAAGGAACTTGACCGGGATTCCCCCCACGTTGGCGAACCGAACCAGGGGCACCATGTCGTCGCCATGCCCTCCCAGGACCAGGGCATGGACATCCTGTACCGCAACGCCCAGCTCCAGTGCTATGAAGGAAGCAAAGCGCGCCGAATCGAGGACACCCGCCATCCCCATGATACGGTTCCTGGGAAACCCGGTAACCTTGCGCAGCAGAGTCACCATGGCATCGAGCGGATTGGTGAGAACGATGACAAAGGCGTTCGGCGCAAGGTCCCGAATCATCTCGGCCACGGATTGAATGATTTTCGCATTCACCGTAACCAGGTCGTCCCGGCTCATGCCCGGCTTTCGCGGGATTCCGGCCGTCACTACGACCAGATCCGCGCCCCTGATATCCTCACGGCAGCTCGTTCCCACAAGACGGGCATCGAAGCCTTCAATGGGCGAGGCCTCGATAATGTCGAGCATTTTCCCCACCGGCAGGTCCTCGACAATATCGAAGAGAACGATATCCCCCAGTTCCTTCTGCGCCATGAGGTGCGCGAGGGTGCCGCCAATCTGTCCTCCGCCGATCAACGCTATCTTCTTTCGTGCCATTGTCTCCTCCGATCACTCCACAGTTCAGGCGTTTCGTAATGATGTATGAGCAGGGTCAGACACTTTACAGGGCGCACCGGAAGGTATTCGCCCATCTCACATCCGGTCGCCGCGGGGCAATCATGATTGCATGTTTCGTATCAACTCGTCGGCGAATCCGGAACACTTCATCTCTTCGACGTCATCCATGCCTTCCGCCCTCATGAGACGGGCAAAGTCGTAGGTGACCTTGCGGGTCCCGATGGTCCTGTCGAGAGAGCCGTTGATGAGCGCCGCCGCCTCGGTCCATCCCAGGTATTCGAGCATCATGACACCCGACAGGATCACGGAACCGGGATTCACCTTGTCCAGGTTGGCGTACTTGGGAGCCGTGCCGTGGGTGGCCTCGAATATGGCGTGACCGGTACGGTAGTTGATATTGCCGCCCGGAGCGATGCCGATGCCGCCCACCTGGGCCGCGAGGGCGTCGGACAGGTAATCGCCGTTCAGGTTGGTGGTGGCGAGCACGTCGAACTCGTCGGCCCTGGTGATGGTCTGCTGGAGGGTGATGTCGGCGATGGCGTCCTTGATGAGGATCATGTTCAGCCACTTCCCGTCGCCATGGGTCGGCCGGAGCGCGAGGGTCGCCTCAACCTCGGCGAGCACGGTTTCCTGCTGGGCAGGCGTCATGTTGTCGAAGCCCGGCTCGATGGAACGGGCGTTATCCTTCGCGGACATTTCCGGGTTCTTTTCCACATTGCCCAGGATCCACGACTCGCGCTGGGAAACGGTCCGGTCGCGGTACCTGCTCGCAGCCAGTTCGTACCCCCAGCTCTTGAAGGCCCCTTCGGTGAACTTCATGATGTTTCCCTTGTGGACGATGGTCACCGACTTCCTGCCGTTCTTCAGGGCATACTCGATGGCCGCCTCCATCAGGCGCTCCGACCCCTCACGGGAGACCGGCTTGATGCCGATGCCGGAGGTTTCGGGAAAGCGGATCTTCTTGACCCCCATCTCCTTCTGGAGGAAGTCGATTACCTTTCTCGCCTCCGGCGTGCCCTCGGCCCACTCGATACCGGCGTAGATATCCTCGGTATTCTCCCGGAAGATTACCATGTCGACCAGTTCGGGCCGCTTCACCGGCGACGGCACGCCCTTGATGTAGCGCACCGGCCTGAGACAGACGTAGAGGTCCAGTTCCTGGCGGAGAGCCACGTTCAGGGAGCGGATACCACCGCCGATGGGCGTGGTGAGCGGCCCCTTGATCCCCACCAGGTATTCGCGGAAAGCAGCCAGCGTCTCGTCGGGGAGCCATCCGAGCCCCATGTTGAAGGACTTCTCACCGGCATATACCTCTTTCCATACAATCTCTTTCGCTCCGCCGTAGGCCTTCGCGACCGCGGCGTCCAGCACCCGCGACGCTGCGCGCCAGATATCGGGTCCGGTGCCGTCCCCCTCGATGAAGGGGATGATCGGGCGATCGGGTACCCGCAGAATTCCGTCCTTGATGGTGATTTTCGAGCCGTCCGGCGTGTTCAATCGTGAGTCTGCCATGTGTATCCCTTCCATATCGTTTTGTATTTTCTAAAATCAACAGTTCACACCGTTGAGACGTGGCGCGCATCCACGACAAATACAGGCTGTGCCCAAAATCGCGTAAAATCAGGCATTAAGTTTTTGATGCTAGCGCTTCACAAGGCTCTCGGCAATAGAAAGTTCCTTGTCGATGACAACCTGAAAGGCATAGTTTTTCTTGACAAATTCTCTTGCGGCGCCCTCAAGGGATTTTCTCAGGTCACCATCATTCAATAATGACAGGAGAGCAGTCCTCAGTTCCCGGGGGTTCGCTTCTGTGAGAAGGCCGTTTCTCCCATGTTCCATGACATTGAAAATACCCCGTGAATTTGCCCCCACGCACGCCATGCCGCAGGCCATTGCTTCAATCAGCGCCTTGGGATGCCCCTCCCACTTGGATGGGAGCGCAAACACCAGATGCCGTGAAAGAACAGACGGAAGCCGCTCGTTGGCGATGTTGCCCGGCAAGTCGAGGTCAACGTTCTTCTCCCGTGCCAGTTCCATCAGCTTCCCTCTTTCCGGGCCTTCTCCGACAATGGTCAATCTGCACGTCTCGATACCGGAACACGCCTCAATCAACAAGTCGAACTGTTTCACCGGCGAAAGCCTGCCAACGGAGACAACGGAAAAAGGAATCTTTTCACACTCTTCCGTCGGCCTGAAAATGTCCGTATCGACAAAGTTCGGCACGATGGAAATCTTTTCCCCGCTCACTGCGTAGTTCGTCCGGACCCAGTCCGCCAGCTCGGCTGTGGGGACCTGGCAATGGGTCGCCGCCCGAAAGGCCCCGGCCTCTTTCCTCTGGTACCGCAGCGTTTTGGGCGAGCGACCCTGCGTGCACTCAAGCGATTCCCCGTGCACATACCCGCAGCGCAGGAGTATCGGCTTCTTCCAGCGATTCGCCGCTGCGGTATAATACTGGGCCATGGTGCTCTGGCTGGTCTTGACCAGATCCGCCCATTTTCCCGCATCCCTCTTGAGCCAGGGCAAGGCAAACAGGTACGGCTTGCGGAAAGGGATTTTCACGATATCAAAATCCTCGTACCGCGCCGGAAAATCTTCTGTATCATATGTCAGGAGTTTAACCGTCCACCCTTTCCTGACATACTCCCGATAGGGCATCAACTCCCGATTGATGCTGCCGATTCGTTTCCAGGTGGCCAGTCCGACCCCCGGCGTCATGCATACCAGCAGATTTGGCATTCGTTCTCCTGCATATTCCAAAAGCGCCTGAACGGTTGGGCCGTTCGAGCGCTCAGCGATGAGCTACGTGGCGACTCCCGTTTCCCGGGTTCGATCCCTGCCTGCCTTGAAGTGCAGATACCAGCCGTACAGGGGACCGGCAGCGGTGGAGAGACGGAAACAGGTCGTAACAACTTTGTTTTTCTGAAGGAGAACCGCATACAGGATCAGCAGCGCCGCGTTCAGAATCAGCTTCGGCAGGGAACGGAGCGGGTACAGAAGCCTGCCGTGACGGAAGTAGTTGGTGACCCCTGCCCAGAAGGTCCTGCGAGCCACCCAGAGAAACGTGAGACGTTCCGGCTGAACCCGGTGATAGATGAAACCCTCTGAAGAGTAGGCAATGGAGAAACCGCTCTCCCACAGGCGCCGGGAATAGTCCGTATCCTCTCCGCTCATCAGCGAGCCTTCCTTTCTCCCGAGCCCCGTATCGAACAGCCCGACCGCTTCAACGGCCTCCCGGGACAGGGCCGCATTTCCACCGAAAAAATCGTTTCCCCGCGGCAGGACGAAGGAACGTTCCCCATGGGAAAAAGCGCCGTACAGACGAAGGCAGCGGCTGTCGATCCACTTCGGACGGGAAACGTCAGGCCAGGAAAGTTCGATGCGGCCCGCCACGCACCCGACTCTCCCATCCAGGGAAAAACCGTTCAGGAGTCCGGAGAGCCAGCCTTCCGGGATCAGGACATCGTCGTCGAGAAAACAGATCACATCGCCCCGTGACCGGCTGATACCGGTATTGCGCGCATGGGACAACCCCTTCTTCGGCTCGTTGATGAGGAAAAGCCGCCCGTCCGGATATTCGTTCATCACGCGGGTCACCACCTCTTCGGTCGAGTCGGAGGACGCATTATTCACCACGAGGATTTCAACGTTCAGCCCGGAAGCATGCACGGCAGCCATCAGGGTGGCCAGGGCATCCCGTATGTAATCCGCACGGTTATAGGTGCAGAGGACAACGCTGACCAACCGGTCCCCGGAGCCCTTCCGCTCGTCCTGGCTCATTTCCACTCCTCTTTCACCATCTCACGCAACCTGACGTGAAAGGATAGCATATCATTGCCCCCCCCGTGAAAGAGCGAGGTAATCAGAAGCTCCGCCTTTCGACCGGCTGATGCCGCACCGATGCCGGCCAGGTCCGAGGAACGGTAGCGCTTCCATATCCATAGTCCGAGTCTGCTTGACTTTTTGCAGAGCTTATACCATCTATCGGCAAGTTCCTCCGAAAACGCAGGCTCTCCATAGTATCCTTTCTCCGCATTCAGCCTGCGGAGCCGCGACATCCAGAAATCCGCCTCATCCACGAAATGCCGATCGCCTGCCAGTTCGTAGGTGGCGATGTTTCCGTGCAGCGTTACGTCCTCAAGGGTCGGTTCCATGGACAATAGCCTCAGCTGGCGTGCCCGGATACCGTCGGCCGCACACCTCTGCTCCGCCTTCCTCGCCTCCGAGATCTGGGAGGCGTGCACCCGGTAGTTGACCAGGATCTGCTCCAGATTAGCCAGACGGGAATGACGAGACAGATCCACCCAGAAGGCATAGTCCTGAGAACAGCGCAAAGCAGGGTCGTAGCGGAGGTTGTGATCGACGAGAACCGACTTCCGAATCATGACCGAAGGGTGGGCCATGGCATTCTCGAACAGAAGGCGGCTCTTTATGGCCTCATCCCCTGCCTTGACCTTCCAGATGCCCTTCTTCGCGCCGATCCTTCTGACCCGCGAACCGCACACACCCACATCCGGATGTGCTTCCATGAAAGCGAACTGCTTCTCCAGGCGGTGGGGCAGACTGATGTCATCACAGTCCATGCGTGCCACATATTTGCCTCTCGCCAGACCGATTCCCCTGTTAAGCGTTGCGGCTATCCCCAGGTTTGTATCGTTGGAAAGAAGACGGATGCGCGGGTCGCGATACCCTTTCACGATGTTCGGGCCGTCATCCGTGGAACCGTCGTCAACGACCAGAAGCTCGAAATCGCCGAAAGTCTGGCCCAGAATGCTTTCAATGGCCTGACCGAGATACGCCTTGCCGTTGAACAGCGGCATGAGAACCGTAACAGGGGGGTGAGCATGGCTCATGGAACGTCCCTCCGTCGCCTCAGGAGTTCCCGGGAAAGAGAGAAGGAAAGCTCCGGTTGACACGCCTTTTAACAGCTTCCACCCATGTCCGGCGCGCCTCTTTCACGCTCGGCGCTATCAGCTTTGCATAGGTCAGCAGGTACACTTCAGGAGGCGTCAGGTCGGAAAGCAGCGGAATGTATCGAATGTCTCCGCACCGTTCTCTTTTCACGAAAAGCAGGATGTTCTGCCGGTACCAGGATGGAATCGATTCATCATTCCAGATCCTTTTCCTGACTATGTCAACCGCTGCATAGCCTCTCTCTTCAAACAGGGAAATCCAGTAGTTCGGCCACTGTTCATTGATGTGGCCAATCCCTATCTGGTGAGGTGTCGCTGCCGAGAACAGGATGAAATCCGAGAACCCTGTCAGAGACTCGACAAATCCGCGTGCGCTTGCGGCAGGCAGGTGCTCCGCCACTTCCAGCGAGATCGCCAGATCGAAAGTCGTGTCCAGGGTAATCGTGCTGCAGAGATCATGCTCGGTGAAACATTCCTCCGGGATCTCCAGGTACTCGCGAACCACCCATGGCCCGTCAATGCCGCGGATATCCGTGGCCCCGCTCTCCTTGAGGACGGACAGCCAGGTACCGACGCCGCATCCCATATCTACGGCAGATCGGATCTCCGGAAGCATCTCGCGGACAATCCCGAGTATCGTTCGGGCAGAATACAGGGTTTTCCGGTGCCTGTCCTTATAGAAATCGGCGTTATAAAGGTTCGTTCCCTTCCCCACTCATGCCTCCCTATCCGGAAACCGCATCAGTTTTCGCTGCATTTCGTAGAGCTTGATGTACTTAAGGAACACGCCGTAGGCCTCCATGACCGAGATGACATAGCCGGCAAGACCGTCCAGGATGCCGCGACGGATCAGGTAGCGGTCGAAAAAGGTGAACAGGGGGCGCAGGGTGATATGTATCAGTGTCGACTTTCTCCCTGTCCTGAAGTGGTCGCGGGCCGTTCGCGTCGCATACCTGTTCTTGGTCTCCGCGAAATGGTTCATGTCCCGGTAGATATAGTGGTGCAGGTCGCCCGTGAGGCTTGCCAGGGAGCCGGGAACCTGGATCTTGTCGTGGGGCTCGTACCCTCCCCACCGGCAGCGGTCCTTGCGAAAGAGGCGGATGTTCCGATCCGGGTACCAGCCGGAGTGATTGATCCAGCGCTGAAGGAAGAAATGGCGCCTCGGCATGTCGTAGGCGTCATGGGGGGTATTCTCCAGGTCCAGGGCCAGGATCTCGTCCCTGAGCTCCGGAGAAACACGCTCGTCCGCGTCCAGGCTGAACACCCAGAGATGGGATGCACGATCCGTTACGAACTGGCTCTGCCCCACATGCCCCAGCCACTCCTGGAGGATGACCTGATCAGTATATTCGCGTGCTATCTCCACGGTCCGGTCCGTGCTGAGCGCATCCACCACCAGCACCTCATCGGCCCATTTCAGGCTTTCGAGGCAGTCGCGGATATTCAGCTCCTCGTTGAAAGTGCGGACTACGGCCGATATTTTCGTCTTCGTGCTCATGCCATGGTTTCCTTTTTCTCTCCTGCCTCCAGCAGGCGCATCCCCTCCCGGAACACCTCCTCGACCGTGATTGCCTCGACGCAGGCCGGCCGCATGCGGGCGGACGGCTCGCATTCGGTGAAAAATTTCTGCCGGCACGGCGAACAGGGGAATTTTTTGTACAGTACGACGGCCCGCTCGCTCCAGGGGCCGAACTTGACCGGCGACTGGGGGCCGAACAGGGCCAGCAGGGGGACGCCGGAGGCCGCTGCCAGGTGCATGACACCGCTGTCATTCCCGACGAACAGGGAACATCGCTTCAGAAGGGCCATGGTGACCCGCAAGGGACATTTCCCAACAAGGTCGACGGTCTCTTCGCCGAAAAGTTCCCTGACAGGGTCAAGATGCTTTCTGTCGCCCGGCGACCCCAGCACTATGGTTGCGCACCCCTTTTCCCGGAATCCGGCCGCCAGTCCGGCGAAATTCTCCAGGGGCCACCCGCGCCTGACATTGGCGGAAAACGGGTGAATCGCAACCAGCCTTTGTCGATCCGATACCCCTGCGTCAGCCAGGAGCTTCGCTGCCGCGGCATCCTCCTCGGGAGTGGTCCAGCACTCGAGGAAGTCATCGGTGACCCGGATACCGTCGGCGCGCAGCACGTCGAGAAAATTCAGCACCTCATGCTGATCCTGCCGGTAGGGAACCCGCTTCGTCAGGAGAATCCCCCGCCCTTCCGTGTCGAACCCGATACGCTCCCGCGCCCCTGTCAACAGGGCGATGATGGCGCTGGAAAAGGAGCGTTTCAGCACATAGACCTTGTCAAAGCGCTCCTTTCTCAATTCCTTGATAAATACCCACTTGGCGGCCAGGGTCCGATGCCCGCCCCTGCTGTCGGCATGGATGGTGACCGGGTCCCAGTACACCATGTCGTCCACGTAGGGGATGCCGCGCACCACATCGGAGGACCCCGGCGCCACGACCCATACAATCCGGGCATCCGGCTCAGCGCGACGGAGATTACGCAGAAAGGGAACCGTCAGGATGGTATCGCCGATGAAGCGGTAGCGAAGTACCAGAATCCGCTTTCTCTCTTCACTCTTCACTCATCACTCTTTACCGGTTTGCTCCGCCTCGTCCGCGAGGAGCACCGGAATTCCGTCCCGGATGGGATACCGCAGGCGACATGACGTGCAGACGAGGCTCGATTCATCCTTGCGGAGAGGCCCTTTGCAGACCGGGCATGCCAGGATTTCCAACAACTCTGTATCCAGTTCCATTGATTCCGCTCCCACGACGTTCAGTGAACCGCAACCGCGCCTATAGTGCCACAACTCGCCCCAAACATTAAAGCAGTTTCTCAACCTCCCGCTCCAGGGTCCGAGGGTCTTCGAGCTTCAGCTCAAGCACCGCAGCATATGTCTTCCCGAATGTTTCCTCGAAGTGCGTGAGCTTTACGGCATCCTTTTCCGTGGTAATGAGGTAATCGCCGCCGCTTTGCCTGAGCATCCCGCGGAGAGAATCGATTATTTCCCCGTCGAACAGGCAGTGATCGGGCAACGGAACGGTCGCCGCCAGTTCCAGACCTTCCGCCCGCAGAGAGTCGAAAAAGGACTCGGGATCCGCGATGCCCGCAAAGGCTACCCCTCTCCTCCCCTGAAGGATGGAAAAGTCTGAAACCGGTCCGCCGCCGAGGGGAGCGACCCCGCGCAGACAGTGCGAAGACCGGCACAAGGGAACGCCGGCACGGGGTGGGAGCGATTCCGCCGAACCGCATCGCGTATACACGATCAGGTCGGCGCGGCGCATGGCCGAACGGGGCTCGCGCAGCAGTCCGGCCGGAAGCGTCCGGCCGTTGCCGAACGGTCTCCGGTGATCCAGGAGCAGTATGTTTAGATCGCGACGCAGCCGCAGGTGCTGGAAACCGTCATCCAGGAGCAGGATATCCGGCTGGAACCGCTCGCAGGCTTCCAGCCCCGCACGATAGCGGTCCGCGCCCGCAACCACGATCAGGCCGGGAACGGAAGCGGCCATGAGGAAAGGCTCGTCGCCCGCTTCCCCGGCTGGAAGAAGGATGTTCATACCGTCCGATACGATGAGCGCCTCTCCTGCCCCGCTCCCCCCGTAGCCGCGGGACAGGACCGCGACCCGCTTTCCCTTTGCCGTGAGCAGGCGCGCCAGGAGTATCGTCATCGGCGTCTTGCCCGTGCCGCCCACGGAGATGTTGCCCACCGAGATCACCGGTTTCGGGAGCGCGTACGAGCGAAGGATTCCGGCCCGGTACAGGGCCTCCCGGGCTTTCATGAAGAGGGAATAGAGACAGGAAAAGGGGGTCAGGAGAAGGACGAGGAGCACGTCGAACAGCCCTGAGCGTTTCCCCTCCCACACCTCCCGGATATATTTTTCACGGGATTTCATGACTGAATACGGGGAAACTTCATTCTGTCGGGCCACTGCATGGGGGCTTCTCCGGGAGAAATGCCGTAAGTATCTCCATGTGCCGCTCCGTTGCCCCCCTGTTTTCCATCAGGAGGCGCGCTCCGTTGGCGCCCATTTCCGCGCGTGCGGCGGGATCGTCAAGCAGAGCGCGGATTGATTCCGGCAGCTGCGCAGCCTGCGACACCTGGATTCCCGCCTTGCTCGAAAGGATCTTCGACGCGATTTCACGGAAGTTGTTCATGTGCGGGCCGAACAGAACCGGAACCCCCACCGATGCCGGCTCCAGAAGATTGTGCCCGCCGACGGGAACCAGGCTGCCGCCGACAAACACAATGTCGGAGAAGGAATAGATCCCCATCAACTCGCCCACGCAATCGACCAGCAGCACCTCACCGCCGCGGAAATCCCCGGGACCGGCTGCAAGCGCCGAGCGTCGCATACAGGATATCCCCATGCCTTCCAGGAGGGCGGCGACCTCCCCCGCACGCTCGGGATGCCGGGGAGCCAGGACGAGAAAGATGTTCCGTCCCTCGGCAATAAGGGCCTGATACGCTGTCAGCAGGGATTCTTCTTCTCCCTGGTGGGTGCTGCCCGCGGTAATAATGGGCATGTGGGGAGGAATTCGGTAGCTGGTTCGCAATTCCGACCTTCTCTCGTCCGATGCGATCCGGGCCGGAAGGTCGTACTTCAGGTTCTTTGTCACGGAAACGCGCGACAAAGGCGCTCCTATGGCGACAATACGGCGCGCATCCTCATCCGTCTGCATGCACAGGGCCGAAAAATTGGGCAGCACGGAACGGAATACCCGGGAAAAACGGCGGTACCCGACAAAAGACTTGTCCGAGATGCGTCCGTTCGCCAGCACCACGGGAATGTCCAGTCGTCGGGCAATGCGAAGGAAATTCGGCCAGATCTCCGTCTCCACCACCACAATCAGGGAAGGCCGGACAGTCTTAAGCATTCTCTTGACCGAAAGGCTGAGATCAAAGGGAAAATAGATGCAGAGATCCACATCACGGATGCTTTCGCCGATGCCCTGCCCGGTCTCGGTGACCGTGGAAAGGACGATTGCATGCGCCGGGTACCGGGATTTGAGGGCCTTCAGCAGGGGCCGGGCAGCCATGGTCTCCCCCACGGAGACCGCATGCACCCAGATGGTATCCCGACCGGCAAAGAGGAGTTCCTTCTCTCTGGAGAGAAAACCGAGACGTTCCCCCATGCCCCTGCGAAGTTTCCCCCTCCGAAGGTAGCGGAGGAGGTAGAAGGGGACGAGAAGGGGAATGGCCAGGATGAGGAGTATGTCGTAGACGAGGTAGAGCATGCGCATTTCATATTCCGGAATGCCTCACGTCGGCATTGTTCCCCCTCCCCCCGGTTCCTCTCCATAAGGGGTGGAAATGGGACACATTTTTTGATGGACACAGAGAAGGAACTATCTGGATGATAGTTATAGATTCTGCGTCCCGAAACGTCCCTCCCCTTATTTAAGGGGAGGACAGGAGGGGTTAAGCCTCAAACGTGAATAACTCCCCCCGCCCCCCTCTTATCTTAAGAGGGGGAGAAAATCCAGGCACGTATCCAATGGTCCCAGGCAGACTATGGGTAAAGATGAGCCCCGTGAGAGAGGGCGGTCAAAGGCCGGGGGTAGGGCAAATCACGGCGGATCACTCCCGGCCTGATTCACCCTGCCCCCGGTCAACCGTCCTTTCATCCGTCTGGAACTGCATTTCATAGAGCTTCTTGTAGAGCCCTCCCGCTTCCAGGAGTTGCTGGTGACTCCCCTGCTCCGCTATTTCCCCTTTCTCCAGCACGACAATCTTGTCGGCGTGGAGAATCGTGGACAGTCGATGGGCGATGACGAAGGTGGTGCGGTTGGCCATGAGGTTGTTGATTGCCTGCTGCACCATCTGCTCGCTTTCCGTGTCCAGGGCGCTGGTTGCCTCATCCAGGATGAGAATGGGAGAATCCTTGAGGATGGCGCGGGCGATGCAGATCCTCTGCCTCTGGCCTCCGGAAAGACGCACGCCCCGATCGCCGATGCAGGTATCGTACCCCTGGGGCATCTCCATGATGAAATCATGGGCAAAGGCGGCCCTGGCCACGGCCTCCACTTCCCCATCACCGGCATCCGACCTTCCGTACCGTATATTGTTGGCAACGGTATCGTTGAACAGGGTTGTCTCCTGATCCACCAGGGAGACCTGTCGAAGCAGGTCCCGCATCCTGATGGAACGGACATCGATACCGTCTATCAGCACCTGTCCCTCCGATACGTCGTAGAAGCGCGAAATGAGGGACACCAGCGTCGTCTTCCCGCCCCCCGACGGGCCGACCAGGGCAACGACCTCTCCCCTGCGGGCCTCAAGGTTGATGTTCCGCAGCACGCATTCGTCCTGGTAGGAGAAGGAGACATTGAGGAACCGCACCTCTCCCCGAACCGTATCCAGCGCGACGGCATCGGGCCGGTCGCTGATCTCGGGCGTCTCGTCGAGGATCTCGAAGACCCGCTCGGCGGCGCCGAAGGACCTCTGCAGCACGTTGTAGGTGGCAAGGAGCTTGCGGACGGGCGTATAGAGCATCACCATGGCCGCGATAAAGGAAAAGAACTCCGGGGCGGTCATCGCGCCCCGCATCACGAGCGTTCCCCCGAACCAGATGACGGCCGCGATTCCCAGGGAGGTAATGACCTCCATCACCGGCGTGGAAAGGGCGGTGTACTTGATGGTTCTCCTCATGAAACCGTAATACTCCCGGTTCACGGAGTTGAAGTCCTCGATCACTCTCGGTTCGAGGCCGAACGCCTTGATGACCTTGATTCCCGAAAAAGTCTCCTGCAGGATCTTGGAGATGTCGCCGAGCTTTCCCAGGCTCTGGCCGGAAAGCCGCTTGATCCGCTTGCCGATTTTCCGCGCCGGATAGACGGTGAGAGGGATGGCGAGGAATGCCAGGATCGCCAGCTGCCAGTTCCGGTAGAATACCACTCCCAACAAGGCGACAGCAGTGACCCCTTCGCGCATGACGCCGGTAATGACGTTCGACACACCCTCCTGCATGGCGCTCACATCATTCAGGACGCGGGACATGAGTGTCCCGGCGCGGTTCCTGTGAAAGAAATTGAGCGAGAGGGTCATGTTCTTGCGGTACAGGTCGTCGCGGATATCCTGAATGGCGAGTTGTCCCGCCGTGCTGAGGAAATACTCGTACGTGAAACGGCACACGCCCCGGACACAGAACACGGCGATAATGCCCAGCGGGAGCAGAATGAATATCACCGTATCCTTGTCGGTGAAGATCTTCTTCAGCACCGGTTCGACCATATAGGCGATGGCCCCGTCGAGTCCTGCTACGCCGAGCGTTGCGAGGATGGCAATGCCCATCCGCCACCAGTAGGGCCTGCTGTATTTGAGGAGACGTTGAAAAAGGGGCATATCTGTTTCCTGTTTACGATATCATTTCCATGACAATGGCCGCAACCCGGGACGAGCAGTCCCCACCGCCGAGCCTTTCCGCGACATGCTTCAAACCATCCCTGATGTCCGCGGCATACGCGGAGTCGGTAAGGATGTTTCCGATCTCAGCCGCTATCAGTTCGGGGACCGCCTCATGCTGAATGAGCTCTTTCACCACCCTCTTGTTCGCAACGATGTTGCAGAGGCCGATATGGTCGACCCGGATCAGTCGCTTGCCGATGCAATATGTCAACGGCGACACCTTGTAGATGATCACCATGGGAACGCCCATCAGCGCGATCTCCAGCGTCACCGTCCCGGAAACCGTGATGACGGCGTCGCACACCTGGATTACATCGTAGTTTTTCCCTTCGACGACAATGACGCTCACCCCGCTGTCATTCAGAAAGGGATCGATGTCGGACCGGGATAGGCTGGACGCAAGGGGAAGAATGAACTGGAGTTCGGGAAACCGTTCCTTCAGGACCCGTGCCGATTCCATGATAAGGGGAAGATGCGTGCGGATCTCCTGTGTGCGGCTGCCGGGACAAAGGCCGACGGTGCGACGGTTCCCGTCGATACCGAAAGAACGGCGCGCCTCGTCGGGAGGCATTTCGGGACGGACTGCGTCCACCAGGGGATGCCCGACAAAGGAAACCGGCACCCCTTCCTTTTCGTAAAAGGGAACCTCGAAAGGAAACACCACCGCCATCCGGTCCACGAGCCGGGCAATTTTCTTAACCCTGCCGACTCGCCAGGCCCAGACCTGGGGGCTGATATAGTAGAGGACCTTGACACCGGCTTTCCGGGCGACCCCGGCAAGCCGCAGATTGAAATCGGGATAATCGATGAGGATCAGGAGATCGGGGGGATCCGTGCGCAGGCATTCCTTCAGTTTCCGGAACGCGCGGATAATTGTCGGGAAGTGGGCAGCCACCTCAACCAGCCCTACCACCGCCATCTCCCGCGCGTCCACAAGGGTATCGACTCCGGCGCGACGCATCAGCGGACCACCCATGCCGAAAAAGGTCAGGGTGGGATCGATTGCATGCGCCTCCCTCACCAGGGCTGATCCGTGCAGGTCGCCGGAGGCCTCGCCGGCGACAATCATGACGCGTTTACTCACTCTATACTCCTCGACGAGGTCCCGGACGGACCCCTTCCACGGAATCAGACGATGAACCCGGATTCGCCGATCGAAGCCGATCGGAGAGCACTGCTTCATCCGGCGAACCGGGTTGAAAGGATTACTATGAAAGCGCGCCCTTAACGACGTCGGTCACGGCACGCACCTGTTCTGCCGTCATTTCCGGGAACATGGGGAGCGAGAGGCACTGAGAGGCGGTCGCCTCCGACACGGGAAGGGATACTGCTCGATAGTCGTCCGCAAATACTTCCTGCCGGTGAAGAGGGATGGGATAGTAGACGGCCGAGGCGATATCCGCGGCCTTCAGGGCATCCATGATCCCGTCGCGTCGCGTGGTCAGGACGGTATACTGGTGAAAGACATGGGTCCCCTTTCCGTCCTGGTAGGGAAGGATGAGGTCCGTGCCAGCGAGCATCTCGTTGTAGAGCCCTGCCACCCCGCGGCGCCCCTGGTTGTACTGTTCGATGCGTTTCAGCTTTACCCGCAGCACAACCGCCTGCAGTTCGTCGAGGCGACTGTTATACCCTATCACGTCATGGTGGTACCGCTGCCGGCTGCCGTGATTGCGCAGCATTCGCACGGTGTCGGCATGCTCGGAAGATCCGGTCGTTATCATGCCGCCGTCACCGTAGCAGCCGAGATTCTTGCTGGGGAAGAAGCTGAAGCAGCCGAAGCTGCCGATGGTTCCCGTCATCTTCCCCCCGTAGGCTGCGCCGAACGATTGGGCGCAGTCCTCCAGGAGGAGAAGCCCGTGGCGTTCGCACAGTGATACGATCGGGTCCATGTCGGCCGGTTGGCCGAACAGGTGCACCGGAAGGACGGCACGCGTGGCCGGCGTAATGGCGTTTTCCACCTTTTCCGGATCGATGTTGAAGGTACGGGGATCGATATCGACGAATACCGGCACGGCCCCCAGGTAGCGGATTGCTTCAGCGGTGGCGATGAAGGTAAAGGGGGTGGTTATCACCTCGTCGCCCGGTCCTATCCCGGCCGCGGCCAGCGCCAGGTGGAGCGCGTCCGTGCCGGACGCGACGGTAACGGCATGGCCGGCGCCCAGAAAGGCGGCCGCCTCCTCTTCGAAAGCGGCCACATTGGGGCCGAGAATAAACTGACATTTCTCGAGAACGGAACGCATGCCGCTTTCGATTTCTTCCTGCAACTGCCGATACTGAATATTGAGATCAACCATTGGAATCATAGGAACACCTGGAAAGTAAGGATGTAGTTTTGGTACGACGCACGCGTACAATAATCTTCCTCCTCCCTTGACGGGAGGGGGCTAGGGGGTGGGTGGCCGGATGTTGACAGCCGCGGACTCTCGTCTTACAGCTTTTTGTTAATCAGCAGGGCGGTCTCCAGAGCGCGTCTTCCGTCCTCGCCGGTTACCACCGGCTGTCTGCGTCCGGCAACCGCTTCAAGAAAAGACTCTATCTCCGCTTTCAGCACATCACCCTGCCCCAATTCCCTCTGATCAATGGTCACATTGGGAACGCCCGGGAACATCTCGCCGGTTCCCTTGCGGAAGACCGCCACCTTCTTGTTCTGGAAGTCCATGGTTATGTAGGCGTCGGGTTGAAAAATGCGCATCCGCCTTTCGCTTTTCAGGCTGATGCGGCTCGCCGTCACGTTCGCCACGCACCCGTTCTCGAACAGGATGCGTGCATTGGCGATGTCCTCCTCATCGGTGAAGACCGGAGCGCCGATGGAATCTATCCGCTTGATGGGCGAACGGATGATGTGCTGGATGATGTCGATGTCGTGAATCATGAGATCGAGAACCACGTTCACATCGGTTCCCCGCGGCTTGAAAGGGGCGATGCGAATGGACTCGATGAACCGGGGGTCGGTAAGGATATCGTCAAGGGCTACAACGACCGGATTGAACCGCTCCAGGTGGCCAATCTGAAGAACGGCGCCCGATTCCCGCGCAATCCTGATAAGGTCGTCCGCCTCTTCCAGTGTCGTCGTCATCGGCTTCTCCAGAAGCACTCCCACGCCGTTCAGAAGAAAATCCCTGGCAACTTCGTAATGGGACTGCGTAGGCACGGCAATACTCACCGCGTCGACCTTGCCGATGATATCGCAATACCGGGAGAACGCCCGCGTCCCCAATCCCGCGGCAACCGATTCCGCCCGCTCCGCATCCACGTCCACGACCGCCACCAGTTCTGAGTTGGGCAGCGCGGCGTACTTTTCCGCGTGAAAACCGCCCAGATATCCGACGCCGACTACGGCGGTCCTGATTTTTTTTTCGGTCAACGACATATCCCTCGCTCCGATTTTTCCGCAAAAGCGATCAGGTGCTCAATCTCGGGTGACAACGGCACCTCGCTTCTTACTCGGTGAAGCGCCTCATCGAGGCGAAGGCCGGAACGGATTATCAACCTGTACGCGGTTTTAATCCGCGAGATCAAGTCGGGAGAAAAGCGGCGGCGCTTCAATCCGACTGAATTAAGTCCGTACGACTTTGCCCGGTTGCCGCTCGCCACGGAAAAGGGAAGCACGTCCTGGCCGACCATCGTGCCTCCGGAAAGCATGGCGCTTTCCCCTACCCTCGTAAACTGGTGGACGGCGGAGAGCCCGCCGAGGATGGCGAAATCCTCAACCGTCACGTGGCCGGCCAGGGTCGAGCCGTTGGCCATGATCACGTGATTCCCGATATGGCAATCGTGGGCCACGTGGCAGTACGCCATGAACAGATTGTTGTTTCCGATGGTGGTTTCACCGTCGCCTGTCACGGTTCCCAGATGGATGGTGGCGAACTCGCGAATAATGTTGCCGTTGCCGATTCTCAGATAGGTCTGTTCGCCCCGGTACTTGAGATCCTGAGGGATTGCGCCGATGGATGAAAGATGGAATATCTGGTTGTTTTCCCCGATCTCGGTCCATCCGTCGACAACGGCGCTGGGGCCAATCCTGGTGCCGCGGCCTATCTTCACGTGTTCACCGATCACGGCATAGGGACCGATTTCCACATCCGTGTCCAGTTCGGCGCCCGGATGAACAATAGCGGTTGGGTGTATCATTCAAGTCTCCAGGCCGGTTCAGCTGTCGGCGAATGTCGCCTTCAGGTCGGCATCGGCAACCAGCTTTTCCCCGACATAGGCCTTACCGTTGAAACCCCAGATGCCGCGGCGATTCAGGGTCGTTTCCATCTCAATGCGAAGCACGTCGCCGGGAACCACGGGTTTTCTGAACCGGGCTGCGTCTACGGAGAGAAAATAGCATACCTTTTTCCGTATTTCGTCATCGGAAGCAAGGTACGCCAGTATGCCCCCGACCTGGGCCATGGCTTCAATAATCAGGACACCCGGCATGACCGGGTGTCCCGGAAAATGTCCCTGGAAAAACGGTTCGTTGATGGTGACATTCTTGATGCCCACGATGCGCTTGCCGGGGTCCATTTCCTGTATCCTGTCCACCAGAAGAAACGGATACCGGTGGGGCAGTATCTTCATTATCTCTTGTATGTCAAGCATCCGACGCTCCTTCACAGACTGTATCCTGAATCCGCGACGTCTTCACGCTTTCGACTTCGCGGAACGCCTCGGCATTCAGACATCGCGGATTCAGGTTTATTTCATTGATTCCAGTTTCGCTTCCAGCTCCTGGACTTTCTTCTCAAGAGCGTTCACCGTCTTGCGGAGTTCAGGCAGCTTGGGAAAAGAGGATGCCGCCCTGAGCCACTCCTTGTGGGGAAAGGCCGGGTATCCGCTCAGTATCTGTCCGGAAGAGATGCTGTTGTGAACCCCCGACTTGGCGCCTACCATGACATTGTCCCCGATCTCCAGATGACCGACGATGCCCACCTGGCCGCCGATGGTGACATGTTCACCCAGCTTGGTGCTTCCGGAGATCCCTGTCTGGGAGACGATAATGCAGTTTTCTCCAATCACGCAGTTATGGGCTATCTGCACCAGGTTGTCGATCTTGGTCCCCTTGCGGATAAGCGTCAGGCCCAGGGCCGCGCGGTCAATGGTGGTGCAGGCGCCTATCTCCACATCGTCCTCGATGACGACGACCCCGATCTGGGGAATCTTCTGGTACCCTTTCCCGTCCGGCGCGTAGCCGAAGCCGTCGCTGCCGATAACCACGCCGCTGTGGACAATGACGCGGTTTCCGATACGACACCCTTCCCGAACGGTAACGTTTGCGTGGAGAACGGTATTCTCCCCCACTTCAACACCTTCGTACAGGACGACACCCGGATGAAGAACGGACCCGTTGCCCAGCTTCACCCCGTCACCCACATAGGCGCCGGGGTAAACCGTAATACCTTCACCCAGCGTTACGTTGTTCCCTACAAATGCCCCGTTCATCACACCCTTGGGAACGACGGGCTTTACGTGAAACAGTGTCAGGAGTTTGGCAAAGGCAAGATAGGGATTTTTCACCTCTATCACGTTCCGCCCAAACCTTTCCGCGCCGTGGGAGACGATAACCGCTGTCGCCCGCGTCGTGGCAACCTTTCCCGCATATTTCGGATTGGCGAGGAAGGTAATCTGCCCTTCCGTTGCCTCGTCAAGGGTCCCGAGGCTTGAAACCACGGCGTTTTCATCTCCGACGACCTTGCCGCCCAGGAGGGCGGCCAGTTCTTTCAGGCTCTTTTCCACGGCGCCCCCCTATTTTTTGATGGAATTAACCAATGCGAGAATCTGGTCCGTCAGATCAACTTTGTCGTCGGCAAAAATCATGCTGTCGTTTCTGATGAAAATAAAGGTGAAACTGTTCTTACGGCCGTACTCCTGCACCACCTTCTCGATATCGGTGAGGATCTTTCTGGTCAATTCCTCATCCTTTGCCTGCAAATCGTCCTGGGCATCCTTCTGCAGTCTCTGGAGATCCTTGAGGCTCTGCTGATATTCTTTCTCCTTGGAGCTTTTCGCCGACTCCGACAGAAGCTGTCCCTGTTTTTCAAGAACGTCCTTCTGCTTCTTCATCTCTTCCTGCTTGCGGTTGATCTCTTCCTGGTATTTTTTCACCTTCACGGTCAACTGACTCTTTGCGTCCTTCCCGGCATTGGAAAGATTCAAGACCTTCTGAATATCCACGTACCCCAGCTTACCGCCGTCAGCGGCAAAACAGCCCGTCGGCAGGGCAATTGCCAGAGAAATCGCGACTACCGTAATAATTCCTTTCATTTCCGCTCTCCTTTTTCATGAATAATGTCGATTTCCTGCCGAGGAAAACGACTGCTCTTGGAACACATCCCTTCTGAGACCGGCGATACCCTGCATTTACCGAATACAATCAGAAGAAACCGCCGATTGAAAACTCGAATTTCCCGCCCTTGCTGTCGATACCTTCACGCGGATTCACCGGGAAGCCGTACTCCAGGCGAAGCGGTCCCATGGGGGAGTACCAGCGTATCCCGAGTCCGTAACTCATCAGCAGTTTGGAAAAGATCTGCTGACCCTCCGCATACGAATTTCCCGCATCGAAGAAGGCAACCCCCTTCAGACCGAAGTCCTTGACGATGGGAAACACATAGTCGACGTTGAAGAAGGCTTCCTTCACCCCGCCCACGTAAACGCCGTTCTCGATGGGACTGACGGTCCTGGACGAGTAACCGCGTATGGTGTTGATGCCGCCCAGGTAGAATTTCTCGTCGATGGGAATCTCTTTCCCGTCCCGCATTATGTACCCCACTTCGCCGCGCACGGAGAGGACCGTTTTCCAGAGCAGGGGAAAGTAGACTCCCGACTGCCCGATGAAGCGGGTGAATCGTTGATTGCCGCCGAGACCCGCGTATTCCGCGGAGAGAGTGCTGGTGAATCCCCTGCTGGGATCGAGCCGGTAGTCGGTGGTATCCAGACTGATGCTCCCGTACAGGGAGCCGACGGTCCCGCTTGTCTCCCCCAGCAGTTGCGGGTTGTTAAGATACGCCTGTGAAAGATCAAACAGTGTCTTATCTTCAAACTTATACATCCAGAAGGTGGAAAGCTGATCGGAAATCTTGTACCCGGCCTTGATGTCCCCGCCGGTGACCCTTCGGGTATAGTCCTCATACTCCCGTTCCGAGCGGTAGATATCGAAACCGACAGTCCAGTTCGAATCGAGGAAATAGGGATCGGAGAGACCGATATTATAGAGCTGAGTCTTGCCGCCTATGGATGCGGCCAGGGTGCCTTTCAGGCCGAGGCCGAGGAAGTTGTTCTGCTGGATGGAGCCTTGGCCGATGATGCCGTCGGATGAGCTGTATCCGGCCCCGATACTGAACTGTCCGGTCGATTTCTCCTTGACCTCGGTGTTCAGGTTCAGCTTGTTTGCCGCGCTCCCCTTTGCCGTTGCAATGTTCGCGCTCTCGAAGAAGCCGAGATTTTCGATGTTCTGCTTGGTCCTCTTCAGGGCGGTACTGCTGTACAGGTCGCCTTCGGCCAGCCTGAACTCCCGACGGACGACCTTGTCGCGGGTCTTGGTATTACCGCTGATATTGATCCGTTCGATGTAAATCTTGTCGCCTTTTTCAAAGTCAAAGGTGATATCGATGGTTTTCTTGTCCGAATCTATCTTCGTAAGGGGGGTCACGTTGGTGAAGGCGTATCCCTTGTCAGCATAGATGTCGGTCAGGGTGACAACGTCGCCGCGCAGTACTTCGCGGCTGAAAACCTCTCCCCTCTCCAGCTTCACCTTGCCGGCCAGCAGCTCCTTGCTCTCAAGGAGATCCCCCTTGAAATCGAGGCTTCCGGTCCGGTACTGTTCTCCCTCGGTTATTCCGATGGTTACTTCGAGGCCGCTCTTGTCGGGGAGCAGCTTGACCTGGGGCTCGCCCACCTTCACATTGATATACCCGTTGTTGAAGTACAGGTCGGCGATGCGGTTCACATCGTTTTTCAGGACCTCTTCCTTGTACGTCCCCGCGCCGGTTATCCATGAAAGGAACCATTTCTCCTTGGTCTCCATCTGTTTGCGGATCTTGCGCGCTGAAAAGACCGTATTTCCTTCAAAACGGATCGTCTTGATAAGGACCTTCGAACCTTCCTTCACGTCAAGAGAAATGCGGATGCCGTTCTTCCCGACCTTCGAGGTGGTAGCGTCGACCTCGGCGAGATAGTACCCCTCGTCGGTGTAGAGCTTCTTGACCTTTTTCAGGCTTTTCGACAACTCGCCCGCGGAAAAGACACTCTTGGCCTTGAGGTCCATTGCTTCACGGATTTTATCGTTACTTATCTCCTTGTTGCCCGATATCCTGATGCTTTCGACCTGTGGCTTCTCGACTACCTGGAAAACGAGCGACACGCCGCCCGGAACCTTGTTCGATTCAACCCGCACATCCTCGAAGATGCCGACCCGATACAGCGCCTTGACATCTTCATTAGCCCTTTCAGCGGAAAAAGGATCCCCGACCCTGCTTTTCAGAACGGGAAGCAGGGATGACGTTTCCCTCGTTTCATTGCCGGAAATGGAAATGTTCGTGATGCTTTCGTTGTCCGCCGAAAGGACTCCGGGAAAAAAGGAGGCTATCAGGACGATGACTAAAGCTCTCCCGCAGCGGGAGCGTAAAACGCAACGAATCCTTCCGATTGTTTGGGTCATGAGTTTCACGGATTACCATTCTCCTGAATCCGGCCGTCCACCAGGCGGATAGTCTTGCCCATCCTGGCGGCCAGGCGCTCGTTGTGAGTTACGATGATAAGTGTCAAGCCGGTTTTTTCCTGAATTCCCGCAAGGAGATCGTGGACTTCTTCGCTGGTTTTCCTGTCCAGGTTTCCGGTCGGCTCATCCGCCATCAGCAGGGCCGGAGAGAGCACCAGTGCGCGGGCGATGGCGACTCTCTGCTGTTCGCCTCCGGAAAGCTCTCCCGGTTTGTGGGTCAAGCGGTGAGACAGACCCACGTCCCCCAGCAGGGAGGAAGCCGACTCCCCGGCCTTTTCCTTCTCCATACCGCCGATAAGCGCCGGCATCATGACGTTTTCCAGCGCCGTAAACTCCGGCAGGAGGTGGTGAAACTGGAACACGAACCCGATGGATCTGTTCCGGAACGACGCCAGTTCACCGTTGCCCATCTTGAAGACATCCTCACCCCGGAACAGGACCTCTCCCGACGTCGGCCGGTCCAGGGTCCCGATCACGTGCAGCAGGGTGCTTTTCCCCGCCCCGGACGCGCCTACGAGCGCAATGGTGTCACCTTCTCCGACCGACAGGTCAATGCCGTTCAGGACATCGACGCGGGACCTTTCCGTCTGGAACGACTTGTGGAGGTTTCTCACCTCGAGGAGGTCGCTACTCATAGCGCAGAGCCTCCGCCGGAGGTAGACGGGACCCCTGCCATGACGGATAGAGCGTCGCGACAAAGGAGATAAGGATCGCCGTCAATGAAATCAGGATCACGTCGCCGGGAACGACCTGCGAAGGGAAATGGTCCAGGTAGTAGACATCCCGGCTGAAGAGCTCGAAACCGGTCACCTTCTGGATACCCGCGACAATCGTTTCCAGGTTGAGGGCCACCAGGAGCCCTCCCAGCACCCCGATAATCGTTCCGGCAACCCCGATAATGAGCCCCTCCAGCACGAAGATCTTCATAATGCTCCGGTTGGTGGCGCCCATTGATTTCAGGATTGCGATGTCCTTTGTCTTTTCCATCACCACCATGAACAGGGTTGAGGCAATCCCGAAGGCCGCCACGAGCACGATGAGGGTCAGGATGATAAACATGACCATCTTCTCCGTTTTCAGAGCGAAAAGGATGTTCTTGTTCATCCGCATCCAGTCCCGGGCAAAATATTCGTAGCCGAAGCCGCGATTTATCTGCTGCGCTATCCTGTCGGCGTGATAGACGTCGGCCACCTTCAGCTGGATCCCCGTTACCGCGCTGCCGAGGCCGAGGAATTCCTGGGCCTCATGGAGTCCCACATAGGCCAGTGTCGAGTCGTATTCGAACATTCCGGTATTAAAGATGCCCGCCACCCGGAACCGCTTCATTTTAGGCGCCATGCCGAAGGGAGTGAGATTGCCCAGCGGAGAGACGATATTCACGGAATCGCCGACATACAGGTTGAGGTTCTTCGCCAGTTCCTTTCCGAGAATCACCCCCGGAGGCTGCGCACCGTCGGCGCCGGTTGCGGCCGGTTTTTCCAGATCCGTGAGACGGCCCTCCACCAGGGACTTCTTCAGATTGGTCACCTGGACATCGGATTGCGGCTCGATACCCCGCAACACCACACCGGAGACATTGGTTCCGGTTGAAAGCATGACCTGGCTGTAGACAAAGGGAGTGGCGGCAACAACCCCGGGGACTCGTTTCAGCCTGTCCATTACCCCGGCGTAGCCCTCGATCTCACCGCCGTTTTTCAACACCACGACGTGGGCATTGGTGCCCAGGATCTTTTCCTTCAGATCTTCCTCGAAACCGGTCATCACCGCGAGGACGACGATGAGCGCCAGTACTCCCAAGGCAACCCCGGCCGTTGAAATGAAGGTTATGATGGAGATAAAGGTCGATTTGCGCTTTGCCCTCAGGTACCGCAGCCCGATGAGAAGCTCGTAGGACATTACTTGGTTTCTTTCCTCAACTGCGGGAACAGGATGACGTCCCGGATAGAGGGTGAATCGGTCAGGAGCATCACCAGCCTGTCGATTCCGATACCTTCTCCCGCCGCGGGCGGCATACCGTGTTCCAGTGCGCGGATATAATCCTCATCCATGAAATGGGCTTCCTCGTCACCCTTGTCCTTTGCCGCGACCTGCGCAAGGAACCGCTCCTTCTGATCCACCGGATCGTTGAGCTCGGAAAAGGCGTTGGCAATCTCACGGCCGGCGCAGAAAAGCTCGAACCGGTCCACAATATCCGGATCCTGTTCGCTTTTCCGGGAAAGAGGGGATACCTCGGTGGGGTAGGAGGTGATAAAGGTGGGCTGTATCAGCTTTGCTTCCGCAACTTCTTCGAATATCTCGGTAATCAGCTTGCCGTAGCCCACATCTTCCGGCAGGTCGAGGCCGATGGATTTGGCGTAGCTGTATGCCAGGTCCCGGTCCGCCAGGGACTTTGCGTCTATGGAGCCGTATTCGAGGATGGCCTCCCTGACGGTGAGCCTCTTCCATGGCCGCTTGAAACTGATGGTATCGCCCTGGTAGGAAACCTCGGAGGCGCCGAGGAGTTTGTCGACCACGTGGCAGAAAAGCCCTTCGGTAAAATCCATCAGATCATCGAACGTGGCGTAGGCCTGATAGAACTCCATCATGGTAAATTCCGGGTTATGGCGAACGGAGATACCCTCGTTCCGGAAGTTTCTGTTGATCTCGAAGACCTTCTCGAAACCTCCCACAAGGAGCCGCTTCAGATAGAGCTCCGGGGCGATGCGGAGATAGAGCTCCCTGTCCAGGGCATTATGGTAGGTGACGAAAGGTTTGGCGGTTGCTCCGCCGGGGATCGGCTGCATCATCGGCGTCTCCACCTCGAGGAAATCATGGCCGAGCATGAATTCACGGATGAGCTGGATTATCCGGGCGCGCTTGTAGAAGACGTCCTTGACTTCAGGATTGACGATCAAATCAACGTAGCGCTGGCGGTAGCGGGTTTCCACGTCCGTCAGGCCGTGGAATTTCTCCGGCAACGGCAGCAGGGATTTGGTGAGCAGACGCACTTCGTGGGCATGGAGGGAAAGTTCGCCGGTCTTCGTACGGAACGGGTGTCCCGTGACGCCGACGATATCGCCGATATCAAGGGTTTCGAAACTGGAGAACGCCTCTTCACCCAGCGTATCCTTCCTCACATATACCTGAACGCGGCCCTTCCGGTCCTGGAGCTGCAGGAATGCCGCCTTGCCGAATGACCTGCGCGCCATGATGCGTCCCGCGATACTCAGGACATCGGCCGGGTCCTCGACAATGGTCTCCTGTTTGCCGTATACGGCAAACAGGTCTCCGGAGGTGTGAAGGGGCTTGAAATCATTGGGGTACGGGTTAATCCCCGACGCCCACAACGCATTAACTTTTCTTCGACGCTGCAATAACAGTTCGCTGAGCTCTTCCAATAGTCACAAACCTTTCTGAACAAGTACGAATAGCGGTTCAAGCGCGCTTAATAAACCGGCAAATTAACCCATTTCATACAGTTAATCAAGCAAAAACCCGAAGAAGCTTCCCGTCGCCAAGCGGAACGTCACGACTGCTTGCCGATGACGAGCGCCAGCGACTCCCCGGTGCGGCAGCCGTTGAAATGCGTTCTCCCAAGGTACTCTCCCTGCCAGTAGCCGCAGGCCTCACCCGCGGGAAGGCCCTTTCCGGAAGAGTTCGAAATGGTAAAGGAAATGAAGGAAACAGGGCCCTGGGTGAGAGTCTCCTGCGTCAGGGGCAAACGGAAAGAGGCAATGGCGGCAAGGTCGGCGGAGACCGGGAACGCAACCGGCTCGACGCCGAAGGCGTCCGCCATGGCGAGAGGAACGACGGAAACGGACGCGGAACGGGCGACGGTCGGCAGTTTGGCGCGCATTATCGTTTCAGCGGCGCCGCTCCCGGATAGGCGGAAATCATACCAGGGAGTCCACGAAAGATCAGAGACGAGAAAGGAGACGCGAACCCTGCCGTCGGCACGGGACAGCCAGACACGAGCGGTTGACCCTGCGTCGGACGCCTTTCGCACGGCGGCCAGCCGTGCCTCCACGCCGGCAAGTTCCTTCTCGGCCTTTCTCCGGGCGGCATGAACCGATTCCAACTGGGCAACGGCGAAATCGGTTCCCTTGCGGACCGTCTCAAGAGGCTCCGGGTTATTCTTGGTTTTCCGCAGCGCCCTGCTGCTTTGGGATTTAACGGCCGACTTGAAGAGGGCTTCCCGCTCCTCCAGCACCTTCAACCGGTCCAGCAGGGCCGCCCTGCGCTCCTCCAGGGAGGCCGTCTCCCTGTCATGACGCCGCTCCGGCGGGACAGGAGCGACCTGGACCCGCAGAACCGAAACATCGCCGACCGGCTTGATCCGGAGAGAATCAGGGAGGACCTTCGCGGGCAACGGCGCCTCCAGATATCCCTTCCGGGCGACGAGTTCTCTTTCGATTCGCGCACCGTCGAGAAAGAGGACCAGAGATTCCGTCCCGGCGGACACCGGGACGCCTGACATGAGAAGGATGAAGGCGCCAAGAAGAATTTTCATTTTTCCTCCCGTAACCGCGTTTTCACTCCATCGGCTCTTCGATACCGCCCAACCGAAGGATCACGTCCCACTCGCTCTCCGACACCGGCTGGATGGAGAGCCTGCTTCGGCGGACCAGTTCCATGCCTGAAAGGGCCGGATGCCCCTTAATCTCCCCAAGGGAAACCTCTCCACGGAAACGCCTGCCGAACCGAACGTCGACCATGAACCAGATCGGAGCGTCCCTGGTGCTGCGCGGATCGAAATGCTCGCTCTCCGGGTCGAACGCCGTCCAGTCCGGGTATCCGCCCCGCACGACCTCGGCGGTTCCCACAATGGCGGGGCGCGCAATGTTGCTGTGGTAAAAGAGCACACCGTCGCCCGGTTTCACCTCGTCCCGCAGGAAGTTCCGGGCCTGGAAATTCCGCACTCCGTCCCAGTGTTCCGTGCCTTCCGTCCGTTTTTCCAGGTCATCGAATGAAAAACAGGACGGTTCCGACTTGAACAGCCAGTATCGTCGTTCACGTGTCACGGCATACCCCCGGGAATCAGGAAACAATCGAGAAAGCCGCGACTTTCAGGAAAGGAGGTGAACAAACAGGCCGCTTCGAAGCTTCGGCTCGAACCAGGTTGATTTTGGCGGCATTATCTTGCCGGCATCGGCCAGGGCCATCAACTCTCCAAGGGACGTGGGGTGGAGGGAAAAGGCGACCTGAAACTCTCCGCAGTCCACCAGCCGCACCAGCTCCTCATTCCCCCGGCTGCCTCCGATAAAGTGGATGCGCTGGTCGGTGCGGGGATTGCGCACCGCGAGGATGGGGCTGAGAAGGTGATCCTGGAGGATGGAGACATCCAGCCTGCCGACGGCGTCGCTCTCGTCGAAAGTGGACGGCTTCGCAGCGAGGGCGTACCACTTCCCCTTCAGGTACATGCCGAAGCGATGGCGGGAACCGGGTGTTACGGGCTCGGCAACCGGCGTTATATCAAACCGCTTTCCCACAAGGTTGATGAATTCCGCGATGGTATGCCCGTTCAGATCCCGTACGGCCCGATTGTACGCCATGACATTCATCTGGTGATCGGGGAAAATGACGCTGAGGAAAAAATTGTACTCCTCCCGTCCGGTATGGCCGGGATTGGCATTCATCCTCAGATCGCGAACCCTGCTCGCCGCCGCGCTCCGGTGATGACCGTCGGCCACGTACAGGGTATCGATTGCCGCAAACTCCCGGCTCAGGCGGTTGATTACCTCCCGGTCGGCAACCTCCCACACCGTATGGGTGATGGCGTCGTCTCCCGTGAAATCGAAGATGGGCTCACCTTCGGTCAGTTCATCAACCAGGGCATTGATGGAGGGACGGTTCCGGTAGACATAGAAGACGGGCTCGTCATTGGCGTCCAGCCGGTCGATATGCCGGACGCGGTCCTCCTCCTTGTCCGCGCGGGTATGTTCGTGCTTCCTGATCACGCCCCCCTGGTAATCATCCACGCTCGCGCACGCCACGAGGCCGGTCTGCATGACCGCGCCCATTTTCTGACGATAGACATAGTATCTCTCCGCGTCATCCTGTACCAGGAGGCCTTCCGCGATGAACCGGTCGAGGTTCTCCCTGCCCTTCCGATAGACGGACTCGTCATGGGGATCCAGTTCCGTTGAAAGGTCGATTTCGGGCCTGGAGATGTGAAGAAAGCTGAGCGGGTTTCCCTCCGCCATCCCGCGCGCCTCGTCGACATTCATCACGTCGTAGGGAAGCGCGGCCACACGATACGCCAGATCTCGAGCAGGGCGCAATGCCCTGAAAGGTTTTATCAGTGCCATACATTCCTTTCCGTTGTCATACTATCTGTTGCTGCTAAAAATATCTTCGCGCGCCCACGTATCTTTTGGAGAAGCCGTTCCCCTGCAGGGAGGATATCTTGATCTCATCCCCCCGCCGCGGGGCATGAACGAAGTTGTCGTTCCCCACATAGATTCCCACATGGTTTATCTTCTGCTCGGACGAACCGAAGAAAACCAGATCGCCGTCGGTGAGTTCATCCCTGGCGACACCGCGGCCCACCTTGAATTGCTCGCCGGAGGTACGGGGGATATTGACCCCGCAGAGATTGTAGACCGCCCGGACAAACCCGCTGCAGTCCATCCCTTCCACGACGGTATTCCCGCCCCACAGATAGGGAATGCCGATAAAACGCTCGGCTGTCCGTGCCGCGATACTCCCCATATCGTTCCGAGCCGTCCCGGTTGACGGGGCATGACGGCGCCGGGGAGGCTCCGGTTTCGCGGGCCGGGGAAGGGCGCCTTTCAACGGAGGCGCTATGAAATAGGACTCGATCCCCTGTTCCTCGGCCACCTTTTTCGCCGTCCGTTGCGCGGCCCTGCGTGTGGGGAAGTCCCCGAACCGAACCGCGAACAGACCGTTTTCCTTCTTGAAATAGAAAGCCTCGATCCCCTGAACCTGCAGCTTGGCAGTGAGACGCTCGGCATTCCCGACCTCCGCGAAGGCGCCCACCTGAATGGAATAGCCCAGCTTGGAGATGGTCGCGTCCGGCGCGGCGCAACCGGCGCCGGCCACCGACAGGATCAGGATACAGGAGAGAATGCATATCTTCAGGGCCGTCATGGCGCGTCCTCCTGCACGTTTCTTCGCACTCCCATGAGAAAGGCGACGATGAATTCCTCGATGTCACCGTCCAGAACCGCGTCCGTATTACCGGTTTCCACGCCGGTCCTCAAATCCTTTACCATGCGATAGGGATGGAGGACATAGGAACGGATCTGGCTTCCCCAGCCGATATCCTTTTTCTCCCCCCCCAGTTCGGAGGCCTTGGCGGCCCTCTCTTCCAGTTCCTTTTCATACAGCTTGGCGCGCAGAACCCTCATGGCGGTGGCCTTGTTCATGTGCTGGCTCCGCTCGCTCTGGCAGGCTGCAACGATCCCGGTCGGGATATGGGTGATCCTCACCGCGGAGTCGGTGACGTTGACGTGCTGCCCCCCGGCGCCGCTGGAGCGGTACGTGTCGATTCGGAGGTCCGAGTCCGCTATCTTTACCTCGATGTCATCGTCAATCTCGGGAAACACGAACACCGACGCGAACGATGTGTGACGGCGGGCGTTGTTGTCAAAGGGCGACAGGCGCACCAGCCGGTGTATCCCTGCCTCGGCCTTCAGGTAGCCGTAACTGTACTCGCCGTCCACCGTGAAGGTAACCCCCTTGATCCCCGTTTCGTCGCCGGGCTGGCAATCGGTGATCTCCGTCTTCCACCCTCTTTTCTCACAGTAGCGAAGATACATGCGCTGCAGCATCTCGGCCCAGTCCTGGGCCTCTGTTCCGCCGGCGCCGGCCGTTATGGTGAAGAAACAGGAGTTTCTGTCGTGGGGGCCGGAAAGCATCTTCCCGAACTCGGCCTTGGCAATGCCCTCCTCAACCTGATCGTTCAGAGACCGGACCTCGGCCAGGGTCGCCTCGTCCTCGGCCTCGCTCCCCAGTTCGATGAGTATCCTGACATCATCCAGTTGCCGTCGCAGTCGGTCCCACCCGTCGATGGTCTTTTCCAGGCCGGTCCGCTCCCGGAGCACCTTCTGCGCGGCATCACCGTCATCCCAGAACCCGGGTTGCGCGATGCGGGCTTCCAGCTCCTGGATATCCTCCCTCTTGCGATCTATTTCAAAGAGACCCCCGAAGCGCGCTGAGGCGTTCCTCGAAATTCTCTACACGGGCTGTTTCTTCTCGGTACATTTACTTGCTCCTTTTCTTTTTCTGATTGTCACGTCCCCAGCGAGCCGGCAGTTTGCGGAAACCCGCGGCGGCAACCAAAACCGCCATACCAAGGCAGAGAAACGCGAACGCGTCGCCGAAACGGGTATAGAGCGTACCGCCGGTTCCCTGGCGCACGACTCCGTTCAGAAACGCTTCTTCGAACAGGCCGGTCTTGCCGGTGATCCGCCCGTTCTCATCAATGATAGCCGTTATCCCGGTGTTGGCCGCCCTGAGCAGGGGGACACGGTTCTCGACCGCCCGGAAAACCGCCATGGAAAGGTGCTGGTACGGCGCCGAAGACCGACCGTACCAGGCATCGTTGGTGATATTTACCAGCACACGGGCTCCCGAACGGACGTACCGCCTCGACAACTCGGGGAATATCCCTTCGAAACAGACCAGGACGCCGATCTTTCCCTTGCCCGGATCGAGAGGGGTTATTTCATGACCGGGAGAGAAGTCCCCCACTCCCACCACCAGTTTATGAACAAAGGGGAGGAGCTTTGCAAAGGGGACATACTCACCGAAGGGCACCAGGTGCATCTTGTCGCTTCGGCCCAGTACCGCGCCGGTGGGCGAAACCAGATACGCGCTGTTGTAAAACTTTCGCCTGCCCCCGCCGTCCTCGTAGGCGGGGCTGCCGAAGACGATGGGGCTCTTCACCTGACCGGCAAGGGCCGTGACGCGGGACGACGGCTCTCCCCCTTCCTGGAAGAAGAACGGGGCTGCGCTTTCAGGCCATACCACCAGGTCGACGCCCTCTCCGGCCGCCTGCCGGGTGAGCCGTTCATAGATGGTGAGGGTAGCCTCCAGGAATGCCGGGTCCCACTTTATTCCCTGGTCGATGTTACCCTGGACAAGAGAGACCTTCAGCGGAGTCCCGATCGCCGGGCGACGCATTCCATGGAAGCCGTACGCGAGCACGGATACCAGGAGAAGGAGAAGAACGGCCGCACTCCGGACAGGATACCCCGCCTCTTCCTCTTTTTTCGAAAATCCTCTCAGAGCAAGATACAGGACAACATTGGCCAGGGCAATCAAGAAACTGATCCCGTACACGCCCGCGATGTCGGCGACCTGAATGAGCGGCAACAGCCGGTACTGGGAGTAGCCGAGACTGGCCCACGGAAATCCGGTCAACAGGAAGGAACGGACGTATTCCAGCCCGACCCAGACGAACGGAAAAGACAGGACCGCGGGGATTCCCTTTTCCTCGCCGCGACGCACCAGGTAGAAGACGACCCAGAAGAAGGCGGCAAGATACGTCACCAGGATCAGGTACACGCAAATGCTCACCGGAAGGGGAAGTTTGCCGTACGTGGTGACAACGATGTTGATCCAGTAGAGAATCCCGCCGAAGGACACAAGGCCGGCGACAAATCCCAGTGTTCCGGCTTTCCGGGCACTCTTCCGCCCGCAGGCCAGAAAGAGGGGCACGAATGCGAACCAGGCAAGAAAAGACAAGCCGGTTTTGGGAAACGACAGCGCCAGCAGCGCTCCGGAAAGGGCGGCAAGAAGATAGTCGCGTCGCGGCACCGACTGGAAACCGGGCATCTTGAAGCGTGAGTAGTCCACTAGCTCTCCGCCTCCGCCGCCTCACCCTTCCGCGCAATCCTCACCCTGCGGATCTTTCGTTCATCCGCATCCAGGACGGTCATGTGAATATCGTTCGTCTCGACCTCTTCACCGGAACGCGGAATCTTGCCCGTCAGATGAAAGATGAGTCCGCCGACGGTGTCGAACATTTCCCGCTCCACCTCTATCCCGAAATACTGTTCAAGCTCTTCGATGGAGAGGCGGGCATCCACGACAATGGTACCGTCGGGCTGGGACAGGAGCCACTCTTCCTCTGTATCGTATTCATCCTGGATGTCGCCGACAATCTGCTCCAGAAGGTCCTCTATCGTCACGAGACCTGATGTGCCGCCGTACTCGTCGATGACCACGGCCATATGGACCCGCTTCCGCTTGAACTCCTGAAGGAGCTCTTCAAGGTTCTTGGTCTCGGGGATATAGTAGGGAACCCGCAGTATCTTCTTCAGGTCAAAGGACGAAGCGTCAACACCCCAGCATTTCAGGAGATCCTTCGCATACAGCAGTCCGATAATGTTGTCCACGGTATCTTCGTAGACAGGAAGCCGGGAATGCCCGCAGCTGATTATCTTTGAAAGTACGTCCTGAATGGTATCGGTGCTGTCGATGCACGCCACATCGGTCCGGGGAACCATGATTTCCCGGACAACCGTCTCGCGGAGATGGAAGATCGACTGGATCATCTCGTTTTCACGGGAATTGATAAGCCCTTCCTCTTCCCCCGCGGTAATAATCTCGTGAAGCTCTTCCTCGGTTATTTTCCTGCGGCCGGATACGAACCTCCCGAGGATCTCCCACAAACCAGACTTTTTCCTGCTACGGGATCCCTCTTCCAAAGCGTCAGATCCTCCGTTGAATAGTAGCGACCGACCAGGCCCGCCCGGTCTGATTCCGGGAAAGCCGGCGAGACGCGTTTCGGTCCAAATTTTTCATTTCAGAGTGACAAAGACAAGGAGCACCGCCACGGAGACGGATATTCCGAACAACGCCCCCATCAGAACTTCGCGAAACGTATGAAGACGCAGGGCAATGCGGGAGGTGCTCACCATGATCGCCAGCGTCACCGTCAGGAGAGAGCTGACGGGATCCTTTGTGGTCAGCGAAACGATCGTCGCGATTGCAAAGGCCACGGCGGAATGGCCGCTCACGCTCCCGCCTTCCAGGGGAGTCCCTTTTCCGGCCGCGGCCTTCAATATCACAACGGAGATGATCACACACAGGATGGCGACGAGGGCGCCCACCTCCGTCGGTGTCCCGACCATTGCCAAAGCCTCCTTGTAGGGGGGGAAGATATAGCGCGAGAGAATCAGATACCCCATGACCGCCGCGCCGATGGCGGCAATCAGAACCGCCCCGGCGGCCACGTCCTTGGCATGCTTGGCAAGGGGATGATAGCCCGGAGAAACGATATCCACGCACAGTTCGACGGCGGTGTTCATCAATTCCGCGAACAGGACAAAGGATACGGAGATCACCAGCAGAATGAATTCCAGGCTGGAGACGTCAAGAAACAGGACGGCTGCCAGAATCACCAGCGCGGCCAGAAAGTGGTTGCGCATGTGCCTCTGGCTCTTTGCCGCGTACAGGATCCCTTCCAGTGCGAAGTTGATGGAATCCGTATACCGGGTCGGTTTCGGTGGGCCTTCGGGCGACGAATTCACCGGCGCCACCTAGAGGAGCCCCTCACGCTTCAGAAGGGAGAATATCTTCCGCTGCGCCCGCTCCATTCTCCGGGCCTCCTCGTCGCCCGACCTCTCGTGATCATGGCCGGTCACATGGAGGATTCCGTGAAGAAGAAGGAAGCCGATTCGTTCCGCAAGGGATATCCCCTCTTCATCCGCTTCGCGCCGGGCCGTATCAACGGAGATTACCACATCGCCGAGAAGATGAGGGTTTACCCCGGCGAAATCTCCTTCGCCCATGGAAAATGACAGAACATTGGTGGATTTGTCGATTCCTCGATAGTCCCTATTGAGACGGCGCATGGTCCTGTCGCCCACGAAGGTAACCGACAACTCGCTATCGGTGAATCCCAAGGCGCTTAAGGTCCTCAACGCCTGATTTCTTATCCTCTTCGCCTCGATTGGATGCCGCCTTTGTCTGTTCCCGATCACTATCCTCAACGGGTTTTTTCCCTCCATACACCTTGAATGCCGGCTCGGGGTAGTCAATCCGGTGATGATAAATCCCGGAGAGAATCCGATTGAAGCTCTTTGCGATATCGTGCAGGTTTTTCAGGGTAAGCTCGCATTCCTCCAACTGACCGTCGATAAAAATATTGTTGATGATCTTCTGCACCATACCCTGGATACGTGCGGGCGTGGGATCCGTCAGGGTCTTTGAGGCCGCCTCCACGCAATCGGCCAGCATGACGAGCCCGGCCTCGCGGGTCTGGGGTTTCGGTCCGGGATAGCGGAAATCCCGCTCATCGACATTTTTCGCGTCCGCATCGTCCCCACCCTTCGCCTTCTGGTAGAAGTAGCTGATGAGGGCTGTGCCGTGATGCTGCCGGATAATATCGATAATCGGCACTCCCAGTCTCTTCTCTCTGGCCAGCTCGACACCTTCTTTCACATGGGCGATGAGGATAAGCGCGCTCATGTTCGGCGACAGCTTGTCGTGACGGTTCTCGCCGGAACTCATGTTCTCGATGAAATAGAGGGGTTTGCTTATCTTGCCGATATCGTGGTAATAGGCCGCGACTCTCGCCATGAGCGGATTGGCGTGAATTGCCTCCGCCGCCGCCTCGACCATGGTTCCGACCAGGATGCTGTGATGGTAGGTGCCGGGAGCACGAATCATAAGCTCACGCAGCACGGGGGAATTGAGACTCGCCAGCTCCAGAAGCTTGATGTCGGTCGTGTAATGAAATACGTTTTCGATGACGGGAACGGTTCCCGCAACGATGACGGCGTTGACCATCCCTCCAACCAGGGCGAAAATGATAATATAAAGCGACTGAGAGGTAAAGAGATTATCGGTTAGGATCTGATAGGGAAGGGCAAGCGCAAGGTTTGCGACGCTGACCTTCAGACCGGCCGTGTAGATGGTGCCGCGGTATTGACATTGCCTGACGCCGTGGGCACCGATAATTCCTCCCAACAGGGCGTAGACGACCACGGGAAGGCTGTTGTTGAACATCATCCCCAGAAGGGGCGCGCTCACGGCGCAGTATACGAGAGCCACCTCGGAATTGAGGATGATCCTCACCAGCATGGCGCCGGCGGCAAAGGGAAACAGGTAGAAATAGTTTTCGGTATCTATCCAGGGAAACAGGATTCCCATGGCAGTCGAAATAGTGTAGGAAATCTTGAGAATGAGAAAAAACCCGACCGTCAGCATCGCCAGGAGCAACACGTCCTTGCTCGTCGGATTGAACTTGCGGATGTTTTTTCGTGCGAACCGGTAGGGAAAAGAAAAAAGGACGAGGATCAACCCGAAGACCCCGATACCCATGAGGAGCCTGTTCACGCCACGGCCGACCTCGAAGATCTTGTTCAGCTTGAGCGCTTGCGCTTCGGTAATCCGCTCACCTTCACGGACAATCATCTCCCCCCGTTTGATCTGATGCACAACCGGACGGATCGAATTCCTCGCTTCCCGTCGCTTTGCTTCCGTGGCGGCCGGATTCGGCGTGAGGTTCGGCTGAAACGCCTTGAGAAGCAGGGCATTGATTGTCCCGTACTGATTACGGTCGGCAACGGGGATACGCTCGGCATGAACGAGCCCGGCCACATCTTTCAGGTCGATGGCGGATGTGGTCGCGTCCCCGGCCCCAATCAGGCTCCCGTTTACACTGTCATAGAGAAGGACACCGCGTGAACGATCCGAGGAATAGACAGTCCTGTCGGCGACCACCTTGTTTTTGTACACCGTCTCGGCCAGATGGCCGATTTCCGCCAGAAGAGCCCGGAAATTACGAATCTTCACCAGCGCCGACAGCTCGGCGGACGATACTTCGAAACCGAGGATACCGGAGACGGACCCCCTCAAGGCCTCCGTATCGTACTCTCCTTTGCTTCGCGCATCCATAATCCCGGCAAAGGCCCTCGAGAATCGCTTTTTTATCTCATCGGCCTTTGCGGGTTGATACACGTAAACACTGGGTACCGCCCTCTCCGCCTCGGACCGGATTTTCTCCGTCTGAGCCGCGTCTTCCAGGAGATAGCTCTGTGTCGCCTTGATATCAGTCGGCGCGATGTCGCCGGCCGCATATCGCATGGAATGAAAATGCTGGTTCGGGATTATCAGGAAGGTCAGGATAAGCGCTGTCAGGAAGAGAAGGATCGTCTCATTAAGCCTCCGGTTCCCAATGCCGGAGAATCTATCCTGGAAGGAGTTGAACAGGCGTCTGCCGCGGGCGGCAAGCAGTGTCGCGCTCTTTGTTTCCGTACCGCCTTTTGTGGTATCTGGGGGCATACCCTGTTTCTGAAACCTCACCGGGTTACCGGGACGCTGAAAAATCGTCTTAACTATAATCTTTATCTGTTGAACCGTCAACCGAAACCGTTCCCCGCTCCCGACAGACGGAAGCGTCCGGTTGAATGGTTTTCATTTTGGTTAAAATATGTTATAAGCTCAATGATTTCCAAGAAGCTGTAAACCCTGAGCAAAGGAGACGAATATGGATACAATCGCTGATGTGTATGCACGGGAGATTCTTGATTCTCGCGGTAACCCGACACTGGAAGTTGAAGTGTTTCTCGATTCGGGTGTAACGGGCAGGGCGGCCGTCCCTTCCGGAGCATCCACGGGTGAACGGGAAGCCCTGGAACTGAGGGATGGAGACGCCGGTCGCTATCTTGGAAAAGGAGTCCTCACGGCAGTCGACAACGTGAACTCGCGGATTGCCGATCAGATCATCGGCATGGACGTAACCGACCAGGCCGGAATCGATGCGCGGATGATAGAACTGGACGGTACCGAATCCAAGAGCAGCCTCGGGGCCAATGCCATTCTGGGTGTTTCCCTCGCGGTCGCCAGGGCCGCGGCCCAATCTCTCGGACTTCCCCTGTACCGGTATATCGGCGGAACGAACGCCAGGGAACTTCCGGTCCCGATGATGAATATCCTGAACGGCGGAGCACACGCCGACAACAATGTGGATATCCAGGAATTCATGATAATGCCCGTCGGCGCTTCAACCTTTTCCGAGGCGTTGCGCATGGGAGCGGAGATATTCCATGCCCTGAAGAAAGTGCTGAAGAAAAAAGGGTACAATACCGCGGTCGGCGACGAGGGCGGATTCGCGCCGAACCTCGGTTCCAACGAAGAGGCTCTCCAGGTCATCGTCGAGGCGATCAGCGCGGCCGGTTACAAGCCTGGAGAAGATGTGCTCCTGGCGCTGGACGTTGCGGCATCCGAGCTTTTCAAGGATGAGCACTATGTGCTTGAAAACGAAAAATCTCCGAAAAAGACGCCCGAGCAACTGGTGGATTTCTACGAGGATCTCGTTGAGCGCTACCCCATTATCTCCATCGAGGACGGAATGGCGGAAAATGACTGGGACGGCTGGAAAAAACTGACCGACCGCCTGGGAGGGAAGATTCAGTTGGTCGGGGACGACCTGTTCGTCACCAACGCAAAGACCCTTCAACAGGGCATCGAACTGGGAGTGGCCAACTCCATCCTGGTCAAGCTGAACCAGATAGGCACCCTGAGCGAAACCCTGGATGCCATCGAAACGGCAAAGAGGGCCGGCTACACGGCGGTTGTCTCCCATCGCTCGGGCGAGACCGAAGACACCACTCTGGCCGATCTGGCCGTGGCGGTCAACGCCGGACAGATAAAGACGGGTTCCCTGTGCAGGACCGACCGGGTCTGCAAATACAATCAGCTGCTGCGCATCGAGGATGAACTGGACGACACTGCCCGCTTCAAGGGAAAGAACGTTTTCTACAATCTGCGGAAATAAATCGTTTATACATCGGAGACAGCAAGGAAGGATGATTGGTCCCAAAAAAGGGGCGCTCCCGCAACGGAGCGCCCCTTTTTGCATTCAAATTCCGGAAATACCCGAGGCTGGTGTCAGCGTTAAATTAGCTCCATAATTATCAATACATAATAATTTTTCGTTGCAATTTTTTCAATTCTGCTCTATACATCCCGAATTCTTTTTTCCGCAATTTTCGCTCCCTCCCCTGTCGAAGGACATCCTCATGGATGACAAGTGGAATTTTCTCATCAAAGAAAACGGCACACTCGATCCCCCTCCCCACTCACATTCCGGCAACTTTCCGGTGGCGGATGGAAATCCTTGCCCCCGGACATCCGGGTGTGACGTTCGGCGGCGCCTCGAAACAACACAGGAACTGGCGCAGATCGGTGACTGGGACTATGAGGTTGCCACCGGGAAAATCCGCTGGTCCCGTCACATCCACCTGCTGCTGGGAAGAGCCCCCTTTTCAGGATATCTCACTTTTGAAGAATTCCTCTTCAACTATACGTCTGATGATGCGGCTCGACTTCAGAAGGCGCTCGATTCGGCGATCAGGGAGAACAAGCGCGGAGAAATCGAGGCCGAGGCCAAACTCATGAATGGTCGGAACGCACGGCATCGGCTCATCTTCGTCCCCATAACCGACCACAACGGTGTCGTCGCGCGCGTGAACGGCTATCTTCAGGACATTTCCCGCATCCCGCAGGAGTCGTCGTCCGCCACGGCGGTGAATCATGGAGTACGATTTATCGCGGTAAACACCAGCGATGTCGTCTTTCGCGTTTCGCTTCCGGACGGCGTCTTCGATTTCATAAGCGCGGCGGTCCAGGACGTAACGGGGCACGCGCCCCTGGAGTGGTACCGGAACCCCCTGCTGATCCGCCGCATCCTGCATCCCGGCTGGCGCGGAAAATTCGACAGGGAGTTCAAGAAGGTACTCCGCGGCAAGACCGAGAATTGCCATCTCTTTCCCATCCTCCACACATCCGGTGCAACTCGCTGGATTCAGCTGCGCACGACCCTGCTCCGCGACTCTCACGGGATGCTGCTCGCCATTGAAGGGATTGCCTCGGACATCACGGAGAGAAAACGGCAGGAAGGGGAACGCAAGAGGCTCATCCGGCAACTCCGGAAAGCCCTGTCCGAGGTAAAGACGCTGAGCGGCCTTCTGCCCATCTGCAGTCACTGCAAGAAAGTTCGCGACGACAAGGGCTACTGGCAGCAGATAGATTCATTCATCACGGAACACAGCGACCTGTTTTTCTCGCATGGGCTCTGTCCCGACTGCCTTGCACGGCACTACCCGGAGTATACTTCCCGCCGAGAGCCCCCTCGATAGCTCCTTCTGGACAACCCGCGTCTGAAGGAACGGACCGACATACCGACAACGCCCCAAACACGGGATGTCCGTCAGTTCGCCCTGAAGATGACAGACAGAAGCCGCCGAATCATCCGCGAACCTTCTACAGTCCGAAGAAACGCTTCAGTCGCTGCACATACTCAGCGCACTTCCGTACTTCTGCCATGACACGGTCGGCCTCCCGAAGACTCCGTTCGTTGGCAATCTCCCGGTGGGCGAGGATTGCGCCGAGGGCCTCCATTATCTCCGGCTTGCGCCTGATAAGGGGCTCAAGAATCTCCCGGGAGAGTTCGACGAGGGTCACCTCGCTTTCGGCCGAAACCGTTGCCTTGCGGGGCTCTCCGGTCAACAGGGACATCTCGCCGAAAACCCCGCCCTCGACAAGTTCTCCCACCTTGATCCCGTTTACCAGCGCCTGAAGCCGTCCCTTCATGACAAGAAACAGCGAATCACCCCCATCATTCTGCCGCACCACGATCTCGCCGGGACCGAACACCCGGACTCCGGCTTTTTCCGCGAGTTGCCGGACCTCGCCATCGTCGAGCATGGAAAACAGCTCCACCGCCCGAATCCCGGACGCAACAGTCTCGACGGGGAAAACGAACGGGGGGGCGTACCGTGTCTCCACAACCTGTCTGTGGGGATAGGGAAAGCTGAACCCCTCCCTGGCAACGGCATACCAGATCCGCGAATAGACCCGGTCACTCACCGCATCCCGCTCCGAATAGTCCTGGAGAAAAAACTTCAATTGGTAATCGATGCTGCTCTCGGCAAAGGTTCTGAGCCTCACCAGCGGCGGCGGATCGGCCAGCACGGAATCCTCGTCCCTCAGGATCCCCAGCAGGAGTCCCCTGGCCCGTTCCGGCGGGAGATCATACCCGAGGGAAACGGTGAGGTTCACCGCAACCTTGTTGTCATCCTCCCTGTTGCCGAAGCTGGTGACGACGTTCTGCATCAGGGTACTGTTCGGAACCATCACCAGATTGTTGTCGAGGCTCCGCAGTGTGGTGTAGCGGAAGCCGACATTGAGCACCTGTCCGAAGATGTTCTTTTCGTGGACGGCGATCCAGGTCCTGAGTCGCATCAACCGGTCGATCTGAATGGAAAAGCCCGCGAGAACGTTTCCCAGGGTGCTCTGCATGGCGAATGCAACGGCCGCCGTGAGCACCGTCGTGGTTGTGACGATGGAAGAGATTTCAATATGGAATATGACCCGCAGGGAAACGATGGCGAAAAAGAGGTAGACTGCCAGGCTGAGAAGCTCTCGGACCAGCGAGGGTGTTTCCTGTTTGGAACGGTGGAAGAGATAGACATCTACAAGAAGGTAGATGACCAGGTTCGCCAGGCAGAACAGGACAACCATTCCCTGGATGCCGGTGAGGAGAGGACCGTAGTGGGGGACGGCTTTCAGGTAGTTTTCCAGAAAGAGAAGAAGGAAACCGAACAGGGCGAGCTTTATGGTTATCTTCACCCTTCCCGGAGGTCCCGTTTTCCGCGCCAGACGGAAATAGAGCCATGTCACGGCGAAAAACAGGAATACCGCGGACAGCACGATGAAGTTGTTCAGGAAAATAAAATTCAGATCATCCAGGGAAAAAAAGCCGGTCCCCGGCACAGCGGCGGCCGCAAGGCAGTCGGATAGACCATACAGTCCCTTCCCCGTCCTGAAGCCTCGCCCCCTCACCCCCTGTCTTTCTGCACGACGCGCCACCACTCCCTCCTGTTTCGGGTTCCAACCGCTCCGGCATACGCGGCGCACCCGTGAAGCTTCATCTTTCCGGTCCGTGACGACATCAGAACGAGGTCGTTCCCGCGAACCTCGCCGACCGTGCCTTCTCCATCACCGGGTCCGCGGCACTGCCCGGCATGCCGCTCCTGACGTTCTCCAGCCGATCGGAGGTCGCGGGGTGCGTCTTCAGCATCCCGCCGGAAGATCCTCGTCCCGTTGCGGCCAGACGGCTGAGAAAACTTTCCAGTGCCTTCGGGTCATACCCTGCCCGGGCAAGATACCCCAAGGATGTGCGGTCGGCGTCTTCTTCCCGGCCCCGGCCGTATCCGTTCACCACCAGCGTCTTGAAGACGTCGTCGATGGATCCCTCGAAAATCCCGGTAAGGCGTGCCACATCCGACGAACCGTAGGTCCTTGCCGTTTCCGTGCCGATTATGGTAAGCGCCTCGGTCCAGCGGGATGTGGAGATTGCATCGATGCCGTCCCGGTGGTTGATGTGCGCCACTTCGTGGGCCAGGACCGCCGCCAGTTCATCCTCGGTGCGAACGGCCCGCAGCATCCCGCGCGTTATCAGGATTATCCCGCCCGGGCAGGCAAAGGCATTGATTTCGGAACTGTCAAGCACCGCGAAATGATAGCCGCCGAAGGTATTCGGCTTTTCCGAATTGAGAGCGACGGTCCGGCCGACCAGATTGACGTATTCCGTCAGCCTTGAATTCCTCAGGAGAGGGTATGTCGCAAGAATGCGCGCCGCCACTGCGCGTCCCACGTAGTATTCCTCGGAATCGGAGATGGGACGGGAGGCTACGGAAACCGCGCGTGCCGACTTGGCCGCCAGCGTGACATGTTCCGAATTCAGCCCTGAGGGGAGTGCGCCTGAGAGCCCGGCAAGATTGCATCCGGCGAGGATACAGAGCGCGGCCGCGGCAAGCGGTATGCAAATATTCACTTTCATGGCGTTGTAAGCCCTCCCTTGCCGAGAAATGCATGAAACGTCTCGTCCGGTACCTGGTATCGTTCAATCTCATCCACGGAACGGTACCCCAGCCCCGGGTTCCTCCCTTTGTAGGCGGCCTCCACCTGGGGGTTGAATCCCTTGCCCGCCAGGGAAACCTCATCCGCCGACGCGCCTCCGCCCCTTCCTCCCAGCGAACCGCCCAGGCGGTACGAACCCGAGGCGAGCGCGCTCTTGTGGATGCACCCGGAAACACCGCGGAACGATACTTTGTACCAATCGCCGCTGCGTGACATCACGGTGAGGGGATCGTTGAACCGCACCTTCGCCCTCACCGGAGAATAAAACTTGCATTGCTGCCGCACGGCGTTTTCCTTTGTGATCACCCGCACGGTTTCGGCTGCATGGAGCAACCCCGCGCACACAAGGAAAACCGGAAGAATCAGAAAAACAGGAATGGTTCGCATGGTTACTTCTCCTTCATGGTAATGACCTGCCACCCGTCGGGCAGTCCGTTGCACGACTCCATCGATTCGCACCGGCCCCGGTACCATTCCGCGGGGCCGTCTCCGGGATCGATTTCCAGTATACGCTCGAACAGCCCGGCGGCATCCTGCCAGCGCTTCTCGTAAAACAGGGAAAGCGCCTGTCGATGTATTGCCGTTTTCTCTTCGCTGACGGCATCAGGGGTACCGGCCGCGGCCAGTATTTCAAAGACCTTCACCGGCAATGATTTCCCCTTCACCGCCACCAGACCCAGCTCCCGCGCCAGGAACGTCTCGCCGGTCTTCTCGTAGGTATCGCCGCTGACCAGAATCCTCGTCCGGAACACCTTGTTCGCGGATTCGAGACGTGATGCCAGATTCACCGTGTCACCGACCACCGTATAGTCGAAGATGCGGTCGCTGCCGAGATTCCCCACCACCGCCTCGCCCGAATGGATGCCGATGCGCACGGCAATCTCCGCAAGGCCCTTGCGGCGGAATTCCCGATTGATCTCGGCAAGGGCGTCGAGGCATTCAAGGGCTGCCCTGCAGGCGTTTTCCTCGTCCCTGTCCGTCTCCAGGGGCGCGCCCCAGAAGGCCATGATACTGTCGCCGATGTACTTGTCGATCACCCCCTGATTGCGGATCACGACCTCGGTGAAGGCGTTGAGGAGCGTGTGGAGGATAGTGGCCGTTTCTTCCGCGGGAAGATGTTCGGCAATGGGCGTGAATCCCGCGATATCCACGAAAAAAACGGTGACCCGTCTTCGGCGGCCGCCGGGCCGGATAAGCTCGGGATTTTTCAAAAGGTGCCGGACAATGGTCTCGTCCATGTACTGGGAGAACGTCCGGCGCACGAAGCGTCGCTCTTTTCCCTCCGTGGCGTAACTGTATGCGGCGGCCAGGAGTGCGCTGGAAACCAGCGCCGTAAGAGGAGGCGTACTCTGCAGGTACACGCCGTTCCCGAACAAGGCCGCGGGAACTCCCAGTGCCAGGACGGTCGCGCCGGTGATGAACGCCAGGTTGGCGGGCAGGGAAAAATGGGTCAGAATGAAATAACTGACCACCAGACAGATCACCAGCATGAACAGCACGACACAGACACGGGGCAGCGGGGTCATCCAGTTCCGGTGGAGCAGGTTGTCCAGTGTGGTGGCGTGGACCAGCACCCCGGTGGAGATGGAGGAAACCGTTGTCGGCTTCAGGTCGTAGAGCCCAGCCGCGGTCAGGCCGATAAAGACCCGTTTACCCTTGAAGAATGACCTGTCAAGGGACGGCTTCCTTCCTTCCTGTTCGTCAATAAAGGACTGGATAAGCGTTACGGCCGGCAGGACCGGGAACGGCCGCTCGGAGCGGTAGAACCGGAGAAGGAGCCTGCCATCCGCCAAGGGAAGGCGCGTTCCGGCCGCCGTGAAACCGTCGTTCCCGAAGGAGGCCTTTCCCGTCGAAAGGAGATGGCCCAGAACAAAGTGCGGAATATTCCTGCCGAGCACCTCGAAATTCAGAGGAACACCCCGGTAGACGCCGTCCGCATCGGGCTTGATCATCACGTTCCCCGCACCCTTGCATGAGTTCCGGATCTCGGGTATGGGAAGGAGCGCCGATCGATAGTCAAGACCGGTCCGCGGCGCATTCGGCGGCAACGCGATTCCCGCGAGGAAACCCATGGCTGAACGATCGGCCGCGGATGGGTTCTGCGAGAGAAAAACGGGGAGATAGACGTTGCCGGCCTTTTTCAGTGCCCGGGCAAGCAAGGCATCGTCCTCGACACCGTACGTGGAAGGCTCGGTGGTCAGGACATCGAAGAATACCGCGTCCGCCCGGGACAGGAAATCGAAAATCGGCGCATACATCTGCCTCGGCCACGGCCAGGTAATCGACTGTTCGCTCAGGGCATCGATGCTCCGCTGGTCGACGGCGACGATGACGATGTCGCCGCCGGACGCCCGTGGATTCAGGTTCCGGGAAAAGAGGTCGTACGCCTTGAGCTCGAAACCGCCGAGCAACCCGGAAAGGTACAGCGCCAGGGACAGAGCGAACGAGACCGCGGAGATTATCAGCGTCTTGCGCAATCCGTCTCCGATACCGGCCATACAGCGTTTCTCCTCGAAAAACTTCTCTCTGCGCAGCTGTTCAGGTAATCAGACTGAAGGCTGAAGGCTGAAGACTGAAGGAAAACCTCATCGTATCACATTGACTCTGATGGTCCCGGGAAAAAAGCGACTTGAACGGGATTGTGGTGGCTGAAAATGGGTTGTGAATACCTTCAGCCTTCAGTCTTCAGCCTTATCAGTTTTCTTACACTTCGAATGACATGCCGTCCTTCAACAGGATGAGTCCGGGAATACCGAGTTCGCCCAATTCCCGTTCAATGACGGCGAGATGACGGGGTTTCGGGTGGGTCACGAAAATCCTCGGCGGCGGACGGGACGGCTTTTCCATCTCCCGCGCCAGGAGCCGGGGAGTGAGATGACCGGCGTCGCGGGCCAGCTTTTCCATGGCATTGGGAAACGACACCTCGACTATGAGCGCGTCGACGCCGTCCGCCATGCTCCAGATGCGCTCCGTCGGACCGGTATCTCCGGTATAGAGCAATGCGCCGTCTCCCTGGCGGACAAGGATCCCGGCCGCAGGAACGCAATGGTGAACCGGGCAGAGAGTAATGCGGCAGTCTCCCCAGCAGAGAACCTGCTCAGGTTCCATTTCCAGAAAATCGAGCACCGCCTCTTCCTCGGAAGGGATTGCGCTGAAATCGGGCCAGATGGCGTTGTTGAGCAGGTGGCGGCGCAGATCCCCGAGGACCTGGGGAAGACCGGCGATAATCACCTTGCGCCGGGCGCCGGCAATCACCAGGTTGTCGGCAAGGGAGGGTATCCCCCGCACGTGATCCAGGTGGGCATGCGTTATCACCGCCAGTTCGATCTCTTCCTGCTCTTTCTGATGGAGAACCGCGCCGACCGTGCCAGCATCCAGAAGAATACGGCCGTTGACGAGAAAGGCGGGGGGATTGAATCCGGGCATCTCGGCCCCGGCGCAGCCCAGCACACGGACCTTCACAGCATTCCCTCCCCATGGGCACGGAGAAACGCATCGACCACTACCGGGTCGAACTGGCGTCCGCTGCAGCGGGAAAGCTCGGCAAACGCCTGGTCAAAGGTGAGCGCCTTGCGATACGGGCGATCGGTAGTCATGGCGTCAAAGGTGTCGGCAACCGCGACAATGCGGGCCGCAAGCGGTATTTGATCACCACGGATCCTGTCCGGATACCCGCTGCCGTCGTACATCTCGTGGTGGGCCTTCACCCCGGCCATCACCGGTTGCAGGCCCTTCACATGGCTGAGAATCTCGGCGCCGTACCCGGCATGGCGGACCATGGAGGCATATTCGCTCTCGTCCAGCTTCCCCTCCTTGAGCAGCACGTTGTCTCTGACGCCAATCTTTCCGATATCATGCAGAATCGCGACAAGCGTCACAATCTCCATCTCACCGGCGTCAAGCCCCAGCACCCTTCCGATTGCGACACTGTACGTGCTCACCCTTTTCGTGTGGCCGCCGGTGTAGGGATCCCGTTTTTCCAGGGAGTCGGCAAGCGACAGGGCCGTGCCGAAGAATGTCTCCCGCAACTGCTCGTACAAATTGGAATTTTCCACGGCGATGGCAACCTGGTTCGAGAATGCGAGGAGCAGCGGAAGGTCCTCTTCCCCGAACCTTCCCTCCCGTTTATTGATAACCTCCAGGACGCCAAGGATCCGATCCCTGAATCTGACCGGCACGCAGATCATATCCCTGGTGACGAACCGGCTCTTCTCGTCCGCTGCCCGGTAGAAACGGGGATCGCCGTATACATCATCGATGATGAGCGGTTCGCCGTTGAGCGCGACCCATCCGGCGATTCCCTCGCCGAACCTGAGCCGGATCTCTTTCAGGAGATTCCCCTTATCGCCGAGCGCCACCTCGAAGAAAAGTTCGTCCTTTTCCCGGTCCACCAGCAGGAGGCTTGCGGCCTCGGCATTCATCAGCTGCTTTGCCGCCTCCATGGCCCGCTTCCGGATTTCCCTGCCGTCAAGGGTGGAGTTGATAAGCGCTGACAGCTCCATCAGCGCATAGAGCCTGCCGGAATCCATCACCGTATTGTCCGCCATGCCGTTCCCCACCCCCATGGAATTTTCCGTGATTCCCACCCTGTCAGGCTGCGGCGACGCAACACCCCGGCCGTCTCATATCAGGTTCTTTATCTTCATCTCCGCCTTGAGCCAGGCATATGCCACCGGCGCGGCGACCAGGCCGGCAACGCCGAAGAAAGCCTCCAGGGCCAGCATGGCGCAGAGCAGCTCCCATGCCCGCGCATGCACCTCTCCGCCGACTATCTTGGCGTTGGTGAAATACTCCAGCTTGTGGATGCCGACGAGAAACAGAAGCGACGCCAAGGCCACACCCGGCGAGATGCCGAGACTTATCAGCACGATGGCCGTATTGGAGATCAGGTTTCCGACAACGGGAAGGAGTCCGGCAACAAAGGTCAGGGGAAGAATGACGGTCAGGAGTGGCATGGAAATGCCGCACATCGGCAGAACGACCAGGAGATACAGTGCCGTAAGGAGGGTATTGAGGGCGGAAATCTTGACCTGGGCGAACACCACCTTGTCAAAGGCATTGGAGAGCGCCTGGGACCGTGCATAGAGTGCGGCGGTAAGGGGTGGCCACTTGGAGCTGTCGCTGAATTGATGGAGGGCCGTCAATCCTCCGATCACCATTCCGAAGAGGACGTGAACGAATGTCTTTGCCCCCGCTATCCCCACGGACGATATTTTCTGGCCGTGCTCGCGCATCATTCCGGCAATCTGGGCGTGCAGCTCATCCACCGTGGCTGGCAGATACTCGGCGATGGTGGGGGGGACGGCTCGACGCAGTCTTTCCAGCGTTTCCGCTGCTGCATCGAGCAGGGCGCCCATGCCGCCATTGCCGTTCAGAAACGACCAGAGACCGAGGCTGGAGCCGATCAGGCCGAGAATGACCAGAACGGCCAGCGCAGCCAGGGAGATCTCATGGGCCCAGCCGCCCCAGTTCCGCGGCAGCCTCCGGGCAAGCTTGACGGTCAGGACATGGACGGCCAGCCCGGCGAAAACCGCCGGGAGCAGATGGAAGCGAAGCACCAGGAAAAAGGAGACCCCCGCGAGAATATAACTGGCGATAACCGGTCCGGGCATCATCGGTGTCTCCAGCCGCAAAAAGACATTTCGGATGGGATACGACTGTTTCGTCTCAACCTACGCCTCCCGGTCCCTTCTCTCCGGCCCGCTGTATTTCCTGCCCTTGCCGTTCTGCCCCCGCAGGGGACCGTGAGGAACCCGCACCCACCCATCAGAGCGGCGAAATCCGGTAATCATCCGGGTGCGGATCAGTTCATCCAGCCGCTCCGGCTCAACAAAGTCGAATTCACCATCAATATACTGAACAGGTATCCGCATGAGCAGTCTCCTCCCATTTTTCTCCTCTTGCCCTACTCACAATTCATGCCTGAAACACATTGATTCTGTGCCCGATAATAGGCGGACTTGGCAACAATTACAATAGTTTTCACCATCGTTGACAAACAATTCTTGAAAAAAAAGACTCCCGATTCAAATAATGCTTGCAATTCGGATAACTATTGTCTATCGTTTCGAATTCAGCCTATCGGCCCGACAGATCCCCTGATGTTTCACCCTGCCTGTCGGTACAGACCTCCTTTTGTTTCATCGATCACTGACCCCCCTGCTTTCAGTTGTGAACCCCTGAAATCGCAGTAGTACGAACGGTTGGCGACGATGCATAGATGTCGGTCAACACGTGCTGCCGCCGTCCTCCAAGTGGGCCATTAGTATGTCCCCGCGGCTTTTGCATGCAACCTCTTGCCGTTGAGCCCCGCGCAAATCCGTTTCAGAATTTCCATGCTGTATCCGGTGTTCCTGCCACCCGGCAGAGTCCATCGTTTCAAAACGGAAAGTACGATAGTGCTGTTTGTTTGCGCTCGCCTCATAACAAAGGAACATCCATGTCTTTTGCGGAACTCCAGCTGCACCCCTCAATTCTCAAGGCTATCGAAGCCCGAGGATACTCAAACCCGACACCCGTCCAGGAACAAGCCATCCCCGTGGCCATGGCGGGCCGTGACCTGATGGCCACCGCCCAGACCGGCACCGGCAAGACCGCCGCCTTTGTCCTGCCCGCGCTCCAGCGCCTGCACTCACCGCCGGTCACGAACGGACGCGGACCGCGGATGCTGATCCTCACCCCGACACGTGAACTGGCCAACCAGATTACCGACTCCATTCGCGCCTACGGCAAGTTCATGAAGGTGCGAAGCTGCGCAATCCTCGGCGGGATGCCGTACCGGGAACAACTCCGTCTCCTTTCCCAGCCGGTCGACATCGTCATCGCCACGCCGGGACGGTTGATTGACCATCTGGAAAACCGGCGCATCAACCTCGGCAGACTGGAAATGCTGATTCTCGACGAGGCGGACCGTATGATGGACATGGGCTTCACGGAGGACGTGGACACCATCGCCGCGGCCGCGCCCGAAAACCGCCAGACCCTGATGTTCACCGCCACCCTTGACGCCACCATGGCCCGGCTTGCCCAGCGCCTGCTGAACAATCCCGAGAGGATCACGATTGCGCCCGGAAAGGCCACCCTCGATACAATTGAACAGCGGCTCCATGTGGCGGACGACCTGGAGCACAAGAACCGGCTGCTCCGGCACTTCATCTCCGACGCGTCACTCACCAAGGCTATCATCTTTTCCGCAACCAAACGGGATGCCGATGCCCTCGCCCGCGAACTCCACGAGCAGGGGCACAGGGTGGCGGCCCTGCACGGAGACATGAACCAGGGCGCGCGCAACCGCACCATCGCCGACATGCGCCGGGGCAAGGTGCGGCTTCTCGTAGCGACCGACGTTGCAGCCCGCGGACTGGATGTGACCGGCATCAGCCATGTCATCAATTACGACCTTCCCAGATTCGCCGAGGACTACGTCCACCGCATCGGACGGACCGGCCGCGCGGGCGCCTCGGGTATCGCCATTTCCCTTGCCTCGATCAACGATCGGAACTACCTGGATAGAATCGAACGTTTTATCGGGCAATCGCTTCCGCACCACGTAATACCCGGTCTGGAACCGACAAGGGAACTGAGGCCTTCGCCCAAAGGACCCGGACGCCGCGCTCCGTCGGGAGGCAGGAAAAACGGCGGCTATTCCGGTTCGCACCGCAATGAAGCAAGCAGCGGAAAAGGCGCTTCCAACGGCGCATCGCGGATCAGGAAATGGGGGGCGCCAAAAACTTCAAAGCCGGTGGCCGTGGAATACCGGGGAACCGGCGCAAACCGTCAGAGCGGCAGGGTTATCTGATACGGAAAGGGGGCAGGCCGCATGGCCCGCCCCCTTTTTACAACTCCGCGCCCTGAAACGTTTCACTGCATTCCGGGCAACCCCACACAGTCCGCGGTTCATCGCGGTTATTTTTCAGACAACACCTTTGCAATCGTATCAAGCACTTCGCTTTCGATAAACGGTTTCTGGATGACGGCCCGTGCCCCTACCTGCAACGAAAAGGCAATATCCTCATCACACCCCAGCGCGCTGCAGATCAACACCTTCGCCCCCTTGTCGATGGAGAGAATCTCCTTTGTGGCTTCCATGCCGTTCTTTTCCGGCATATAGATATCAAGCAGCGTTATGTCCGGTCGGTGAAGACTGAACGCATCGACAGCCGCTTTCCCGTCCGCGGCTTCCGCGATTACCTCTAATCCCGCCTTCTGAAGGATATCGCGAAGCAGTTTCCTGAAAAAAACCTCGTCGTCAACCACCATGACCGTAGCATGCTTACGAGATGTCTGGGTTTCCATCAAGTATCCCTCCTGACGATGGTGTAAATAGGATGAATCGGGCGATTGCCCGAGAAAACGGACTATTCCACGCACGTCAAACCGGAGTAACAATGGGCGTTAACAACGGCATGGAAACCGCGTTTTCCGGGATACTATCACAGGACGTGATTTTGCGGAACAGTGTTGTAATAAAAGAGCCTCTGCGGGTTATCCTTCATCAGCTTACAGAAAAGAATCGGGAAGTCGAGAGAAAAAATGTGCGGAGGGGTGACAGGAAGCACGATCTCCGGGAGGAGCATCGCCCTTGGAAGATTGCCTGCTACTTGGATACGCGTATCACATCGCCCAGGTCCGGAGGTTTCTCCTCCCCGAACTCATGACGTGTCCACAGAAAGAAAAACCCTCCGCAGACAAGAGCAACCAGAATCGCTCCGATAAGCGCGTTCCTCATCCTGTCCCTCTCCCCGGATGCAGATTGAGAGAAAGGTTTTCTCTCTTGGTCCGCGGATGGATTCTTTCCGGCAAGCTTGAGGATGATAATGGTGATGTTATCGGCGCCGCCCATTTCCTTGGCGCGTTCCATGAGCGACTCCCCCGCATCGCGGGTCGGGAGGCTGGAAAGCCGGGACGCTATATCCTCGCCTGAAACGAGCCCATGGAGGCCGTCGCTGCACAGAAGTATGACATCGTCATTCTCCAGGTTGACGTGAAACGTGTCCGGTGACGGCTCACGTCCGCTGCCGAGCGCCTGCACGATGACATTTTTCTGCGGATGGCGCGCCGCCGCTTCGGTCGTTATCAGGCCGTCGGCAAGGAGCCTGCCGACCAGCGTGTGATCCTCCGTAATCTGACGCAGGATCCCGTCCCTGAAAAGGTATGCCCTGCTGTCGCCCACATGGCACAGGTACCCATCGTACCCGTGCACGACGAAGGCCGTGCAGGTCGTTGCCATGCCCCGGCAGGACGGATCCCGGTCCGCCTTCGCGACGATTTCCCGGTCCGCTTCCCGTATCGACTCAACAAGGGCTGGTATGAATCCACGTTCCGAGGCAAAATAGGATTCACCCACCCGTGCAACCGCCGTACTGCTCGCGATTTTTCCTCCGACACCGCCGCCGACGCCGTCCGCCACGACGGCCAGAATCCCTTTGTCTCCAACAACAGCCGTATCCTCGGGAACGACCAGCAGCAGCGAATCTTCGTTCTCCTCCCGGACCAATCCCCTGTCGCTCGAGGCATACCAGTCAAACAGGGTCATCGGGACATTCAACATTTACGGAATCTCAGGACACTATCGCCGACCCTCACCGTATCTCCATCCTGCAACTCTTCCCTCGTCACGGCCTCGTCATTGACAAAGGTACCGGAAGCGGTATCGAGATCGGTAATGGTCAGCTTGCCGCCCTTGATACGAACGCTTGCATGCATTCTTTCAACCTTTTCGTCCAGGAGCCTTATCGAGCAATCATCCCCTGTTCCCAGGAAGTGCTGCCCTTCTTCGTCGTCCAGCCTGAATTCCTCCCAGGCGTCCGGGCCTTCTGTTACCACAAGCCATCCGAATATGGGTTTCCTTTTTTCCCGGGGTTTGTAGACGACGGTCTTACCCAGATCCTTCTCCTGGTATATCCTGGTGGCACCCATGGCGCCGATGACCCTGGTATCGCCCGATACGGCTGTCGCGCCCGGCGCCCCATGCAGCTTCGTGTCTCCGGAAACGGGAGTAACGGCGGCGCCGCAACAGACGCAGCACGCGCTCCCCTCCGGAATTTCCGCGCCACAGGTTCTGCAGTTCATACGCTCTCCTCCCACATGTTCAGTCCTCCCGAACGGTAAAGCTCCCGCTCCGGGTTATCACCCTGTCCTCGCACCTGATGACCGCTTCCAGAGTGTAGACGCCCTGAGGTGCGTTGTCGGGCACTTCGATGTATGCGGTTACGGCCCACGTGCCGGCCTTGAAGGTCTCCACCTCCGCATCGGAGCTTGTTTTTCGCTCTTTTCCCCTGAACTTGATCTTCCGGGTAATGGTCCCCTGGACGGTAACGGCGTCGGACGGAGCGCACAGCGCATATTGCACCACATGCTGTATCTTGTCACCCGGCTCCACACGCGACGGCGTAATATCTGATTTTTCCACGTACAAGCGGGTGTCATCCCTGGCGCAGGAGTAACGTTGCCGCGTCTGGTCGAGGGTCGAAAGAGGCTGTTCTCCGGCGCCCTTGAAGGAACCTTTGATATCAGCCAGGATAGGCTTGAGTTTCGTACACCCCACGGGCATAAAACCGGCGCCGGCGGCAAGCACCAGCATCGGGAACAGCAGAGATCGTCTCATTTTGATATTTTCCATTCATCCATTTCCCGCGGCTCGTCATCAGACTTCCTTGACGGTGCTTCCTTCCGGCCGGGACCGGTTTTTTTTTTGGCGATGCTCCGATCCTTTTTCCTCGCCGGGGCTGACTTCGGCGCATCGGCACGTTCCGTGACTGTTTCAACAGGCGCCGGTGGCGGCGTTGCTTCCACCTTCGGAATCGGTTCACGAACCGGCACGGAAGCCGGCGCCGAAGGGTTCGATCTGGTTACGGGGAAAACGGGCTCCCTTTTCTTCTGCATGGCCATGTAGAGGCCGATAACGAGAAGCAGCACTCCCACGCAGAGCACGACGATCAGCACAACTCTCCGGTCAAGACGGGAAACAGATCCTGTTACCTGGGAAAGGTCGAATATCTTTCGTGCGGGGAGCGCCGCCGGAGTCTCACCGGCGCCGGATTCCGGGACAACGGCCGAGGCTTTGAGGTCCGCGGCAAAGTCGCGCGCACTCCGGTAGCGATCCTTTTTGTCCTTGGCAAGGGCCTTGAGAATAATTCGCCCTATCTCCCGAGAGACGTCTCCATGGATCTCCCAGGGAGGGACCGGACGTTCCTCTAGATGAGCCTTCATGACCTTGTATTCCGAATCGCCGCCGAAAGGTATCCTCCCGGTTACCATCTGGTACAGGGTCACGCCGACCGAGTACAGATCGGACGCTACAGTCGCCTCCTCGCCCACAATCTGCTCGGGGGACATGTACCAGAGGGTTCCGAGCCTCATGCCGGTCCTGGTCTGTCCCCGTTCACCCGCAATCTTGGCAATGCCGAAATCCATCACCTTGACCGTCCCATCTTCCAGAAACATGATATTTCCCGGCTTTATATCGCGGTGGATGATGCCACGGTTATGCATGAATTCAAGTGCGGACAGCACGCTGATACAGGTATCGACGGCATCGGGACAGCGCCCCATGCGCTTGAGCCGGGCATCCAGGGTTTCGCCGGGAATGTATTCCATGACGAGAAAGAGATTGCTCCCCTCTTCAATGTAATTGAAAACATTCACCACATTGGGGTGCGATATCTTTGCCTGAATCTTTGCTTCCTTGATGAAGCGCTCTCTCATGGAAGGGTCCTGGGACAACTCCGGCGCCAGGACCTTGATGGCGACTTCCTGTTCAAGCTTGACATGAAGCCCTTTATAGACGATGCCCATACCACCCTGGCCGATTCTGTCGGTGATTCGATACGGGCCTACCTCTCTGCCGATCATGCCGCTCCCTCTATCCTGTCCTGTATCTGAAGACAGCGAACCGTCCCTTGCCGATGATGATGAGATCGCCGTCCTTCAGGGGCTCGCTCTTGATTCTATCCGTATCCGTCGAATTCAGATAGGTCCCGTTCAGGGAATTCAGGTCCTTGACCATCACTTTCCCGCCTTCCATCCCAATCCAGGCATGCTCGCGGGAAACGCCGTCATTATCCACCACAATCCGGTTTTTCTCCGGGTCTCTTCCGATTGTTGCACCCGTCGGCGGCAGCGGAAACGAGCGACCCTCCAGCGGGCCTTCGGTACAGATCAACGACCCCGGCACGGCCACGGCCCGCGTCTGCTGGGGAATCGGCGCCGATGCCGCCTTTTTCTCCCCTTTTCCTCGTTTCAACATGAAGAAAACAATTCCGCCGATGAGTACGGCGCCCAGCAGGGCGATGAAAACCGGCACAAGGGGAAAACCGCCGGCAGTGCCGGACGAAAGCTTTTCCTGGGCTGAAATCTGAAGCTTCCTCACATCGGGCTGGTTCGGCATCAGGCGGTTGACCTCGTCAATCTTGCTCAACGCCTTTGCGTAATCGGGTATCGAATACAGATCAAGGGCCTCGCTCCACAGCTTATTGAAAAGGCTTTCCTCGCCGAGATCCGCGCCCGATGCCCGTATGAATTCCTTCGCGGTATTGGAAGGGACCAGGAAGTTGAAGCCCTGTATGGCCTGCGGGGCGCCCTGGGCTTGGGAAATGCTGATGAACGTTGCAATGCCGATGACCTCACCCCGGGAATTGAAGGCAGGCCCACCGCTGTTGCCCCAAGTGAGCGCGGCATCGGTCTGGATTACGGGAGTGCCCTTTACGTCCAGTTTCGATCCGGATACATGTCCGCTGGTCACGGTGGAATCCAGGGTCGTCTTCTTGCTCAGATACTCGTGGGACACCACCACGCCGGGATAGCCGATGACGTAGACCGGCTCACCCAGTTGAAGGCTGCCGGAATCTCCGAGACGTACCACCGGCAACCCTCTCCCCTCAATCTTCAGGACGGCCACGTCCTTGCCCGTCTCAACCTTCTCGTCGGCCCCCGGAACGGAAATCTTTCCGGGCATGGAGCTGATGGGAGGGCTGAACTCCTTGATCTCGGCCGCATAGGACTCGCCATTGGAAAGGATGACGTAAAGGTCTTTCTTGATGACAATCTTGGCCGAGGGGCGAAGTTTCTGGTACAGCTTGATCAGGATTACCTGTCGCTCCTGTTCGGTCAGCTGTCGCCCCTTTCCGTCATCCCTGGGCACGAAATACTTGAGAAGAGTACTGACGAAGAACTGTTCCTGAAGCTTTTTCTCATTAGACTCATGGTACATCTCGACAACGTGGCCGTTCGTAACCAGGAATCCGTCCGGGCTGACGATGAACCCCGTCCCCCCGGATGTCATCGGGTCGGGCTCGAACACTTTGCGCCCTTCCGGGGTCGCGATGGACACCTGTGCCATGCAGTTGCTGAAAATGAGAGCCACGGCGGGCTTCAGGCGAAGCAGCAGTTTCTGTAACCCCGCATCCTCCTGGGCCGACGCCACCTTGGCGAAAAACGGCATGAGAACGCACGAAAGCACTACAACTGACAGAGCGAACCTCCTGGCCTTTTTCATCTCTCTCCCTCCACAGAATGATAATACCGTTCTCCTGTGCCACATCGGTGAACACTGCCGCATGTTCGGCTCGCGAGCAACATAAAAACCCCTGCCTGAGCCGAAGGCAGAGGTCGTAGCGTGGCTGTTCGGCATCACGGCAGTTCCCTCTGCGGAACCCATCTATTTTGCGTCACCGGCTTACCACGGCGTTTCTGTATAATCAAATATGATAATCCCGAATTCGCGACTCCTTCACGCCTTCACCTTCGCGATTCAGGTTAATTAGTATCATACATTATCGCAAAGTCAAAAATGCCCGGGCTGCATGATATTTCAGGCAGAGCCCGCGACGATACGCTTCCAAGGAGCGGGCCGCCGAGTCTCGAACATCAATTCTTCTTTCCATAGCGGGCTGCGAAAAGCATGATACACTATTTGGCAAAAGCAGCGGATGCAGGCTGGATGTACTGAGAATATTTTGATACATGGAGGAGAGACACATATGCGAAATCTACTGGGAATCATACTTGCCGGGGGGGCCGGCGAACGCCTGAAACCGTTGACCCAGGTACGGGCCAAACCAGCGGTTCCGTTCGGCGGGAAGTATCGGATCGCCGATTTTGTCGTCAACAATTTCATTAATTCCGGCATTCAGAATGTGAAGATCCTCGTGCAGACGCTGTCGCAGCCCCTGATTAATCACATAAGCAGCCTCTGGCCTTCGGCTCCCGTGTACAATATTTTCGTCCAGTCCATTCCGGCGCAGAAGAGAGTGAGCGAGGACTGGTACAAAAGCACTGCTGACGCGGTCTACCAGAATCTGAATATTTTCAAGGACAATCCCCGGTACCGGCGGGTGGCTATATTTTCCGGCGACCATATCTTCAAGATGGACGTGAGCCAACTGGATAGCTATCACCAGGAGAAAGGGGCGGACTTCACGATTTCCTCCATGGTCGTGAAAGCGGAGGATGCAGGGCGCTTCGGGATTCTGGAGGTTGACGAAGGCAACAGGATCATCGGGTTCGAGGAAAAGCCCAAACAGCCGAAGGAGATACCGGGGAAACCGGGCTTCTGCCTGACATCCATGGGAAACTACCTTACGGAGATACCGGTTCTGATGGAAATGCTGCATGAAGATGCGAAAAACGAATGGTCAACCCACGATTTCGGAAAGGATGTCATTCCGTTGATGCTGAAAAAGGGTCTCCGAATGTACGCCTACGATTTTGCAGACAACAAGGTCCCCGGGGAGGATCAGATCTACTGGCGGGATGTGGGAACCATCAAATCGTTCTGGGAAGCGAACATGGACCTGGTGAGCGTCAAGCCCGAACTGAACCTGTATAATGACCTGTGGCCCATCAAGACGTCGCCCGACTTCACCCCGCCTGCGAAATGGGTATTGAGCCAGACCCTGGTGGACAACACCATCGTCAGCGGCGGGTGCATCGTCACCCGGGCCGAAATAGTCAAGTCGGTGCTCAGCCAGCGGGTGCGCGTCGAAAAGAGGGCCGTGGTCCGGGAAAGCGTCGTGTTCGCGGGGGTGAAAATCGGCGAAGGGGCGCAGGTGCGAAAAGCCATTATCGACAAATACGTGAACGTTCCGCCGCACGCCCGCATCGGCTTCTCCGCGGAGGAGGACGAGGCACGGGGATTCAAGGTCTCGGACGGCATCACCGTGGTACCGAAAAATTACGTGTTCACGTAGCCGCACCGCAAGCGCATCGATGGAACGGGTCAGCGGAAGACGACGATCCCTTCCTCAGCCGCAAACGTGAGAAACTCGCGCGCCTCCCGGGCCGGAATTCCGAGGCGCGCGGCCACCGCACCCGCCGGAGTCGCTCCATCGAGACCTTGCAGGAGACGGTAGTACGGCTCGGCGAGGGACTCGGTGGCGACCTCCCCTTTGCGCGGAAAGATAGCGGCAAAGGAGCCGACCGGCCGGAGCGAAGCGTGGATGTCCGGCAGGTCGGGCTCCCCGCTTTCCAGCAGGTCCAGGATCTCGTAGCTGAACCTGGCCAGCCGCGTCGATCCGGCAAGGTACAGGGGCCGCCGCAGGACATCGGCGCGCGCCAGGTCCCGCCGGGAGGGACGGCGGGGAGGGACGGCCATCACGGCACACCCGTAAAAGTAATGGTAGTCCACGAAATCAAGCGCCGCGGCCAGAAGCCGCTTCACCTTCCGTTTCGCAAATATGCCTGAAAGAAATTCCCGCTGCAGCTCCCATATCTCCTCGTCCCGAAAATCCTCCTCCGAAATCTCCTTCCCGGCCTTTTCCATCAGCCAACCGCCGAATTCCTCCAGAAATACGGACGGCGACATGCGGAGGGCCGCAACCATGCCGTTGAACCAGGCCACGGCCTTGCCCCTGCTGTAGAAAAGATCGCAGGCAGCGGCAAGGCGCCGGGCAGCCGCCATATCCCCGGACGGAAAGGTCGGCGATTCCGAAAGTGTATAGGGAGGTTTTGGAAGGTGGCGGAGCCCCGCCTCTCCTGCGCGTGCGGACAGGACCGTACCGGGAAGGAGCGCCAGGGGAAATATGTCGAGGCTGTTGGGATAGAGGTGCAGGGCGAAGTCCAGAGACTCTTTGAAACGGGCCAGGCTGTCGCCGGGAAGCCCGTAGATCAGGTCGAACCCGAAGGCAACGCCTTGCCGATTGAGCAGCCCGATTTTTTCCGCGAAGGCGCGACGGTCCAGGGAGCGCCCCACCGCGCGGGCCACCGCGGTATCGGCGGTCTGGAGGCCTATCTGCAGAGAGCAGGCGATATCGCGGAAGAGCCGCGCCTGTTCCGCATCCAGCAGCTCGCAGCGCACCTCGAAGTGAAAATGGATGCGGGGCGCCTTCTTCCGGATCAGGCGCAGGACGGCCTTGGCCCGGTTCCCGTCCAGATTGAAGGTGGAGTCGAGCGCGACAATCTGGTTGGCGCCGTGACGGACAAGATAGTCCAGCTCTCTCTCCAGCCGCTCCAGGTGATAGCGGCGCACGGTCCGATCCCCCATGCCGTCGAAGCAGAATTCGCACCCGAAAGGGCACCCCCGCGACAATTGCCAGAGGACACCGTTCGGGATATAGCGGTCGAGCACTCCCGACATGTACGGCGAGGGGAGGGAACCGGGATCGGCCATGGGAGGCCTCCTCACCAGTTCGATCCCGTCGCCGCGTCGCCGGGCAACCCCGGCCAGGCCGTCAAGGAGGGCGCCTCCGGCCAGGCGTTCGACGGCTTCGGACAGCGTAACCTCCCCTTCCCCCACAACCAGGAAATCGAAAGGCGCTTCGGCCAGCACACCCGCGGGATCGGCCGTGGCCTCGGGGCCTCCGGCGAAGATGACAAGGGACGGATTCTCACGGCGAAGTCTCCGGGCAAGGGAGCAGCACTCGGTCCGGTTCCAGACATACAGGGGAAAGCCGACACAATCCGGTTTCACGCCGAGGATCGAGTTATGGACACTTTCCAGGGAGTCTCCACAGAAAAAATCCGCCAACGAGACCGGAAGCGGAAGGGTCTCCTTGTTTCGGTTGTCGAGTGCGGCTTTGAGGCAGGCAGCGGCCAGCGGAACGGCCTGCGGCGAGCGGAAGGCATGGATGGTAACGAGGAGAAGATGCATGGGTATCTTTCATTACAGTGACTCATCCCGTGGGACTTTTCGTATAGTAGCAGGTATTTCCTGCAAAGGCACGCATCTTGCCGCGACCTATCTCACCTGTCCTGCCCACCTGCCTTACACGACAGGACAGCTTCGGAGTTGCACGACAGTCGATCGATAACGCCTTTAACTGCCTGAATATTGAACAGAATGTAACCTCACCTCCACAACAGCTGTGGAAACCCTGTTGAAAAGTCTATACCGAATGGAAAATAGTTTAATTGTTTTGGGAGGTATTGCTCTTTGCCCGATATATGGTCAGATAATATTTTTGAATAATATTAGCCACATACATAACTATTTGTAATTCCAGCAGGTTATAACGCATGAACCACTTATTGAAAATTGATATCATTTGAGATTGTTTTGAAATGTTGATAATAGAGTAGTCTGATAGGTAAATTGTACTGAAATTAACAGAAATGATGGGTTTGATTGTTGTGTATACGACACAGTTGTTTGAAGATATGAAAGAAAGTCGAGAGCATCCGGGCTTGGGTATGATCCGGCATCATACCCCAAACCCACTCAGTTCGTCGAAGAGCCAAGTTTTTGCTCTTGACGGGCCGCCTTTTAATGGGTGAAACTTGTACGTTTCCAGAACTGTGTGCCCCGGGAAAAGCTCAGCTAGGCGCAAAGGCCCGGGCTGTTGCTGCGCACTTGGTAAGGATTCGGCATTCTTTATCACTAAGCACTGCCTTAACAGGAGTCATGCAATGACTGAAATGCCAGAGCCTTCATCGGAGGCTTTTCACAATTCCTGGGAGTTTCCCGGGTGGGGTAAATCCTCGCTAATCGAGGACTTGCCTGCAAATGAGCTTCAAAATATTACGCTCCTTGATCAAACACCCAAACATAAACTCGGCGCCTGGAAATCAACGGCAATTTGTGGAAATGATATTACTTCGAGCGTGCTCTACGTCTCGGCGCTTTGTACCGCTCAGGCCGGCGTTTACGCGCCAATCGTATTGCTGATCGTAAGTGCTGTGCTCTATCTTTATCGTAAAGTTTACGCGGAAGTCGGGAGCGCGCTCCCCTTGAATGGCGGAACATACACCGTCTTACTGAATACCACGAACAAAAAACTTGCTACAGGCGCGGCCTGCTTGACACTGTTGTCATACATCGCTACCGCTGTCATTAGCGCTAATGAGGCCATGCATTATGCTCATAGCCTCGTGAGTCACTTGAATGTCATGACCGCAACCATCGGTGTCCTGGCATTCTTTGCCATATTGAATTTGATTGGGATCACAGAGTCCGCCGTAGTTGCACTAGGTATTTTCATAATACACATGCTGACCATGACCGTATTGGCCGTAGGGGGAATTTATGCTGTCTGTCAGGATTTCTCACTCTTTCAATTGAATTGGAATACCCCGAATTCAACAGGTTTATTTCATGCGCTTATTTTCGGATTTGCCGCAGCCATGTTAGGAATTAGTGGTTTTGAAAGTTCCACAAATTTTATCGAAGAACAACAAAAAGGGGTCTTTCCTAAAACCTTGAAAAACATGTGGCTCGCGGTCGCGATTTTCAACCCTTTGATCAGCCTGCTTGCTTTGGGATTGCTTCCTTTGGCGCGGATAAAGGAAGTTCCGCCCGATCTTTTAGCGACGATGGGAGATCTCTCTTTGGGTAGCACCTTTGCCAAGATAATCAGCGTTGATGCGGTGCTGGTGCTTTCAGGCGCCGTATTGACCAGTTATGTAGGTGTTACCGGTTTGGTTCGACGCATGACCCTGGACCGTTGTTTGCCTCAGATCCTGCTCCAGGAAAATTCATGGCGCAAGACGAATCATTGGATCATTCTTGGCTTTTTTGGAATGTGTACATCTATATTACTTGTAACTTCCGGCAATATCACAACGCTTGCGGGAGTCTATACCTTGTCTTTTTTATGTGTTATGGGGCTGTTCGCAATAGGTAATATGTTACTTAAAAGAAAACGCTCTCGGTTGCCAAGAGACGTTCGCGCGAACTGGATGACGGTGACCATTGCGCTTATTGCCGTAATCATTGGATTTATAGGCAATGTGTTGCTGGATCCCGTCAATGTGGAGATTTTTGCGGGTTATTTTTTACTGGCCATCGGGGTTATTACCATCATGTTTTTACGGGTCGAGATCTTAAAACTGGTGTTATTTATATCTCGAGCTATTCTGGAAAAAGTAGAGGCTTTCAACGAACGCGTTCATGTCAGGATAGTGAGTAAAATAAGTGAGATCAATAGTCGTTCGGTGGTGTATTTCACCAAAGGCGACAACGAGGCAACCCTGAATCAAGCGGCGCTGTATGTGTTGGAAAATGAAGAAACCAACAATCTGAAAGTTGTGCATGTGTTTGACGACGACAGGAACATCCCCCAGAATTTGGCCAATCATTTGAAAATAATTGACAAATTATACCCTCAACTGCGTATTGACTTTTTAGCGGTCAAGGGGACTTTTGACGCATCGTTGATTGAGCAACTCTCCAAACGACTCAAGATTCCAAAAAACATGATGTTTATTGGTACGCCAGGCGACCGATTTCCTTATAGAGTTGAACAACTGGGTGGGGTACGGGTTATTCTGGGTTGATTCAAACATATGAAAGCCAGGCAGGGGTTATACAGGGACAAGTACATCAACATGTCAACACGCTAGTCATTCGGGAACAAAGCTGCGAAATCGGACTCGCTACTACATGACAGACTGCTCTGGATCAGTTCGAGAATCCTGACGGCATCACTTCCGGAAAGGAATGAGATATGTTTCGCTGATTCCTGCGGGTCCACTGTCACACCTGCCGAAATTCTATTGGGAGACATCAAAAATCCGTCAGCAAGCTTGTGGTCACAATGCTCCAAAACCTGCTGAAATCCACTCGGACCAGTTTGCATGATAATACGTGTTTCCAAACATCAATTCAATACGGACTCTTGGGACTTTTTGGGGGCTCTTGAAGAAGCAGTTGATTTGTTCAATATTCTTTACCTGCCCCCGCCAAACAATGCAAAAATCCCATATTTGAAGTAGCAGTCAACAGTATTGAAGCCTACGTCCTTGAGCGCTTCCAATTGCACTTCAAGGGTGTCTGGAATATTGTCCTGATTTTCTTTGTATTGCTCGGGAATGCTGAGTAGACGTTCCCGCCTTTCTTCTTCGGAATGTTCATGTATCCATTGATACCACAGAGAGAGATACCATTTTTCGAGTTTCCCATCCGGTGGAAGAACAACATCATAATGGACGAAATGCCCTCCGGATGATAAATGCCTGTAAATGTACGCATACAGGTTCTTCTTTTCTGCGAAAGGGAGGTGGTGAATAGCCAACGACGAGAAGATACAATCGAAAGTCTGGCGTAATGGATCATTGATGAGCATGTCCTGAAAGGTCGCTTGAATGAAATTGAGATCAGCCTGGCCTGCCAAGCGAGTTTTCGCGGCAGTCAACATTTCCGCGGAACCATCTACGAGCGTGATTTTTGCGGGGGTGTATGATTGCAGCAATTCATGGGCAAAGAGACCGTCCCCGCAGCCAAGGTCAAGAACTTCAGCTTCAGTATTCCGGGAAATGAAATGGCCGTAAAATGATTTTGCAATTTCGATAAAGCAACTTCGAAAGGGAAGATACATATTTGCATCGTGCCTGTAGTTTTGAGAAAATTCGCTCGTCGACCACTGTGATTCTTCGAATTTTGTCATTTGCCGTATCCTTTTTGTGCGACGAATTTTCCTTCACAATAAGCCGCCGCATCAATTTTGAGGAGTTTTGGTTCCTGACAAGGCGTGGCGACGCAGGCATAGTGGGGCTCTGACGAGGAGCCACAACACGGAATAACCTAGAGGGGTCGCATCTACATTCTCTACTTTATGTTGAATCTAGACCTTCAGCCTTTTTTTACCGCCCCAAAAACTTAGCTGACCAGGTACCTGTTACCTTCGGAAAGTTGAGAAAATCATTCTCCATTGTCGTCCACGTGCCGTTCGTCAGATTCTTTCCGTTGGCCGAAAGGACCGCCGTGAACGAGTTGCCGCCCGTGGAGCACGTGAAATTCTTCTGGCCCGGCCTGCATGCGAAAGCCCCCCCGACTCCTGAACTGAACGTGGGACCCTGAATGTTCACGTCGCAGGCAACTTCGTCGTTTTCGATCCGGATGTCGATGACGCCCTTCCATGCGCCTCGCTTGCCATCCTTGCCGACAAAATTCCATTTCCCCAGCATCGGGCAGTCCTGCGGTGAGGAGGGTTGCACCTCTGCCTTGCCGGGCGAACCCACGTTCGCGGTCCCGCTTGCGGACGCCCCGATTGTACCGCTGCCGGAGGCCGAGAATCCGTCCCAGATCCACGTTCCGCCGACCTTCTTCATGCGGACGGATGCATACGAGTCGGGACCACCTGCATGAGGATATGCGACATCCAGCGTAGCTTTGTCCCCTTTTGAATACCCGCCAAGGATCTTCTGCCCCTCGGGGTCACCCAGCCAGAAGGCGATCCCCTCGGCGGTCTTTTTGTCCTTGAGGCATTCCTTCAGTTCTTTTTCTTGCGTCGTCATCATTCGGCAGATACGCCGGGAATCCTTTTTTCCGGCCGCATCGAGCAGTTCCATGTAAGCCTTGCCCGGTTCCCCTCCCCCTTTTGGAAGTCGTGCGCCGCCGTGATAGGGATTCTTGAATTCGTGCTTCGACGGATTCTTCATTACAGGGTCCGCTGCGGCAGCCACCGCGCTTAGGTCGAGGCATAAAGCGAATGCAGAAAATATAAGAGTACCGATGAACCGTCCGAAAGCGTTTCGTACAGATAGCATTTCCCCACCTCCGAAATAGGATCGAGTAGATTTTGACCATGCCGCGAGCCGGACTATACGGCGAAAACAAGGAAATTTGGCCTCGCATCTAAATTCCTAAATCCGGGAAATCGTGCTCACAGGCCATGGAAGTTGCCCTTGCCGGGGAATACATTAGACAACAACTTGAAAAACTTACCTACGGCCCCCCTCATGGCCCTGGTAAATTGCGGCTCTACGCCGAAAAACAAGGCCTGTTTAGCTAAGTAATCAATATATTTCAGCAGGTTGCCTTGGTCCGATCAGAAGTATCCATCAGGAGATGGACAACAAGCATCTTTGCATCAATCCCTGCCCGTCACAGCCTCCCAGTCGGCGCGCACGGCCTCGGCCAGCCCCTTTGCCCTCTCCGACTCGTACCGGGGCACGGAGAAATCAGGATCCGCGGGCAGTTTCTGCAGGAGGATACCGTCCTTTTCAAACCAGAGGGGAAGATAGGCGCTCAGGAAGAACTGTCTGCCGCGCAGGATATCGATGGCCCAGGGAGTTGCCTGATCTCCTAGATTCAGCCGGACATGCAGGGCACACCCGGAGGCCTCGGCCTCGAACCGGGCCAGCACAGCGGGCCAATTCTTTCCCGGTCGGACAACTGAAAGCGTGGCAATGGAGCTGTCGCGCTGGATATCCGATTGGGCTTCGGTCGATTCGTCCACCGGCGAATCTCCAGGCTCGAAAGTTCTTTCAACCCCGAGTTCACGAATGCGCTGTGCGATAAAATCGGCATAGGCGGGATGGGTGTGGATGGTGTGCGGGGCATCCCTGTAGACACGGAAGAGCATGAGCAGGGTGATGTTGACGGCTGGTCCAGCGTCCTTTTTCGGCCCCATGGCCGGAAGCCACTCCAACTCCACTCCTGTGGGAAGCAGCCCGAAGTTCGTTGCGGAAGGTTGAGATAAGGTGTGGCTGCACAAGGCCTCGATAAACACGGCGCCGACAGGAATCTGGGTCGGATATTCTTCGAGCACCGTACGACCTATGATGTTGGACAACCCTTTTCCCCGATGTAGTTTGGAGACCATTAACTGGCCGGCCTCATAGAGCAGGGGATTGGGCGCAAAGCGAAAGATACTGCCCATGGCGGCGATTCTGTTTTCGCTGTCGCGCACCACTGCGGTCCGATGGTTCACGCCGTCGTACCGTCGGGATATTTCAGTCGGGTCGTACACATATTTAATCGGGAAATTGTCACCGTACGTATCCCGGTAGAAACGGGAGATATCGGGCGCGTCCTCGGGAGTGAAAAGTGCGATACGGAATTCGTTGTTCATGGCATCTCCTGGTTGAAGGTTTCCAGGTATTCGGCAAAGAGGTCTACCGCTACCATTCTCCGGTACAGGGCGTGGACCTTTTCAGGTTGCGGCCCTGTCCGCATTTTCAGAAAACCCCGTAACCATCAGGATCTTTCAGGCCGGGTAATGTCGGCCACACTCAACTGCTGGGTCATGAAGTCGAGGGTCACATATTTCGGGGCGAACACAGTGGCTCGCTCCACCAGATCCGTGTCGGCCAGGAAATATATCAGCACCTCGTTGGCCAGCAGAGCATTGGCAGCCAGTCCGCCGATGGCAGTTGTCGCTACCTTGCCGGAGGACAAACCCTGTTGTATCCGTTCCATGGCCGGGCCGCTGAAATGGTGTTGCATGGCCGTGGGCAAAAGTCCTCCCCCGGGGTCACCCTTCATGGCGAGGGTCCAAAATTCGTCCGCTTTCATCCCGTCGGGTGCGAAATTGACCATGATCGACCCGAAGCCGACAGCCCCGCAGGTAAAGACCGGAATACCGAATCGTTCCTGCATGGCCGGGGTCATCCTTTTCACATCCTCTCCTTTTTCCGCATCGATGACCGCGACATAGGCGTCCGCTCCGGCAAGGAACTCCTCCAGGTTGTCGGCTGTGACGCCATGGGGATACGGCGCCATTTCCAGGTCGGGATTGATGGAACGGGCAAGCTCCATGTACACATCGAGTTTTGGCCGATCCATGGTGGAGCCAAAGGCCGCTGCCTGGCGGTTCATGTCCGGCGGATCGAAGATGCCGTTCTCCGCCAGCCTGAAACGGCTCGCGCCGCAACGGACCAGGGCGAGAAACGCCCCGCCGCCCACGCCGCCCAGTCCGGCAAAGGCAATCTCCTTTTCCCGGAGAATGGCGAAACCGCTTTCCCCCATAATTGGGCGGGTTCTAGTTAAAAAATCCATTACTACCTCCTGGTCGGCGCCATGGTCACGGCCATGGCAATAGGGTGGCAAACATCGGCATGCCCGTGCCTGGCGAAGGGGAAAGTGTCGTTACCTGACACATTAACTGTCGTTGCAGAAGGAGAAGCCCATTTCCCCGTGCTATTCCGGATTCTGTTCCTGCAGGCCGAGGTCGCCGAGCAACGGGGCAAGGGGCTCGGGTTCCCCATGATACCCAAGGTGTTCCAACTCGGCCAACCCTTCCTCCCGGGTAATAAGGCCGAAATAAATGCCGGCGCTGACCTCGACGATGGACTGAGGAAAGAAGGTGCTGCGCATGTTCCTGAACCGCATGGATTGGCAGTAATCCTTGACGGTTTCAATGCGGCAACTGGTATGGAGCATCCCCTTGTGATCGGGAGGCATTTCCCACGCCATCTCCTTTTTGATCAGATCGCCGACCTCCTTCCAGGTACCGTAGCTCTCGTTGGTCTTCAGCCTGCGGAATTCAGGTATGGCAAGGTTCGGATCCCTGCGGGCCGCCTCCAGGGTCTGGTCGAGTTGGCGGTAGAGCGGGTCCAGACGCTGCCGGACGGAACGTTGGTAGAGGAGAAATTCAGCCGTCATGGCATACGGCGAAACGGGCTCCGGGGCGTGGGCGACCATGTCGAAAAAGTTGAGGGTCATTTCCCGTTGGGAGAGAGCAGGGCTCTTTGCGCCTTTTTGCGGGGATTTCAATTCGTTCATGACGTAGCTGAACACGGCGAGCTGGACCTCCTCGACGCCGTGCATGATGAAGGGAATCCGCTCCTCCACGGCCACCGGGAAGAAAAGGACATGCGCCACGGTGGGGCAGAGACAGGGAACGCCGACAGCTGCGAATTGTTCCCGCATGGCCTGCCGTATCATGTCCCAGGACAGGGTCCGCTCGATCAGTTCCGCGGACGGAAGCAGCTTGATGGACCGGCGGAGATTTTCGCGGCAGGTGTCGTTGGTGTAAGGCATGTTCCAGGCTGCGGCCAGGACACGCAAGCCCAGTTTTTTTGCCAGCAACCACAATAGATAGGTTGAGTCTTTCCCCCCCGTACACAGCACCATGACATCAAAGCGGGATTGGGTATTGGTGCGCGCCGCCTTGAGCAGCTCCTCTTCGGTGATGAAATTTTGCGGACCGGCCGAGGCCCCTGCCTTTTCCGCCCGTTCATAACATTGGCAGAAAGCGCACAGGCCGTTTTCGTCAAATTCGAGGCCCGGAATGAGATAATCGTCATTGATACAGCGGATACACTGTCGGCGGCTTTCCCGGGTCGCTGGTTGCCGGACGCTTGCCGAGTCGACAATGACACCCTCTTCCACCAGGCTCACGAATCCGGGATGTGCGGTCAACGTCTCCGGCAAGTCGGAAAGAGGGCGGCCTCCATCCAGCGAGGCGATATCCTTTGCTATTTCCGGAGCAACCTCCAGAATAGACCGGGTGTGTCGGGGGGGATTGCGTAACCCGTAATAGACCAGAACGGGCTTGTTTTTGTCTTCGCGTAGTTGCCAGCGATACTGGAGAGCAGGACGAGTGGGGAGTGACATTGTACCTCCTGAGGCTGCATGAGAAGAATTATTTTAGGAGGTTATACCAAAATTCTCCGGGGGTCATTAACAAAATTCTCGATTGGTTCCGCCGATCAATACCGCCCTTCAGGAGAGCAACCAGGGTCCACCTCTCCACCCCGTTGGATACAAGTGAACAGGTATTCCCGGAAGCGCACGGCTGTTCGCGGTTCAGCGGCGGGCTCCCTTGAGACGGATCTTTCCGGCAGTCGAAACTTTCTTCGTACTACGGGAGGAACAGCCATGCCCATGTTTTCATGATGTCTAATGCCGCACCGACGGGTAACGTCCCGATGGGCGGCCCCGTCCTTTCGGTTAATTTCACCGTTGTTTTCATCACGTAATAGACGTACTATTTCACCACCGGCCGAGGACAGACTGTTTTTTGATGCGCATCGAATCCGGGATGGGGAAAACCTGGATCAACCCACGTTTGCATGATAAGAGATTCAGAAAAACATACCGGAACCATACGCTTCCTGACAATGGGGGAACAGGAAACAATATCGGGTCAGGTATGCAATGTTGCAAACTTCTCCATGGCCATCTTCATAGCTGCCATTTTCGCAGCAACGGAGTCGTCTTTCCTTGAACGCTCCGACAATCGCTTAGCCGCCGAACTCAGCGATGTCACATCCCGTCCCAGCTTTTTCCCCAACTCCCTTAAAGTCCCGCTATTGGTTGTCAATACTCCCCACGCGGCAAGCGCTCGCGCTTCAGATATCTTGAAACCTTGCCCCGGAGAAAGCATCTCTGCAGCGGTGACTCCGCAAATCTCCCGCACCGCTGCCAAAATGTCATCCGTCGTCATTACTGCTTTTGTCTCAGGTCCCTTTTCGAGTACTTCCTGAACAAAAGGGTCGTCACCAAAAACTCGACTGTCGATTGTATTCATTCCGTGGAACTCAGGCCGATGACTTTCATCGCTTCGACAAGTGACAAATTGGCGGAATGCTTCGCGTGCCCTGGCTTCACGATTTGAGAACTGAGACAGAACAAACTCCGTTGTCAGCCAGGAAGTGTGAACGAGACCTAGATAAGCTTGGTGGCTGCTCCAGGGGTATTCTTCCGGCCTTTCTGCAATATGGACACGAACCGGGTTCAGATGCAGGTATGCTACCAGTTGTACCAGATAACTGTCTGCCTCAACCATTACCGCCTTAAATCTTCCATGGAATAAATGACCGATGCGGTCCTTGCGCCAATTAATCCACTTTGTGTAGCGCAGTGAGAGATTCTGCATGATCCGGGATAGAGGAACTTCTCCCACTTGAATTGCCAGATGTAAGTGGTTGGTCATCAGGCAATATCCATGGAGACGGAATCTGAAGCGTTCGATGCTTTCCTGAAGGAATAACAGAAAGCGGCGGCGATCCTCGGTATCGAAGAATATGTCCTGCTTTGCGTTCCCGCGCAGGATCACGTGATACAGGGCGCCGGGTAAATGTAAACGTGGCTTACGAGGCATAGCAGCATTTTTATCCTAACTTTGCAACTTTGAAAGCCTGACCCCATTTGTTTCCCATCTGTTTCCACACCGGTTTCACACCCCTTCTCGAACATTACAAGACCAGCCTCGCTCCGTTCATGGGACGGGTATGCGACCGACTCGGCATCAAGCCTGATGGATTGCGTTTTGATGGAAGGAAAGCTAGAATTACCAGTGTCCCGAGCATGAATCTGAAATCGTGCCGTTCGATACAACGGCGCATCAGGGCACTGTCGTGTTTCACGCAGGGTTTTCGGCGACCGCCTGACAAGGAGCCGGCTTCGGACATGCTTTGTTCGCAATGAGGTTTCATGGTCAGGGGGGGGAAAGGTACGATACGTGAGAGTATTGCTGATTTCCGCCGGTTCCGAGAAGAGCCATGTGACGCCCCTGCCGCTGGGTCTCAACCTGGTGGCGGTTGCCGCACGGGACGCAGGGCATGACGTGCGCATGCTCGATCTCATGCGCAACAAGGACAGCTCCTCAACCATCCGCGACGCCGTGCGGGAGCACAGGCCCGGCGTGATCGGGGTCTCGGCAAGGAACGTGGATGACCAGAACCGGGAGAATCCGGGATTCCTCCTGGAGCCGGTGCGCGAGACCATCGCCGTATGCCGCGCCGTGTCCGATGCGACCATCGTCGTGGGAGGCGCAGGGTTCAGCATCTTTCCGGAAGCTGCCCTCCGCTACCTGAAGGCGGACCTGGGAATCTGCGGAGAAGGGGAGGTGGCGTTCACGGCGCTCCTCCGTGCCCTGGAACGGCGTGAGGATCTGTCCGGCATCCCCGGCCTCTGCCTCCCCGGCGCAACGGTGGACAGGGCAAGGTGCGCACGGGCGGGGCTCGAAACGCTCCCCCTCTCCGACCCCTCGCTCTGGTCCGTTCCCACGGATGCCCGGGCGGGGGTGTGGGTCCCCTTCCAGACCAGGCGCGGCTGCCCCATGGGATGCAGCTACTGCTCCACTCCCGCACTGGAAGGGACTCGCATCAGAAAACACCTCATCGATGCGGTCGTTGAGGGGACTGCCCGCCATGTTTCTGCCGGCTTCGACCATTTCTACTTTGTCGACAACATCTTCAATCTCCCGCCGAGGTATGCCAAGGACCTGTGCCGCGCAATCGCTTCCGCCCGCCTGGGAATCCGCTTTCACACCATCCTCTATCCCGGATTGGTGGACGAAGACCTGGTGCGGAGAATGGCGGAAGCGGGCTGCATCGAGGCGAGCCTCGGGTTCGAAAGCGGCTGCCCCGCCATCCTGCGCAACCTCAACAAGAAGTACGAGGTGGAACAGGTGCGAACAGCCTCGGAACTGCTCGGGAAGTACGGCATCCGCAGGCTGGGCTTCCTCCTGCTGGGAGGGCCGGGCGAGACGAGGGAAACGGTGCGTGAGAGCCTGGAATTCGCCGACTCCCTCCAGCTGGAAACGCTGAAACTGACGGTGGGGATCCGGATCTACCCGGGAACGCCGCTGGAGAAGACAGCTCGTGAAGAGGGTGTGATTGCCGAAGGGGACGATCTCCTTTTCCCCCGCTTCTACCTGGCGCGCGGACTCAATGAGTGGATCGGACCGGCGGTACGCGAGTGGATGAGAAACCGCACCTACTGTGTCATGTGACGGGGATTGATACTGGAAGGAAGCCGCATGGGCGGTTCTTCGGCTGTCCGGTTGACGAATGTCCCCCTTGAACCGCCCATGCGACCGTAGTCATCGTGGAAACACGTTTGGACGTCCCGTACGCTCAGATGACGGACACGCCCCGACCGCGGAGGTACTCTTTCAATTCGGGAATCCCGATGATTCCGAAATGGAAGACCGAAGCGGCGAGCAGCACGGTGGCTCCCGCCTCCACGGCCTCATAGAAGTGCTCCAACTGTCCCGCTCCTCCGGATGCCACCACTTCGGCGGAAACGGCGTTCCTGATGGCACTGATCACCGGCAGATCAAAGCCGGTCCGCGCACCGTCGCCGGCCTTGCTCGTCGGAAGGATAACCGGCACGCCATAGCCGTCGACACGCCGCGCCCATTCCACCGCATCCGCTCCGGTAGCGGTGCGCCCTCCGTCGATATAGACTTCATACCCCGAAGGCATGGCGCTGTTCCTGTCCACGTCGATGGCAACCGTCACCACCTCAGGGCCGAATTCCCTGACCATGTCGGGGATCAGTTCCGGCTTGCGGAAGGCGGCGCTGCTCACCGACACCTTGTTCGCACCCGCGAGCAGCACAGCCTCCGCCGCTTTCACATCCGAAATGCCGCCGCCGACGGTAAACGGCACGGTCGTCACCCCGGCGACGCGCTTCACCACCTCCAGCATGGTGGCCCTCCCTTCAACCGTGGCGGTAATGTCGAGCATGGCAAGTTCGTCCGCGCCGTTACGGCAATAGGCTTGAGCGCATTCCACCGGATCGCCCGCATCCCGTATATCCACGAAATGGACTCCCTTGACGACGCGTCCGTTCTGCATGTCCAGGCACGGCATAATACGAATCGGCTTGTTCATCACGTGTCCCTCCTCTTTTTCATTTTTTGGGGAACCATCATAGCATACCCCGACACATCTCCAGGATTTTTCTCAACGATGGCTGCACGCCTTGCATCAGTCGGAATGCTTTACACTTTCCGTTCATTCCCGTGCATCGGATGCATACCATTAACAAAATCATGCTGTTACGAAATATCGCACAAGATTTGCATCTTTATAGTAAGAAAGTTTTGTGTCAACCCGGTACGCCGGACAGGATCCACAAGAAGGAAATCCACAGCACACCACTGCGAATGATGAAGCAGGACAGAAGGAAACCATTTGATTTAATTGGCATTACCGACTGAAGACAATCCACGTAACTGGAAAGCGCTAAAATATTTATGGCAATGAAAATTTCCACATCATTCAGCCCATGGGATTTCCCGTAGGCATGTCGGAAATTATTACATTTTGTGAACTTTCACGTTCAAAGGGAGGAACCATGATCAAAATTCATACGTTTCGGAAAGATATTTCAAAAATGAGGTATGCATGCATCCCGGCCTTCTGTTTCGCTCTCACACTTGCCGTTCTGCCTTTCCTCAGCGGCTGCGAACGTACAACGCAGCCGCAGATTGACTTGAAGTCCGAGTATCAGGCGGTGTTCCTTTCCAACGGACAGACATTCATCGGCAAGCTGAAGGGCGTGGGCGCCGACTACCCGCTCCTGACGGACGTGTTCTATATCCAGAGCCAGGTGAACAAGGAAACCCAGCAGGTATCGAACATCCTGGTGAAGCGGGGCAAGGAATGGCACAGCCCGGAATTCATGTACATCAACGCCAGGCACATTCTGGCAATCGAGCCGGTGAAATCCGACTCGCAGGTTGCCAAGCTGATTCGGGAAGCAGGAGGTACGACGGGTGGCACGAAAGAAGGAGGGTCCCCATGAACGGTTACTCCATACGAGACCGGAGACCAGTCCCGTGGATTGGCGCTCTGGTATGTGTCGGTTTTCTCTTCCTACCAATCGCAACGTCTTTCGCGGATGACGCTACGTGGAACGGCGGCACGGGGATCTGGAACCTCAATACCAACTGGACCCCGAACACGGTCCCCAACGGCACGACCTACAACGTCTTCATCGACGGCGGCAAGACAGGCACCACGTCGTACGTCAACCTCACCACCGGTGCCTCCATCGGCAATCTCACCATTGACACCGGCGACACCCTCGACCTGAACAACGGCAGCGATCTGACCATTGCCGGTCCCACCGTCACCAACAACGGCGATCTGAGGTTGAGTTCAACCGGTACCGCCACCGACATTCGCATCTCCGGTCAGGTCACCTTTGAGGGCACCGGCACGCTGACCCTGGGAGGACTGAACAGCGATCGCGTGTTCGGGCTGGAAAGCACGCCCACCACCAACGCGCTCATCAACAGCGCGGGCCATACCATCCAGGGTGGCGGGCAACTGGGCGTCAACCTGATGGGACTGAACAACCAAGGTCTGATAACCGCCAACCTGGGCGGAACGACCCTCTACATCGACCTGCGCGACGACAACCCCACGCGAGCCAACAGCGGCGCTCTGCGGGCGGATAACGGCGGCACGCTCAGGATTGTCAACTCGGACACCATCACCAATACGGGCGGCATCATCGAGGCGCTCAACGCCTCTACAGTGGAGATCAGCAACACCGTCATCACCGGAGGAACCCTGCAGACCTCGGGCAGCGGCATCATCCAGCTCCAGGCAGGCGCCTTGCTGGACACGGTCGCCAACACCGGACTCATCAACGTGGCCAACGGCCAGAATGCCGTGCTGCGAGGGACGATCACCAATAACGGCACTCTGCAGCTCAACTCCTCCGGCACCGCCACCGATATCCGCATCTCCGGCCCGGTTACCCTGGCGGGCGCCGGAACGCTCACCCTGGGTGGCCTGAACAGCGATCGCGTGTTCGGGCTGGAGAGCACCCCCACCACCAACGTGCTCATTAACAGCACGACACATACCATCCAGGGCGGCGGGCAACTGGGCATTAACCTCATGGGATTGGACAACCAGGGACTGATAACCGCCAACCAGAACGGAACCACCCTCGTCATCGACCTGCGCGACGACAACCCCACGCGTGCCAACAGCGGCACTCTGCGGGCCGAGAACGGCGGCACGCTCAGACTTATCGTCTCGGAAACCATCGCAAATACGGGGGGCGCCATCGAAGCTCTCGACGCCTCAAGGGTGGAAATCAATAACACCGCCATCACCGGCGGAACGCTGCAGACATCCGGCAGCGGCATCATCGAACTCCAGAACGCAACCCTGAAGGACCTCGCAAACAGCGGCCAGGTGGCGGTACAGAACGGACAGACCGGCTATCTGGAAGGGACCATCACCAACAACGGTGTCCTGCAAATGAACTCCAGCGGCACCCTGACCGATCTGCGCATCAATGGCGACATCACCCTCACCGGCCCCGGCAGCCTGACAATGGGCAACAGCGATCGTAACCGGATACTGAACGGGTCATCCGTAGGCACGCTCACCAACGCCGCCGGACACACCATCCAGGGCGCCGGGCAGCTGGGCGTCAACCTCATCGGCCTCAACAACCAGGGCCTGATCGTCGCCAACCAGAGCGCCGGCATGGTCATCGACCTGCGGGATGCGCTTGATGTCAGCCGCGTCAATACGGGCATCCTGCGGGCCGACGGCGGCACCCTCACCATCCTGAGCACCGACCTGGCCAATGCGTCGGGCGGCGCTTCCGGTCTTATTGAGGCGGTGAACGGCTCCGCGGTGGTTCTCTCGGGCAGCGCCATCACCGGCGGAATACTGCAGACCACGAGCGGCGGCATCATCGAGTTACAGGGCGCCACCCTCACCAATCTTACCAGCAACGGCCAGGTGGCGGTGCAGAACGGACAGACCGGCTATCTGGAAGGGACCATCACCAACAACGGAACCCTGCAGATGAACTCGACCGGCACCATCACCGACCTGCGCATCAACGGCGACGTCACCCTGACCGGCCCCGGCAGCCTGACCATGGGAAACAATGTGAATAACCGGGTCTACAATGGTGGTGCCGTCGGTACGCTCACCAATGCCTCCGGCCACACCATCGAGGGGGCCGGCAAATTGGGTGTTAACCTGATCGGTCTCAACAACCAGGGTCTTATCGTCGCCAATCAGAGCGCCGGCATGACCATCGACCTGCGGGATGCAGTTGATGTCAGCCGTGTCAACACAGGTATCCTTCGGGCCGACGGCGGCACCCTCACCATCCTGAGCACCGACCTGGCCAATGCGTCGGGCGGCGCTTCCGGTCTTATTGAGGCGGTGAACGGCTCCGCGGTGGTTCTCTCGGGCAGCGCCATCACCGGCGGAATACTGAACACCTCAGGCGGCGGCATCATCGAGATCCAGAACGCAACCCTGAAAGACCTGACAAACAGCGGCCAGGTGGTTGTACAGAACGGCCATACCGCCAACCTGGAAGGGACCATCACCAACAACGGCGACCTGCAGCTGAACTCCAGCGGCACCCTGACCGACCTGCGCATCAACGGCGACGTAACACTGACCGGCCCCGGCAGCCTCACCATGGGCAACCACACCAATAACCGAATCTTTAACGGCACGACCGTGGGCACCCTCACCAACGCCGCCGGGCACACCATCCAGGGCGCCGGACAACTGGGCGTCAGCCTTATCGGACTCAACAACCAGGGCCTGATCCTCGCCAACCAGACCACACCACTGACCATCAACCCGCGGGACGACCTGGGATTCACCAACAGCGGCACCCTCCGGGCCAATGCCGGGAGCACCCTCCAGGTCACGGATCACCTGACAAACTACAGCGGCACGGCCCTCACCGGCGGAACGTATGCGGTCTACGGAACAGCCGGAAGCCCGGGGAATCTGCAACTGCCGACCGGCGCCATCGTCACCAACGCCGCCACCATCCTGCTGGACGGCGTCAACTCCAACCTGAAACAGAATAACGGGACCGATGCGTTGACCAGCCTCGCCACGAACACCGCCGACGGCAGCTTCACCATCCGGAACGGCCGGGACTTCACGACAGCCGGGGCGTTCGGCAATGCCGGTATCGTCCAGGTCGGACCGTCGAGCACCTTTACCACCAGCGGCGCTTTTACCAATACCGGCACGGATCCCAGGGGTCTTCAGCTCCGCGGCGGGACTTTCAACGCCACGTCTCTGGACAACAGCGGCGAGGTGAACGGCTTCGGAACCATCGGCGTGGCGGTAAACAACAGCGGCCTGGTTCGGGCACTCGGAGGAGTTCTCAACGCCACAGCAGGCATCACCGGACCCGGCGGCACGGTTCAGATTGATCCGGACGGCAGCCTTGGACTGGGCGCCGCCAGCAGCGCGGGCACCCTGGTGTACAACGGGAGCGCATCGGACAGCCTTGCCCTGGGCGCCAACAACATCACGGTCTCGACCGATTACCGCAACGCCAACTTCGGCACGGGGAACGATTTCAACCGGCGGGCCAATGTGACAGGGTCAGGACTGATTCTGGCTTCCGGCGCCGGCGCCGCCACGGCGCAGCAGCTCTCCGGCGACATTGCGGGCGGACCGACGTCGGGAAACGCCACCCTCGCCTTCGGCAACGTCCACGTCGGCGATCTCGTAACCATGAACTACCAGGTCGGAAACGCCAATACCGGCGGCCCGGTCCTGCGCGGCGCGATCCAGACGGCGGCCAACGGCGGCAGCATCACCGACGGACGCCTCGCCGGAAGCGGCGTTACCGCATCGAACTGGGGTCCGGTCGCCGGCGGAGCGACGACCGGCAATCTCCCGGTATCGTTCACTGCCACGGGCAGCGGAGCGCTGACCGGTCAGCAGGTTGCGATAGTAAACAATTTCGACAACACCAACAGCCAGATCCTGACGATCACCGGCGCCGCCTATAATCTTGCCGCGGCCGGCGCACATGCCCCGGAGCCCGTCACGCTCGGCAATGTCCGGGTGGGCGGGACATTCGGCACCCAGGCGCTGTCCATCGCCAATACGGCGCCCACCGACGGCTACTCCGAGAAGCTGAACGCCGCCATTGCCCCGACGACCGGCCCGGTCACGGCCGGAGGCTCCTTCAGCGGACTGGACGCCGGAGCAACGGATAACGGGAGTCTCGTGGTCGGCATCTCCGATACCGCGACCGCAGGCCTCAAGACCGGAACCGCCACCATTTCCCTGACATCCGACGGCGCCGGCACCAGCGGCCTCGGCATCACCGCCCTTCCCTCCCAGACCGTGACGGTCAGCGGAAGCGTATTCCGCACGGCGGCCCCCAACACCCTCGCGCCGGTCAATTTCGGCATCGTACATGTGGGTGACGTGGTCCAGCAGTCGCTCTCCATCACCAACACGGCAGTCAATGACGGCTTCTCGGAAAAACTGAACGCCGGATTCGGCGGAGTCTCCGATGCCAGGATTCTCACCAGCGGGTCCGTAAGCCTGCTGGCCCCCGGCGCCACGAACAATACCGGCATGCTGGTGGGTCTCAACACCGGTTCCGTGGGAACCATCAACGGCACGGTGACCGTAAACTTCGAGTCCGACGGCGCCGGCACCAGCGGTCTCGGCATACTTGCATTGCCGTCCCAGGATGTCCCGGTGAGCGCAACCATCAGCGTAACCGTGCTGCGCCTGGCCAATCCGGAGATCACTACGGCGCAGCCGGTCCAGTTCGGTAATGTGCGCATCGGGACGGTGGCACAGACCCCGCTGAGCATCACCAACGCCGTCCCCGACGACGGCTATTCCGAATCCCTTCTCGCAAACGCCTCGGGCGCGAGCGCAGGGATCACGGCCGCCGGATCCTTCGGCCCCCTTGCCCCTTCCGCAACGAACAGCACCAGTATTGTGGTGGGGATGGATACCTCTTCGGCAGGGAGCAGGAACGGGACGGCCACTATCAGCTTCAGGTCCGACGGAACGGGCTACGGCGGAAGCATCACCGATCTGGCGGACCAGAATGTGAGCGTACAGGGAGCAGTCTACCGGCTGGCCGACCCGACCGCCACCACGCCGTCCCTGACTCTTGCGGCCCGGGTCGGTGACGGGCTGCCGACCGCGGGCGTCGGAATCACCAACGCTTCACCGGACATCTACACGGAAGGCCTGAATGCGGGCATCGGCACCTCATCACCGGGATTCACCGCAAGCGGCAGCATCAGCAATCTCGGCGCCGGACAGACGAATGCATCGTCGCTCCGCGTGGGACTGGCCTCTACGGCAACAGCGGGAATCACGGCCGGGACCGCGGACCTGACGCTGGCATCCACCGGCGCAGGCACGACCGGGGCACCCGACTACGCCCTGCCTTCACAGACGGTGGCCCTCACCGGCAAGGTCTACACACCGGCCGTTGCCCAGGCGGGAACCACCACCATCGATTTCGGCATCGTTCACCGGGGTGATACCGTTACCGCGCGAACCCTTGCCGTAACCAATGACGCGCCGGTAACCGCACTGAATGATGTGCTCCGAGGCACCTTCGGCGGCGCGAGCGGACCGTTTACGGCAGGCGGCACAATCGGGTCGGGCGTTGCGGCGGGCGCGACCGACGCCGCGAGTTTCACGGTGGCCCTGAATACGGCCAACGCAGGGATATTCAACGGGGCCGCGATCGCATCTTTCCAGAGCCACAATCCGGACATGGCGGATCTTGCCCTGCCGGAAGCGGTCATAGACCTCCAGGCGCAGGTGAACAACTATGCGAACCCGGAGTTTGATTTCGTGTCCGGTGATGGCGCCCTTACGGGGAGCGGAACCCTCTATACCCTCGATTTCGGCACCATCCTGCGGGGCTCCGGAGACGAATCATCCGCCTTGCGGGTGCTGAACGACACGGTGGGACCGGCCGACATGCTGGGGGGGTACTTTGACCTGTCCGGCGCAACGGATTTCATGCTTGCCGGGTTCGAGTCCTTCTCGGGACTGGAGGAGGGCGAAAGCCTCGACGATCTCCTGGTGCGCCTCGACACCTCGATGCTCGGACTGTTCACCGACACCATCATCCTCTATGCAGCTGGCTACAACGAGAGCGGCTATTACGGCGCCTTTGATCCAATCCAACTGGTGTTGAGGGGTACCGTCATCGAAGGCGGGCAGCAGGTTCCGGAACCGTCAACGCTCCTGCTCGTGGGGGCGGGTCTCCTGGGTATCGGACTGCTCAGGAGAAGATGCAGGAAATGATCGTGCAATGCGGCGGGATGGTCGCGAAAAACCGGACCACTCCCGCCGCGTCCGTTCTGCATGTACAGGCACGGCATACTACGAATCGTCTTGTTCATCAAGTGTCCCTCCTCTATTTCTGTACCATGTCATACAAAAACCGCTATGAACGGAGCGAATGACACAATACCACCGAAAGCGACGGTATTCTAATGGTACTGACAGAAAACTCCATTCAAGCAGGGCAGCGGATTGAAACCGCCTTGACTATGCAGACCCCCTTCCGGGCAGAAGCCGGGTGGTTGCGCTTTCACAGAGGGACATAAAAAACTCCCCCATCCGGACGTGAGCACCGAATGAGGGAGAACCAGGAAAAGGGGGAGAGGGAGAAGTCGTCAGAAAATATATGCCCAGCGCACACCGAAGGTGTTGGTCCCGGTCCCGCTCTTCACCGAGAAGTCATCCCGGTAGGAAAACAGCAGCTGGTTGCTGTTGCCGATCATGAAGAACAGGGTGAGCCCAAGGCCGTGATTGCTTTGGGGGTTGTTCTGCTCGACTCCGTTGACTTTGGTTTCGCCGCCGTTCGTATAGAAATAATCCAACGAGATAGCCCACTGCTTGGTGATGTCGTAGCTGAGGTGAGCCTCCGCCTGCAGGGCGGGGTCCTGTTCAAGCTTGCTATCGCCCATGTACTTGTCATTATCCATGTAGAATTCGCCGCCCAGGATCAGGTCCAGGTACGCCTTCTCGCCGATTCCCTTTACAACACCGATTTCCGGCTTGATGACCCAGCGGTTGCCTCCGGGGCTTGCCATCCGGTTCTTGTTGTACTGTCCCACCGGCAGGGTCAACCAGGGAGTGAACCCTACCCAGAACTTGTTTTTCGGGTCGTTGACGAACCAGAACGTGGCAAGCACTAAGGGGTCTCCGAAGCCTGTGGTGGAAAACTCCTTGCCGCCGTTGAGGGACTCGTAGGCGCCGCTCAGGCTGATATCCATAAAGGGTATGATAAACTGCGGGTCGATGGTGAAGCCGCCGTCGCCGTAGAGCGCCTTTCCGGCGTTCACATAGTAGACATACCTCAGGAGTCCTACGTTGACGGTCTGGTTGAAGTCATCGCCCACCTTGGCGCCGTCAGTATAGAGCTTGTTGGCGGTCACATGGTTAAAGTAGGCGGCAAAGAGGGATGATCCGGCGGGAAGCGGGATGTAGTCCCGTGCATACGCGCCCCATGATATGTTCGGAACGGCCAAACAGATAGTCAGTAGTGATGCAATTACTAATTTCTTCATCCTGTTTCACTAGTGTCCCAACGTTGAAGTTATAAAACGATGCAACAGCCCAGAGATATTGAGAAAACCGAAACAAATGCCATTTAACGACTTGAAATTTTTCCAAATACCCCGCAAACCTCGTGCAGCAACG
>Ga0228535_1000396_pt1 | contig 128156 bp, 121 predicted proteins | sample SJ1metagenome_FD_168457 | JGI IMG/M metagenome (GOLD analysis project Ga0228535, IMG submission 168457) | Enriched culture of PCE-dechlorinating microbial communities from Ithaca, New York, USA - SJ1 | ecosystem: Engineered > Modeled > Simulated communities (microbial... > Unclassified...
GTGCTCTATCCGCGATGAACGCAGCCTCCATTCCGTTCCATTTCAAGGTCGGCCTGTTCGCGGCCGGCACGCTGTTGCTGGTCGGCGTTTTTCTCGCCTACCTGCTGCATGCGCGCGGCGTGTTCGAGCCCACCTACCGGCTGAATCTCGCCGCATCCAGCGCCGACGGCGTGGCGCCCGGCGTGCCGCTGGTGTTTTCCGGCATCGAGATCGGCCGCGTCGCCTCGCTCGGCCTGAACGACGACGGCGGCATCGTGATCCGCGTCGAACTCCTGCAGCGCAACGCAAAATGGCTGCGCCAGACCAGCAGCTTCATCCTCGACAAGCCGCTGGTCGGCGGCGCCAAGATCCGCGTCGATTCGCCCGACCTGAAGGCGGAACCGCTGCCGGACGGTTCGACCATGCTGCTCGTCACCTCCGACATCAGCAAGGAAATCCCGGCGCTGGTCGAGCGCGTGAAGGCCATCCTCGCCAACGTCGAACACCTCACCCGCCAGGACGGCGAAATCAACGCCACGCTGGCCAACGTGAAGACCGTCACCGGCCGCATGACCGGCGACTACGGCGTGCTCGAAGGCATTCTCGGCAGCCCCGAGAAAGCGCGCGCCGTGACCGACTCGCTGGACAAGACGCGCGCGCTCGTCGCCAAGCTCGACAGCCTCGCCCTGAAAATGGACGGCATGGCCGCCAAGACCGACAGTTGGCTGTTCGACCCGAACGGCGTGGCCGAGCACACGCGCGAATCGCTGGCGCAGGTACGGCTGATGCTGGACGACGCCCAGTCCAGCCTGAAAAAGGCCGACGCGCTGATGGCGAACGCGGTCGACATCTCCGCCAACGTCAAGGAAGGCACGCAGGACATCGCGAAGCTGCGCGCCGAGATCGACGACGCCGTGCGCAAGGCCAACGCCCTGGTCAACGAGATCAACAAAAAATGGCCGTTCGCGCGCGACCCCGAGGTGAAACTGCCATGAAACGCCTGCTCGCCCTCGCCGCGCTGACGCTGCTTACCGCCTGCGGCAGCGGCGGCCCGCCGCCGCCGGACTGGAAGACCGACGCGGCCGACCTGATCGAACGCTACACCCGGCACGCGCTGCGCGGCGAAAACACGCTCGCCGAACGCTACTTCCAGCAGGCGGTCGCCGCCACCGGCGGCGCGGGGCGCGTGGCCGAAACCGCGCGCCTGTGGCTGGCGCGCTGCGCCGTGCGCCGCGCCATGCTGATCGACGACACCTGCGCCGAATACGCCGACCTCGCCGCCGTCGAAACCACGCCCGCGGATCGCGCCTATTTCCGTTTCGTTACCCTGGACTGGAACGGCCTCGACCCGGCCTTGCTGCCCGCGCAGCATCGCGACCTGGCGGGCGCGTCGGCCGACAAGCGGCGCGACGCACCCGCGCGCGTCGCCGACCCGCTCGCCCGCCTGCTCGAAGCGGGCCTGCTCGTGATGCGCCGCGAAGCCGACGCAAGCACCCTGGAACTGGCCACGGAAACCGCCTCGGCGCAGGGCTGGCGGCAGCCGCTTCTCACCTATCTGAAACTGCAGCGGGAGCAGGCCCGGACCGCCGGTCAGACCGACGCCGAGGATCGCCTGACGCGCCGCATCCAGTTGATCGAGACCAGCTTCAGCGCGCCTTGATTCCGCTTTCGCGGCTGCGTCCTCCGGTTTCAGGCCGGAGCCGCAGCGCGATCAGGGTTCCAACGACTGCCGCTCCATCTTCAACCACAGCGCGTAGACCTCGTCCGACCACAGCGACTTGATGTAGGCGACCACGTCCCCCATCTGCTGTTCGGTCAATCTGCCCTTCCACGCCGGCATCTTGCCTTCCCCCTGCGGGCTGCCCTCGCGGACCACTTCCAGCAGCACCGCGGTCGGGTGATGCCAGGCATGCGCGCTATCGTCGAGCGGCGGCGGCGGGTAATGACCGTCGGCGTCGCGCACGCGCCAGTCGCCCGCCTGCCCCTTCCCCTCCGCGCCGTGGCATTCGAGGCAATACTGCTCGTAAACAGCTTTGCCGCGCGCCACCTGCGCCGGATCGGACACGCGTTCGACCACGGCGTCGCGGCCGTCACCGGCCCCGACCGAAGGCGTACCATCGCAGCCCGCCAGCCCAAGGCCCATGATCAGGGTCGCGAAGATTTTCCATTTCATGCGTGTCATAGTTCTGCTTTCGTACGATGCCAGCGAAATACCCGGAGGGCTCACTCAGTGTAGCCGGCATTTCCAAGCCGGTGCTGAAGGTTGCAGGGACCTGGGCGATGGTTCGGCACCGACGAAGCGCGCCAATGTGGGGACGTAAGCCGCCCGTTCATGTGGCCAGAGCCCGCCGCCGAGCATTTCGTGGCCGGTGTGGCCTTGTCTCATTTGGCTGATGCCGATATGGGACTCCCCGCTCCGTTCATGTTTATTGCGCATGCTTCCTGTGCCAAGCAGTTATAGAGATAAACAATAAAAGCCTAACAATATGGCGCATATTCCAAGTACATAAATTGCGATCTTGAGCGCGGCATGGTCGCTCTCTTTAATAACTGCCCCCCCTAAATTGGTATCAACCTTAAGAAGCCGAGAACCGATTAGATATATCCCTAGCGCGAAGAAAAACAGGCACTTGAGCACATTCAATCCCTCAACCACTCCAAGGTCTTATCTACGACCGTCCCCACCCGAGATGAAAGGGTGTCAGAGAAACCAAGCCGCAACATGGTTTGTCGCGCTTTCATCCCCGCTCCCATGGGCACGAGCGCATCTGGATTCTGCCCTGCTTGTACTTGAAGGCCGGCCTGCGTTAACGTCGCGCCCACATCTACAGTGTCTGCAATTTTTCCCGATAAACATGTGGGACAACGAAAGGCAACAACTGAAGCGGCAGTAGCCACATCCTCTGCCATATTTTGATTCAAGGCATTCAAATACGCCTTTGAACTTGGGTCACTCCAATCCACATTGACGTTCTCCTGCTTGCACTGCATGGTTCCGCACAGGGTGCTTAGGCGTACTGTGTAACACTGCCCATTCACACAACGCTGTTCCAGATAGCCGCCACGAGCATCGCGAGTCATATTTTTTGCACATGGCTCGTGTACCAGGCAGTTAAAGAGGTACTGCCAAGCCCCTGTCATCGCCCCATTGGCAAACTTGCCGCCGCCAATGACACTCGCCGTGCCGCCGATGACGGAGTATTTCACGAGTTCGCCAAGATCACTTCCCATGTAAGGCAGCTTCGCACTTGCGAACTTGGTGAACCCCGCCTGCAAGGCGCCGCTTCCGCAACTGCCGCCGCCTGCGCTCGCGGAGATGCAGCCCGCTCCGGCATGCAGCAGCGCACGCCCGACGCTGTCGTTGGCGAGATTCAGTCCGTTGCCGATCAGACCTGCACCGGCAAATAATCCGCCCGTCAGCGCACCCTGTCGCGCCGCCTGGGCGTTGCCGCCGCTGCCGATGAAGCCGCCCACGCCGCCGGCCAAGGCACCGCTGGCAAGGGTGGTGGCCCAGCCGCCTCCGGCGAAAATGGGGCCGGCAGGGCCGAGGATGGCGCCGAAGGTGATGCCGCCGAGCATGAACAAGCCTCGGCCCAGGCTGGGGCTGATCTCCCAGCCGAAGTAACCGCTGGGGTCGGTGTAGCCCAAGGGGTTGTTCCAGACGTAGCTGTACCGGTTCAGGCTCTGGAGGTTGTAGGGCTCTTGCACGTATGGGTCGGCGCTGACGAACCGAGCGATGTGCGGGTCGTACAGCCGACCGTTCATGTGGGTCAAGCCGCCGTCGAGCATTTCGTGGCCGGTGTGGCCTTGACGCGTTTGGCTGATGCCGGTGTTGCTGCCCGAGACCAGCGTCTGTTTGCCCCAGGGGTCGTAGCGGTATCTCGTGAGGACTTGTCCGCTCTGGTCGGTGACGGCGGTGATGCTGCCCTGGGCGTCGCTGTGGAAGTAGCGGGTCTGTTCCGTAGAGGTATCGCCATCGATAACGGATAGGACTTCGCCTATGGGATGGCCCGCTCCGTAGAGGGTGGTGCGGGATTCGTAGGTACCGCCAGCATATTGGGTGTATTCGTAGTGGCCGCCCTGGTGGATGCCGGGGTTGAGGTACCAGGTGGTTCTTCCGGGCGCGGTCATTTTGTAGCGCTCGTGCTCGGGGCCGTAGAGCCAAGTGGTGTTTTGGCCGCCCTGGATGAGGCCACCGGGCATGTTCCACGCGGTCCAGCCGACGATACGGCCGCCGCCGCTAACGAGGTTGCCGTTGAGGTCGTAGGCGTAGGCATTGTTGCCGGCCTTGCAGACGGCGTGGGGGCCGGCGTTGTTGCCGGCGGCACAGTTGGGGCTGCCGCCGTAGTAATAGTCGCCGACGCCGGTCTTGCTGGTGATGTTGCCGTAAACGTCGTAAGCAATGGTCTGGGTATTTGGAGTGCCGCCAATGATGCCGTCCATCTGCGTCAGGCGATTCAGGGCATCGTAAGTGTAGGTTTCCGATGCGTAGCCGCTCAACTGAAAGTGCCCGGCGACGTTGCCCAACTCGTCGTAATTCTGGGTATGGACATTAACAAGGGAACCATTTCGATTGTCGATCCGATAGTTGAAGCGGCCGTTCGCCGGCAGATAGGCGGTATAGACGACCGTGCCGTTGCCATAGGTTTCCTGGGTGACGTGGCCTTCGGCGTCCATCTGGTTCAACTGCCAGTAGAGGGCGTTGCTGTCTGCATTGCGCAGTTCGGTTTCATATCCCAGATTGTTGTAGATGCGCTTGGTGGTGACGCCACTGGGTAAATATTGCTCAGACACTCTGCCGGCAGTGTCGTAGGCGATACTGGTAAAGAACAGCGGATTGCCCACACCCAGATTGGCGATGTTGAGGAGGGGACGACCATAGGCATCATAGTACCGGGTGCCGATGTAGCCGTTGCTGGTCTTGGCGCTCTGGAGTTTGCCCTTACCGTAGTAGGCTCCGTCGTATTTCCAGTCACTGGTCATGCCGGGTTCGACACGCTGCGTCATGCGGCCGAGCGTGTCGTAGGTCATGGTGGTGAGCTGACCCTTGGCGTCGGTCTGCTTCACCAGTTCGCCGAGGGCGTTGTAGGCGTAGGCCCAGGTCCCCATGTCCGGGGTGTAGTTCCAAATCTTGCGGCCGCGAATGTCGTACATGGCAGCCGATTCGGGATTGCCACCGGGATTGAGGACGTACTGCAGGTTGCCGAAGGGATCGTAGGCGTAGAGCGTGGCCTGCCCCAGGGCGTCGGTCACGCCGATCTTCTGGCCCTGACTGTTATGGGTCTCGACGGTGATTTGGTCTTTGCGGTTGGTGCGGGTGACGGTCAGGCCGTCGTAGTCGACGATGAGCGCGGGCTTGGCGGGGTTGTCGGGCTCGATTACCTGGACGAGGCGGTTGAGGTCGTCGTGGGTCTGGTCGATCCAGTAGACGGGGTCGCCGGCGTAGTACGGGCGCGACAGCTTGTCGACGTTGCCGCGCGGGTCGTAGGCGGTGTCCTTGTAGATCCAGCGGCCGTCGAAGCCCTGGGTGGCGGTGCGCGTTTCGCGGTTGAGCTTGTCGAAATACACGACGCTGGCGGGTGCGGCCTGGGTGCCGTCGGCGGCATAGACCTGGGTGACGATGCGGTAGACGCCCCATGCAGGGCAGGCGGCGTCGCACGCGGCGTAGGTCCAGACGGTGTAGGTGCCGTCGGCGCGGGTTTCGCGGGTCTTGCGGCCGAAGCCGTCGTACTGCCAGGCGGTGGTGAAGTTGTTGGGGCCGGTGAGGCTGGTCACCGTGCCGTAGCGGGGGTCGAAGGCTTTGGTTTCGGTGTGGCCGAGGGCGTTGGCGACGGTGACGGGGAACTGGCCCTTGGCATCGTATGCGGTAGTGGTGGTGCGGGCGACGATGGCGGCTGCTCCCGTTGCCGGCGAGCTGACGGTAACGCCGGCGCGATTGCCGAAGGTGTCGAAGGCGTAGGCGGTGTCGAGCCGGTATTGCGGCTGGTCGGGCTCGACGATCTCCTTCTTGAGCAGGCCGGTGACGGGGTCGTATTCAAAGGCGGAGACGCGGGTTTGCACCCAGGCGTTGGCGGTGCTGGCGACGGTGGCGCGGGTGAGCCGGCCGAGGTGCCATTTGGCGGCGTCGTTGGCGTAGGTGCTGTCGGTCTGCTTTTTGAAGCCATCGCCGGTCTGGACGATGGTCCGGGTCAGGTTGCCCCAGTCGTCGCCGTAGGTGTTCCAGGTTTCGGTGAGGGGCAGGACGGCGCCGTTGAGGTCCTTTCCCTGTTCCTTGCCATAGGCGAGGTAGACGAACTGACCACCGCCGGGAATGGTCTTGGCAGCATGGGTGTTCTCGACTCGGTTGAGTTCGACGCCGCCGGAACTGGTTTTGGTGACGAGCGTGGGCTGGCCGGTGTAGGGGAAATCCTGCCGGTATTGGGTGCGGGTGACGATGCCGGTCTGCAGGTCGGTCTGTTCCAGCGCGGCGAAGCCGAGGAAGCCGCGCCCGTGCAGGTCGATGCGCGCGGCTTCGTAACGGTAGGCGATGCGGTACTGGCCGCCGACGCCGTCGTCGGCTGCGGTTTCGGAGACGACGTAGGTGGCGTTCTGGACGTCCTGCGCGGGATAGGTTGCGCCTGTGCCTTTGGCGTAAACGGAGGAATCGGTGAGCGGTTTGTAGGCGATGCCGCGAACGGCGCCGTGGCCGTCGGTGATGGACAGGAGAAGGTCGGGGACGGCGCCCTGCCCCAGGTTGACTTTGATCTTGCCTTCGCCCGGATGGTAGATCACCCAGTCCGGCAGGCCGTCGCCGTTGACGTCGGCGGGCTGGAACCAGGCGGTGGTGGGGTTGGGACCGACGGTGGGCGTGGGGATGATGCCGGTGGCGATGGCTTGCTGCACGAATTGCACGAGCCCGCGTGTCCAAATCGACCCATTGGTCGGAACAGGCGGCGTGTAGGTATAGTCCGGCCCCATCCCGGCATTGATGGGCTGGCCAAAGGTGCCGTCACCATAGGCAATGGCAAATGCAATGTTGCCGGAACTCGGCGTGTACTTGACAGCATCGGCGCGCCCGTCGGCGTTCACGTCCGCCATCAGGAACCAGGTATCGTTCGGCGTGCCACCGGTACTGAACCCCGTGGTTTCGAATTTGCCGGTTATCGTGCCGTCGCCTTTGGAAAGCCAGACCTTGAGCTTGCCGTCGGCGGGGGTATGCAGAACCATGTCGCCCAGGCCGTCGCCGTTGACGTCAGCGACGGTGAACCAGCGGTCATAAGGCGTGCCGCCTGCATCTATGGTGGTCGATTGCGCAGCGGCGAAAGCTTTATTTCTCTGCAACCATGCATATAGGCCGCCGGTCGACGGGTCATATCGAATCATGTCTCCATTTCCGTCGCCATCCACGTCCGCAGTTCTGGTAACGCTCGTAGTGGCATTCCGCAAAGGAACGCTTGCCCCCTCCTGTGTAAATGTCACAGTCCCATATGTAGCCGTGGCGGTCACATCGGTAAAAAGTTCAAAACCTTTCCAGTACTCCGCCGCATGCCAAACAAGATCGGCTTTGCCATCCATCGAGCTTGTCCCCATGCAGCCCTGTGTATATGTCATCACCAGATAGTGCATGTCTCCCAGGTACAAGGCATTGGTTGCTTGCATCTGGATTGTGGCCTGCCCATCCGCCTGCGGAACTGCCGCCCAAGGGACTACGTTCCAGACGCCCGCCCCATTCGAGGCCCGTTGCCCGACAACCCCGCAAATAATTGGCTCGGCACGACCATCCCCATTCAAGTCATCCATCCAGAATCTCCAATCCATTGGATTGAAATAATTCGGCATCGTCGAAACGAACGGTGTCGTAAACTGCTGCGATTGCAGGAGCAAGCCAGAATGCGCCGCGGTATACAAACGCATGTCCCGCGACGTGTTCAAGGTCACCACATCCGCCCGCCCGTCAGCATTCACGTCGCCCATTGCAAACCAGGTATTGCTTGAAGAGCCTGTTTGTGCGGCACTTTCTATCGCAGTTGCTTCAAAGCTGGCCGCCTCGCCCTCCTGCCACCCGAACATCGTTGGGTTCAGGCAGTCGCCGTTGCCGGCGCACTGTGTGAGACCGACCAGCCGCGAGCGGCCCGTGGTGGTGCCGATTTCATAGCTCAAACCATAGTCCGCGACCACCGTCCCGTTGGCGCGGGTGACGATATGCGTCAGCCGTTGGGTCTGCCGGCTGAGCGAGCCCGCCAGGTAGCCTGAACTCGGATCGGGCCGGACCTCGTACTGGAATTCCACGGCGTTGTACGGGCTGACGCCCGCCGCCGCGTTGCCGGTGTAGTCGATGCGGGTAATGCGATGCTCGCCGTTGGCGTTGTCTTCGAAGTAGGCAAAGGCGATGTAGTTGCCGACGGTGTCGCCGATCTTGTTGACGGCCCAGGCGCCGGCGACGGTCTTGCCCTGCGCTTCGACGCGGGCGTCGGCGGCGTTGCCGTATTCGACGATCTGGCCGGCCTTGGTCCAGACCTTGAAATACTGCGGGTCGCCGGCCGTGCCGCCGTAGGAGACGATTCTGGAGAAGGATTCGATCTCGGTGCGGTATTCCGCGCCCACGGCGCCGTAGCTCGCGCCGCTGACGAGGACGAGGCGCTGGCCGTCGAGGCAAAAGCGGTCGTTGGCGTCGAGCTGCACGCCGCGCGTCTGGCCGTCGTGGACGATGGTCTGGGGACAGCGGGCGATGGCGGACAATCCGCCGACGGACCAGCCGACGCCGGCGATGCCGTTGCCGCGCTGGCTGGCGTAGTCGAGCGAGAGTTTGGGCTCCATGCCAGCGGCGCCGGGCGGAACGCTGATGGGTATACGATAGGTGGTGGCGCCGGATTCGTTGACGCCGAAATCGCCGGGTATGGCGCCGGGGACGATGGCAGCGGTCGCGCTCTGGCAAAGCACAAGCAAGGCGAACACCGATGCGCCGAGGCGCACGCGCTCGGGCGGCCAGGAAGCGATCCGGAAAGACAGGGGCGAACGAAGATATGCAGAAAAAACCATAGCCATGCTTGCTCTCCTCAGGCAGCACGATTGTCGAATTGGCTTTCTCCGCGGTCCGGCTTCTTGGGCGCCGGGCTCTTGTGGGGACGTACGCTACTTTATGAAATTCGAATCCGTCAACGGAATAATGAGGTTTTAATCATTCAATTTTCTGATTGATAAATAATATTTATTTATATAAAAGTTGCCACACCGGAGAAAAAGGCTTCACTCCGAGCGCGGCAGCCGGGGGCATACCCCGGAAACATAAAATTTATAACTTAATAATATTAATGAATTTGCATATAGATCCGCCGCGCCCCTAGCATGGCCCCCTTTTTTCGACACGGAGAGAACACGCCGATATGCTCGACTGGCTCTATGCACCCTGGCCCTGGTACGTATCGGGCCCGCTGATCGGCCTCATGGTGCCGCTCATGCTGTGGATCGGTAACCGTTCGTTCGGCATTTCATCGAATCTGCGCCACATGTGCGCCATCGCGCAGCCCAAGGCCGTCGGCGTGGACTTTTTCCAGTACAACTGGCGCGAACACAACTGGAGCCTGGTGTTCGCCATCGGAACCGCGCTCGGCGGCTTTCTCGCCGGCGTCGTGTTCGCCAATCCCGACCCGGTCGACCTTTCGGTGCCCGCGCTGACGATGTTCTCGAACTGGAACGTGCCCATCGCGGGCGGTTTCCTGCCGCCGGTGCTGTTCGACCTGACCTGGCTGTCCGTCGTGGTCATGTTCATCGGCGGCGTGATGGTCGGCTTCGGCACGCGCTACGCCAGCGGCTGCACCTCGGGGCACGCGATCACCGGCCTGTCGACCCTGCAGGCGCAATCCCTGCTGGCCGTGCTCGGCATCTTCGCCGGCGGCCTCGTCTCGGCGCATTTCATCACCCCCCATCTGTTCTCGATCCTCTGGTGAGCCGCATGCGCTTTCTGCCCTATCTGCTCGCCGGCCTGGCCTTCGGCTTCGTACTGATCAAGTCCGAGGCGGCCTCCTGGTACCGCATCATGGAGATGTTCCATTTCCAGTCCTTCCACATGTTCGGCATCATGGCGACGGCCATCGCCACCGGCCTCGCGGGCATCCATCTCCTCAAACGCTACGGCCGTCTGCGCACCCTCGAAGGCGAGGCCATCGTGATTCCGAAAAAGGCCCCCGGCCGCCTCAACTACATTCTCGGCGGCGCCATTTTCGGCCTCGGCTGGGGCGTCATCGGCCTGTGCCCCGGCCCAATCTTCGCCCTGGTCGGCATGGGCTCGATCGGCGCGCTCGCCGCGCTGGCCGGGGCGCTCCACGGCACCTGGCTGTACGGCTACGCCAAAAACCGCCTGCCGCATTGACAGCGCGGCGACGCATCGCTACCGTGTCGCCACGAAGATTCGTTCTTCGCATATCACACAAGTTGTAACCCTATCCATAGGAGGAGAAGACCATGAAACACGCAGCTCTCGTTGCGGCTTTGCTGACCGCTTTCGCCGGCGCGGCGCACGCCGCCGCCCCGATGATGTCGCCCGAATGGACGGCCCAGGCCTGCGACGCCTGGAACAAGGATGCCGACCTGACCACCGGCCTGTCCGACAAGTGGATCAAGAACGACAAGGGGCGCGGCTACAAGATCATCCATCTGTACCGTACCGACTGCGGCGAGGCGACGCAGACCGAACTGAAGATCGTGTCCAAGGACGGCAAGGCCATGTGCGTCTACGGCGGCGCTGTGCAGAACGCCAAGCTGGACGAGTCGGCCGACTACGTCATGCACGCCACCACCGAGCGCTGGAACGAGATGGGCGCGGGCGAATACGGCCCGATGAAGGCGATGATGTTCGGCCGCCTGAAATTCATCGGCCCGAAGATGGAAGCGATGAGCGTGATGGGCCCCTTCGAGGCCTTCCTGAAGCTGCCGGGCAAGATCCCGGGCGACAAGGCCTGCCCCGCCAAGTAAGACTTCGCAACCGCCACAAAAAAGCCGGGTGATCCGGCTTTTTTGTTTTCGGCTTCGGCCGTTTCAGTGCAATTGCGTGCCGGCCGGCGCGTCGAGCGGTCGGCCGTTGCGGATTTCCTCCGGCGTCGCGTCGCGGATGTCCACCACGTTGACCAGACAGGTGACGCTCTGCCCGGCCAGCGAGGGGTTGCCGTCCAGCGTGAGCTTGCCGTCCTCGATCGCGGTCACGTAGAACGCCTTGGTGTCGCCCGCCTCGTTCTGGAACAGCACCTCGGCGCCGACGCGGCGGAATTCGGGCGGCACGTTCTCCAGTTCTTCGACGTACACCAGGCTCTCGTCGCGTTCGCCGTAGCCTTCCTCCGGCGCCAGCGTGATTTCGACGCGCTCGCCGACCGCGCGGCCGTTCACGGCCTGTTCGATCGCGGGCAGGATGCCGCTGTTGGCGCCGTGCACGTAACCGACGGGCATGTCGTGCTGCTCGACGACCATGCCGCGCGAATCGAGGATGGAATAGGTGATGAAAACCAGCTTGTTGCGTGTCACGGTGACCATGATGGAGGCCCTGAACTGTCGGGGGCGAATGCCGCTCTGAAGCCCGTATGATACCTTCCGAGACTGGCTCGCCTACCGTCCGACCATGAAACCGCTCAAACATCTGCCCGCGTGGAAAGCGCTGGACGCGCATTTCAAGGCCATGCGCGACTTCGACATGCGCACCGCCTTCCGCGAGGACGCCCGGCGTTTCGACCGCCTCTCGCTGCGCTGCGGCAATCTGCTGCTCGACTATTCCAAGAACCGCGTCACGGCCGAAACCCTGACGCTGCTGGCTCGACTGGCGCGCGAATCCGGCCTCGAAAGCCTGCGCGACGACATGTTCGGCGGCAAGCGCATCAACTTCACCGAGAACCGCGCGGTGCTGCACACCGCCCTGCGCGCGCCGGTGCGCCCACCGCTCGTCGTGGAAGGCGTGGACGTCGAAGCCGAGGTCGCGCAGGTGCTCAATCGCATGCAGCGCTTCGTCGAATCGGTGCACAACGGCGACTGGCGCGGCCATACCGGCAAGCCGATCCGCGACGTGGTCAACATCGGCATCGGCGGCTCCGACCTCGGCCCGGCGATGGTCTGCCATGCGCTCGACCACTACGCGGTGGAAAACGTGCGTGTGCATTTCGTCTCCAACCTCGACCCCGCGCATCTGGCGACCACGCTGAAGACGCTCGACCCCGAGACCACGCTCTTCATCGTCGCCTCCAAGACCTTCACCACGCTGGAGACGCTGGCCAACGCCAACTCCGCGAAAGCCTGGCTGCTCGCCGCGCTGCGCGCGCCGGCGGCGGTGGCGCGCCATTTCGTCGCGCTCTCCACGAATGCGCAGGCGGTCGAGGCCTTCGGCATCGACCCGGACAACATGTTCATCTTCTGGGACTGGGTCGGCGGCCGCTATTCGCTGTGGTCGGCGATCGGGCTTTCGATCGCGCTGCAGATCGGCTGGGGCAATTTCCAGGCGCTGCTCGCCGGCGCGCACGCGATGGACATCCATTTCAAGGAAGCGCCGCTGGAAGCCAACATGCCCGCGATCCTCGGCCTGCTCGGCATCTGGTACGCCAATTTCTGGGGCACCGACACCTACGGCGTCTTTCCCTACGACCAGCGCCTGCGCCTGCTCGTGCCTTTCCTGCAGCAGCTCGACATGGAGTCGAACGGCAAGAACGTCAACCGCGCCAACAAGCGGGTGAACTACAACACCGGCCCCATCGTCTGGGGCGCGCCCGGCACCAACGGCCAGCACGCCTTCTTCGAGCTGGTGCACCAGGGCACGCGGCTGATTCCCACCGATTTTCTCGTCGCGGCGGTCAACCCCACGCCGCTTGCCGACCAGCACGAATGGCTGCTCGCCAACTGCCTCGCGCAGACCGAGGCATTGCTGAAGGGCAAGTCGCGCGCGGTGATCGAGGCCGAGCTGATCGCGCAGGGCATGAGCCGCGAAGCCGCCAAGGCATTGGCACCGCACAAGGTCTTTCCCGGCAACCGGCCGAGCAACACGCTGCTCTACCAGAAGCTCGACCCGCACACGCTCGGCATGCTGATCGCGCTCTATGAACACAAGGTCTTCGTTCAGGGCGCGATCTGGCAGATCAACAGCTTCGACCAGTGGGGCGTGGAACTGGGCAAGCAGCTCGCGCCGCCGATCCGCGCGGCCCTGAGTTCGGTGCGCGTGATCGGCGAGCATGACGGCTCGACGCTGGGCCTCATCGCCGACATCCGCCGGCGGCGCGGGCTCAGTACCTGACCCGAACCCGATAGGTCAGCGTCGTCTGCCCCTCGGCGGGCACTTTCACCTTCCATTCGGCCGTGCCGGACGCGGCTTTCGCGTGCGGCTGCGATTCGGCCACCATCGTCCAGTCGCCCGGCATCGGCTCGCGCACCGTGACCGTGACCGGCTCCGACTTGGCGTTCTTCAGCACGATCTCGTAGGCCGATTCGAACACGTAGTTGTAGCGCCCCGTGCCGCCCAGCTTCTGGAAGGCGGTCTGCTTCCTGTCGGCGGTCACGTCGAAGGCGTCGCCCAGCTTCAGCCGCACCGTCTCGTTCTTCGGCGTGTGATCGATGCGGTCTTCGCCGACGAACTGCGCGTTGCCCTGGCTGTCCTGCTTGTAGACGCGGATCACGCCCTTGGGCAGCGGAATGCCCAGGCCTTCGCCCTTGTTCATGAAATCGACGAACACGCCGACCTTCATTTTCTGCCCGAGCTCGCCGTACTGGCCGGAGTAGTAGTAGTTCGCCCCTTCGAGCAGGAACGTCTTGTTCACCGGCACCCGCGTCGCCGACATCAGCGCGACCTGCTTGGTCTGGTTCTCCGCCAGCGTGGTGGGCCGCTGCAGGGTGTAGAGGTGATACTCGAACAGCGATTCCTGCTGCATCTCGGCCGCGTCGGCCACCTTGGCGGCCATCGCCATCATCGCGCGCGGCGCCGGCTGCGCCTCGCGCACGCGGTTGAGGTCGCCGGCGACGAGCTGCAGTTTGGCGTTGGGATAGGCCGCGCCGCTCTGGTTGGTGAGCGTCACCCAGCCGTTCAGATCGAGCGCGCCGTCGTCGGCGTTCAGCTCGGCGACGTAATCCGCGCGCCACGACAGGCCGCCGGTGAGGTAGGACAGTTCCAGGTTCTGCGCGCCCGCGGCCGGATTCACCAGCGAGATCACCAGCGTGGGCTTGTCGCGCAGCGTATCCGGCACGCCCGGGAACGCGATGCGGCCGGGCGCGCCGGTCTCGATGCGGTCGGCGAATTTCAGCACGACGCCGTTGTTGGTCGACAGCACCGTGGCGGTCTCGCGCGTCTCCGCGCCGGTCGCCGGGTTGGTGCGGACGACCGCGACTTCGCGGCCGACGTATTTGTCGAGCAGCTTGGCGGGCGTCAGCAGATCGAAGTCGAAGTTCTGCTCCAGCAGCCGGAAGCCGTCCGGGCGCGCGACGTTCCGGAGCTGCGCGGTTTCCGGCCGCATCTGCGCCGACACTTCGCGCCAGGCCAGGCGGTTGAGGTCGCGGTCCAGCTTCACCTGGCGCGCGTCCTTCACCAGCGCGAGATTGTCGTTGTAGATCGTGACGGCGACGCTTTTCTGGTCGGCCACGGTGGACACGATCTCGTCGCGCGGCGCGGCGTGCGGGGCCGACGCAGCGAAGGCGCCCGCGATCAGGGCGGACAGGGCGGCGGTGGAATGCATGCTGTGGTCTCCTCGTTTGGATGGACAGGCGCGGCTGCGCACCTGCATCTTGACCGATTCGCGCCGGATTGGGTTCGCGGCGCTAGAATGCGCTTACAAAAATTTTCAGCCTTTCCATGATCTCGGACGATCCCCACCCCGCGCGCATCGTCGGCGGCGGCATCAACACCGGCGAGTCCGGACAATCCGTCGCCGTCACCCTGATGCTGGGCGTGGACAGCGACGCGCCCACCCGCGAAGCGGATCTGCGCGCACGTTTCCTGTCCTTCGAGCCGCTGTTCGACGGGGCTTCCGATCTCGTCGCGCACCAACTGGTCCTGCGCGGCCAGATCGCGCCGCCGGACGCGGCGCCCGAATTGCGGCGCATGGACGAGGACATGCTGCTGACCGGCCTGTTTTCGCTGGTGCAGGACGGACTGGCCGGCGCCCTGCCCCTGCTGGTCCGGATCAGCGGCGAAATCCTGTTCAGCGACCTGCTGCGGGATATTCGGCACCCCGCCCTCGTCTGGCGCGTGGACATCGCCGACACGCAGCAGCTCGCCCGCGCCCTCGCACTCCAGGACGAAGGACTGCGTTTCTGCCCCACGTTCGATCCGGACAACCCGATCATCCGCGACAGCCTGGCGGCCTGGCAGTATCTCGCCTGCCGGGTCGACAGCGCCGCGCCGCGCGCGGATGCGCAACTGGTGGTCGAGGGCGCGGCCGGCGCGGCGCGCCAGCACTGGCCGGCCGGCGCCTGGTTCAAGCGCGGCGCGCTGCCGGACGAAGCCGAGTCGAACGCGGATTCGCAGACCTCGACCCTGCAGCTCGATCTGCTGGCCATCGCGCTCAGCCATTCGGTCGAAACGCTGATTTCCTTCATCCGTCTGAATCCGAAGCTGGCGCCGCGCCTGTTGGCCATCGCCAACTCGCAGGCGGGCAGCCTCAGCCGGCCCGCCGAATCGGCCGCGCACGCCCTGATCATGCTGGGGCCGCAACGGGCCGGCCGCGTCGCCGCCCTGCTCGCGCTGGCCGGCGCCCACCCGACCGAAGCCACGCGCCAGCATACGGTGAGCGCGCTCACCCGCGCGCTGTTCATGGGCAAGATCACGCGGCTGGGCGCGCCCGCCGAAAACGCCGCCGCGGCTTTCGAAATCGGCCTATTGTCCGTCGCGCCGCATGCCCTGGGGCTGTCGGCGGACGCCCTGGTCCGCCGGCTCGGACTGTCGCCCGCCACGGCGCGCGCGCTGTCCACCGAACCCTCGCCCGAGGGCGCCATGCTGCGTCTGGCCCATGCCTGCGAAACCAACAACGCCGATGCGCTTGCGGCCTACGCGGACATGACGGACATCCCCCTGCACCAGATTTCCGTCGCCTACCTGGACGCCCTGATCGCCGCCTCCGCGCTGGACGCCGCGCTGATCTGACCGGGCGACGGCGGTAGAATGCGGGTTTTGCCCGCGCCCGCCCCATGCATCCCACCCTGGTTTTCGATATCGAGACGATTCCCGATATCGCCGGCTTCGCCGCCGTCAACGGCGTCGACGCGCAAGCGTTGCCCGCAGGCGAACTCGCCGAAATGGCGCTGCTCGCCCGCCGCCAAAAGACCGGCAGCGATTTCATGCCGCTGCACCTGCACCGCGTCGTCGCGATCTCCTGCGTGCTGCGCCACACCGACAAGGCCGGCGGCGACCAGCTCAAGGTCTGGTCGCTGGGCGAGCCCGACAGCGGCGAGGCCGAGCTGATCCAGCGGTTCTACGACGGCATCGAACGCTACACCCCGCAGCTCGTGTCGTGGAACGGCGGCGGCTTCGACCTGCCGGTGCTGCATTACCGCGGCCTGATCCACGGCGTCGCCGCGCCCCGCTACTGGGACTGGGGCGACGACGACAAGGAATTCAAGTGGAACAGCTACCTGGGCCGCTACCACACCCGCCATCTCGACCTGATGGACGTGCTGGCGATGTACCAGCCGCGCGCCAACGCGCCGCTCGACGACATGGCCAAGCTGTGCGGCTTTCCCGGCAAGCTGGGCATGGACGGCTCGAAAGTGATGGAGGCCTTCCAGGCGGGCGAGATCGACGCCATCCGCAACTACTGCGAGACCGACGTGATGAACACTTGGCTGGTCTATCTGCGCTTCCAGAAAATGCGCGGCACGCTCACCGAAGCGGCCTACGCCAACGAGGTCGCGCTGGCGCGCCGCACAGTCGAATCGATGCCCTTGCCGCACTGGCAGGCATTCCTGGCCGCCTGGCAATGAATCCGGTCGTCGACATCCTGTCTCTCGATCACGAGGGACACGGCGTCGCGCGCATCGACGGCAAGGTCACCTTCGTCGACGGCGCGCTGGCCGGCGAGGTCGCCGAGATCGCCGTCTACCGCAAGCACGCCAAGTACAACTCGGCCAACGCCGTCGCCATCCGCAAGGCCAGCGCCCAGCGCGCCGAACCGCGCTGCCGTCACTACGGCCGCTGCGGTGGCTGCTCGATGCAGCATCTGGAAGCCAGCGCGCAGGTCGCCGCCAAGCAGCGCGTGCTGGAGGAAAATCTCGCGCGCATCGGCAAGGTAAAGCCCGACGTCATCCTCCGCGCGCTGCACGGCCCGACCTGGCATTACCGCCACCGCGCGCGGCTGTCGGTGCGGCGGGTCGACAAGAAAGGCGGCGTGCTGGTCGGCTTCCACGAAAAACGCTCCAGCTTCATCGCCGACATGGAAGGCTGCGAAGTGTTGACGCCGGACGTATCGACGCTGATCCGCCCCTTGCGCGACCTGATCGTGGGGCTGTCGAATTCCGACCGCATCCCGCAGATCGAGATCGCGGCCGGCGAACGCATCACGGTGCTGGTATTCCGCCTGCTCGAACCCTGGACCGACGACGACGGCGAACGCGTGCGCGCCTTCGCCGAACGCCACGGCGTGCAGATATGGGAGCAGCGCAAGGGCCCGGAGACCGCGCGGCCTTTCTGGCCGCTCGACGCGTTCGAACTCGGCTACAGTCTGCCCGAATTCGGCCTCGCCATGCCGTTCCGGCCGACCGAGTTCACCCAGGTCAACGCCGCCGTCAACCGGGCGCTGGTGAGCCGCGCGCTGCGGCTGCTCGACCCGCGGCCGGGCGAACGCATCGCCGATCTCTTCTGCGGGCTCGGCAATTTCACCCTGCCGATCGCGCGGCGCGGCGCGGACGCGATCGGCATCGAGGGCAGCGCCGAACTGGTCGCCCGCGCACGGGAAAACGCGCTGCGCAACCGGCTGCCGAACGCGCATTTTTCGGTGGACGACCTGTTCGAGATGACGCCCGGGAAATTCGCCGCTCTGGGCCGGTTCGACAAGCTCCTGATCGACCCGCCGCGCTCCGGCGCCATCGAGGTCGTGAAATCCCTGCCCGAGACGGGTGCGCCGCGCCGCATCGTCTACGTCTCCTGCGACCCCGCCACGCTGGCGCGCGACGCCGAAGTGCTGGTCCACGTGAAAGGCTACCGGCTGCGCGCCGCCGGCGTGGCCAACATGTTCCCGCACACGGCGCACGTCGAGTCGATCGCGCTTTTCGAGCGCTGATCCCTTAAAATTGCCGTTTTACTTCCACAACCGACATTTCCAGCCCGCAGCCCTCAAAATGGCCCTCATCGTACAGAAATACGGCGGCACCTCGGTCGCCAACGTCGAACGCATCCGCGCCGTCGCGGAACGCGTCGCCAAGTTCAAAATGCTCGGCCACCAGGTGGTCGTCGTGCTCTCCGCGATGTCCGGCGAAACCAATCGCCTGATCGCGCTGGCCAAGGAAATCCAGGCCACGCCGGACCCGCGCGAACTCGACATGCTGGTCTCCACCGGCGAGCAGGTCACGATCGCGCTGCTGGCGATGGCGCTGAAGGACCTGGGCCTCAAGGCGAAGAGCTACACCGGCGGACAGGTGAGAATCCTCACCGACAACGCCCACACCAAGGCCCGCATTCTCGACATCGACGGCGCCAACATGCGGCGCGACCTCGACGCCGGCCACGTGGTCGTGGTCGCCGGCTTTCAGGGCGTGGACGCCGGCGGCAACATCACCACCCTGGGCCGCGGCGGCTCGGACACCACCGGCGTGGCGCTGGCGGCGGCGCTCAAGGCCGACGAATGCCAGATCTACACCGACGTGGACGGCGTCTACACCACCGACCCGCGCATCGTGCCCGAGGCCAAGCGCCTGAAGACCGTCACCTTCGAGGAAATGCTGGAAATGGCCAGCCTCGGCTCCAAGGTGCTGCAAATCCGCTCGGTCGAGTTCGCCGGCAAGTACAAGGTCAAACTGCGGGTGCTGTCCAGCTTTCAGGACGAAGGCGACGGCACGCTCATCACTTTCGAGGAAAACGACAGCATGGAACAACCCGTCATCTCCGGCATCGCCTTCAACCGCGACGAAGCGAAGATCACCGTGGTCGGCGTGCCCGACCATCCCGGCATCGCCTACCAGATCCTCGGCCCGGTGGCCGACGCCAACATCGACGTCGACATGATCGTGCAGAACGTCGGCCACGCGAACACGACCGACTTCACCTTCACCGTGCACCGCAACGATTTCGCCCGCGCGATGGGCATCGTCAGGACGACCGCCGCCGGCATCGGCGCCAGCGAGGTCACCGGCGACGACAAGATCGCCAAGGTCTCCATCGTCGGCGTCGGCATGCGTTCGCACGTCGGCGTCGCCCGCACCATGTTCGAGACCCTGTCCAAGGAAAACATCAACCTGCAGATGATCTCCACCTCCGAGATCAAGATCTCGGTCGTCGTCGAGGACAAGTACATGGAGCTCGCGGTGCGCGCCCTGCATCAGGCCTTCGAGCTCGACAAGGCAAGCTGATCCCGGGCTGCGGGGCGGCAGCCGGAGCGCGGCGCCATGCGGCACGCCTACTTCGTACTCGCGTGGATTTTCTTCGGCCTCGGGGCGATAGGCGCCGTCCTGCCCGGCCTGCCCACCGTCCCGTTCATGCTGCTCGCCCTGTGGGCGTTCTCGAAATCCTCGAAGCGCTTCCACGCCTGGCTCGAATCCCACCGCGTGTTCGGCCCGCCCTTGCGGGCCTGGCATGCGCATCGCGTGATCCCCCTCAAAGCCAAGATCGTCTCGATCACAAGCATGGCGCTCAGCATGGCCTACATGGCGCTCTACGCGCACATGCCGACCTGGCTGCTGCTGCTCACCGCCTGCCTCATGCTGTACGGCGCCTGGTTCGTTCTGCGCCATCCCTCCGCGCCGAAAAGCTGAGCCGTGGTGGCGTCGAGGCCCGGCTTCCGTTACAATGCGCGCGGTTCGGAGACGTGGCCGAGTGGTTGAAGGTACTCCCCTGCTAAGGGAGCATACGGGCTTAAACCTGTATCGAGGGTTCGAATCCCTCCGTCTCCGCCAAACCATGACAAGTGAATGTCAGATGCGCGAAATCCGCGTATAATGCGCATCCTTCAACGCGCCCGTAGCTCAGCTGGATAGAGTACTTGGCTACGAACCAAGGGGTCAGGAGTTCGAATCTCTTCGGGCGCGCCATATATAAAAAAGGGCTGCAGGAATGCAGCCCTTTTCAATTTGATTTGGCCGAATGGCGATTCGTATCGAGAACCGTATGGACGGCAGTCCGCCCCAACACAGCCGATGCGTCGCCGCGGCCGATCCAGCCCCTCACTGTCGAGTCAGTCGGCCGCGAACTTCATCCGCCGCAAACCACCCCGCCGTGCCGGGCATTCCCATACATATCGGTAATGCCCGGCCTGTCATAGATATATTAAATTATATAAAGACGCTTTTATACTATATTGAGTCGCAGACAGATTCGCATTCATCCGGAATCCGGACGGAATCGCGGATCGCGGCCCCGGCAACCTCAAGCCGCCAGTCGTTTCGACGGGGTCAGGCACCGTTTTCAAGGCAATTGTCGGGCCTGTGCGTTCGACGGTCGAACTGAAAACCCTGCCGCTGCCTCGTTGCCAGCCAATCGGATTGGATCGCCTTCCTCCCTGATGAGCCAGCCTGCGTCAAGGACGCATGGCGCCCCCACGCCCGCTCATTCAACCGGAGAAGCGCGATGAAGAAATCGAGAACCGTAAGCCTGTCGCAAACATCACACCGGCAAGGCCTGCCCGGAATTGCCCGGCCTGTACGGTCCGACCGCTGATCGTTGCCTTCCATGAAATGTGAAATGGATATGGACGTCGCCGATATCTCGCGCTTCTTCGCCAATACCGATGGAAATGCCATAAGCAATGCCTTTGCATCCCGGCGCGCGGTCATGCCGTGGCGCAATCGGCAGCCCGTCGCCGAAAGCGACATTGCGGCGATCTGGTCGCGCCTGATGTCGCACGCGAGTTCGCCGCAAAGGCGGCTGGCGTATATTCACGTTCCCTTTTGCGCCAACCATTGCCTGTTCTGCGGCTTCTATCGCAATGCCCACACCGCGACGAAGGCCACAGCCTACGCCAACCATCTGGTTGCCGAGATCGAGCGCGAGGCAGGCGAACCGGCTGTTCGCCACGATGTCATCGAGGCGGTCTATCTCGGCGGCGGTACGCCGAGCGCGCTGTCGGCCGAAGACTTGACGCGAATTCTCGATACCGTGCGGCAGCGTCTGCCGCTGGCGCCGGATTGCGAGATCACGCTTGAAGGTCGCATCATCCATTTCGACGAAGACAAGATCGATGCCTGCATCGCCGCCGGCGTCAATCGCATCTCGGTCGGCGTGCAAACGTTCGACACGGCCGTGCGCCGCCGCCAGGGGCGGCGCTCCGGCAAGGCGGACGCGGTTCGCTTCCTCGAAAGTATTCGCGACCGCAACCGTGTCGTGCTGGTGATCGATCTTCTTTACGGACTGCCGGGACAGACGCCGGAAATCTGGCGCGAGGATCTGCGCATCGCTGCGGAGCTCTCGCCGGATGGCATCGATCTCTACGGCCTCAACCTCATTCCGGGAACGCCGCTGCACCGTGCGGCGGCGGCCCAAAAATTTCATCCAACCACGCTGCAACATCTCGGGGCGATGTACGAAGACGGCGTCGCCGCGCTCGGGAAAGCGGGCTGGCGACAGATCAGCAACAGCCATTGGGCGCGGACGCCGCGCGAGCGCAACCTCTATAACCTGCGCATCAAGCAGGGCGCCGAATGTCTGGCCTACGGCTCGGGCGCGGGCGGCACGATCGGCCGCTACAGCTACAGCATCGCCGGCGACCTGCAGCAATACGACGCCGGCGTTACCACCGGACACAAGCCGATCGACGGCATGAGCGTGTCGGACGACCTCGAACCCGCACGCCACCATGTGACGGCGGGCTTCGAGACCGGACGGCTCGATCTTGGCGGCTTGACCCTGCCGCACGTTGCCGATGCACGGGCGCTGTTCGGGCCGCTTCTGGAGAACTGGCAGGACGCCGGGCTGGTCGCGCAGGACGGTGACGCGGTGCGACTCACCACCGCGGGCCGTTTCTGGTACAGCAACCTGATCGCGGCCTTCAACGACGTCATGGCCGGCGCAATGGCGAACCGCTGCGCAGCACGCGATACCGCGTCGCCGCTTTCCCACCACTGAGCAAAGGATGGATGTCATGAACGAGGTCGTTGCCGCTTCAGAACCTGATCGCGTGAGACAGGCGCTTGCCGCCAAACCGGACGGCGTGCTCGAGACAATGGCCTCGACACATGGCCTTCCGCTTCAGCGCGTCGTTGAAAGCCTGCCCGTGGAGATGTGGAAGCGCATCTCCGGCGAACATTTCATCGAGGTGATGCAGGCCGTTTCCGGTTGGGGCGACATCGTTTTTATCGTCCACACCCGGGATGCGATCGTCGAATTCAAAGGCCCGCTGCCCGACGGCACGTCGGGGCACGGCTTCTACAATCTCAAAGGCGGCAGCGGATTGAGCGGGCATCTGCACGCCGCCCACTGCCGCGCGATCGTGTTCCTGCGCCGGCCGTTCATGGGGATGGACACCCGGTCGATCCAGTTCTTCAACGCCGACGGCGAGGCCATGTTCAAGATCTTTGCCGGCCGCGACGAGAACCGCCAGCTCAAGGCGGACCAGGTCGAGCGCTTCGCCGCCCTCGAAGCCGGATTCCCGGCAGCGTCGTGAGGGATCGGAGATGCGTCCGGTCCTTATATTCGGAGCGAGCCGCGGCGTCGGACTGGCGCTTGCCAGGCTTCTGAGACGGCTCGACATTCCTGTTGCGGCGATGCTGCGGCCGACGACGGAAGACGCGGGTCTCGAACGGCTTGGCGTCCGGATCGTGCGCGGGAACGCCTTTTCGCGCGCCGACATCGCGCGCGTCTTTGCCGGCGAGCCATCCGTCTGCGACGTGGTCTCGACGCTGGGCGGACGTACGGCCGAGGGGCGCTACGTCGATGACGAGGGCAACATCAATGTCATCGATGCGGCCGCAGCGCACGGCGTCGGGCGTTTCGTGCTGGTAACGTCGATCGGCTGCGGCGACATGGCGCCATTCCGCTCGGCGCGCGCGATCGCGGCCTTTGGCGCGGCCGTCGACGCCAAGACACGGGCCGAGGCACATTTGCGGCGCGTCATCCCCGACGCGACCATCATCCGCCCTGGCGGGCTGCGGTCGGACCCGGCGACCGGCCGGGGCGTTCTGACCCGCGATCCGCAAATGCACGGCTTCATCAACCGTGAAGACCTCGCTGAACTCGTTGTGCGAGCGATTGCCGATCCAACCACCCTCGGACAGACTTTCGCGGCGGTCGATATCGAGACGGCGCGGACGGAAAATACGATCAGGCCCTTTGATTTGCGCAAGCTTGCCTGGAGCCCCGCCGGATCGTGAGTCTCGATACCGATCAGGCAGGGCCGCAGTACGCGGCTCACCCCAACCCGGTTGGCCTCAATCCCACGGCCCATTGGCCGTAAATTCTCCTGTACGCTCAGCCAGCGCGCGCCGCCCCACCCCCAACCCGGTTGGTGGCCCGGCCGGGACGGCATTTGCTAGGCTGCGATCGCGCAATCCGCACACAGGGAGTTCACATGGCTTACTTGCAGAACAAATGGAGCGAGCACGCCCGGCAGGCCAGCCCTGCCCGCCGCTACGCCTCGCAACGCGAATTCGAGGCCGACTGGATCTACAGCCTGCGCCGCCGCTACCGCGTCTCGCAGGAGTCGCTGGCGGTGATGGCCAACGTCTCGGTCACCACGGTGCAGAACTGGGAAAACCCGCGCAGCGCCAAGGCCATCGCGGAGCACAATCAGGAACGCCTGCGCGACATCGAGCGCGATCTGTGGATCAAGGCCCACGTCACGCTGCTCGACCCCTGCCCGCCCTACATCAAGGCGCTGTACGACCTGATGAGCGCCAGCAAGGACGACAGCGCGCGTGCGCTGGCCGACTATCTGGTGAGCACCCTGCCCGAGCACGACGCCGGGCGCGCCCGGCTGCTGCACTGGGCCAGCCTCACCCACAGCATCGGCGAACCCGGCTCGGCGCGGGCGCGCAGCCTGTCCGAGGCCGCGCTGGACGCCCTTGCCGGGACCGACGCGCAGTTGTCGGCCGCCATCGAAAACGAGATTCTCGGCAGCCAGTTCGAAGACCTGCTGCAAATGCCCGCAGGCGAGGCCCGCACGCGCCAGGGCGCCAGCCTGATGCGCGCCTGCGAACGCCTGTTCCAGCGCGACGCGCAGCCTGCCTATCTGTGGAATGCGCTGGAAGTCGCCTGTCGTGCGCCGCTCGAATCCCGCGACGCGTTCCGGCTGGTGCAGGCGCTGGTCGACGTGCAGGGCGTAACGCACGTCAGCCACCGCATCCGCAACGAAGCCCGCTTCGAGACCGCCCGTCAGGTGCTCGAAAGCAGCGCGACGCGCAACTGAGGAGGCGCGCCATGAAACGCACACTGCTTCTTCCGTTGAACCTGGCTGCGATGCTGCTTCTGCTGCAGATCGCCGCGCCCGCGCACGCCGCGCAGACGCCAGCGGCCCCGGCCGCACCGATCGCCGAGGCTTCGCCGGCGGCGCCCCAGCAGCCTGTTCTCATCGCCTGGGACCGGGTCGGCGCGACCGCCTGACCGTCGGGGCCGGCCACCTCACCGGCCCCAGGGGGAAATCGCATAAAATTGCGGCCTGCCGCAATTCGAACCGCACTCCCTCATGGATACCCCGCAGACCGCACCGGCATCGACCGGTGCTGCCGCCTTGGCGCGCGACGTGAAAAAGCGCCGCACCTTCGCGATCATCTCCCACCCCGACGCGGGTAAAACGACGCTGACCGAAAAGCTGCTGCTGTTCGGCGGCGCGATCCAGATGGCCGGCACCGTCAAGGCCAAGAAGAGCGGCAAGTTCGCCACCTCGGACTGGATGGCGGTGGAACAGGAGCGCGGCATCTCGGTGGCCTCGTCGGTGATGCAGTTCGCCTATGACGACTGCGTGTTCAACCTGCTCGACACCCCCGGCCACAAGGATTTCTCGGAGGACACCTATCGCGTGCTGACCGCCGTGGACGCCGCGATCATGGTCGTCGACGCCGCCAAGGGCGTGGAGGAACAGACGATCAAGCTGCTGGAAGTGTGCCGGATGCGCAATACGCCCATCATCACTTTCATCAACAAGCTCGACCGCGAAGTGCGCGAGCCGCTGGAGCTGCTGGACGAGATCGAATCGATCCTGAAAATCCACTGCGCACCGGTGACCTGGCCGATCGGCATGGGCAAGCGCTTCCAGGGCGTGTACCACCTGATCCACGACGAAATCCTGCGCTTCAAGGCCGGCGAGGAAAACGCCGGCCAGCAATTCGAATCGCTGCAGGGCCTGGGCGAGACGAAGCTGCGCGAGCTGTTCCCGCACGAAGCCGACACGCTACTCGGCGAAATCGAGCTCGTGCGCGGCGCCGGCGCCGCCTTCCAGCTCGACGACTTCCTCGCCGGCAGGCAGACGCCCGTATTCTTCGGTTCCGGGATCAACAACTTCGGCGTACGCGAAGTGCTGCGCGCGCTGGCCGACTGGGCGCCCTCGCCGCTGCCTCGCGCAGCGGTCGAACGCATCGTCGAACCCACCGAGCCGAAATTCACCGGCTTCGTGTTCAAGATCCAGGCCAACATGGATCCGAACCACCGCGACCGCATCGCCTTCTTCCGCGTCTGCTCGGGCCGCTATTCGCCCGGCATGAAGGCGCGCCACCGCCGCACCGGCAAGGACATGAAGATCGCCAACGCTGTCGTCTTCATGGCCAACGAGCGGCAGCGTTCCGAAGACGCCGTCGCCGGCGACATCATCGGCATCCACAACCACGGCCAACTGCAGATCGGCGACACCCTCACCGAGGGCGAGGCGCTGCAGTTCAAGGGCATCCCCTACTTTGCGCCGGAACTGTTCTCCAAGCCGCGGCTCAGGGATCCTTTACGCGCCAAGCAACTGAACAAGGGCCTGCTGGAACTCGGCGAGGAAGGCGCGGTGCAGGTCTTCGAGCCCTTCGCCGACAACACGCTGCTGATCGGCGCCGTCGGCCCGCTGCAGTTCGAGATCGTCGCGCACCGTCTCAAAAGCGAATACGGCGTCGACGCCACGTTCGAAAATGCCGGCATCCACACCGCGCGCTGGGTCACCTGCCCCGACGCCCAGCACCTCGCCGAATTCACCAAAGCCAATTCACTGCGGCTGGCGAAGGACGTCGACGGCAACCTCGTCTATCTGGCGGATACGCGCGTGAACCTGCAGTTGGCGCAGGAACGCTGGCCGAAGATCGCGTTCCACGATACGCGGGAACACGGGCAGCAATTGAACTGAGGCATCGAGGCCGTCCGTGCGCGATGGCGGCGGAAAGCCTTATCACCGCTCGTCGCGCGCTTCGTATTCGATGCCGCCGAGGTATTTGAACATGACGTTGTAGAGCGTACAGCCCACAACCGTCATGAGATAGCCGACAATGAGATAAATGATGGGAAACGCCAGAAAGAAGGCGCTGGAAAGCGGCTCGACGGGATTGCCGTGCGCATCCACGCCTGGGGCGACAAAGGCGGTCAACAGCGCCATCGGGACGACGAACACCAACGAACCAAACGCCATCAGCACCGCGAACACTTTGGCATTCTGATGCGGCGACAGCCGCGAAATCTGCATTTTCATTGTGCGCTTTCCGGGTCCTCGTTCTCAGGATTGACAGTCAAGAATCCCTCATTCAGAGGGGGCTTCGCTTCGGTATTCACGACGCTCGACACAGGTCAGGACTCGCGAAACCGTTGAATCGCCTCGTCCAGCCGCTGCACCGCATGCACGGTCATCCCGGCGATCTTCTGCTTGGGCTGGTTGGCGGCCGGCACGATGGCCTGGGTAAAGCCGAGCTTGGCGGCTTCCTTCAGGCGCTCCTGCCCGCGCTGCACGGGACGGATTTCGCCGGCCAGGCCGACTTCGCCGAACATCACGAGCTTGTCGGGCAAGGGCTGGCTGCGCAGCGAGGAGACGATGGCGGCGAGCACGGCGAGGTCGGCGGCGGGCTCGCTGATCTTGACGCCGCCGACGGCGTTGACGAACACGTCCTGATCGAAACAGGCGATGCCGGCGTGGCGGTGCAGCACGGCGAGCAGCATGGCGAGGCGGTTCTGCTCCAGACCCACGCTCAAACGGCGCGGGCTCGGCGCGTGGCTGGCATCGACGAGCGCCTGGATTTCGACCAGCAGCGGGCGCGTGCCCTCCTGCGTGACGAGCACGCAGGAACCGGGCACGGGTTCGCCGTGGCGCGAGAGGAAGATGGCCGAGGGATTGGAGACGCCTTTCAGGCCCTTCTCGGTCATGGCGAACACGCCGATCTCGTTGACCGCGCCGAAGCGGTTCTTGAACGCGCGCACCAAACGGAAACTCGATCCAGTGTCGCCCTCGAAATACAGCACCGTGTCGACGATGTGTTCGAGCACGCGCGGCCCGGCGATGGCGCCTTCCTTGGTGACGTGGCCGACGAGGATGATCGCGCAGCCATGCAGCTTGGCGTAGCGCGTGAGCTGCGCGGCGCATTCGCGCACCTGCGCCACCGAGCCGGGCGCCGAAGTCAACGCCTCGGAATACACGGTCTGGATCGAATCGATGACGGCAACTTCGGGCTGCGTCGCGTCGAGCTGCGCGAGGACGGCTTCCAGCCGGATTTCCGGCAGCACGGGCAGATTCGTTTCGGGCAGCGAGAGTCGCCGCGCGCGCAGCGCGACCTGGCGCGCCGATTCCTCGCCGCTGACGTACAAGGTTTTCAACCTACCGGAGAGCCCCGCCAGCGCCTGCAGCAGCAGGGTGGATTTGCCGATGCCGGGATCGCCGCCGATCAGCGTGACGCCGCCCGGCACCAGGCCGCCGCCGAGCACGCGGTCGAGTTCGCCGATGCCGCTGGCGATGCGGCTTTCCTCCGAGGCCTCGACGTCGTGCAGAAGCTGCACCTGGCTGGTCGCCGCGAGCGAGGCGAAGCGCGGCCTGGCGCTTTCGGCGACGGTCTCGACGAGGGTATTCCAGGCGTTGCAGTGCGGGCACTGGCCCTGCCACTTGGGCGACTGGCCGCCGCACTCGGTGCAGGTGTAGACCGTCTTCGCCTTGGCCAAGGCGGTTCAGGCCGGGAAGACGCCGGTGGACAGGTAGCGGTCGCCGCGGTCGCAGACGATGGAGACGATGACGGCGTTCTCGACTTCCTTCGACAGCAGCAGCGCGGACCACAGCGCGCCGCCGGACGAGATGCCGGCGAAGATGCCTTCCTCGCGCGCAAGCCGGCGGGTGGTTTCCTCGGCGTCGTACTGGGTGACGTAGATCATGCGGTCGACGCGGTCGTAGTCGCAGATGTCCGGTACGTATTCCTCGGGCCATTTGCGGATGCCGGGAATCTGTGCGCCCTCCATCGGCTGCACGCCGACGATCTGGATCGCGGGATTGCGCTCCTTGAGGAAGCGCGAGCAGCCCATGATGGTGCCCGTGGTGCCCATGCTGGAGACGAAGTGGGTGATTTTGCCCTGAGTGTCGCGCCAGATTTCCGGGCCGGTCGTGCGGTAGTGCGCTTCCGGGTTGTCGGGGTTGGCGAACTGGTCGAGGATCTTGCCGATGCCCTGCTTTTCCATCGCGACGGCGAGATCGCGCGCGCCTTCCATGCCCGCTTCGCGGCTGACGAGCTGCAGCTCGGCGCCGAAGGCGCGCATGGTCTGCTGGCGCTCGATCGAGGCGTTCTCCGGCATGATCAGGATCAGGCGGTAGCCGCGCATCGCCGCCGCCATCGCCAGCGCGATGCCGGTGTTGCCGCTGGTCGCCTCGATCAGCGTGTCGCCCGGCTTGATCTCGCCGCGCGCCTGCGCCGCATCGATCATCGACAGCGCCGGGCGGTCCTTCACCGAGCCCGCCGGGTTGTTGCCTTCGAGCTTGACCAGCACGATGTTGCTGGTCAGCCCCGGCATGCGCTTCAGCCGCACCAGCGGCGTGTTGCCGACCGTGTCTTCGATGGATTTGTACTCGCTCATTTATCCGCCAACCGCGAAATTGCGTCGCGCGCCGTCACGGACGGCGCGACAACGCATGGTAGCCAATATTCGCACCGATATCGAGTGCGCCGCCGTCACACCCGCCAGTAGTCGGCGATCCAGCCCGCCGGCCGTATGTGCTTGTAGAACTTCTTGTACCACTTCTTCACCGGCCACAGGCCTTGCACCGCCTCATGCGGGTTGGGCACGCCCGGAAAGGCGACGACACGCGCCGAAGGCGGCAGCACGGGGTTTTTCCACCAGCGTTGCGGCATCGGCGGCACGCAATGCGTCTTGAACAGGATGCACCAGTCGTCGGGCCAGAAATGCATCTCGCCGATCGTGCGCGAAATGTAGGTCTGCTCGATCCGGTACAGACGGTGGATTTCGGCGAATTCCGGCGCCAGGCGCTCATGGATGTAGGGATGGGAACCGACCCGGAAGCGGAAGACCGAGGTATTGCCGATGCCCTTGCCGGGCTGGGTCCAGTTCTGCATCACGACGAAGGTCGCGTCCGGCTTGTATTCGAACAGCGGATCGAGCGCGCCGGTCACCACGACGTCGAGATCGAGAAACAGCCAGTCGCCCGTCATGCCGGGGAGGCTTTCCGCCCACAGCGCAATCTTGCGCCAGCCGGTCAGGTTGCGCGGCGGCGGCACGTCGACTTCGGGGCACGGCAGGCATTCCACTTCCTCGCGCACGCCGGCCACGTCGTCCGTCAGGCAGACGAAACGCAGCGGCCCCTGCGTATTGCGGCGCACCATGCCGTACAGCCGGTTGACGTAGTCGGCGGGATACAGCGGCCCCCATTTCATGCAGACGACCTGCTTCATCGTATCCGCACTCCGCCACTGGCCGCCGTGCCGGGGTGCTTCACGGCCGCCCGATCGGGAAATACTCAAACCCCATCTCGCGCATCGCCCGAGGCTCGTACAGATTGCGGCCGTCGAACACGGTCGGCGCCTTGAGCAGCGATTTCAGGGTGTCGAAATTCGGGCTGCGGAAAACCTTCCATTCGGTCACGATGAGCAGCGCGTCGGCGCCCTTCAGCGCGTCCATCGGACTGTCGACCAGTTGCAGGTCGGCGCGCTCGCCGTAGATGCGGCGGGTCTCGTCCATCGACGCGGGGTCGTAGGCCGACACGCTCGCACCCATGCCCCACAGCGCTTCGAGCATGGTGCGGCTGGGCGCTTCGCGCATGTCGTCGGTGTTGGGCTTGAACGCGAGCCCCCACATCGCGAAGCGCCTGCCTTTCAGATCCTTGCCGAAACGCGCGACGAGCTTGTCGACCAGCACCTGCTTCTGCGCGTCGTTGGCCTCTTCCACCGCGTCGAGCACGCGCGCCGGAATGCCGTTTTCCTGGGCGGTGCGGCGCAGCGCCTGCACATCCTTGGGAAAACACGAGCCGCCGTAGCCGCAGCCGGCGTAGAGAAAATGGTAGCCGATGCGCGGATCGGAGCCGATGCCGTGGCGCACCTGCTCGATGTCGGCGCCGAGCTTCTCGGCCAGGATGGCCAGTTCGTTCATGAACGAGATACGCGTCGCGAGCATGGCGTTGGCCGCGTACTTGGTCAGTTCGGCCGAACGGATATCCATGACGATGAGACGGTCGTGGTTGCGCTGGAACGGCGCGTAGAGCTGGCGCAAGAGCGCGGTGGCCTTGTCGGAGGCGGTGCCGACGACGATGCGGTCGGGCTTCATGAAATCATCCACCGCCGCGCCTTCCTTGAGGAATTCGGGGTTGGACGCGACGTCGAACTCGACGGCCGCGCCACGCCTGGCCAACTCCTCGGCCAGCGCGGTCTTGACCTTGTCGGCCGTACCCACCGGCACGGTGGACTTGTCGACGACCAGCTTGTAATCCTGCATGTGGCGGCCGATGTTGCGCGCGGCGGCCACCACGTACTGCAGGTCGGCCGAGCCGTCCTCGTCCGGCGGCGTGCCCACGGCGATGAACTGGATCTGGCCGAAGGCGACCGATTCGGCGACGTCGGTGGTGAAGAAGAGGCGGCCGGCCGCGACGTTGCGCCTGACCATGTCTTCCAGGCCGGGCTCGTAGATCGGGATGCCGCCCGCCTTCAGCGTCTCGATCTTTTTCGGATCGACATCGAGGCACAGGACCTCGTTGCCGACTTCGGCCAGGCAGGTGCCCGTCACCAGGCCCACGTAGCCCGTGCCAATTACCGTGATCTTCACTTCACCGTCTCCCTTGAAAAATGACGCCTGTCCGCTGCGGGCCGAAACCCGGGCGGCCTCGCATGCCCTAAGCGTTTTGAATGTCGGATCGAATCTGTTGCAGCGCGGCGAGCGGATCGATCGCGCCGGTGATCGGACGTCCGATCACCAGATCGGTCGCGCCCGCCTTCAGCGCCTCCGCCGGCGTCATCACGCGCCGCTGGTCGGCGGTATCGGCGCCGGCCGGCCGGATGCCCGGCGTCACCAGGCGAAAATCCGCGCCCAGGCGGGTGTGCAGCATCGCCGCCTCCTGCGCCGAGCAGACGACCCCATCCAGTTGACAGGACTGCGCCAGCCGCGCCAGCCGCAGCACCTGCTCGGCCGGGCTGTCGGCCACGCCGGTTTCGGCCAGGTCTTCGCCGCTCATGCTGGTCAGCACGGTCACCGCGATCAGCAGCGGGGGATGCGCCAGGTCGGCGAGCGCGTCGCGCGCGGCCTCCAGCATGCGCCGGCCGCCGGACGCGTGGACGTTCAGCATCCAGACGCCCAGGTTCGCCGCCGCCCGGCACGCCGCCGCGACCGTATTGGGAATGTCGTGGAATTTCAGGTCGAGAAAAACCTCGAACCCGCGGCCGGCCAGCGTCCGCACCAGATCGGGCCCGGCGGCGGTGAACAGTTCCTTGCCCACCTTGAGCCGGCACAACGCGGGGTCGAGACGCGACACCAGCGCCAGCGCGGATGCCGCATCCGGGAAATCCAGCGCCACGATGATCCTGGTCGAGTTCATCCGCTCACTCGCATCTTGAAATGTGCACCTAGTTTTCCCCCTCGCGTCGCTCGGGATCGAAGCTGTCCCAGCGCCCGCACGCCGGACAGCGCCAGAAGAACTGCTTGGCCTTGAAGCCGCAACTGCCGCACTGGTAGCGCATCGTGCGCTGGCTGTGCGCCGCGACCAGGCCCTTTTCCACCTGCAGCAGCTCGCGCTCGGCCGGTTCGGCCTCGAGCAGTTGCGCTTCGAGCAGACGGTCGAGCGTGCGCAGGCTCGGGTTGCGGCGCAGCTCCTCGCGCGCGAGCCGGGTCGCCGCCGCCGCGTCTTCGGTTTCCGATACCGCGAGATACAGGGCGCCGAACACGTCCTGCGACGGCTCCCGCGCGTACAGCGCGCGCAGCCACTGCACGCCCTCCGCCAGACGGCCGAGCTGACGATAGCTGCCGAGCACGCGGTCGACCACCAGCGCCATGTGCGCGGCGCTCTGCGTCTCCACCATTCGCCAGTCCGCGATGGCCGCCTCGTGCCGCCCCGCGGCCGCATCGAGGTCACCCGCCATCAGATTGGCGCGCACCGACTGGCGGTTGGCCTTGAGCGCCTCGTTCAGATGCGCCGCCGCCGCCTCGGCGTCGCCCTTCGCCGATTCGAGCAGCGCAAGCTCGCAGTGGAAATGCGCGATATCGGCGTTGAGCGGCTTGCTGGTGTCCTTTTCCAGCACGCGCGCGGCCTCGATGGCCTTCTTCCAGTCCTTTTCCTGGACGTAGATTTCCAGCAGGAAGGTGCGCGCCTGGCCGTGCTGCGGCGTGTCGAGCAGGCGGGTGAACACCTGTTCGGCCCGGTCGAGCAGGCCGGCCTTGAGATAGTCCTGCCCCAGTTCGCTCATCGCGCGCAGACGCTGCTCCTCGGCCAGCCCTTCGCGTTCCAGCAGGTTTTCGTGCATGCGGATCGCGCGGTCGAGCTCGCCGCGACGGCGGAACAGCCCGCCCAGCGCGAAGTGCAGGTCGATGGTCTCGGGTTCGAGCTTGACGACTTCGAGAAAGGCCTCGATGGCCTTGTCGGGCTGTTCGTTGAGCAGGAAATTCAGGCCGCGGAAATACGAATTCGGCAAGGCGCGCGATTCGGTGACGACCTGGCGGATGTCCACCCGCGCGGCCAACCAGCCCAGCGCGAAGAAGAGCGGAAAGGCCAACAGCCACCAGAGCTCGAATTCCATGACGCGTTCAGACGACGGGCAGGTCGGGCGGCGGAGACAGGCTGTCCGGCGCGTCGCTTTCCATAGCGGCCCGGGACTTGCGCGACGCGTCGCGGCGCAGGCGGACCAGCGTCGGCAGCAGGGCCAGCACGCCGGTCAGCGCGCCCAGCGCGAACGCCAGCCCCAGCATGACGATCAGCGGCGCCTGCCAGATGTAGCCGAGATAGGAATAGAAGACCACCGAGTGACTGTTCTTCAGCGCAAATCCCAATACCAGCAGGAAGATCAGGATTTTGGCCGCCAGCCCCAGATAGCGTGTGAGGTTTTTCATGTAGTCGCCGCGCCGTGAGTCGCGCCCATTCTACCTTTGCAGGCTTGCTTCCAGAAGCCGCGCACGAAAGAAAACGGCGCCCGAGGGCGCCGTTCCTGTCCGAATCTGCCGTTTCAGGCCGGAAAATCGACCCGGTCGCGCAGCTCCTTGCCGGCCTTGAAGTGCGGCACGTGCTTGGCCGGCACCTGCACCTTCTCGCCCGATTTCGGATTGCGGCCGATGCGGGCGGGCCGGAAGCTCAGGCTGAAGCTGCCGAAACCGCGAATCTCGATGCGCTCGCCCTGCGACAGATTGCGCGCCAGCGCGTCGAGGATCGTCTTCACCGCCATCTCGATATCCGCAACCGAAAATTGCGAATGCCGCGCCGCCAACTGCGCGATCAGCTCGGACTTGGTCATGGCTTATTCGGCGGCGTTCTTGTTGTCGAGCTTGGCCTTGAGCAGCGCGCCGAGGTTGGTCGAGCCGCTGGACGCCGCGGCTTCGGCCGCCATGCGCTTCATGGCGGCGTCCTGCTCGTTCACGTCCTTGGCCTTGATCGACAGGTTGATGACACGGTTCTTGCGGTCCACGTTGATGATCATGGCCTCGATCTCGTCGCCTTCCTTGAAGTGGCTGCGCATGTCTTCGACACGGTCGCGCGAGACTTCGGACGCGCGCAGGTAGCCTTCCATGTCGCCGTCGAGCGTGACCGTCGCGCCCTTGGCTTCGATCGACTTGATCGTGCCCTTGACGATGCTGCCCTTCTCGTGGCCCGACGCGTAGCTCGACAGCGGATCGCCTTCGAGCTGCTTGATGCCGAGCGAGATGCGCTCGCGCTCGAGGTCGATGCCCAGCACCACGGCCTCGACTTCCTGGCCCTTGCGGAAGCTACGCACGGCCTCTTCGCCCGGCGTGCTCCAGGACAGGTCGGACAGATGAACCAGACCGTCGATGCCGCCGGGCAGGCCGATGAACACGCCGAAGTCGGTGATCGACTTGATCGCGCCGCTGACCTTGTCGCCCTTCTTGTGGTTCATCGAGAAGTCTTCCCACGGGTTGGACTTGCACTGCTTCATGCCCAGCGAGATGCGGCGCTTGTCCTCGTCGATGTCGAGCACCATGACTTCGACCTCGTCGCCCAGCGCGACGACCTTGGAGGGGCTGACGTTCTTGTTGGTCCAGTCCATTTCGGAGACGTGCACCAGGCCTTCGATGCCTTCCTCGATCTCGACGAACGCGCCGTAGTCGGTGAGGTTGGCCACCTTGCCGAACATGCGGGTGCCCTGCGGGTAGCGGCGGGCGATGCCGACCCACGGGTCGTCGCCGAGCTGCTTCAGGCCAAGCGAGACGCGGTTCTTCTCGGTGTCGTAGCGCAGGATCTTGGCTTCGAGCTCCTGACCGACGTGCACGACTTCGGACGGATGCTTGACGCGGCGCCAGGCCATGTCGGTGATGTGCAACAGGCCGTCGATGCCGCCCAGGTCCACGAACGCGCCGTAGTCGGTGATGTTCTTGACCACGCCCTTGACGATGGAGCCTTCCTTCAGGCTTTCGAGCAGGGCCTCGCGGTCGGCGCCCATGGTCTCTTCCAGCACGGCGCGGCGGGAAACCACCACGTTGTTGCGCTTGCGGTCGAGCTTGATGACCTTGAACTCCATTTCCTTGTATTCGTAGGGCGTGGTGTCCTTGACCGGACGCATGTCGACCAGCGAACCGGGCAGGAAGGCGCGCAGGCCGGAGACCAGCACCGTCAGGCCGCCCTTGACCTTGCCCTGCACCATGCCGGTGACGACGCGGCCTTCGTTCATCGCCGCTTCGAGATCCAGCCAGGCGGCCAGACACTTGGCGCGGTCGCGCGACAGCTTGGTCGCGCCGAAGCCGTCCTCGATGGATTCGATGGCGACCGAGACGAAATCGCCGATCTTGGCTTCGATTTCGCCGGCGTCGTTCTTGAATTCCTCGATGGGGATCAGGCTCTCGGACTTGAGGCCGGCGTTCACCGTCACGAAGTTGTTGTCGATGGCGACGATTTCGGCGGTGATGACCTCGCCCTGGCGCATTTCCTGATGCGACAGGGATTCCTCGAACAGGGCGGCGAAACTTTCGTTCGAAGCGGGCGTGGAAGTAGCGGTTGCTGTTGACATGAAGGACCTTGCAATCCGTCGGTGAGGACGGGGTTGGTTGCACATCGCCGTCCCGCGAGCGCGGGGCCGGCACTCAGATTTCCGATCGTTCGCGGTAGTGCGCCAGAACCGCGTCCACCGCCGACGCGACGTCCATGCAAGTCGTGTCGAGCAGCAGCGCATCCGGCGCGGGTTTCAGCGGGGCGACGGCGCGCGCGGCGTCGCGCGCGTCGCGTGCCTGCATATCCGCGACAAGGGCCGGTAGACTAGCAGAGTTCCCCTTTTCGATCAACTGCTTATAGCGGCGTTCCGCGCGCGCTTCGGCGCTCGCGGTGAGGAAGACCTTGGCCGGGGCGTCGGGGAAGATCACCGTACCCATGTCGCGTCCGTCCGCCACCAGCCCGGGGAGCTGGCGGTAGGCGCGCTGACGGTCGAGCAGCGCCGCGCGCACGGCGGGCAGCGCCGCCACTTTCGAGGCACCCTCGCCCACCGCTTCGGCGCGGATGGCGTCGGTGACGTCGGCTTCGTCGAGCCACACCCGGCCGTCGCCGAAGCGCGCCGGCAGCGCCGCCGCCAGCCGCGCCACGCCGGCCTCGTCGTCCAGCGCCACGCCGGCCTTCATCGCCGACAGGGCCGTCAGCCGGTACAGCGCGCCGCTGTCGAGGAAATGGAAGCCCAGCGCGCGGGCGACGCGCTCGGCGACCGTGCCCTTGCCGGAGGCCGAGGGGCCGTCGATGGTGATCACGGGAACCGCGTTCACGAAACGATCTCCGTAAAGACCCTGAAATACTCGGGGAAGGTCTTGTTCACGCAGGCCGGATCGTTGATCCGCAGCGGCACGCCGCCCAGCGTGGCGAGCGACAGACACATCGCCATGCGGTGGTCGTCATAGGTGTCGATTACAGCGTGAGGGGTGAGGCGGAAGGCGTGAGGCGGGGCGATACGGATGAAATCGGCGCCTTCCTCCACGGTTGCGCCGACCTTGCGCAATTCGGTCGCCATCGCCACGATGCGGTCGGTTTCCTTCACCCGCCACGAGGCGATGTTGGTCAGCGTGGTGGTGCCGTCGGTGAAAAGCGCCGTCACCGCCAGCGTCATCGCGGCATCGGGAATGGGGTTGCAGTCGAGCTCGATGGCTTTCAACCGCCCCGACTGCGGCGCGCGCGCCTCGATCCAGTTCGGCCCCATGCTGATCTGCGCGCCCATCAGCGCCAGCGCGTCGGCGAAGCGCACGTCGCCCTGCACGCTGTCGGCGCCCACGCCCTCGACCCGCACCGGCCCGCCGCCGATCGCGCCAGCGGCCAGGAAGTAGGACGCCGACGAAGCGTCGCCCTCGACCCAGATTTCGCCCGGACTCGCGTGGCGCGCGTCGGCCGGCACGGTGAAGCGCGTCCAGCCGTCCTGTTCGACGTTCACGCCGAAGCGGCGCAGCATGGCGAGCGTGATGCCGATATAGGGTTTGGAGATCAGTTCGCCCTCGATCTCGACGTGCGTGGTTTTTTTCAGCAAAGGCAGCGCCATCGTCAGGCCGGTGAGGAACTGGCTCGACACGTTGCCGCGCACGCGCGTGGTGTCGCCGGCCACCTCGGCGGGATGGATGCGCAGCGGCGGATAGCCGGCCTGGCCGAGATAATCGATCTTCGCACCCAGCAGGCGCAGCGCATCGACCAGATCGCCGATGGGCCGCTCGTGCATGCGCGCCACGCCTTTCAACACATATTCGCCGCCCGACAGCGCGCACGCGGCGGTCAGCGAGCGGAAGGCCGTGCCGGCGTTGCCGAGAAAAAGCTCGGCTTGCTTCACGGGGAAGGCCCCGCCGACGCCGGTGATCGTGTAATCGTCGGTTTCGCCGATGCGCTGCACGCCGACGCCCAGCGTCCGCAGCGCGTCGAGCATGACCCGCGTGTCGTCCGAGTCCAACAGCGCGCGCACCTGCGTCGTGCCGCCGGACAGCGCGGCGAGCAGCAGCACGCGGTTGGAAATGCTCTTGGAACCCGGCAGGCGCACCGTGCCGCGGGCCGCGTGGGCGGCGGGAAGGTCGAGAAAATCCATCAGACGTCCTGGTTCTTCATCCAGCGTTCGCGCGCCGCGCGGGCACGCGCAAAAATCTCCGACAAGGCCTCGGCGTCTTGCGCCGACACCGCCGTGCGCACGGCCTGCAGCGCCTGCATGTAGGCGTCGAGTTCGGCGAGCACGGCGTCGCGGTTGGCCAGCGCGATGTCGCGCCACATCTCGGGCGAGGAGCCGGCGATGCGGGTGAAATCGCGGAAGCCGCTGGCGGCGAAGCGGAAAAAAACGTCACTGTCGGCGCGCTGCGCCAGGTCGTCGACCAGCGCGAACGCCGCCAGATGCGGCAGGTGGCTGACCGCCGCAAAGATGCGGTCGTGCCGTTCGGCGTCGAGCGTCTCGACCTGCGCGCCGGCCGCTTCCCACAGCGCGCGCACGGCGGCGGTCGCCTCGCCGCGCGTCTCAGCCTGCGGCGTCAGCACCACGCGGCGACCTCGATACAGGTCGGCGCGCGCGGCGCCGGGGCCGCTCTGTTCGGAACCGGCGATGGGGTGGCCGGGCACGAAATCGGCGAAGCGCGCGCCCAGCGCGGCGCGCGCGGCCGCGACGACATTGGCCTTGGTGCTGCCGGCGTCGGTGACGATCGCGCCGGGCTTGAGATGCGGCGCAAGCCGGCGCAGCGCGGTTTCGGTTTCGCCGACCGGCAGGGCCAGCAGGATGCAGTCCGCCTGCCCGGCTTCCGCCCAATCCGCGGCCCGGTCGATCAGGCCGAGTTCGCGCGCGACGGTCAGGCGCGCGGGATCGCGGCCGACGCCGAGCACGGTGCGCACCGCACCGGCTTCTTTCAGCGCCAGCGCGAACGAGCCGCCGATGAGGCCGGCGCCGACGAGAGCCAGGGTGTCGACGATCACAGACAGGCCTTCAACGTGTCGAGGAAGCGCGCATTCTGTCCGGCGAGACCGACCGAGACGCGCAGGAACTCGGGCAAGCCGTAGTTGGCGACCGGGCGCACGATCACGCCGCGCTTCAGCAGTTCCGCGTTGATGCGCGCGGCGTCGCCCACCTTCGCCAACAGGAAATTGCCCTTCGACGGCACGGTTTCGATCTTCAGTTCGGCCAGGCCCGCGACGAGCTGCGCCATGCCTGCACGGTTGAGCGCATAGCTCTTCAGCAGGAATTCGACGTCGTCGAGCGCCGCTTCGGCGGCAGCGAGCGCCGGCGCGTTGACGTTGAAGGGATGACGCACCCGGTTCAGAAGATCGATCACGTCGGGATAGCCGAAGCCGTAGCCGACACGCAGACCGGCGAGCCCGTAGGCCTTGGAGAAGGTGCGGACGATCAGCAGGTTCGGAAAACGTTCCAGCCAGGCGAGCGTGTCGCAGCGGTCGTCGGTCGGCAGGTATTCGCCGTAGGCCTCGTCGAGCACGATCAGCACCCACGGCGGCACGTCCGCGAGCAAGGCCTCGATCTCCGCCCACGGCAGGAAGGTGCCGGTGGGGTTGTTGGGATTGGCGATCCACAGCACGCGCGTGTCGTCGCGGATCGCCGCGCGCATCGCCGCGAGATCGTGACCGTAATCCCGGGCCGGCACGGCAATGCCGGTCGCGCCGACGGTCTGCGTGGCGATGGGGTAGACGGCGAAGGCATGCTGCGAAAACACCGACGAAACGCCCGGCGCGAGGAAGGCGCGCGCGACCATGTCCAGCACGTCGTTGGAACCGTTGCCGAGCACGATCCGTTTCGCGTCCACGCCGGATTTCGCCGCGAGCTTCGCCTTCAGCGCGAAGCCGGCGCCGTCCGGGTACAGCGCCATCTCGTGCAGCGCATCCTGCGCCGCCGTCAATGCACGCGGGCTGGGGCCGAGCGGGTTTTCGTTCGAGGCCAGCTTGACGATGTCGGCTTCGGCGAGTCCCAGTTCGCGCGCGAGTTCGGAAATCGGCTTGCCCGGCAGATAGGGCGCGATGCCGCGCACCCAGGACGGAGACAGGTCGCAGCAGGCCATTACGACGCGGCGGGATAGGAGCCGAGAACCTTGAGGAAGGCCGCGCGCGACTCGATCTCCGCCAGCGCGGCGGACAATCCGGCGTCCTGGCGATGGCCTTCGCAGACGACGAAAAAGACGTATTCCCAACCGCCGGAACGCGCCGGGCGCGATTCGAGCCGGCTCATCGAAATGCCGGCGTCCGCCAGCGGCCGCAGCAGTTTGACCACGGCGCCGGGCTGGTTCTTCGCGCCCATGACGAGCGACGTCTTGTCGCGCCCGGAAGGCTGCGCGTCGGTCTTGCCCAGCACGAGAAAGCGGGTGGTGTTGTGCGCCTCGTCCTCGACGTGCGCTTCCACGATGGCCAGGCCGTAGCGCGCGGCGGCGGCGTCCGAGCCGAGCGTGGCGGCGTCGGACTCCTGCGCCGCGCGGCGCGCGCCTTCGGCGTTGCTCACGACGGCGACGCGCTCGGCGCGCGGCAGATGCTTGGCCAGCCATAGCTGGCACTGGGCCAGCGATTGCGCATGGCCGTAGACGCGTTTGATCGGTGTGGGCCAAGCGTTCGCGCCCTCTCCCGCTTGCGGGAGAGGGTTGGGGAGAGGGCTGGTCGCATCACCGGGGCGCTTGCACTCTCCCCCTGCCCCTCTCCCGCTTGCGGGAGAGGGGGGTAAACGCATCAGCGTCTGATGGATGGGCAGCATGACCTCGCCGCAGATGCGCAGCGGGCTGCCGACGATCAGATCGAGCGTGCGGCCGACGGCGCCCTCGATGGAGTTCTCGACCGGCACCACGGCGAAGTCCGCGCGCCCGGTTTCGACGGCCTGGAAACAGGCGTCGATGTCGGATTCGGCGAGCGCCTCGACGTCCTGCCCGAACTGCTTGGTCACGGCCTGTTGACTGAAGGTCCCGGCGGGGCCGAGGTAGGCCACGCGCGTGGCTTCCTCCAGCGCGCGGCAGGCCGACATGATTTCGCGGATCAGGCGTTCGACCATGTCGCCGGACAGCGGACCCGGATTCGTTTCGCGCAGCCGCCGCACGATCTGCGCCTCGCGTTCGGGACGGTAGATCTTTTCGCCCTTCTTGGTGCGGCCGACTTCCTGCGCGATGCCGGCGCGCTCCGACAGCAGCCTCAGCAGCGCGTCGTCGATGGCGTCGATGCGCGCGCGCAGCGCCTGAAGCGCGTCGTCCTTCATGCAGGCAGATACCGGACGACCAGCACGCCCTCGATGGCGGCAAGCTGCGCGATCACCGAATCGGCGACCGCGCTGTCCACGTCGACCAGCGTATAGGCCATGTCGCCGCGCGACTTGTTGACCATGTTGTGGATGTTGAGCCCAGCGGCGGCCAGCAGCGAGGAAATCTGCCCGACCATGTTGGGCACGTTCGCGTTGGCGATGCCGATGCGGAAATCCGATTCGCGCGCCATGGCAACGTTGGGGAAATTGACCGCGTTGAGGATGTTGCCGTTTTCCAGATAGTCGGCGAGCTGCTCGGCGACCATGACCGCGCAGTTCTCCTCGGCCTCTTCCGTGCTCGCGCCCAGATGCGGCAGCGCGACGACCTTGGCGTGGCCTTTCAGCGCATTCGCTGGAAAATCGCAGATGTAGGCGTGCAGCTTGTCGGCATCGAGCGCCTCGACCACGGCGGCGTTGTCGACCACGCCTTCGCGGGCGAAATTCAGCAGCACCGCGCCGGGGCGCATCGCGCCGATGCGCTGCGCATCGATCAGGTTGCGGGTGGCGTCAACGAGCGGCACGTGCAGCGTGACGAAATCGGACAGGCGCAGCACGTCCTCGACGTTCTCCGCGCGCTTGACCTGCGAGGGCAGCCGCCAGGCGGCATCGATCGTGATCCCCGGGTCGAAGCCGACGACCTGCATGCCGAGCCGGATCGCCGCTTCGGCGACGTGCGAGCCAATCGCGCCCAGGCCGATCACGCCCAGCGTGCGACGGGGCAGCTCCATACCGGCGAAGGCTTTCTTGCCGGCCTCGGTCGCCTTGTGCATCTCTTCGTCGGTGCCGAACAGGCCTTCGACGAATTTCAGCGCCGGCATGAGATTGCGCGCGCCCATCAGCATGCCGGCGATGACCAGTTCCTTGACCGCGTTGGCGTTGGCGCCCGGCGCGTTGAACACGGGCACGCCGCGCCCGGACAAGGTTTTCACCGGGATGTTGTTGGTGCCGGCGCCGGCGCGCGCGATGGCCTTGACCGAAGCCGGGATGGCCATGTCGTGCAGGTTGGCCGAGCGCACGAGGATGCCGTCCGGATCGGCGACGTCGCCGCCGACCACATAGTGCTGCGGCAGCCGCGCGAGGCCGCGCGCGGAGATCGCGTTGAGCGTGAGCACCTTGCGGGCGTCAGCCATGATTCTTCTCGAAGCCGTTCATGTAGTCGACCAGCGCGCGCACGCCTTCGATCGGCATTGCGTTGTAGATCGAGGCCCGCATGCCGCCGACCGAACGATGGCCCTTCAACTGCAGCAGACCGCGTTCCTTGGCGCCTTTCAGGAAGGCCTCGTCGAGCGCGGCGTCCTTGAGCGTGAAGGGCACGTTCATCAGCGAACGATTGTCCGGCGCGACCGGCGAATTGTAGAAGCCGGTGCCGTCCAGTTTCGCGTACAGCAGCCCGGCCTTCTCGCGGTTGGTCTTCTCCATCGCGACGAGGCCGCCGTTGGCCTTGAGCCACTTGAACACCAGACCCGCGACGTACATCGCGAAGGTCGGCGGGGTGTTGTACATCGATTCGTTGTCGGCGTGCGTCTTGTAGTCGAACATCGTCGGCGTACCCTTCACGGTTTCGCCGATCAGGTCTTCGCGCACGATCACGATCGTCAGGCCGGCGGGGCCGATGTTCTTCTGCGCGCCGGCATAGATCAGGCCGAATTTCGATACGTCCATCGGGCGCGACAGAATGGTCGACGACATGTCGGCGACCAGCGGCACGCTGCCGGTATCGGGCACGTCGAAGATTTCCACGCCGCCGATGGTCTCGTTCGGCGTGTAGTGCAGATAGGCCGCGTCGGCGTTGCGCTTCCAGGCCGAAAACGCCGGCGCGTAGCTGAAATTCCGGTCCTCGCCGGTCGCGACAACGTTGACCTCGGCGTATTTTTTCGCTTCCTTGATCGCCTTCTTCGACCATTCGCCGGTGTTGAGGTAGTCGGCGGACGCTTTGCCGCGCAGCAGGTTCATCGGCACCATCGCGAATTGCGACGACGCCCCGCCCTGCAGGAACAGCACCTTGTAGTTCGCGGGAATGCCCATCACCTCGCGCAGGTCGGCCTCGGCCTCGGCGGCGATGCCCATGAATTCCTTGCCGCGATGGCTCATTTCCATCACCGACATGCCGGAGCCATGCCAGTCGACCATTTCGGCCTGGACCTGTTGCAGCACGGCTTTCGGCAATACGGCCGGGCCGGCGCTGAAGTTGTAGATCGTCATGTGTCAGTCTCCCTTACTCGGCTTCGTTGTCGGTTTCGGCCACTTTTTCCAGGCTGATGAGCTTCTCGCCCTTGTCGAGGTTGATCAGCGTCACGCCCTGAGTCGCACGGCTCATGGCGCGGATCTCCTTGACCCGGGTGCGGATCAGCACGCCGCCGGTGGTGATCAGCATGATCTCGTCGTCGGCCTTGACCAACGTGGCGGCCACGACCTTGCCGTTGCGCTCGCTGGTCTGGATCGCGATCATGCCCTGCGTGGCGCGCGCGTGGCGCGTGTATTCGGCGATCGACGTGCGCTTGCCGTAGCCGTTCTCGGTTGCGGTCAGCACGAAGTCGTTCTCGTCCTCGGCGACCAAGAGCGAGATCAGCTTCGCGCCCTTGGCGAGCTTCATGCCGATGACGCCGCGCGCGGCGCGGCCCATCGGGCGCACGTCGTTCTCGTCGAAGCGCACGGCCTTGCCGGAATCGGAGAACAGCATCACGTCGTGGCGGCCGTCGGTGATCGAGGCGCCGATGAGGTAGTCGCCGTCGTCCAGGCCCACGGCGATGATGCCGGCGGTGCGCGGCCGCGAGAATTCGGAAAGCGGCGTCTTCTTGACGATGCCGTTGGTCGTCGCCATGAATACGTAGCGGTCGTCGTCGAAGGCTTTCACCGGCAGCAGGGCGTTGATCTTCTCGCCCTCCTCCAGCGGCAGCAGGTTGACGATGGGCTTGCCGCGCGCGGCGCGGCCGCCCGCCGGCACGTTGTAGACCTTGAGCCAGTAGAGCCGGCCGCGGTTGGAGAAGCAGAGGATGTAGTCGTGCGTGTTGGCGACGAACATCTTCTCGATGAAGTCTTCGTCCTTGGTGCCGGCCGCCTGCTTGCCGCGGCCGCCGCGCTTCTGCGCGCGGTAGTCGTCCATCGGCTGCGACTTCATGTAGCCGCCGTGCGAGAGCGTGACGACCATCTCCTCCGGCTTGATCAGGTCCTCCATCGACATGTCCTGCGCGTGCTCGACGATCTGCGAGCGGCGCTTGTCGCCGAACTGCTCGCCGATCTGGGTCAGCTCGTCGCGGATGATCCGGGTGATGCGCACCGGGTTGGCGAGGATGTCGAGCAGGTCGGCGATCCTGTCCATGATCTCGCGGTACTCGGCGAGGATCTTGTCGGATTCGAGGTTGGTCAGGCGCTGCAACTGCATTTCGAGGATGCGCTGCGCCTGGATTTCCGAGAGACGGTAGCCGTCGGCGTGCAGGCCGAACTCGGGCCCGACGTTGGCCGGGCGCGAATACTCGGGGTCGATGCGCGCCAGCATTTCCTCGACCATCGCCGATTTCCAGGCGCGGGCGAGCAGACGCTCCTTGGCGATCACGGGCGTCTCGGACGACTTGATCAGCTCGACGATCTCGTCGACGTTGGCGAGTGCGACCGCCAGACCTTCGAGGATATGGCCGCGTTCGCGCGCCTTGCGCAGTTCGAACACGGTGCGCCGGGTGACGACTTCGCGGCGATGGCGCAGGAAGGCGTCGAGCATCTCCTTCAGGTTCAGCAACCGGGGCTGCCCGTCGATCAGCGCGACCATGTTCATGCCGAAGGTGTCCTGCATCTGCGTCTGCTTGTACAGATTGTTCAGGATCACGTCGGCGTTCTCGCCGCGCTTCAGTTCGATGTAGACGCGCATGCCCGACTTGTCGGATTCGTCGCGCAGGTCGGCGATGCCGTCGATCTGCTTGTCGCGCACCAGTTCGCCGATTTTGATCAGCAGATTGGCCTTGTTCACCTGGTAGGGCAGCTCGTCGACGATGATCGCCTGCTTGCCGCCGTTCTTGTCGAGGTCCTCGACGTGGCAGGTGGCGCGCATCACCACGCGGCCGCGGCCGGTGCGGTAGCCGTCGCGCACGCCCGACAGGCCGTAGATGATGCCGGCGGTCGGGAAATCGGGCGCTTTCACGATGTCGATCAGCGCGTCGATGGCGGTTTCGGGCTCGTCGAGCAGCGCGGTCAGCGCGGCGCAGATGTCGGTGAGGTTGTGCGGCGGGATGTTCGTCGCCATGCCCACGGCGATACCCGACGAGCCATTGATCAGCAGGTTCGGAATCTTGGCCGGCAGCACCAGCGGCTCCTGCTCGGAGCCGTCGTAGTTGGGGCCGAAGTCGACCGTCTCCTTGTCCAGGTCGGCCAGCAACTCGTGCGCGATGCGCGCCATGCGCACCTCGGTGTAGCGCATCGCCGCGGCGTTGTCGCCGTCCACCGAACCGAAGTTGCCCTGACCGTCGATCAGCGGGTAGCGCAGCGAGAAATCCTGTGCCATGCGCACCATCGTGTCGTACACCGCCGTGTCGCCGTGCGGGTGGTATTTGCCGATCACGTCGCCGACCACGCGGGCCGACTTCTTGTAAGCCTTGTTCCAGTCGTTGCCCAGTTCGTTCATCGCGTACAGCACGCGGCGATGCACGGGCTTCAAACCATCGCGCACATCCGGCAGCGCCCGCCCCACGATCACGCTCATCGCGTAATCGAGGTAGGAGCGCCGCATCTCCTCTTCGAGGCTGACCGGAAGGGTTTCCTTGGCGAACTGTTCCATGACCGGCGGTTTTCGTTGGCTTGAAAGCCCGCGATTCTAACATGGCGCCCCGCCCCGCCGGGCTTTGCCAAACGCCCGCCAAACGGCGAGAATCCCGGCCACCATGCCCGCTTCCGCCGATCTTCTGCTGCTGCCGCAATGGCTCGTGCCCGTCGAGCCCGACAGTGCGCTCGCCGACCACGCCGTAGCGGTGAAGGACGGCGCGATCCTCGACGTACTGCCGGCCGATGCCGCCCGCGAACGCTACGCCGCCGTCCGGACGCTGGAACTGCCCGGCCATGCGCTGATGCCGGGCCTGGTCAACCTGCACGGCCACGCCGCCATGAGCCTGATGCGCGGCTACGCCGACGACCGGCCGCTGATGACCTGGCTGCACGAGCGCATCTGGCCGGCCGAGAAAAAGCACGTGTCCAAGGCTTTCGTGCGCGACGGCAGCCTGCTCGCCGCCGCCGAAATGCTGGCGGGCGGCGTCACGACCGTCAACGACATGTACTTCTTCCCGCGCGCCGCCGGCGAGGCTTTCCTCCAGGCCGGCCTGCGCGCCGTGCTCGGCATGATCGTGCTCGAATTCCCGTCGAACTACGCCGTGGACGCCGACGACTACCTGGCCAAGGGCCTCGCCCTGCGCGACGAACTGAAGGGCGAGCCGCTCCTGTCCTTCGCCTTCGCCCCGCATGCGCCCTACACCGTCGCCGACGCCACCTTCGGCCGCATCGGCACGCTAGCCGAACAGCTCGGCCTCCCCATCCACACCCACGTCCACGAAACCACCGGCGAAATCGCCGACAGCCTCAAGCAACACGGCGTGCGCCCGCTGGAACGGCTGGCGCGGCTGGGTCTGCTCGGCCCCAACTTCATCGGCGTGCATGCCGTGCATCTGAACGAAGCCGAAATCGACGCGCTCGCCACCCACGGCTGCCACGTCGCGCACTGCCCGTCGTCCAATCTCAAGCTCGCCTCGGGCATCGCGCCGGTGGCCGCCCTGACGCAGGCCGGCGTCAACCTCGGCTTCGGCAGCGACGGCGCGGCCAGCAACAACCGCCTCGACGTCTTCGCCGAAATGCGGCTGGCCGCGCTGCTGGCCAAGGGCGCCAGCGGCGACGCCGCGGCCCTGCCCGCCGCCGCCGCGCTGCGCGCCGCCACGCTGGATGCCGCCCGCGCGCTCAATCTCGACGATCGCATCGGCAGCATCGCGCCGGGCAAGCGCGCCGACCTCGTCGCCGTGGACCTCTCCGGCCCCGCCTGCCAGCCGGTGTTCGATCCGGTGTCGCATCTGGTCTATGCCGCCGGCCGCGAGCACGTCACCCACGTGTGGGTGGACGGCCGGCCGAAACTCGACAACCGCCGTCTGGTCGACTTGGACACCGACGACCTCGCCGCCCGCGCCGCGTACTGGCGCGACAAGCTGAAAGGATGACGCCATGAGCAACGTAGACGCCGCCGAAATCGCCAAATTCTCCGAACTCGCCCACCGCTGGTGGGACCCGAACTCCGAATTCCGGCCGCTGCACGAGATCAACCCGCTGCGCCTCAAATGGATCGACCGGCAGGCGCCGCTCGCCGGCCAGAAGGTGCTCGACGTCGGCTGCGGCGGCGGCATCCTGGCCGAGGCGATGGCCGGACTGGGCGCAGAAGTCACCGGCATCGACCTCTCGGAAAAGGCGCTCAAGGTCGCTCGGCTCCACCTTCACGAGTCCGGCCGCAGCGTGGACTACCGGCTCGCCTCGGCCGAGGACTTCGCCGCGCAGCACGCCGGCGCGTTCGACGTCGTCACCTGCATGGAGATGCTCGAACACGTGCCCGACCCCGCCTCGGTCGTCGCCGCCTGCGCGAAACTGGTCAAGCCCGGCGGTTGGGTATTCTTTTCCACCCTCAACCGCAACGCCAAAAGCTATCTCTTCGCCATCGTCGGCGCGGAATACATCCTCAAGCTGCTGCCGCGCGGCACGCACGACTACGCCAAGTTCATCCAGCCCGCCGAACTCGCCCGCATGGCCCGCGAAGCCGACCTCGACACGCAGCAGCTCATCGGCATGACCTACAACCCGCTGACGAAGATCTACAGGCTGGAAGCCGACACCGACGTGAACTACCTGCTGGCGACCCGCCGGGACGCCGCCTGAGATGGCGGCGCTCGCCGGCATCCGCGCCGTCCTGTTCGACCTCGACGGTACCCTGATCGACACCGCGCCCGATCTCGGCCACGCGCTCAACCTGCAGCGCGGCCGCCACGGCCTCGCGCCGCTGGCCGACGCCGTGATCCGCCCGCAGGCCTCGCACGGCGCGCGCGGCCTCTTGGGCCTAGGCTTCGGCATCGAGCCGGACGATGCGAAGTTTCCCGCCATGCGCGAGGAATTGCTCGAACTCTACGCCGCCAACCTGTGCCGGCTTTCCCGGCCCTTTCCCGGCATCCTCGACCTGCTCGACGCGCTGGAGGCGCGCGGCCTGGCATGGGGCGTCGTCACCAACAAGCCCGCCCGCTTCACCGAACCGCTGCTGTCCCTGCTCGATCTGGCCGAGCGCGCCGCCTGCATCGTCTCCGGCGACACCTGCCCGCAGCCCAAGCCGCACCCCGCGCCCATGCTCGCCGCCGCCGAGCTGTGCGGCGCCGCGCCCGCCGCCTGCCTCTACCTCGGCGACGCCGAACGCGACATCCAGGCCGCCCGCGCCGCCGGCATGCCGGCCCTGGTCGCCGCCTGGGGCTACCTCGACACCGACGACCAGCCCCACGTCTGGGGCGCGCACGCCGAAATCCGCCACCCGACCGACGCACTCGCCTACCTGGACTGAAGACATGGACTACGCCACGCTCAAAATCCTGCACCTGACCACGGTCGCGATCACGCTCGCGCTTTTCGTGCTGCGCGGCGCCTGGATGGCCGTGGGTTCGCCCCGCCTGGGGGCCCGCTGGGCGCGCATCCTGCCCCATCTGAACGACACCGTGCTGCTCGCCAGCGGCATCGCGCTCGCCTGGACGCTCGGCCTGTCGCCGCTGGAACACGGCTGGCTCGCCGCCAAACTTGTCGCGCTCGTCGCCTACATCGTGCTCGGCACGATCGCGCTCAAGCGCGGCAAGACGCGCGGCCAGCGCATCGCCGCCGGCATCGCCGCCCTGCTGGTGTTCGGCTACATGCTCGCCGTCGCACGCACGCACAGCCCCCTGCTCTGGCTCGGCTGACATCGCACGCGGGAACTTCCTCCCCGTTCGCACCTCCATGCGGTACACTGATTGCGCTTTTCATGGGGCCGACATGGCTTCGACGTGGGTCGCAAAGCAGATGCAGGGCATACCGAGGGTCAGAGCACCTCGTAAATCCAACTGAAAACGTTATAGTCGCCAACGACGAAAACTACGCCCTGGCCGCTTAAGGTCCAGGACTCACACCAGTCTGTTCATGGGCTGGGCCGGGTCAAACCGGCAGTGAGTTAATTCACATGAAATCGCGTCTGTCCGGGTCGCTTGGGCAGATGCCAAATCCAAGGCGACTCGGCAAGATCCAGCCTGTTCGGCGGGCGTGATGGAGCCTAAAGCTTAAAAACACCGGACTAAGTATGTAGAACTGCCTGTAGAGGGCTTGCGGACGGGGGTTCGATCCCCCCCGGCTCCACCAACACAAGGCCAACCGGAAACGGTTGGCCTTTTCTTTTTGCCTTGTCCGGCCTTTTCTCGCGCCCGATCCGAGCAGTGCAGCCGGCGGCTAGAGCTTCGGCGCGGCGCCCGAATTCAGGCGCGCCTTGCGCGCCTGGACTTCCAGGTCGGCAAGCTGTTTCGCGGCGGCCCGCATGGCGGGAATGGCGTAACCGGGATCGGTCATCGTGAACTTTATCTCCCTGACGAAGGCATCGCCGGGACGCGTGACGAGATTGACCACCAGCGCCGCGCTGCAATTCGACGCATCGGCCGGTGCCAGCTTGCGCCGCTGCCAGAGGCCGTACTGGCTGAATCCGCTGGGCGCATTGTCCACCGGCGGGGCCTGTCGGGCGTCCATCGACGTCGGGGCCGTGTCGCCGCACGCCGTCTTGCCGGGTTCGAGCCATCGCGAGAAGTTGCCGCTGCCCATATTCGCCTCCAGCACGGTTGCGGGTTTGCCGTATTTCTGGGTCACCGACGCCATCGCACGCGCCATCGGCAGCGGATCGTCGTACATCACCAGTGTGCGGATGACGCGGATGACGCGTTGTTCCATCGGCGGCGCGGAGAACATGACCTCCAGCGTTTCGGATTTGTTGGTGGGCCCCTGGCTGGCATTGATGACCGAGAGAAAACCCGGCAACGGCTTCTGCTGGACGCCGTCGCTGTACACGAACTGCCGCGTGTAATCCGTGATCTGCGCTTTCGGCGCGTGCGCCGCTATCGCGGCACGCGCCTGCGCCGGATTCATGCCGAGGCGGATGCCCACGATATCCCAGTCGGGCGCGGCGAGCGCGGGCGCAGCGCCGGCAAGCAGCGTCAATGCGGCGATGGAAACCGAGCAGCGATGAATCGGGCTTGTACGCATGGAGTGCCTCCGGGGGTGAATGAATTCTTTGCGCCAGGGCTTATCTTTAAGTAGCACAGGGAAACAGTCGTCCCCCAAACAAGGGAGAAACCTGGTCCTGCATGCGGAGTTACGCTGGCCCCATCTAGAATTCGATGCATGTCATCGCAGAAACACGGGAATCACGACCATGCCATCATCCGAACGCCATGAATCCCGTCTTTCGGGATTGATTACGCATTTCTACGATGCGGCGATAGACGACGCCCTGTGGCCGGGAACGGCCATGCGCATCGCGGAGGCCTTCGGTTCGTCCAGCGCGGTACTGAAGCTGCATGGCGAAGGCGGGTGGGTGGACCTGCTGGAATGCACCGACAATCTGATCGTCTCCGGGCGGGAGCAGGCATGGGCCGATGAGTGGCACCGCAGGGATCTCTGGGTGGAGCGTTCCGTCGCGCACGGCATGTCGCGCGTGCTGACCGACGAGGACCTGGTGACGCGCGAGGAACAGGCGCGCAGCGGCTTCTACCGGGAATGGCTGCGCCGTCTCGACATCCATCACATGCTGGGCGCGGTGTTTCCGGCGGCGGACGGCGCGACCGGCGTGCTGGGCATCCATCGTCCGCGCGACGCCGGGGCCTATACCCGTTCGGAACGGCGGCAGGCCGCTCTAGTCCTGCCCCATCTGCAGCGCGCGCTGCGGCTTGGGCAACGCCTGGCTGCGGCCTCCCAGACGCACGCAGCGGCGCAGCAGGCCCTCGACCGCCTCGATACCGGCGTACTCGTGGTGGACGGCGCCTGCCGCATCCTCCATGCAAACGCGATGGCGGAGACGCTGCTGCGCGAGAACACGGAATTCGGCATGGCAGGCCGGCGCCTGTTGCTCCGTCAGCCCGCGCTGCGCGACAGCTTGCTGTCGCTGGTGCGCGACGCCGCGGACACCGCATCCGGCCGGGTGGCCGGCCCCGGCGCGGCGCTTGCCGTTGCACGTCCTCACCGGTTGCCATTGGCGCTTGAAGTCGCGCCCCTGCGTCCCTCGATGTTCCATTCGGGCGAGCAGCGACCTTGCGCGCTGATTTTCATTCGCGACCCCGAAGCGCCGATTGCCGCGGCACGCTTGCGCGAGCTTTTCGGTCTGACGCGCACCGAAGGCGCCGTCGCCGCGGCGCTCGGGCAGGGCGCCTCGCTCGAAGCCATTGCGGCGCGGATGGGGATCGGTCTTGCCACGGTTCGATCCCATCTCAAACGCATTCTGGCCAAGACAGGCACGCACCGGCAGGCGGAGGCCGCGGCATTGCTGGCCCGCAGCATCGCGACCGCGCCCGATCGCTGACGCGGGCCTCGCGCCGATCGTCCGCCAGCGCCTTGCGTATCCTCCAGACGTTCTTTTTTGGTCTTGCCCGCTCTTTTCTCGCGCCCGATTCAGTCGGCTTTCCGGTGCAGGGGGGCCGCGCCTGCCGGGTCGGCGGCCCTCAGATGCGGGGCGAGGCGACCCGTTCGGACGATGCCGGGCCGCCACGGGATCGGCCGGGTTCATTGCAACCGCACATTCGCTCAGCCGTCCGAAAACGTGACGACGAACGCGGATCCCTCCGCAGGTGCGCTGCTTACCCGGACGGCCCAACCGAAACGCGCGCAAATGCGGCCCACGATATGCAGCCCGATACCCAGGCCAGCGGGTTTGCGGTGTCCGCGATAGTGGCGTTCAAAGATGTGCGGCATGTCGTTCCGGTCGATGCCCGCGCCGGTATCGGAAACGCTGAGCCGCGTCGCATCGCCCGCCACGCGGATGACGCCCCGCTCGGTGTGCGAGACGGCGTTTCTCAGCAGGTTCGCAATGACGATGCGCAGGGCTTCGCGATTGGCCTTCAGCGCGGCCCCCGGCGCAATGGCCACCTCGAAATCGAGGCCCTTGTCCGCCATCTCGTCCTGCAGGCACGCGGCCGCGTCGTTCACGCATGCTCCAGATCCACCCTCTCCCGCTCCGCCAACTCGTCGCCGCGCGCGAGAAACAGCAAAGCCTCGATATGCTCGGTCATGTGGGTGACGGCCTGGGCGATGAAGCGAATCCGCTCGCGCGCGCCCGCCGAAAGCGCCGGCTCCCGCGCAAGCAGGCCGCAGCTCGTGCGGATGGCGGTCAGCGGCGTTCTCAGCTCGTGGCTCGTGTCGGCGGTGAATTCCTGCTCGCGCTGCACCATCTCGATCATGCGCAGTCGATACGCGTCCAGCGCCTCGGCCAGGGCGGCCACTTCGATGTCCTGCCCGTCCTGCTGCAATCGCGCCTGCGGCGCGTCGGGCGGAAGCCCGCCGACGCGCTGCGCAAGCTGGGTGAGCTGGCGGGTCAGGCGGTTCGCCGCCCAGTAGCCCAGGATCAGCGCGAGTATCGCCATCGCCGGCACGGAAAACCCGATCAGACGGCGAAACGCCTCCTCGCGCGCCTCGTAAGGGCCGATGTCGTAGATGACGATGAAGCGCGTGTCCCCGACCTGACGCACCGCAACGTCCCGGTCCCCTCTTCCCGCGCCGATGTCGATCTCGTAGCGGCCCGGGGCGAGCGTGCGCGCATACGCCGGGACGCGCGTCGCGTCGGCGGGCGTGCGCACGGCGTAGTACTGGACGTTCGGCGCCGGCGTCGGAGCATGGTCCGGATTGGCCTGCCGATGCCGGATGAAGAAATTGAGCTCTTCGGTCAGAAGCTGGTCGACCAGCGCGGCCTCCATTCTTTCCGAGGCTTCGTAGAGCGTCACACCCAACAGCAGAACGATCGAAATGCAGATCGCGGCGATGACCGCCGCGATCCGGTTTCGCAGGCTCGCCGCCTTCATTCCGTCGTCACCAGGCGGAACCCGAGACCGTGCACCGTTTCGATCGGATCGCGGTTTCCCGCGCGGACGAGCGCGCGTCTCAGCACGTGCACGTGGTTGCGCAGCCGGTCGCTGGTCTCCTGCTCGTCCCCCCACAGTTCGATTTCGAGATCGCGCCGGCTGAACACCCGGCCGGGCTCGCTCATCAGCATTTCGAGCAGGCGCATGCACTTGGGCGGCAGCTTCACCTCGACGCCGGCGAACTGCACGCGCTTGCGGCCGGAATCGTAGAAGAGATCGCCCACGCGGAGGATGCGGTTCGCCACCCTGCCGGTGCGCCGCCTGTGCAGGGCGTTCAGCCGGGCCTCGACTTCCTCCAGATCGAACGGCTTGACGAGATAGTCGTCCGCGCCGTACTGAAAGCCGACGAGCTTGTCGTTCAGGGTGTCGCGGGCGCTCAGAATCAGGATCGGTACGTCTGCGCGCGCTTCCTTCCGGAGCTTCCGGCACAGGGTCATACCGTCCATCCTCGGCAGGTTGATATCCAGCAGGACGACGTCGAACGGCTGGCTGGCCGCCAGTTGAAAGCCCTGCACGCCATCCCGCGCCGCTTCGACCTCATGGCCGCACGCTTCCAGATAATCGGAAAGATTGGTGACGATGGCCAGATTGTCTTCTATGACGAGGATGCGCATTCGAGCACGTCGGTATTCGTTCGCGTCAGCAGCAAACGGTGCATTGTCCCAGCAACGGCGCCGGCGGGCGAGCGGCTCGCGCCGCCCGCCCCGCGCTCAGAACGACGCCTGCAGGCCCACGCGGAACGCCCGCGGCGATCCCGGCGTGATGTTGGTGTTGCTGTGGGCGTACTGGTAGTACTTCTCGTCGAACAGGTTCTCCACGTTGAGCTGCGCCTGCAGGTTCTTGGTGACCCTGAAGAACAGCGCGGCGTCGACCCGGGTGTAGGCCGGCAGCGTCACGTTCGCGTTGGGCGTCAGGAGCAGTTCGGTGGATGCGAGCGATTTCGCCCGATGAATCAGGCCGATGCCCGCGCCGAAGGACGGCGTGAAATCGTACCGGTTCCACAGCGAGAAGGTATGGCGCGGCACTTGGCCGATCTTCGCGCCGGCGCGCAGGGTCGCGCTGGTATCCCCCACGAGCTGCGCATCCGTATAGGCGTACCCACCCACCGCCGTCCACGCGGACGTGAGGTTGCCGGCGAGACTCAGCTCCAGACCTTCCGACCGCTGCCCGTCGCTCAGGATGCTGCGCGTCGGGTCCGCCGGATCGAGGACGGAGGCGTTGGTGCGGTCGAGCCGGTAGAGCGCGGCGGTCGCCACGGTGTTGCGCGCAACGTCCCATTTCGCGCCGACCTCGTAGCTCTCGAACTTCTCCGGCTTCAAAGCGGCGTTGTCCAGGTTCAGCGAGGCCAGTTGTTCGCCCGAGCGCGGCTGATAGGCCACGCTGTAGTTGGCGTACAGCGACAGCGGCGCCACCGGGCGGTAGATCAGGCCGACGCGCGGCGAGACGAGCCCGTCGTCGGAGGTGACGACCGCCCCGTTCCGGTTGTTCCGGAAATCGACCTCGAAATTGTCGTAGCGCAGCCCGGCGATGAGCTGCCACTGCGGGCTCAGCGTCAACTGGTCCTGCACGTAGAACGCGCGCGTCGTGGCTTTGCCGCTGTTGTCGGCGTCGTTAGGCGCTTGCCCGTACGTGATCGGATCGAGTGTCACCGGATTGCTCAGGGGAACCGTCACGCTGGTTCCGCCGCCCGGGAAGAAGCCGGTCTGGCGGAAGTTGTTGGTGTCCTGCCGCCCCAGTTCGGCGCCGAGAAGCAGCTTGTGCTGGATGCCGCCGGTGTCGAACGAGAAGATGACGTCGGTCTGGTTGAAAAGGTTTTCCCGGTCCGTCGCGTTGTTGTACGCGGAAATCGAGACCTGGGTCCCCGCAGCATTGACGGCGCCGGGAAACACGTTCTGGTAGAACTTGTCCTGGTCAGCCCAGCGCGTGCGGTTGCGCAGCAGCACGCCGTTGTCGAAGGTGTGCTCGAACAGGGCCGTGACGGCGTTCAGCTCCGTGCCGGTCGGGCTGCCTTCGGCGTTGCCGAAGAAGGTCGAGCGCGCGGTCTGCACCGGCCGCCCCTGGTATGAACTGATGCCGCGATCGGCGATGCGGTCGTCCTTGAAGTATTCGTAGCCGAGCGTGAGCAGGGTCTTTGGGCCGATCCGCCACGCGAGCGTCGGGTTGATGCCCGACCGTTCGAGCCATACGCCGTTCCGGTAGCTCTCGGAATCTTCGTACAGCCCGCTCACACGGAACGAAACGTCCGAATTGATCGGCTGGTTGACGTCGAAGGTCGCGCGCCGGTTGCTGTTCGAGCCCAGCGTCAGTTCGGCGCCATAGGCCGGCGTCCACTTGGGCGTCTTCGTGACCCGGTTGATGAGGCCGCCGCTCGCGCCGCGGCCGAAGATCATCGCATTGGGGCCGCGGAACACCTCGACGCGTTCGATGTTGTACAGGTCGCGGTAGTACTGGACGTCGTCGCGGACGCCGTCGACGAAGAAGTCCGCGGTGGTCGAAAACCCGCGGAAGATCGGCGTTTCGCGGTTGCCCTCGCCCTGCGCGAAACCCACGCCGGGGACGTAGCGCAAGGCCTCGCCGAGACTCTGGGCGGCCTGGTCCCGCACCTGTTCCTTGGGGATGACCGTGATGGACTGCGGAATGTCGCGCAGCTCCGTATCGGTCTTGGTCGCCGTGGTCGTTTCCTTGACCACGTAGCCCTGATCGGGCTCCCCCGTCACCTCGACCGTCGGCAGCGTCGTCTGCGCGAAGGCGGCAGGCGCAGCGCCTATGCCCCAGGCCATGCACGCCAGCGCAACCGCCCGCGCCGGCAAACGCCTGCGATACACGGCATCGCACAGCTTCATATCGATCATCGTCAACACCCTATTTCTCCCAAAAGTTAAAACAGACGAAACCATGGCTGGCTGGCGACAACGGCTGGCTTGCCGACGAAAATAGGAATCGTTCCTAGTTTCAATCTCGACAAGCCTAGCCAAGCGGCTGTGAGGTTTTTGTGAGTCCGCTTTCCCGCACGCGAAGCGGGCCGGCCGGCTCCGCAAGGCGGTTTCGCATTCACCGGACACATGCCAAACTGACGGGCGTTTTTCCTCCGCTTCCGCCGTCATGACCGAACTCGCCGCCTGGCTGCCGTCCGAACTCGCCGCGCTGCCGCGCTACCTCGCGGCGCTGGCGATCGGCCTCTTGATGGGGCTGGAACGCGAGCGCAATCCGACCGCCAAGGCGGGCCTGCGCACGTTCGCGCTGACGGCGCTGTTCGGCGTGCTGGCGGCGCATCTGGGCGCGGCGCTGGGCACGGCCTGGATGATCCCGGCGGGGCTGCTGCTGACGGGCGCGATGATGATCGCCGCCTACCTGCGCGACCCGGCCGAAGGCGGCGATCCCGGCACGACGACGGTGGCGGCGCTGATGCTGTGCTACGGGCTGGGCGCGCTGGTCTGGCAGGACGAGGTTCAGCTCGCCGTGATGCTGGGCATCGCGGCGACGATGCTGCTCTACTTCAAGCCGGAGCTGCGCGGCATGAGCGAGCGGCTGTCCCGCCGCGACCTGCTGTCGGTGCTCCAGTTCGCGGTGCTCTCTCTCATCATCCTGCCGCTGGTGCCGAACCGCGATTACGGCCCCTACGGCGCGCTCAACCCCTACCAGATCTGGTGGATGGTCGTGCTGATCGCGGGCGTCGGGCTGGCCGGCTACGCCGCGCTGCGGCTGGTGGGCCAGCGGCGCGGCGCGGTGATCCTGGGCCTGCTCGGCGGACTGGTGTCGTCCACCGCCACCACGCTGGCGTTCAGCCGGCACGTGCGCGCCTCGCCGGCCATGCTGCCGGTGGCGGTGATCGTGATCGTGCTGGCCAATCTGATGGTGCTGGTGCGGCTGGGCGTGCTGGTGGCGGTGCTGGCCCCGGCGGTGCTGGCGCAGCTTGCGCCGGTGCTCGCGGGCGGTCTCATCGCCGGCGCGCTGGGCGCCGTCTACGGCGTGCGCAAGCTGAAGCCCGCGGGCGACCTGCCCGACCTGGCGATGGGCAACCCCACCGAGCTGCGCACCGCGCTGGGGTTCGGCCTGATGTACGCCGTGGTGCTGCTGGCGGCGGCCTGGCTGTCGGACTGGCTGGGCACGCAGGGGCTTTACGCCGTGGCGCTGGTCTCGGGGCTCACCGACGTGGACGCGATCACGCTGTCCAGCCTGCGCCTGTTCAATCTGGACACGCTGCCGGCCGCCGCCGTGGTGGACGTGGTCGTCCTCGCCACGCTGGCCAACCTGGGCTTCAAGTCCGCGCTCGCGCTGACCGTGGGCGGCGCCCATATGGCGCGCCACGCGGCCGCGGGCATGGGCGCCGTGGGGCTGGGGCTGATCGCCGCGTGGGCTATAATGCGCGGCTTTTCCGCCTGACCGAATCCCGCATGGAAGCCGAAAGCCTCAATCAGATCGAATCGAAGATCGCCGACCTGGGCGAACGTTCCGGCCAGCTCAGGGGGTTTCTTTGACTACGCTCACAAGAAAGACCGCCTGGAGGAAGTGAGCCGCCTCGCCGAGGCGCCGGACTTCTGGAACGACCCCGAAAAAGCCCAGGCGCTGGGCCGCGAACGCAAGTCGCTGGAAGACGTGGTGCTGGTGCTCGACCGCGTCGCCGCCGGCCTGGCCGACGCGAAGGATCTGTTCGACATGGCCAGGAGCGAAAACGACGACGACACGCTCGTCGCCGTGCGCGACGACCTGGGCGGCATCGAGACTGACATCGCGGCGCTCGAATTCCGCCGCATGTTCTCCAACCCCGCCGACCCCAACAACTGCTTCCTCGACATCCAGGCCGGCGCCGGCGGCACCGAGGCCTGCGACTGGGCGGCGATGCTGCTGCGCCAATACCTGAAATACGCCGAACGCAAGGGCTTCAAGGCCGAGCTGTTGGAAGAGACCGAGGGCGACGTCGCCGGCATCCGCTCCGCCTCGATCAAGATCGAGGGCGACTACGCCTACGGCTATCTGCGCACCGAAACCGGCGTGCACCGCCTCGTGCGCAAATCGCCGTTCGACTCGTCGGGCGGCCGCCACACCAGCTTCGCCAGCGTGTTCGTCTACCCCGAGATCGACGATTCCTTCGAGATCGACGTCAACCCCGCCGACCTGCGGATCGACACCTACCGCGCCTCCGGCGCCGGCGGCCAGCACATCAACAAGACCGACTCGGCGGTGCGGATCACGCACATTCCCTCCGGCATCGTCGTGCAGTGCCAGAACGACCGCTCGCAGCACCGCAACAAGGCCGAGGCGATGGCGATGCTGAAATCGCGCCTGTACGAGGCCGAGATGCGCAAACGCCAGGCCGAGCAGGACCAGCTCGAAGCGGGCAAGTCCGACGTCGGCTGGGGCCACCAGATCCGCAGCTACGTGCTCGACAACTCGCGCATCAAGGACCTGCGTACCAACGTCGAAATCTCCGCGACGCAGAAGGTGCTCGACGGCGACCTGGACGCGTTCATCGAGGCGAGCCTGAAACAGGGCGTTTAGTTCGGGCTACTCGCCCGCCACCACCCCCAGCACCGCCGCGCCGTAGGCTTCCAGCTTCTTCGCCCCCAGCCCGGAGATTTCGCCCAGTTCATCCAGCGTCGCCGGGCGCCGCGCGGCGATCTCGCGCAGCGTGGCGTCGTGCAGGATGACGTAGGCGGGCACGCCCTTTTCGCGCGCGGTCGCGCTGCGCCAAGCGCGCAGAGCGGCGAACAGCGGATCGTCGTCCGACGCCGCCTCTCCCCGCGCTTTGGCGCGCTTCGCGCGGACGCGCGGTTCGAGTTCGCGCAGCCACACGCTCGCTTCGCCGCGCAGCACGGGCCGCGCCGCCTCGTCGAGCTTGAGCGCGCCGTAGGCGGCATGGTCGACCTTGAGCAGGCCGCGCACGACGAGCTGCCGCAGCACGGCGCGCCAGCGCTTGTCGTCGAGTTCGACGCCGATGCCGAACACCGACAGCCCGGCGTGGCCGAAGCGTTGCACCTTGTCGGTATCGCGGCCGAGCAGCACGTCGATCACGTGGCCCGCGCCGAAGCGCTGGCCCGTGCGGTAGACGGCGGACAGCGCTTTTTTCGCCGCCTCGCTCGCGTCCCACAGCGCCGGCGGATTGAGGCACACGTCGCAGTTGCCGCAGGGCGGGCTGGCTTCGCCGAAGTAGCTGAGCAGCGCAACGCGGCGGCAGCTCGACGCCTCGGCCAGCCCCACCAGCGCGTCGAGCTTGGCGTGGGCGATGCGCTTGTGCGCGTCCTCGGCCTCGCTCTCGTCGATGAAGCGGCGCTGCGCGACGACGTCCTGCAGACCCCAGGCCATCCAGGCTTCGGCGGGCGCGCCGTCACGGCCGGCGCGCCCGGTTTCCTGATAGTAGCCCTCGATCGAACGCGGCAGGTCGAGGTGGGCGACGAAGCGCACGTCGGGCTTGTCGATGCCCATGCCGAAGGCGAGCGTGGCGACCATGACGACGCCGTCCTCGCGCAGGAAGCGCTCCTGATGGCGGCGGCGCGTCTCGTTGTCCATGCCGCCGTGGTAGGGCAGCGCCGCGTAGCCGGCCTGCGCCAGCGCCTCGGCGGTGTCCTCGACCTTCTTGCGCGTGCCGCAGTAGACGATGCCCGCCTCGCCCGGATGCTCGCGCAGGAAATCGACGAGCTGGCGGCGCGGATCGGCCTTCTCCGCGATGCGGTAGCGGATGTTGGGTCGGTCGAAGCTGGAGACAAAGACGCGCGCGCCGCCCAGATCGAGCCGTTCGAGAATCTCCGCGCGCGTGGCGGCGTCCGCCGTGGCGGTCAACGCGATACGCGGCACGGCGGGAAAGCGTTCGTGCAGGGCCGACAGGCCGAGGTATTCCGGGCGGAAGTCGTGCCCCCACTGCGACACGCAATGCGCTTCGTCGATGGCGAAGAGACTCGCCCGCGCGCCTTCCAGCAATTCCAGGAAGCGCGGCGTAAGCAAACGTTCCGGCGCGACGTAGAGCAGCTTCAGCGCGCCGCTGGCGAATTCGCGCTCGACCCGCGCCGCCGCCGCGCCGTCGAGGCTGGAATTGAGGAAGGCCGCCGCGACGCCCAGCTCCCGCAGCGCCGCGACCTGATCCTGCATCAGCGCGATCAGCGGCGACACCACCACCGCGCAGCCTTCGCGCAACAGCGCCGGAATCTGGTAGCACAGCGACTTGCCGCCGCCGGTCGGCATCAGCACCAGCGCGTCGCCGCCGGCAACCAGGGTGTCAATGATGGCCGCCTGCTCGCCGCGAAACGCGGGGTAGCCGAAAACGCGGTTCAGCAGGCTCAAAGGGGTGTCGGACATGAACAAAAAATGGCTGGCGGGCAATGTGTCACATTGACTATAATTGTGTCACGTTTTGCTCCGATGGAGAGCTCGAATGAAAACCCTGACCATCCGCGAAGCCCGCGAAGGCCTGTCGCACCCCGACCAGATGTTCGCCGACGCCGACGAAGTGCTGGTGGTGAAGCACGGCGAGCCGGTGGCGCGGATTCTGCCGGTGGAGCCGCGCAAGAAGGCATTCCGCTCGCTGGCGGCGTTTCGCGCGACGATGCCGTTTCAGGATGTGCCCAGCGAAGTCCTGATTCGCGAAGACCGCGACGAGCGCGGCTGATGCAGGTTTACCTCGACACCAGCGCGCTCGTGAAGCGCTACCTGCCCGAGCGCAACAGCGAGGCGTTCGAAGCCTACTTCTCCGAACTGGCCCCTGTCCATATCAGCCGTCTCACGCTGGTTGAATTGCGTTCGACCTTTGCACGCAAGCGTCGTCAGGCGCGCCTGAGTCCAGAGCAGGAAACGGCCGCGATGAACGAAGTGCGCATCGATATCCAGAATGGCCTACTCACCGTTGCGCCTTCGGCCGACGCCGACTTCATCGAGGCCTTCCGCCTGATGGACGAATTGACCGCGCTGCCCTTGCGCACGCTCGATGCGCTGCATCTGGCGACCGCATCCGGGCTCGGCTCAGGCGTCATCGCGACCGCCGACGACGTGATGCGGCGCGCCGCCCGACAACTCCAACTCGAAGTCGCTTACTTCGGCGATTGACTCACCTGACCATGAATACCGAAAATACCGCCCCTGCCCTTGACGAGAACCAGATCATCGCCGAGCGCCGCGCCAAGCTCGCCGCGATCCGCGAAGCCGGCGTCGCCTTTCCCAACGATTTCGAGCGCCGCGACTACGCGGGCGATCTCGCCGCCGCGCACGGCGACAAGGACAAGCCGGCACTCGAAGCCGAGGCCGTGCAGGCGCAGCTCGCCGGCCGCATGGTGCTGAAGCGGGTAATGGGCAAGGCCAGCTTCGCGACCTTGCAGGACATGAGCGGGCGCATCCAGGTCTACGTCTCCAACGACGCGACCGGGCTCGATGCGCACGAAGCCTTCAAGCACTGGGATCTGGGCGACATCCTCGGCGTATCCGGCACGCTGTTCAAGACCAACAAGGGCGAACTGACGATCCAGGCGAAGTCGATCCGCCTGCTCGCCAAGGCGCTGCGGCCGCTGCCGGAGAAATTCCACGGACTTTCCGACCAGGAGCAGAAATACCGCCAGCGCTACCTCGACCTCATCACCAGCGACGCGGCGCGCGAGACCTTCGCGCGCCGCTCGAAGATCATCCAGGCGATCCGAGAATTCATGACCGGCCACGGCTTCCTCGAAGTCGAAACGCCGATGATGCATCCCATCCCCGGGGGCGCCGCGGCCAAGCCCTTCGTCACCCACCACAACGCGCTCGACATGGAACTCTTCCTGCGCATCGCGCCCGAGCTCTACCTCAAGCGGCTCGTGGTCGGCGGCTTCGAGAAGGTGTTCGAGATCAACCGCAACTTCCGCAACGAGGGCCTCTCCACCCGCCACAACCCCGAGTTCACGATGATGGAGTTCTACGAGGCCTACCGCGACTACCGCTACCTCATGGACTACACCGAGGCGCTGATCCGCCACGCCGCCGTCGCCGCCACCGGCTCGACGACGGTCGGCTACCAGGGCCAGACCATCGACCTCGGCCAGCCCTTCGACCGCCTCACCATCGTCGGGGCGATCCGCAAATACCACCCGCAGTACGCCGTGGAACAGCTCAACGACCGCGACTGGCTCGTCGCGCAGTTCGCCGCGATGAAGGTGAAATACCGTCCGCACGACGGCCTGGGCGGATTGCAGCTCACCTTCTTCGAGGAGACCACCGAGGCGCTGCTGGTCCAGCCCACCTTCATCGTCGACTACCCGGCCGAGGTGTCGCCGCTGGCCCGCCGTTCGGACGCGCAGCCCGACATCACCGAACGCTTCGAGCTGTTCATCACCGGACGCGAGATGGCCAACGGCTTCTCCGAGCTGAACGACCCCGAGGATCAGGCCGAGCGCTTCATGGAGCAGGTGCGGGCCAAGGAAGCCGGCGACGAGGAGGCCATGCACTTCGACGCCGACTACATTCGCGCGCTGGAGCACGGTCTGCCGCCCACCGGCGGCTGCGGCATCGGCATCGACCGGCTGGTCATGCTGCTGACCGACTCGCCCTCGATCCGCGACGTGATCCTGTTCCCGCAGATGCGGCGCGAAGCCTGAGGCGGCCGCGGGATCGAGGTCGGCGCGCGCCGCCTGAAAGCCCTGGCATCCGGCGCGTCTATCGCTTTCCGCTTCCAGTAAAATCGCCCTCGACAACGAACGCGCACTTTCCCAATCCCCACCATTGCGAGTCATCATGGCCGACGCCTTTTCCACGCTTGATTCCTTTTCCACCGCCGGCGGCAGCCGGCAGTTCGCCTCGCTGAAGAAGCTCGAAGCCGCGCTCGGCCAGTCGCTGGCCCGCCTGCCGGTGTCGATCCGCATCGTGCTCGAATCCGTGCTGCGCAACTGCGACGGCGTGAAAGTCACGCCCGAGCACGTGAAGCAGCTCGCCGCCTGGAAACCCAACGCTCCGCGCACGGAGGAAATCCCCTTCACCGTGGCGCGCGTGATCCTGCAGGACTTCACCGGCGTGCCGCTCCTGGCCGACCTCGCGGCGATGCGTTCCGCCGCGCAGCGCCAGGGCCGCGACCCGAAGAAGATCGAACCGCTGGTGCCGGTGGACATGGTGGTCGACCACTCCATCCAGGTCGACAAGTTCGGCAGCGCGGACGCGCTCGATCTCAACATGAAGATCGAGTTCGAGCGCAACCGCGAGCGCTACCAGTTCCTGAAATGGGGCATGCAGGCCTTCGACACGTTCAAGGTGGTGCCGCCCGGCGTCGGCATCGTGCACCAGGTCAACATGGAATACCTGGCGCGCGGCGTGATGGAAAAGGACGGCGTGGCCTACCCCGACACCCTGGTCGGCACCGACAGCCACACCACCATGATCAACGGCCTGGGCGTGGTCGCCTGGGGCGTGGGCGGCATCGAGGCCGAAGCCGCGATGCTCGGCCAGCCGGTGTACTTCCTCACGCCCGACGTGGTCGGCGTGAATCTGACGGGCAGCATCCGTCCCGGCATCACCGCGACCGACGTGGTGCTGACGATCACCGAGATGCTGCGCAAAGCCAAGGTCGTCGGCAAGTTCGTCGAGTTCTTCGGCGAGGGCGCCGCCGCGCTGCCGGTGACCGACCGCGCGACCATCGCCAACATGGCGCCCGAATACGGCGCGACGATGGGCTTCTTCCCGGTCGACGAGGCGACCTGCCGGTACTACGCCTCCACCGGCCGCAGCGCCGCGCAGGTCGATCTGATCCGCGCCTACTACCAGGCGCAGGGGCTGTTCGGCATTCCCAAGGCCGGCATGATCGACTACTCGCAGGTTCTGGAACTCGATTTGTCAACGGTTGAACCGAGCGTCGCCGGCCCCAAACGCCCACAGGACCGCATTGCGCTGGCCGCGCTCAAGCCCGCTTTCGAATCGCTGCTCGCCAAGCCCAAAGAAGACGGCGGCTACGGCAAGCCCGACGCAACCGGCGGCGGCGGTCTCAAACACGGCGACGTGGTCATCGCCGCGATCACCTCGTGCACCAACACCTCCAACCCCGGCGTGATGCTGGCCGCCGGCCTGCTGGCGAAAAAGGCCGTCGAGCTGGGCCTGAAGACGCCCGGCCACGTCAAGACCAGCATGGGCCCCGGCTCGCGCGCGGTGACCGAATACCTCAAGGCCGCCGGCCTGCTTGGCTACCTCGAACAGCTCGGCTTCGGCGTCGTCGGCTACGGCTGCACGACCTGCATCGGCAACTCCGGCCCGCTGCCCGAGGCGATCGAAAAAGACATCCTCGACCATGACCTCGTCGCCTGCTCGGTATTGTCCGGCAACCGCAACTTCGAAGCGCGCGTGCACCAGAACGTCAAGGCCAACTTCCTCATGTCGCCGCCGCTGGTCGTCGCCTTCGCGCTCGCCGGCAAGGTCGGCATCGACATGGCGAACGAACCCCTCGGCCAAGGCACGAACGGTCCTGTCTATCTCAAGGATCTCTGGCCGAGCGCCGCCGAGGTCGCCGCCGTGCTGCCGTATTCCAGCGATGCGGCCGCCTACAAAAGCTACGCCGACGTCGGCGCCGACAACCCGCTGTGGGACGCCGTGCCCGCGCCCGCCGGCGCGGTCTACCAGTGGGACGCGAAATCGACCTACATCCAGGAGCCGCCCTTCTTCGGCGGCGTCCAGGCCGGCGGCGGCGCCATCCGCGGCGCGCGCCCGCTCGCGATCTTCGGCGATTCGGTGACCACCGATCACATCAGCCCCGCCGGCGGCATCAAGCCGACCTCGCCGGCCGGCCTCTATCTCACCGAACACGGCGTGCAGAAGACCGACTTCAACAGCTACGGCGCGCGCCGCGGCAACCACGAGGTCATGATGCGCGGCACCTTCGCCAACGTGCGCATCAAGAACCTGATGATCCCCGGTTCCGAAGGCGGCATCACGTTGAAGGGCGACACCCAGATGCCGATCTACGACGCCGCGATGGCCTGGCAGGCGGACGGCAAACCGCTGATGATCTTCGCCGGCGAGGAATACGGCACCGGCTCGTCGCGCGACTGGGCCGCCAAGGGCACCAACCTGCTGGGCGTGAAGGCGGTCGTGGCCAAGAGCTTCGAGCGCATCCACCGCGCCAACCTCGCCGGCATGGGCGTGCTGCCCTGCCAGTTCAAGGACGGCACCGACGCCGCCACGCTCGGGCTCGACGGCAGCGAGACCTTCGATCTCGAAGGCATCGAGAACGGCATCGTCCCGCAGCAGGACGTGACGCTGGTCGTCCACCGCGCCAGCGGCAAATCGGAACGCGTGCCGCTCAAGCTGCGCATCGACACGCCGATCGAGGTCGCGTACTACGACAAGGGCGGCATCCTGCCCTTCGTGCTGGAGCAGTTGCTGGACTGACGCGCGGCGGGCCGCGCGTCCGCCGTCCCTTGATCCGGCAACGCGACAAAATCATCGCCATCTGCTAAATACCGTGTGTGGCGCGCGCCACACGCAGGCGGGTTCGCGCCCACCAGATAAAACAAAAATACCTTTAACTCTTGAATATGCCGTACCGTTCTATTAGCATTTACTTAAATACTCATCGTCACACCCCATCAACCAGGAGCCCAGAATGAAAAAACAGACCGTCCGCATCCTTCTCTCCGCGCTCGCGCTGAGCGCCCTCGCCGCCTGCAGCGGCAACAAGGGGCTGAGCTACCAGGCCAATATCAAACCCCTGCTCGACGCCAAATGCGTGAGCTGCCACGTCCCCGGCGGCGCCGGCTACGAGCAGTCTGGCCTGCGCCTCGACAGCTACGACGCCATGATGAAAGGCACCAAGTTCGGCGCCGTCGTGGTGCCGGGCTCCAGCGTGAGCAGCACGCTGTACCGTCTGGTGTCCGGGCAGGCCGACCCGTCGATCCGCATGCCGCACGGCCAGGCCGCGCTGCCGGACGCCGACGTCGCGATGGTCGCGGCCTGGATCGACCAGGGCGCCAAATACTGACAAGTTTTCCCGGGAGGAGCCCCTGCCATGAGCAATCGCCAGTTCTACCATTTCAGCGCCCTGCCGATGTCGATGCGCATGGTCTACACCATGACGCTGCTGGTCCTCGGCACCGGCTACCTGTTCGCCATGCTGCAGGTGTTCTTCAGCCATGCGGGCCTCGACGGCAAACCCGACAGCATCTCCGCCGAGGACATCCGCATCGCCTATCACGGCAGCGAAAACGACACCCGGCTGGAAACCGCGCTGAAGGGGCCGATGGCCGGCATGCTCCCGCCCGAGGAACGCGCGGTGATCTTCGTCTGGGTGAAGGACGGCGCGTCCCAGGAAAGCTACGCGCAAAAGGTCAAGCCCATCGTGGAAAGCCGCTGCATCGCGTGCCACGACGGCAGCAATCCGCATCTGCCCGTGCTGTCGAGCTACGAGGAGGTCACCAAGCTGACCGCGCGCGACGAAGGCGCGACGATTCCGACGCTGGTGCGCGTCTCGCACATCCACCTGTTCGGCATCACCTTCATCTTCTTCATCGTCAGCAGCATCTTCGCGCACGCCTACATGAAGCCGCTGTGGCTCAAATGCGCGATCATCATGCTGCCCTTCCTGACCATCCTGACCGACATCTTCTCCTGGTACCTGACCAAGATGTATCCGGCGTTCGCGTGGTTCATCATCGGCAGCGGGGCGCTGATGGGCCTGTCGTTCGCCGTCCAGTGGATCGTGTCGATGTGGCAGATGTGGTTCTACACCCTGCCGGAGGAAATCCAGGAGTGCGGCGGCGCGCTGCCCGTGCTCGGCCGCAACACCCGCGACATCTGATCCGCCCGCGCCTCAGGCCAGCTTGCGGTAGAGGGTGCGCTCGCTGATGCCGAGCCGGCGCGCCAGCGACTTGCGGTCGCCGCCGTGACGCGTCAGCGCCCATTGCAGGTAGCGCCGCTCGGCGACGTCGAGCGGCACCACGTCCTTCGTCTCCATGCCCGGCGCGCCGCCGGGCGCGGCCTGCCCGCCGCCGGCCAGCGCCGGCGGTAGATGCGCCGGCAGCAGCGTGTCGCCGTCCGCCATCAGCATCGCCCGTTCGAGGATGTTGCGCAGTTCGCGGATGTTGCCCGGAAAATCGTAGGCCACCAGCCGCGCCCGCGTCGTCTCGGCCAGGCCGTAGGCGCGCTCCGGCGCCAGCCGGGCCAGCAGGGTGTCCGCCAGCAGGCCGATATCCTCGCGGCGCGCGCGTAAGGCCGGCAGGTCGATCGGAAACACGCTCAGACGGTAGTAGAGGTCGCGGCGGAATTCGCCGCGTTCCGCCATGTCCACGAGATCGCGGTGCGTCGCGGCGATCAGGCGGAAATCGGCGCGCAGGGTCTCCACGCCGCCCACCCGCCGGAAGGTGCCGGTTTCGAGCAGGCGCAGCAGCTTGACCTGCAGGTTGAGCGGAATGTCGCCCACCTCGTCGAGGAACAGGGTGCCGCCGGACGCCGCTTCCACCAGGCCGATCTTGCGCTGGTTCGCGCCGGTGAAGGCCCCTTTCTCGTAGCCGAACAGCTCGCTCTCGAACAGCGTCCCGGTCAGACCGGAACACTCGACCACCACGAAAGGCCCGTGCTCGCGCGCACTCTGCTGGTGGATCGCCTGCGCGACCAGTTCCTTGCCGGTGCCGGATTCGCCCAGCAGCAGCGCGGTCGTATTGGACGGCGCGACGCGGCGGACCAGTTCGAGCATGCGGTTGAACGCGGGCGATTTGCCGACCAGCCCCGCCGCGGCCGGCAGGCTGCTCGCCTCGCGCACCGTCGTCATGCGCTCGACGAAGTATTCGATGCCGCCGGACGCGCCGGCGATCGGCGTCAACTCCACATCGACGTGCGCCTCGCCGCGCGGCGTGTGATGCAGATGCAGCACGCGGCTCGGCTCGCCCGTGGCCCGGCTGGCGGCGAGCGGGCAGGATTCGCCGCATTCGTCGCAGGGCCGGTCGTAGCCGTGCGAAACGGCGTAGCAGAACTGGCCGACCACGTCGCGCCCGCCGGCGTAGATGCGGCGATAGGCCGCGTTGGCGGACAGGATCCGGTAGTCGGCGCCCATTACGATCTGGGCGTCCGGATGGGTTTCGAGGAAACAGATCAGCTCGTTGGTCGGCGACATGGGTGATTGACATTTTCGTCATACGACGGGTGTCCGATTTTGTCATATTTGACATGCCCCGTGCGGCCTTTCCCTTGGGCCGCATTGGTATATAATTGATCCATATAGCGTTTCCGATTGCCCCCGTGCGCCGCGACCTGGCACACGGCTTGCGAATGTAAGGACATGCTAATGAAATTCACCCTGCCCGATTTTCTGCGCAGCCGGCTCGGCCGGGAAATCGCGATCGCCCTCGTGATCAAGCTCGCCGTGATCGCGGCGATCTTTTACGCCTTCTTCGACGGCCGCTCGGCGCCCACCGACCCCGACGCCGTCGCGGCGCGCCTGGCCCATCCGTATTCCGCCACGCCGCAATAACGAATCAAGGAGTCCCCATGCTGACCGAAGAACTCGTCGACCTTTCGCGGCTGCAATTCGCGGTCACCGCGCTGTACCACTTCCTGTTCGTGCCGCTGACGCTCGGCCTGGCGTTCATCCTGGTGATCATGGAGCTGACCTACGTGATCACCGACCGGCCGGTCTACAAGGACATGGTGCGGTTCTGGGGCAAGCTCTTCGGCATCAACTTTGCGCTCGGCGTGACCACCGGCATCACGATGGAATTCCAGTTCGGCACGAACTGGGCCTACTACTCGCATTACGTGGGCGACATCTTCGGCGCGCCGCTGGCGATCGAGGGGCTGATGGCCTTCTTCCTCGAATCGACCTTCATCGGGCTCTTTTTCTTCGGCTGGGACCGCCTCAACAAATGGCAGCACTTCATGGTGACGGTGCTGATGGCGGTGGGCTCCAACCTCTCGGCGCTGTGGATCCTGATCGCCAACGGCTGGATGCAGAACCCGGTCGGCGCGGAATTCTCCTACCTCACCATGCGCATGGAGATGACGGACTTCTGGTCCATCGTCTTCAACCCGGTCGCGCAGGCCAAGTTCGTGCACACGGTGTCGGCCGGCTACGTCACCGCCGCGCTGTTCGTGCTGGGCATTTCGAGCTGGTATCTGCTGAAGGGCCGCGACCTCGAATTCGCGCGCCGTTCGTTCCGTATCGCCGCCGGCTTCGGCTTCGCCTCCGCGCTGTCGGTGATCGTGCTCGGCGACGAATCCGGCTACACGGTCGGCGAATCGCAGCAGACCAAGATGGCGGCGATCGAGGCGATGTGGGAGACCGAGCCGGCGCCCGCCTCGTTCACGCTGTTCGCGCTGCCGAACGAAGCGGCCCGGCGCAACGACTACGAATTGAAGATTCCCTACGTGCTCGGCCTCATCGGCACGCGGACGCTCACCGAAACCATGCCGGGCATCAGGGAGATCAAGGAACGCAACCGCGAGCGCATCCTGTCGGGCCTCGAGGCCGTCACCGCGCTGGAGAGGCTGCGCAAGAACCGCGACGACCCGGAAGCGCTCGCGACCTTCGGCCGGCGCAAGGCCGACCTCGGCTTCGGCCTGCTGCTGAAGAAATACACGGTCGACGTCGCGCAGGCCACGCCGGAGATGATCCGGCAGGCGGTCGACGACACCGTTCCCCGCGTCGCGCCGCTGTTCTGGAGTTTCCGCATCATGGTCGGCCTGGGCTTTCTCTTCCTGGCGCTGTTCTCGCTGGCCTTGTTCCATTCGGTGAAAGGCACCTTCATCGAGCAAAAATGGCTGCTGCGCTGGGCGCTGTGGTTCATCCCCATGCCGTGGATCGCGGCCGAGCTCGGCTGGATCGTCGCCGAATACGGCCGCCAGCCGTGGACGATCTACGGCGTGCTGCCGACCCATCTCTCGGTGTCCAACCTCACCCCCGCGAACATCTACGGTTCGCTCGCGGGCTTCATCGGCTTCTACACCCTGCTGCTCGTCGTCGAGCTGTACCTGATGACGAAGTACGCGCGCCAGGGGCCGTCCAGCCTGGGCACCGGCAAATACCACGGCGAAGCGGTCGGCGGCGCGCTGCCCACGGGCGCATCGACGCAGAAAATCTAAGGAGCCGACATGGACTACGAAACCCTCAAACTGATCTGGTGGTTGCTGGTCGGCGTGCTGCTGGTCGGCTTCGCCGTCATGGACGGACACGACATGGGCATGGGCATCCTGCTCCCCTTCGTCGGCCGGAACGATCTCGAACGCCGCGCCCTCATCAACACGGTCGCCCCGCACTGGGACGGCAACCAGGTCTGGTTCATCACCGCCGGCGGCGCGATCTTCGCCGCCTGGCCGCTGGTCTACGCCACCGCCTTCTCCGGCTTCTACTGGGCGATGATGGCCGTGCTGTGGGCGCTGTTCTTCCGCCCGGTCGGCTTCGACTACCGCTCCAAGATCAAGCACCCGGCGTGGCGCTCGACCTGGGACTGGGGCCTGTTCATCGGCGGCGCCGTGCCGCCGGTGATCTTCGGCGTCGCCTTCGGCAACCTGCTGCTGGGCGTGCCCTTCCACTTCGACGACTATCTGATGTCCACCTACACCGGCAGCTTCTGGGCCCTGCTCAATCCCTTCGCGCTGCTGGCCGGCGTGGTGAGCCTGGGCATGATCACGACGCAGGGCGCGAACTACCTGATGATGCGCACCGAGGGCGATCTCTACCGCCGCGTGCGCGCCGCCAGCCTGATCTTCGCCGCGTTGACGATCGCGGTCTTCGCGCTGGCGGGCCTGTGGATCGCCACCGGCATCGACGGCTACGTGATCACCAGCGCGGTCGATCCGAACGCGCCGCCCGACCCGCTCGCCAAGACGGTCGCGGTGTCGGCCGGCGCCTGGATGCACAACTACGCGGTCTACGCCTGGGCGAAATGGGTGCCGATCGCCGCCTTCGCCGCGCTCGCCGCAAGCATCCTGTTCTCGCGCCTGCACCGGGCCGGCGCGGCGTTCTGGTCGTCGTCGCTGGCATGCGCGGGCATCATCGGCACGGCCGGCGTGTCGCTGTTCCCCTTCATCATGCCCTCGTCGTCGGACCCGCGCTCCAGCCTGACCGTCTACGACGCGGTGTCCTCGCATCTCACGCTCGGCCTGATGCTCGGCGCCACGGCAATCTTCATGCCGCTGATCGTCCTGTACACCTCATGGGCCTACAAGGTCATGTGGGGCAAGGTGACCACCGAGTACATCGCCGCCCACGACAAATCCGTCTACTGAAAGGAATCGCCATGTGGTATTTCGCCTGGATGCTCGGCGTCACGATGGCCGTGCTGCTCGCCTCGATCAACGCCATGATGTGCGACGCGCGCGAATGCGCGCCGGACGAGACGCGCGAAGACGGCACGCCCCGCTGAGCCCCCGCCGAACGCCGCCGGCGTTCGGCCCTTTTCTCTTTCTGCTGGAGTTTCCATGACCGTACCGCACATCGCCGTACTCGGATGCGGTTTCGCCGCGCTCACCGCCGTGCGCGAACTGCGCCGCCGCGCGCCCGACGCGCGCATCACCCTGGTCGCGCCCAGAGCCGTCCTGACCTATTACCCCAGCCTGATCTGGGTGCCGGCCGGCCTGCGCCGGGCCGGCGATCTCGATATCGACGTCTCCGGCTTTCTCGCCCGCCAGCGCGTCGAGTTCCGCGCCGGCCGCGTTGCCGGCCTGCGCGACGGCGGCCGCGCCGTGGTGCTGGAAGACGGCGGCACGCTGGCCAACGACGCCCTGCTGATCGCCAGCGGCGGCCGCTTCCTCAAGGGCCTGCCGGGCATCGAACACGCGCTGACCGTGTGCGAAGGCCCGGCCGCCGCCGACGCCATCCGTACGCGTCTGAACGCCTTGCAGGGCGGCACGATCGCCTTCGGATTCGGCGCCAACCCCAAAGAACAGGGCGCGATGCGCGGCGGCCCGATGTTCGAGCTGCTGTTCGGCATCGATACCCTGCTGCGCCGCCAGGGCCGCCGCGACCGCTTCCGGCTGGTGTTCTTCAACGCGGCGCAGACGCCCGGCAAACGCCTCGGCGACAAGGCCGTGGCCGGCCTGCTGCGCGAAATGCGGAAGCGCGGCATCGACACCCGTCTCGGGCACAAACCCATTGCGTTCGAGGCCGACCGGGTGCGGACCGAAGGCGGCGACATTCCCGCCGACCTCATCCTCTTCATGCCCGGCATGACCGGCCCCGCCTGGGCAGACGACGCCGGCCTGCCGCTCTCGGAAGGCGGCTTCTTCCTGGCCGACGCGCATTGCCGGGTGATCGGCTCCGACAAGGTGTACGTGGCCGGTGACGCCGGCAGCTACCCCGGTCCCGACTGGCTGCCGAAGCAGGCGCACATCGCCGACCTCCAGGCCCGGGCCGCCGCGGAGAATCTGCTGCGCGCACTCGAAGGCCAGCCCGCCGCCGCGCGCTTCAAGGCGGAGCTGATCTGCATCGTCGACACGCTCGACCGCGGCATTCTGGTCTACCGCGACGAGAAGCGCGCGCGCATCCTGCCCCCGTGCAGGCTGCTCCACTGGGCCAAGCGTTTCTTCGAGTGGCGCTACCTGCGTCCCTACCGCAAGGCGAAACCGGCATGACCGCGGGCTGGGCGCGCGGCCTCTCGCTGGTCGCGGCCGTCGTCCTGATGCTGCTCGTCACCCTGATGCCGCGCGCGCTCACCGCGGAAGACGGCAGCCCGGTCGGCCACGGCATCCTCACGCTCGTCATGTGGGGCCTGTCCGCCGGTTTCGTGCACGGCGTCGGCTTCGTGCCGCGAAACGCGGCGCTCCGCCTCGCGCTCGGGCCCCTGGCCGCCTGGCCGCTGATGGCGCTGGGGCTTTTCTTCTTCGTACGGCATTTTTCGTAAGGCACCCTCATGCAAGATGAACGTCGAATCCCGTCCACGCCCTACGCGCGCATCGGCGGCGACGCCGGCATCCGCAGGCTGGTCGATCGTTTCTACCAATTGATGGACGAACTGCCCGAAGCCTACGCCGCGCGCAAGCTCCATCCGGCCGATCTCGCCGAATCGGGCGACAAGCTGTTCGATTTCCTTTCCGGCTGGTTGGGCGGCCCGCAGCGCTTCGTCGAGAAGCACGGCCATCCGATGCTGCGCCGCCGCCACCTGCCCTACGCCATCGGCCCCCGGGAGCGCGACGAATGGCTGCTGTGCATGCGGACGGCGCTGGCGGAAACGGTCGCGGACGCCGAGCTGCGCAACGCCCTGTATGCGCAGTTCGCCCAGTTGGGCGAGCACATGCGCAACCGCGGCGAGAACGCGCGCGACTGCGCGCACGAGCACGGCTGACATGAAGATCGAAATCGCCCTGGCCGCGTTCTTCGGCCGCATGGCCGCGGCATGCGTGTTGGGCTGGGCCGCGCACGCCGCGGACGCGGCCGGGGGAAAAACCTCCACCGCCGACCACGCCAAGTTCGCCCAGTTGCAGAAGCCGTTCAAGAACGGCCACGAGGTGACCGAGGCCTGCCTGTCCTGCCACACCGAAGCGGCCGGACAGGTCATGACGACCAAGCACTGGACCTGGGATTTCAAGCAGGCGCATACCGGCCAGCGGCTGGGCAAGAAGAACGTGCTCAATCCCTTCTGCATCGGCACCCGCTCCAACGAAGCCTTCTGCACCACCTGCCACGTCGGCTACGGCTGGAAGGACGATACATTCGACTTCAAAGCCGAGCGCAACGTCGACTGCCTCGTCTGCCACGACAGCACGGGCAAGTACAAGAAGATTCCGGGACAGGCCGGGCACCCGGCCTACACGCGCATGGAATTCCCAGCGAAATCCGGCAAGTTCATCGAACCGGCGGACCTGAACGCCATCGCCGCGCATGTCGGCAAGACGCGGCGCCAGAACTGCGGCGCCTGCCACTACGAAGGCGGCGGCGGCGACGGCGTCAAGCACGGCGATCTCGACAGCTCGCTCAACCGGCCCGACCGCGCGCTGGACGTGCACATGGACAAGGACGGGCTCGATTTCACCTGCGCCGCCTGCCATCAGGCGGACGGCCACCAGGTGGCGGGCAGCCGCTACGCGCCCACCGCCGCCGATCCGCACGGTCCCATCATGCGCGGCGGGCGCGGCGAACGGAATCCCGCGACCTGCCAGGCCTGCCACGGCGACAAGCCCCACCCGCAGCGCTTTTCCAAGCTCAACGACCACACCCGCAGCGTGGCGTGCCAGACCTGCCACATTCCGCGCTTCGCGCGCGGCGGCGTGCCCACCAAGCTGAGCTGGAACTACGCCACCGCCGGCAGGCTGGACGCCGCCGGCAAGCCGATCCAAACGCTCGACGCGCACGGCCACGTGATCTACGACAGCCGCAAGGGCGACTTCGTCCTCGGCGAGAACGTGACGCCCGAATACCGCTGGTTCGACGGCACGGTGACCTACACGCTGCAATCCGACCGCATCGATCCCGCGCGCACCGTTGCGATCAACACCTTCCACGGCAGGCCCGGCGCGCCCGACGCGCGCATCTGGCCGGTCAAGGTCTTCCACGGCAACCAGCCCTACGACACGGCGCACCGCACCCTGCTGCTGCCGCACACCGCGATTCCGGACGACACCGCCTACTGGTACAACTTCGACTGGGAAAAGGCCCTGCGCGCCGGCGCCGCGGCCAGCGGCAAACCGTTCAGCGGGCAATGGGGTTTCGTGCAGACCGAAATGACCTGGCCGATCACCCATATGGTCGCGCCCAAGGAACAGGCGCTGAACTGCGCCGAATGCCACAGCCGCCAGGGCAGGCTGCGGAACATCGCCGGCGTCTACATCCCCGGCCGCGACCGCAGCGCGTGGCTGGACACGGCCGGCTATTCGCTGGCCGGCCTCGCCTGCCTCGGCGTGCTGGGGCACGGCGCGCTGCGCATCGTCTCCAGCCGCAGGCGCAAGACGCACTGACATGGCCGAACGCATCTACCTCTTCAAGCGCTTCGAGCGTTTCTGGCACTGGTCGCAGGCCGCACTCGTCATCGTCATGATGCTCACCGGCTTCGAGGTGCACGGCAGCTACGGCCTCTTCGGCTTCGGCCAAGCCGTATCCATCCATACCTTCGCCGCCTGGCTGCTGGTGGGCCTGTGGGTCTTCGCGATCTTCTGGCACTTCACCACCGGCGAGTGGCGGCAGTACGTCCCCAGCCTCGACCGGATCGGCGCGGTGATCCTGCACTACGGCTACGGCATCTTTCTCGGACGCCCGCATCCCTACAAGGTCGTGCCCGAGCGCAAACACAACCCGCTGCAGCGGCTGGCCTACCTGGGACTCAAGCTGGCGATCAACCCGCTCATCTGGGCGAGCGGCCTCGCCTACCTGTTCTACGCCGACTGGCGCGATCTCGCGCCGGCCTGGCTCGGCCTGGAACAGGTGGCGCTCGCCCACACGCTGGGCGCGTTCATGATGCTGATTTTCTTCATCGTCCACGTCTATCTCACCACCACCGGCCGCACGCCGCTCGCCCACATCAGGGCGATGATCACCGGCTGGGAAGACACGCACTGATTCGTTCCGCGCCCGATCGATCACGGGCCGCCCGGCTCAGCCGAACTGGAAGATCTGCGCGAACAGGGCGCCGACCTTGTCCGGCGGCAGCGGACGCGCGACCAGATAGCCCTGGATCTCGTCGCAGCCGTTCTGCTTCAGGAAGGCGACCTGCTCCGGCGTCTCGACGCCTTCCGCGACCACGCGCATGTGCAGGGCGTGGGCGAGGCGGATGATGGCGTGGGCGATCTCCGCGTCGTCGTTGTCGAACAGCACGTCGTCGATCAGGCTCTTGTCGATCTTCAGCGCGTCGATCGGCATGCGCTTGAGCTGCCCCAGGTTGGAATGGCCGGTGCCGAAATCGTCGATGTAGACGTGCAGCCCGCGCTCGCGCAGGGCGTTCAACATGTCGAAGGTCCGCGCCGGATTCTCCATCGCGGCGCTCTCGGTCACCTCGACCTGCAGCGCGGCCGGCTCCATGCCCGTCTCCCGCAGCACGGCGTCGATGTCGTCGATGAGCCGGGCGTCGACGAACTGACGCGGCGACAGGTTGATCGCGACCGGCGGCGGCGCGAGGCCTTCCGCCCGCCAGGCCACCCATTGCTCGCACGCGGCGCGCACCACCCAGCGGCCGATCGGCAGGATGAGCCCGGTCTCCTCCGCCACCGGAATGAACTGCTCCGGCCCGACGATGCTGCCGCTGCGGGTCAGCCAGCGCACCAAGGCCTCCAGCCCGACCACGCGGCCGCTCGCGAGATCGACCTTGGGCTGGTAGACCAGCGCCAGTTCCTCGCGCTCGAGCGCCTGCCGCAGGCCGTTTTCCAGCAGCAGATGCTGCTGCGCCGCGGTGTTGAGTTCCTCGCTGTAGTACTCGCAGCCGGTGCGCCGCTGCTTGGCCTGATACATCGCCAGATCGGCCTGGCGCAGCAGCGTGTTCGCGTCGACGCCGTCGTTGGGGTACATGCTGATGCCGATGCTGGCGCCGATGGCGTAGCGGCGCTGGCCGATCTTGAACGACTCGGCCAGCGCCTGGATGAGCTTGTGCGCGACGCGCCCGGCGGCGTGCGCGGCCGGTTGATGCGTCAGCACCACGGCGAATTCGTCGCCCCCCAGACGCGCGACGAAATCGTCGGCACGCAACTGCTCGTCGAGCCGGTTGGCGACGATGCGCAGCACCTGGTCGCCGACCTCGTGCCCCTGGGAATCGTTGATGTGCTTGAAGCGGTCGAGGTCGATGAACAGCAGCGAGACCTGCGTCTTCTCGCGCTGCGCGCGCGCCAGCGCATGGCTCAGGAAATCCTGGAAGTAGGCGCGGTTCGGCAGGCCGGTGAGCGGATCGTGGTTGGCCAGCATATCGAGCCGCATCTCCGAATACCGCCGCTCCGCCAGCGCCGAGGCGACGAAGAGCCCGCCCAGCGCCATCATCGCCAGGCTCATCTGCAGCGCGAACACGTCCTGCGGCGGCGTGGACGGGCTGAGTCCGCCGGCCGACACCAGCGCCATGCCCTGCACGATCGGCGCCGCGAGGAAGATCGCCAGGCCGGCGCCCGTCACCGAGAAGCGCAGGGCCGCCCACAGCACGCCCGGCAGCAGCACGAACAGCACGATCTCGGCGGAGCGGATCGGGTTGGCGTATTCCATCATCACCCGCGCCAGCAGCAGCATGCCCAGCACCAGCACCAGGCCTTCGATGCGCGCGCTGCGGGTGCGCGGCAGCAGATCCCAGCGCGACGCTGTCATCAGGATCGGCGCCACCAGATAGACGCCCAGCAGATCGGCCATCCAGCCCACCCACAGGGCCTGCGGCGCCTGCGGGCCGCCGAGCAGGCCGACCGCATGCAGGCTCAGCACGCCGAGCGCGGCCGTGACCGCGCTGCCCAGCGGCGCGATCACCAGGGCGAATTTCGCGACGCTCGCCACGTAGTCGAGCGCGAGGCTGAACGGCGTCAGGCGGTGCGCCAGATAGCCCATGAGCCCGGCGCCGGCGGTAGCCGCGCAGGCCAGCATGAACGCGAGATCGGGCGGCACGACGCGCGCGTAGCCGACGAAGGCACCGAGCAGCACGCCCAGCACGCCGGGCAGGCCGAAGCGCATGCTCGACATCGCCGCCACGCCCGACGCGAGGCCGACCGCGACGATGAGCCCGGCGACGTACGGGACGAACCAGAGGCTGAGCGTCAGCGCGAGCGCGTAGGCCAGCGCCGTCAGCACCACGATCAGCGCGGCGCGCTGCGTGGGCGTCAGGGCGGGCAACGCCGCTGGCAAGGCGTCAGCCCGGGCCTACTGCGCCGGATCGAGCTGGGCGCGCACGGATTCCAGTGCGTCCTTGAGGGTTTCCTCGGGCAGGCCGTTCAACTGCTCGGCCAGCATCTCGGCGGCGTCGATCGTATCGACCTCGTCCGGCAGGCTGTCGGTGTCGAGATTGGCCACGAACACCGCGGCCGCGCCGGTCACCTGCAGCAGCATGCGGCGTTCGCCCATCAGCATCTCGATCTCTTCGCGCAACAGCCGGATTTCATCTTCTTTCATGGCATGCAGGCTCATCTTGTCTCCATCGTAAGCGTTCAGCCGAACAGGGTCAGCACGCCCGTGTAACCATACAGGCGATCGTGGGATATTTCACCGTTCGCAAAGAATCCCACCAGCGGAAAATCGCCCAGCGTGTCGCGGATCAGCCGCAGTTCGCGGTGCGGCGCACCGAACATGTGCCGGCCGCGCCCCAGGCAGGAATAGTAGACGCCGCCGCGGATCGGCCCGTCCATCTGCGTCCGCAGCGCGTCGAGCATGCGCAGCAGGTCGGCCTCGGCGCTCTGCTGGTCGCGCTTGCAGAACAGCAGCTCGTCGCCCGGCTGCACGGTGTCGCCGATCGCGACCAGGCGGTTTTCCGGGTCCACACCGAGGATGTTGCGCACGAGGTAGTCGCCGGTGTCCGAGCCGCGCACCGGCAGGCCGACGAAGATGTAGCCGGCGGCGCGCCGCAGGTCGCGCGCCAGCACCTCGCCGATCTCTTCCTTCATCACGTCGAGCGCGGGCCGGTGGTCGAGGTTGCCGACGATATTCTTGTTGGCCGTGGTGATGCGGTGACGCGGCCCCAGCGGCGAAATCCCCTGGGTGAGCCGCGTCGCCAGCCGGATACGATCGGACAGCAGCACGCCCGACAGACCGCCGCTCACCACGTCCCCGCAAATCTGCGCGGTCTCGCCGCGCGCGCTCGCCAGGCCGCCCACGACGAAGCCGCTCGACACCTTGCGGCTCAGGGTTTCGATCAGCTCCTGGATGCGCGGATTCGCCGGATCGCCGTGCGCGACCGCGAAGTAGGCGTCGGTGCCGACCGCCGCCAGGTCCTCGGGCGTCCGCATCGGCGGCAGCATCGTGAAATCGCCGTCCGGAAACTCGGCCAGCATCACCGCCAGCGCGGGCTCTTCGAGATATTCGGTCCCCGTCGCGCACACGCCGACGCCGACGCTGCCGGTCCAGTGCGGAACGCCCGTCGACGCCTTGAAAAAAGCCACGATCGCGTCGAGCGCCTCGCCCGAATAGGCGTCGGACACGTACAGGAAGCCCAGCGTCGCGGTCGCCGGAATCGTGCCCAGTTGGCGCAGGCAATCCTGCGCCGCGACCGTCCAGTCGGGATGCGCTGCATGGGCGAACCGGAACGGCCGCGACACGGCGTCGCCCGTCAGTACCCCGTCCTGCCGCTGTGCGGCAGGACGCCTTCGCCGAAGAAATTCCACAACAGGTGCGCCACGATCTCGGGCGCGATCACGGTGTGCTGGTTGTGGTTGGCCTGCAGCGCCGCGCGCAGCTTCTTGCGCAGCTCGGGGTCGCCGGTCAGATCGAAGATGATGTCGACCTTGGCGCCCAGGGAGACGACCTCCATCGCGTCCTTGAACACGGGCACCTGGCTGTGGATGAAACCCATCGCCACGGGCGATTCGAGATTGCGGTGCGCAACGGCGACGATCTCCACGTTGACGCCTTCCTCTTGAATCTTGGCAAGAAAATGCTCGGCGAATTTTTCCCCGACCTCGCCCAGTCCGAGCAAGGCCACCTTGACGGCATGATTCATTATCGGCTCCTCAAATCCTGATTATTGGTTGGTTGATGCGCGCGAACGCGCCTGTCAAGCATACACCCGGCGAAAGGCTGGGGATATCATTTCCGGCACCGCCATCCCTTCCCGCCCCGGTCCATGACCCGCCAAGACCCGCTTTATCCGTCCATCGAGCCCTACGCCAGCGGCATGCTGGACGTCGACGCGCGCCATCGCCTCTACTGGGAGACCTCGGGCAACCCCGACGGCATCCCGGTGCTCTTCGTCCACGGCGGGCCGGGCTCCGGCACCTCGCCGGCGCAGCGCCGTTTCTTCGACCCGGCGCGCTACCGCATCGTGCTGTTCGACCAGCGCGGCAGCGGACGCTCGACGCCGCACGGCACGCTGACCGACAACACCACGCCGCATCTGATCGCCGACATGGAGGCGCTACGGCGCATGCTCGACGTGCAGCGCTGGCTGGTGTTCGGCGGCTCGTGGGGCTCGACCCTCTCGCTCGCCTACGCGCAGGCGCATCCGGAACGCTGCCTGGGGCTCGTGCTGCGCGGCGTCTTCCTGTGCCGCAAGCGCGAGATCGACTGGTTCCTGTACGGCATCCGCGCCTTCTTTCCCGAAGCCCAGCGGCGGCTGGCCGATTTCATTCCCGAGGACGAGCGCGGCGATCTGCTCGCCGCCTACCACCGCCGCCTGATCGACCCCGACCCGGCCGTGCACCAACCCGCCGCCCACGAATGGGCCACCTTCGAGGCCGCCTGCTCCACCCTGCTGCCGAATCCCGACCTGGTCGCCGCCTTCGGCAGCGAGCGCACCGCGCTGTCGCTGGCGCGCATCGAGGCGCACTACTTCGTCAACGACATCTTCCTGCCCGAAAACAGCCTGCTCGACAACGTCGATCGCGTGCGCGAACTGCCGGCCGTCATCGTGCAGGGCCGCTACGACGCGGTCTGCCCCATCGTCACCGCCGACGAACTCGCCCGCGCCTGGCCCGAAGCGCGCTACGCGGTCGTGCCGGACGCCGGCCACTCGGCCTTCGAACCCGGCCTCGCGCGCGAACTCGTCGCCGCCTGCGACCGCTTCGCCGCAACCGGGGGGTTCGCGTCATGAGCCTGTCGCCCTGGGTGTTCGACGCCAGCGCCGAGAATTTCAACCGGCTGGTCCTGGAAAACTCGCACAAGGGCCCCGTGCTGGTCCATTTCTGGACCCCCAAGGCCGGCCCGTGCTTCATGCTGATGCCGCGTCTGGTCAAGCTCGCCACCGAATACGGCGGCAAATTCCTGCTGGTGATGCTGAACGCCGACGAACTGCCGGCGCTCGCGCGCCGTTTCGCGGTGAACTCGGTCCCCACGGTCAAATTCTTCTGGCGCGGCGACGTCGCGCACACCATCCACGGCGCCGACCCGGACAGCGCATTCAGGGCCGTTCTCGACCGCTTCATCGCCGGCGACGCCAACCGCGCGCACGCGCAGGGCGTGTCCGCGTGGCAGGCCGGCCACGTCGAACAGGCGCGCATGCTGCTCGCCAACGCGGCGATGGCCGAGCCGGAGAATCTGGCGATCCCGCGCGATCTCGCCAAGCTCCTGTGGTCGCAGGGCGAAGGCGCGCAGGCGCTCGCGCTGCTGGACAGCCTGCCGCCGGAGGCGCGCGCCGTGCCGGAGATCGCGCCGCTCCACGCCCATCTCGCGCTCGCCGAGACCGCGCGCGCCGCGCCGCCGCCGGACGTGCTGGAAGCGCAACTGGCAGCCCGACCCGACGACCCCGCGCTGCGTTTCCAGCGCGCCGCCGTTCTGCTCGCGCGGGACGATTACGAAGGCTCGATGACGGACCTGCTCGCGCTCGCGCGCGATCACCGCGACTACCGGCACGACATCGGCCGCACCGGCCTGCTCGCGCTGTTCGAGCTGCTCGGCAACGCCCATTCGCTCACACAGCGCTTTCGCCGCGCGCTGTCCGAATCCCTGCATTGAAAGCGCCCTCGATGCCGGACGCGCCCGCATCGTCCGCCGCGCCCTTCGCCCATCCCGCCTTCGATCCGTATCGCACGCTGATCGACGCGCTCGGACTGACGCGCGGCCTGCCGGCGCTGGCCGCGCTGAACGCGGCGGCCGAAGCGCGCGACGCGCGGCTCGACGACGGCCGGCCGCTGCGCTTCGCCGCGCCGGAAGGCCGCCTGTCCGCGCGCGATTACGAGACCGGCATCCGGGGCACGGGCACGGTCCCCACGCGCTCGGACACCTGGCACGACGTATTGAACGCGCTGGTCTGGCTGCGGTTTCCGCGCTTCAAGTCGGCGCTCAACGCGGCGCACTGCGCGGCGCTCGCCGGCGAAACCGGCGCGACGCGCGGCCCCCGGCGCGACGCGCTCACGGTGCTGGACGAATCCGGCGTATGGGTACTCGGCGGCGATGCAGGCCGCTTCGACCTGCTGGTCGCGCACGCGTGGACGGCCCTGTTCTGGACGCGCCGGCGCGAAGTCGAAACCGCGATGCGCTTCGTCGTGGTCGGCCACGCCCTGCTGGAAAAGGCGCTCGCGCCGTTTCCGGCGATGACCGGGAAATGCCTGCCGCTGGCCGGCGAACCGCGCGACCCCGACGCGGCGGCCGTTCGGGCGCTGGCCGGCGTCACGCATCCGCGCCAGCTTCCGCCCTTGCCGATACAGGGCGTGCCGGGTTGGGACCCGGCCAACGCCCGCGCCGACTACTATGCGAACGCGGCCGTCTTCCGTCCGCCGCGCGCGCCGCTCAGCCCCGCCCGCACAACAGCCTGAAACGCGGATCGCTGCGCAGAACCGGCTGCCATGCCGCGCGGTCCGGCCGGGTCGCGCTGTGGCCGATCATCGCGTCGTCGTCGGAAAACACGGCCCGCGACAGCGTGGCGATGCGCGCCGCGCGGCAGTCGATCAGGCGTTTCTCCAAAACTTCGCGGATCGGCCGCAGCGTGCCCGCGTCGACCTGGGCCGCGCGCACGGACTGGCGCTCACGGAAACGCACCCGGTCGGCCGTGCGCTCCAGGCTGCCGGCATCGATGGCGATCAGGGCTTCGGGGGTATCGGCCACCGTCTGCCAGACAGGCCCCGCGGCCAAGGCCATGCCCGACGCCAGAATCAGGGCGGCCGGCGCGACGAATCTCATCCGGCTTCCGCCGGCAGATCGGCGCCCGCCACCCAGGCCTGCGCCAGGTCGAGATCGTCGAACAGGCGGATGTCTGCCGACATGAACGACCGGTTGATCCACATGCTCCATGCGATCCACTGGTCGCCGGTCAGCACGGCGATGCGGCCGAAATCGTGCTTGTGCTCGCGTGCAAACTTCAGTTCCTCCCAGGCCACGTCGACGCTGTAGGACAACATGTCGCGCAGGTCGAACAGGATGTTGACCTCGCCCTGGAATTCGATGCCGTAGATCGCGGCCTGTTCGAATTCGCGGTAGTCGTCCAGCGTGAATTGCCCCATCACCGATGCGGCGATGCGGTTGTCCTGGATGTCGAGACTGATCATGGCGGTGCTCCGTTGGGTGAAATGCGACTTCAACTATAGCGAATCGGCGCGGGCGGGCGTGGACAGATACACGGCAAGCACCCCCGCGACCGCCACCAGCGCCATGCCCGCCCACGCCATGACCGGCAGGCGTTCGCCGAACAGCGCCACGCCGTAGATCGCCGAAAAACCCACGGTGGTGTAAGCCAGCGCGCCCACCGTCAGGGTGCGACCGCGATGATAGGCGCGCGTCAGCGCGAGCTGCGCGAGCGTGGCCGTGACACCGATGCCGACGAGCCACGGCCAGTCCGCCGCCTGCGGCCGGTGAAACCCCGCCACCGCCATCCACGCCGCCCCACCCAGCGTGGACAGCAGCGTGAAATAGAACACCACCCGCCATTCCGGCTCGCCCAAACGGCCCAGCGCCTTCACATTCACGTATGCCACCGCCGCCAGCATGCCCGACACCAGCCCGGCCAGCGCCGGCAGCCAGGCCTGCCCGGCCACCTGCGGCCGCAGCAACAGCACGATGCCGACGAAGCCGAGCAATACCGCTCCGATCAGACCGCGCCCGTGCCTTTCCTTCAGCCACCAGGCCGACAGCCCCGCCAGGAACAGCGGCGCCGTGTAGTTCAACGTCACCGCCGTCGCCAGCGGCAGCCGCCCGATCGCGTAGAAAAACAGCACCAGCGCCGTGAACCCCGACACCCCGCGCCAGACGTGCGCCCGCGCATGCGGCGTCGCCAGCGGCGCAAGCAATCGGCGATGCGAAGCCGCGATCACGACCCAGATCGCCGCCAGACCGAAAACGGAACGGTAGAACACCAGCTCGGCGCTCGAAAACTGCGCCGACGCCTGCTTGACCAGTACGCCCATCAGCGCGAACAGGGCGGCCGCCACCAGCATCCAGCTTGATTTCATGCGAAACAATACCGCTCAGCGGTCCAGCGGGCTGACAACGCCGCGCCCGCCTTTATTCAGTACATGGGTGTAGATCATCGTCGTCGCCACACCCTTGTGGCCCAACAATTCCTGCACCGTGCGGATGTCATACCCACCTGTCAGCAGATGGGTGGCAAAAGAATGTCGCAACGTATGCGGCGTAGCTGGCTTGACGATGCCCGTATCGCGCACGGCTTGCCGAATTGCACGCTGGATCGCCTGATCCTGAACATGATGCCGTCGCACGGCACCCGAACGCGGATCGGCCGAGCGGTTCCTGGAAGGAAACACATACTGCCAACCCCACTCGCGCCCTGCATTCGGATACTTGCGATCCAGCGCATAAGGCAGATAGACCTCGCCGTAACCCTCGGCCACATCCTGCTCGTGCAACGCACGCACCTGCTTCAGGTGCAGTTTCAGCAGCTCGATCAATGCGGATGGCAACAGGGTCACCCTGTCCTTGAAGCCCTTGCCCTCGCGCACCAGAATCTCGCGCCGGCTGAATTCCACGTCCTTCACCCTCAGTCGCAGTGCCTCCATGATTCTCAGACCCGCGCCATACACAAACCTGCCACCAGCCAGGCGGCCAGCCAACCGCGACAACACCGCCTGCGCCTCGTCCTGGGTCAGCACCACCGGCAAGCGCTTCGGCGCCTTCGCACGTTCCACGTTTTCCAACCAGGGGAGATCCTGCTCCAGAACTTCTCGGTATTAAAACAGCAAAGCCGATTTGGCCTGATTCCGCGTGGCAGCCGCCACCCTGCCCTGTACCGCGAGATGCGTCAGAAACGCCTCCACCTCCGGCGCGCCCATATCCGCCGGGTGCCGCTTGTCAAAGTGCAGAACGAAGCGTTTAATCCAGTCCATATAAGCCTCCTTGGTACGGATGCTGTAGTGCTTGAGTCGAATCTTGCCGCGCCCCTGATCCAGCAAACGCTGGCGACCGACCGAGTGACGTATTTGCGCTCATCTCAGGATGGCCTAAAAAATCATAACTCGATGATGATAATCAAAATTAAACAATACCAATCCTTGGTGACGCTTTATAAAGCGTCATTCAGGATGGATACTTTACGTCGGGCGCATTAGTTCCGAGGTTGAAATGGAAAAGTTCGTAGAAATCACCAGGAAAGACAAGGGCTTCGACAAAGAGAATTCTTGGTATAGGTTTTGCGAAAAGCAGCGCATCCCATTTATCACCATTAAGGTGCGCTCAAAACTTGCGGATGTTCAGTGGGACTACATGCCCTATCCGCTAAGCATTGATAAGGCGCTATTTGCTCAGCACGAGCGTATCGAGACTCAAATGTCGGCCATCTATGAGCGATACGCTTCAAAAGACACGTGGTTTGGTGCTGGGCCGGGAGTAATTTCGTTCGGAAATCTCGATGTCGACAACGCAAGAGAAGTAGCGTCTGGGCTATACGACATCATCGTTGAGGCAGCACGTATGCGCTGGATACGCCTCAGACAGAACGGTAGAGCACCATGCGCCCAACCCATCATTCCACCGGACCTGCGCGAAAAGCCGCGCAGGCCGGTGAATTCAGACGTTGGGCCTCAAAATGAAACCATCAGCGGAATACATTGCAACATCTGCACTACTCAGTTTCGCAGTGGCGGCATTTATAGGCTATCCATCCGCAGCGATCAATTCTCCTCCAGGGGTTGCGCCACGTTTTGAGCTTTGGTTCGTCATCATTTTCGCGCTTGGTATGGTTCTCACCATTTACAGCAGCCTTCCGAAACCCCCATTTTTACTTAGAGTGAACTGGATAGTCCTACCAGCCATAGCGGTTATTCTTTACTTGGGCTGCATGGCCATAAATCCTGACGGAGTTCAAGAGAACACCTTCTGGCTATTCGTTTTTTCGGGATTTACGCTTGGCGGCCCCTTGTGGATAGTTTTTTTTGCCCTTCGGACACATCGCAAATACTGTCTGGCGCATTAGCAACAGAGTACAAAGCCTGCCCAACCCATTATTCAAGTGGGACGCGCTAAAGCTCGCCCCTTAATTCAAATAATTCAAACGTTAGCCATCAAATAAGCGTGTAGGCGAAAATTAATGTTGACACTCGAACAACTTGCCCCAAATGAATGGTGCTTCCGCAACTTGGCGAGTACCGGAGAGCTTGAGCAGGACTTTGACCGCGCGCTTGAGGACTGGGATGCGGGGCAGATTGAACGTGCTGAGTCCCTTCTTCGGAGTGTCGTTTCAAGATGCCCTTGGCATATTGATGCAATACATCACCTTGGCCTCCTGTTTGAGGTGACCGATCGCCTCTTCGAGGCGCAGCTATGCGCTCGTGAGAGGGCAAGAGTCGGATTGAAGGCCCTTCCCCCTGAGTTTTCTTGGCTCACGGGGCGCATGGCATGGGGAAGTCTCGATAATCGCCCCTTTATGCGCGCGTAACCTTGCCGCACTTGGAGTCGGCCTTGAGACTTGGTTACGCCACTACACCGAACTGAACAACCAGCACATCGAGAAGACCGCGGTCTTCTCCAGGCTGGCGTCCACGTTCAGCCTATCAAGCAGCCTTGAGACGAGGCTACTCGAAGACTTCGACGCGAACCTTGGGAAATTGGCTGTCCCGTTTGCAGGCACCCATGAGCTCGTCGCTTGGTGTAAGAGCAGAAGCCTGAAGGTCGGCATAGTCACCAACGGCCGAGACGCCTTCCAGCGGAGCAAGATTGCCGGAATGGGCCTGGACAGCGCGATTGACGCAATATTCACGTTCTGTGGGTATGGAGTGAAGAAGCCCGACCAAGCCATCTTCGTGGCCTACCTGGAGCAACTGGGTGTCAGCCCTGCAAGGCTGCCTTCGTCGGTGACGATCTACGTGCTGACATGGAACCCGCCATCGCGCTTGGCATGCTACCCATCTGGAAAAGCAGCACCCAGTCCAGGCAGGTAGCGTTTAGCAGCAATGAACTTCCTGAAATCCATGCCTAACCTCATCATGCGAACGAACTGGACCGGGGTGCTTGGGAGCAACGAGCTAGTGGGCGCGCTGTTCGGCTTGATCATCATGGTCGCTGTGATCTTAATATGCGCGTAGATTGGCGATACGGGGGTTTCTCTCTTGAAGCTGCCTAGCAAAATACGCGTCGCGAGTCTCGCAATCGCACATAGCCTAACCCCTCATTCAAGCGGGACGCGCTAAAGCGCGCCTCCTTAATTCAAACGTTATGCATCAATGGAGGGCACCCATGCCATTCCCACCGGAAGAACGTAAGGCATTACTGAGCATAAAGGGTGTCGGCCACTACTGTGGTGGCTCGCCTTGAACAAATGGGGTTTGAATCGCTGCGCCACCTGAGCACAGCCAATGCACTGGATATCGTCTCCCAAGCCTCGGCTATCGTCGGCTCCACTTGTTGGAAGAACAGTCCACAAGCCCGTACTACCATCCAGGCTGCAATTGTATTGGCACAATCGCGCCACGCATAACAAGCCTGTCAACCGGACCGCCAAGAAGCTGCGCTTTCCGTCGTTCGGTCACTTTCAACGTCAGACCCGGCATCGACCATGGAAAACTTCCCCAAAGACATCTACACGGAACCCGAGCCCGAAGTCGATACGCTCGACAATCTGGGGCCGCTCACCGGCATGGCGGGCCTGTGGGTGGGCACGCGCGGCCTCGACGTCAATCCGAAGCCCGACGGCCCCGAAAAGCAGGCTTTCATCGAACACATGGAATTGCAGCCGATCGATGCGCAGACCAATGGGCCGCAACTGTTCTACGGGCTGCGGACCACACGCGGATCGTCAAGCCCGATGACGTCGAGACATTTCACGATCAGGTCGGCTACTGGCTATGGGAACCGGCGACGGGCGCCGTGATCCAGACGCTTTCGATACCGCGCGGACAGGCGGCGATGGCCGTCGGCCATGCCCGGGCCGATGCGAGAACGTTTCGTCTCCAGGCCGTCCGCGGGTCCGAGACGAACGGGATCGTGTCAAATCCGTTTCTGGAATATGCGTTCAGGACGAAGAGCTATACCATCACGGTTTCGATCAACGCCGACGGAACATGGTCCTACGAGCAGGACACGGTGTTGATCATCCCGGGCCAGTCGGAGCCGTTCCACCATACGGATCGCAACACGCTCCGGAAGGTCGGAGAACCTACGCCCAATCCGACGGCGCAAGCGTCGGCGGCGAAACCCGGGAAGTCGCAGGGCCAGGGATAAGCCCTGACGTTCCGCTCGACACGGATCTGTCGCGGCAATGATTCATCCAGGCCGACGCCGCTTCGCGCGGGGCCCGATTCAGGCGCGATCTGCCTTAACAAAGGAACCCACATGAGCACCCCGGTCGAACCCCCGAGTCTTGCGCAGACGATCGGCCGCTATCGATTCGCCTATCTGATGACCATCAACGACGACGGCAGCCCGCATGCGGTCGCCGTATCCGTCGGGATGGAAGGCGATGTGCCGGTCATCCCGGCGATCGGCAGCCGAACGCGCGGAAACGTGCTGGCACGGCCGGTCATCGGCCTCGTCTGGCCGCCGCAGAGCATCGACGAATATTCCCTGATCGTTGACGGACAGGCTTCGGTGACAGGCGAAGGCCTGCGGATCAAGCCCACGCGGGCGGTGCTTCATCGTCCCGCGCCATCGGTCGCCCCCAAGGCGCCGGGCGCTTGCGGATCCGACTGCGTTCCGCTTGCGATCGCGCAATAGGATGAACGCATAAACAGCCCGCTCCGAATCCGCATGCACCCTCTGCCCAACACTCTCTGTCCGCTCTGCGGCGGCGCCAACGCATGCGCGCCCGCCCAAGCGGGCACGCTCGATGTCGCGTGCTGGTGCAAGACCGCGCCGATCAGCGCGGAAGCACTCGCGCGCGTGCCGCCGGATCAGGTCAACCAGTCGTGTCTCTGCCCCCGGTGCGCTGCGGGGCTCGTGCCGCCGCCGAAAGCGCCATGAAAAAGGGCGGCCCGCGCCGCCCTTGTTTTTGATCGCGCGCTTACTTGAGATGCGGTTCGATCTCGCGCCGCAGGAAGGCGTGGAAATGCATCATGCCGTCTTCCAACGGCGACTGGTACGGGCCGGTTTCCGACACGCCCTGCCTGTGCAGCGCGCGCCGACCCTCGTGCATGCGCAGGCAAATGTCGCGGTCTTCCTCGGCGGTTTCCAGGTAGGCGGCCTGTTCCGCTTCGATGTAGGCGCGCTCGAACAAGGCGATGTCCTCGGGATAGTAGAACTCGACGATGTTGCTGCACGACTCGACGCCGGTGGGCACGATGGACGACACCACCAGCACGTGCGGGTACCACTCGACCATGAGGCCGGGGTAGTAGGTCAGCCAGATCGAGCCGTGCTTCGGCGCTTCGCCGCGGTTGTAGGCCATCACCTGCTCGTGCCATGTCCGGTAGACGGGCGAGCCGGCCCGGGCCAGGCCGCGGTTCACGCCCACGGTCTGCACCGACCACCAGTCACCGTATTCCCATTTGAGGTCGTCGCAGGTGACGAAATGGCCGAGGCCGGGGTGATACGGGGCGACGTGGTAGTCCTCGAGGTACACCTCGATGAAGGTCTTCCAGTTGCAGTCATAGTGATCGACCACCACGCGGTCGAGCATGAAGCCGGAAAAATCCAGCTCGCGCGCCGCCTGCATGCCGGCGAGGTCGGCCTTGACGTCGCGCGTGCCGGCGAACAGCAGGCCCTGCCAGGCTTGCAGGCCGGTGCGGTTGAGATTGAGGCAGGGATTGCCCGGAAACTCCGGCGCGCCCAGCAGCGTGCCACGGCTGTCGTAGGTCCAGCGGTGGATGGGGCAGACGATGTTGTCGGCGGGCAGTTTGCCGCGCCCCTTGAGCATGATCGCCTGGCGATGGCGGCAGACGTTAGACAGCAGTTCGACGCCGGATCCGTTGTTCACCAGCATGCGGCCGCCGTCGAACAATTCGAGGGCGTGATAGTCGCCCGCCTCGGGCACCATCAGTTGATGGCCGACGTAGCCGGGGCCGTGCTTGAAAAGATGTTTCAACTCCAGGTCGTAGATGACCGGATCGAAGTACCAGGAAACAGGAAGTTGCGGCGAAGTTAGCGACAAGGCGCTGGATTCGGCGAGATTGCTCATTGGCGCACCCTACTCAAAACCAAGCCCCCTCCAGCGGACTGGAGCGGCAAGTTGAATGACCCACCGGATTTACGGATGAACCCCGGCCTGATGGGCCGGAAAGGGGATGGATTCTAGCATGACGGGGAAATGCGGGGGAGCGTTTCCGCTTTGATTTTGTTAAAGTAGCGTCCTTTGTTTCCGCCGGGTACACCGATGGCCAAACCCCGTGCCGCCACACCCCCCAAAGATTACGAATCGGCACTCGCCGAACTCGAAGCCATCGTGGCCGACATGGAGGCCGGCCAGCTCTCGCTGGACGCCTCCCTCGCGGCCTACAAACGCGGCGCCGAACTGCTGGCCTACTGCCGCCGGCAACTGGCGGACGCCGAACAGCAAGTCAGCGTTCTGGAAAACGGCAAGCTCGCCCCTTTCACCTCCGACGACACCGATGAGTGAATTCGCCGCCTGGATGCAGGACTGCCAGTCGCGCATGGAAGACGTGCTGGCCCACTGGCTGCCGCCCGTCCACATCGCCCCGCAGCGCCTGCACGAAGCGATGCGCTACGCCGTGCTGGACGGCGGCAAGCGCGTCCGCCCGCTGCTGGCCTTCGCCGCCGGCGAGGTGGTCGGCGCCGATCCCGCGCGCGTGTGGCACGCCGCCGCTGCGGTCGAACTCATCCATGCCTACTCGCTGGTCCACGACGACATGCCGGCGATGGACGACGACGCGCTGCGGCGCGGCAAGCCGACCGTGCACGTCGAATTCGACGAAGCCACCGCCCTGCTGGTCGGCGACGCGCTGCAGAGCCTGGCTTTCGACATCCTCGCCGGCGAATCGCTCGCACCGGATGCCGGAATACAACTCGACATGGTGCGGCTGCTCGCGCAGGCGGCCGGTTCGCGCGGCATGGCCGGCGGTCAGGCCATCGATCTGGCGAGCGTGGGCAGACCGCTCGATCTCGCCGAGCTCGAATTCATGCACATCCACAAGACCGGCGCGCTGATCCGCGCCTCGGTCCTGCTCGGCGCGCATTGCGCGCACGTGGACGACGCGACGCTCGGCGCGCTCGACCATTACGCGAAATGTATCGGCCTCGCTTTCCAGGTCGTCGACGACGTGCTCGATGCCGAAGCTTCGACCGCTACGCTCGGCAAAACGGCCGGCAAGGACGCGGCGAACAACAAACCGACCTACGTCAGCCTGCTCGGCGTGCCGCGTGCCCGCGAGCTCGCGCAGGAACTGCGCGCCGACGCCCACGCCGCGCTGGCGGCGCTGCCGGCCTGCGCCCGGCGTCTGCGCCAACTGGCCGATTTCGTCGTGGAGCGCGCCTTCTGACCATGACCGCGCCCCTGCTCGACCGCATCGATTCGCCCGCCGACCTGCGCGGGCTCGCGCCCGACGATCTGCCGAAGCTCGCCGCCGAGCTGCGTGATTTCCTGGTGGAATCGGTCGCCCGCACCGGCGGGCACCTCGCCTCGAATCTCGGCGCGGTGGAGCTGACGATCGCGCTGCATTACGTGTTCGACACGCCGGCCGACCGCATCGTATGGGACGTGGGCCATCAGAGCTACGCGCACAAGATCCTCACCGGCCGCCGCGCGGCGATGGCGGGCCTGCGCCAGGGCGGCGGCATCGCCGGTTTTCCACGCCGCGCCGAGAGCGCCTACGACGCCTTCGGCACCGGGCACTCCAGCACGTCGATCTCGGCCGCGCTCGGCATGGCCGAGGCTTTCCGCCAGACCGGCTCGAACCAGCGCGCCGTCGCGGTGATCGGCGACGGCGCGATGACCGCCGGCATGGCCTTCGAGGCGCTGAACAACGCCGGCGCGACCAATCTGCCGCTGCTGGTCGTGCTCAACGACAACGACATGTCGATCTCGCCCAACGTCGGCGCGCTCAACAACTATCTCGCCCGTCTGATGTCGGGCCGCTTCTACGCCGCCGCGCGCCGCGCCGGCGAAAAGGTGCTGTCGGTCGCGCCGCCGATCCGCGAGTTGGCCAAGCGCGCCGAGGAGCACGTGAAGGGCATGGTCACGCCCGGCACCCTGTTCGAGGAATTCGGCTTCAACTACATCGGCCCCATCGACGGGCACGATCTCGACGTGCTGGTCGAAACCCTGTCCAACATCCGCAAGCTGTCGGGTCCGCAATTCCTCCACGTCGTCACCCGCAAGGGCAAGGGCTACACCCCGGCGGAGACGAATCCCTGTCTCTACCACGGCGTCGCGCGCTTCGATCCCGCCGCCGGACTGGCTGAAAAAAGCGGCGGCGCGCCCACCTACACGCAGGTGTTCGGCGACTGGCTGTGCGACATGGCCGCCGCCGACGCGCGGCTGGTCGCCATCACCCCGGCGATGCGCGAAGGCTCCGGCATGGTGCGGTTTTCGCAGGACTATCCGAAGCGCTACTTCGACGTCGGCATCGCCGAGCAGCATGCGCTGACCTACGCGGCCGGCCTCGCCTGCGAGGGCGTGAAGCCGGTGGTGGCGATCTATTCGACCTTCCTGCAGCGTGCCTACGATCAGCTCATCCACGACGTCGCGCTGCAGAATCTGCCGGTGATGCTGGCGATCGACCGCGCCGGCCTGGTCGGCACGGACGGCCCGACGCATGCCGGCAGCTTCGATCTCAGCTTTCTGCGCTGCGTGCCCAACATGCTGATCGCCGCGCCCTCGGACGAGAACGAATGCCGGCGGCTGCTGACCGCCGCCTTCCTGCACGACGGCCCCTCGGCCGTGCGCTATCCGCGCGGCGGCGGGCCGGGCGCGGCGATCGAAGCGGGCCTCGAACCGCTCGAAATCGGCAGAGGCGTGCTGCGCCGCCGGGGCCGCGACGTGGCCCTCGTCGCTTTCGGCAGCCTGGTCGCGCCCGCGCTTGAAGCAGCCGAGGCGCTCGACGCCAGCGTCGCCGACATGCGTTTCGTGAAACCGCTGGACCGGGCCCTGCTGCGCGAACTGGCCGAAACCCACGGCCTGTTGGTGACGCTGGAGGAAAACGCCGTGGCCGGCGGCGCCGGCGCCGGCGTGGCCGAGGCGCTGGCCGACATGGGACTGGATGTGCCCCTGCTGCATCTGGGCCTGCCCGACACTTTCATCGAACACGGCGACCCGAAGACGCTGCTGGCTGGCTGCGGCCTGGACGCCGCCGGCATCGCGGCTGCCGTCAAGCTGCGGAAATCCCCTATATCCGAGTAATTTATTCAACTATTCACGCGGTTTATACTCAGTCTAAACTGCCCGGCCCGGATGAGCGGCATGACCGCCCGGCCCGAACACGACACAAGGAGTCTGCCATGAACCAGATTTGCGACACCGCCGTTTGCATGCCCGACGTGCAAAGCTCGGCCGACACCCGGCAGATCGCCATCGACAAGGTCGGCATCAAGAGCATCCGCCATCCCGTGCGCGTGGCCGACAAGAGCGGCGGCGTGCAGCACACCATCGCCACTTTCAACATGTACGTGTACCTGCCGCACAATTTCAAGGGCACGCACATGTCGCGCTTCATCGAGATTCTCAACACGCGCGAACGCGAAATCTCGGTCGAGAACTTCGAGGACATGCTGCGCCAGATGGTCGAGCGGCTGGAAGCGGAATCCGGCTACATCGAGATGAGCTTTCCCTACTTCATCAACAAATCGGCCCCCGTGTCCGGCGTGCAGAGCCTGCTCGACTACGAAGTGACTTTCGTCGGCGCGATCGAGAAAGGCCGCTACACGCACGCCACCAAGGTCGTGGTGCCGGTCACCTCGCTCTGCCCGTGCTCGAAGAAGATTTCCGACTACGGCGCGCACAACCAGCGTTCCCACGTCACCGTCACCGCGCATACCCACGGTTTCCTGTGGATCGAGGATCTCATCCGCAAGGTGGAAGACCAGGCTTCGTGCGAGCTGTTCGGCCTGCTGAAACGGCCGGATGAGAAATACGTCACCGAGCGTGCCTACGACAACCCGAAATTCGTCGAGGACATCGTGCGCGACGTCGCCGCGGCGATGAACGCCGAGCCGCTGATCGACGCCTACGTCGTGGAAGCGGAAAACTTCGAATCGATCCACAACCATTCGGCCTATGCGCTGATCGAGAAGAACAAGCGGCCGAAGGCGTAGCCGCACGCCGCCCCCGCAAAAAAGCCCGCGATACGCGGGCTTTTCACTGGGCGATGCAGCGTTCAGTAGCGCTGCGTCAGGGTCATGGTCTGGCCGTCCCGTTTCATTTCCATGCGATTGAGAAAACTCATGCCGAGCAGCGGCACGGACAATCCGGTCTCCACCACCAGACCGTCGACTTGATTGACGCTGATGCCGCCGACCTTCACGGTATTGAGTGTGACCCGCCAGGCCTTGACCACGCCCGCGGCGGTCTGGACGCCGGCCGCCTGACCGGATCGATAGTCGATGCCCAGCCGGCGCGCCTCGGCGGCATTGATCGCGACCGAAGTCGCGCCGGTGTCGACCAGGAAGGTCATCGGGTAGCCATTCACCGAGCCGGCCGCCGTGAAATGCCCGCGCCCGTCGGCGGTCAACGACACGCTCTGCCGCGCATCCGATGCGCCGCCGGCGAAGGACTGCCCCATGCCCAGCGTGCGGCGCGCGCCGTTCACGTCGAACGTGGCGCTGCCGGAATCGGCCGCGAGCAGCTTCACCCCCTGCAGCGTCTGGCCGACGCTCAAGGTGCGCGGCTTGCCGCCGTCGATGCTGACGATGACCTTGTCCTTGAACAGTCCCATCACCGACACGCTGGTCGCGCCGGCCGGCGTGCAGACCAGGCCAGCGGCCGTTATGATGACTGCGAACCGTGTTCCGTGCGTCAAGAATCCCATGCATCCCATCCTGATTTTCAGACATTCCCCGACCGAAGGGCCGGGCTATTTCACCACGTTTCTGGATCGCCACGGGATTCTCTGGCGGCTGGTCCGCATCGACGCCGGCGACGCCGTGCCCGAAAACCTTAACGGCGTTTCCGGCCTGTGCTTGATGGGCGGGCCGATGAGCGTGAACGACGATCTGCCTTGGATTCCGCCCGTGCTGGCACTGATCCGCCAGGCGGTCGAGACGGACGTCCCGGTCATCGGTCACTGTCTGGGCGGCCAGTTGATGGCCAAGGCGCTCGGCGGCCGCGTCGGCGCCAATCCGGTCAAGGAAATCGGCTGGGGCGAGCTGCGCGTCACCGACGCCGAGGCGGCGCGCCCCTGGGTCGGCGACGCGGCCAGCCCCCTGCCCGGCTTCCACTGGCACGGCGAGACCTTCAGCCTGCCGCCCGGCGCGGTCCGCATCCTCGAAAGCGCCTGGTGCGCCAACCAGACCTACGTGCTGAACGACCGCCACCTCGGCATGCAGTGCCACGTGGAGATGACGCCCGAACTCATCGCCAGTTGGTGCGACAACGGCGCCGACGAGATCGCCGCCAGCGACAGCCCGGCCGTGCAGTCGCCCGCCGCCATCCTGGAAGACGTCGACGCCCGCACTGCCCGTCTGCACGCGCTGGCCGACAAAATATATTCCCGCTGGATTCAAGGGCTTAGCCGTTGATCATTAGTATGTAATGAAGTACGCGCTGGACAGTCGCCCCGCACGGCGTAGCATGAGCAGCGCGGCCATCGGCAGCGAAAACAAGCTTCACTGAAACATTGGAGGAAACATGCAGAACGTCGATTACGCCAACTTCGATTTCGGCGAACGCCTCAACGGGTTCATCCACGAAGTCATGAATTACGGCGGCGCGCCCCGCACCGAGGGCGACCTCACCGAAGGGCAGAAAGTCTTCATCCGGGCGGTCAAGCGCGAAATGGTCAAATATGCCGACCCGAACCGGCACGGCTATCCCCACAACCTGCTCGAACAGATGGAATCCTTCACCCGCACCGTCGGCGACCTCCACAACTCCTACTTCGACGCCGGAATGCGCAAGGTCAGCGACTGCCTCTACAACCGCTGGAAGATGCTCTACGAGGAGACCAAGAAGCTGGCCGCCGCCGGTGGCGACACCAAACCCGCCTGGGTCGACGTGATCAAGACCGAGCAGACCGACATGCCGGCGTTCTTCGACGCCTAAGCACCTGATTCCAGAAAACAAAAAAGCCCGGCGCCGCCGGGCTTTTCAATGCCTGCCGCCAATATCAAACACGCTTATCCTCAAATAAAAATAAAGCATTATTCACGCCCTACCCCCGGTGCTATGCTCGCGCCACTCGAAATACCCCCAAAAAGTCTGAGGAGACAGCATGTCCAAACTGGTACGCCCCCACGGCGGCGGTGAACTCAAACCCCTGCTTCTGACCGGTTCGGCGCTCGACGCCGAGAAAGCCCGCGCCGCCTCCCTGCCCAAGCTGAAGATGAGCTCCCGCGAGACCGGCGACCTCATCATGATGGGCATCGGCGGCTTCACCCCGCTCGACGGCTTCATGACCAAGGCCGACTGGCAGGGTATCTGCGACGGCTACAAGATGGCTTCGGGCCTGTTCTGGCCCATCCCCGTCACCCTGTCCACCGACGACGAGACCGTCAAGGCGGGCGACGAGGTCGCGCTGGTGAGCGATTCCGGCGAGATCATGGGCACCATGAAGATCACCGAGAAGTACGCCATCGACAAGGCGCACGAGTGCATGCAGGTCTACAAGACCACCGACATGGAGCACCCCGGCGTCAAGATGGTCATGGCCCAGGGCAAGTACAACCTGGCCGGCCCGGTCAAGGTCCTGTCCACCGGCGGCTTCAAGGAAGAGTACGGCGACCAGTTCATGACGCCGGCCGAGACGCGGGCCGCCTTCGAGAAGATGGGCTGGTCCCGGGTCGCGGCCTTCCAGACGCGCAACCCGATGCACCGCTCGCACGAATACCTGGCCAAGATCGCCATCGAGACCATGGACGGCGTGCTGGTCCACTCCCTGCTCGGCGCCCTGAAGCCGGGCGACATTCCCGCCGAAGTGCGCAGCGAGGCGATCGCCACGCTGATCGACAACTACTTCGCCCCCAACACCGTGATCCAGGCCGGCTATCCGCTGGACATGCGCTATGCCGGTCCGCGCGAGGCGCTGCTGCACGCGCTCTTCCGCCAGAACTACGGTTGCTCGCACCTGATCGTCGGCCGCGACCACGCGGGCGTCGGCGACTACTACGGCCCCTTCGACGCGCAGAAGATCTTCGACGAGATTCCGAAAGGCTCGCTCGAAACCGTCAACATGAACATCGACTGGACCTTCTGGTGCAAGAAGTGCGGCGGCATGGCCAGCCAGCGCACCTGCCCGCACACCAAGGACGACCGCATCCTGCTGTCCGGGACCAAGGTGCGTTCGATGCTGTCCGAAGGCCAGGATCTGCCGGTCGAATTCAGCCGCCCGGAAGTGGCCGCCGTGCTCAAGAAGTACTACGCCGGCCTGAGCGCCGAGCAGAACGTCAAGATCGAACTGAAAGGCCATTCCGCCGCTTGACGAGGAATTAGGGACTTAAGCCTGCCGGAAGCGGATTCGCGATACGCCCCGGCCAAGGTCAGGTAGAGGTTCTGATACGGACCGCGACGTACGCGGAGTTAGCTAACTAGGAGACTTATCAATGCCAACCTATGTTCGTACCGACAAGTGCGACGGCTGCAAGGGTCAGGACAAGACCGCCTGCATGTACATCTGCCCGCACGACCTGATGAAGCTGGACAAGGACGGCTCGGAAACCGGCCACGCCATGCGCGCCTTCAACCAGGAACCCGAGCAGTGCTGGGAGTGCTATTCCTGCGTGAAGATCTGCCCGCAGCAGGCGATCGAAGCCCGCCACTACGCCGACGTCGTGCCTCTCGGCGGCATGGTGCAGCCCCTGCGCGGTTCCGATTCCATCATGTGGACCATCAAGTTCCGCAACGGCACGCTGAAGCGTTTCAAATTCCCGATCCGCACCACGCCCGAAGGCTCGATCGATCCGTACGGCGGCAAGCCCATGCCCAAGCTGGCTGATATCCAGTCCGTGGGCTCGTTCACCAAGGACGTGATGGGCGGCTACCGTGCCGGCAACCCCGCCGAACTGATCCGCAAGTAATTTAGAGAGGTAAACGAAATGGCTGGAGAATTTGGTAATCCCGAAGTAGTCCAAGAGGAAGTCGACATCCTCCTGATCGGCGGCGGCATGGCTTGCTGCGGCGCCGGTTACGAAATCATGCGCTGGGCCGATGCGGCCAAGGCGGAAATGGGCATCGACCTGAAAATCAAGCTGGTCGACAAGGCCGCGATGGACCGTTCCGGCGCCGTCGCCCAGGGCCTGTCCGCGATCAACACCTACATCGGCTCCGAGCAGGACCCCGCCGACTACGCCCGCATGGTCTCCAACGACCTGATGGGCATCACCCGCGACGACCTGGCCTACGATCTGGGCCGCAACGTCGACGACTCCGTGCACCTGTTCGAGGAATGGGGCCTGCCGATCTGGAAGACCGACGAGAACGGCGAACGCCACGACGGCTCCCAGGGCCTGCCCTCGCTGAAGGACGGCGGCAAGCCCGTGCGTTCCGGCAAATGGCAGATCATGATCAACGGCGAATCCTACAAGTGGATCGTGGCCGAAGCCACCAAGAAGGCGCTCGGCATGGACCGCATCCAGGAGCGCATCTTCATCGTCAAGCTGGTCAACGACAAGAACGACCCCAACCGCATCGCCGGCGCCGTCGGTTTCTCGACCCGCGAGCACAAGGTGGTCGTGTACAAGGCCAAGGCCATCCTGCTGGCCGCCGGCGGCTGCGTGAACATCTTCCGTCCCCGCTCCGTCGGTGAAGGCACCGGCCGCGCCTGGTACCCGGTGTGGAACGCCGGTTCGACCTACGCGATGGCCGCCGAAGCCGGCGCCGAGCTGACCATGATGGAAAACCGCTTCGTGCCCGCCCGCTTCAAGGACGGCTACGGCCCGGTCGGCGCCTGGTTCCTGCTGTTCAAGGCCCAGGCCGTCAACGCCTACGGCGAAGTCTACATGCAGAAGAACAAGGAACTGCTGAACGACTACCCCCCCTACGGCCAGGCCGCCGTGCCGGCATCCTGCCTGCGCAACCACCTGATGCTGAAGGAAATGCAGGAAGGCCGCGGCCCCATCTACATGGACACCGTGACCGCGCTCGCCAAGCTGCGCGAGACCCTGACCCCGCGCGAAGTGAAGCACCTCGAAGCCGAAGCCTGGGAAGACTTCCTCGACATGTGCGTCGGCCAGTGCGGCATCTGGGTGGGCGAGAACATCGAGCCCGAGAAGAAGAACTCCGAGCTGATGCCGACCGAGCCCTACCTGCTCGGCTCGCACTCCGGCTGCTGCGGCATCTGGGTGTCCGGCCCGACCGACGTGGGCGCGCCGACCGACGAAACGCACGCCGACGCGGCCAAGATTCCGGCGCACCTGCCCAAGGGCTGGAGCTGGGGCTACCGCTCGATGACCACGGTCAAGGGCCTGTTCACCGCCGGTGACGGCGTGGGTGCGTCCGGCCACAAGTTCTCCTCCGGCTCGCACGCCGAAGGCCGCATGTGCGCCAAGTCCATGGTCAAGTACTGCATCGACAACAAGGATCTGAAGCCCGAACTCGACACCTCCGTCGAGCAGCTGGTCGAAGAGATCTACAAGCCGGTGCGTACCTTCCTCGAGTTCAAGGACTACACCACCGCGATCGACGTCAACCCCAACTACATCACGCCCAAGATGCTGCAGTTCCGTCTGCAGAAGATCATGGATGAATACGTTGCGGGCGTGGCCACCTACTACAAGACCAACGCCAACATGCTGCAAGTGGCCGAGGACAAGCTGGGCATGCTGAAGGAAGACGCCGAGAAGATGCGTGCGAAGGATCTGCACGAACTGCTCCGCGCCTGGGAGAACTACCACCGCATCCTAACGGCGGAAGCCCACATGAAGCACATCCAGTTCCGCGAAGAAAGCCGTTACCCTGGCTTCTACTACCGCATGGACAAGAACTTCGTCGATGAGGAGAACTGGCACTGCTTCGTGAACTCGGTCTACGACAAGAATTCCAAACAGTGGAACTGCTTCAAGCGCGCCCACGTGGATATCGTTGACAAGTCCAAGCTGTTCAAGCCCGCTGCGCACTAAACAACGGGTTCGTCAGTGAATTCCGGGCGCCCCTGCGGCGCCCGGTTTTTTTCCGGGGTCAATACCAGCAAGACAGACGGGGTTGTTCAGCATCCAGCCGAAAACGCGTACCCTACGTTTTCGTCTGTGTGTTGTCATACGGGGCCGCGCGCCCGGAAGGTTGTATTGCCATGAATGAAAACGAATTCAAGGACATGATCGCCGATTCGCCCTTCGCGGGCAGTCCGGTCAAGCCCATCATGCTCTCGGAAGATGCGCAACTGCAGTTCCGCTGTCATCGCGGCGTCAAATGCTGGAACGCCTGCTGCGCCAACATCGACATCCCGCTCACGCCCTACGACGTGCTGCGCCTGAAGAAACGGCTCGACCTGTCCTCGGGCGAATTCCTCAAGCAGTATTCCGTGCCGTTCGAGATGGACAAGGACGGCATGCCCGGCATCAAGCTGAAGCCCGTCGAGGACGGCACCGCCTGCCAGTTCATGAAGCCCGAGGGCTGCGGCGTGTACGAGGATCGCCCCACCGCCTGTCGCTACTACCCGGTGGCGCTGCTGACGATGCGCCGCTCCGACGAATACTTCGACCGAGCAGCCTACGCCATGGTGAAGGAGCCACACTGCCTCGGCCACTTCGAGGACAAGACGCAGACCATCGAGGCATACCGCCGCGAACAGGGCGTCGACGAATACGACAAGAAAGCGCACGCCTGGCGCCAGCTCGTCGTCAAGCGCAAATCGGCCGGCCCCGCCATCGGCAAGCCCACGCCGGTGTCGAACCAGCTCTTCTTCATGGCGAGCTACGACGTCGACCGTTTCCGCGCCTTCGTCATGAGCGAGAGCTTCAACGAGACCTACGACATCCCGGTCGAGGTCATGGCCACGCTCGTCGCGGATGACGAAGCCCTGCTCGACTTCGGCCTCAATTTCCTGCGCCACGCCCTGTTCGGCGAGAAATTCGTCGAGGAGCGTCCGGACGCCTACGAGAAGCGCCTCGCCCGCCGGCGCGCCCTGACCGAACAGCAGAAGGAAGCCGAATTCCAGCAGAAGATGGCGCTCGAAGACGACAAGTATTCCGGGGAACACTGAAGCCATGCGGCGGCGTATGCTGGTTACGGCGGCGTGCCTCGCTGCGCTGCTGGCAGGCAACGCGGCGGCGGCCGCGCTCAACAAATGCATCGACGCCCAGGGCAAGGTCACCTACTCCAACCTGCCCTGCAAGAACGCGCGCGAAACGCGGCGGGTCGAGATCGATCCGCCGCCGGTTCCCGATCCCGTGCGGCCGCCTCCAAAACCCGTCGCCGTACAGCCTCCGCCGGTGCAGGCGCCGGCCAAACCGGCCGTATCCCGCGCCGACCGGGAAACCCCCGTCCTCAAGCTCGAAACGCGCACCGCCGGCAAGCTCGAATCCGGCGCCGCCCGCAAATGCAATACCCTCGCCGACAAGCTCGGCCGCGTCTTCGACAAGATGGACGCGGCGCGCCGCAAAGGCTACACGCAGGAACAGATGAACGACTGGAACCAACAGATCAAGGACCTCGAACACCAGAAGCAGCAGGCCGGCTGCTTCTGACCCCACCCCGACCATGAACGCACGCACCCTCGACCCCGCCCATCACCTGATCGAAAAAGAGCCCTACTACGAAGCCGTCGGCGACGAAATCCAGCTCTTCGAAGCCGCCTACCGGCAGCAGATCCCGATCCTGCTCAAAGGCCCCACCGGCTGCGGCAAGACGCGCTTCATGGAGCACATGGCGTGGCGGCTCAAGCGGCCGCTCATCACCGTATCCTGCCACGACGACCTCACCGCCTCCGACCTGGTGGGACGCTATCTGGTCAAGGGCGGCGAGACCGTCTGGGTCGACGGCCCGCTGACGCGCGCGGTGCGCTGCGGCGGCATCTGCTACCTCGACGAAATCGTCGAGGCGCGCAAGGACACGATGGTGGTGATCCATCCGCTGGCCGACGACCGCCGCACCCTGCCGATGGAAAAGCTCGGCCAAATCGTCGAGGCACCGCCCGAGTTCTGCCTTGCGATCTCCTACAATCCCGGCTACCAGAGCGTGCTGAAAGACCTGAAGCAATCGACCCGGCAGCGTTTCGTCGCGCTCGAATTCGACTATCCCTCGCCCGACCTCGAACGCCGCATCGTCGCGAGCGAATCGGGCGTCTCCGAGCAGGTCGCCGCCAACCTCGTGCGCTTCGCGCAGATGACCCGCAACCTCAAGGGCAGCGGCCTGGAGGAAGGCGCCTCCACGCGCCTGCTGGTGCACGCCGGTAAGCTGATCGCCGACGGCGTGAGCCCGGTGTCGGCCTGCAAGTCGGCGGTCGCGCAGGCCGTCACCGACGACGCCGACATGCTGAAGGCGATCCGGGAGCTCTCCTCCTCCATCTTCTGATGGCGCAGGCCCCGCTCACCGCCGCCGAGATGACAGCCAGCCTGCACGTCTGGCTGGACACCGAATTCACGTTCTTCAAGGTCGAGGATCTCGCCACCCGGCTCGCCCCGCTGCCGCGCGACGAACAGGATTTCATCCTCGGCTGGATCCGCCGCATCGCCTCGACCCACATCACGCTGGCCTGGCAGTTCGGCCGCCGCGCGCCGGCCCTGCTGTCGCGCATGGAGCGCCGCCTGCTCGAAGCTTGGGCCGTGCACACCTGCGACGTGTTCGACCGCACCGGCCTGCAGACGGCGCTGCGCGTGATGGAGGAAGCCGACAGCTTCGACGAGCAACGGCACCGCAACGACGCCGCGGGCGCGCTGTTCGACGAGATCGCACCGGTGCTCGGCAACTTCGTCTGCGGTCTGTCGGGCCGACGTCTCAAGCTGGAACAGGGCGACGGCGCATGGACCGACGGCGAACGGCTGGTGCTGCCGCCCCTGATTGCTGCCCTGCCCGACGAGGCCGACAACTTCCAGGTGGCCAAAAGCCTGGTCGCGCTGCAATGGGCGCATACCCGGTTCGGCACGCTGCGTATCGACTTCGCCGCGCTGGGGGCGCGCTACGCCGACCCCGAGCGCGCGCTGGCCCGCCTGCACGCGCTGGAAACCCTGCGCCTCACTGCTCGCATCGCGCACGAACTGCCCGGCCTGTATCGCGAGATGCAGCGTCTGCGCGCCACGCTCGACGCGCCCCTGCCGGCCGACTGGCAGGCTTACGCCGCGGCGCTCGCCCGCCCCGATGCGCGCGAAACCGACAGCCTGGCGCTGCTCGACGCCGCCTACGCGCTCGAGACCTGCCCGGTCTGGCACGACCAGGGCAGTTTGCGCCCCGAGGCCGTCGCCGCGGCCCGCGCCGCGCGTCTGGAGAAGGAAAAGGCGCGCCTGCGCATCAAGCTCGCCGAGCTGCTGGACGAACATCGGGCCGCCGAACCCGACATTGCGCGGGACGATACGATGCCCCCCGCGATCGAAGCCACGCCGCGCGACGAAAACGGCGCGCTCGATTTCGAGATCACGCTCGACGGCGCGCCGCTCGCGCCGCCGGACGACGTGAAACAACTGCTCACCTCGGTCTACCTCGACTTCGGCGACATTCCGCCGGAATATCTCACCCCGGCCGGCGAGGGCGAATACGACCCTAGCCAGATCTTCGATCAGCCCGAGGATCCCGACGCCGTCTGGCACGGCACCTATCACGAGAAGGGCGCGGAGCTGTACCCCGAGTGGGATCACGGCCGCCAGCACTACCGCAAGAACTGGTGCGTGATGCGCGAGAAAGCGGTCACGCCGGTCTACGACGATTTCGTGCGCGACACCCTGGCCAAGCACCAGGGCGTGATCAAGCATCTGCGCAAGAAATTCGAGGCGCTGCGCGACGAGAACCGGCTCGACAAACGCCAGACGCAGGGCGACGAAATCGATCTCGACGCGCTGATCGAAGCGCTGGCCGACGCCCGCGACGGGCGCGAGATGAGCGACCGCCTGTTCCAGCAAATGCACCGCGCCGACCGCAACATCGCCGTCGCCTTCCTGGTCGACATGAGCGGCTCGACCAAGGGCTGGATCAACGAGGCGGAGCGCGAGGCGCTGATCCTGCTGTGCGAGGCGCTGGAACTCCTGGGCGACCGCTACGCGATCTACGGTTTTTCCGGCACGACCCGGAAAAGATGCGAGCTTTTCCGCATCAAGACCTTCGACGACGCGTACGACGACGAGATGAAGGCGCGCATCGCCGGCATTCGTCCGCAGGAATACACGCGCATGGGCTTCGCGCTGCGCCACATGACCAAGCTCCTGAACCGGGTCGAGGCAAAAACCCGCGTATTGGTGACGCTGTCTGACGGCCGTCCGGACGATTACTTCGACGTCTACCGCGGCGAATACGGCGTCGAGGACACGCGCATGGCGCTGCTCGAAGCGAGCCGCACCGGCATCCACCCCTTCTGCATCACGCTCGACCGCGACGCGCGCGACTACCTGCCCCACATGTACGGCGCGGCGCGTTACGTCATTCTGGACGACGTGCGACAATTGCCCGTCAAAGTGACCGACATCTACCGCCGCATCACGACATGAGTCTCGACGAACTGAAAGTGGGGTTCTTCTACAGCAACGGCGCCTACGGCAGAACGTGGGGCGTGCGCCAGCTCGCCGAGATCGCGGTCGAACCGGCCACCGGCGAAGCCGTCTACCACTTCAAGGGCGTGGCCGGCACCTGCCGCCGCAAGAAAGGCCACTGCAGCGCCGACGCGTTCGCACGCTGGGCCAAGCATCAGGTGACGCTGGTGGAGAACGACTGGAAACGCGTGGGCGGCGATGCCGAGGAAGCGGGCGCGGCCTAGTCCCCGTCAGTATTAGGCGTCTTTGCGCCTGTATCGGCCGGCCGGTCGACCGTCGCCAGATACGCCATCACCGCATAAGTCAACGCGCTGCATCCCGTGCCGTCGAGTGCGGAAATGGCGAACACGGGGCCGTTCCAGCCGTAATCCGCGACGAACTTCGCCACCACCGCCTCGCGTTCGGCCGCGTCCACCATGTCGAGCTTGTTCAGCACCAGCCAGCGCGGCTTGTCGTACAAGGCCTGATCGTATTTGCGCAGTTCCTCGACGATGGCGCGCACCTCGCGCACCGGATCGCCCGCTTCCCAGCGCGGCGAGACGTCGACCAGATGCAGCAGCAGGCGCGTGCGCTGCAGGTGCCGCAGGAACTGGTGGCCGAGGCCCGCGCCTTCCGCCGCACCCTCGATCAGCCCCGGAATGTCGGCGATGACGAAGCTGCGTTCGCTGTCGACGCGGACCACGCCGAGATTCGGCGCCAGCGTGGTGAAGGGGTAATCGGCCACCTTGGGCCGCGCCGCCGACACTGCGCGGATGAAGGTCGACTTGCCCGCGTTCGGCATGCCGAGCAGCCCTACGTCGGCCAGCACCTTCAGTTCCAGCGCCAGTTCGAATTCCTCGCCCGGCTCGCCCAGCGTGTGCTGGCGCGGCGCGCGGTTGATGCTGGATTTGAAATGGATGTTGCCGAGCCCGCCCTTGCCGCCGTGCGCGAGGCACGCCGTCTGGCCGTCTTCCGCCAGATCGGCGACCTGCATGCCCGTTTCGGCGTCGCTGAACACCGTGCCAACCGGCACGCGGAGGGTCAGATCCTCGCCGGCCTTGCCGTAGCATTGCGCACCGCGTCCGTTCTCGCCGCGCTGCGCCTTGAAGATGCGGGCGTAGCGGTATTCGATCAGGGTATTGATGTTGCGGTCGGCCACCGCGTAGACGCTGCCGCCGCGCCCGCCGTCGCCACCGTCCGGCCCGCCCTTGGGGATGTACTTCTCGCGCCGGAACGAAGCGCTGCCGTCCCCGCCCTTGCCGGCGATGACCTGGATTCTGGCTTCGTCGATGAATTTCATGGTGTGGTCCGCAAACAAAAAAGCCCCATCCGGCGGACAGGGCTTTCGTCGAGACGGGTAAAGGCTCAGGCCGCGGCGGGCTCGATGCGCACCATCTTGCGACGGGCCGCGCCCTTGACCTCGAAACAGACCGTGCCGTCGACCTTGGCGAACAGCGTGTGGTCCTTGCCGATGCCGACGTTGTCGCCCGCATGGAACTGGGTGCCGCGCTGACGCACGAGGATGTTGCCGGCTGCAACCAGTTGGCCGCCGTAGCGTTTGACGCCGAGGCGTTTCGATTCGGAATCGCGGCCGTTGCGCGAGCTGCCGCCTGCTTTCTTGTGTGCCATGAGTGTGTGCTCCTTATGCGGTGATGCCGGCGATCTGCACTTCAGTGTAGTGCTGGCGATGGCCCTGGCTCTTGCGGTAGTGCTTGCGGCGGCGCATCTTGAAAATCTTCACCTTGTCGCCGCGCGCCTGATTCAGCACGGTGGCCTTGACCGTCGCGCCGCGCAGCAGCGGGGCGCCCATCTTGATCTCGCCGTCGCCGCCGACCATCAGCACCTGGTCGAAAGTGATTTCGCTGCCGATCTCGACGTCCAGCTTTTCGATTTTCAGTTTGTCGCCGGCGCTGACGCGATACTGCTTGCCGCCGGTTTTGATGACTGCGTACATGGGAGGCTCCAAACCGTTATCCCGGGAAAACGCGGCATTCTAGCGGCGAAACCGCGCCGAGTCAAATGACGCCGCGCCCTGCCGGAGCCCTGTTGCCGCGCCGTGAAAAACCCTGTTCGGGCTGATAACATTGCGGGCTACATTCCCCACACAAGCCCCTTCCATCGTGTCTCTGGAGCGCCTGCAATCCTTCCTGGCCGACGACATGCGCGCCGTCGACCAGGTCATCCGCCAAAGCCTGTATTCCGACGTGGTCCTGATCCGCCAGGTCTCGGAATACATCATCAACAGCGGCGGCAAGCGGCTGCGCCCCGCGCTCGTCCTGCTCTCGGCCGGCTGCTTCGGCTATCAGGGCCGCGCGCACCACGCGCTCGCGGCGGTCGTCGAATTCATCCACACCGCCACGCTGCTGCACGACGACGTGGTCGACGAATCGGAGCTGCGGCGCGGCCGCGAAACCGCGAATGCGCTGTTCGGCAACGCGGCCAGCGTGCTGGTCGGCGACTTTCTTTATTCGCGCGCCTTCCAGATGATGGTCGCTGTCGACAACATGGAAGTCATGCGCATCCTGTCGGACGCCACCAACACCATCGCCGAGGGCGAGGTGCTGCAACTGCTCAACTGCCACGATCCGGACATCGACGAAGAGAACTATCTGCGCGTCATCCGCTACAAGACCGCCAAGCTGTTCGAGGCCGCCGGCCGGCTGGGCGCCGTGATCGCCGGCGGCGACGCCAGCGAACAGGACGCGCTCGCGCGCTACGGCATGCACCTGGGCACCGCCTTCCAGTTGATCGACGACGTGCTCGATTATTCCGGCGATTTCCTCAAGACCGGCAAGAACATCGGCGACGACCTCGCGGAGGGCAAGCCCACCCTGCCCCTGCTGCATGCGATGAAGCACGGCACGCCGGAGCAGGCCGCGCGCATCCGCGAGGCCATCGAGCACGGCGGCCTCACAGAATTCCAGAGCGTGCTCGCCGCGATCAAGGACACGAAGGCCCTGCAGTACACGCGCGAACAGGCCCAGCGCGAAATTCGCATCGCCAACGACGCGATTTCGATTCTGCCGGATTCAAATTCCAAATCGGCTTTGCTACAATTAGCGGCTTTCGCGGTCGACCGCAGTTTCTAGGCCGCGAAATTCCCGGTAGTTCCAATCAAGCCGGGTTCCTTCGGAACCCGCCATCTGCCTCGGGGTGTAGCTCAGCCTGGTAGAGTACTGCGTTCGGGACGCAGGAGTCGGAGGTTCGAATCCTCTCACCCCGACCATCTTCGGTTTTCCCTTTCCCGTCTCGCCCCTCGGGGCACGTGGCCTTGATGCGCCGGTATCGGCCGCTGCCCTGTCCTGCGCGCTTTCCGTCTTGCGCGAAAGCACCGGCATCGCCCGTCCGGCCGATCCTCCCCGCAATTGCTCATTACGATTCAGGCACTTGCATCCACATCGGCACAGGACTAGACTGTCCAGTCCATTTCGTCCTCACCGACTCCCCGCCATCGCAATGTCTCCCGATATCGAAACACCGCACGGCACGCGCGAACGCCTGTTGCAGGCGGCCTGCGCGGCCTTTCGCGAGGAAGGCTATCAGGTCAGCATCGACCGCATCGCCTCGCGGGCGCAGGTCGCGCGGCAGACGCTCTACAACCACTTCCACAGCAAGGACGAACTGTTCGGCGAAGTGGTGCGCCATTCGGTGCAGTCGGTGCTGGTCATCCTGGAAGGCAACGGCGATCTCCGGACCACGCTGCTGGCTTTCGGCGAGGCCTACCGCGAGCGTTTGCTGAGCGCCACCGGGCTCGCCATCTTCCGCACCATGGTCGCCGAGGCACCGCGCTTTCCGGAGCTGGCCCGGCAGTTCTTCCGCCAGGGCCCGCACACCACGCGCAAGCGCCTGGCCGACTATCTGGCGCAGGCGATGGCGACCGGCCAGTTGCGGCGCGACGATCCCGATTTCGCCGCCGAAATGCTGACCGCGATGCTGATCGATCTCGATCGCCTGCGCGGTCTTATCGATCTTCAAACCGAATTGCTCGAACCCATGAAAACGGCGCGGGTCATAGACTGCTTCCTGCGCACCTTCGCCCCCGAAAAGGACACCCCATGAAACGCATGACCCTGCTGCTCGCTCTGCCTCTGCTCACCGCCTGCGGTTCCGGCGACAAGCCTGCCGGCGGCGGCGGTGCGCCTGGAGGCGGCACGCCACCGCCGGAAATCGCCGTCGTCACGGTCGGCAGCCGGGCCGCCACGCTGACGCGCGAGCTGCCCGGCCGGGTGGAAGCGGTGCGCACGGCGCAGGTGCGCGCCCGCGTCGAAGGCATCGTCGAGAAGCGGCTGTTCGCGGAAGGCAGCAACGTGAAGGCGGGTCAGCCCCTGTTCCGGCTGGACGACCGCACCTACCGCACCGCGGCCCAGGCCGCCGAGGCGGACGTGGAGGTGAAGAAGCTCAATCTCGAACGCGTCGAATCGCTGCTGCCGCTCAAGGCCGTCAGCCAGCAGGAAGTCGACCTCGCGCGCGCCGCGCTGAAGCAGTCCCAGGCCCAGCTCGCGCGGGCGCGGCTCGATCTGGAGAACACCACCGTGCCCGCGCCCATCTCGGGCCACATCGGCCGCACCCAGGTGACCGAAGGCGCGCTGGTCGGCCGCAACGACGCCACCCTGCTGGCGACCATCGACCAGCTCGACCCGGTCAACGTGCTGTTCACCCAGCCCAATGCCGAGGTGCTGCGCCTGAAGAGCGCGCTCGCGGACGGCAAGCTGAAGGCGACCGACAGCCGCATCGTCGAACTCATCCTGGAAAACGGCCAGATCTACGGCCACAAGGGGCGGCTCTTCTTCAGCGACCTGAGCGTCGACCCCGGCACCGGCGCCATCACGCTGAAGGCCGAATTCCCCAATCCGCAGCGGCTGCTGCTGCCCGGCACCTTCGTCCGCGTGCGCCTGCCGCAGGCGGTCGAGGAAAACGCGATCACCGTGCCGCAGCGCGCCGTGCAGTCCGGTCCGCAGGGACAATACGTCCTGCTGGTCGGGCCGGAGGACAAGGCGATGCCGCGGCCGGTCAAGGTCGGCGCGATGGCCGGCACGGACTTCGTCATCGTGGACGGACTGAAGGGCGGCGAGACCCTGATCGTGGACGGCGTGCAGAAAGCCAAGCCGGGCGCGGTCGTCAAACCGGTTCCCCAGCAGCAGGGGAACTGACATGGCGCGTTTCTTCATCTACCGGCCCATCTTCGCGTGGGTCATCGCCATCCTGATCCTGCTCGGCGGCGCCATCGCGCTGAAGAATCTGCCGGTCGCGCAGTATCCGCCGGTGGCGCCGCCGCAGATCGCGTTCAACGTCACCTACCCCGGCGCCTCCGCGCAGGTGGTCGAGGACACGGTGATCAAGCTGATCGAGCAGCAGATGAACGGGATCGAGCATCTGCTGTACATGGAAGCCTCGTCCGAGCTGGGCTCCGGCACGCTGACGCTGACCTTCGAGCCGGGCACCGACATCGACATCGCCTCGGTGGAGGCGCAGAACCGCTACAAGCGCGTCGAATCGCGCCTGCCCGACGACGTGCGCCGGCTCGGCGTGCCGGTCACCAAGCCGCAGCGCAACTACCTGATGTTCGTCGCCATCTACTCCAAGGACGGCAAGCGCGACGCCATCGACCTCGGCAGCTACGCGGCGGCCAACGTGCTCGATCCGCTCTTGCGCGTGCCGGGCGTCGGCGAGGCGATCCTGTTCGGCAGCGAATACTCCATGCGCATCTGGCTCAAGCCCGAGCAATTGACCGCCTACGGACTGACGCCGGCCGACGTGAAGAGCGCCCTGCAGGCGCAGAACGTGCAGCTCGCCACCGGCGAACTGAACCAGGCCCCGGCCACGCAGGGCGCCCAGGTCAACGCGGTGATCGTCACGCGCGGCCGTCTCGCCACGCCGGAGGAATTCGGCGACGTGGTGGTGCGCGCGCTGCCGAACGGCGCGACCGTCAAGGTCAAGGACGTCGCCCGCGTCGAACTCGGCGGCGACACCTACGAACGCTACGCGCGCATGAACGGCCAGCCGATCGCGGCGATCGCCATCCGCGTCGCGCCGGGCGCGAACGCGCTCGACGTGGCGAAATCCATCAAGTCGCGGATGGGCGAGCTGGCCCATTTCTTCCCCGCAGGCGTCGACTGGGCGGTGCCGTACGACACGTCGCGCTTCGTCGAAATCTCGATCTTCGAGGTGGTGAAGACGCTCGGCGAGGCGATGATCCTGGTGTTCATCGTGATGTACGTGTTCCTCGGGCACTGGCGCACCACGCTGATTCCGGCGGTGGTCGTGCCGGTCGCGCTGGCCGGCGCGACGATGGGGCTCTACGCCTTCGGCTTCTCGATCAACGTGCTGACGCTCTTCGCGATGGTGCTCGCCATCGGCGTGCTGGTCGACGACGCCATCGTGGTGGTGGAGAACGTCGAACGCATCATGCGCGAGGAAAGGCTGCCGCCGCTGCAGGCCACGCTGAAGGCGATGAACCAGATCCTCGGCGCCATTCTCGGCATCTCCGTGGTGCTGTCGGCCGTGTTCATGCCGATGCTGTTCTTCGGCGGCTCGGTGGGCGCAATCTACCGCCAGTTCGCCGCCACGCTCATCCTCACCATGGCGTTCTCGGTGCTGATGGCGCTTTCGCTGACTCCCGCGATGTGCGCCACGCTGCTCAAGCCGGGCGAGGCCGAGGCGGACGAGAAACGCTGGTTCAACCGCTTCTTCGGCCGCGTGACCACGCGCTACCACGGAACCGTCGCGCGCATCGTCGCGCGCAGCGGCCGCTGGATGGTGATCTACCTCGCCATCGTCGTGGCCGTCGGCTGGCTGTTCACCAAGCTGCCCGGCAGCTTCCTGCCGGAAGAGGACCAGGGCTATTTCGTCACGATGGTGCAGTTGCCCGGCGGCGCCACGCAGGAACGCACGGTGAAGGTGCTGTCGCAGGTGGAGCAGTTCTATCTCAAGCAGCCCGAAGTCGAGCGCGTCATCGGCGTGGTCGGCTTCTCCTTCTTCGGCCGCGGCCAGAATGCGGCGCTCGTGTTCACTCGGCTCAAGGACTGGGAAGAGCGCATCGGCCCGGAGCACTCGGCGCAGGGCGTGATCGGCCGCGCGATGGGCACCTTCTCGCGAATCAAGGATGCGATGGTGTTCGCGATCAACCCGCCGTCGATTCCGGAACTGGGCGCGGTCGGCGGCTTCGACTTCCGGCTTCTCGACCGTTCCGGCCAGGGCCGCGAAACGCTGATGGACGTGCGCAACATGGTGCTGGGCATGGCCAACCAGGACGCGCGCCTGGTCGGCGTGCGGCCCGAGGGCCAGGAGCCCGGGCCGCAGGTCTTCCTGGACATCGACCGGACCAAGGCCCAGGCGCTGCAGATCGACATGGCCAGCCTCAACGACACGCTGAGCTCGGCCATCGGCGTCTCCTACGTCAACGACTTCGTGCGCGACGGGCGCATCCTCAAAGTGCAGATGCAGGCCGACGCCGATCTGCGCAAGACGCCCGAGGATCTGCTCAAGCTGCCGATCCGCAACCGCGCCGGCGACATCGTCCTCCTGGGCGAGATCGCGCAGCCGAAGTGGATCGTCGGCCTGCCCAAGCTCGACCGCTACAACGGCAATCCGTCGCTGAAGATCGCCGGCTCGGCCGCGCCCGGCCATTCCACCGGCGAGGCGATGCAGGCGATGGAAGAGATCGCCGCCAAGCTGCCGCCCGGCTACGGCTTCGCATGGTCGGGCACCTCGTACGAGGAACGCCTCGCCGGCGCGCAGGCGCCGATCCTGTTCGCGCTGTCGCTGCTGGTCGTCTTCCTCGCGCTGGCCGCGCTGTACGAGAGCTGGGCGATCCCGTTCTCGGTGATCCTGATCGTGCCGCTCGGCATTCTGGGCGCGGTGCTCGCGGTCTATCTGCGCGACCTGCCGAACGACGTGTTCTTCAAGGTCGGCCTGATCGCGATCATCGGCCTGTCGGCGAAGAACGCCATCCTCATCATCGAGTTCGCGCGCCAGTTGCACGACGAGGGGATGGACCTCATGGCCGCCACGCTGGAGGCCTGCCGGCTGCGGCTGCGCCCCATCCTGATGACCAGCTTCGCCTTCATCCTCGGCGTGCTGCCGCTCGCCATCTCCACCGGCGCCGGCGCAGCCAGCCGCCATGCGGTCGGCACCGGGGTGATCGGCGGCATGATCGCCGCAACCGTACTCGCCATTTTCTTCGTGCCGGTGTTCTTCGTGGTCATCCGCAAGCTGTTCCCCTCCCGGCGTCGTGAGGAACCGAAACATGACTGAACGCACTCCTGAAATCGCCGCCGCGCCGCGCCCCGTCCGGCGTTCGCTCGGCGCCGCCCTCATCGCGGCGTCGCTGCTGGCCGGCTGTTCGCTGATCCCCGCCTACGAGCGGCCGGCCGCGCCAATCCCCCAGACCTTCGGCGCGGATCAGCCGGCAGCCGCCCCGGACCTGCCCGCCGCGGCCGAGGCGCTGCCCGACTGGCAACGCTATTTCCCCGACCCCGCGCTGCACGCGCTGGTCGAAGCCGCACTCGCCAACAACCGCGACATGCGGATCGCGCTCGCCCGGATCGAGGAAGCGCGCGCGCTGGCGGGCGTCGCCCGCGCCGACCGCTTCCCTACGCTCGCCGCCCAGGCGGACGGCAGCCGCACCCGAACGCCGGCGGACTTGAGCAGCACCGGTTCCGCGCGCACGAGCAGCCGCTACGACGCGAACCTCGGCGTCACCGCCTTCGAGCTGGATTTCTGGGGCCGCGTGGCCGCCCTGAGCGACGCCGCCCGGGCGCAGTATCTGGCCAGCGACGAAGCGGCCCGCAGCTTCCGCGTCGGCCTCATCGGCGACGTCGTCGGCGCCTGGTATCAGCTCGCCGCGCTCGCCGAACAGTCGCAGCTCGCCGACGACACGCTGAAGACGCGCGAAGACAGCCTCGACCTCATCCGCAAGCGGTACGACGCCGGGCTGGCGAGCGACCTCGACGTGCTCGCCGCCGAAAGCCTGGTCGAGACCGTGCGCGCGCAGTCGGCCGATCTCAAGCGGCAACGCGCGCAAACGGAGAACGCCCTGCGCCTGCTGACCGGCATGGCCGTGCCCGTGCCGGCGGCGCCTGCCGCATCGAATCTGCCGGCCCTGGCGGAGCTCGCGCCGGGCCTGCCGTCGGACGTGCTGCTGCGGCGCCCGGACGTGCGCGCCGCCGAACAGCGGCTGATCGCCAGCAACGCCAACATCGGCGCGGCGCGTGCGGCTTTCTTTCCGCGCATCGCGCTGACCGGCGAGTTCGGCACCGCGAGCGGCGCGCTGTCGGGCCTGTTCGGTTCCGGCAGCGCGGCCTGGCTGTTCCAGCCCGTGCTGTCCCTGCCGCTTTTCGACGCCGGCCGCAACCAGGCCAATCTCGAAGTGGCCCAGGCGCGCAAGGTCCAGGCCGTGGCGGATTACGAAAAATCCGTTCAGCAGGCCTTCCGCGAAGTGGCCGACGCGCTGGCCGCCCGCGCAACCTATCGCGACCAACTGGCCGCGCAGGAGGCCAACCTGCGCGCCCAGCAGGCGCGCCTCGAACGGGTGAAGGCGCGCGAACGGGCCGGCATCTCGAGCTACCTCGAGGTGCTCGACGCCAGCCGCGATGCCTTCAGCGCCCAGCAGACCGTCGTCACGACGCGCCTGCAACTGCAGAGCGCGCGAATCGCCCTGTACAAGGCGCTCGGCGGCGGCGTCTGATGCGCATCCGCTCGTCCGGGGCTCGTTGGCCCTAGAATGAGCACTTTGATTTCAGGAGCCATGAAGATGTCCGAACCCATCGTCTACGATCGCGCGCCCGCCGAATTCGAACTGGAGCCCGGCGAATACTGGTGGTGCGCCTGCGGCCGCTCGATGTCGCAGCCTTTCTGCGACGGGTCGCACGAAGGCACGGGCATCGAACCGGTCTCGTTCGTCGTCCAGGAAAAGCAGACGGTCTGGCTGTGCAACTGCAAGCACACGAAAACCCCGCCTTTCTGCGACGGCTCGCACAACAATCTGCCCGACGACCTTTTCTAGGCGTCCGTTCAACGCATGATCACGCAGCCCGAGCACGTCCTGGCATTCTGGTTCGGCCCGCCGGCCGGCGCCGCCGAAACGGCCGCGCGCCAGGGCAAGCTGTGGTTCGGCAAATCGCCGGAAAACGACCGGATCGTCGCCGACCGCTTCCGCGACACGCTGATCGCCGCCCGCGCCGGCCAGCTCGACCACTGGCGCGCGACGCCGCGCGACCGGCTGGCGCTGATCATCGTCTTCGACCAGTTCCCGCACCATATCCATCGCGACCAGCCGCTCGCCTTCGCCACCGATCCGCAGGCGCTCGAACTCGCGCTGATCGCGCTCGGCGAAGGGGACGACCGCCACCTGACGCCGATCGAGCGGGTGTTCCTCTACCTGCCGCTGGAACACGCCGAATCCCTGCCGATGCAGGAACATGCGGTCGCCCTCTACGACGCGCTGCTGCGCGAAGCGGACGCGAGCGAGCGCGACCTGTTCGAGAGCTTCCTCGACTATGCCAGGCAGCACCGCGACGTGATCGCGCGCTTCGGCCGTTTTCCCCATCGCAACGAAATCCTGGGGCGGCCGTCCACGCCCGAGGAAATCGAATTCCTGAAGCAGCCCGGTTCGCGGTTCTGAACCGCGCGCGGGCGGACCGCCGCGCGGGTAAAATGGCGATTTTTCGCGTCACGGCTCGCCATGTCCCGCCAGATCCTCGTCACTTCCGCCCTGCCCTACGCCAACGGCAGCATCCACCTCGGCCATCTGGTCGAGTACATCCAGACCGACATCTGGGTGCGCTTCCAGAAGATGCGCGGCCACGACTGCCGCTACATGTGCGCGGACGACACCCACGGCACGGCGATCATGCTGCGCGCCGAGAAGGAAGGCATCACGCCCGAGACGCTGATCGGCCGGGTGTGGGACGAACACACGCGCGACTTCGCCGGTTTCCACATCGGCTTCGACCACTACTACACGACCCACTCGGAAGAAAACCGCAAGCACGCCTCGAACATCTATCTCGCGCTCCGGGCCGCCGGGCTGATCGAGGTCAAGACCATCGCGCAGCTCTACGACCCGGTGAAGAACCTGTTCCTGCCGGATCGTTTCATCAAGGGCGAATGCCCGAAATGCGGCGCCGCCGACCAGTACGGCGACAACTGCGAAGTCTGCGGCGCAACCTACAGCCCCACCGAGCTGAAGAATCCGGTCTCGGCCGTTTCCGGCGCGACCCCGATACACAAGGATTCCGAGCACTACTTCTTCAAGCTCGGCGACTGCGAAGCGTTCCTGCGCGACTGGACGACCTCGGGCGCGCTGCAGACCGAAGCCGCCAACAAGATGCAGGAATGGTTCGCGCAGGGACTCGCGAACTGGGACATCAGCCGCGACGCGCCCTATTTCGGCTTCGAGATTCCCGACGCGCCCGGCAAGTATTTCTACGTCTGGCTCGACGCGCCGATCGGCTACATGGCGAGTTTCGACAAGTACGCCGCCGATCAAGGCCTCGACTTCGACGCCTGGTGGGGGCCGGATTCGAAGACAGAGCTGGTGCATTTCATCGGCAAGGACATCCTGTATTTCCACGCTCTCTTCTGGCCGGCGATGCTGAAATTCTCCGGCCATCGCGTGCCGACGGCCGTCCACGCGCACGGCTTCCTGACCGTCAACGGGCAGAAGATGTCCAAGTCGCGCGGCACCTTCATCACCGCGCAAAGCTATCTCGACGCCGGGCTGAATCCCGAGTGGCTGCGCTACTACTTCGCCGCCAAGCTCAACGGCTCGATGGAAGACATCGATCTCAACCTCGACGACTTCGTCGCGCGGGTGAATGCCGACCTGGTCGGCAAGTTCATCAACATCGCCAGCCGCACCGCCGGGTTCATCCACAAGCAGTTCGACGGCAGGCTCGCCGAAGGCGTGGCCAACATCGAACTGATCGGCGCTTTCCAGGCCGCCGCGGACGGCATCGCCGCCCACTACGAGGCGCGCGACTACGCCCGCGCCCTGCGCGAGATCATGGCGCTGGCCGACCGCGCCAACCAGTACGTCGCCGACGAAAAACCCTGGGAACTGGCGAAGCAGCCCGAAGCCGTCTATCGCCTGCACGAAGTCTGCACCGTCGCGCTGAACTGCTTCCGCCTGCTCGCGCTGTATCTCAAGCCCGTGCTGCCCAAACTGGCGGAACAGGTGGAGGCCTTTCTCGGCGTGAAACCACTGAATTGGGACGATGCGCAGACGCTGTTCATCCGCCAGCGCATCAACCCCTACGCGCACCTGATGACCCGTATCGACCCCAAAGCCATCGACGCCATGATCGAAGCCAATACTGCGGCGCTGGAGACGCCGGCACCGGCGCCCGTGCGCCACGCCGAGGCCCAGACGCATGCCGCCCAGCCCGCCCCCGCGACCGACACAATCGGCATCGACGATTTCGCCAAGGTCGATCTGCGCATCGCGCGCATCGCCCAGGCCGAGCACGTCGAAGGCGCCGACAAGCTGCTGCGCCTGACGCTCGACCTCGGTCCGCTGGGCACCCGCCAGGTCTTCGCCGGCATCAAGTCGGCCTACGCGCCGGAGACGCTGGTCGGCCGACTGACCGTGGTAGTCGCCAACCTCGCCCCGCGCAAGCTGAAGTTCGGCCTGAGCGAAGGCATGGTGCTGGCCGCTTCGGGCGACGCCCCCGGCCTCTTCATCCTGTCGCCCGACAGCGGCGCGCAGCCGGGCATGAAGGTGAAGTAAGAACATGGAGACCCGGCGCCTGCGCATCCACGGCCGCGTGCAGGGCGTCTGGTTTCGCGAGTCGATGCGGCGCGAGGCCGAACGGCTGAACGTCACGGGCTGGGTGCGCAACCTGCCGGACGGCAGCGTCGAGGCGGTGATCCAGGGCGACGCCGTCGCCGTCGAAGTCCTGATCGCCTGGTCGCGCGGCGGGCCGCCCTTTGCGCACGTGGAACGCGTCGAGATCGATGCCGTGCAGGGCGTATTCACGGCGTTCGAGAAACGGCCCGGCCCCGAGGCGTGAAGCGATCCACAGGCAAAAAAACGCCCGGCTCGCAGGCCGGGCTGAGATCCACCAAAGGAGGAGGATTGGAGGAGACAACACTGACCGCCATTGCTGGCGCATCAGTGTTATTAGAATTTTCTAATATTAGGTATCGCCTGTCAAGAGCGTAGCGCAAAAAATACAACCTTGTTCAGATTGTGCCCATTAAGCAACAGAAAGACGACAAAACAGCGCGCCCGGAGGCTCAATACAGGACGCTGACCGATTCGGGCTTGAGCCAGCCTCCCAGCACTTCGAGCAGGCGGTCGTCCAGCCGCACCCGCCAATCCTCGCCCAGCCTGACCCGGCATTGCGCCTGGCCGTTGCGGTAGTCCACCCACACCGGGCAGCCTCCGTCCTGCTGGGTGTAGGGCGACAGCAGCTCGGCCAGTTTCCGGCCATTCGATTCGCCGTTGCAGGTCAGACGCAGACCCTGGGCGAAACGCGTGCGCGCGCCCGCGAGGTCGTAGATCCGGTCGGCCGTCACGCGCACGCCTCCGGAATAATCGTCGCGATTGACCTTGCCCTCGACGACCAGGAGCGCATCCTCCTTCAGCAGATGGCGGTACTGCTCGTACAGCTCGTTGAAAATCACGACCTCGACCTGGCCCCGCGCGTCGTCCAGCAGCAGGATCAGCATCTTGCCGCGCCGCGTCATCTGGGTACGCAGCGACACGGCGACGCCGGCCATGACGACCGGCTCGCGCGCGGGCTCCAGGCTGTCGAGGCGTTTCCTGGCGAAAGCCTCGACCTCGGACGCATACGCCGTGAAGGGATGGCCGCTGAGGTAGAAGCCGATCGCGGATTTTTCCTGCAGCAGGGTTTCGGGCTCGGCCCAGCGCGGCACGTCGACCAGCATCTCTTCGATCGCGTCCGTCTCGCCGAACAACCCGACCTGGCCGCCGCTTTTCGCCGCGCGGTCCGCGGCGTCCAGCGCCACGCCTACCGAGGCGAAAAGGCGCGCGCGGTGATCGTCGATCGCGTCGAAAGCGCCGGCCTTGACCAGCGCTTCCAGCACGCGCCGGTTGAGGTAGCGCTTGTCCACCCGGTGCACGAGATCGAACAGGCCCTTGAACGGCCCGCCGGCTTCGCGCTCGGCGACGATCGCGCCGATGGCCGCTTCGCCCGTGCCCTTGATCGCACCGAGGCCGTAGCGAATCTCGGTCTTCGACACCGGCTCGAAACGGTGCAGCGAACGGTTGATGTCGGGCGGCAGGATGACGAGGCCGTTGGCGGCGCAGTCCTCGATGAAGACGCGCACCTTGTCGGTGTCCGACAATTCCGAGGACATCGTGGCGGCCATGAACTCCGCCGGATAGTAGGCCTTGAGCCAGGCGGTGTGATAAGCCACCAGCGCGTAGGCCGCCGAATGCGACTTGTTGAAACCGTACTCGGCGAACTTCTCCATCAGGTCGAACAGCCGTTCGGCGAGCGCCTTGTCGACGCCGCGCTTGTCCGCGCCTTCGAGGAAGATCGCGCGCTGCTGGGCCATCTCCTCGGGCTTTTTCTTGCCCATCGCGCGGCGCAGCAGGTCGGCGCCGCCGAGCGAATAGCCAGCGAGAATCTGCGCGATCAGCATCACCTGTTCCTGGTAGACGATGATGCCGTAGGTCGACTTCAGCACCGGCTCCAGGTCGGGATGGAAGTATTCGGGCTTCTGCTTGCCCTGCTTGCGCGCGATGAAGTCGTCCACCATGCCCGAGCCGAGCGGGCCCGGCCGGTTGAGCGCCATCAGCGCGATGATGTCCTCGAAGGTATCGCCCTTGAGACGCTTTTCCAGGTCCTTGGCCGAGCGCGATTCGGACTGGAACACGGCGGTCGTGTTGCCGTCCGCGAAGAGCTTGTAGACCGCCGAATCGTCGAGCGGCAGATCCTCGAGGCGGAAAGCCTCCCTGCCCGGATGGCGGCGCACGAAGCGCACGGCCTCGTTCAGGATGGTCAGCGTGCGCAGGCCGAGGAAGTCGAACTTGACGAGGCCGATCGCCTCGACGTCGTCCTTGTCGTACTGCGAGACGACCGCGTCCGAGCCCTCGGCGCGATACAGCGGACAGAAATCGGTGAGCCGCCCCGGCGCGATCAGCACGCCGCCGGCGTGCATGCCGACGTTGCGCGTCAGTTCCTCCAGCTTCTCGGCCAGGCCGAAAAGCGCGCGCACTTCCTCCTCTTCGTCGAAGCGCTCCTTGAGCTGCGGCTCCATCTCCAGCGCCTTCTTCAGCGACACCGGCTTGACGCCTTCGACCGGCACCATCTTGGAGAGCTTGTCGCAATAGGTATAGGGCATGTCGAGTACGCGGCCGACGTCGCGGATCACCGACTTGGAGCCCAGCGTGCCGAAGGTGGCGATCTGCGACACGGCGGCGTGGCCGTACTTGTCCTTGACGTACTGGATCACCTGCTCGCGCTTGTCCTGGCAGAAGTCCACGTCGAAGTCGGGCATCGACACCCGCTCGGGGTTGAGGAAGCGCTCGAACAGCAGGTCGTAGGCGAGCGGGTCGAGGTCGGTGATGCCGAGCGCGTAGGCCACCAGCGAGCCGGCGCCGGAACCCCGCCCCGGCCCCACGGGCACGTCGTTGTTCTTCGCCCAGTTGATGAAGTCGGCCACGATCAGGAAGTAGCCGGGGAAACCCATCTGCACGATCGTCCCGAGCTCGAACTCCAGGCGTTCGACGTACTGCGGCCGCTTCGCCTCGCGCACGGCCGCGTCGGGGTAAAGCTGCGCCAGGCGCACGTCGAGCCCTTCGTACGACCGCTGGCGGATGTAGTCGTCCAGGCTCATGCCGTCCGGCGTCGGAAAATCCGGCAGGCGGTTCTGGCCGAGCGCGAGTTCGAGGTTGCAGCGCTTGGCGATCTCGACGCTGTTCTCCAGCGCCTCGGGCAGATCGGCGAACAATTCGGCCATCTCGTCGGCCGATTTCAGATACTGCTCGGCCGTGAACGCGCGCGGCCGGCGCGGATCACCCAGCATCATGCCTTCGGCGATGCACGTGCGCGCCTCGTGCGCCTGGAAATCCCCGGCGGCGAGGAACTGCACCGGATGCGTCGCCACGCTCGGCAGATTCAGTTCATGCCCGACGTCGAGCAGACCGTCGATCAGGCGCTCGGCGTGCGGCTGGCCGTAGCGTTGCAGCTCGAGATAAAAACGGCCGGGAAAACAGCGCGCCCAGAACTCGGCCTCGCGGCGCACGACGGCGGGCTTGTCGTCGAAGATCGCCTGCGCCACGCTGCCCTGCGCGCCGCCGGACAGCGCGATCAGGCCCGTGCTGTCTTCTTCGAGCCAGGCCGGGTCGATTTCCGCCCGGCCGCGGTGCAGGTTTTCCTGGAAAGCGCGCGCCAACAGCTCACACAGGCGACGATAGCCGTCCCGGTGTTGCACCAGCAGCAGCAGGCGCGACGGCCGCGCGCGATCGGCCGGGTTCGACACCCAGACGTCGCAGCCGAAGACCGGCTTGACGCCCTTGTTGCGCGCCGCGCGGTAGAACTTCACCCAGCCGAAGGTGTTGGACAGATCGGTCAGCGCCAGCGCCGGCATGCCGGCCTCGCGCGCCCGCACCACCGCGTCGTCCAGGCGCACCAGGCCGTCTGTCACCGAGAATTCGGAGTGCAGGCGCAGGTGGACGAAACGCGGATCGGACATGGGACGAGCGGACGTGAATCAGAGGGCCATTCTAACGCCGCGAGACGGACGCGGAAAAACAAAAGGCAGCCGAGGCTGCCTTTGGGTCCGGGGTGAATCCGCGTTCAGTTCGCACGACGCTTGAACTCGTTGGTGCGCGTGTCGATCTCGATCATGTCGCCGATCTCGACGAAGGCGGCGACCTGCAGTTCGTAGCCGGTGGGCTTGATGCGCGCGGGCTTCATGACCTTGCCCGAAGTGTCGCCGCGCACGGCCGGTTCGGTGTACTCGACCTCGCGCACGACCGTGGTCGGCATCTCGACCGAGATCGCCTTGCCCTCGTAGAACACCACTTCGACCGGCATGCCGTCGTCGAGGTAGTTCAGCGCGTCGCCGAGGTTGTCGCCTTCGACTTCGTACTGGTTGTACTCGGCGTCCATGAAGACGTAGTAGGGGTCGCCGAAGTAGGAATAGGTGCACTCCTTGCGGTCGAGCACGACGGTGTCGAACTTGTCGTCGGCGCGGTAGACCGATTCGGTGCCGGCGCCGGTGAGCAGGTTCTTGAGTTTCATCTTGACCACGGAGGCGTTGCGGCCGGATTTCGAGAATTCGGCCTTCTGCACCACCATCGGGTCTTTGCCGACCATCACGACATTGCCGGCGCGGAGTTCCTGTGCGATTTTCATCGATTGCGTCCTGAAGCTGTAAGGGGTTGAGAAAACTCGCTATTTTAACCGGCTTTCGGCGAAATCCGCCAGCTTCTCCGCAAGCGCGCCCGCCTGCGCCAGGGTCGCGGGCCAGGCGCGCGCATGGGCTTCGACGGCCGGCCGCGCGGCGCGCCAGGCGGCCCAGGCCGCGCCGATCGCGGGCGCCTCGGGCACGCCGTTCCAGGCCTGCCACAGACCGGCCACCGCTTCGCCGGCCGACGCCGGCAAGTCGCGCCCGTACAGGGCCAGCAGCGCCTCCAGTTTGCGCCAGTGCGCGCCCGCATCCTGCGGATAGGCCTGCCAAACCATCGGATGCGCGGCCCACTGGGCGCGCACGCAGGAATCCTCGCCGCGCACGAAATTCAGGTCGCAGGCCCACAGCAGATGGTCGTAGCGGTCCTGATCGGTGAACGGCAGAACGACGAGCCGCAGCGCGCCGCGTTCATGCCGCGCGCCCGGGGCGAGCGCATCCAGACCGAGCCAGACCGCCAGTTGCGGCAGCACGCGGCCTTCCGGCGCCAGGCAGGTCACGGGCTCGCCGCCGCCCGCCCAGGCATCGAGCAAGGCGGGCAGGACCGGGTTCTCGTAGGCGAACAGCGATGCGCGGGTCTCGCCGGCCGCGGGCGGCGGCAGCCCCAGCGCGCGCCAGCAGGCCGCCGCGTCGAACGCCGCGCGCCGCGCCGCGTAATCGCGCTCGATCGGCAGGCCGCCGGTGTCAGGCGTGTAGCCGGGAAAGAAGAAATACCGGGTCAGCGGCAGGCGGGGATGCGGGGACGGCAGGCCATGATGCGTCGCCACCCAGGCCTCGGCACTCAGATATTCGAGGTTGATCCACACCGGCGCGGGCGACTGAGCCGCCATCGCATCCAGATAGTTCGTCGGGAGCGCGCAGCCGAAAGCCTCGATCACGCGCCGCGCCGGCTCGACCGGCGGGAAAGGCGCGCGCCACGCGCGGATGTTCACGCCCGCGCTGCGCTGGCTGTCCGCGTGCGGGTCGACCTCGGGCCAGATGCGCCGGAACGCGCCGAGATCGTCCACCCACAGACGGATTTCGCCGGCGCACCCCGCTTTCAGCGCGCGCGCCAGCCGCCAGGCGACGCCGATGTCGCCGTAGTTGTCGATGACGTTGCAGAAAATGTCCCAGTCGGGCCGCATGGCGCACATGCTAGCGTCCTGCGGCCGCCGGGAAAGGCGGGTCAGCCGCCCGCGTTCGAGAGGCAGGATTTCATGAAGGCCTTGCGCGCGTCGCCCTTCATGCCCTTGCCGGACGCCTCGGCATTGCAGTCTTTCATGCGCTGCTGCGGATTCGACGCCTTGTCCGGCGCGCCGGAAAGACAGGATTTCATGAAAGCCTTGCGCGCATCACCTGCGAGGCTCTGCTTGCCGGCCTCGGCGTTGCAGGATTTCATCCGCGCCTGCTGGGCCGTTTCCGCCCATGCGCCGGACGCCAAAAAGGCGCCTGCCATCAGGCCGATCAACGCGATCTTCTTCACGATTCGTCTCCCTGGGGTTGCAAACAGGCAGCCAGTCTAGCCGAAGCCCTTGTTTTTTCTCGCGCCGCACTTGTAAAAATTCAGGGGCGGGAGTAAAAAGCCTCCAGTTTGGTTTCAAGAGCCGTTGAAGTTGGCAATACCGCAGGGCATGGCCGGGTAGCGCGCTTGAATCAGACCGACGGCACACAATAATTTTTTCGCCGTCCAGCCATCCGCCGACGCTTCAATGCTTATCGCGGTTGTGTTCGTATGACGCCAAAGGAGGGAGTTCAATGGCAACAGGTACCGTCAAGTGGTTCAGCGACGCCAAGGGGTTCGGCTTCATCACCCCCGATGATGGCGGCGAGGATGTTTTCGCGCATTTCTCCGCCATCCAGGCCAATGGCTTCAAGACCCTGAAAGAGGGTCAGAAAGTCACGTTCGAAGTCAGTCAAGGCCCGAAAGGCAAACAGGCCTCGAACATCCAGCCGCAGGGCTGACCGGCTGAACCGATATTGAAACCCCGCTTCGGCGGGGTTTTTTGTTTCGGCCGCCCGCCTGCGCGCTCAATCCAGCCAGCGCGCCAGTTCGTCCGCCGCCGCGTCGACGAACGCCCGCAGCCTGGGCGGCACGAAACGCTGGCGCGGATACACGAGATGCACCGGATCGGCCCGCGCGTGCCAGTCCGGCAGCACCCGAACCAATCCGCCCGCGCCATCGGCAGTCCCCGCGGCATAAGTCGGCAGCAGGGCAATCCCCTCGCCCGCCCGGGTCAGCGCGCGCGCCACGCCGGCATCGTTGACGAGCACGTGGCCGGGCATCGGCACCGTCACGCTGCCTTTCGCGGCGTACAAGGTCCATGCTTCCCGCCCGAGCGGGACGAACTGCACGCAGCGGTGCCGGCGCAGGTCCTGCGGCCGCGCCAGCGGCGGGGTCGACGCCAGATAGTCCGGGCTGGCGAACGGCGCCCAGCACGCGATGCCCGTTTTTTTCGCCACCAGGGTGGAGTCCTGCAGGGCCCCGACCCGAATCGCGGCATCCAGACCTTCCGCGACGAGATCGAGATAGCGGTCGGTCAGCACCAGTTCGACGTCGATGCCCGGATGCGCCGCCTGAACCCGCACGATCAGGCCGGCGAGCAGCGCGTCGCCGAAATCGGCCGGCGCGGTCACCCGCAACAGGCCCTTCGCCTCGCCCGCCGCGACCGACACCGCCGCCTCGGCTTCGGCCACGTGGTCGAGCCCGGCCGCGGCGTGCCGGAAATACTGCGCGCCGGCTTCGGTCAGCCTGAGACGGCGCGTCGTGCGTTGCAGGAGCGTCACACCGAGCCGTTTTTCCAGGCGCGCCACCCGCGTGCTGACCGTCGACACCGGCAGCCCCAGCGCGCGCGCCGCGGCGCTGAAACCGCCGAGCCGGGCGACCTTCACGAACACGGCGACTTCATTGAGGTCCATGTCGATTATTCATTCAAATGAAAAATGATTTTCAATTTAACCATCTACTCAAGGCGAAGGCACGCCTATAAATTCAGGTACATCAACGCGGACACGCACATCGATACGGAGGCGATCATGAAAAAACTGGCTCACATCAAGCGCAGCGCCGGCAGCCACTGGGTCGGCGACGGTTTTCCCGTGCGCAGCATCTTTTCCTACAACGACATCGCCGACGAGATGTCGCCCTTCCTGCTGATGGATTACGCCGGCCCGACCCGCTTCGAGCCGACGACGCAGCAACGCGGCGTGGGCGCGCATCCGCACCGCGGTTTCGAGACCGTCACGATCGTCTATGCCGGCGGCGTGTCGCACCGCGACTCGGCGGGCGGCGGCGGCACCATCGGCCCCGGCGACGTGCAGTGGATGACGGCGGCGTCCGGCATCCTGCACGAGGAATTCCACAGCTCGGACTATGGCCGCACGGGCGGGCCGTTCGAGATGATCCAGCTCTGGGTCAACCTGCCGGCCAGGGACAAGATGCGCGCGCCGGGCTACCAGGGCATCGTCGACGGTCAGATTCCGCGTGCGGACCTGCCCGACGGCGCGGGCAGCGTACGCGTCATCGCCGGGCAATACGAGAACGCCGCCGGCGCCGCGCACACTTTCAGCCCGATGAACGTCTGGGACATGCGGCTGAACGCCGGCCGCACGGTCGCGCTCGACCTGCCCGAGGGGCACACGACGGCGCTGTTCGTGCTGCAGGGCGCCATCCGCGTGGACGGCCACGCCGTGCATCCGGCCGAGCTTGCGGTCATGGAACGCGCGGGCACGCAGTTGCGCTTCGACGTCGCCGAGGACACCGTGCTGCTGCTGCTGAACGGCGAGCCGCTCGACGAGCCCATCGCCGCCTACGGCCCCTTCGTCATGAACACGCGCGAGGAAATCGTGCAGGCCATGCGCGACTACGAAACGGGCCGCTTCGGCCGCATGACGCCGGCCGCCTAACCGTGAACCACCCGTCCCGCGTACAGGCGCGCGGGACGGGTGCGGTCACATCTGAGCGATCATCGCCTCGGCGAACTGCGAGCACTTCACCTCGGTCGCGCCGTCCATCAGGCGGGCGAAATCGTAGGTCACGGTCTTGGCCTGGATCGCCTTTTCCATGCTGGCGACGATGCGGTCGGCCGCCTCGGTCCAGCCCAGGTGGCGCAGCATCATCTCGGCCGAAAGAATGATCGAGCCCGGGTTCACGTAGTCCTTGCCGGCGTACTTGGGCGCGGTGCCGTGGGTAGCCTCGAACATGGCGACGGTATCCGAGAGGTTCGCGCCCGGCGCGATGCCGATGCCGCCGACTTCGGCCGCCAGCGCGTCGGAAATGTAGTCGCCGTTGAGGTTGAGCGTGGCGATCACGTCGTACTCGGCAGGACGCAGCAGGATCTGCTGCAGGAAGGCGTCGGCGATCACGTCCTTGATGACGATACCGTTCGGCAGTTCCATCCACGGACCTTCGCCGATCAGCTTCGCGCCGAATTCACGCGCGGCGAGCTCGTAGCCCCATTTCTTGAAGCCGCCCTCGGTGAACTTCATGATGTTGCCCTTGTGCACCAGCGTCACCGACTTGCGCTTGTTGTCGATGGCGTACTGGATCGCCTTGCGGATCAGGCGCTCGGAGCCTTCGACCGACACGGGCTTGATACCGATGGCCGAGGTTTCGGGGAAGCGGATCTTCCTGACACCCATTTCCTGCTGCAGGAATTCGATCACTTTCTTCACTTCGGCGCTGCCGGTTTCCCACTCGACGCCGGCGTAAATGTCTTCTGTGTTCTCGCGGAAGATCACCATGTCGACCTTCTCCGGTTCCTTCACCGGGCTGGGCACGCCGGTGAAGTAGCGCACCGGCCGCAGGCAGACGTAGAGATCGAGCATCTGGCGCAGCGCCACGTTCAGCGAACGGATGCCGCCCGAGGTCGGCGTGGTGAGCGGCCCCTTGATCGAGATCACGTAATCCTTCACCGCCTGTACGGTCTCCTCCGGCAGCCACTGGTCGCCGCCGTAGACCTTGACCGCCTTCTCGCCGGCGTAGACTTCCATCCAGGCGATAGCCTTCTTGCCGCCGTAGGCCTTGGCCACGGCGGCGTCGACAACCTTCTTCATCGCCGGCGTGATGTCGACGCCGGTGCCGTCACCCTCGATGAAGGGAATGATCGGCGTGTCCGGCACGTTGAGCGTGTTGTCGGGGTTGACGGTGATTTTCTGGCCGTGGGCGGGAATCTGGATGTGCGTGCTCATGTCTGGTCTCGAAACGATAAAATGCGGGTTTTGCCCCCACCGAATGTCGCGTCTTGTGTTATTCAACAAACCCTACGGCGTGCTGTCCCAATTCACGCCGGAAGGCCGATGGCAGGGTTTGCGGGATAGCCTCCCGCTGTCGGGTGTCTACGCAGCCGGACGCCTGGATGCGGACAGCGAAGGCCTGCTGATTCTAACCGATGACGGAAAGCGCCAGCACCGCATCGCCGACCCGCGCCACAAGCTGCCCAAGACCTACTGGGCGCAGGTCGAGGGCGCGCCCACCGATGCCGACCTCGAACCGCTGCGCCGCGGCGTCGACCTCGGCGATTTCGTCGCCCGGCCCGCGCAGGCGCGCTGCATGGCCGAACCCGCCGGTCTGTGGCCGCGCAATCCGCCGATCCGCTTCCGCGCGGCGATTCCCACCGCCTGGATCGAACTCGTCATCACAGAGGGCAAGAACCGCCAGGTGCGCCGCATGACCGCGAAGATCGGCTTCCCCACCCTGCGGCTGATCCGCGCCGCCGTCGGCGACTGGCGCCTGGGCGATCTCAAGCCCGGCGAATGGAAGGAACTGCATGTCTGACGCCCAAACCTGGCTGCCCCACGTCGTCGTCGCGGCGGTGGTTCAACGCGACGGGCGCTTCCTCTTCGTCGAGGAGGAAACCGCCGACGGCCTGCGCCTGAACCAGCCCGCCGGCCACTGGGAGCGCGGCGAGACGCTGATCGATGCCGTGCGCCGCGAAGCGCTGGAGGAAACCGCGCACCGCGTCGAACCCACGGCGCTGCTCGGCTGCTACACCACGCATTACCCGCGCCGCGACATCACCTATCTGCGCTTCGCCTATCTGTGCGACGTCGCCGGCTTCGAGCCGAATCACAAACTCGACACCGGTATCGTGCGCGCCGTGTGGCTGACGCCGGAAGCGCTCGCGGCCAGTCCTATTCCCCACCGCAGCCCGCTGGTCCTGCGCTGCGTACAGGACGCGCTCGCCGGCCGGCGCTTCCCGCTGAATTTCGTCGCTCACGCATGAACGCGCGCGTCGTCGTCGGCCTCTCGGGCGGCGTCGATTCCGCCGTCGCGGCGTACCTGCTCAAGCGGCAGGGCTACTACG
>Ga0228535_1000397_pt1 | contig 128137 bp, 129 predicted proteins | sample SJ1metagenome_FD_168457 | JGI IMG/M metagenome (GOLD analysis project Ga0228535, IMG submission 168457) | Enriched culture of PCE-dechlorinating microbial communities from Ithaca, New York, USA - SJ1 | ecosystem: Engineered > Modeled > Simulated communities (microbial... > Unclassified...
ATTTAAACTCCTCACATAATATTCTGCAAAAAGTTTAGCAGATTCCATGTTTTTCAGAATACTGTCCATCTGCTGGATTGTGCAATATTTAACCCATTTTCGGCACCTTTTAATGTGCTAAACAACAATGGTTGAGCTTATGAATCCTACTTCAGAGGACATTATTGCAGACCCCGCCGCAGGTTCGGCAGGTTTTCTGGTGACGGCGGGGGAGTATCTACGAGATAACTATGAAGACCTGTTTTTAGACAGGGAGAAAAAAGACCACTTCAACAATACTATGTTTCATGGCTTTGATATGGACAGGACCATGCTCAGAATAGGAGCTATGAACATGATGCTGCATGGGGTGGAAAACCCTAATATTGCTTACCGGGATTCCCTTTCAGAGCAGAACTCCGATACAAACAAATACACCTTAATAATGACTAATCCCCCCTTCAAGGGGTCGTTGGATTACGAAGCAGTTTCGCCTGATTTGTTGAAGATAACCAAGACCAAGAAGACTGAACTTCTATTTTTAGCCCTGATTTTAAGGATGCTAAAGCCTGGAGGAAGATGTGCTTCCATTGTTCCTGATGGAGTTTTATTCGGAAGTACCAAAGCCCATACAGATATCCGTAAGGAAATAATAGAGAAGCATAAGCTGGAAGCAATCATATCAATGCCCAGCGGAGTGTTTAAGCCCTATGCAGGGGTGTCCACCGCCATAATTATCTTTACCAAAACCGGGGCGGGGGGAACCGATAAGGTTTGGTTCTATGATATGAAGGCTGATGGCTACTCCCTTGATGATAAGAGAAATCCCATAGATGTTGATGACATACCGGATGTAATCAATAGATTCAGCAAATTGAGCGGGGAAGAAAACCGGAAAAGAACGGAACAGTCCTTTTTTGTGCCAAAAGATGAGATTGTTCAGAATGGGTATGATTTGTCCATTAACAAATACAAAGAAGTTGAACATGATGAAATTGAGTATGCTTCGCCAAATGAAATTTTGGCTCAAATACGAGCTATTGAATTGGACATATGTGAGGGATTGGATAAGCTGGAGGCACTCTTTGATGAGTAAATGGGATGTCTATAGTTTTGATGAAGTTATTTTTGATGATACGAAGAACGGCACTAAAATTAAAAAGGAAGATTATCTTGAACAAGGCTTGTATCCGATAATTGACCAAGGTCAAAATCAGATTGCTGGATATAGCAATAATGACGATGGTTTATATGATAATATTCCTGCAATTGTTTTTGGGGACCACACAAGAGTCTTCAAGTATGTTAATACCCCCTTTTTTTTAGGTGCTGACGGAGTAAAGTTATTAAAAAGTAAAAAAGACAAGGTGATTTATAAATATTTATACTATTTCTTTTTAAATAATGAAGTTCCCGACACAGGATATAACAGACATTTCAAATGGATTAAGCGATTTGAAATTCCTCTGCCTTCGTTGGAAATCCAAAAGAAAATTGCTTATGTACTGGACAAGGCCCAGGAGCTTATAGATAAGCGAAAGAAACAGATAGAGTTGCTGGATGAGTTCCTGCAGAGTGTATTTATTGATATTTTTGCCGACCCGATTATCAACCCTAAAGGATGGGCAAAAAAAGGGATTATTGATTGTTGTGATTACAAAGACGATATAAAGTGTGGTCCCTTTGGTACGCAATTGAATAAAAGCGAGTTTCAAAGAAATGGTGTACCGCTTTGGGGTATTGCTCAAATAAACAGCCAATTTAGAAAAAGACCGGTAGACTTTTTGACTTCGGAGAAAGCGAAAGAGCTGTCCGACTATTCGATTAAAGAAAATGATATTGTAATGTCACGAAAAGGGACTGTAGGAAAATGTGCATTGTTCCCAAAAGGTTTACCAAATGGTGTAATGCATTCTGATGTTTTGAGAATAAGAACTACAAAAAGCATAGTTAATCCTACGTTTATCTGTTTTCAGTTACGTATCAGTAAAGAAATTGAGAGGCAAATCGCTATGGTTAGTCAAGGTGCAATTATGGCTGGAATTAATGTCGGTAAGTTAAAAAGTATAGAAGTATTAGTTCCACCACTCGGTATCCAGAACCAGTTCGCATCAATAGCCGAAGCAACCGAAAAGCAAAGAGCCATGATGCTCCAGAGTCTGACCGAGATGGAAAATAATTTTAACAGTATTATGCAGAAAGCATTTCGGGGAGAGTTGTTTAAATAGGAAGAGGGTTTGTTAATGGAATCAAACTTTTCCTTTCTACAAAATAATAGACAATACCAAAGTTTTGCAACGGCCTGTATGGAAGCGGAGTCCAGCATTGCCGCAAATCCTTATGCAACTGCTATCTTATCTCGTCGTGCCCTGGAATTAGCTGTGAAATGGGTTTACAGCTCTGACAGTTATTTAGAACTCCCATACCAGGACAACCTTTCAAGTTTGATACATGACCGAACATTTCGTGATGTCATAACCCCAGAACTTTTTCCCTTAATAAAGTATGCTGTTAAACTGGGCAATATTGCCGCTCATACTGGGAATAGAATAGGCAGGGAAGAAGCTGTTTTGTCTCTGCGCAACCTGCATCAGTTCGTATCCTGGATTGATTACTGTTATTCAGAAGCATATACAGCGGGGGAGTTTAGAGAAGACCTCCTGCCCGCAGGGGATGAGGCAAAGGTCAGTTCCGAGGAATTAGGCAACCTATATGAACAATTGGGGGCTAAAGACCGAAAGCTTAAGGATATCGTAAGTGAAAATGAAGAGCTTCGAAAAGAACTTAGAAAAGTCCGGGAACTGAATGAAAAAGAACGCAGCTTCAAAGTTGATGAGATAAGCGAGTTTGAAACCCGTAAGAAGTATATTGATATAGATATAATGGATGCAGGTTGGCTGTTTGGTGAAAATTGCCTTGAGGAATACGAATTAACCGGTATGCCCTATGGCAGTGGGACCGGTTATGCAGACTATGTGCTTTTTAGCAAGAACGGTAAACCGCTTGCGGTAGTCGAAGCCAAAAAGACCAGCAAGGACCCGAAGGAGGGCAAACAGCAGGCAAAACTGTATGCGGATTGCCTGGAAATGATGTTTGGGCAAAAGCCGGTATTATTCTATACAAATGGCTTTGAAGCTTATATCTGGGATGATGCTTCCTACCCGCCCAGGAGGGTATCCGGTTTCTATTCACAGGATGAACTGCAATTGCTGCATGATAGAAGAAGCACCAAGATACCGCTTAATAATATTCGCATCAATGAAGAAATAACCGACAGATACTACCAGAAAGAAGCTATAAAAGCTATATGTGAAGCCTTTAGTAGCGGGGATAGAAAGACCTTGCTGGTGATGGCTACCGGCAGCGGTAAAACTAGAACGGTTGCCTCCCTGGTTGATGTACTCACCAGACATGAATGGGTAAAAAATGCTCTATTTTTAGCCGATAGAAGGCCGTTAGTTAGACAGGCTAAGAATGCCTTTAATACGAATGTTCCCAACCTTTCGCTCTGCAACCTCCTAGAAAACAAAGATAATCCCGAAAGCAGAATGGTTTTCTCTACATACCCCACCATGATGAATATGATAGATGAAGCCAAATCAAAAGATGGTAAGAAACTCTTCACAGTGGGGCATTTCGATTTAATCATTATTGATGAATCACACCGAAGTATCTACAAGAAATATCAAGCTATCTTTGAGTATTTTGATGCCTTGTTGGTGGGGCTTACTGCTACTCCTAAAGATGATATTGATAAGAACACATATCACATCTTCGACCTGGAGAATAACGTACCTACATATGCGTATGACCTGAAAGACGCTATAGAGGACAAGTATCTCGTTCCGTACAATACGGTTGAAACCGAGTTGAAATTCCTGGAGAAGGGCATCAGCTACGATGAACTGAGTGAGGAAGAGAAGGAGCAATACGAGGATACTTTTTCAGATGAAGAGGACATGCCGGACTACATCTCAAGTGACAAGCTGAATGAATGGCTGTTTAATGATGACACGATAGATAAGGTTTTAGGTATTCTCATGGATAAAGGCATAAAGGTCGAGGGCGGGGACAAACTTGGCAAGACCATAATATTTGCGAAAAACCACAGACATGCCGAGAGAATCGTTGAGAGGTTTGATATTCTCTATCCCCATTACAAAGGTGAATTTGCCAAAGTAATAGACATTAAGGTTAATTACGCTCAAGACTTGATAGACAAATTCTCGGATGCCAGTAAGATGCCTCAAATTGCTATATCGGTGGATATGCTAGATACCGGAATAGACATCCCCGAAATAGTAAACCTGGTCTTCTTCAAAAAAGTACGGTCCAAGGCCAAGTTCTGGCAGATGATTGGGCGGGGGACCAGGCTATGCAAAGACCTGTTCGGGACAGATATGGATAAGGAAGACTTCTTAATATTTGACTTCTGCGGCAATTTCGAATTCTTCCGGGTCAATGACCGGGGGAAAGAAGTGAAAAATGCCCCTAGCCTTACCGAAAAAATATTCAATGTGAAAGTTGATTTGGTCAAAGAACTTCAGCATTTCGATTACCAAGAAGAGAAGTATATAGACTATCGTGACAACCTAATCCTTGAACTAGTGGCAGGTATCAAAGAACTGAACCGGGATAGCTTTAAAGTCAAACAGCATCTCAAGTATATAGACAAATTTGGCTATAAGGATGCCTGGATTAACCTTGGAGGCATTGATGTCCTGGATATTAAAGAACATATATCAGCACTTATTATCGCCAGTGTAGAGGATGAACTGGCCAAGCGATTTGATTATTTGATGCTAACAGTAGAATTAGCCAGGATTCTAGGCAAACCTGCTGTCAAGGCTAAAGGTAATATTGTAAAGACAGCCCAAGCCCTTTCTAACATCGGAACCATACCCCAGGTTCTAGCAAAAAAGAGCGTCATAGAAAAAATTCAGACCGATGTTTTCTGGGCTGAGGCCGACATATTGGATTATGAGATGGTACGAGAAGCTTTGCGGGATTTGATAAAGTTCATAGAAAAGGCTACCAGTAAGGTTTACTATACTAATTTCACTGATGAGATACTCAACATTGCTGAAAATGAGGGTGAGTACAGTATTTATAATCTCCAGAGCTACAAAAAGAAGGTTAATAAATACCTGCGGGAACACGAAGACCACATCTCAATATACAAGCTTAAGAACAACAAACCGCTTACCGGTACAGATTTGAAGGCCCTTGAGCAGATACTATGGGGAGAAGTAGGAACCAAAGCTGATTATGAAAAGGATTTTGGGGATACCCCTCTTACCATATTAGTTCGGGAGATAGTTGGGTTAGACCAAAGGGCAGCTAACGAAGCATTTTCGGAGTTTATAAACGATGGAAACCTGGATAGCAAGCAAATTAGATTTGTAAAAACTATCGTGGATTACATAATAAAGAACGGACACATGCTGGATAAAAGCGTTTTACAGGACGACCCGTTTTTATCTATCGGTAGCATAACAGATGTATTCCCCATGGAGCGGGCAGTGAAAATAGTCAGCGTAATTGACGCTATCAACAGGAATGCAACGGAAGTGGTGGGGGCGTAGAAGCCTGTAATAGTTATGGAGCGGTGGGGGAGCTATAGTGCAAAAAAATCTCAATTACAACTGAGGACCGTCATGACCCACTCCCCGGTACTGGATTACATTATTGTTCATGAAATGTGTCATCTGGTTCATTTCAATCACTCTAAAAATTCTGGAGCCTATTGGATTCTATACTGCTGTGAAGAAGCATGAAATAATGGCCGTTAGGATTATCAGCTTGATTTTGTGGAATAGAAATGTACTGGAGTTGGGGGGATAAACTTTGAAGAATGGTTTCTTTGCATATCCTTTGGAGCCACCACACATTGGTGAAGTCATTGAAGAGTCTATAAGACAAATTGAAGAAAGTAACCGTGCAAATATAATTAGTTGGAAGCAATTAAGAACTGCTGGTAATTTCATCGTCACTGAAATATGTCGGGCAATTGATAGATGCGATGTTTTTTGCTGTGATTTAACATATTTAAACTCCAATGTACTATTCGAGCTAGGTTATGCTATTGCTAAAAACAAGAGAGTCTGGATTACACTAAACCATACGATAATTAAGGCTAAAGATACGTATAATAAACTTCCCATTTCAAGTATTGGCTATTCTCCTTACGCAAATATCCCAGAATTCCTATTAGAGTTCGAAAATAAATCACCATTTAGTAATCTTGAGTGTGACACACTTTTCAAACAAATCATTGAACCGTCAAAACAGGAAGTAAGACAACCCAAAATATTTTACCTGAAAAGTCGTGCACAAAGTGAAGCCTCATTGAGGTTAACATCAGTCATTAAAAAAGGTTTCCTTCAAGCCATCACCGATGACCCTACGGAGATATTAAGTCAGCCGCTTTCCTGGTATGTTCAAAGTGCTTACCAATCGGTGGGTGTTATTGCACACCTTCTTAGTCATGACCACGAAGGTTTTGAATTACATAATGCAAGATATTCGCTAGTCTCTGGTCTGGCTTATGGAATGGGTTTGCGTCTTTTAATGCTGGCCCATTCTCCCTATGAGAGCCCGATGGATTATAGGGATATATTAGTGATTCATAAGACAGCTTCCGAGTGCGAAACTATTGCCCGTTCATGGATACATAATTTAGAACAACCCGTTAAGGAACAAGGCAAACTATACAAAGATTATCAAGCTTCAGTAAGAAGTTATTTGGAACTAAAAAATATCTACATAGGCGATGGTATAGCGGAGAATGAATCAGATGATTTGGAGGAATATTTTGTTGAAACTGGCAGTTACAGGGCTGCGCTAGAAGCCAAACAAAGTCTTTTTGTCGGTAGAAAGGGTACCGGGAAGACAGCAAACCTACTAAGGATGGCTGAAGAGCTTAAGGAAGACAAAAGGAATCATGTTTGTATAATAATGCCGCCAACCTATGATATTGAAGGTATTTTTAACACATTGGTTAAGATACTAGATAGTTCAGAACGGGGTTATTTAGTAGAAAGTCTGTGGAAGTACTTAATATATTCTGAATTAGCAAAGTCGGTTTACTATGAAATAATGTTTAGACCTCCGGGAAGCATGAGTGATACGGAATACAAATTTGTTGAGTATGTGGAAAGAAATCCAGTCGTAATCCTTGAGGAATTTTCTATCAGGCTTGATAAAGCAGTTGAATCTTTGAAAAAGCTTTCAGAAGAGACAACTGATAGAAAACTTAAGATAAGTGAATTGTTGCATGACAACATTATTAAGTACTTGAGGGCGCAATTGGGGCTGATTTTGAGGAACAAGAACAGAGTATGTATCTTAGTAGATAATCTAGATAAAGCCTGGGATACAAGAAATGACTTGACCATTCTAAACGAATTCCTTCTTGGATTACTAGGTGTAGCAAGAAGAGTTGAAGAGGACTTTCGAGGACAAGACAAATGGAGAGAACCTGTAAAGCTTTCACTAGTTATTTTTATTCGGAGTGACATATTTCTTGAGATATCGAAGGGACTAAGAGAACGAGATAAACTAAGGTCTACCAATCTAACATGGGATGACCCGGTACTTCTTCTTCGTGTTATAGAGAATCGGTTTCACTATGCTATAAACTTACCATCCCCCGAAGAGATGTGGAAAAGATATTTCTGCACGGAAATTAACGGTATACCAACACGAGAATATCTTACTCAGGTTATCCAGCCGAGACCAAGGGATATTATCTATCTATGCTCAGTGGCTTTGTCGGAAGCTGTAAATCGAGCCCATACAAAAATTGAGCAAGAGGATATATTGACAGCTGAAAAAGAATATTCGAAAAACGCTCTATATTCACTCGTTGCCGAAAATGCTGAATTAGAAGACATTTATTTCGAGTTTATTGGGCATCAGTGTATTGTTGAGCATAGTGAGTTAGTCGATATAATTCATGCGGTAGCAGGTGATTCCGTTTCACCTGAAAACACAATCGCAATCCTATGCAATAATGGATTTCTAGGAGTAGAAGTAGATGAAAGTGTATTCGAGTTCATTAACGAGGAAGAAAGCCTTAGAATAGTCAGCATAAAAGCAAGAAAGTACTGTGCAAAGGGAAATGACAGACGGTACTGCATAAACCGTCCTTTCCATGCCTACCTTGAGATTAAAGGAATTGATAGACTTCTTAAAGGAAATAGTCTCGGACAATGGATAGTAAGATGATTACCTTATCTAGTTATTGTCATGTAATATATTTGTGTGATTCATAATGGCGTCGTATGATGTGACTCTTATCAGGAGAATTGTGAAGCGAATGAGGAATAGTTTTGTGATTCCCGGAAATAGAGGTCCGATAGGTTGAGGTTCGTAGTGGAACTGTAATGACAGTAGGCTCATAATTGGTATTATGAGCACTCTTCTTTTCGATTAATGGTTGAGTATGACAAAAACAGTAGCAAAACGGATTAGGGGGTACACCTATGGTAATACCTACAAGAGAAGATTTTATCCGAATTATTGAACTTGCAAAAGAAAAAGGTTCAGAAGCAGCAAAACAAAGATATGACTATTTACTAGCAAATAAAGGTCCTAAAACACAGTTGATGGACGTGTGCGGGGGAGCATTTATTGTGTTGAAGTTGGACGGCAGAACAAAGTTGGCCCACTTTTTATTAAGCCTAGATGAACCACAATTCAGAATATCTAAGACCACATTTGGAGGTTTGACTTTGGACATTTTAGGAATGGCTCCATACCAAGAGAAAACAGTTTGTGAAGCGGCTGAACGTGCAGCACTCAATGTTATTAAGGAAGCCCTAAATATTGAAGGATATGTTAAGGGGTATATTGATTAATGCCTTGGCTATAAGCATTTTGGGAACCACGCAATTATCACTGAAAAGCAGCTATACAAAGATTTAAAAGGAATAAAAACGTTGAATGGGAGATTACAGTATATTTTATGGCAACTTAAGAACATTGCGTTATTGATGGGGCTATAATAGCCTGACTGGAGGTGCCTCTTTGATTGGTAAAACGATAAATGGGTATTTATTAACCGATTTTCAAGGAAAAGGTAGTTTCGGTAGTGTATACAAATGTGTTAAAAATAAGCAGCATTATGCGATGAAAATATTTAACTCGGACTACGTTTATCAGGAATACCGGTTTCATGGTGAACATAATCGGGTAAGTCAAGAGATAATCGCCTTAGGCAAAGTAGACCATGAAAATGTAATAAAATACATTGACCACGGGTCATTTATTGAGAATCATCAAGTATTTTACTATGTTATTTTAGAGTATATTGATGGCTCTACATTAGAACAAGTGATTCAATCTGGGGAGACCATCAATAACGAAGTTGCGACGTTAGAAATAATATCACAAGTTCTATTGGGCTTAAAGGCAATCCACGATTGCAATATTGTGCATAGAGACCTCAAACCAGAGAATATATATCTTACTACTTCGGGAACTGTGAAGGTTTTGGACTTTGGTTTAGCAAAACTAATTGATTACTCATCAATTACAGAAACTGGTGATAGACTTGGTAGCCCGTTATATATGGCACCGGAACAAATTCGTGATAGTAAACGAGTAGACGAAAGAACGGATTTATATGCTGTAGGTGTAATCCTATTTCAAATGCTAACCGGAACACATCCATATGGAAGCATTTCAAGTAGAGAAGAACTTTATTATAAAATTATCAATGAACCTCCACTAGCTCCGAGTTTATTTATACAAGCAATAACGAACAATCTTGAGAACACTATAATGACTCTCCTAAATAAGCAGAATTATGAACGTTATAATAATGCGGCAGAAGTATATCACGCATTAATTCGTACTCCTTCAAAGGAAATGACTTCTCAATTAACCGAGTTCCCACCTACTTTCATGCTCAGAGTGTACAATGAGAAAACAGTACTTGAACAATATTTGGGGGATGGCAATACTATCGAGCTAATCGAATTTCCGGCAAACCTGAGGGAGTATCAATTAAACCTACATAAGTTAATTAGAGAAAATAGCATTGACCTCATTATTGACCCTGCTACAATGCGATTAGCATATGATTCCTTTAAAGAGGTCAAAGGACTGGTGAACCTCCCATATGCCCCGGCAGGTTATGATAGGTTAGAAATATCGGATTTGGATAGCATTAAAAAAAAGAAGGATTATGTTCAATCCGTACTTAATTTAGAAAATGAGCTTGGAGCTACAAAACTTGTTACACCGTTTCATTTTGCCCAAAACTCCAACTTTGTAGGCATTAGAAATCCATATAAAGAAGATTGGTTTGCTGTTGATGTTAAGCTAATTAAGGAAAGCTGGGATTATGTTGCTGGGAGACAAACTTTAATTGCAGGTATAGCAGTAGATGCCCAGGCCTTATCATCAAGGGAAGAAAGAGAATATTTTTTAAATGTTTTAACTGGATTGAAATGTGATGGATACCTGATATACGTAGACTGTATTGATGAATCAACGAATCAAGCACAATTATTCAATTATATTAAAACCCTAAAGCTATTACAGGATAAATCGAACCGACCAGTTATCGCTGGAAGATTAAATAGCATTGGTCTTGGACTATTATCTTTGGGAATCTATGCTTTTTCCAGTGGGGCAGCTCGTTTTGATTCGTTCTATGAGGATTTAATGAAAGATAGAGAAAAGAGCTACAACATGTATATTAGGTACTACGTTCCTGAATTGCTTGTAAATCTCCCAGTCCTACGAAAGGACCCACAAAAATTATTTAATATAATGAATTCAAAAGTAGGACAGGAACTTAAGTGTGGATGTCCCTACTGTACTGGAATAGAACCGGATGAAATTACTGATAAATTAGCACAACTGCATTTTTTATACCGAAGAACTCAGGAAGTAAAATTATTAAAGAGTTTACCAATTAAGGATAGATTAAGCTGGTTTCTAGATAGGTTATCTAAGGCAGAAGGTTATTATAAATCAATGACTGGAATCTTTAAATCTGATGATTATAAGTTTATTAAGACATGGAAACAGGTGTTTTTGGACCTGAAAAAGGAGTTCAATATTCATGATTAAGTCTGAAAAGGCTATGGTTGAGGTCTTGAATGCGAACATTAGAAACTTATTTGGAGCTGATTTAGTATTAAATGAAATTCGAATGGCTGTAGGTATCCCAGATGTGGTATTTATGGAGCAATTTGAAATAAACTCGGAATGTCTCACCGATTATCATTGTATCAAGATGATGAACAAATTACCTAATGTAGAAGAATTACAATATGGAGAGTTAAAGAAACTTATAGGATTCCCAGATGATTTGTTTAAACGTACACTCAAGTTGCTTACTGAAAAGAAATATATAAAGAGACAAGGAAACTCAGTTTGTATTATGCAAAAACTCTATCCTCCTTCATTTGATGTCAGTTCTGTAGAAGCAAAAGTAAAGGATTGGAAAAATGGCTTGAATCAAGCTGTAAGGTATAAATCATTTACTGATTACAGTTATTTAGCAATACATGAAGACTATGCTAAAAATATAGACGTAGATATGGTTAACGCAAATGGTTTAGGAGTTATTCAAGTTAAAAATAATGGAGAGTCCACATTAATTGTAGCTGCTCAGAAATCACAAGAGTGTAATAAGTTATTTAAATCTTTATTTGTAGAGAAAGTCAAAGAACGCCTGTTAAGATTAAACATCTAAAAATAAATTCGAAGTTACTGTGAGGTATATAAATGGATATTAAGAAGCTTGAATATGTAAACATTCGAGATATATGGAAAAGTGAAGCAAAAGACTTTACCACATGGTTAGCTGAAAACATTGATTACTTAACCGACAAACTCGGATTTAGCCTAAACGTATTGGATACAGAGCATCAAATAGGGTCTTTTAACGTCGATATATTTTGTGAAGACCAACAGAGTAACTCAGTGATAATCGAAAATCAATTAGAGAAAACCGACCATAATCATCTAGGACAAATATTAACTTATGCTATCGGGGCCAACGCCAATACAGTGATTTGGATAAGTCCCGACCCCCGTGATGAGCATGTCGCAGTAATTGAATGGTTAAACGAAATAACACCTATTGACATGCGTTGGTATTTAATCAAGGTTGAGGCAATTAGGATAGGGGGGTCTCCTGTATCGCCTTTGTTTACTGTAATTTCGGGGCCAACCCAGGAAAATAAGGCAAGGGGTTCCGAAAAGAGAGAGTTGGCTGAGCGACACGAAAAACGGATTGAGTTTTGGGAAGGACTACTAAAGGTTCTAAATCGGAGAACCGGGCTATATAGAAATGTTAGTGCGTCTCCCGATAATTGGTTAAGTGCAGGTGCTGGAGTTAGTGGTTTAACGTATCAAATTATAATTAGAATGAATAATGCTTCTCTTCAACTTGTTATTGATAGGAGGAATACCGACTTAACCAAGAAGGTTTTTGACTATTTCTATAATAATAAAGAAACAATCGAAGGAGTTTTTGGGTATAACGTTATCTGGAGAAGGATGGATGGCCAAGTATCAAGTCGAATACAATTTGACATTGAAGGCTATGGCTTAAGTGATAAAACTACATGGGAATCAGGATATGAAGCCATAGCGGACAAACTTATCCTTTGGGATAAAGCCTTTAAACCTTATATAAAGCAAGTATTACAAATAAGTTAGCTATTGCACAGCATATAATAGCCATTATGAGCAGGCAAAATATGGGGGCAATAATGAAATGGGAGAAAGGCAATTAACTTTCCCATTAATTAAATGTTTAAAATTTACGACATTTAACATAGAATAGTATTAAGGATGTAAGGAAAAATAAACCCTAGTGCGTTGGGTATGCGCAAGGAGGAATAGGGATGTTAAAGAAGATGTCAGAAAAATTGCAACAAGCAAGGAAATCGGTGGGGTTGAACCAGAGTCAAGTTGCCGACATGATGGGTATTAGTAGGAGTAAAGTCATTAACATAGAGAAGGGCGAAGTAGCTATAGATGTTGTGCTTCTGGGCAAATTAGCTCATTTGTATGGTTATTCGGTAGAACATTTCATTGAGGATGACTCTAATGAACACGAGGCAGTAAGTTTTGCCTTTCGTGGTGGGCTTTCACCAGAAGATGCTCATATTCCAGCATGGGGCAGGAGGGTTTTACTCAATATTAGAAACTTAGAAGACATCTGTGAGGAGGCGGGCATTTAATTGACTGGAATTCTCCTCGCAAAGAACCGAGCAAATGAAATAAGAAATCAGCTGGGATTAGGGCAAGGACCAATCCCAGATATTTTCTGCCTTATTGAAGATATCGGAATTATCCTATTTAAAACCCCGTTCAAAACGAGTTCACCATCTGCTATGTTCATGCAAGATAAAAAGAACTACTTAGTAGTGATAAATTCTAACGCTACTTTGGGGCACCAGATATTTTCTGCAGCACATGAGTTATCCCACTATTACTATGACAAACCGGTTATCTCTGAGACTTGTAATATTGATAAATATGAAGAAGATTCAGAAATGGAGCAAATGGCCCATTCCTTTGCCCTTGAATTTTTAATGCCTGATAATGGGATAATTGCTGTGGCAGAGAAGAGGAAGAAGGGGAAGGGCACCCTCGATTTGTATGATATGGTATTTCTTCAACAATATTTTAAGGTCAGTTGGATTGCACTGTTAATTAAATTGCAGCATTTGGGATACATCAGCGGTGTTGAAGAGTACAGAAACGCTGGAATTACACGGTTAACTGAGATGTTTGGTTATGATACGAAATTGGTCTCAAAGACTATGGATAAATATATTTCAAAAAAATATATGGAACTAGTTTTGCGCTGTTATGAAAATGATGAAATAAGTAGAGAGAGAACCAAAGAATACTTACTTGATGTTGGTGTCGACATAGCAGATATCACAGAAGCACAGGAACCTGACGAAGGAGGGCTCGACGATGAGTCTATCTAGCCCTCCTCTGATTTTAGACAACACCATCGTTGGCCATTTCGGTATAACTGGTAATTTTTACATAATACTCAAACTTTATAAGAATAACCTTGTTATTCCCACTAATGTAATTGCAGAAGCTATAAAAGTACCGAGTTTAGATACGTGCTTGGGAGCTGCGCTAAGGAGTAAGGAAATAGAAGAATATACTATTGATTTTACTAACGGTGAAAAAGAATTTAGAGAATATCTTCAATTGAGAAAGAAATTTGGAGATGGCGAAAGTGCAGTCATGGCAATAGCTAAAACGTGGAGTGGGACGGTAGGAAGCGATGACTTGCGAGCAACGAGGAAATATTGCGATCAGCATGGTATTCCCTTGCTAGGCACATTGGGCGTCCTATATGATGCTTATGACAATAAATTAATAAATGAAGTGGATGCTGATAAGGCATTGAACGACATGATAAGCCAAACTAACTACAAAACTCCTGTACATAATTTTGTTGAAGTTATCGACTGGTTTAGAGACGGAAAAGGTAAAAAACTCTATTAGATACTGTGAGATTTCGTACAGAAATGGAAAATTGTTTGGGACTTGCTATTTTAATCCGGCCATATTATTATAAATTCTAGTCAATCGGAAACAGAGTGGCGGTAGTTTGAAGGGACCAACAGAAATGTCTCAACAGAGTGAAGTGCTTCAAACGCCGATGTGCATATTCTGATGCGGCGAAGCCGCAGTTCCGGATATTTGGAAACCGCCTGTCCGGAACTGGGAACCGCATTTGATAACTTTTTTACTCGCTAAGCAATTTGTCTAGACCATATACTTCACGCATTGAAATGTCTTTCGACGGATCGATGCTTTCGATATTGATTTTGTATGCATCGTGTACGATGCGGTCAAGAATGGCATCCGCTATCGTGCTGCTGTCACCGCCTAACTGATCATACCAGCCTTCCTGACGGAACTGAGAACAGAAGATTGTGGAAGACTTCTTCCGGCGCTTATGAAGCAGTTCGAAGATATCCTTGCTTTCCGATTCTGAAAGCTTTAAAAGCAGCCATTCATCCAGAATGAGCAGCACTGGATTGGTATACTTAGCCATAACTTTTTTGTAAGAACCTTCAGACCTTGCCATTTCAAGATCAAAAAGCAGGTCTGGCAGCCTAACGTATTTGACTGAATAATATTGCTTGCAGGCTTCCATCCCAAAGGCACAGGCCAGGTAGGTTTTTCCACTGCCGGTTGCGCCGGTAATAAAAATATTTCGGTGCTCGGTTATGTATTCACAGGTCGCTAATCTTTGCAGCAACGACTTGTTCAGCTTTCTGCCCGAAGTATAGTTGATATCCATGATGCTGGCATCTGGCTGATCTAATTCAGCCTGCCGGATCAACCTTCTCAGGCGGTTGTTTTTACGGCTGGTGTATTCGATATCTACCAGCATTCCCAGGCGGTCCTCGAAAGGTATTTCCTTCATTCTAGGATCGCTCAGCTGGTTGCGGAATGCATCCGCCAGTGCAGTAAGGCGCATTTCAATTAATTTATCAATTGTACTTTGGTTTGTCATAATAGCTGTTTACCTCCCATAGTAACCAGCACCTCTGGTGATGCCGTATTTGTTTGTTGTGGATTCAGAAGCTTGGGATTGGTCAGTTATCTTCCCCGCTGTGAGTATGTTCTGAATACTCTTGTAGCTGGGTGCTGCGGTGTAGGAGAGAGCCTTTTTACAGGCCGCTTCCAGACGCTCTGCGGAATATTTGTCCGCAAGCTTCAGGAGCCCCATACAGCTTTTGTAGCTCTGTTGTTCCACACGTTTGGAGGTAAGTATTGCATCCACTGCCTGATACGTGTTGATTCCAATTTTATCAGCCCATTTGCGAAACCGGTCGCCGTTCCATTCCAAATATTTTTGGTGGTCTTCCGGCATATGCTCCACAATGGTGCTGTACTGCCCAGGCCTTCCGTAGAGACGGGCATGTGAACATAGACGGTTATGGTTAAAGAAAACCTCAATGGTTGTTTCTGTTATCCTTACATCAACTTTGCGTTTGATATATTCACAAGGGACGGAATATAGCATTCTGTCGACAGATATATGATAATTAAACTGAACAGTGGCTTTTTTCCAAGCCGCCAGTTCATAGGGGGTAGCAGGTAAAGGTGCCAAAAGTGGCTGTTCTTCCGCAAGAAACAAACTGATCCGGCTCCCCTCTTTCTTTTGGAATAACCGGGCATTAAAGGCTTCTAGCTTTTCTCGTATGGCCTTGTTTAATTCATACAGGGAAAAGAACTGCTCGTTGCGGAGAGCTGCGGTAATCCAGGTGGATATGTTTCCGACAGATCCCTCCACATTTGGCTTATCCTTGGGCTTTCTAACTCTGGCAGGAATGATGGCTGTGCCATAGTGTTCTGCCATTTCATAGTAGGTGGCGTTGACCTGCTGGTTATACCAGCCGCCATTATGAATCACAGCTGTCTTGCAGTTGTCCGAGACCAGAATCTTGGCCACACCGCCAAAGTACTGGTACATATGGATGTGGGCAGTGATCCATGCCTGTTGTTTTTCGTTGATAAAGGCTTCGACATAGGCATATTGGCTGTAAGTCATGACCCCTACGAATATACTTGCTTCAGTGATTTCGCCGGTATCCGGGTCTGTGATTTGTGCAGGGTCACCTGCCCAATCGACCTCGACTTGTTCGCCCGGTTTTCGGGATATATGCATGGTAGCACGACGTTTCTGCTCATCCTGCTGGATGTAATAGCAGAATTGAGAATACATAAGGGATTGCTCATTATTCAGACGGCAATCTTCAATGTATTCGGTCCATAGGAGCTTCTTGCTGACTCCATTTTTAAGTAGCTCCTTACGGATGTAAGCAAAGTCCGGCATTTTCTTAACAGCGCTTGCTTTGGTTTTGGGAAACAGGATTTGTTCTAGTACAGCATCAGTCTGATTGTCGTCGAGCGGCCATGAAATGTTAAGTTCTTTAGCCTTGTTGATGACTCGGTTGACTGTTTTCTTAGAGACATTGCTGCTGTAGGCAATGTTCTGCTGGCTAAATCCAAGACTGTGAAGTCTAAGGATTTCCCGATACTTGGTCATTTTGACGACCTCCTCAAATGTATTTACACCCTCAGGTGCATTGATACATTATATCGGAGGAGAATTTTTAAACGGTTTCCGCTTGCGGTATATTGGTTTTCATTGGACCGGAATGGCGGTTTCCTATCACCGGACAGGTGGCGTAAACTGCTCCGGAATACTCATAATGGTATGGTTTACCACTTATAGCCTTCCGTATACTGGATTTTGCCCCAAACCCGCAAACTTGAGTTAGAGTTTAGCAATAGAATCTAGACGGTCGGTAAGCTCACTAATATTTTCATTAATAGCTTCAAGTTCCCTAAATACCAGGGATATACTCATATTTAATAGGTTTTCGCTAATGGGACTAACGATTTCCTTAACAAGTTCCTGGCGCAAATCAAATTCTTGTAAAAGAATATCAGTAAGACTATTAATGCTAATTTGCCTCCGGGCAACTGCTTCATAATGATGCTTAAGGAATACGAAAACCCTATATGAAGATTTTGCGTCTTTAAATCCTGTAAGAGATACGAAATCAGATAAATTTTGCCGTTGAAAATCATTATATAGAATTACATGCTCTAAAATAAAGGCAACTGTTTTCTTGAGGTTAGTTTTTTTCATTTTTGATAAAATCTTTGCGTCTAGGTATGGGCTGGCCAGAGGAGCACAAAAATCTATTAAAGCTATAGCAACTATTTTATCTAATCCCGCGTTAATAAGCTCTTTCTCAACAGTGTTTATTTCGGCATTGGTTTGGACTATTAATTCTGTAATTGAGTTTGTTAGCGATTCAAACTTATCCGATTCTTCAGGCGAAAATGATAGATTCTCCTCTTTGTCTGTTAACCAATCAATTATATTAATCTGAACATCTTTATCCAACGAGTTAAACCATTGGCATAATTCTACGAGCTTTTGTTGATTAAATCTTGCTTCCACTAAGCAACCCCCCTTTAAAAACATTCTCCCTTTGCATTGGTTTTCGTTGAGGGTAATCATGCAGCGGGATTACTGAATCTTTAGTAGTTTCATTTAGAGGATAATTATTGTATAAATGTTCAGATTTATTGATGGTAATATTAACCTGGTTTCTGGATTTTGTTTCTTTTACTAACTCGGCAATCTTTTCGGTTAATTCTAATATTTGCATTTCTAATTTAGCAATCCTATCTTCGAGATTACTGACAACCTGATTATTAGTATCAATAACTGGAGAATTAAAGAAACTAATTTCAGTATCCAATGCTTCTGCAATTCTGAACACAGTATCTATTCTGGGGAGAGTACCATTTTCGATTCGTGCAATAGCTGATTGTTTCATACCGCACAATTTAGCTAATTCAGCTTGTGTTAAATTCCTTTTAAGTCTAGCATTAATAAGCTCAGAGGCAAAAAACGAAGAGTTCTTTAATTTTTTAAACTCTTCTTGTGAGTTTACTGACTGTACAATTTTTTCGAAGTCTTTCCAAGATTTCATGTGACTTTACCTCCATTTCGCTCAATAAAGTCTGCCATTAAACGTTCCGCTCGCTCAATTTCGCTTTTAGGTGTCTTGTTTTGCTTTTTTGCAAAATAATTCAGTATAACATAGGTGTCTTGATTCCAAATACAAATAAAGAATCTGAAGAAACCTGTAGGATGTTTAACCCTTATTTGACATAAAGGATATTTTCTACCGGAAAAGAACTCAAAATCTGGTAAACCGTCACGGGTTCCGTTTCGCTTTAAATGGTCCAATTTACGAAATATAGAGTTAATAAGTGTTTTGCTTGTTTTATCTCCTTGTATGGCTTTATCCTGGAGTAATTCAATAAATTCATAGGTTTCACTGTATCCTCTAGTATCTTCATAAAATATTAGATTATATTCAGTGCGGTCCAAATCCCCACCTCATTATTTATATGAATATTATCACCAATTAGTGATAGTATTATAACAATAATGTTATAATACTATCAATAGTTATATTGGTAGCGATACCGTATTAAATGGAAATTAGTTTAAGACGTGCAGTTTTCGGACCATATTATTATAAATTCTAGTCAATCGGAAACAGAGTGGCGATAGTTGAAGGGGCTTGAATGTATTCCCTACCATTCAACAATCATTTGGAAAGCAAATAATACCGAAAATCGCAATAATCAGCACCTTCCATAATGGTTTGGGTCCGCACTAATTTGAGTTGGGGATTAAATCCTCTGGCAAAAGGTTCATCACGACAGCAGGAGAATTCTACGCCGAATTCATCTAATCCCAATTCTCGATATTTCTCATAATAGGGACAGCGGAAAACGTTAAAAAAATAGGTTGTTGAAGTTTGTTCTATAACGTCCATTTCCCAAATTCCGCCTTCTCCCCAAGTGGCCACCTCATTAACCAATTCATCTATCCCATTCTGGCCCTCGGCCATCATATTTTGATCACGCTGAAATGCTTCTTGCTGATTTATTTCCTTTTTATGTTGATAAAGAAAAATTGAAAGACCAAATCGGGTATATACTACAAACCCAGGATAGGATTGCGCTATCCCAAGTAATTGAGCATTATCCCCTGAAGTTAGGCCTTAGCGAGTTAGTTAATTATCTTGTCATTGCCAGTGAGAGTAACCAAGCCACTTTTTATCCTGACGATCTAGAGGAAGTATCCTGGACAGATGAAGATGGGAAAAAGCGAGCAGCAAGGATGGCTAAAGTCATTTTCAGCCGGGTTTAGGAGCAGGGGGGGATTGTGAATATGAGTTATTCGGATGAATTGGGGTACTTTTCATGATAGAGTCTGGCTTTTTTCACCTCAGGGGGAAACTTCGCTTTTAACCGGTGATGTCGGTTCAGGAAAATCAACCCTGGTCGACGCTTTGGCGACACTTTTGGTCCCACCCAGGAAAGTTGCCTACAACAAAGCGGCTGACTCAAGCGCTAAAGAACGTTCTGTAACTTCCTATGTCAGGGGTTCTTTTGGGCAGAAAAGGACTTCCGAAGGAACTGGGCAGCCAGATTCCTTGCGGGATACCAGTCGTTATTCTGTCTTGTTGGCAACATTTGAGAATCAAGGTTTATCCCAGTTTGTTACTTTGGCTCAATTCTTTTGGTTTCAGGATGCTCAAAAACCTCCCGCTCGTTTTTATGTTGTTGCCGACCGAGAAATGTGGATCGCCCAAGACTTTTCTAAGTTTGATCGGGATACTCGGGTACTTAAAAAAAGGCAGCTTTGCATTCTCCTGTAATGGGTTGCCGCAACATGGCGCTGAACGTATTGAACGATTGGAAAGAAAATGGAGCGAAACTCCCATATTCTATAACTGAATGTTTGTTATGGTTGCAGAGATGTGAAGTCGACGAAGAAATAAAAAAACGAATAACCGATCTCCTGAATTGAAGGCCACAATTTGCTATTAGAATGCATAGAGAAATGAAGGCCGAAATCCTTACGTATTTAAATGCCTTGCATCATCCATATAATGGTAAGCTTAAAGAAACTCAGTTGGGTTCTCAAAAGCGTGTATCTAGATTAAACATACATTCCATTTAAAAAGGCCTAAATTCCGGAATTTTTATTTTTCTGGTATATGAATATGGATCATTAATACGAGATGCTAAGAAAAACAATCTAACCAGGTTGCCGGTTAGCTGCCTGTTACCAAGCGGCAATTCAAAAGTGCGGTGGGTTATGGACCTTATTGATATTTACAGCAAACCACAAAATGAAAACCGAATTAACATAGGGCAACTTTGTAACAGTATTATACTGACTACAATCAGCCTAAATCAAAATATCTACAATCACCACTACTGCATAGAAATCCAATCCGAACCTTGTTCCGGTTGAGGGTAGGGCGGCAGGAAATGCTGAAAACCGGACTTGAACACGACCACTATGACGCAACGCCAGTTTTACGTATGGTCAGAGGAAGTAAGGAAAAAGCGGGATGAGTGTAGAACTGGATCGCTCGGCCTTGACAAGTTGCGGGAGCGGGAATGAATAATGAACAGCCTATGATTGAAAGAACCGTTTCATTTATAGCTTTATATGCATAATATACTTGACAACCTGTGCCCACAAATTAGGAGGTGATGCTCATTAAGGCACATAAAAAGCCAGGTCCTCATCCCGAAAAACCATTGGACACTATGCTTAAGTTAAGAGCCGATAAGGAAACCATTGAAAAAATCGAGTATTGCAAGGAAATGCTCAATACAACGCGCTCTGATGTTTTAAGAAAAGGTGTCCATGTGCTGTATGAGGATCTCCAGAAAAAATGAAAGGAAGCGGCGCCATCCCAACAAGAATCACGCCACTTCCCCCACGCAACTACCTAAAAGGCAAATTGCACAAATATTCTATCATGTGCAAGGCTTTCTTTCAAGGTATTTGCATTATCTGAAAGGAGCTGAATCAGAATGACCATACTGAAGGACTTGTTTTACAGTAATATCGACTTGAATATCGGAAGTTTTGACAAGGATTCGGAATACGGTAAGGCTATGCAAACCATAGCGGACAATGAAGAAAAGCTGCTTGTTCTCCTCAACGGTACGGAAAAAGGCCTGTTTCTTGACTTTACCAATGCACAATCCTCGCTCAACAACGTAACGGCGGAAGAAAATTTTATTCATGGTTTCAGACTCGGCGCGCTCATAATGATCGAGGTAATGGGCAGCCCCAAACTCGGAATGTAAAGGCAGTAGAACTGCTAGAATATATATTGCTGGCTTAACAGGCGTAGTCAGCGTAAAAGCTACAAGTGGGGAAGCTTCAACCATGCTTGGGAAGAGGATGCAAATCCCAAAACCGAAATTTTCTATAAACGGCTTTGCATAAAATTTACTGCGAGGAACTGTGTGCGGAAGGCCTCTGTTTACTCGACTTTCCGGCTTAAAAACTACCAACATCCTTATTTCGGCTATCCTGTTTCCAAATGGCCGGATAAATGAACTGATGAGGGCTATCGCCGAAAAGCACAAGTTAATCTTGTCCTCATTTGTTATTGAAGAACTCATTGGTGTCGTCGAAAAGAAATTTGCAGGAAAAAAAGAGGCCGCAGACCGTTTTTAAGCAAGTTCCCTTACGAAATGGTCTATACCCCGAAGGAAATGAAGCAGGGCTTATTTCAAATTCGGGATGGGGGTGGTGTCAGCCCTTTTTGAATGCGGCATGGCCGCCCCAATATTGGCAGCATCAGACATACTCCCATCATGGAATATTTTGCATCACTCTTATACGCTACGCAGTGATCAAGGTGTTCTTCGCAAAAAGAGGAACATAAAATCCTCGCCTTTTTTCCAAAAATTATGGTATAACAAGTATATCTAAGCTAGGTGGTAATACTGAATCTAATGGGATATGCTAAAAAATAGACGGAGGTGCCGATATGGAAAAACGAATACAGGATGAGTTGAACATCCTTAAAGATATCATAGTGGAGACCGTTCCTGTGGAGCAAATATTCCTGTTCGGCTCCTATGCTAACGGTACACCGCATGTTGATTCAGACTTGGATCTTTTTGTAGTAATGCCGGAGAATGCAGACATTCGAGAAATTGACGCAATGAGACTGATTCACAAAGCAATTCGGGATAAAAAGACAATGCCAGTGGATGTGATTGTCAGCAAAAAAGATAAGTTTAATCAGCGTAAATCAACCCCCACCATTGAGCGGCAAATAGCTCAAGAGGGGGTGGTGCTATATGGATAGCCGGACACGTGCACAAGAGTGGCAAAGACTTGCGGAAATGGATTTAAGCAGTGCAGGGTATTTGCTCAATATGAATCCTGTTCCTATAGAAATTATCTGCTATCTCTCCCAGCAATCGGCTGAGAAATATCTTAAGGGGTATCTTGTTCTGTACGATATAAATCCACCAAAGATACATGATTTGAATGAATTGTGCAAACTCTGCTCAAATTTGTCCGATACCTTTAAAGATATAGCCGACCCATGCTCCGACCTGACAGCCTATGGTGTTCAGCCAAGGTATCCGATGGAGCTAATGCTGGAGGAACAGGATATGAGGCAGGCGCTGAACAGCGCAAAAGCGATTAGAGATTTTGTTCTAGTCCTGGCGCCGGAGATGGCGCCTGAAGAGCTGGGGCAGAACGAACCGCAATCGTAGAACAGTCCTTCATTATAATCATTGATTGGAGATTCAGAAGAGGATTTAATAAATTTGTTTTTGAGAATAGTTTTTTCCAAGCCACAAATAGCCTGCATCTAAATTGGACACACATTACATTTAAAAAGGCAAAATAAAGGGCTTCCTTGAAAGACAGGAAGCCTTATTATATTTCTGCCGTTCGCTTTTGCTGCAACCAGCATTTTTATTAATTCTAAATATATTGTTATATCGGCAGAACAGGCCAATAAGAATGATTGCATTTGCTTTTTCGGTAACTATCAGTTACACTGTCTCTAGTCTAATAACTTGCGGATAAAGCTGACCTTCTCGATTGCTTCAAGTTGGGGGAGTAATAGTTGACAGAATATTCCCTTGATATTGGCAAAAATAATAGGAGGTCGTTTTTATGTTTTCTGACAAAATCTTAACTTGTAAAGATTGTGGAAGTGGTTTTGCTTTCACTGCTTCAGAACAGGAGTTCTATGCAGAGAAAGGCTTTACCAATGAGCCCGGTCGTTGCCCGGAATGCCGTTCTGCACGTAGGGCACAATCAAGAGAGAACCGTGGCGGGGGAAGTTACGGTCAATCTAGTCGTCAGATGTATTTAGCCGTTTGCGCTACTTGTGGAAAAGAAGCAAGTGTACCTTTTCAGCCTAGTGCTGATAAACCGGTCTATTGTAGAGACTGCTACAAGCCCCAACAAAGAAGAAACAGTTGGTAGAGAAGGAAGTGTCATAATTGCACGTAATCGTTAATTGGGGTGGCCGGGTGAAATACGACTTGGATAGAATTTATAGCTTGGCCCAGATGCTGAAAAAAAGCGGCTGCGAGATTAGTTTCATAGAGAAGGACCCCAATCGTAGTTGTTGGCTGACGGAGCGTTTAGGCCCTAATGTAGTTCAGAGATGAGCACTATTAGGTAAATATGATGGTTGTATAAGAGGTGGTATTGAAAAAACAGCCCGGGGGGAGACCCCGGGCTTTAAACTGGTCAAAGCAATACGGCAGGAGATTGAAGGTAAATGAGGGTAATGGTTGATATCAATATCATAGAAAAAAAATAGCCTGCATCTAAATCGGACACACGTTCCATGTTAAAAGCTACATTTTATCTCTTTGTCTTGAAGGATAAAATGTTTTTTATGTTCAAATGGATGTGAATTTGCAAGTAGGTATGGTAGTCCCCATAGATGAGGCGTCCGTTATTAATGATACAATAATAAAAGTCAGGGTTTACTTTATGGCCTAAAGACATCGGTAATGAAAATTAAGTGATTTTTCATCCCGGTAATGGAGGTTACGCAGATGACATCCCGTATAAATCTTACCCGATTAGTACTGCTGGCGGCGGCCGCCGCTTTGATCGGTCTCGGAATATACCGGGGCGAAGTTGATGTTGTCTTCAACAAGGCGATCAATATATGTCTGGAGTGTATTGGCATTGGCTAGCTGGAAGAGAAGGTTGACTCAAATCGCCGCCGCCCTGACCAGTAACGCCTATTTCAAGGGCTTTATGGAGGGGGACATTTACCGGGGCAGCTTGAAAAACGTCTGTGTTCCCGGATTAAACTGCTATTCCTGCCCGGGCGCCATAGGCTCCTGTCCCATCGGCTCGCTGCAGGCTGTGGCAGGGAGTCTTAGCTTCGGTTTTTCCTTCTATATTGTCGGTTTTCTGACCTTAGTGGGCATAATCATGGGGCGGCTGGTATGTGGATGGCTCTGCCCGTTTGGCTTCATCCAGGAATTGCTGCACAAAATCCCCCTCCCCAAGGTATCGATGGGAAGGGTAGGGGGATGGCTGAAGTATCTTAAATATGCTGTTTTAATAGTTTTCGTACTTATACTTCCCGCCTTGGTGGTCAATGAGGCCGGTTTAGGGGAACCGGCCTTCTGCAAGTATATATGCCCGGCCGGCACCCTGGAAGGGGGAGTGCCGCTGCTGTTATTAAACGAGTCTCTGCGGGAGGCGGCGGGATATCTCTTTGCCTGGAAGCTGAGCCTGGCCTTGTTCGTAGTAGTTGCCTCCATGATAATATTCCGGCCCTTTTGCCGGTTTCTGTGCCCGCTGGGCGCTGTTTACGCTTTGTTTAACCGGGTAAGCATCTACCGCTTGGAAGTGGATGAGGATAAGTGCGTACAGTGCGGGACCTGTCAAAAGACCTGCCAGCTTGAAGTTAAAGTATATGAAAAGCCCAACGACCCCGAGTGCATAAGGTGCGGCGAGTGCATAAAGGCCTGCCCCAACCGGGCGATTAGCAGCGGGTTTTTCGCGATCAAAAATGAGGCTTCCAATGAAATGGCGGATCAACCGTAAATAGACAGTGAATGTAAATCAGCTGCGACGCCAGCTTGCAGGGGACACACTCATCCGGTGTTTTCCCCCCAGTACACGTCCGCCCGAACTCCGAGGCGATTATACGGGCCAGCATACGCAGCAGCGTGGATTTGCCTGAGCCAGAGGGCCCTTTGACGGCCAGTATATGACCGGACTCGATTGAACCCAATGCTCGAACAAACACTGACCGTTTATCGAAAGGACGGTATAATTCCTTGAATTCCAGAGTTTTATCCATGGCCCGCTGCTCCTCGGCGTTCTTTAGTAATAATAGACATAGGGTTGAGCAGCTAAGACGCTAATCCCTGGTAATTTCAATCGCGTCAGACGGGCAGCAATCCCGGCACAGGCCGCAGGAAATGCAACAGTCCGGGTTAATCCGGTATTCGCCGATCTGACTGATAGCTTCGGTGGGGCATACATCCGCACATAAACCGCAGACGGTACAGCGCTCCTTGATGATTACATACAGGGGGCTCACCTCTTTTTAACCTTAGTATAATAGAGATGCGATAATATTGCGCTGAATATTATTGGTGCCTTCCAGGGTGGAAAGCACCCGGGCATCCCTCAGCAATTCCTCTAAAAAGGAGCCTTTTTCGACCGCCCGGGCTCCTAATATGTCGGCGGCGGCGGCCGTCACTTCCTGGGCGATAGCGCTGGCGGTCAATTTGGCCATAGCCGAAGCGACGGTGTGATCGTGTCCTTTATCGATCAGCCAGCAGGCTTTCCAGGTCATCAAACGGGCCATTTCTATTTTGGCCGCCATGTCGACCAGGGCGTGGGAAACGGCCTGATGTTTGTTGATGGTCCGGCCAAATTGAATCCTGTTAGAGGCGTGCTCAGCTGCCAGTTCGTAGGCGGCACGGGCGATGCCCACTGAAGTGGCTCCTACCAGAACGCGCCCGGTATCAAAGGTTTCATTTAATAAAAGATAACCGCTGTAAGACTCATCCGCTTTTAAGATCGACCCCGAGTCTATTTCGGCTTTGTCGAAGACGATTTCCGCCATTCGGGCATAATCCAGGGCGGCTATATCCCGAAGCCGTTCAATTTTGACTCCCAGAGTTTCCCGGGATACTATAAAACAGCGCATGGATGATTTTTTTTGCAGCTTATCGGTCATGGCGAATAGGCAAATGAGCTCCGCCTGGGGAGCGTTTAAAATGTAGTCTTTACGCCCGTTGATTACAAACCCCCGGCGGGTTTTTTTCGCCAGGGTGATCATGGAATCCAGATCAGAACCGCCGCTCGGTTCGGTCAGAGCGAAGGCGGCCAGGCAGGCTTTAGCACCGGTCAAGCGGGGAAGCCACTGCTCCTTCTGGCGTTGACTGCCGGCGATCATTATAGGGCCGACGGCATGGAGATTGGCATCGACGACCGCGGCCAAACCGGGACAGGCAGCGGCGATTTCTTCCATGAGCAGGGCAGTGGTAATAGTGTCCAGACCCAGTCCGCCAAATTCTTCAGGTATGGTTGGACATACCAGGTTGTGCTCAGCCAGTATTCTTACCAGATGCCAGTCAAATTCAGTATCGAGCGAGAAATCTTTGCTGCGGGCATAGGTTTTTATTTTCTGTTCGGCCAATTCGCGAACCGTCTGAAGCAGTTCATGCTGTTTTTTACTTAGAGAAAAATCCATTGCCATCTTCTCCTTTTAACTTTTTCCACTTTAAATATTGGATATAGTCATCAATCTGGCTGATTTCCAGTTCTGAAAGGAGGTAGAGTTCGTTGATGATCTTCAAAATGTGGTTGTCTTTGGCGGCAACCATAACCGGCCGGTTTTCAGTAAATCCTTCAACAAAGTAATCCAGCGGTTTCTCTAGCACTTCTGATAATTTTTCCAGTTGCGATAAGTAAATGCGCCGTTTTCCCTTTTCATAGTTGGATAAGGCCGATTGCGAACATCCGATGGCCCCGGCCAGCTGCTCCTGACTCATCCTTTTCTCTTCGCGCGCGGTCTGAATTCTGTGCCCCAGTTCTTTAAACTGCATCTTGATATCCCTTCATTTCAAAGTGGGTGGCAATCCGCTCTTTATACTGATTTTACCATAAACGTGATGAGCAAAACCCGGTTTATTACACAGGAGGGCGGTGCATACTAAATCTTAGTTACTATTGGTCCGAATTTAACCCCTATTACGATTTTAAATAATTATCGTAATTATACCACATTATCTAAAACGCGAAAAAGACTGCTAAGAGCAGTTTGAGTATTTAAAACGGGTTTTATTACAGGTTGACAGTCAACCACGACTGTAATAAGATCATTACAAACATAATAAAGGAAAGGGATGATACGATGTTTGAGTTTACCATGACTGCGGAACAGTTGAAGCTGCGTGATGAAGCCCGTGATTTTGCCCGCTCGATTCCGCGGGAGTACATTCTGGACATGGATGCCGATAAGATTAAATACCCCAAGGAATTTCTCCAAGAGGCGGGGCGGCGCAATCTGATCGGCCTAAGGGTGCCCCAAGAATACGGTGGCAGGGGACTGAAGTGGGAAGACGACATTATTGCCCTGGAAGAAATCTGCGTAAACGGCTATATCTTTGGCTGCACCTACGGGGTTACCGGAGATGTCGTTACCGAGGCCCTGGTCCATTTTGGAACCGAGGAGCAGAAGAAGAAATACCTGCCTCCCATATGCAAGGCGGAGAAGTTTGCCGCCGAATGTTTGACCGAGCCCCGGGGCGGATCGGACTTTTTCGGCTCAACCACTATTGCCACCCAGGATGGCGATGATTTTATATTAAATGGACAGAAAAGATTTATCGTCGGCGGGGAAGGCTGCGATTATTTCCTGGTCTATGCCAAGAGCAACCCCGAAGGAGGGCCCACCAACTCCATGACCTGTTTTATGGTGGAAAGAGAAATGGGCGTCAAGACGGAATACCTGTACGGCCTTATGGGATGCCGGGGCGGAGGAACCGCCCGGGTGGTGTTTGAAAACGTCAGGGTCCCCAAAGAAAATGTTATTGGCACGGTCAATGGCGCCTTTCCGATCTTCTATCAGATGATGATTCCGGAGCGGTTTGGCACGGCTGCCATGACGATAGGGGCGGCTCGCCCAGCCCTGGAAATAGCCACTGATTACTCCACCAAACGCAAGGCCTTTGGAAAAACCATCAACCAGTTCGAAGGGGTCAGCTTTAAAATCGCGGAGGCGGTCACCAAACTCGACTCCTGCCGCGCTCTGATGTATGCCACCGCCAAAGCGGTTGATTCGGGAGCCGATTCGGCACTCTGCCGCCGCCTGGTTTCCGAAGGGAAGAAATTTGTGACCGAACAGTGCTGGGATGTCGCCAACCTTTCCATGCAGGTGATGGGCGGGATCGGGTATACCGACGTTTATCCCGTTGAAAAGATCCTGCGCGATCTGCGGCTTTCCATGATCTGGGTGGGAAGCAACGAGATCATGAGCCTGATCACCCAGCATGAGTGGTATACAGAACGCCGGAAGGAGTTGAAAAATCTGACCAAGCGGGTCAGTGAATACGATTCCGTCAGCGCCTTTGCCGAAGATGAAAAGATATATGAATAGCAGTAGTAAGAAAAGGCTCAACCTTCATATATGCATGCGAATTTAGAGAGGGGATGAACCGATGAATGATAAATGGCAGGATATGTACCGGGAAAAATTAAAAACCCTTGAAGAAGCGGCGGCCATGATTGAAAACGGCGATCGTATTTCTCTGCCAACCGCCAATGGAACGCCCCGGTTTCTCTGGCAGGCCATTGCCAAGCGAATTGGAGCCGGCGAACTGAAAGACAGCGAGTTGATGGTGGGCCTCAACCTGAACGCACCGGGCCTAACCCGTCCGGAAGTGGCCTCCCAGATATATTACCGGGGCGGGTATATCAGCCCTTATGAACGGCCTATGGCACAAAAGGGGATCATCGATCCTACGCCGATCAGGTTTTTCGATATTCCCCGAACCTGCATCGAAGACCGGAATTACAACGTGGTTACCATGACTGCCTCGCCTATGGACAGCCACGGCTGGTTCAGTTGCGCTCTAAATTGTTCGCACAGCTATTCCATGACCCGGCGGGCCTGGGAAAAAGGAAAACCCATGAAGGTCTTTTTGGAGGTTAATAAAAATGCTCCCTTTGTTCACGGAGCCAATCATTTTCATATTTCCGAAGTCACCGCCCTGGTGGAAGCGGATTGGGAATTGATTGCCCCTCCGCGGGTGGAGCCCAATGAAAAAGACCAGGCGATTGCCAGTTATGTTGCGGAGCAGATACCGGACGGGGCCTGCATTCAATTGGGAATAGGCAGCCTGCCCGACGCGGTCGGGAAGCAGTTGACCAGTAAAAAAGACCTGGGATGCCACACCGAAATGCTGGTGGACGCCTACCTGGATCTATACAATTCGGGAGCCATGACCAACCGCAAAAAGACCTTTATACCACACAAATCAATCGGCACCATCGTTCTGGGGGGAAAAGACCTCTACCGCTTTGTTGATAACAATCCCGGAGTTGAGGTGCACGGCATTGATTTTTGCGCCAATCCCAATAATATCGCCTTAAACGATAATTTTATGGCCATAAACGCCATAGTGGAATGCGACCTCTCCGGGCAATCGCTTTGTGATTCGGTAGGGATCGCTCCTTATTCGGGAATGGGAGGGCAGCAGGACTTTGTCCAGGGAGCCTGGCAGTCCAAAGGCGGCAAGGCCTTTCTGTGCCAGTATTCCACTTTTACCGATAACAAAGGAGCCGAGCATTCCAAGATATCACCGGTGGTAAACGGCTGGGTGGCGATCAACCGCTGGGATGTCCAGTACCTGGTAACCGAGTACGGGTGCGTATATCTCAAGGGCTGCGGCATGAGTGAGCGGGTAAAGAAAGTGGTCAGCATAGCCCATCCCGACTTTAGAGAATGGCTGGTTTCCGAAGCCAAACGGCTTAACATTATTGACTCCAATTCAGACGTCAATATCAAGAAAATGCGCCAAGAAATCTAATACTAAAATTAAGATATTTCGGACCCGGGCCGACTTTTATGGCGGCCCGGGTTTTTCGTTTTGATCACCGGGGAAAGCGAAACGCAAAGAACTGCTGGCCAATTCCATTTACAATAAGAGCAGGCGTGTCCAGGAAGCTGGAACCATGGGAGCCGGAATCGCCCAGGTCTGCATATTTGAAGGCACCGCCCGGATGCAGAAGCTGCTTATCGCCGGCGATGTGCTGCGGGCTTGATTATCACTGACCCCCTTAACTTATAGGCTCATAAAGAAGTTGGGCAAGCGTTAACAGATAACTCCAATAAAATTTAAAAATTTGTCCAAAAACTGCTCAACTTCAAGGTTTTTTAAAAATAGAGAGAGAAGATAAGCGTTTATGCTGAATCATGAGGAGGAGTGAAACATGTTCGAAAGTGAGTACAGAGAAAAATTACGCACCCCCGAGGAAGCGGTGAAAGTGGTCAAATCAGGAGACTGGGTGGATTACATGTTTTTTAACGCCCAGCCCAAAGCCCTGGATAAGGCCCTGGCCAAGAGAAAAGATGAACTGTTTGGAGTCCATATCAGAAGTGCTATTTCCCTGCCCCCCTTTCCGCAAGTGCCGCAATGCGATCCCACCATGGAACACTTTCAATGGGACAGCTGGCATTTCAGCGCCTGGGACGCCAAACTGGGAGACCAGGGGATATGCAGTTTTTCCCCGCTCTTATACCACGAGGTGCCTTCCTATTATCGAAACCGCCATGTAGAGATCGACGTAGCCATGGTCAGGGTGACCCCTATGGACAAATTTGGCTTCTTTAATTTCGGCATCAACACCTCCCATAATGAAGCGGTGTGTGAAAATGCCAAGATCGTAATCGTGGAAGAAAACGAGAATATGCCATATGTCTGCGGAGGCCATGGGAATCAGATTCACATCTCCGAGGTGGATTATGTGGTCCGGGGAGAAAATGAGCTCATGGCGGGACCGGCCATATTAGAAGCTACGGAGGCTGAAAAAGCGATCGGGGGGTATATTCTGGAAGACCTCCATGACGGCTGCTGCCTGCAGTTGGGTATAGGGGGGCTCCCCAACTACCTGGGCAAGCAGATCGCTTCGGCGGGTCTTCGCGACCTGTCAGCCCATACGGAAATGCTGGCCGATGCCTACTACGACCTTTGGAAGGCCGGCTGCCTCTCCGGGAAGAAGAAGGAACTGGACCGCAAGAAAATGGTCTGCGCCTTTGCCCTGGGCACCCAGGATCTGTACGACTGGATGGATCACAATCCCCAGATTGCCACTTATACGGTGGAGTATACCAACCACCCCAGCGTTATCTCCCGCATTTCCAACATGATATCCATCAACGCCTGTCTGGAAGTCGATTTCTATGGCCAGGCCGCTTCTGAAATGCAGGGCATTCGGCAGATAACCGGCACCGGCGGGCAGTGGGATTTTGTCTACGGCTCCTATCATTCACCGGGAGGCAAAAGCTATCTATGCATGGCATCAACCTTCAAAGACAAAGAGGGCAACCTGCAGTCCAAGATAAAGCCCTTCCTGACACCGGGCGCTGCCTGTACGGTGTCCCGCCAGCTCAGTCAGTATATAGTTACCGAGTATGGGAAGGCCTTAATGAAATGCCAATCCGTTTGGAAGCGGACCGAAAACCTGATCGAAATTGCCCATCCCCAATTCCGGGATGATCTTATCAAGGAAGCCACCAAGCTGGGCTTCTGGAAACGCACCAATAAAATCGAACCATAGATATGCTAAAATAAACCTCAATGGTTGCCAGCTAGTACTCTGTTAACTCTAATTCTTGTATAAATCGTCGAGGGAAATTTTTGCAGGACAAGGCGGGTGGCTCCTTGCCGTCCTGGCACCGCCGCATTAGCCCGTCCCTGGGCGTCAAGGAAAGAGTAATACTGGACGTATTGCGATTGACGACAACGCAGTTATGCGAAAATTTAACCGACGAGTAATATAAGAATTAGAGTTAACAGAGTACTAAGTGCTGGAATTTCAACTTAAGGAGGCTTAATAACAGTATATGAACTTTATGGATGAATACCTGAAAAAACAAGTGACGGCTGATGAAGCGGTCAAGGTTGTGAAATCGGGGGACTGGATCGACTATGGACCGATCAACGCTCAGGTAGTGGCTCTGGACCAGGCTCTGGCCCGGAGAAAGGATGAACTGCGCGATGTCAAGGTTTGGAGTCTGTTGACTCTGAAACCTCCCAAGATAGTCGAAGTCGATCCGGAAGGGGAGTCATTCATCTGGAACAGCTGGCATCTGTCAGGCCTGGACCGAAAAATAGCCGGTACTGGAAGAGCAGTCTATTATTCATCGATCCGCTATTCCGAACTGCCCCGTTATGTCAGGGAACATATTGAACCGCTCGATGTCGCCATGCTGCAAGTGGGCCCCATGGACAAACATGGATATTTTAATTTCGGCCCGCAAAATTCGCACTGTAAAGCGATCTGCGACCGCGCCCGAACCGTGATTGTAGAAGTCAATGAAAGGATGCCCCGTTGTTTGGGAGGCTTTGAAGAAGCGATCCATATATCGCAGGTAGACTACATCGTGGTGGGTGACAATCAGCCCCTGGTGCAGCTGCCGTCAATTCCCTCCAGCGAGGTGGATAAAGCAGCCGCCCGTTTGATCATAGAAGAAATGAGTGACGGCTGCTGCGTCCAACTGGGCATCGGGGGCATGCCCAACGCGGTCGGCAAGATGATCGCGGTGTCTGATTTAAAGAACCTGGGCTGTCATACGGAGATGCTGGTTGATGCCTATGTAGACATGTACTATGCCGGGCGTTTGACCAACACCGAAAAAAACATCGATCCGGGCCGGATGGTGTATTCATTTGCCCTGGGGAGTCAAGCGGTTTATGACTTTATTGACGATAATCCGGGCTGTGCCATTTACCCGGTAAACTACACCAACAAACCCTCCATAGCCGCGTTAAATGACAAGCTGATCACCATTAACAACGCGGTTGAAGTCGATCTCTACGGTCAGGTATGCTCCGAATCGGCCGGGACCAGGATAATAAGCGGCACCGGCGGTCAGCTCGATTTTGTCGTCGCCGGTTATGAATCAAGAGGAGGGAAGTCCATCATCTGCTTGCCGTCCAGCAAGGTGGATAAAGACGGAAAGGCGCGGTCACGAATAGTGCCCACTCTGGCCAACGGAGCGATTGTCACCGATCCCCGTTCGGTAGCCCAGTATATAATAACCGAATACGGCAAATTCGAAATGAAGGGTAAAACGGTCTGGCAGAGGGCGGAAGGCCTTATCAACCTGGCCCATCCTGATTTCCGGGATGATCTGGTTAAATGCGCCGAAAACCAGGGCATCTGGCGCCGCTACCACAAAATGGCCGTCAGTTGATTTACCCGGTAAGGACAAAAGCAGTGAGGAGACGGGTTTGCCGTCTCCTCACTGCTTATTAAAGGCTGGTTAATTACTTTTTCAATGACTCAATTTCTTCTTCAACTTCCTGAGCGCCTTCGGCGTAAAATTTTTCTTCATCAGGTTCAAGCTCCTTGAGGAGTCTCAAAAATTCCCCAGCGTGAACCCTCTCTTCATCGGCAATATCCTTTAGCACTTCAATAGCCAGCTCATTGTCGGTGGATTCGGCTAACTGCATGTAGAGTTGGATAGCTTCATACTCGGCAGAAATCATAAACCGAATGGCCCTCACCAGCTCTGCATGGGTTAACTTGCGGTCTTTGGCCAGACCGGAAAACGGCTGCCCAAAATCAGGCATGTGGCATCCTCCTTTCTATGCCTCAATTGTACTTTATAAAGCAACATGCATACAAGCTACGATAAATAACGCTAAGCGTTCTAATTATGGGTGCTAGCGTATGAACAGGTTAATGAGATTGTAGATGCATATCGCCACCAGCGCGGAGGAAGGTATGGTTACGACCCAGGCCAGCAGGATTTGGCTGGCGATATTCCAACGCACCCCTTTAAAGCGTTTGGCGGCTCCCACTCCCATTATCGAGGACGAAACCACGTGGGTGGTGCTCACCGGCAGCCCGAGCAAACTGGCCCCCCATATAATAACGGAAGCGGTCAAATCAGCGGCAAAGCCGTTGATGGGCTCGATGCGAAATATTTTGCCGCCCATGGTGCGGATGATCTTCCAGCCTCCGGTCATGGTGCCTGCTGCCATGGCCAGGGCGCAGCAGATCATAACCCACAGGGGCACTTCAAAGCTTCCTATCAAACCCCCGCTGATGAGAACGATGGTGATGATACCCATGGATTTCTGGGCGTCATTCGAGCCATGGGCAAATGACGCCATGCAGGCGGAAAGCACTTGCAGTTTCCGGAAGCTGTTGTTAACCCGGTAAGGAGACCTATCAGAAAAGAACCAGAACAACAGGGTCATAACTATACTCCCAATGATTACGCCCAGGACAGGGGATATGATCAGGGAGGCAAAGATCTTACCGAAGCCATACCATTTCACCTGGTAAATTCCGAAGGAGCCAATGACCGCTCCGGTAAGTCCTCCGATCAAGGCATGGGAAGAACTGCTGGGGATGCCGAAGTACCAGGTAAAAAGGTTCCAAAATATAGCGGCAATCAGGGCGGCAATTAAGACAACCGGGGTGACAACCTCCGGGGCCACTATCTCTTTTCCTATGGTGGCTGCCACCGCGGTGCCGCTCAAAGCCCCCATGAAATTGAGCACTGCGGCAATTAAAATCGCGGTTCGCGGTGATAGGGCCTTGGTAGAAACTGAAGTGGCAATGGCATTGGCCGTGTCATGAAATCCGTTGATAAAATCAAAGATAAGCGCCAAAGCCACTACCAAGACGACTAAACCGATGCTAAACATTTGACACCTACCTCACTTTACCATTTCTCTATATTAATTTAACAAATCATGCTGTGCATTTCAGTTAAGGTTATGTAAAGCCCGTGTAAAGACAATGTTAAGATTCTTCCGGTGACCGTAGCCAGCGGTGTTCTACACACACTAGAGGGGAATGGGAGAGCTTAAGCACCCTTCCCGCAATTCTTGCCTATGGCCTGTATCAGGCAAAATACTTTATATCTTGAATAATGGGGCGGATAAGTGCTTCCTGTTAATTTGCGCCTGGATATAGGCTGTCTATTCCTATATAATTTGCTTGATGGCAGCAATCTTTAAAAATTAGAATAATGAACAGTCATTACCAAGCTTTGGACACAAATCCTGAATTCCATTTTGTCACAAAATAATTAGGGTAGCAATTATATCAGTGTTACTAAAAAAAGCTCCAAGATATGCTATATTCACTGTGTAATACATAATAAGGTAGCGAAAGCTTGCATATTCATGGTTATTGGCAGGATTCCGGCAAAATTTCGTAATATGGAAATACCTTCCCAAGCAGAGCTTATGCATTTATGGTATCATGCAATACTTAAACAGGATAGGCTTTCATGGAAGACTAAAGGTCTATAAATAACATGTTAATCAAACCGATTGCAGCTATAATTATATATATATATATGAACCTGTGCGAGGAGTTATAAGGGATGAGTATTGAAAACCGGGGAATCGATGAGGGGCTTTTCAGCCTCTTGTGCAAGCGCTGGGTAGCGGCTCCAACCCACCAGACTATGGATATGAAGCTGAACTATCTGGGCCAGGGAGAAGTGGGTGTAAAAGTTAAGCCGAATATAGGATATACAACGGTTAGGGGGAGGGTGCACGGCGGAATAATCGCCACGATTGCCGACACCGCTATGGGCTGGGCTATTCTAACCCTGGGCCGCAACTGCGTGACGGTGGATATGTATATAAACTATTTCAATCCGGTTTTTTGGGAAAATGAGCTGATAGCCGAAGGCAAAATCGTTCACGCCGGCAACCGGACGGTTGTTACTGAAGCCGCTCTGTACAATGAAAAAGGCGATTTGATTGCCAAAAGCAGGGGAACGTTTTCTTTAAAAAGGGGCAGCATTCAAGAGGATTATCAGAGCAATTAATAGCAGAGCCTCCCAAAAGTGTCTGGCAGGGAGTGCCGGTATCGCAAAATTGTCTCTCTATTATTAAGTAGAGGTTTTTTTAATTTACAATAAATTATTGATAAATAGCTGTATAACGCCGTATAATTTTTGTGTAGTATTTTGACTCTTTTACAAGATGCGGATTAATCATAACAAAATAAACGTAAGGGTAGAACGGGAGGATGGATTTACATGCCTATTACGGAGTTTTTATCGCGCAACGCCCAGTTGTATGGAGAGGAAATTTGCCTGACCGAGATCAATATGGATCTTCAGGAAAGCCACAATGTCACCTGGCTGGAGTATGAGCTTATCGAAAACAACCCGGCCGGGGAGTACCGTCGGGAATTGACCTGGTGCGTTTTCGACGAAAAAGCCAATCGAATGGCCAATCTGCTTATCAAACGGGGCATAAAAAAAGGTGATAAAGTAGCTATTCTTTTAATGAACTGCCTGGAATGGCTGCCGATCTATTTTGGCATTTTAAAAGCCGGGGCCATAGCGGTTCCATTAAACTTCCGCTATACGGCCGAGGAAATTAAATATTGTTTGGGCCTGTCTGACAGCATCGCTCTGATATTTGGACCCGAATTCATAGGCCGGGTTGAGTCCATTTACAACCAGATACCCCAGGTAAAGACCCTCTTTTTTGCGGGAGAGGACCGTCCCAGCTTTGCGGAAAACTATGATCGTCTTTCGGCCAATTGTTCCTCCCAGGATCCCAGGATCGAAATAAGTGATGAGGATGATGCGGCTATATATTTCTCTTCCGGGACGACCGGATTTCCCAAGGCAATCCTGCATACCCACCGCAGCCTGATGTCGGCGTGTTATACCGAGCAAAACCATCACGGCCAAACCCGGAATGACAATTTTTTGTGCATTCCGCCCCTTTACCATACCGGAGCCAAGATGCACTGGTTCGGCAGTCTTCTGTCAGGGAGCAAGGCCGTTTTGCTGCGGGGCGTGCGGCCGGAGTGGATTTTAAAAACGGTTTCCGAAGAAAAGATCACCAATGTCTGGCTTTTGGTGCCCTGGGCTCAGGACATTTTGGACGCCATTGAAAGCGGGCAGGTAGACCTGGAGGATTACGAGCTATCCCAGTGGACGCTTATGCATATCGGAGCTCAACCGGTTCCTCCCAGCCTGATTCGCCGCTGGAAAAAGTATTTCCCTTACCACCTCTACGATACCAACTACGGCTTGAGCGAATCCATCGGTCCGGGCTGCGTGCACCTGGGGGTGGATAATATTCATAAAGTGGGGGCGATTGGGATACCCGGATACAATTGGAAAGCCAAAATCGTCGATGAAAACGGCCTTGAGGTGGACCAGGGGCAGGTTGGTGAACTGGCTGTTCGGGGGCCCGGGGTTATGAAGTGCTATTACAACGATCCGGAAGCTACAGCCGCGGTGCTTAAAGGAGACTGGCTGTTTACCGGGGATATGGCCCGCATGGATGAAGACGGGTTTATATACCTGGTAGACCGTAAAAAGGACGTAATTATAAGCGGCGGGGAGAATATATACCCGGTGCAAGTAGAGGACTTTCTCCGCGCCCATGATGCCATAAAGGACGTGGCGGTTATCGGTTTGCCTGACAGCCGTTTGGGTGAAATAGCGGCTGCCATTGTGGAATTAAAACCGGGTTTTGAATGCACCGAAGAGGATATAAAGGCCTTCTTTGCTCCCATGCCCCGCTATAAGCGCCCCCGGGCGGTTATTTTCGATGAGGTGCCCCGCAACCCGACCGGCAAGATAGAAAAGCCGCGCCTGCGGGAAAAATACGGGGCAACCAGTCTGGTAGCGGCCCAAACGGAAGCAGAACAATTGATCAGGTAAAAAAACACTAAAGCCGGAGCTGTTTAAAACAACGGTTCCGGCTTTTTACTTATTATCCGGGCTTTTATTGTTTACCCAGGATACGCTGTATAACCCGCTTTAACAGGGGCTTCGGGGCGGGGGCATCGGCGGCACCCTGCCCCTGAACCGCTTCCCGGTGAGGCTCGTTTGGCACCGGCTCAGATTGTCGAGATGGGGACGATACGGCCGGCCTTACTCTTCTGGCAGGCTCCGGTTGACGCTGTTGGGCAGCGCGCATCGTAGCGGTATCTTTGACGTGCCGTGCAGCAGTTTCGAGGGCCGGTTTTTCTTTGGGCCGGGGCTGCTGCCCAGCCGGCTTTTTGCGTCGGCTTCTGGATTTCTTTTTTGGTTTGTCCGCGGCGTCTGTATGCGAGGCTGCCCGTGGAGCCGCCACCTTTTGGGCCTGTATCCATTTTTCGGCTTCAGCCCGGTGACTTTTAAATTCAGCTTCCGAAGGCCATTCGGCTTCTTCGATCATGGCCCCGATGTGTTCTTCTATTTCATAAAGGCTCATTATATCATCACTGGTGACCAGGGTAATGGCTTTTCCGCCGTGTCCGGCCCGGCCGGTGCGTCCAATCCGGTGAATATAGCCGTCTTTCTCCAGGGGAACGTCATAGTTGATAACCAGGGACAATTCATCCACGTGAATACCCCGGGCGGCCACATCGGTTGCTATCAGCAGGGGAAATTCACCGCGCTTGAACTGCTGAATGGTCTTCAGTCGCTTGGCCTGGGGGATGTCCCCATGCAGCGCTTTGGAAGCATAGCCCTTTCGGGCCAGGAATAACTGAACTTTATCGACTTTTATCCGGGTGTTGCAGAAGATCAGGCAGCTGTCCGGGCGCTCCGTTAGGAGGATGCGGTTCAATTGCGTGTTCTTTTCGTTGTTGTTTACCCGGTAGTAGATCTGTTCAGTAGTATCAACGGTGGCGGTCTTGGACTCGATCTCGATCGTTGAGGGGCGTTTCATAAAATCGCGGCAGATCCTTTGAATCTCCGGGGGGATGGTAGCTGAAAAAAGAAGGGTGACCCGGTTTTTGGGAACCGTTTTGATAATTTTAACCACCTGGTCAATAAAGCCCATGTCCAGCATGCGGTCCGCTTCATCGAGGACCAGAAAGCGGATGTGCTTCGTTTTCAGATTGCCCTGCCGGATGTGGTCAAAGACCCGGCCCGGCGTTCCCGTAACAATCGCTACGCCCTTTTGCAGGGATTCGATTTCCTGGGCCATGTTGTGCTGGCCGTATACGGCGGCTGTCTGGTGGCTGAGGTTTTTGGCCATCGATTTCAGATCATTATCCACCTGAACAGCCAGTTCACGGGTAGGGGTGAGGATGAGACACTGGGGTCCTTCGGCCTGGGGATCGGTCATTTGCAGTATGGGCACTCCAAACACGGCGGTCTTGCCGCTGCCGGTTTTGGATTTGACGATCAGGTCTTCCTGATTCAATACATGTGGAATTGCCCTGTGCTGCACCTCCGTGGGAGATTCAAAGCCCATTGCTTCCAGGGCTTTTAAGATAGGGGGCGTTATGCTCAGATCACTAAAACTGCTTTTCATGGTTCACTCTTTTCATTTGATTGATGTTCGACATTGCTAATTTTAGGCTGTATATATCTCTATTACCCTGTTTATCTTGCCACATGAATATAACCAGGTCAAGAATAGCGCCTATTTTAATATCTGCATGGGGGACCAGAGGGATGAAATATAGCGGCAATATACCATAGAAAAACATAACGTTCCCGACAATCCATCCTTCGTTCCTTACTACAGTAAATGTTGATAAACAAACAATAAGCGGGGTTCCGCGACTGTGTCGCACGGGAAACCCGCAAAAATAATGTATGTTTTAGTCTGTGTATTACTCTAACTCGCAAGCCATATCACCGGCTCTTCTTCTTCTCCCCAATTTATCCGGATAATAAGTTGCTATTGCGAAAACGCTCATTATACCGGTATAGCTTGCGATGGTTCCCAACACATTTGAGTCGGATTTTTCACGGCCCATTCCAGCTTGAGGCCGCCCGGGCATTGCTTGCGAATCACCTGTCGCAACTTGGCCGGAGCTCATTTGCGGCCTGCCCTGTCCCATTGGCGCCATTTGCTGCTGAGTTGGGTTAAAAATCATGGCCAGGCTCTGCAATTTTGAAAAATAATTGGTGAAATAGATTTGGTAGCCGCCGAACAGTAAAAGGGCTATAACTGCTGCCCTGGCAGCAATAAGCAACGGAGTTTTAACAGATTTTATGGCAAATATATTTTTAATTATGTTCACTACCCATTGCCAGTTCAGGCCAAGATGAACGCCCACGATTATCAGGATAAGATATGAAAACGCCTTGTGTGAAACCTTAAACCACATTTCGTTTCCCAGGTTTAGATTGGGAAACAGACTCTTGGAAGTCACTATACCACCGATCACTATCAGGGTAAAAAGAACCAATAATACTACATTTATAATGTAGCAAATACGGGTTCTGCCAGGTAGTTTACGATCAAAAAGCCTGAGGGTTACCTTTTTAACCCATTGCAGATTTAACAGGATATGGGTTATAAATGCAGTATATATTGCCAATCCGGCCACTTCGTGAAAAGTCATTCCTCCGAAGATCCTATGATTGAACAATAATGCGAAAGTAAACGCGGCAGCTATATCGATAGCTAATTTAACGTAGCTTAGCTTTTTCAACAATGATCACTCCTAAGCCTAAGATATGGGAATAGACTCATTATACTGGGTAAAGTTTAATTCTTTATAAACTTCAGCTGAATATCTCCTGAAAATTACCATATGGTCAATTGAGGGCAGCAAGTTGCTTTCGCTGCATGCCAAGGATCTCTTGCCGCGTTACTATATCCAGGACTTCTAATTATAAACATTCATCTTGCCAAAATTGAATCCTGGCTCAAGTTGAAATATCCTTAAAAACGGTCTGGTACAATAAAGATAGGAGTGGGTGAATAAATCATCTCCCAACTCACTGCTTGTTATCCTAAAAACCGTCCCAATAGATGGAGGTGATGCTCAATGAAGCGTTTAAAGGAAGCTGTCGTCAAGATGGTTCAGGCTATTGCCAGGGCGGTTCTGCGTTTTCCATTAACCGTCCTCTGTTTGATCTGCGCCACCGCACTGACCTGTTACATGATTTCCCTGCACAAAACTCCCGATCTGTTTATTCAAAAGTTGATGTTCACTTTTCTGATGGGCTCATTTTTAGGGGTAACCGCCCAGTTTGCCTGTGAACGTTTCCCGGGTCTGGCTAAAATCCGGTGGGGCATCTATGGGCTGTCCGCCCTGCTCACCCTGGGTTATTATTTTATCATATCCCCGGCGCCGGCCATCGACTACGGGGTGGGAGCGCGCACCTCAGTGGCGGTGTTTGCAATGTTCTGCGCCTTTATCTGGCTGCCTTCCTATGGTGGTAAATTTAACTTTAACAGTGTGGCTCTGGTTCATTTCAAGTCCTTTTTTACCTCGCTGCTCTTTTCCGGGGTGCTGGCTCTGGGTTTGACTGCCATTCTGCAGGCCGTCAATATCCTGCTGTTCAGGATAAACAGCGACTGGTTCGGCTATATCCATGCGGTAGTGTGGATCCTTTTCGCCACCACCTATTACCTGTCGCTCTTACCCCTGTTCAATTCGGAAGAGGATGCCGACCGATTGTATACGGAGCAGGCCAATCACTACCCGCGGGTTCTGGAGATACTGGTTTCGTATATACTGATTCCCTTGATTGCCGCTTACACACTGGTCCTGCTGGCTTATTTCGTCAAGATTGGCGTAACCGTGAATTGGCCTTCCGGCCAATTGGGCCCCATGATATTGACTTATTCGGCCATCGGTCTTATGGTCTATGTGCTGGCCAGCCGCCTGGAAAACCGCTTTGCCGTCCTCTACCAGCGCATATTTCCCAAAGCCTTGATCCCGGTTGTGATAATGCAGCTCATCTCGGTCTACATTCGCCTTAATGCCTACGGGTTTACCGAATCCCGCTACTATGTGGCCTTGTTCGGCGTCTTTTCAGTGGTGGCGGGTATAGTGCTATCCCTGCGCCCGGTAGCCAGAAACGGCCTCATTGCCTTGCTGGCCGCCGGCTTTGCCATCGTTTCGGTCATACCCCCGGCAGACGCTTTTACCATCTCGCGCCACAGCCAGACGACCCGGCTGGAAAGCATGCTGCAGGACGCCGGTGTCCTGGTGGAAGGTAAGATCGTCCCCCGGTCGGATGTTGACCTGACCCTGCGTCTGGAGACGACCAGCATTTTAAACTATCTGGAGTACAGGAAATACCTGGCTTCCCTTAACTGGCTGCCTAAGGATTTTCAAACCGAACGGGATATGCAAAAGACCCTGGGCTTTGAGCCAGCCTATGATACTATAGGAGGAATGGACAGCTTTTTTGCCCACCTCGACATGAAAAAGCCGGTGGACATCGACGGCTATGACGTTATGCTGCAAATCGAAGCCTATCGGGGTATAAAGCAAAATGAAAGCACAGTTTACGATTTTGAGGTGCGCGGGGTCAGCTATCAGCTCAGGACGGAACGGCTGTCTCCCAATGAAGTACGGGTATCGGTGGCTGCTGCCGGCGGGACCGAGCTGGTGTCTACCGGCCTCTATGACTTCGCCGTCGCCCTTAAAGGGGTGAGCAGCCAGCCCAAGGACGCCCTGGATGCCGGTCAACTGACCCTGGATGCGGATAGCAACGGTTGCAAGCTGCGCATTATCTTTCAGAGCATCAGCGTATTCTACGGATCCGGCACCGAGGCCGGGGCCGATTACGTGATGTTCATTTTGATCGGAGCGCCTCGTCAGTAACTATCTTTATCCCGAAGCGGGCCGGGTTATAATGAAAGATATATTGATTTCGGAAAGAAAGCTTAAGCGCTTTCCAAGGAAAGAGCGCTATAATCGGCTGTGAATCAGTAGCGTTAAACCTTCAGCACATAAAAATGGTTGGTGTTTTCATGAACGAACCGGTACTGCAGTTGACCAATATATACAAGAAAATAAAAGGGAAAGACATCTTGCGGGATGTTAATTTGTCTGTTTATCCATCTGAGATTTTTGGCTTCCTAGGGGCCAACGGGGCGGGCAAGACGACGACCATCAGGATTATCGCCGGGTTGATTAAGCCGGACCTGGGGAAGGTGACGATCGGCGGCTTTTCCCTGGACAGCGACTTTGTCAGGGCTATGTCCCAGGTGGGCTGCATTATCGAAAGTCCGGACATGTACAAGTTTTTAACCGGGATGGAAAACCTGCAGCAACTGGCGGCTATGAGCAGCCGCATCACCCAGGACCGGATTGACGAAGTGGTGGAGCTGGTGGGGTTGCAGCATCGTATAGAAGACAAGGTTGACACCTACTCGCTGGGCATGAAGCAGCGCCTGGGAATAGCCCAGGCGATCATGGGCCGGCCCCGGCTGCTGATACTGGATGAACCGGCCAACGGACTTGACCCGGCGGGTATTGCGGAACTTCGCCAGCTTATAAGAAGGTTGGCCTACGATGAAGGTATGGCGGTTTTTGTTTCCAGCCATATCCTGGCCGAGGTGCAGCAGATTTGTGATACGGTGGCGATAATAAGCAGGGGTGTTATTTTAAACACCTTAAAGGTCAAAGAGATCGGAAAAGATGTGATGGTTGAATGGCAGGTGGACAAGCCCTCCCTGGCCATGGAACTGCTCAAAGAGCGGTGGGATATTGCCGCCGAGCAGACCGGGAAAAATCGGGTCAGAGCGGTGATAGAGCGGGTGATGGCGGAAGATATCAACCAGGCCTTCATTGCTGAAGGGATCAGGCTGGCCTATTGCGAAGCCCATGGCGGCACCCTGGAGGATCTGTTTTTAAACCTGACCGGGGGTGATGAGATTGTATAGGCTGGTCCAAAACGAAGTCGTCAAAATGCTGAAAAAGAAGCGCCTCTATATCGTTTTGGGAATCCTGCTGGTTATGATATCCGCCTTTGCTTACGGCCAGTATCATTCCCTGGACCGGACCCGGGAGCAGCTGACCCGAAGGATCGGGATGACCGAGGCCGGCGACTGGAGGAAAATAGCCGAGCAGCAGATTATCGATATGAAGAGCCGGCTGGACAGCCCTTATATAAATGAACAGAACCGCTCAACCACCCGGGTGCGGATGGAGCAGCTTCAATATTATCTGGATAACAATATCAATCCGGTTGATATATCGGGGGCCAGGTTCACCACCCGGTTCATCGAACAGTCGATATATCTTTTTCTGCCGCTTTTAATGATACTGCTGGCGGCGGATATGGTGTCCGGGGAATTGGCGGGGGGAACCATCAAGCTGCTTCTGGTCAGGGGGGTGCCCCGTTGGAAGGTGCTGCTCAGCAAATACCTGGCCCTTCTCCTGCTGGAGCTCAACGTGGTGTTCTTTACCCTTTTGATCTCAGTAGCGGTGTCCGGGATATTCTTTGGGTATGGCGGCTGGACGGAACCGGTGGCGACCGGGTTTCAGGTTGCGGCCGGCCAGCTCGTCACCTCGAGTGTGGTCAATGTGCCGCAATGGCAGTACCTGCTGATGGTCTACGGCCTGGCCTATTTTGTCATGGTCGTGGTGGGAACGGTTTCATTTATGATCTCGGTTTTGGTGAAAAGCACTGCGGCCTCTATCGGCATCATGCTTTCAACCCTGGTAAGCGGCTCATTCTTGAACAGCTTTTTGGCGGATTGGACCCTGCCCCGCTATCTGTTTATGGTAAACATGAGGCTTACCGATTATATATCAGGTTCCCTGCGTCCCATCGAAGGGATGAACATGACTTTTTCATTGACCGTGCTGGCGGTCTGGATGGCGGCGGCTATCGTGGTAAGCTTCTGGTATTTCAGCAAACGGGACATTCTGGTGTAGATAGGAGAGATTAAAGTTGCCAAAGAGCTATGCCTGGTATGGCATTGTCGCTATTGCCGTAGTATCCCTTGTTTTTATCGTCTTTGGGTTTGTTCAAGCGGTCAAATTCACTACCGGTTCACCGGCCCCTCAGGCCGCCGCCGTTTCCGGAACCGATAATAAACCCGTAAAGGACGCCAATGTTATCAACCTTTTAATAATAGGGGATTCAATCGCGAAGGGAACCGGGGACGAAAAGTTCAAAGGGATCGGCGGCTATCTACCGGACTTGATGAAGAGCCAGACTTCCAAGGATATTGCAGTCGACAATGCGGGGATAGATGGCGCTAAAATAACGGACCTGCTTCAATTGGTAAAAGGCGGCAGAATGGATAACGCATTGGAAGCGGCGGATTTTGTAATAATCTCGATTGGGGGCAACGATCTCAGAGAAATACAGAGCTTAACAGACGTTTCCCGGGAAGCGGCCTACCAGGAAAATCGGGCGGCGTATCTGGCGGGATTGAAAGAAATAACCCAAAAGATTCGCACCCTGAATAATAATTCGGTATTGATAATTATCGGGTTGTATGACCCGACGGCGGCGGACAATGCGAATGAAAACGCCAGGCTTATAAGTGAGTGGAACTATCAAACCCAGTTAGTCATCGCCGGAGACCAAAAGGCGGTTTTCATACCCACTTATGATCTGTTCAAGCTCAATCTGGACCGGTTTATGGCCGCCGATAAGCTGCACCCCAATTCCACCGGGTATCAGATGATTTCGTACTCAATCAGCAAGGGTATTGAAAGTGTTCTGAGCCACCTTTGAGAAGGCTGTTGCAGTAGTTGTTTCCAGCCTATCTTTTAAAAGCCTTTAAAACCGGCCACTTCGGATAGAGGGCGGCGGCTGGTGCGGAGCCGGTTGTAAATGGATCCGCCGTCTCCATATCCCAAAGCAATGCCCAAAACTATGGCCAAATGGTCCGGGATGCCCAGGGCCTCCCGGATCATGTCCGGATATTGAACCAGCATTATGGCCGGGGCGGTGTCCAGGCCCCGTTCGGAGGCGGACAGCATGACGCTCTGGCTGAAGGCTCCCAGATCATACATGGAATAGGGAGTCAGGCTTTTATCCATGCAGAGATATATTACCACCGGGGCGTCATAAAAGGCATAATTGCGTTCCAGGATAGATTGAACGATATTATCTTTGTCCAATTCCTGGGCGAGGAGTGCAAACCGCTCTTTGCCAACCGCTGTATAGCGTTTTTTCATCGCTTCTGGCCAATCCTGGGGAACCGGCAGGTCAGGATTTCCCGCTATCCCTTGGGAAAAACGGTCCAGCGAACCCTGCCGCAGGCTTTCCAGAACCTCTCCGCCGGCCACATAGATCTGCCAGGGCTGGGTATTGCCCCAGGACGGCGTCCGGTTCGCCCACTCAAGAATCTCCTTAACCAGCTCCGGACTTACCGGCTCCGGCTTAAACGCCCGACAGGTGTACCTCTTAATCAGAGCTTCATGAACATTCACTATAACGCCCCCCTAAATTATAATGGTTTTGTTGCTGGACAAATAGTTTGTATGCTGGTCTGATTATAGATGTAGGTGCTGCTTTTTCGGTAAAAAATAGTTGGCGAAGTATATAATGCTCATATTCTAAAGCTTTAGGTAAAATCCTGCCGCGGATTTAAGAATACATAAGGGGGGGTTATAAAGGAGGAAAGGTATGCCGCGGCCACCGGGCTTTATCCTGCTTGTCTGGGGCACCATAGTTCAGGTTGCTTAACCATTCCATATCCTACCATCCCCTTTAAGTAAACTTATGATATCGGTTGATCAGGGTGTTGATGTCGATAAAGCAATATACCAGGGCCATAATAGCAAGGACCGAAGCACTGAAGAAGAAGGGCGCCTGGTGCCCGATTCCATCCCATACGGCGGCGCCAATGTATGAGCCGACTGCCGTACCTATTCCTTCAACGGTCATAAACCAGGCCCACATTACCCCTCTTTTTTCCGGAGAAATAACCCGGGCAATTAATCCGTTCCAGGCGGGCAGTATAAACGCATAAGAAATGCCGATGAAGGCTCCGGTTATTAAAGCGTTGGAGATATGTCTCTGGAAGGGGAGCAAGGCTAAAAATAGCGCGGCCGCTGCCAACCCGACGACCAGCGGTCTTTTTACTCCGAGGCGATCGGCCAGTTTGCCGGCCGGTACCAAAAGAATAACTGTGAAAAGGCCTGCTCCAATTAAAAAGTAGCTGAAACCTTCTAAAGAGATGCCAAAAACGGTTTGGGCGTAAACAGTGATAACCGGTATTAATATGCCGATAGACATGGTTTGGACGAACATCCCCGGGTACAGGGCTTTAAAGTCGGATGACTCGCGCAGCAGTTCAAGGAAGAATAGTTTAAGCGGTTTACTCTTGGAGCGTTCCTGGCTATTGAAGGGCATGGTCAGGATTAGCAGTACGGCCGATATTAGTAGAATCGTTAGGGCCAAGAAAGAAAGGGTATAGGATTTGCCCAGAATAAAGTTAATCAAAACCGGTCCGGCTCCGCTGCCCACTAACCAGGCAATAAATACTTTGCTGAGCGCTTCGCTTATTTGTTCCAATGGCATTTTTGCGGAAACAACTGATATTACCACCGGCCATAAGGGCGAAATGCCCAGGCCGAACAGCACGGCGCCCAACCAGAGCGGAGCGGCTGCAGATGCAAAATAAATGAGAACAAGTCCACAAGCGGATAATACGGTGCCGGACAACAACAACCACTTTCCACCCAGGCGATCATTGACCCAACCGGCCGGGATGCGGAACAGGTTGTCGGCAAGGTAATGCAAAGATATCGCCGTTCCGATTACACCCAGGCTGAATCCGGATGAATTTTGCCCGTATATGGGCAAGAGACTCAAAACCAGGGCTCCGCGGACGAATTCCATCATGCCCATTATCAAAAACGATATCATCGCTGGCCCTCACTTTTGTTTTATTATGCTTATTTGTCTCAGAATAAGCTGGGCAGATGCCCCGGCTGATCCACCGGGGATGGAATTTGACGCCGCCAGTTTCATGCGCCGTGACCTCCGGGAGGATGAGTAGGCTTATATTTCATAGGGTGAATTAATAACAGCTATTTTTAGCAACAGTTTTCCGGAATTAATATCATGTTAACAATCCCGAAATAACTATAAGTTTCTCATATGGTATCCGTTGAAGATCCTTTTTCGGTATATTTTCAACTGATTCCGGAGGACCAACTGTTTTTTTAATCAGGTTTTTACGGGATGCAAGCGAGCCTTTGGGGCATAAAAACAATGGTCTCTGCTTTGAGCTTCTCGGGGGAAACGATTGCTTGCTCATCATGAGCACCTCCTGCAGTTGGGTTTATTCCAGGGTCTTTATTAAGGTGCATCCCAGGTCTATAAGCAGACCGGGTGCTATGATAAAAATCAGCCCGAAGATTAAAAGACCGATCATGGCGATAATTGAACCGAGCGCCTTGAAGGATTTGCCCAAAATCGTCCTTGTCACATTAACCACTCCCTTTTGTTTGGTCCCGGTCCGTTACCGCCTAAAAGAGCCTCCAGGGCGCTTACTAGTGATGGCCTCGCGGGCCGCCGGCGGCGAAGCCGGGGGAAGGTCCACCGTGTCCGTGTCCGGTTTTGCCTATAGTAAGATAGGTGGGTGCGGTCAGCACTGCGGCCAACAAAACGACGGTGAGAGCTCCGACCAGATAGCGGTAATACGTATCGGGTAAAAGCTGGCAGTACATGATCTTGAACTGTTTCCAGTGCCAGACTATGTGCACCAGTGAAAGAAGGCCAATAGTCCACGCCAGGGTTTCATGCACGCCGCCTTCGATGATAAAGAGGGCAAGCATGGCCAGAAACATTAAAATATCAAGGATTACATTTTTATTGCCGATATTTTTCTTGATCATGACGGTGAATTGCTTCCAGTGTAAACCTATGTGCAGGGCAACCAGAGCACCGACGGTGTAAGCCAGGGATTCATGATACTGCCCCTTAATGCAGAAAACCGCGAGCATTACCAAAAATAAAACGATGTCTAGTACCGTATTCCATTTGCCTCTGTTTTTCATGGCTCGCCATCCCTATCATCAGTGTTGATTTTAGTATAGGTGGCAAAGGAAAAAATTAACGGTGTAAAAGTTTAAGAATTTATTAACACTGCTGAAACTTTTATTTAAATGCCGTAAATCAGGTAAATCGTCCGCCAATTTATAAAAATTTAAATTTCTATTAAAGTGGTATTTAAATCTCGTTGCTAATATAAAGTTGTATTTTTCTACATTAGGAGAAGAAGCATGTCCGTTTTTCTAAAAAACAAATCATTAAAATATAAACTGGCCATCTCCCACATTTCTATGATTATTATCCCATTAATACTGTTGGGATTAGCCGAGTTGGTATGGCACGAGATAAACACCCAGTATGAGGCTCCTCAGAATCTCAGAGTAGAAGAGGTTGTAAAGCAGAGTATCGGCATAACTTCAGAACTGGATAATGTAATCAGCAACAACCCGGATCAATTGGCAGACAACCGCTATTTACAGAAGCTCAATCAACAGGCGGACCAGAGGTTTCTGTTTGTAATTGTAGAAAAAGCCGGCAGGATTGATTATGTACCGGATAGAATAGACAGGGGGAAATTGATATCCTCTATAACACAATTAAAAAGCGGCACAAATCCTGGCCGCCACGGGTACTTCCTTATTAAATGCCGTGATTTTCAGTTTAGTGATAACACCGCAGGAAGCATTTACTTATTGACCCAGGAAAGGCCGCGCAGTCCCGGCGTGGAGTGGATTTTCTTCGCTGCCGTGCTGATGGGTTTGATCATTAATTTCATAATCAGCTACCGGGTAGCATCCAATATCATCAGGCCGCTGGGGACTCTGAATAAGGCTACGACTGAGATTGCCCGGGGCAACCTGGATCATGCCATTGAAATACCATCTGAGGATGAGGTGGGAGAGCTTTGCCGGTCGTATGAAACCATGCGCCTGCAGTTGAAAGAGGCTCAGAGACTCAGCCGGAGCTATGAAAAAAACCGAAAAGAATTGATAGCCAATATTTCGCATGATTTGAAGACGCCTATAACTTCGATTCGGGGCTATGTGCAAGGTATTATGGAAGGTGTGGCCAGCACCCCGGAAAAGGAGAGCAAGTACATTCAGACTATTTACAGCAACGCGGTGCAGATGGACCGCTTGATTGACGAACTTTTCCTTTTCTCCAAGCTGGACCTCAAACAGCTGGCCTTTGATTTCGAAGCGGTCAATATCGAAGATTTTTTGCATGACTGCGTAGAAGATAAAGGGTATGATTTGGGGAATAAAGGTATCAATTTGAGCTTTGCCTCCACTTATCCTAGCCAGGCGCCGGTTTGGGCTGATCGGCAAAGGCTGCAGCGGGTAATGAACAATATTATGGTGAATGTAGAACAGCACCAGGATCCAGGTAAAGAACCGGCCACATTACAGATAATTTTGAGTGAGACTGATGACGAAGCGGTTATTGAAATAAAGGACAACGGACAGGGAATAAGCCAGGAAAATCTGCCCTATATATTTGACCGGTTGTACCGTGGTGATCCAGCCCGAACCAGTCCGAGCAAGGGAAGCGGGCTGGGGCTGTCCATAGCCAAGCAGATCGTTGAAGCTCATGGAGGCAGGATCTGGGCTGAAAGTGAAATAGGGGTTGGCACCAGTATGTTTTTCACGTTGAAAAAGATGCTTGCTGAAAGCGGAACGGGAAGCATCAAAAATACAGGGGAGACGGTAAATGAAAACCATATTGATAGTTGAAGATGAGCTCAATATTGCCGAGCTGGAAAAAGACTATTTGGAGATTGAAGGGTTTACGGTTGAGATTGAGAGCAATGGCGACCAAGCCTTGAGCCGATGTCGGGAAAAAAACTACGATCTCATCGTCCTGGATCTTATGCTGCCCGGGCTGGATGGCTTTGAAATATGCCGCCGAATACGTAAGTACAGCACGGTGCCTATTATCATAATCTCCGCCAAAACTGAAGACATGGACAAAATAAGAGGCCTGGGACTGGGGGCCGACGACTATATGGTTAAACCCTTCAGTCCCCTGGAGATGGTGGCCCGGGTCAAGGCCCATATCGCCAGGCATGAAAGATTGCTTGGATTCAGGCCTGATAGCGGCGATGAAATCGAGATCAAAGGCCTGGTTATAAACCGGAGCTCCAGAAGGGTAATGCTTAACGGCCAGGAAATCGCCTTTTCTTCTAAGGAATTCGACCTCCTGGTCTTCATGGCTCAAAACCCCAACCGGGTGCTGACCAAGGAGCAAATATACATCAACATCTGGGGAGAAGATGCTTACGGTGATCTTACTACTGTGGCGGTTCACATCCGCAAGATAAGGGAAAAGATTGAAGCAGACCCTTCCAATCCCCAGTATTTAGAGACGGTATGGGGCGCGGGGTACAGGTTTACCGGCGGTTGACTAGTACAACGTTCCGGTCGTTACTTAAGCAGTTCAGCAATCACCAGCAATTTCTCATAGGGTAGACCAGGGTGCTTTTTAATACCTTCTACGGCCTTTTGAGGCCCGGGAGTAACAATCGGGTCTGGGGAGCGGCTTGAATAAGGATGATTAATTGTATTGGAAACGGGCTTAACCGTTCCACTTTTTAGGGATTTTGCTTGGGAAGCCATTTATTAATCGCTCCTTTTAATCAAGTTTTTGGATATCTGTCTCGTTTTCCTGGCTGGTTTCCTCATAAGGGTCTACGTGTATATTTACCCGCGTGTTGCCGAATTCTTCCCACATGGCCTTTTTTATGCACCCGATGGTATCGTGTATTTCTTTGGCGGTGGCATCGGAGTTGACCGTTATATGAAAATCAATATGCTTCGTGTTGCCTGATTTTCTTGTCTTTAGTTTGTGAAAATCTATGAACTGGTCACAATGCTTTTCGATAACGACTATGATTTGAGCCTCCTCTTCATCGGTCAATTTTGTATCGAGCAGATACTCGCAGGCGTTTCTACATAATTCCCAGGCTTCTTTGATGATAAGCAGGGCCACCAAAATGGCTACAATCGGATCGAATATTATTATTCCGGTCGCTTTTATAAGCACCAGACCCAAAGCCACCCCCAGAGATGTATAGACATCGGTCTTCAGATGCAGGGCATCGGCTTCCAGAGCCATAGAATCCTCTTCTTGCGCAACTTGATATAATTTTCGGGAAACCAGCAGATTCACCGCGGATGCTCCCAGCATAACCGCTATGGCCAGAGTGGCCTGTTCGATGCCGGTCGGCTTATAGATTTTTTCTATGGCTTCCTTTATGATCAGCCCGGCGGCCACAAATATCAAAAGTCCTTCGGCTATACCGGAAAAATTTTCGATCTTTCCATGTCCGTAAGGGTGCTCGCGGTCAGCCGGTTTGCTTGATTGTCTGACTGAAAAAAAGGCGATAAAAGAAGCAACCAGATCCATTCCGGAGTGAATCGCTTCAGAAATTATGCTTACCGAGCCGCTTAAAACACCGGCCAGGACCTTAAATATAATAAGGGTGGTATTTGACACTATTGATAATAACGCGACTTTAGACCGTCTATCCCATGACTGCATCAACATGCCTCCAGCTTAAATTTTTATCGTTAAAGCTAAAAAAACACCTGTAGAACATTTTACTGTCCCACAGATGTTTTCATCTGCTGCCGTTGCCAGCCCGGCTTCATGAACCAAAAATGATTCATTGCCTGCTCAGTTTTGACGATATTTAATTCTAGATGGCACTCAGTTTTGTATCATTCTAAATTATACTTAAGGTGATGTCAATGGTGGAAAAAACGGGATTGAAAGGTGTTAATGGGGGTTTAAGGAGGGCTATGATGAAACGCAAATCAAGTATTTTTATTCTGTTGACTTTAATGGTAATACTCCAGGTAATGAGCACCGGATTCGCCCTGGGTTCTATGGACAAATCCGGCAATTCGCCTGTATCTACTGAGGATTCCAGTCAGACCGGCCTCAAAACGACAGTGGAAGTTTTAGACGACAGCAATTCGATCATCGTAAAAATTAATGGAACTGCTTTTGATTTTGCCGGACAGCAACCGTACATTGTAAACAGCCGGACCCTGGTGCCATTGAATTTTGTATCACAAGCCCTGGGAGCCTCGGTAAAATCGGACGCCTCATATATAATGATCTCCACGGTGGATCCGGAAAGATCCATTCAATTACAGATTGGCGATAGGGTGGCGCTGATAAACGGCGGGCAGACCCTTATCGATACGGCCCCGGAGGCAAAAGCCGATACAAGCATGGTTCCGCTGAGCTTTGTCAGCCAGGCTCTGGGCGCGGAAGTAAAGTATATAAAGATCACCCAATGGACCGACCGGGATGGCAATATAATATGGCCGGCCAATGACGGATTCAAGGGGGAACCGGTGAAACTGCTTCTGCCGCCGGGGACCAGGCTCGATCGCTATGGCAGCGAATACGGCACTTTTGTCTGCCCGGAAGGCGTTCCCTATGAAATGCGCTCTCTGGCACCAGGCAGTGAAACCAAGCCCTATAATGTCTATGAGGTCGAAAAATCGGTCGAAGTGCTTTCCGGTGAAATAGCGCCCTGGTTTGACCAGCCGGGCGGGGGTTCAGTATGTGTTTGACAGATCGATCCGGGAGTTGATTGAGGCGGGAATTTTAATCAAGGTGGGATAAGAAGATGAACCGGGAAGAATTAAGAAAAAGATTATTCGACGAGAAAATACCCCGGGCCGAGTATTCCCTGGATGGAGGGCTGCCCAATGAAGCCTGCTGTTTGGGCCTAAATGACGGCAAATGGGAGATATATTACAGCGAGCGGGGCAGGAAGACCGGGTTGAAGGTCTTTGCCAGCGAGGAGGCGGCCTGCGATTATTTCTACACCTGGTTGACCGATTCTCTAAAAAACATGGGGCTCATTTAAATAAACGTTACTCACCGCTGCAGATTTCTGGGAACGTAGAGGAAATTAGGGGAAACTTAGCGGGTGTTGGTTGAGAATATAACATTATAAGAACAATATCAATTACAGAGTTGGGGGATTTCTCAGGGGGTTTTTACTATCGGCTCCTGATCGCATTAAGGGGTTTTCTTCAGCGGCGACAGCGGCTAGAAGGGTCCAGGCCGGAATATAGGCACCCCAGACAATGTTTTTGAGCCAGGGAATGAAGGTCCCTGAGTATTGCGGGTCAAAAAAGGATACGGCGACGGCCAAATCGGAGACCAGCATCAAACTGGCGGAAATGGCGATCAGGCAGGAGACTTTCATACTATAGTAATTTCGAAAGATGGTGCAGAGCCCGTTCCAGGTCATCCAGCCCAGCACCGCTCCGAAAACCGCGGTCGCCGTAAACACCGTTCCATCGACGTAATGGCGCAGCAGGAGCAGGGCTGTTAAATAAACCGCCGCAATCGGGACAGCGACTATGAGCTCGGTCCATGCGATCTTAAAATGCTTCTGGTAGACATAAATCAAGCAAAGGTAGGCCAAAAGAAACCCCCCTGCTCCCAAAGGCTTTAGATTCCAGGAAAGGGAATGAAGGGCGGTGGAGAAAACTGAAAAAGAGTCAGCAATGACCATGAAAAAGAAGGCCAGAGTCAATACCTTTTGTTCGCGGCAATGCTTGCGCATTACCAAAACCGAAATAAAGAGGGAAGCCATGGTGGCGAATTTTACATACTGCACAACATCAGCGCCGGGAAAAAGATGGTCCAAAGTCGTGACCAGCAGTGTAAACAGAAGATAAATGGCCAGTAAAATCCGCTGGGTATTATTCACTGTAAGCCACTCCCTCTTACTGATTAGTGGTTTTTATTAAATCTATAGATCTTCCCCCTTATTTATGTCCATGAGTTGCACCTGCCCTTTGACTTTTAAACACGAAGTGGCTACAGGCGTGATTTTACACGGAAAAACTGCGGAGTGTCATATATGACCTTGCCGGTGAGAGACGTGTCATAGCCAACTTGCTGCTCAATAGCCCGGTGAAAAGCTGCCGAATTGAGGACCGTCATTATCTGCTGCCATTCCGGTTTCTCTGCTGTTTCCTGGAGTATAACCAGGTCAAATCTTTCTTTAAACAGGGGAACAAACCCCAACCCCATCCGCTGGGCCGCAGATTGAATGCCAATGCCAAAATCGGCTTCGCCGTTGGCAATTTTGAGGGCAACTCCCAGGTGAGTCTTCTCTTCCCGGTCATAACCTTGTATCTGTTTGGCAGGTATTTCGTTGTTAAATAGATACTGGGCGATTCTCAAACGCGTGCCGGAACCCCTTTGCCGATTGACAAAGCGCAACCCTTTCCTGGTGATGTCTTCCCAGGATTTGATATTCTCGGGATTGCCGGCAGGTACAATCCAGCCCTGGGCTCTCTGAACGAGATTGACTACCGTATAAGCCTCCCCGAACAGCAGATGTTCAATAAAGGGGAGATTGTATTCCTGCGCTTTTTCATCCCAGAGATGAATTCCGGTAAATTGTGCTTCTCTATGATAAAGAGCGATCAGCCCTTCCATGCTACCCTTAAAATCAGTTTTCATGATAAAAGTAGAGGAAGCGTGGTTCAAGAACTCGGCCAGCAGTTCAATGGATAGATCGTGGCTCCCTACAAAACGAAAGTCATGTTCTAAAGGAATGTCTTTATGAGCTTCTGAAGATACTGAAGGCCGCTTATCAACCGAATCGCCCTGCAGGTAGTGCATCAGTGAATCATAGTCAATCCTGATCTTCCTGCCGATGCGGCGGGAAGGGATTTCCCCCCGCTTTATAAGCTCATAAAGGGTGTATCTTGATATCTTCAGTATCTGGGCGGCTTCTTCCGGAGTGAGAGGCGGACGTTCAGTAATGGTGGTCAACTCCTTCCTAAATAAGGGTTAACAGAGTACTGGGTTATAGTCGGGTCAAGTAATAAACCAAGGATATCCTTTTTTCTATTTTATTTCAATTATTTTGCTTTTCAGTCTCTTTTATAAGCTCCCCGGGAAAGAGCGAGTGAATACGGGTGTCATTTCAAGTAATTGTAATAGTGAAAAGTTCTGTATCGCTAATTTCATTGTGGCGTGATGCCGAGGCCTTTTTTAGTTCAATGCTTAGCCTTTTATCGCCCCTGGACCAAATGCTTTTATTTTGTTCATTGGAAGCAGTAAAAGAAAACCTGGGGGGATTGGAAAGCCTCGCTCTGCTTAATCCCTGCAAAACGTCTCCCAGACAACGAGAGCCGGTAACCTCAAGCAATAAATCAGGTGAATTCAGTTTGCCAAATTCCTGTTCCGCTATGAGTCCCATGCGAATTGCCAGGCGCAGGTCCAGGCAGTCTTCCTGATGTTGATTGATGGCCAGTTTAAACATATAGTCATAGCGTTTTTGGAACTGCACCGGTCTTAAAAAGGGTGCGCGGGGAGAAAAGATAACATCCTGTTCATAATAGGGTTTGATGTCAAGGATATAAGTATCGCTAATGGCGTCAAAGCCTATAACATACAGTTTATTCCGTTCAATTTTATCTAGCTTAACCAGGGATAGGGCGATGGGGTTGGGACGGGCCGGGGTCCTTATTCCGAAGACTCCATACTCCGGTATGTCGGGATTTATCCTTTCGGGACGAACCGATACCAGGTCCCGACGGGCTTTATCAAACCAGGATAGTATCCAAAAATGCGAATGTTCCTCCATCCTTAATAAGGCGCCTTCATATTCGGGGAATACTTCTATGACGGTTTTTTCCTGCCCCCATAAAGGAATTTCGCCGGTGACTGTATTGCTGTTTTTCACGATGCCAATAGGCCGCATGGTCACTGCGTTCATAAGCAAACCTCCATATATGATTATCAAATTTATAAGACAAATAATGAAATAACTGAGTATAGTATAGTTTAGTTGTTCAGAGAGCGAAACATGGCGCAGAAATAAAGAGGCCGGCGGCGCTTTTGGGGGTGCTTGATGTTCCTATAAAGATAGGCTGCTCCCGCTATGCATGGGAAATTTAATATAGAAGGTAGTTCCGCAAGGACCGGTATCGAATTCGATACGCGCCTTGTGGCGGGCGGCAATGCTGTAACAAACGGCCAGGCCCAGCCCGGTGCCGTTTTCCTTGGTAGTAATAAAAGGTGTACCCAGCTTCTCTATCAGTTCCGGATCAAGTCCCGGTCCTTCATCCCTGACAAATAGAATCATTTCCGCCTCATCAAGGGTTGTGCCAATAGTGAGGGTGCCCCCTGGGGACATGGCTTCCAGGCCGTTTCGAGCTATGTTCAGTATTAACTGCCGAACCTCGGTGGGATCCAACGGGGCAGGGGGGAGTTGCCCTAATTCAAGCTCCACGTTCATATCATAGCGGTTGGCGTCGGATTGTATCATTGGATAAAGAGAAACAACTATTGAATCCAGGGATTTAAGCTGCAGGTCAACCCGCTTGTGCTTGGCCATACTCAAATATTCGCTGATAATGGCATTGGCCCGGTCAAGCTCTTCGATCATGAGTTCAAAATACATGCGGTCATTGCTATATTTTTTTTTCCCGCCCAGCAGTTGGAGAAAACCGCGTATGGCAGTCATGGGATTTCTAATTTCGTGGCTGATACTGGCGGTCATCTCTCCGATGAGATTCAGGCGTTCCAGGCGGGAAATGGCGCTCTCCATCCTCTTCCTTTCGACCATTGCCCGGTATTTTTCTTCCGATTCACGCAGCTGCCGGTTGATCAGGGTGCGCTCCATGGTTATAGCAATATGCGTGGCAACCGCCTTCATCAGCCCCAGCTCTTCATTGGTGAAGGAGGGACGGCGGCGCGATCCGAAAGAGAGGGTTCCGATAACTCTGCCTCCCATAATCAACGGATGGCAGATATAAGCCTGTATGCCGAAAGAATTCACCAAATCCAGATTCGGCTCCAAGGACTCATCAGCGTTTACGGTCATGGAACTGCTGCCCTGCCCGGCTAGATTTAAGCATAATGAAGCGCTTTTATCTGTCGCTTCTATTTTTCGGGCTTCTTCTTCACTGAGGCCTTCCCAGGCATTGAGAAGCATACGACCTTCATTCTGCTCAAAGAGACAGTTAATGAAGACGTCGCAATTTAAAAGCTGTATGGTTTGTTTACATACCTCATGGATCACCTGCCGGGGGTTGGCACTGGTAAGAAGACGCCGGGCTATATGAGAAATCAATTCCTCCCGCTGGTGTTTTATTATGGATGCCGCCTCGGCTTGTTTCAGTTCGGTAATATCAGTTGTAATAACTGCTAAATGGTTGGCCCGGGGCAGTGGATAGGCGCGGATATCGAAGCAGCGGTTCCTGGTTGAACAGAACTCTTCAAACCTCATGAATTGGCCGGAGGAAAGGACTCTTGAATAGGGGCGGTAGTATTCCCCTTCAACCGGTGAGAAAAAACCGCTGTGGCTTCTGCCTACAAGCTGTTCACGTGAATGACCGGTTTGTTGTTCGTAGGTCGAATTGACTTCCCGATACACATAATCAAACGGCAGACCATTTTCGTCAAATACCATCTCGATTATGGCCAATCCTTCGTTCATATGTTCAATGAGGTGGCGGTATAGAGGTTCATTGTCGTGAAGACCGGAGAGGGGATAGGGGTGTTGACCGACGGGCTTTCCAGGAAAACGCGATTCACGATTTTCAAGTTTTTTTCCGGTGGGAAGCAACTCTTTTTCTAACTCCTCCTGGCTGAGCATTTTATCGATCAATGTTTTTTCCTCCTGTGACAAAATAACCCTTATGTACCAATGTACCACACAGGTAAGAAGGTAAAAGGTCGAATAATTTCATCCAATCTGCCCATATTGAATAGCTAAAATTAAATTAAATAAGTAAAATATGGATTTAATTGGCAGGTGCATAACTGAGCACGGCATTACCTGGTTAATTATAGAAAATATGGGAACGCAAAAACGAAAAATAGGTAAAAAATAGTGAGAATGTTATTGCGAATACGGTGTGAGCATGTGAACAAAAAAATCGATTTCATCAAAATATTCTGAATAACGAAAAAAATATTGCTTTAACCGGTCATGCCGTTTAGGGGGAGATGAAAGGCAATATATAAGTTACAATGGTGATAAATACCAGGATAGTTAACATTAATCGATTCAGGGCGATTTCCTTTTTTATAGAGGCCTTCGGCACTAATAACAGACACCGAATTGGACCGTGATAACCGCCGGGGGTGGCCGCCAAACATTTGCACCCTGCCTAGCATGGATAGGCTGCCGGCCCGGTTAATAAGTATAAGGTATAATGGACAAAAGCAGGAAAGGCGCTGCTCTGATGAATGATGTGACAAAACCCACCGATAGCGAAATAGAAAAGCCGGAGATACCTGCGGGTGATTTTTCGGTGTGGCTCGAGGATATCCGCCAGGTCCTGCTGCAGGATCGAGGAATAGAAGTTCCCTGCGGCGGCTGCCAGGCCTGCTGCAAGTCTTCGTATTTTATCCATATTCGACCGGAGGAAAAAGAGACCCTGCGCCGGATTGACAAAAAGCTGTTGTTCCCGGTTCCGGGTTTGCCCCGGGGCAACCGGCTGCTGGGCTATTTTGAAAACGGCCAGTGTCCATTGCTGGTAGATGAGCGATGCTCGATCTATGAGCATCGCTCCAAGACCTGCCGGGCTTACGATTGCCGGATATTCGCCGCAGCCGGAATAGACGCCGGAGAAGATCATAAAACGCTGGTTAACGAACGAATACGGCGCTGGAGATTCTCTTATCCGGGGCAACAAGACCTGGACCAACATGTTGCAGTACAAAAAGCTGCCCGGTTTATAAGGGAACACGCAGAATGCTTTCCGGAGGGCAAAGTGCCCCATGATTCATCTCAACTGGCCATCCTGGCCATCAAGGTTTATAATGTATTCTTAAATGACGGCCAGCCGCCCGGGCCGGCCTGTTCAGACCGGGAAATGGCTCAGGCCGTCGTGGGAGCCAATGAAGCCTTTGAAGCAAGACGAAAAACTGGCATTTCGCCCGCTTGATAGATGTAAAACGCGATCAGATCCATGAAGGCATTCTCTAATAAGCGGGATTTTAAAGCCAGTAAGTGGTTGCTGCCGAAGATTGCAGGACCGTAGTATAAAAAGCATTTATCCGGTCAGGAAGGAACCACAGATGAACAGGATGAAGAAAGTTGCTACAGCCATGTTCGCGCTGGCTCTGGCAGGAGCCCTGGCGGCATGGCCCTACCGGGCCAGCTTTGGGGGAGGCCTGCTTTTTGCAGCCTGTGAGGCCGCCCTGGTCGGGGCCCTGGCCGATTGGTTTGCGGTGGTGGCGTTGTTCAGGCACCCGCTGGGCTTAAAATTTATTCCCCACACGGCTATCATACCTAATAATAGGGACCGCATCATTGAAGGAATAATTTCTATTGTGGAAACCGAATGGTTGAGTCTGGATTTCATCAAGGCCAAGATTTACGATTATCAGATCATTGACGGACTGGCTGGGGCTCTGGAAACTGCCCGGGGACGCCGGGAACTGGAACGGCTGGCGGAAGCTTTGTTAAACAACGCCCTTCAGGAATTAAATCCACAGGATGTGGCTCATTTTGTTCAAACCGGGATCAAGGACAATTTAGGTGGGCTCAGGGTCTCTTCGGAGCTTATCGGCCATCTGGAGGATTCGCTCAAAAACCTGTACGGCGACCAACTGATTCAACTTCTGCTAAACTGGGCTATTGGGGCAACCCGGGGAGATGAATTCGAACGAGCCGTCAAACGGACCATATCCAGAACGGCCGACGACTATTCAAATCAGGGCAATTTTTTACGCCGCTTAAGCAAGGGCTTGGGTGAGAGTCTGGACATTTTGAATTATGATCAAGCCGCCCGGGCTTTATCCCAGCGGATCAACCGCCTGCTCATTGAGATGCAGGATCCGGAAAACCGCTATCATATCAAGGTGAAGGGCGAGCTGCAAAAGCTGCAAATCGCCGACGCTAAATCGACTTCCCTGATATTGCACAGCATGCTTAAGAATATTGCGGAAAGCGAGGTCGGTTTTGAGACCATTACCGAGATGTTTACCATTTTAAAGAATCAGCTGGGTGATGAAGAACAGAACCTGCCATTCATTCACTACCTTACCGATATGCTGATTAAACAGATCAACCTGATCCGCCAGGATGAGGAGCGTAAGACTCTCCTGGAGAACCGGATTAAAGATGAACTGGCCAATTTGCTGGAGAGATACCACGGGGTAATCGGACAGATAGTCAAAGAAAAACTGGAAAGTCTCGACAACGAGGGTCTGGTAATTTCTCTGGAGGCCAAAGTGGGAAACGACCTGCAGTGGATAAGGATAAATGGAACAGTCATCGGGGCTCTGGTGGGTATAATGCAATACCTTATCCTTCGCTTGATATAAGGGTTTTTCCTTACCGGACGGATTATCCGGAAGAAACGGGCTGGCTGATGTTTAAGAATAAGACCATGATGGAGCATTGATTACAGGAGAGAATAATGCTATGACTACTCCGGACATTTTTATTATAGCGCTTGGTCTCTCAATGGACGCGTTCGCGGTTGCTATCAGTATTGGCTTATCCATGTGGAAGATGAGCTATAAGCGAGCGGTGCTCACCGGTTTATTTTTTGGCGGCTTTCAGGCCTTGATGCCGGTTTTGGGATTTTTCCTGGGAACCCAGTTCAAGGATTACGTTACCTCAATAGACCATTGGATCGCTTTCCTACTGCTGCTGGCCATCGGTTTAAAAATGATTCATGAGTCCCGCCAAGAAGAGAATCGTATGAAGGACTATCTAACTCTGCGCAGTTTGACGGTGCTGGCGGTTGCCACCAGTATTGATGCGCTGGCAGTTGGCGTTACCCTGGCCTTTTTATCAGTAAACATAATAAATGCGGTTGCGATAATCGGGATCACTACTTTTTTTCTCTCCATTGCCGGTGTGAAAATCGGCAATGTTTTTGGGGCCAAATACAAATCCAAAGCGGAGCTTGCCGGGGGTGCAATTCTAATCTTAATAGGTCTGAGAATACTCCTGGAGCATCTCGGCGTATTATCCCTATAAAAGACCATGGCGAGGGGAGAGTGATGGCAGAGTGGATTATTCCAGATTAAAAAGAAACCTTAATCCCATGGCTGACTTTGTGAAAGAGGCCTTGCTAGAAGAAAACCTGATGGAGAAATACCTGGCCCGGCCTCCCTACCAGCAAAACGATTATCTCGGCTGGATAAACCGGGCCAAGCGGCCTGAGACGCTAGTACTCTGTTAACTCTAATTCTTGTATTACTCGTCGGTTAAATTTTCGCATCACTGCGTTGTCGTCAATCGCAATACGTCCAGTATTACTCATTCCTCCGCCTTGTCCTGCAAAAATTTCCCTCGACGATTTATACAAGAATTAGAGTTAACAGAGTACTAGAAAAGCGCTTGAACCAGATGCTCTTGGAACTGCGCCAGGGAGACAGGTACATGGGGATGGATTATAAACCGAAAAGATAAAAACCTGGAGGAGGATAATATGAAGCCACCTACTTTGGACGAGTTTGCCGATATGTTGGAGGAAGTTATTAACCGCATTCCGCCGCAATTTTGTAAAGACTTGAACGGCGGGTTCAATCTCCAGGAGGAAATGAAGCGGGAGAATGGTTATTATGTCCTGGGAGAATATATTGAAGGAACCCACCTGGGTTGCTTCATAAATTTTTACTACGGTTCTTTTGTGGGAATGCTGGGTCAGCGCAGCCGGGAGATTTGGGAAGCTGAGATCCTGGATACGGTATATCATGAAATGCAGCACCATATGGAGTCCAAAGCGGGCCGGGACGATTTGGCCCGCCAGGAGATGGAAGAACTGGCCCAAGCCCTGCGGAAGAAATAACCGGTCAGGGGGTGAAATCGATATTCAAGATCGGTGAGTTTTCCAAGTTGACCCGGGTTTCCATCAGAATGCTGCGCTATTATGATGAAATCGAAATATTCAAACCGGCCAGCATAGACAGCGCCACTGGATACCGAACCTATTCCGTAGAACAGATCCCCCTGTTGCATAAGATCCTTTTTCTACGGGATGTCGGTTTTAATGTTGCTGAAATTGCAGCAGCGCTCAATCACTGGGAAAATGATTCAATAACCCGGCATCTCAAAGCTAAACAGCGGGAAATCGAGTCAAGCATACAGCATCAACAGGAAAGGCTTGTCAAAATAGGCATAGCCCTTAAAGAGATCGAAGAAGAAAAAACCTCCATAAACTATAATATCACCTTGAAAAGCATACCCGCCTATAAAGTCCTGTCCCTTCGCAAAACCATTTCCGATTATTTCGCCGAAGCCGAATTGTGGCAGGAGATGTATGACTTTATTGAACAGGAAGGCCTGGATATATCGCCCAATAACCTGTGCTTTGCCATATACCATGATTTAGAACACAAAGACGCCGATGTGGATGTTGAGGTGTGCGTGGTTGCAAACCCGGCGGGTAAAAGCAGAAATGGCTTCATCTTTCGGGCGACCGAGAACATTGATGCCATGGCTTGCGCCATGGTGTACGGCCCGTTTGAAAATATCGCATCAGCCTACCAGTCATTGGCCGAGTGGCTGATGAAGCATGAGCAATATAAAATGACCGGGAAGAGCAGGCAAATCTGCCACCGGGGTCCCTGGAACGAAGCAGACCCCGATAAATATCTGACGGAAATACAAATTCCGGTAGAAAAATTGAAAACCTGATTGGGGCTATTGACTCTCACATTGTGTCAGGGTTTACAGTAGGGCTGCGAGTAAGTCAAGCATATAAATAAGAAGGAGGATGTTTAATTATGCGGCAGCTTCTAGTAAACCCCATAGGTACGGTGAGAATCAATGAAGAGGGCGTGTTTATCGAGCTCGATGCAAAATATGCCCCGGCTTTAAAAGAACTGGACGGGTTTAGCCACTTAAATGTCATCTGGTGGTTTAGCGATTTTGACAATGAACAGTCCCGGGAGGTTTTGGAGGCCTCTTCCCCCTATAGGAACGGGCCGCCAAGCATGGGGGTTTTTGCCACCAGGTCGCCGGTGAGGCCCAACCCGGTAGCTCTGTCAAGTGCTTCAATACTCTGGGTCGATGCTAAAAAGGCTCGCATTGCAGTTGCCTACATCGATGCCCATGACGGCAGCCCGGTGATCGATCTGAAGCCCTATACGCCCAGCCTGGACCGGGTGGAAAAGCCCCGCGTGCCTGATTGGTGCAGCCACTGGCCAAAAAGCCTGGAAGCTTCGGGAGAGTTTGATTGGGAAAACGAGTTTAATTTTTAACATTTCATAAGAACAGTTCATTGGAACTTTTTTAGATTAATCATTGAAAATACAGGATTGAGAAGGTAATTAACACTCTTGATTGGGAACCGGTTCTTGCCCAAATAAAAAACTCTGATGGGAATCAAATCTTGATACATATATTTGGCAGTGATGGGCCAAATTATTTAATAAGTTCAACTGGCTTTCGGTAATTTATAAACCCTTTCAAAGAGTGCTAACCATGTAATATAAATTCGACAGGGGGTGTTCTGATGAAAATCAGTGCTAGAAACCAATTGAGAGGTGTAGTAAAAAGCGTTGCTCCAGGAGCAGTGAATACTGAAATTGTCATAGGATTGCCTGGCGGAATCGAAATAGCGTCAGTTATTACTAAATCATCGGCAGAAACTATGGGTGTAGCCCCCGGAAAAGAGGTTTATGCAGTTGTCAAAGCGTCAAACGTCATGGTGGCAGTAGATCACTAAGGCATAGTTGTACAGGCTCAATAATGTGGGGGAGATTATAGAAATATCATTTCAAATTGATATTTCTTATAATCTCCCCTTCGCTTATTAAATATCAAGGTGCGTACCCGCCTGCTGGTTTGTGCTGGCCGCTTATCTGCGGCGGCTATTTTATGACTCTGATGGGGACTCATTGTGATATATTAACTATAGTGAAAAGGGGGCGTGAAATTGGCTGATTCTCAAGAATATATGAAGCAGGAGCGGTTTTCTGAAGACGTTGTCAAGGAATACTCGACAAAGGATCTTATAGTATATTGGAATCCCAAGATATGCTCGCATCCGGGTTATTGCTGGCGGGATTTGCCCGATGTTTTCAATCCTGAACGCAGGCCATGGGTTGATCTACAGGCCGCCCGTCCGGAAGAAATTATTAAAACGATCGACATCTGTCCCACCGGTGCTCTTATGTATGACTTGCCGGAAGGCTCGAAAGTCGATCCACGGATGGCCAGAGGGCCGGGCTGGGTGCATTTTAAAAAGAGCGAGCCGGCTGTTACAAGGATTAAGGTAGCGAAAAACGGGCCTCTGGTGATTGAGGGTCCCAGCGAGATCTATGATGCTGGAGGAAATCTTATTAAGAAATATCATCAATTTGCCCTCTGCCGTTGTGGCTTAAGTTTAAATAAGCCCTTTTGTGATGGAGCACATTTCAAGCAAGGGTGGAAAGAGGAATAAGCCATAGACTGTGAAAAGAGGGGATAAAATGCTGGAAATACCGGAAGCTGCATTTATAGCCGGCCAAATCCGCCAGGAGTTGAGCGGGAAGAAAATATCCACTGTCATTACAGGTTACACGCCGCACAAGCTGGCCTGGTTTTACGGCGAGCCGGAAAGCTTTGCCGATCTTTTGCGGGGAAAAAGTGTTGACGGGGCGGCCGGGTACGGCGGCCTGGTAGAAATAGCGTCCGGCCCAGTGCGCATGCTCTTTGGAGACGGGGTAAACCTGCGCTTTCATGAGAAGGGGGAAGCCCGCCCCAAAAAACATCAGCTTCTGGTGGAGTTCCAAGATGGCAGCGCCCTTTCCGCATCGGTTCAAATGTATGGAGGTATTGGAGCCTATGAAGAAGGAAGCCTGGATAATCCCTATTACCTGGCAGCCTGCCAGAAACCGTCGCCGCTGACTGCCGATTTTAGCGAGGACTATTTTTTCGGTCTGGCAACGGCGCCGGAGGTGCAAAAACTGAGCGCCAAAGCCTTCCTGGCCACCGAACAGCGCGTACCGGGATTGGGCAACGGGGTTCTGCAGGATATCCTGTACAACGCAGGTATCCACCCCAAGAAGAAAATCAAGGATCTATCCGGGCAGGAGCAATCTACCCTGTATAAAGCAGTAAAAAGCACCTTAACCGCGATGACTGAGCAGGGGGGCAGGGATACCGAAAAAGACCTGTACGGACGCCCGGGAGGATATAAAACCAGATTGAGTAAAAATACGGTAAACCAGGCCTGCGGTAAATGCGGAGGCACTATACGCAAGGAGAGTTATCTGGGAGGCAGTATTTACTACTGCGACGGCTGCCAGGGACTATAAGGAGCCAAGTACCGGCGTTTGTCTAGAGGGAAGGTAATTTGCAGCCGGCCCTTAAATTTTTATGGAGAAATATGCGCTGGTCTATTGTTTATAAACCAAAGAGCAAGAATATTCGCAATATTCCAATTTTTAAGGCAGGTGTTGATTCCTGCGACGGGCGTTTTATAATGGTTATTATTGAATTTGGGAAATAGATAGTAAGCAGTAGACGGGGGAAGGTTCATGTACGAGAAAATCGAAAGATACGAAATAAGGGATATTCCAGGAGTAGGATTTGAAATTTTAGGTTATTGGCAGGATGATCTGCACGATTTACGCACCAGAGTGGTTTTTAACGCTCACAATTTTACGCTTGAGGATGCTGAAGTGGAGGCAGTGCGGGTGCCCTTCGAATTATGTCATGAGGGCTTAAAAACCATTGAGGCTATCAAGGGCAGAGCCATAGGTTCCGGCTTTGGCAAAATGGTAGGCCGGATGCTCATGGGCAAGCAGGGGTGCTATCATATGGGCGAATTGATCATGGGCTCAATAAAGGCGGTCCTGCAGGCGGCTTCCCGGGAATGCCCGGAATGGATGCCGGAGGATATTTATCGCCGCCGCTGGGTTGAATGGATCGATAAATACCGTGATGTGTGCATCTATTTCGCTCAACCCCGGGTCTGCCAGGAGGATATCCAAAAGGCTTTTGAGAAGTAGCCTAAATAAAAACCCGCTAACGGCGGGCCGGGTTTTTACTTGGTTTCAAGTTCAAAGCGGTTTATGATGATGTTGCTGCCCGGGGGCCATTCCTTTTTACTGAAAAAAATCTCGTAAGGCCGGGTATAAAGCAGACCGGTTTTCAGGCTGCGGTAAACTACCATGGGGCTTACGGTTTCGGTATGTTCGGCCAGTTCCGCCACAATTTCACAGCACTCTCCACTGAAATGACGGTATTTCTGGCCAACCATTATCTGGCGTTCCATAGGCCTGGAGTTTATTTCTTTTCGTATAATATCTTTTAACTGCTGACAGGATTCGGACAGGACGCCGGTGTTGTAAACTACGTGATCGCAACTCGAAATGCCCCGCAGTTCTTTTTTGGCCATTTCAAGTCGCCGGGCTGCTTCAGCCGGGCTTATTTCCATTTCGCTTATCGACTTTTCGATCTCAACCAGGTCGCGATAGATAAAGACGCTCACCACTTTTTGGTAGCCTATGCTGCGTTTCATCTGCCGGATGCCATGCAGGTTCATGATGCTAAGGCCGTTTTTCATAGTGCTTTCCACCCGGTCCAACTCGCCGGTGCTCACTCCGTAGCGCCATTCCAGGTATTTGGTCTCCTCTACCACCCGGCCGTCTTTTCTCAGTTCCAGGTAGTCGTCGGAACTGATGAAATAGTAATCCCGGCCATGGCGTTCACCAGTCCGCCGGGGACGGGTTGTAAAGGAAACTACCGGCTCCAGGTAATCGCTGTTTTGGATCATAATATACTCCATGATTGCTGACTTGCCTGACGCGGTAGGGCCATTTAAAATGAAGAACTTCATGATTCTCCCTCCAAATGGGTTATTTATATAAAAAAACCAGGGATGCAAAAAGGCCAATTTATATTAATATCGTAAAACGAAGCAACATGCTTAAATATACCGGATAACAACCCAACCCTTGAACGGAAGATTCATTGGAGATAATTTAGGAGCGGTGAAAGACTAAGCTTATGACATAAACAACGGCGATAAGTAAAACAATGGTGGCCCCGGTGGCCATGTTCCAGTAGAAGGATACGATGAGTCCTGCCACCCCACACAGCAATATAATAATGAAGGTAATCAGATGGTAGGATTTCATATCCCGGCACCAGTTGCGGGCGGCGGCGGCCGGCAGTATGAGCAGGGAATTGATGATCAGTATGCCTATCCATTGAAGCGAAATGGTGACAACCACGGCCAGGCTTAACGTGAAAAGCAGCTCCACCAGGCCCACATGTACTCCCCGGCTGCGGGCCAGAGAAGAATTGATGCTGACCAGTAAAAGCTGGTTGGAGGCCCCCAGCATTATGAGAAAAACCATAAAAAGGACCAGGGCCAGGCCGATAATGTCCTGGGGGGTGATGCTGAGCAGGTCGCCTATAAGGTAGCGGGAATAGCGGGCAAAACCTCCCCCCCTTGAAAGTATGGCAATACCCAGGGCGACGGCCGTTGCAGACAACACCCCGATAGCGGTGTCAGTCGAAACGCCGGTGCGGTTTTTGATGTAATTGATGCTCAAAGCCACGATCATGGCGAAAACCAGCATGGCCCAGAGCGGATCGCTTATTCCGAGCAGGACCCCCAGGGCGATGCCAGTCAAGGCTGAATGCCCCAGGGTGTCAGAGAAAAATGCCATGCGGTTGTTGACCACCAGGGTTCCCAGCATAGTGAACAGGGGAGCCACCAGAATGATGGCCAAAAGGGCGTACTGCATGAATTCCAGCTGGGCCCATTCAAAGGGCAGCATTCCGATCAAGGCGTGCAGCTCAGACATCTACGGACATGCCTCCCTTGGTAATTTTAATGCCCCCAGTAATTCCAGTGAGTGGGAATCCAGGCCGAAGGCCTGCAGAAAGTCCGGATGATTCAGGACTTCAGCCGGAGAGCCGCTGCTCTGAACAGTCCGGTTTAAAAACACCACCCGGTCGGCCAGTTTAATCAGGGCGGGGAGATCGTGCGATACGAGTATAATAGAAAGGTCATATTCCTTTTTTAGCTCCCCGACGATAGTGTAAAAAAGCTGCATCCCCTTGTAATCGACCCCGGAGATAGGTTCGTCCAGGAGCAGCAGATCGGGTATGGGATTCAAAGCCAGGGCCAAAAGCACCCTCTGCAGTTCGCCTCCCGAAAGGGCGCCCAGACGCCGGTCCAAAAGATGGTCCGCCTGCACCCGGGCCAGGATATCCCGGGCCGGACCCCGCAGGCGGCGGGAAGGAAACAGCCAGGTAGGGCGCCATCCTTTACTGGCTTGAAAAAGGTCCATGACGCTTACCGGGGAATTGAGATCGAAGTCCAGTCTTTGCGGAACATATCCTATGCGCGGTTTCCCACTGCGCTCTCCGGCCGCATCCAGGTAATTCAAGCTGCCGCTGTGGGGCAGCTCGCCCAGAATGGCTTTGAGCAGGGTGGTTTTGCCGGCGCCATTGGGGCCAACCAGGGCGGTAATTTCACCGCAGTGTATATGCAGGTTGACCTTTTCCACAATTGGTTTCCCGCCTCGAAAAACGGAAAGATCATCTACGGTAGTGCAGCACAGCCCGCAACTGGAACCACGGGCGGCACTTTGATCATGGGGATGATGATCGAAAGCCTGCAGCATCAATGCAAAGCCTCCTTTAGGGTTTGCAGGTTGTTTTGCATTATTTTTATATAGGCGTCGGGAGCATATTCTCCGGTAACGGCCGGGTCAAGGGTATATACTTGGGCACCTGTTGCCCGGGCTATGGTGTTGACAGATACCCCCTGGTATTGCGGTTCGATAAACAATGCGGTGGTTCCGGTCTGTTTTACCTTGTCAATGATAACGGCCAGTTCCCTTGCTGAGGGCTCGGTATTGGGTTCGCTTTGCACAACGGCCACGATGTTCAGACCGAAATCGCGGGCGAAATAGGGAAAAGCCTCATGAAAGGTTACTATATTGCGTTTGCTAATGCCGGCCAGCTCGTTTTTCATTTGCTCATTAAGCTGTTCCAGCTTTCTGACATAAGCATCGCTGTTGGCCTGTAATTGCCCGGCATATTGCGGCAGCAATTGGGCAAGCTGCCGGTTGATGTTACGGGTTTCATCAATGGCCCCGGAAACGCTGACCCAGACATGAGGATTTTCTTCTCCATTATCATCTTTGAGCAGCTTCAAGCCCTGACTGGCGGTGACTATTTGGTCCGGGGGGACTTCCTGGCCGACCTTGTCCATAAAGGACTCCATCCCGCCTCCATTGACAATTATAATATCAGCCTGCTTTAAAGCAATGAGATTTTGGGGTGTAAGCTGGTAGTCATGCAGGCAGCCGGCCGCCGCCGGGGCCATATTTTCAACCTCAATGCCGGAAATGCCCTGGGTGAGGTTCAAAGTCATAATGTATACCGGATAAAAAGAAGTAATGATCCTCACTTTTTTATCGTTTTGCGAATCGGTGGGGACCTGGGTGCGGCAGCCGATTAGATTAATTAACAGAGCCAAAACCAGTAAAATTTTAAGTAGCTTTCGGGGCATGGCTAGCGATACCTTCCTTTCTGACGCATTCCGGGCAATAGCCGTAAAGTTCCATGTGGTGTTCGGTTATTTGAAATCCTTCCCGCCGGCCTAAATCCCTGCTGAATTGCTCCAGGGGGCATTCCTCAATAGTGACCACTTTGCGGCAGGCCAGGCAGATCAGGCTGTGAAAATGTTCGCTGCGTTTTATGGCGTACTGGCATTTGTCATTGTAAAAGCCCTGTTTTACAATGAGTTCTTCAGCCAGCAGCCGATCAAGGTTGCGGTAGACCGTGGACAGGCTGATCGGAAACTGTTCCAGGTTCAAGCGCAGGTGTATATCCTGAGCTGTCAGGGGAGTGTCGGCGGTCTCCAGGACGGCCAGAATGCCGAGCCGCTGTTTGGTTATCTTTTGCCCGTGAAGACGCAGTTGCTCTGAATGATGGCTGGTTTCCTCCATAATATCCCCCTTAACGCAAATGCAAATCATTCGCATATATTATACACCAGGATGCATATAAATATATATGGTAATTGGAAAAAAGACCGGGAAGAAAACGGGTGATGCTTAAATTACTATGAAAAATTGGAGCTTAAGCCCGGTCGTAAGTATTATTCCAAGGATGTGATAAAAAGTGTAATAGCCAAGAGCGGGGATGATTCTAATAAGCATCCCCGGATAGGTTATTACAGGACGGTTTTGGCGCCGCCTACCATGGCCAGGATCTCATCGAGCATTTCACCAAGTTTGGCTTCTTCGCTTTTATCAGCGTAGTGGGGGCGTTTAATATCCGGAAATAGGGAATAAAGGGCGCTTAAGATGACTTCCGAATGGGGCGGGCAGCCGGGCATATGAAGCCCGTCAGCGGCGTGGTGTTGCTGGCAGAGCCCCATAAAGAGGTTGGTTTCATCCGGGTTTATATCATGATCCGTATCAGGGCCCAGGTACAGGTTGACTTTTTTGGTGAAGGTCCGGTCAATCAGTTTGCGATCCGGTGTTGCAGGGTCGTTTTTACGCAGTTTGGCCAGGCCGAAATGCAAGTACCCGCGGCATCCCGGGCAGGCATTCCCTTCATGAATGGAAAAGTCTTGGCCGCTGGTCAAATTGAGCTGGGGCTGGAGGAAGGCATCCCGCAATTCCTCTACGGAAGGCCCAACAACGTCAATATCGGCCGGGTCGATGGGGCCGAAGCCCTGCAGATGGGCCAGCCAAACCGGAGGCGACTCCTGCGGCTGCATACCCATGATGCGCATGCCTACCGCGTCAATGGCCACCGGGTTGGTTCCCCCAATCAACAGGTTCATGGGTTTAGGGGTGCCGGACAGGGGGCCAAAGTCCTCCTGGGCGGTGATTCCGTCAATTATCCACAACTGGGGCTTTAAAAGGTGGTGTATATTGACCAGGTTTTGCCAGAGGCCAAAGAAGTGGGTCATATATTTTTCCAACGGGGGCACGGCGCCCTGCAGGCTTTTGATACAGAGGGACACTTTGGCGGCAAAGTGTATCTTCATGACCGGAACATTGATGAATACATCGGCCTGTTCCAGAGTAACGGGGATCTTGCGGGCCACCATGCGTTTTCCCCGGGGGACTTTCTTTTCCACCAGTTCATCGTTATTGAGATCGACCAGCCTTACTTTACCGTCTCCCGTTTCGGCCAGCTTATCATAACCGTAAAGAGGGAATAATTTTGATGTTTCGCTGCGGTTAATCGATGAGCCTTCGGCGATTATAATCTGGCCGGCTACCGGCCGGAGCATATCGACCAGGGCCGCAATCAGCCGGATATCGGTTACCACGCCTCCATGGTAGACTCCGTCCTTAAGTCCGTGGTCGCTTACCATATTGGGCTTAATAACCACGGTCTGACCCGGTTTGACATAGCGCCTGACGCCGCCCAGCTTTCTCATGAGTAATTTCAGGGAACGGGCGATCTCCTTTTCGCTTGGGGTTTCAGCCACGCGTTCAATTACTACCCGGGCCCGGGAGCTTTTAGAAGAGGCAGGCAGTCCCGCCGCCAGTTTATTGAGTAGAACGGCCGAACTGAGCTCCAGGCGGATAAACTTGAGGCCCTGTTCAGTGCGGCGCTGGACGGGGCGAAAGCCATAATCGACCAGGCGTCCGATGAGATCGGCCCTGGCGTCGGGCAGTTCTGCCGCCAGCAGGGTTTCCCGGCCGATCAGTTGATCGAGAACCTCTTTTTCGGCTGCTTTATCACTTAGCAGCAATTCTTCAATGGTGCTGCGGCCGGGATCATAGACCAGCCAACCCAGCATTTTACCGCCGCGCCAGGCTTTATAAATTATGATTGACGGGTTGTCTTGCCAGGAGGTCCGGCGCCAGGCGGCATAGCCGGAATCCCCGCACTTGAACAGTTCTTCGGTCAGGCTTAAGGAGAGGCGGCCTTTACGCAAAACCAGGTCTTGGGGCATTTTTGTATCTCCTCCTCCGGTTTTTTCTTTCTCTTTTCCGGTTATGGATTAATTTTAACATAGGCATGCTTGCATTCGGGTGGACAATAAGTATGCCTTAACCGGGGTTAACAGAGTACTAGCATCTGCCAAAAAGGGCATCCTAAATAAAAAGTGATGAATGGGGGAGAAATATGGTTCAGGTGCTCGTGCGCGTACCGGAATGGCTTTTAAACGGCCCGGCGGCGGCTGTATTAAACTGCAGTAAAGATACCGACAATTGGGTATATCATGGAATATTTCACGAGGGGTTGGAACCGGTATCCTGCCAGCATGAAACGACAACCGAACCGGTGGCCATGTATGAAGTGAAAAAGGACGGCAAAGTGCAGGCCGGCCTGGGCAAGTGCCATATCTGTAAAAAGGTGCACTGGCTGCTGCGGGAAGACTCACGTGACAGCCGCCCTCATTAGTGAACACGAATGAGTTAGTGAGTTAGGGGACGGTTCTTCAACTCATTTTGAGGAAGGTAAAGAGAGAGCCCAGCAGGGGCAAAATGAGTTGAAGAACCGTCCCCTAACTCATCTCAATGGTCAGGCAGAGGATAAGGAGGTGCTGCAATGAAGACCCGCCAACGGTTGCAGAGCGTACTGCAGGATATCGAAAAGCTGGATAAGGATCTGGGGGAGCTAGCCAGCGGGTGTGAGTTTACCCGGCAGAGAAGACTGTGCCAGGAATCTCAAGAGTTATTGGATAAAATTCAAAAAGGATTGGTCAAAGGCTTTTCAGATGTAGAGGAGACGGAGACCTTCACCGGAATATTAGATCGCGTATAAAATAATACTGCTAAAAAAACATAAGCAGTCGTTGTTTTCAGGCGGTTTTATTGTTATCATCCATATATGGAACTATAAAGCGTTCCAAGGACCAAACGAGGAGGAAATTGCTATGGCTGACAAATTGGAAAAGGTGCTGGTCGAGATCCTGCAGGGAACTCAACCTACAGGCGGGGGCTGAAGCTGCAGCGGCTGTTCAGTGGCCGACAGCTGTGGATCAGCTACTGATTGGGAAGAGGAAACCCGGAAGCTTGCAGGAGAGCTCGACGCCAGTTTTGGGGATAAAGTAGAAGTAAAATATGTTGATGTAGATAAGGTCGGCTTAGACAAATACCCGGTTCTGGGAAGAGTTCTCCAGATGGGTTATCCTTACCCGATTACCCTGATTAACGGTCAGCCCAAATTTGCTGGCGGCATCTTAGGCGATGACATCAAAGCCAGCATTAAAGAGGTTGTTGAGTAAGGTAAACATCAAGGAGGAAACTATGTCTGAACAAATTAATAAAATTCTGGTAGAGATTTTACAGGGAACTGCTCCCCAGGGAGGCTGCAACTGCAGTGGTTGTGCTTCTTCCAGCAGCTGTGGTTCGGCAATGGACTGGGAAGCGGAAACCGAAAAGCTTTCCGATGAACTTGCGGCCAGCTTTGGGGATAAAGTTGAGGTCAAATTTGTCGATATCGATAAAGAGGGCCTGGGCAGCTATCCCACTGTGGGGCGGGTTCTGCAAATGGGCTACCCCTATCCTATTACTATGATAAACGGACAGCCCAAGTTTGCCGGCGGCATTTTGAGCAACGATATCAAGACTTCGATCAATGATTTACTGGGCTAGGCTGGTTTGAACCGAGGATAAACCAGTGCCTGTTGCCAGGCCTGAAGAACCTCCCCCTACTCCTTGATGTAGAAGGAGGTTTTTTCTTTGCCCGGGCAGGTATGGAACGCCGGTATATTGACGACATTGGAAGGCAAATCTTAATACATGCTGAAAAACTCAGGGAGTATGTTTATGAACAAAAAGCCTGACAGGGTAAAAAATAGAAATTACACGATTCTTTCCTATGGATGCCAGATGAACATCCGCGACTCGGAAACGATCGCCGGATTGTTGGAAGCGGCCGGATACCAGCCCAGCCCGAGGCTGGAAGAGGCCGGGCTGGTAGTGTTGAATACCTGCAGCGTTCGCCATTCGGCGGAAAACAAGGTTTTCGGCAAACTCGGTGAGCTTAAGCAGCTTAAAAAACACCATCCGGAAATGCTGGTGGCCCTGGGGGGATGCATGGCTCAGCTTCCCGAAATCAGGGCCAATTTACGCAAGCAGGGGGTGGATGTGGTTTTCGGCACTCACAACATCCACGAGCTGCCGCTATTGATTGAAGAAGCGGTGATCGGGCAGCAGGCGGTATACCGGGTTTGGGACCGGGAAGGCGAGATAGTGGAAAGCCTGCCCGTGGTGCGCAAGACTGGTTTAAGCGGCTTTGTAAACATCATGTATGGATGCGACAACTACTGCAGCTATTGTATAGTGCCCTACACCAGGGGCCGGGAGAGAAGCCGGCGCCCTCATGACATCATGGAAGAGGTGCGCCAGCTGGCTGACCAGGGTTACGTGGAAATAACCCTGCTGGGCCAGAATGTAAATTCCTACGGGCGCGGACTGGAAGAGACGGTTGATTTTGCCGACCTGCTGGAACAGGTGAACGGTGTTGGCGGCATCAAAAGGATTCGCTTTACCACCTCCCACCCCAAGGATATGTCGGAAAAGCTGATCGGCGCCATAGCTGGCCTGGACAAGGTATGCGAACACGTCCATGTGCCCCTGCAGGCAGGCAGCAACGCGGTTCTAAAAGCCATGAACCGTTCATATACTAGAGAGCACTATTGGGAATTGAGCCAGCGCCTGCGCAGCCGGATACCGGGAGTGGCCATAACCACTGACTTAATAGTGGGCTTCCCCGGCGAAAGCGAGGAGGATTTTTGGGACACCCTGGATATGGTGCGGAAGGTAAGATTTGACGCGGCCTTCACCTTTATGTATTCTAAACGAAGCGGAACCAAGGCGGCGAAGATGGAAGAACTGATCAGCCTTGATGAAAAACGCAGCCGTTTATTGCGCCTGAACCATATTCAGTATAAAATCGCCAGCGATCTCAACCGCGCATTTGAAGGCCAGAAGCTTGAGGTTCTGGTGGAGGGGCCGAGCAAAACCAATTCGGAAAAGTTGACTTCCAGAACCCGCACCAACCGGATTGTCATCTTTGAGGGGCCTCGGGATTTGGTCGGCCGGATGGCGCAGGTTACGATTACTGAGGCCAAGACTTTTTCGATGTTTGGGGAACTGCGGTAGTTCCTTTTAACTATGGACGCTTCAATAAGGAGGGTGTGACAATGACACTGGAGGAAATTATCAGAATGGCCCATGAACTGGGTGAAGCTATTGCCCAGTCGGAGGTAATAGACGGCATTCAGGCCGCCCAGAACCGTTTAATGATGGACAAAGACGCCTATGATCTGCTGATGCGCTATCAGGACGCGCGAATGAAGCTTCAGCACAAAATGGAAGACGGGCTCAGCCTCAACCCCGCCGAGGAAAACCATTTTGACATCCTGGAGCAGCAGTTAAAGGCCAATGTGGTCGTAAAGGATCTCATGGAAGCCCAGGAAAAACTGGACAACCTGATGCAGGCCGTGTATTTTTCCATCAATCAGGCTCTCTCCGGAGGCTCCTGCGGAGAATCTGATTGCAGCAGCTGCGGCGGCGGCTGCGGCCAATAAATGTTAGAAGAAATAATAGCTGAGACCCCCGACCGCGGTCGGGGGTCTCAGCTATTATTGAGGTCTTCTCCCAAAAACTATTGCATCCCTCTCTTTCCGGGCTAAGAAAACATGAGGAAGGACTGGCTCAAGCCTTGGGCTTTTTTAAAAGACGCATACCATTAAGGGTGACCAGCAGTGATGTCCCCATATCTCCGACAACCGCCAGCCACAGGGTTAACCATCCGGGGATAACCAGCAGGAGGATAGCCGCCTTTATAAGCAGGGAAAAGGCCACATTTTGCCGGATGATCTGCAGGGTACGCCGTCCCAGGTGAATGGTAAAGGCCAGTTTGGAAAGATCATCGGCCATCAGGGTAATATCGGCGGTTTCCAAAGCCGCGTCACTGCCCGCCACCCCCATGGCGATTCCCACCGTAGATGCCGCCAGAGCCGGTGTATCGTTGATGCCGTCTCCCACCATGGCAACTTTTTTATAACGCTGCATTAATTTGCGCACTTCATGCACTTTGTCCTCGGGAAGCAACTGGGCGCGATATTCATCGATATTGGCCTGACGGGCAATAGCCGCCGCCGCCGCCCGGTTGTCGCCGGTGAGCATAATGGTTTTCTCGATGCCTGCCTTTTTCAGGGAGGCAAGCGCTTCATCCACATGAGGACGAAGCTGGTCCGATATAGCTATCCAACCCAGTATGTGTTTGGTACTGGCCATCAAAACAACCGTATGCCCTTCAGATTCCAACTCGTTAATCGAAACCAGGTATTTATTCACCGGATAACCCTGGCTCACCATGAACCGCGGGTTGCCTATATAGTAGGTTTGTTCCTCAACTTTTCCCCGTGCTCCCAGGCCGCCAAAGGCTTTAAAATCTTTTACTGCGGGATACTCGTAATCCCGGCTTATACAATACTGGACTATGCTCCTGGCCAGGGGGTGCTCGGAGCGGGATTCAATGGCTGCGGCAATTTTTATGAATTCTTCTTCCTGCTCGGGCTCCAGGGTAAAGACCTGACTCACTTTCGGTTGACCAACGGTCAGGGTGCCGGTTTTGTCGAACACCACTACCGAAAGCTGTCCGCTTTCCTCCAGGTGGGCGCCGCCTTTGATTAAAACCCCGTTGCGCGCGGCGTTGCCTATGGCTGATACGATAGATGCCGGGGTCGATATGACCAGGGCGCAGGGGCAGGCTACCAGCAGCATACCCAGGGCTTCATAAAACCATTTATGGAAGGATTGGCCCAGTACCAGGGTGGGGATAGTTGCCACCAGGATGGCCGCCGTGATAACTCCAGGTGTATAGTAGCGGGAAAAATGGTCCACAAACTGCTGGGAAGGGGCCTTCTGGGCCTGGGCCTCCTCCACCATATGGATGATGCGCTGCAGGGTAGTGTCGGAAGCCAGGCGGTCCACTCTTATTTCCAGGGCGCCGAAGGTATTGAGGGTCCCGGCAAATACCTGATCGCCCTGGTTTTTATCCACGGGAATGGATTCTCCGGTTATGGCTGCTTGATCGACAGCACTGCTGCCGCTTTGCACCCGCCCGTCCATGGGGATGCGCTCACCCGGCCGGACTATAACGATATCGTCAATCTTAATATCCCGGGTCGGGATGAAAAGCTCATTGCCATTACGGCGAACCAGAGCCTCATCGGGACTCAGTTGCATCAGGGACCGGATCGAATTGCGGGTCTTATCCATGGTATAGGCCTGCAGGGTGTTGCCCAGGGCAAACAGGAACACCACCACCGCTCCTTCCTGATACTCGCCTATAGCCACCGCTCCGATAGCGGCCAGGGTCATCAGGATGTTCATATCCAGCTCATAGGTGTTCCAAAGTACGGTCAGGCCCATTCGGGCGGGAAGGTAAGCCCCGGCAATGATGCCGATACAATATACCACTTGGGTTGGCAGAGCCGGGGTGCCCAGCAACTGCATAAGGGCGGCGGTCAGCAAGAAGGCGGCGCTGATAATGGTTGAACGGGCATAGCGGTTGCTGCGCCAGAATGAGAAGCGATCCTCGGGCAGAAGGGCGTCGTAAGGACGAGCGGTGTAGCCCATGCTGCGCACCGCTTGAATGATCCTTTCCGGGGAACCGTCATATTTAACCTGCATTTTAGCGGCTCCGTAGTTTACCTTTACTTCACTTATCCCCGGAAGCACGCTGATTCGCTTTTCCAGATGGGCCGCGCAGTCGGCGCAATCCAGACCTCCCAGCCGGAAAACGCTGAACTGCGGTTCAAGATCGGGATTAAGCCGCGCCGGTTCGATAACCGGTTCATATCCCTGAGCTGCTTCATAGATCTCCTGCGCGGAAGCGAGAAGCGGGTTGAATATGATCTTCACCGAATTGTCAGCGGGATCAAAAATGAGATCCTTTACTCCGGGGACCGCACTGATGGTATGGTGCAAACCGGCTTTCCACTCTTCGCCCGTTTCGGGGGGAAGCCCCAGGGTTATTTCTTCAACCTGTTCATCCAGACGGATTATCATGTCATAAAGCCTCCACTCTATTCGTTGATATGCTCCAAACCCTGCTTCATCAAGACCATTACATGATTATCCTGCAGGCTGTAATACAGCATTTTCCCTTCGCGGCGATATTTGACCAGCTGCTGCTGACGCAGCCGGCGAAGCTGGTGAGACACAGCCGATTCTGACGCTCCGGTAACCGCGGCCAGATCGCACACGCACAACTCCTGATTCATCAAGGCGTATATGATGCGCAGGCGGGTGGGGTCGCCCATGGTTTTGAACAACTCCGCGAGGCGGACCGGGTCTCCCAAACCGCACATCTGTCTTTTTGCTGCTATGACTTTATCCTGATGAACGCAATGGGTCTCACAGCGCTCCTCAAAATCATGGTCCATATATATACCTCTCTGTACATATGAATATATGTTCATATGTATTATAAATTCAGCGGAACATACTGTCAATCCAGGGGGTATGAACCATATTAATGAAGCCGTCTGTAATGTTCCAGGGGCAGGATTTTGGATCGGATAAACAGAATATAAAAATGTTGGACTAAGACCCATATTAGCCAGAGCGTCGACGGAAGTACCACGGGCACCACATATGCTCCCGGTGGTCGCAATTAAGGTTGCACCATCCAGGCACCACGATTTACGCTCCGCTGCGCTTCCCACATTATTAATGTTGTGAAGAGCAAGGCGCGAGATAGTCCTGCGATTGAGGCGTACATTAATACGTTGATTGAGCAGAACTGTCGAGCAACGCAGCTATTCGCAACCTTGATTGCGACCGTAGGGAGCATGTGTAGTGCCCGTGGTACTTTTGTCGACGCTCTGGGGCCGGGTGTACCCGGCCGTTCTGATATAGATGGAAGGATGAAGTGAGTGACCCGCAATACACCAATGATGGAACAGTACCGGGAGATCAAAGCCCAGCACCATGACGCCATTCTTTTTTTTCGCCTGGGCGACTTCTACGAGATGTTTTTTGAAGACGCCGAAGTAGCCAGCCGGGAATTGGAGATAGTCTTGACCGCTCGTGACGGCGGGAATGGCAAGATTCCCATGTGCGGCGTACCCTATCATTCGTCGGGCAACTATATTGCCCGATTGATCAATAGAGGATACAAAGTAGCGGTTTGCGAGCAAGTTGAGGACCCCAAAGAAACCAAAGGATTGGTCAAGCGAGCCGTAACCAGGATCGTGACTCCCGGAACCGTTTTAGAAGAATTCATGCTGGATGAACAGCGGAACAATTACCTGGCGGCGGTCATAAAGGATGAGGCGGGCATTGGGCTGGCCTATGCCGATATATCAACCGGCGAGTTCAAGGTTCTGGAACTGCACGGTGAACGAAGCCTCGCCTTGCTGGAAAGCGAATTGCAGCGCCTGGCCCCTTCGGAGTGCCTGGTGCCCGAGTGGTCGGACTGGACCGGGTTGTTTGACGAAGGGCAGCGCTGGGGAACGGCCTTGATAAGCGGGCAAAAGCTGCCCCGGTATTCCCTGGAGGAAGCCGGGAGGATCCTGACCGGTCATTTTAAAGTTAGCTCCCTGGAGGGGTTCGGCATACAGGAAAAACCCCTGGCCATCCGGGCCGCGGCATTGATTATCGACTACCTGCAGGACACCCAAAAAGGAAGCCTTTCGCATATGTTGAGCCTTGGCACCTATAATCCGGATGGCTTTTTGGAGATGGATAGTTCAACCCGGCGCAACCTGGAACTGGCTGTAACCATCCGGGAAGGGAAGCGTGAGGGTTCCCTGCTCTCCATTCTCGATCGATGTTCAACCGCCATGGGCAAACGCATGCTGCGCCAGTGGGTGGAGCAGCCTTTGAAGGAGCTTCAGCCCATTGAAAAACGCCTGGATGCAGTTGAAGAATTGAAAGACAACCTGGATATGCGCCAACAATTGGCCAAAACCCTGGACTCGGTGTACGATTTGGAACGCCTGGCATCGCGCATAGCCAGCCAGACCGCCAGTCCCCGGGATTTACTGGCTTTTGGCAGATCCACCTCAGTGCTGCCGGATATACAGAGACTACTTGAGTCAGGCAGCTCTGGCCTGTTGCAGGAAGCGGGGAAAATGGATACGCTGGCTGATTTACATGAACTGGTGGCTGCCTCCATCAGCGAGGAAGCCCCCTTGTCTCCCCGGGAAGGAGATGTGATTAAAAGCGGCTTCAACCCCGAGATCGATGAACTGCGTAGCTTGTCCCGCCAGGGTTCGGCCTGGCTGGTGGATTTTGAAGGCCGGGAAAAACAGCGCACCGGCATCAAGTATTTAAAGGTAGGATTCAACAAGGTTTTTGGGTACTTTATTGAAGTAAGCAAATCCAATCTGGGGATGGTACCCCCTGATTACCACCGCAAGCAGACCCTGGTCAATACGGAGCGCTTTATCAATGAGGAATTAAAAAACTACGAGGAAAAGATCCTCGGGGCCCGCGATCGTCTATATGCCCTGGAATATGAAGAATTCGACCGCCTAAGGCGCCATCTGGGGGAGCATATAGCCCGGATTTTAACCAGCGCCAGGATGATCGCCTCCCTGGACGCCCTGTGTTCGCTGGCCCAGGTGGCTTTTTACAACGATTATGTCAGACCCCGGGTGGATGAAAGCGGGGTAATTTCCATACAGGGAGGGCGCCACCCGGTGGTTGAGAAGTCGTTGGGAGCCCTGCGCTTTATTCCCAACGATCTATATATGGACGGAAGCGGACACCGCTTTGCTTTTATCACCGGACCCAATATGGGGGGAAAGAGCACCTTTATGCGCCAGACCGCTCTCCTGGTTTTGATGGCCCAGATGGGCAGCTTCGTGCCGGCCGACCAGGCCGGCATCGGCCTGGTTGATCGGGTATTTACCAGGGTGGGAGCGGCCGACGATCTGGCCGCCGGGCAGAGCACCTTCATGGTTGAGATGCTGGAAGTGGCCAATATACTGAACAACGCCCGGGACAACAGCCTGATCATCCTGGACGAAATCGGCCGGGGAACCAGCACCTATGACGGTTTGAGCGTGGCCCAGGCGGTCAGTGAATACATAGCTCAAAACATCAAGGCCAAAACGCTGTTTGCCACCCATTATCATGAACTGACCGATCTGGAGGAACGTTTACCGGGGATATTTAATCTTTGCGTTTCAGTTAAAGAAACCGGTGATAATGTAGTATTCTTAAAGAAAGTGCTGTCCGGCCGGGCTGATAAAAGCTACGGTTTGCACGTGGCACAGCTGGCCGGTATACCGGCCAGGGTCATACTCCGGGCCGCAGAAATACTGCAGGGCTTGGAAAAGGCGGATCAGGCTGTTAAGAAGCCAGCCGTTTTGGAGCAGCCGCTTCTTTTTGGCGTGGACAGCGTGGTGGAAACAGAACTGCGCGGTTTGGATCTGGATTCGCTAAGCCCTCGCGAGGCTCTGGGTATACTATACAAATGGAAGGAACTGATCTAACTTATTTGTTCGGAATGTCCGTTTAACATGTCTGACAGCTGGCATCGAACCTATATTTAGGTGAAATACGGTATAGGTCATTTGTGGAGGTGATATTAATGTTAATTGGCATTGATGTGGGCGGTACTTTTACGGATGGAGTACTTTTTTCGGGAAGTTCGGTCTTGCGCAGCGTGAAGCAGATCACCGACGAAACCAACCTGCAGAAGACCCTGTTGGAGGTTTTGGACGAATTATTGGCCCATGCAGCTAAACCGGTCAGGCGAATCGTGCTGAGCACCACCCTGGTAACCAACGCCCTGGCTACCGGCCAGGGTGAGAGAACCGCCCTTCTTTTGATACCGGGCAGCGGGCTGCCTTATTCGGCCTACCGGATCAGCCCCGACACCTGGATCTTGAAGGGCGGCATCGATTTTCGCGGCCGGGAGATTGAACGTCCGGATAAAAAAGAAGTCGATCAGGCTCTGGCTGAGATTGACGCCCTGGGGATAAAACGGGTGGCCGTGGCCGGCAAGTTTTCCAACCGCAACGATCTTCACGAAAGGATGGTCAGGGATATCATCAACAACCGGTATCCTGATATGCAGGTTTGTATAAGCAATGAAATATCGGGACGCTTGAATTTCCCGCGCCGGGCGGTAACCTGTTATTATACGGCCATGACCTTGAGCGAGTGGAACCGCTTTGCTGATGAAATCGAAAAGGCGGTCAAGGACCGGGCTCCGGGCAGTGAACTGCACATCTTGAAAGCCGATGGAGGAACCATGACCCTGGAGGCCAGCCGGAAACAACCCTGTGAAACGGTCTTTTCCGGCCCGGCTGCCAGCACCATGGGAGCGGTCGCCCTGACCCGGGAAAAGGCCAATTCAGTGGTCGTGGACATCGGTGGAACCACCACTGATATATCCTTGCTCATTGAAGGCGAACCGCTCTATGCTTCCCGGGGAGCGTTGATCAGGGGACATCTCACCCACGTGAATTCATTTGCCATCGACTCTATTCCCCTGGGTGGAGACAGCACGATTTGGGTGGAGAACCAGGAGCTTAAAATCGGGCCCATGCGCCGGGATGTGGCGGCCTGTTTCGGGGGTGTAAGCCCCACCGTAACCGACGCCTTCAGCGTGCTTTTAGAACTCGGCCTGGGTGATGCACAGGCTTCCCGGGCCGGTTTGCAGGAGGTGGCCGGGCAGTTGGGCACGGAAATCGGCGAGCTTTGCCAGCGCATCGTCAATAATGTGATCCAGCAGCTTACCCGCAGCATCGTGTACATGTTCACCCAGTGGGAGAATGAACCGGCCTACAAGGTCTGGGAAGTCATCAATAAAAAGTCTTTTGTCCTGCACCGGGTCATCGGCATAGGTGCGGCGGCACCAGCCATCATTCCTCTTTTGGCCCGGGAGCTTGATGTAGGGCACTTCCTGCACCGCTACTCACCGGTGGCCAATGCGGTGGGAGCGGCTCTGGTCAGACCGACCCTGGCGGTCGAGGTGCATGTTGACACCCAAAACGGTGTATATACCGTGTCGCCGGGAGGACTTCGGGGAGAAGTGACCCAGCGCAATTTCCAGCTGCAGGATGCCAAGGAGCTGGCCAGCAAGTACCTGGCGGAAATCGGAAAAAAGCGGGGCATGAAAGGCTACGCGGATCAAGGCCAGTTCTATCTGGAAGAGCAGTTTAACGTAATTCGCGGCTGGGATAGAGCCGGCCGGCTGTTTGATGTGGGAATTCAGATCGCTCCCGGCTTTATACCCGAATACGAGGGGGTGACGGAATGAAACCGACCGGAGTGCTTTTTTTCCCGGCCTTTGACTGGGCGATAAGCCCGACCCACCCGGAAAGGGAGGAGCGGCTGCTTTATACCCGGGATCAGATATTTGAAGAAGGGATTATGGATCTGCCGCAGATCAGGGAATATCATCCCCGTCTGGCCACCGCCAAGGAGATATCCCGGGTGCATTTTTGTGTTCCCGACGTGGAGACCAGGGTCACCCAGGCCCATTTGGTATCGGCCGGTTCAGCCCTGGTCATGGCGGATGCCTTCATGAACGGGGAAGTGCAAAACGCCTTTGCCATCATAAGGCCGCCCGGGCATCATGCCATGACCGTATGCCATGGCAACCGGGGCTTCTGTGACATAAACAATGAAGCGGTTATGGTGGAATACCTGCGCCAGAAGCACGGCTTGAAAAGAATAGCGATTGTGGACACCGATGTCCATCACGGGGATGGCACTCAGGAGATATTCTGGCACGATCCGGACGTCCTTTTTATTTCCTTTCACCAGGACGGACGCACCCTCTATCCCGGTTCGGGATTTACCGATGAACTGGGCGGGCCGCTGGCCTATGGAACCACTATAAACATTCCCATGGCTCCCCGTACCACCGATGAGGGCATTCATTATATACTGGATAATCTGGTACTGCCCATCCTGGAAGAATTCAAACCGGATTTGGTTATAAACTCGGCCGGTCAGGACAATCATTACAGCGATCCCCTGGCCAATATGAGCTTTACCGCTCAGGGCTACGCCGTACTCAACCAGAAACTGCGCCCCGACATAGCGGTTTTGGAAGGCGGTTATTCGGTGGAGACGGCTTTACCCTACATTAACATGGGGATTATTATGGCCATGGCCGGCATTGACTTCTCCAACCTCCGGGAGCCTGATTACAACCCGGCCCGGTTTAAGGAGTCTCCCAATAATATGCAGTACATTAAATCGTTGGTAAACAAGCAATTGGAAAACTTCCGCACCCGTGGGGAAAGGGTGGAAAAAAACCGCAGTCAGGGCAAAGAATTCGAGACCATCATGAAGAATGTCTTCTACGATACCGATTACCTGCATGAGGAGCAGAGGCTGGACTTAAGGCTCTGTAAAGACTGCTGCGGATTCCGCCGCATATCCTCTTCGGCCACCCAGAAAAACGGCCGCTATTATTCGGTGTTCTGCGTATCCCTGCCGGCGGCCTGCTGCCCGAGCTGCGCTGAACAGGCCCGGAAATCCTACCAGGATATGAAGGATAAGCCGATCTACAATTATATATACCTTCAGGACCGGATCAAAGACGAGTTTCGCTGCTTGGACACGACCACCGGTGAGGAGACGATCCTTTAAAAATGAGCATCAAGCTTTTAGATGAGAGCCTAATAAACAAGATCGCGGCTGGTGAAGTTGTTGAACGCCCGGCTTCAGTGATCAAGGAACTCCTGGAAAATTCCCTGGATGCAGGTGCTTCCCGCATTGATGTCCGCATATCAGGCGGCGGCATAGAGTCTATAGAGGTAAGCGACGACGGGGTGGGGATCAGTGAAGCGGACCTGCCCCTGGCTTTTCTCCGCCATGCCACCAGTAAAATCAGTGGGGAAGAGGACCTGTTCCAGATAAGCACTATGGGCTTCCGGGGGGAAGCCCTGCCCAGCATCGCTTCGGTTTCCCGGATGGAAGTTTTTACCCGCAGCGGAGAAGAAGCGGGGCTCTATATGTGCCTGGTTGGGGGAAAGGTTGCCGAAAGCAAGCATCAGCCCGGTCCGCCCGGCACCAAAATCATTGTCAAGGATCTGTTTTTCAACACCCCGGCCCGGAAGAACTTCCTGCGCAGCGCGGTAAGCGAGGGCAACCAGGTCTATGATCTGCTCTGCCGCTATGCCCTGGCCCGGCCCGATGTCTCTTTCGGTTTCAGCAACGACAAACGGACTTTTTTCAAGACTCCGGGCAACGGAAGTCTCTCTGACGCGGTTTTAACGGTTTGGAGCAGGGAGTTGAGGCAGCACCTGCTGGAGGTGGATAGCAGCTTTGGCAGTTACGGCCTGCGGGGATTGATCTCTTCCGCCGAACTACACCGCCAGAGCCGTAAAAACCAGCTGTTTTTTGTGAACCGGCGGCCGGTAAGAAGTCCGCTGGTATTTAAAGCCCTGGATCTGGCCTACCAGGGAATGCTGCTGGCCCGAGAACAGCCCCTGGCCATCCTTCATCTAAATCTGCCCGAAGATGAAGTGGATGTAAACGTACACCCCCAGAAGAATGAAGTGCGTTTCCGCGATGAAAAAAGGGTTTTTACTACCCTGGTCGACGGGCTGCGCGAGACCCTGGGGGAGATGAGGGTAGGCACGATTTTGCCGTCCCGGGATAGGCAGCCGGCTGATTATAGGCCGGCGGCGCCGGAAAGACCGGCTGTGGAAAAGACTCAGCCGGGTATACCTTTTCTCTGGAAGGATACCATTATTAAAGAAAGGCTGGTTCCGGATCTGGCAGCCGTTGACGAGAGTCAGGCCGGGATGCCGCCTGACCAGGAATTCAGGATTATCGGCCAGTGCCTGGACTCCTATATTATATTGGAGAAGGAACAGGCCCTCTGGATGGTGGATCAACACGCCGCCCATGAACGCGTAATGTACCAACGCTTGAAAAGCGCCATGGGAGAGAGGCCCGGACAAATACTGGCCATACCCCTGGCGATTGAGTTTAGCCGGGCGCAGATGAATGCCATGGAAAACCGGTTTGATAAACTGGAGCAGCTTGGTTTCAGGTTGGAGCCGCTGGGCCCCAATTCCATGCTTATCCGCGAGGCGCCTTCCTTGTTGGCAGGCCGGGAAATAGAAGTTCTGCTGGAATTGGCCGATCTGCCGGAAAAAGACCGCGAGGATTATGAGCATGCCGCGCTGAGCACTATGGCCTGCAAGAAGGCGGTTAAGAACGGTACCTCTTTGCTGGCCGCCGAGATGACCAATATCGTGCAAGAGTTATTTAAGGTGCCGGATTATCGCTTCTGCCCGCATGGAAGGCCTACTATGATCAAGCTTTCCAAATACGAGCTGGATAGAATGTTTAAGAGGTGAAGATGAATATCATAGTCAGCACTTCCCACCGGGATGCGGGAGCCGATCCCCGGCTGGAGGAATTTCTGGAGGACAGCGGTTTTGCTTTTTATCCCCGGGAGCGGCGCAGTTTAGATAAACTGGCCCGTGCTTACGCAGCCGATGCGGTTATCATATGGGAGGAACAGGGGCCGGTGCTTTACCGGGAAGAAGAAAAATTCTTTTTTCATCCCAGCGTGGCCAGGGTCCGCCTGGGGGCCTTCCGCAAGTTGCAAACGCCTGATCCGCTGGTCCGGGCCTGTCAATTGCAGTCCGATTTTGGCTTTCTGGACTGCACCGTGGGCCTGGGAGCTGACAGTATCGTGGCATCGTATTTTCTGCCCCGGGGACGGGTGGTGGGACTGGAATCCGCTCCGGGCATCGCCCAGGTCGTAAAATGGGGGATGAAAATGTATCGGGCCAATTCAGACTGGCTGCAGGAAGCCATCCAGCGCGTGCAGGTGATAAACTGCGACCATTATACATATCTGAAGGACCTCCCCGATGATGCTTTTGATGTGGTCTATTTTGACCCCATGTTTCGCCGGCCGGTTTTAGAAAGCGCAGCTATCTCACCTCTGCGTTCACTGGCCAACCATGAACCGCTCCGCCTTGAGGTGATTGCTGAGGCCCGCCGGGTTGCCCGCCGCCGGGTGGTCGTAAAAGAGCGGCATGGCAGCCAGGAGTTTGAGCGGCTGGGCATTGACGAAATAGTCGGCGGCCACCACAGTACGCTGGCCTATGGGGTAATAATAACCGGTCCGGATGGGCCGGAAAGGGGGCCGGCCTGATGGGCCGAATGAAATTGGCTGCCCTTGTGGGGCCTACGGCAGTAGGGAAATCGGCCTTATCCATTGAAGTAGCCTCTCGCCTGGGAGGGGAAATCTTATCCTGCGATTCCATGCAGGTATACCGGGGAATGGATATCGGGACGGCCAAGGTGAGCCGCCGGGAGCAGGCTATGACGCCCCACCACCTTATAGATATAGCTGACGTGAATGAGGATTTCAACGTAGCCCGCTATCAGGCCCTGGCTCGAAGAATTATCGAAGAGGTTCAGGCCCGGGGGAAAATACCGGTTCTGGTCGGTGGAACCGGCCTTTACTACCAGGCGGTGGTGGATGATTACCAGTTTTATCCTATCGTGTCCAAGCAAAAGGTTCGGCAAAAGTGGCATAATATGATAGAAGCAGAAGGTCTGGAAGCGGTTTATTTGCACCTGACGGCCATAGACCCGGACTATGCCCGGAAAATAAACCTCAATGATGAAAAGAGAATAGTGAGAGCCCTGGAAGTTTACGAACTTACCGGAGTGCCATTTTCCAGGCAGCAGCAGCGTAAAAGCGACACCTATCGGCTGGCTGCGGTTGGCTTGGAGATGGAGCGGAAAGAATTGTACCAAAGGATTGAACAACGCGTCGAACAGATGCTTGATAGGGGCCTCATTAAAGAGGTGGAGGGTCTGATGGCCAGCGGATGTGATTATCGTGCCAATGCCATGCAGGCTCTGGGCTATAAACAGGTAATATGCTACTTAAACGGCTTTTTAAGTTACGAGGAGATGGTGGCGGAAATAAAACTGGAAACCCGGCGTTTTGCCAAGCGCCAGTTGACCTGGTTTAAACGCGACCGCCGTATCCACTGGATTAAGGTGAAAAACGAGGACAGCCTGGAAATACTGATCGAAAATATTTTAAACAACCTGGAAGGACAATTTATCGGGGCGTAGAATTCATTAAAGATGCAAGTAGTAGAAATGGGGGTCAAATATATGAGTAAAGGTCAATTCAATCTGCAGGATGCATTCCTTAATCAGGTCAGGAAGGAAAAGATGCCGGTCACCATCTTCCTGGTAAATGGTTTTCAAATAAAAGGTGCAGTCAAAGGATTTGACAATTTTACCGTAGTAGTTGAACTCGATAATAAACAACAGCTGGTTTATAAACATGCAATCTCCACGGTTGCTCCTTTGAAGCCAGTCAACATCGCCAATCTCGACGCCAATAAAAACGAGGAAGCCTAAACCTATTAACGACCAGGGTTTGTCGGGAGGGGGGATTATGCCGCCTCCCGTTTTGAACCGGTTGTCCTTTGGCCATCATATAAGTCCGCCATTATTACATATCAAACCTCACTTTTTTCCCATGCCAGATCCGTGTGTGGAAGACCTGAATAGTGTAGAAGCAGTAGAATTTCGGATTATTCGGTTTTCAAACAGCGCATTTTATATTATGGAATATGCTTAAAAATTACAGGGATTACGGGTATAATTTAACTTGAGATAATAAAAGACAAATTGGGGGTTTATTTGCTTACGGAAACATGTCCGTAGGGGGGGAAAGTGTGAAAATATGTAACTTTATGTCGACGGAGCTTGAGGTTTTGACTCCTGAGGTGAGTTTGGCCCGGGCGGCGGCCGTTTTGATGGACAAAAAGCTGGAAGGCGCTCCGGTAATGGAAGATGGAGAGCTGTTGGGCGTTTTCAGCCGTACTCACGTGGTCCAGGCTATTGCCGACAACGCGGATCTCACCAGGCCGATCAGAGATTTCATGGCCAGCCATTTTACCAGCGTTGCCCCGGACACCGACATCATGGAATTGGATGCGTCTTACACCGGCTGCTACCCGGTTATGGAAGATGGTCAATTAGTGGGTTTTGTGACCCGAAACGATTTTATGACCGGCCTCAACACCAAGATTTCTGAGATCTCCAGCCAAATGGAAACTCTCATCAATTCAACCTATAATCCCATAATAGCTATTGACTGTTCCGGGGCTATCATAACCTGGAATAAAGCGGCTGAAAACATGACCGGGCGGAAACGCGAGGATGTTTTGGGCATGCTTATCAATGAGATCATACCCGAAAGCGAAATCCTCAAAGTGGTTGCCACCGGGAAGACCGAGCTGGGGGTCAAAATCAAGCTGGGCGACAAAAGCACGATTACCAACCGGGCCCCCATCATTGAAGATGGGAAAATAATCGGCGCCGTTGCCGTAGTTTACGATGAATCGGATATTGAAGTGATAGCCCGGGAACTGGAATATGTAAAAGCCCTCAACAAGGAAATGGACGCCATCATCGATTCTTCTTTTGACGGACTCTATATAACGGACAACAAGGGTCTGACCCTGCGCATAAACCAGGCGGTGGAGAGAATGACCGGCCTGGGGGAAAAGGACCTGGTCAACAAGACCATGCGCGAGCTGGTCGACACCGGCATACTGTCCCGTTCGGCCTCCATAATGGTTATCGATCAGAAAAAACCCATTACTACTACCTTGAAAACCATAACCGGTACTGATTTGCTGGTAAGCGCTACCCCGGTTTTCGACGAGCACGGCGAGATCTACCGGATCGTGACCAGCGTCCGCGATGTCAGCGAATTGAATGTGCTGAAACAGAAGGTGGAGCAGCTGGAGGGGCTGCGCCATCACTTTGAATTCCAGATGAACGAAATGCGGATGCGCCTTTCCCAGGATTTTATATTCAAGAACAAAGACATGGAGAAAATTGTCTACCAGGCCATGAAGGTCGGCGAGGTTGATTCCACGGTTTTGATTTCCGGCGAATCCGGAGTAGGCAAAGAGGTTATCGGTGAAATAATCCAGCGCAACAGCGCCCGGCGCAACGGACCGTTCGTAAAATTAAACTGTGGGGCTATACCTGAAAACCTTCTTGAATCAGAACTCTTCGGCTACGAAGCGGGGGCCTTTACCGGGGCCAGCAAACAGGGCAAACCGGGGCTCTTTGAGGTTGCCAACGGCGGAACCCTGCTGCTCGACGAGATAGGGGACATCCCGCTGCACCTGCAGGTCAAGCTCTTAAGAGCCCTGCAGCAGCGGGAAATAATCCGGGTGGGCGGAACCCAGACCATTAAAATAGATGTGAGAATCATTTCGATCAGCAATAAAGAACTTAGCCAACTGGTAAAGAACGGCTCATTTAGAGAAGACCTCTATTACCGCCTCAATGTTGTGCCTATCCATGTTCCGGCCCTGCGCGAAAGAAGAGAGGATATTCCCCATCTGGTGAGGCACTTTATGGGCGTCTTCAACGAGCGCTACAATATGAAAAAAACCATCGACTCAGAAGCGATTGAAGCCCTGACCATGTATGAATGGCCGGGGAATATCCGGGAGCTGGAGAACCTGGTGGAGCGACTGATCGTAACCAGCAACAACGATGAAATCGGGCGCGCCAATCTGCCCGGTTATATATTCCGGGTGGAGGAAAATGCCCATTATGATGCGGGTCAACCGGTAAGTGTAAACCGTATTGTTCCTTTGAAATCAGCAGTGGAGAGCGTGGAGAAGATCCTCTTGGAAAAAACCTTTGCTATTGCCGATTCCTGCCACAAGGTGGCCTCTATTCTGGAAGTTGACGCCTCAACCATATCCCGCAAAGCCAATAAGTATGGAATAAGACAGCAGCAGTAATCCGACAGTCGACTAAATAATAAGGAAAGTTAAATAAAGGGGCTGGCTCAGACGAGCCAGCCCTCAGCTTGTAGACAGAGTCGACAAGCTGCCAGAGCGAGCGACGGAAGCGAAGAGCAAGGCGCGAAATAGGCCCGCGATTGAGGCGTACCTGAGTACGTTGATTGAGCGGGCCTATTGAGCAACGCAGCTATTCGCTTTTGTCGACGGTCTGAGGGCTGGCTCAGACGAGCCAGCCCTCGTGATAGTTCCAGATCTACAGCTGCTTGTTGCTTCTTCTCCAGATATTAAACTTCTCGGCTTCTTTGATGAGGTCATCGCGGAAGTTTGGATGAGCCAGATTAATAATGCCTTCTGCCCGCTCCCAGGAAGTCTTGCCCTTGGTGTTGAAGATGCCGTATTCAGTAACAATATAGTAGGCCAGTGAACGGGGCACTGTGACGATGGTTCCCGGGCTCAAGCCGGGAACGATCCGGGAAATAAGATTGCCCTGTTTATCTTTGGTGGTTGAAGTCAGGGCAATGTAGCCGCGGCCGCCTTTGGATTTGTAGGAGCCGAAAATGAAGTCCAGCTGTCCGCCGGTTCCGGAGATATGGCGACCGGCTGAGGCTTCGGAGGCAACCTGGCCGAAGAGGTCTACTTCGATGGCATTGTTGATGCAGCACATGTTGTCATTTTGAGCTATCACATAAGGATCGTTTGTGTAATCAACATTATAGCTGGCACAGACCGGATTGTTGTCCAGGAAATTGTAGAGCTTGTTGGTGCCCATGGCAAAGGTCCAAACCATTTTCCCTTTATCGATCTGTTTTCTCTTGCCGGTCAGTTTGCCGGCTTCATACATGTCAACAAAAGAGTCGACCAGCATTTCGGTATGCACACCCAGGTCTTTCAAATCGGACTGGGCGATCAACATGCCAACCGCGTTGGGCATGCCGCCGATGCCGAGCTGGACGCAATCTCCGTCTCGCATGTCGGCCATGATGATTTCAGCGATTTGTTTATCCACGTCAGTTGGGGGAACGCCGGGGACCTGGGCCAGGGGATGATTGGTCTGGCTTTCCACCACATAGTCGATATCGGAAATATGAACGATTTCTTTTTGACCACCGCAGCACCAGGGAGCTGATTTATTGACATAGAGAACTTTGGTCTTGGCCACTGCCAGTACCGAAGCTGATATGGAGTTGGAAGTACTGACGTTGAAGTAGCCGTTCTTGTCCATCGGAGTCACGGGTTGGAAGCATATATCAACCGGGTCGTATCCATTGTAATAATGTTTAGGTCCTTCGTGATAAGTCAACGAAATGTAGTTGCAGAGATTGGCTTCTGATAGTTTACGGGATACACCCGAGAAATGCCAGTCATTCATAGTGAAGGCTTCCCTCTTGGGGTCGACAACACATACCTGGGGCATAAAAGTCATGGTAACCATGCGGATCTTAACATCTTTTAATTCGTCTTTACGTTTGGCCAGTGCGGCATCAATTTCGACGGGCTGCATTGCAAACTCGCCGTACTGCACCCAATCGCCGGATTTAACCAAGGCAGCTGCCTGTTCAGCAGTTATAAGTTTCTTATTATATTCATCCATTATTGACATTCAATCGTCCTCCTTGTCCAATAGATAAGGATTCTAAACCATCAAGGTTCAACTTTGTCCGCTCTGTTTGGCGTTCCCTGAATGTTAGAATCAACGGTATCCCCGCCCAAGATCCCCCTTATATTAATTCTCTAGAAAAGCAGAAAAACCGATGACTAAGCTTCACCTCCCCCCGATATGAGTCAAACTTAGTGTAAAATGATTAATATCGTTCGTTTTTTAAAACTGCAATTAATATGCCAATAACCTGTGAAGAAAGGAGCAAATTCGGGCTGCCGCCAATACAGGCATCTTATGACTTTTGTTAAAAATGCCGGTAGATTAATAGAGCTTCAGAGCCTTTATATGATGCATAAACGCAAATAGTCCTTGCATTTTTGCACAAAATCACCCTGAATCACATCATGAAATCGACTATTAACAATAATATTAAGGAAAGTCAGTGAATATTGCTTTTTAAATATTGCTAATTTTGTGAAAATTGCTTGCAGGGATGCATGAACAAGCTGTGAAACTGCTGGTTTTTGGTTTGTTAATCCACCGGGGGGTGGTAAAATTTATAATAAGTGTTTAAACCAGAAGACACATGACTGGAGGAGTTAATCATTTACGGCGTTAAAGTAATGGAGGAATTTGCCGCTGCTCACTGGCTCAAGGATTATCCCGGGAATTGCAGCCAGATCCATGGCCATACCTGGAAAACGGAAGTGACCCTGGTGGGCGATCAACTGGATGAGTTGGGCATGCTGGTAGATTTCCGCGATGTGCGTAGAGTTTTGAGAGGGATTGTGGGTAAATTTGACCACTGTCTGCTCAACGATATTGAGCCATTTGACAGCGTCAATCCCACGGCCGAAAATCTCGCGCGCTTTATTTACGAAGAGGTTAAAACTTCTTTTCCCCAACTTCGTGTAAAATCGGTGCAGGTTTGGGAGTCTTCAACGGCCTGTGCCGGCTACGGGGAGAATGATGCATGAAGGCTATAGCATTATTGTCAGGGGGGCTCGATTCCACCGTATCGATGCTGCTGGCCCGGGAGGAAGCTGAAGTGATACTGGCCCTGACTATTGATTACGGACAGCGGGCGGCCCTGCGGGAAATTGAATATTCCAGGGATATATGCCGGGAGTACGGGATCGCCCACCGGGTTGTTGAACTGCCCTTTATGAAGGAATTTCATTCCGGGTTGATGGAGGATAGCGGACTTACCGTTGATCAACCCTGGGTTCCCAATCGTAACGGCCTGTTTCTCAACCTGGCCGCGGCATTTGCCGAAGACCGGGGAGCAGGGCTGGTAATATGCGGTTTTAACCGTGAAGAGGGGATCGATTTTCCCGACAACAGCAGGGAATACGTGGAATGCGTAAATCAATCCCTTTCTTTTTCAACTAAAAACGGGGTAAGAGTAATATCCAGAGTGCAGGGAATGGACAAGGTGGAAATCTATAAGGCCGCCGCCCGTTTAGGCCTGAAGACAGACCGTATGTGGAGCTGTTATTTGGGAGGCGTTAAACCGTGCAATGCCTGTCCCTCCTGCCTGCGTAACCTGGAAGCCTTAAAGAAAGCGGGGGTTGTATAATGGAAACACTGTATATTCAGGAGAGAATCAAGTACGACGGGTGGCAGCTGGCGCCGCACTGGATTTATCAAAACTATCAACTGCTGGGAGATGCCATTGTTGCCTTTTCCGGCGAAGTGAACGTTCCGGTTGATCACATGGTGGATCTGGCCGATGTCATGGATCAAGCCTATATTTATTCGCCCTTGATGATCAATTTCATTATTGAACACTTCAACCATGATTTGAACCTGGCCATCATGCGCCAGCGCCTATTCATGGTGTGTATTAAAGAGGAACTGGAACAGCTGGAAATATCGGTAACCAGACGGGGCGACGATCTGTATGTCGGCAAGAACAAGCTGTCGGTATCTATTGCCACGACTTCACTGATTTCGACCCTGATCCATGTAGGCCTCAATATTGAAACCGAAGGAACCCCGGTGCCCACCGTAGGGCTCAAAGCGCTGGGGGTAAAGGATATTCAGTCCTTTGCCGAAAATTGCATGATGCGTTATAAGCGTGAATTGGAGCAGATTTATGATGCCCGTTGTAAAGTCCGGACCCGCTGATCTCATCAAGGCCAACCTGCGGGAGATCATGGAGAGCGTGCAGGGCGAAGGGCTGCTTATGGGCAGCCGGCAGGTGTTTGTGCGCCTTGGCGGCTGCAACCTGAACTGCTCGTACTGCGACACGCCGGAAAGCCGTGAAGCATCGGCGGTATGCAAAATATATCCCCAGGCCGGACGGCGCCTGAATGTGCGGGAGGAGGCCAATCCGGTAAGCCCCGCGCGGCTCAGCGCAATTATTCAGAGGTATTTTGCTTCCCGCTGGGTAAGCTTTACCGGCGGGGAACCGCTCCTGCAGGCGGATTATATTAAGGAAAGCGCTGCCTTGCTGAAGCCGTATGGATACCGGCTCTTTTTGGAGACCAACGGCACTCTGCCCGGCGCCCTGGCCGAGTGCCTGGCCGGCATTGACTATATCAGCATGGATTGGAAGCTGCCGTCTGCGGTAGGTGCGGATTACAGCCCGGCACACGAACAGTTCCTTTCTCTGGCCCTACAAAAGCCCTGCTATGTCAAAATGGTAATTTCTCAAGATAGCAAAGAAGGCGAGATCGGCGATGCTTTTAAACGAATTGCCGCTATCAGTTCAGATACGCCGGTAATTCTACAGATAGCTACCCCCGGCCCTTTCTGCCAATCCCCGGACATGGATCGAATGCTGACCTGGCAGGGATTGGGTTTGCAGTTTTTAAAGGAAGTCAGGGTGCTCCCGCAGCTGCATCACCTGCTGGGGCTTACCTGAGCAGGCTTCCCCAACTTGTAAATAGGACCACCTTAATCTACAATAATACAGGGAAAGGAGTGTATTTGTGGAAGAAGACAAAGCCAAACTGGAACTTATCGCTTTTAAGACTTTCAACGCCCATCCCGACCTGGTTTACATTATAGATTTCCTGAACAAGAGTCTGAAAGACAAGCGAATTATGTTTGGATTGACCAAAGATCGGGAAAAAGATGGAATGACCATAAATATCTACGAGTTTTGATCAGTTGATGAGGTGACTTAATGGAAAAGAGCGATATAAAAGCTTTTATAACCGAGACGATAAGCATTATAGTCATTGCCGTAGTGCTCAGTCTGATACTCCGCTATTTTGTGATTGAAGCCCGCATCATACCTTCCGAGTCGATGGTGCCGACCCTTAAGATCAGCGACCGGGTATTGGTTAATCGTTTCGTTTATTTTTTCAAAGACCCACAGCGGGGAGACATTGTGATATTTGATCCTCCACCGTCTTTAAACCGTGATGAAATGTTCATTAAGCGGGTCATTGGCCTGCCTGGAGAAACCGTGGAAATGAAGAACGGCCAGGTGTTCATCAACGGGAAGGCCTTAAACGAGCCTTACGCCGTACCACTGAACTATACCTACGGCCCGGTCACCGTTCCCCAGGACAGCCTGCTGGTCCTGGGTGACAATCGCAATGCCAGTTACGACAGCCACCAGTGGAATGCCTGGCTGACCAGGGACCGGGTAAAGGGGAAAGCTATGGCTATATTCTGGCCGGTTGGGCGAGCATCCTTGCTGGAGCGGGGGGTCAGCTTTCAATGAGGATCCTTCTGACCAACGATGACGGCGTCCATGCCCGGGGACTTCATACCCTGGTTAAAGAATTGGGTGCTATGGCCGAGGTCTATGTGGTGGCTCCGGATCGGGAGCGCAGTGCAACCGGTCATTCCATAACCGTTTTCGAGCCTATCAAGTCAGTGAAGACCCAGATCCCCGGGGCCAAAAGGGCCTGGATCGTGGGCGGCACGCCGGTGGACTGTGTCAAACTGGCCATAGCCAGACTGCTGGACGAGAAAATGGACCTGGTCATCTCGGGGATCAATCACGGCCCCAACCTGGGAACCGATGTCTTGTATTCGGGAACTGTTTCCGCGGCTGCCGAGGGGGTTCTCATGGGCAGCCCTTCCATGGCCGTCTCCCTGAATTCCTTTGCCGATGACATGGATTTTGAATTTGCCGCCCGGTTCACCGGGCGGGTAGCCCAGTATATAAATCGAGTTGGAATGAATGCCAAAACCCTGCTCAATATTAACATCCCCGATATACCGTCCCCGGACATCAAGGGGATCAGGTTCTGCCGTCTGGGAGCCAGAAACTACGACAACCTGTTTGAAGAGAGACAGGACCCCCGGGGCAATACCTATTACTGGCTGGGCGGCGGGGTGGTTGAGGAGGAGCAGGAATCAGACAGTGATGTAGTGGCAATAAAATCCGGATACATAAGCGTAACTCCGATTCACCTGGATTTGACTGACTACCGGTTGATCAAACGCTTTGGCAAAGCCTACCACGAGGTGAATCAACTACTAAAACCGGGGGAGTAAAATGCTATTTAGCCTAGTTTTTAATGTCCTTTTGTTCTTCCTTTTGATTAACTGGAACTATCTGGGTGAGAAACGTCGCAACCCCGACCATCCCGATCGCCCTTTAAGCATGCTGGTGGGGCTGCCCCTGGCATTGGGCCTGGTCTTCACCCTGGTCAACCGGGTGTTTAAGGTGATGTTTATATATCAGATACTGATTTTTATGGTGCTGGCAGCTCTGATTTACTGGGTTTTTTTCTTAATCAGGAAAAAATAAAAATACTTTGCCGTTTAAACTAAAGTATAGTACCATTTTTACAGCTATGTATAAGTATAAGGAGGATGTTCGATGAAGGTTTACCCGACTGCTGGTATACGCAATATAGCTCTGGTTGGTCACGGAGGGACGGGAAAGACTTCACTGGCCGAAGCCATGCTCTTCAATACCGGAGCTACCAAGCGGATGGGAAAAGTAGATGACGGAAATACCGTGTCTGATTTTTACCCGGAAGAAATTCGTAAGAAGATTACCATCAGCGCATCTCTGGTGCCCTGTGAGTACCGGGATCATAAGATAAACTTGCTGGACACGCCGGGATATTCCGATTTTTATTTCGAAGTGGTCGGAGCCATGCGGGTGGCCGATGCCATGGTGGTCTTGATGTCCGCGTCAGCCGGTGTGGAAGTGCAGACCGAAGTAGTATGGGAAGACTATTCCGACGTCCCCAAAATGGTTTTCATTAACAAGATGGAACGTGAAAATGCTGATTTTTACAAATCCCTGGACGACCTCAAGAGCAAGTTTTCGAACAACATCGTTCCGGTGCAGCTTCCCATAGGAAAAGAAGCCGGCTTTAAAGGGGTCGTTGACCTTATTAAAATGAAGGCGCTGATGTTTGAAGCGGGCAGCGGAAAGGTCACTGAAGCCGACATACCGGCGGACATGGCCGATGAGGTGGAAACCTACAAGGAAGCCCTGATCGAAGCGGCAGCCGAAGCCAACGACGACCTCCTGACCAAATACCTGGAAGGAGAAGAATTGAGCGATGCCGAGGTTCTGGCAGGTATTAAAGAAGCCGCCGGCAACGGTTCGGCAGTGTTTGTATTCTGCGGTTCGGCCTACAACAACATGGGCATAAAGCCCCTGATGGATTTTATTGTGGACTGTGCTCCCAATCCCAGCTTCAACCCCCTGGTCAAAGGCAAAGACATTGAAAACCTGCCTTTGAGCGCCCAGGTGTTCAAGACCATTGCCGACCCCTATGTGGGCCGCCTGACTGTATTCAGAGTCTTTACCGGCAAGATAAAGTCGGAAAGCGTAATCTACAACGTCAATAAAGAGAAGGATGAAAAAATCAGCCAGCTGCTGGTCATGACCGGCAAAGAGCAGAGTCCGGTCCCCGAACTGAATGCCGGGGATATCGGCGCACTGGCCAAACTGACGGCCACGACCACTGGCGACACCCTGGCCGTCAAAGGCGGCGAGGCCCTGCCGGCCCTGGAATTCCCGCAGCCTACCCTCAGCATGGCTATTGAGCCGAAGAGCAAAGGCGACGAGGATAAGCTGAGCGGCGCCCTGCAGAGGCTTCTCGAAGAAGACCCCACCATCAAGGTGGAAAAGAATGTCGAGACCAAACAGACCATATTGAGCGCCATGGGCGACACCCATGTGGAAATCCTGGTGGAACGCCTGCAGAAGAAGTTCGGCGTAGACGTGATATCCAAGGAAATGAAAATACCTTACCGGGAGACTATCCGCGGCACGGTGGAAGCCGAAGGTAAACACAAGAAGCAAACCGGCGGGCACGGTCAATATGGACATGTATGGATCAAATTCGAACCCACTGATGAAAAGTTTGTCTTTGCCGACAATGTCTTCGGGGGATCGGTACCTCGCAACTACTTCCCGGCGGTTGAGAAGGGCCTGATCGAAGCGATGGAAGAAGGGGTCCTGGCTGGATTCCCGGTGACCAATATCAAGGCCACCCTCTATGACGGCTCCTACCACTCGGTGGACTCCTCGGAAATGGCTTTCAAGCTGGCGGCCCGGCTGGCTTACAAGAAAGGCCTGGAAATGGCCAAGCCAGTCATCCTGGAGCCTATTATGAATGTTGAGATCGAGATTCCCGAAAACTTCATGGGAGATATTATAGGCGATCTGAACAGCAAGCGGGGACGGGTGCTGGGCATGGAGCCCGCGGGCCGCAAGCAAATGGTCAAGGCCCAGGTCCCGCAGGCGGAAATGGCCCGCTACACCATTGACCTGAAATCGATGACCCAGGGCCGCGGCAAGTTCAAAATGGAATTCTCGCATTACGAAGAGGTTCCGGCCCAGTACGCGGACAAGATTATTGATAAGGCCAAACAGGAAAAGGAAGAAAAAGAGAAATAAATATCACGACTTAAACAGGCCCGCCCGCAGGGGCGGGCTTTTCAATAGTAGCCAATCAATTTTTAGTCAGCAGGAACGATCAATGCTACCCATAGTTTACATAATATTTAATAAGTAAACTAGAATTGCTCAATGCCACTTCGGGAGCGATTGATAGGTCTTCCGGAAACTGATTGGATTTAAATTGAGCATTTAAGGTTGTTGGTTTTAAAAGGCTATACAGAGCGATAATGCTAAATGGGGGTGAAAAACCTTGAAGCTGGCCGAAATATACCCCTGGCTGCCAGGCAACTACATTCCCGGGTCAATCCCGGTAGACACTATAAAGACAGTGCTGATAGCCTTCGGCATATTTGTGCTGTTTTGGTTTCTGAGCGGTTATCTGGCCAGGTGGGCGGCCCGGGTGCTGTCCCGTATTTTTGATGGGAATAAGACGCCTTCCGGGCAAAAATTGATGAAGGCCCTGGAAAAACCGTTCCGCATGTTTCTGGTCCTGGCCGGTTTGTATATTGCCATGCAGTACTTGCCTCTATCCGCGGCGGTTGAAGCTGCCTTGCTCAAAGGCTTTCGCTCCCTGGTAATCCTTTTAACCGCCTGGGTGCTTTATGATCTGGCCGGAACGGATTCCCTGTTTTACGAAGGCATGCAGGAAAAGCTGAAGCTGGACAACATCATCCTTTCATTTTTCTCCAAGCTGACCCGCTTCTTTATTCTGGCTATCGCCATAGTGGTTATCATTCAGGAATGGGGTTACAACGTAAACGGCCTTATCGCCGGACTCGGTTTGGGAGGTCTGGCCCTAGCCCTGGCCACCAAGGACGCCCTGGCCAATGTGGTGGCAGGCCTGGTAATCATAATGGAAAAGCCCTTTCTTATAGGAGACTGGATTTCAACCCCCAGCGCCGAAGGGACCGTAGAGGATATTTCCTTCCGCAGCACCAAAATACGCTCAACTACCCAGGCTCTGATCACCGTACCCAATTCAACCCTGGCCAGCCAGCCGATTACCAACCACGCCCGCATGGGCAAAAGAAGGCTGGAATTCACTCTGCCCCTGGCTCATGATATGGAACGCCCCCAAGTTGAGCGAATCATTCTCCAAATCAGGGATGTCTTGAACCAGCATCCCGAGATAGAACAGGCTACGGTGGTCGTCGCTTTGAACACCATCGGCAAAGACGTACTGGAGATTTTGGTGCGTTGTTTCGTAATTAACACCCGCTGGGAAGATTTCATGCAGGTCAGGGAAGAGATAAACTTGAGTATTCTAGATATAACTAATCAGAAACCTGAATAACTAAAGGCAAAGGTGGAAGTAGATTGGTACTGCCACCTTTTTTAAGGTTTCACTAACGCCCGCGGCGATTTTCCAGGCTCTCTTCTCTTTTTTCCGGGCGCTCCTTTTTATTGTCGCGCCGGTTTTCCAGGCGGTTTTTTTCCTTACCCTTGTCAGCCATTGCTACACCTCCTTTCGAGTGTAGTTTTTACCTGCCGTTGTGATTAGATACGTGAAGAAACCGGCTGCCACAACGAGATCTGGTTTTTTTAGGAATGAATGGCATATAAAAAGAGCTCAAAAAAGACAAACGATTCTTTGCCCTTCAGGTTCCTCAATAAGGTCTAACCAAGCGCCATTGTCTAATTCCTTTTATTAATGCGGCAGGACTGCTAGGCTCAATCTATTGAAAGCCATGTAAGGCTCAGCATACAACCGGGCAATTGGGAAAAACTAAATTATATACTGCGTAAGGAGGTAGAAAAATGGACCGGGTTGTAATCAGTGCCGCTATATCACATCTTCAAAATGCCAAAAATGAAATTGAAAAGCTGCCCAGGGAGCGTATGGACCGGCAGACCCTGGCTGAGATGGAGCACGTAAGTAAAGTGATTGGAGATAGCATAAACCATTGCCAGGCCCTCTTTGGCAAAGGATGATTCAGGGATAATTATAAAAATGAATCACCCCCGTCATTTCCTGAAATTTGACGGGGTCATTTTATTTGAGCTCACACGTGAAATCCGTTTTTTGCCAGCTTCCATGTATGTAAATATATAACTGTGTTTGGTAATAAAGTAGAATGTTTTATTTCATTCCTTACGCTAAAATTTACCTATAAAAACTTTTATTAAAAGGCCAGGATAAGATAAAACGATGAACGTATTTTCAAAAAGATTACCAATCTATAAATACTATATGGCTGTTGTATTATTACCGAAACGGATGCCCGCCAGAGAGTCTTCCGCAGGCGGGTTTCAATGGCAATTAAAGGATGATAAACCGGAACTGAAATAAACAGGTGCCCACGCTTTCATGTCCATTATTCATTGGGAAATAAAGATGGCTGGGTTAAAATCGGCTGTGATTGATTCCAATTGACCGGGGGCGCGGCCACCGCAGGCAGCCCCTTATCTGCCAACGCTTGCCATGAAGGCGTGCAACGGCAATCAGAAACCGCCTGACTGTGCCACCGGGATAGGTTGCGCAGCGCTTCGAGCTGCTCCCGGTTCCCGGCCCGGGCCCGGCGCAAAGCCTTGTTCAGCGTAGTATAGCTGTTTTCGATATCAGCCTCATTGACCGGAAAGGGGAAACCGTCTTTGCCGCCGTGGGCAAAAGCATAGCGGACCGGGTCTTGGTAGCTGGTTTCAACCCCATAGGCCACCTCGGCCACCAGGCATAAGGCTCTCAAAGTACCGGCGCCCACCCCCTGGATCTGCAACAGGCGCTCGAAGTCGGCGGGATGCTGTTCATAAGCGGCGCGCAGGGATTTATTCAAATAGGCGGTACGGGGAATGGCATGGCCGGGGGGCAGCTTAAGTTGGAGGTTTTTATCGGTATTAAGGATGGCTTCTATTTCTTCCACGATTTTTTCCGGGTTTGTATGGAGCAGAGCGCAACTGGCTTGGCGCAAGGGCGAATTGGCCGTTGCAACCAGGTTTAAGGTTGGGCCGTAGGCATCACCGCAGATAGCCGCTTGCGGGTCGTTGATAAAGTCGTTCAGTTGTGTGCTCAGCCAGTGGTAACGCCGGGCCTGACCCGCACTATCGTTCATGCCCTGCTGAATGACCGTCCACTGTCCCGAACCGGTGAAAATAAAACAGTGGTGGTAGATCTGGTACCCATCCTGAACCGCAGCGCTATCTATCTTAGCCGACATCTTGCTGGCATAGATCATGGCTTGCGGGTCGACCGCCAGGGCGTGCTTATCAGCCAGGCGCTCGATCTCCAGCGGCGTATTGCGGGACGTTTTTCCTTTGCCCCCGGTTATAAAAAGTCCCGCCTCAGGCCCTATTTGCGCCAGGCCTTCTTTCAAGGCTCCGCAGACCGTAGTCGTTACCCCTGAAGAATGCCAGTCAAATCCCGCTACACATCCCAGTGCTTGGAACCAATAGGGATTGCTGAGCCGTTCCAAAACCGTATGGACCCCGGAGTCCTCGATGATAACTTCAATGATTGCCGCGCTTAGGGCTTTCATGTGTCTGAATAACCAGGCCGGGCATTGTCCCCCGTGCAATGGCAGGTCGGCTGTACCGGTACGCATATTTTCACCACTCTCGTCCACATACAACAAAAACGTATTCCGGAAAGGCATTAAACCGAAGGAACTGGCAGAAAAAACCGACGGGGATTCTTTGGGTAGAATCCCCGATTTATCGACTTTTGGCAGGGGAGAGAGGTTTCGAACCCCCAGCCCTCGGTTTTGGAGACCGATGCTCTGCCAATTGAGCTACTCCCCTGCGTTTCTTTAGCTTCTCAGCATTGATTATTCTATCATAAAAAGCAGAGGGCATCAAGCCGGGGATTGCGTAATTTTGACGTTTTTAGTCTCTGGTTTAGCTGCCGGTTCAGGTATTGATTACCGAATACCCAGGAGCAATGCCGAAAAGAAATAGGCAACTGCAAATATGCCGGTAGCACCGAGTAGACTCTGCACAAAATCCTTTTTACTTAAACCTGCGAACATATATATCACCCTTTCTTGTCCGAACAAATGTTCTATTAAATAAATTATAGGCGGGAACAAGTGTTCTGTCAATCATAATTTTTATTAAGCTTAAAGACTTTGCATACGGAAAGGACAGGATTATCATATAAAAGAGGAACAAGATATTGAGGAAAATATGAAATATTTGTAACCAGGGTCTAGTATTAATTAATGTAATGAAGAATAGATGCTTGGTGCCCCAAAAAGGGAAAATAAGTTAGGCGGTGAATAATCGAGATGAAAGTAATGGTATTGATGGGTGGGACTTCGACGGAAAGAGACGTTTCTCTGAGAAGCGGCCAGGCGGTGAGTGAGGCTTTACGAAGCAAGGGTTATGAAGTTGAGACCCTGGATCTGCAGCCCGAAAACCTGGGTGAAATACCCAAGGCCCGCCCCGATGTGGTTTATCTGGCCTTGCACGGTAAAAACGGTGAAGACGGAACCGTACAGGGCTACCTGGAGCTTCTGAATATACCCTACACTGGTCCGGGGTTGGCAGCCAGTGCGATCTGTATGAACAAGATATTGACCAAGAAGCTGCTGGCCTACGAGGGACTTCCGACGGCTGATTTCATAACCTTAAAAAAGAGCTGCTTCAGCCCTGACGCCCTGGTGGTGGATACCGTAGTTGAGAGGCTGGGCCTTCCGTTGGTAGTCAAATCGGCCAGCCAGGGCTCCAGCATTGGAACCTACATTGTAAAATCAGCCGATAAAATACTGGATGCTATTGAGGATGCCTTTAAATTGGACAATGAAGTAATATTAGAAAGATTTATCGACGGCATTCAAATGACTGTAACGATTGTTGGAAATGACCGTCCCAGGGTTTATCCTATTATTGAAATAACCGCGGAAAATGAGTTTTATGACTATGAGTCCAAGTATACCCCGGGAATGTCAAATCATATTATTCCGGCCCGAATCAGCGAGAGTTTAAAACAGAAGGTGGCAACCATATGCGAGGAAGCCTATAAAGCTACCGGTTGCCGGGGAGTGTCGCGTATAGATGTCATGGCTGACAAAGATGAAAACCCCTATATCCTTGAGATAAACACCATACCGGGGATGACGGCCACCAGTCTGGTTCCCGATGCCGCCCGGGCGATTGGGCAGAGCTTTGAAGAACTGGTTGACGAACTGGTAAAACTGGCTCTTGAGAAATAAAGGGGTTATAATTTTGAGTATAATTTACTATCGGAGTGAAAGCAGCTATGACCCTATTTTTACCGGCTGGTATAATTTCTGACAATGTAAGCGATCTGGCCGAAAAAGTCGCCGAGCTCAGAGCCTATTTTGAACAGGGCGATATGATCCGGTTGAAGGAGTCCCTGCGCGATTTGGAAGAAATAATCCTTGAAACGGCCGTATTTCTCGAGACCTTATCCTGCCAGCCCCTTATTTATACCGGTAAAGGTTCTACCGATGAGGTGATAAAACGGCTGGAGTGGGCTTTAACCCTGGCTGAGAAGAATTCAGCCACTGATATCATTCAGCAAAGCCAGGAACGAAAGAAAAAAGGCACTAAATAGACTCTCAAAGCGCCTTGTGACTTAGGTTGATGAAACTTATGTCAGGAGGCGTTTTTTATGGTCTGTTAAAAGCCGGACGCTTTTTAAGCATATCTACATAAATCTGCTATAATGGACTAGCGGGATACAGGTGCCGGTCCGCGTTTGGTGCATTGAGGCCGGCTTGATGATAGGGATTTTTAAGGTTGCTTGTTAAAAGTTTTAATGAAAAGAGGAGGTATGAACCTTGCCAAAGTGGATCGATCCTAGAACCGCCACCGGGCGGCTGGTAATTCTTCTGCTGCTCATAGGGGTTTTCTCCCTTACCGCCAGCATCTATGTGGACTGGCTGTGGTTTAAATCGATAAACCTGGCTTCGGTTTTTACCACCACCTGGATAAACCAGATCGTTTTATGGGCGGTTGTCTTTGTATTAACCTTTATACTTTTTTATGTGAATTTACTAGTCGTAAAAAGGCATCTAAAAAGCAATCCCGGGCGTCCCAGCAGAATCACCGAGGATGGACGGGAAGTCATCTTTATGAACCCGGCCCGGGATTTTTTTGAGGAATTCCTCCAGGGCCCCTGGGGGCGGTGGATCTTTACCGGACTCAGCCTGATCGGCGCCTTTTTGATAAGCACCGGCTCTTACAAGAATTGGCTGATTGTACAGCAATTCATCCACCGGGTTTCGGTAGGCGTGGCTGATCCCATATTCGGCCGCGACCTGAGCTTTTATTTTTTCAACCTGAATTTCTACGATTACGTCTGCGGGATATTGATAAGCGCACTGGTCTTGCTGTTGATAATCGTGGTGTTGTGTTACGCCATCGGGGCTTCGGCCTCCTTAATAGGCGGCGGCTGGCAGAAATTTTCCGTGCCCAAAGGCCATATAGCAGTATTGCTGGCCCTGTTTTTTGCGATTAAGGGCTGGAATTATTGGCTATCCACCTTTGACGTCCTCTTTTCATCCTCGAGTGTAATCTACGGAGCGTCCTATACAGATATTTACGCCCGCTTGATAGCCTACAAGGCGATGCTGGTTCTGTCTATCGTTACTGCGGGCGTGATCCTGGTCAACATCTTCATAAAGCGCTTTAAATGGATCATATACGCTGCCGGGGCCTGGGTTCTGGTAGCAGTGGTTATGCAGGGCCTGTATCCGGGTTTTGTCCACAAGTTCGTGGTTCAACCGGATGAATTCAATAAGGAAAAGCCCTATATAGAGAACGCCATCAAGTTCACCCGCCAGGCCTACGACCTGGCCGATGTGGACAGCAAACAGTTCGACATTTCCTATGATTTGAATATCTCCGATCCGGCCAACCTGAGTACCTTGGAAAACATCCGCCTCTGGGACTGGAGGCCATTGAAAACCACCTATCAGAACCTGCAGCAGTTGCGAAGCTATTATGTATTTGATGATGTGGATGTGGACCGCTATACGGTGGGGGGCAAATACCGGCAGGTGATGGTGGCCGCCCGGGAAATGGATCCCAATCAGCTGCAGCCCAATGCTCAAACCTGGATCAACCAGCGCCTGATGTATACCCATGGCTATGGGGTGGTGGCCAGCCCGGTCAATGAGGTGGCCCAGGAGGGTTTCCCCAGCTTCTTTATCAAAGATATTCCGCCCCGCTCCAGCAGCGATCTGGTTATCACCCGGCCGGAGATCTATTTCGGGGAAAAGACTGATTCATATGTCCTGGTCAACACCAACCAAAAGGAGTTCGATTACCCCTCCGGGGATCAAAACGTCTATACCACCTACCAGGGCCAAAATGGCATAAAAATCGGTTCATACGTTCGGCGGCTCAGCTTTGCCTGGACGCTTAAGGACTACAAGCTGCTCCTTTCCAATGATGTTGTTTCGGAAAGCCAGCTTTTGATGAACCGCAATATAAAATTGCGCAGCCAAAAGGTTGCCCCTTATTTGCGTTATGATTCCGATCCCTATATCGTAATTGGGCCGGAAGGCCGGCTGTTCTGGATCCAGGACGCCTATACCCTGACCAGCCGCTATCCCTATTCGCAGCCTTTTGATCAGGCAGGCAGCAATTACATCAGGAACTCGGTAAAGATTGTCACCGACGCCTACACCGGTGAAATGACCTTTTACCAGGCTGACGAAAACGATCCCCTGATAAAAACCTATGCCGCAATTTTCCCGGGATTATACAAACCCCTTTCCGAAATGCCGGAGGGACTCCGCTCCCATATCCGCTATCCGGAGGATCTGTTCAATGTTCAAACCCAGATTTACAGCATCTTCCATATGACCGATCCCTACGTTTTCTACAATAAGGAAGACGCCTGGGTAGTTCCCAACCAGCTGGTGGAAAATAAACCGGCGGCGGTGGAGCCCTACTATCTGTTGATGCGGCTGCCCGGTGAACCAAACGCTGAATATGTAATGATGCTTCCTTTCACGCCCAAGGGCCGTTTGAACATGGTGGCCTGGATGGGAGTGCGTATGGATGGAGACAATTATGGCAAAATGATGGTTTATCATTTCCCCAAGCAGGAGACCATTTTCGGACCCGAGCAGGTTGATGCGCGCATAAACCAGGATACGGTCATATCTCAGCAGCTGACCCTGTGGAACCAGGTCGGCTCGCGGGTGCTGCGCGGGGGAATACTGGTTATACCGATGAACAATTCGATACTCTATATTGAACCGCTCTATTTGCAGGCCGAAAACAGCCAGATGCCTGAATATAAACGGGTTATAGTGGGTTATGGGGATAAGATTGTAATGGAGAATAACCTGCAGGATGCCCTGGTGCGCCTGTTCGGAGCAGGAGCCAACATCCCCGCCCAGGCGCCGACTGAGGGCGGGCAGCCGGAACAAAAGGCTTCGACCGCAGATCTCATAAAACAGGCCCGGCAGTATTATGATACGGCTATGGAGATGCTTAAGCAGGGCAATTGGGCCGCCTATGGAGAAAACATCAATAAGTTGAACGAGATTCTGGCCAAATTGGAACAGAGTACGGCAGGTTAGGGGATAAGTGATGGCAGCCACCAAGGTAGTGTGCCTGGGCGACAGCATAACCTGGGGATTTCCTTTCGGACCCCATTATTCCTGGGTGGAAATGCTGGCCCGGGCCACGGGCATAGAGTTTATCAACCGCGGAATAAACGGCGATACCACCAGCAATATGCTGCGGCGCTTAGCGCGGGATGTGCTGGCCGATAAACCCAGCCACCTGGTTTTATCGGGATGCATTAATGATGTCTTGTGCGGGGAGTCTTTCGACCGCATCACCTGGAATATCCGGGAAATGGTGGAGAAGGCTGAGGCGGCGGGAATAACAGTGATTTTAGGTCAGCCGACCGCGGTGGACAGCGCTTATTTGGAGAAGCTGCTGGTCAGGCTGCGCAGCTGGTACCGGGAGTATGCCGCGCAGAAGAACCTGCCGCTTATCGAATTTGACCGGGCCTTTTTAGACCAGGAGGGGCGGCTGCGGCAGGAGCTTTTGCTGGCCGACGGCGCGCACCCGAGCGAGGCCGGTTACCGGGCTCTTTTTGTCCAGATCGATCCATCGCTGTTTACCGATTAAGCGCGCCATTCAGGACTGCGGAGCAGGAGCCACCTGGATGATCTGCTTTTCGGTTTCGTCAAACTCCATTATTTTAACCGAGGCCAGCGCCTCATGCTTGGCGTCGCTGTAGCGCGCCACCAGGGAGGCGGGATACTGCAGCTGCGGTTCTTCCAAAACATCCTTTCCTCGGATCAAGGCCAGCGGCCCGGGGCGATCAGCCACCTTCAGCAAGAGGTCGCCCGGCCTGCTCAACTTATTGAGCTGCTCGTTCTCACTGTGATTGCGTCCGATAACCAGAAGCGTTTCAGGCTCTATTTGGAAATGGCGGCCCAGTTTGAGGAGTTCTATTTCATCGGTACGCGGCGCCGGGTTTTTGCTAAGCAGGTCAAACAAACGGCGGGCAAAATTCTGATCGGTCAAGAGACATCCTCCGGCCGGGCTGGGATAGTCGGTGATTTTATAGTGTTCAGCCAATTCCATCTGCCGCTTGCGGCTGCGGCCGCTGATGTCCAGCAGCTTTTCCCGGTCCAGCCAACCCTCTTGTTCCGGGATGGTGGGGGGCAGCAGGCGACCGGAAAGCGGTCGTACAATCAAGCCGCGCATTCCAGACAGTTTTTCCACGGCCTGCAGAGCTGATTTGTTCTGGCTCATAGGGCGCTGCCCCAGGACCTCACCGGTAGCCAGGAAGGAAGCTCCCAGGCTTTCCATGTATTGGCCGGCCGTCTTTAACATATAAGCATGACAGTCTATGCAGGGGTTTAGGTTTTTGCCGTACCCGTACACCGGATTGCGCAGCACTTTATCCATATAGACATCACCAATGTCTATGGTCATGAGTTCCACCTGGAGATCCCGGGCTGCCTGATAGGTTTTCGGAGTGGCGCCAAAGAAGGGAGTTGCGAAATTCAGGGCGATGACTTCCACTCCCTGTTCTTTGAGCAGGCAGACCGCCAGCTGCGAATCGAGGCCACCTGAAAATAAAGCTATTGCCTTCATTTGTTCTAATTCCTCCGAGCGATAAATTCTTCATCAGACATAATAGAAACACCCAATTCCTTCAACCTGGCGCTGGCAACCCCGTCGCCGGTCCGTAAATGGGAAGTAAAGCTCCCGTCGTAAACCTGTCCGATCCCGCAAGATGGGCTGCGGCTTTTCAATATGACCAGGCTGGGCCTTTTTTCGCCGGCCAACCGGGCAATTTCCTCGGCCCCCTTGATAAAACAGCGGGTCAGGTCTTCACCATTCCGGTTGACAACCCTCGCTTCACCCTTCAATACCGCCTGACCGTCTCCGCCTTGAATCTCGGCCGGAGGGCGGGGAGAGGGCAGGCCCCCGGCCTGTTCCGGGCAGAAAAGCAGTATTTCCTGCCCCTGCAAAGCCTGGCAGATTTTGGGGTTATAGTTGTTTTCCCCGTTATATTTGCAGTTGACGCCGAAAAGGCAGGCACTGACCATTATCATGGCATATCCTCCGGTCTGTTATAGGCAGGCTATTCGCTTAACAGCCTGTGTTACAAATGATAACAAAGTAGGTGAAGGACTCATATGATATCTTATATATTTTCCATCCCGAGAGCAAGCGAACCTTGCCAAAACCAAAAGCAGCTTGAACATAATACCGGGTCCAAGTTAAGGGTTCAAGCCGCACTATATTAAAAAAGAGGTAATGCTGTGGAGACAAAAGGGAAGCTAATACTGTCACCTTCGCTGGCAGCAAGATTAATGGTGCCGCCGGGCCAGCCATCCATAAGGGTACGAGTGGGAGCTATCGTAGTAAACGCCGAACTCGTAGTCGGAAATGGCAAGCGCAGCTCATATATCCTCTCACCCGAGCTGCGCAAGGCTTTATATATCAACAAGAGAAAAAGCCTTTTGATCAGGTACCAGCCTGAGGATCATATGATCCATTTTGGCCCGACCATCGGCGTTCTGGCTTCCGGATTGCCCAACCGGCCGCAATGTGATCCCAAAAGCCTGCAGGCCGAATTGATAATGTTGACCCAGGTGGGGCGCAAAATTCCGGGCCAGGTCTATGTCTTTACCCCGGGCTCCATTGATTGGAACCGATCAACCGTTCGGGGATGCAATTACGTCTCCTCTAAAAACGGGAAAGGCTACTGGACTTCAGGAATATATCCGTTGCCGGACGTGGTATACGATCGGATCGGTTCACGAATCGGCGAGGGCCGGGAAAAAACCAAGTATATGAAAGCCCGGCTCAAGCGGCTGCCTTACCTGCGCTATTTTAACCCGGCCTTTTTAAATAAATGGAAGGTCCATCAAATATTGAACTCCCACCCCGGCTTAAAGCCTTATCTTCCGCATACTATGATACTCAACGAAGTCAATCTGGAGATTTTGCTGTCCACCTATCCCGAGGTTTACTTGAAGCCGGCCAATGGAAGCCTGGGCTCCGGTATAATAAAAGTGAAAACCCTGCCATCCGGCATGCTTCAGTACATCCGTTACGGGGGAGGCAGACGCCGCGGCCAGGCTGAGAATCCGGCCGATCTGTTGAAAAAGACCCGGGAATTTCGTCAGGACAGGTCGTATATCGTCCAGCAGGGCCTCAACCTGGCCACCTATAAAGGCTGCAATTTCGATCTGCGCATAATATATCAGAAAAACAGCCGGGGAGAATGGCAGATTGGGAAAAAATTTGCCCGGGTGGCCCGGCCGGGCAGCGCCGTTGCCAATATGGCCCGGGGCGGCGAAGCGGTCCCCAGCCGACGGGTGTTTAATTATATTTTTTCCAAGGAACAGATTGAAGCAAAAAACCGCGAAATTAAGGAATTGTGCTTCAAAGTGGCCAGCACTATGGAGAGAAACGGCGACCTGTGGGGGGAGTTGGGATTGGATTTGGGGATCGATAAACAAGGCCACCCCTGGTTGATTGAAGTAAATTCAAAGCCGCGCAAAACTACCGAAACCGAGTATTCACAGTCGATAATGAAGAATACTTTTCGCAGGCCCCTGGAATATGCCACCTTTTTAGCCGGGTTCGGCACCAAGTCCCAAAACTAAGACATATATAAGCATTCAAAGGGCAGGGTAGGGCAATTATTTTGCTACTTTTCTTGGGACAGGCTTGGTGCTACTATTAGTTACAATGAGGGTTAATGAAGAGGGGACAGGATTGAATGGAGCAGGTCAAAATCAAACGATGGAAAACATTTGCGGCCTCGCTGGTCCTGGTAGCCCTCGGTTCAGGACTGCTTTTTTTCACCAACCGCTATGAGATAAAAATAGACTCAAAAACTCCCGATACGGCCATAAATCTAGTGCAGGCCGACAACAACCTTCTGGCCGGAGCCAGCAGTATTGCCGATGTGGTTGACAAGGTCAGTCCCGCGGTGGTCAATATTGAGACTAAAGCACCCTCCAATTCTACATTTGAAACAATATACAATGACCCCTTTTTCAAAGACTTTTTCGATGACAATATGATGAGGCCCAGGGAATATATGCAAAGTTCCATCGGAACAGGCTTTGTAATCGACCCCCAGGGATTGGTCTTGACCAACCAGCATGTGGTTGAAGGTGCCAGCGAAATAACTATTACCTTCAGCGGTAATAAAAAATACAGCGGAAAAGTAATCGGTCAGGACAAAGAGTTGGACCTGGCGTTAATAAAGATTGACGCGGCGGAACAGTTCACTGCTTTAACCCTGGGCAACTCGGACAAGATACGGGTTGGGGAATGGGTTATAGCCATCGGTAATCCCTATGGGCTTGATCATACGGTAACCGCCGGGGTGATAAGCGCCAAAGGAAGGCCTATGAAAATCGAAAACCGCAGCTATAGAAATCTTATTCAAACTGATGCCGCCATAAATCCCGGAAACAGCGGCGGACCTCTGCTCAATACCCGGGGAGAAGTGATAGGAATTAATACGGCGGTAAATGTAAGCGCCCAGGGGATTGGATTTGCCATTTCCATTAATACAGCCAGGGATGTCCTGGAGGAACTCATTAACCAGGGCAAGATCGACCGGGCCTATATGGGAGCGTATCTCAGCAATATGGATGAAAACATGGCCAGGTACCTGGGAGTGTCCAACCGGGGGGTTCTGGTGGTGGAAGTAGTGCCCGGCGGGCCGGCGGATAAAGTGGGAGTCAAGAAATATGATGTCATTCTGACCGTGGATAATACCGACCTGGGAACAGCCGACGATTTTCAGGCTATTTTCAAGAGCAAAAAACCCGGTGAACTGGTGAATCTCAAGATTATCCGGGGCACCCAGCAGCTAGGCTTTTCGATAACCCTGGAAGAAAAGCCCGGAAGTTGACAGGAAAAGCACAATTAAGTGCAGAATAAATATGTACTGGTATCAAGGGTGGGCCGTCCCACCCTCTTGTTTCACATTCTATGATCAGGAGGGTAACAAGTGGAAACAATAAAACATATCGGAGTATTGACCGGGGGAGGAGACTGCCCGGGACTGAATTCAGTGATCCGCGCGGTCACCAAAACAGCTATTCTCGATTACAACCTGGACGTAATCGGATTTGTTGATGGTTTCAGAGGGCTGGTTGAGAACAACTACATGACCCTTGACCTTAAGACGGTTTCGGGAATCGCCCATACCGGTGGAACCATACTGGGGACCACCAACCGTGATAACCCGTTTAACTTTTATTCAGGCGGGCGGACCGGGCAGGAACCGGTGGACGAGTCGGACCGGGCCATAAACAACTTGCAGAATCTGGGTTTGGATGCTATGGTGATTATCGGTGGTGACGGCAGTCTTCATATTGCCCACCAATTCGGCCAAAAAGGAGTCCGATTGATCGGGGTTCCCAAAACCATTGATAACGATTTGATGGCCACCGAGGTTACCTTTGGTTTTAACACCGCGGTGAACACTGCCTCTGATGCTCTGGACCGCCTTCACACTACAGCCGAATCGCATCACCGGGTGATGATACTGGAGGTTATGGGCCGTTACTCGGGTTGGATTGCCCTTAATGCCGGCATTTCAGGAAGTGCCGACGTTATTTTGATCCCCGAGATTCCCTATCGCATTGATTCAATCATTAAAAAAATCTCCCAGCGTTACCGCCAGGGCAAAAAATTCAGCATCATCGTTGTCGCCGAAGGGGCCTTCCCCGAAAATGGAGAGATAGTAGTGCAAAATCTGGTTCCGACCAGTCATGACCCCATTCGTTTAGGCGGTATAGGACAAAAAGTGGCGGAAGAAATAGCCGGCCGTTTGAAAGACATTGAGATCCGGGTTACCGTTTTAGGGCATCTGCAAAGGGGCGGGCAGCCTATACCCTATGACCGGATCCTGGGCACCAAATATGGAGCAGGCGCAGTGCACGCGTTGATGGAGGGCCAATCAGGGGTGATGGTAAGCCTGCAGGGCTCAGATATTACGACCGTTCCCATAGAAGAAGCTATCAAGGATATCCGCCGGGTTCCACCCGATGATTTCATGATCAAGGCGGCTCGTTCGATAGGAATTACCTTTGGAGACAACTGAGCGAAGTATTGAAATAAACTTGGAGGCGTTTTTCAGGTGAAAACAGTAGCAGTTCTCGGTGCGGGTAAGATGGGGGCAGGCATTGCCCAGGTGGCGGCTCGGGGTGGTTTTCAGGTAATACTGCGCGACCTGCAAACCAAGCTGGTCAAAGACGGATTAAACCTCATTGACAAGAACCTGGGCCGGCTCATTGAGTGCGGAGAACTTGGACAGGAAGAAAAGAATCGGATCATGGGCCGAATCCATGGAACAACTGATCTGAGCAAAGTACGCTTAGCTGATCTGGTTATCGAATCAGTCGTTGAAAACATGGCGGTAAAGAAACAATTATTCGCCGAACTAGACAGCATATGCGCACCCCATGCCATTTTGGCCACCAATACCTCTTCTCTGTCGATTAACGAAATAGCATCGGCCACCAGACGGCAGGATCGCATTTTAGGTATGCACTTCCACAATCCGGCTCCGGTAGTGAAACTGGTTGAATTAATAAAGGGCCTGGATACTTCTCAGGCTACTATTGACGCAGCCCAGGATTTTGTAAAACAGATCAACAAAGTATCCGTTCTGGTCCAAAGAGAAAGCCCCGGGTTTATTGTGAACCGTATATTAATACCCTTTATCAATGAAGCTATATTTGTACTGGGTGAAGGAATTGCCAGCCGGGATGACATTGACACAGCTTTAAAACACGGGGCGGGAATGCCGTTCGGCCCTCTGGAAATGGCTGATGCGCTGGGATTGGACAACATTCAATCAGTCATTCTATCTTTTTATGAAGAATTTAGAGACCAAAAATACCGGCCTTCCACTTATCTACTGTCAATGGTCAGGGCTGGGTATCTGGGACGCAAGAGCGGAAAAGGTTTCTATGACTATATGAACGAATAAGAGTGGCAGGGTTTCACATCAATTTCAAGCATCGGAGGGGTTTTGATGGAATACAGGGCCAAAAAGTCTTATGCACCCTGGACGGGACTTATTGCAGGTGGCTTGATATTTACCTTCTGTATCTGGGGTATTGGTTATTCTTTAGAGCGTCCGGAAGACCTGACCCTCAAAGTGATGCTTTATCTTCCGGTTATTCTGGTTTTGATCGGCTTTATCTTTTTTCTCATAGGTTCATTCAATCAGGCTTATACCATTGAAGAAAAACAACTGGTCATACACTGGGGGCTGACCACCATGAAGGTTCCCTGGGAAGAAGTAAGCGAGGTAAAAGAGGTAAAGGGCGAAAGCAACCTCTATGCTATTTTCGGAGCCAGTTGGTCAGGATATATCGCCGGGCTATACCAGGTTAAAGGGATTGGCCCGGTTCGCATGTTTGGCACCCGGTACCAGGAAGGCTTTGTTTATGTAAAGAGCGGGAAAGGCTTTTTCGGCTTGACTCCGGAAGACCCCCATTTTATCAATGAGCTGGCTCAAAAAGCAGGAAAAGAAATAGAAGTTGTAAACATGGATGAGCTGCCCGAGGAGGTAAAAGGTCAGAGTCCGATTAAGGACGGCTTTTACAAACTCCTATTGCGCCTAAACATCGGATTTCTTTTGTGCTACGCGATTTACCTGAGTATTTTCTTTCCCTGGTCCGCGGCTGACCCAGCTTACAAAATTATCGTTCTGCTCCTGGTGCTGGCCGTATGCCTCTTCTTTTTCACCCTGGGCAACGCCAATCGCCTCTACCATTTCAGTCCCAATGGGGGGTATTTCCTTTTGGTTTTGGGAATTATGGTTACAGGAATTTTCATTATCATTTCCGTGTCGGAGATATCACTTAAGTAAAGCGGGCTAGCGTTACGGTGGGGGCGTGCAAGCGAACCTGCCGTTTATTATTGAAGGCGACAAATATAGGCTACAATAATTTTTATTATGTAAACTAAAAATGATCATCAATACCTTTTATTCTAAAGAGAAAACCGAGTGCCAAAGAAAGGAAGAAAAATATGCAATTAGGTATCATCGGCCTTCCACAGGTTGGAAAAACTACCATTTTCGAATTATTAACCGAGAGTAAAATTAAAGACCACCAGGTCCAGGGGAAAGCTCATTCGGCAATGGCCCGGATACCCGATGAGCGCATAGACTTCCTTTCACGGGCCTATAAGCCGAAAAAGACCACTTATGCCCAGTTGGAAGTAATTGACGTGCCAGGACTGGTCCCTGGTTCGGATAAGGCTTCCAGCAACTTCCTGGAAGCGGTACGCAGGGCTGATGCTTTATTGCATGTGGTGCGAGCCTTTAGCAATGATCAAGTAGCCAGCTTGATGGATGACATAAATCCCATGAAGGAAATAGAAGCGGTGCATTACGAACTTATTCTGGCCGACCTGGATTTGGTGGAGAAGCGTATTGATAGGATAAACAGCAATAAAAAGAAGCATCAAATGATTGAAGAGCTACAATTATTTGAAAAGCTGAAGAGTCAGCTTGAAAACGAAATGCCCATTTCTCTAGATGAATTGGACGACAAAGCTCGAGAAATACTGCAAAGTTATCAGTTTTTGACTAGTAAACCTTTGTTTATATGCGTAAATTTGTCGGAAGACAAGATCGAATCACCCGATTACCAGGACCGGGAAAGGCTGTTTGAACATGCTGATAAACTGAGTATACCGGTTGCCGAAATATCTGCCGACATAGAGAGAGAGATCAGCCTCCTGCAAGGAGAAGATCGCGCTATGTTTATGGAAGAACTGAATATTAAGGAACCTGGCATGGTAAAGATAGCCCGCAACATGTATCAACTGCTGGGTCTAATATCGTTTTTTACGGTTGGTGAAGACGAAGTAAAGGCCTGGACCATAGAGGCAGGAACCGTTGCGCGCAAAGCCGCGGGAAAGATTCATTCCGATATAGAAAGGGGCTTTATCCGGGCCGAGGTTTTTGCCTTTGATGATTATAAAGAATGGGGCGGCGTGCCTGTGCTTAAGGAGAAGGGTCTGGTCCGTCTCGAAGGTAAAGAATACCTGGTAAAAGACGGGGATATCATACATTTCCGCTTCAATGTATAGATAAATATATATCTCTGCTTAGTCTTGCCGGAGCGACACCTACTGAGAAATATACTCATATTATGCATTAAAAAAGCAGCAAGGAGTCCCTATATGCGGCAGGATCCCACCGAAGGTTCATTTCTCTTGATGCAGTGTCCAAAATGCAGTGAATTGAAGAATGATCACTATTTAGTCTGGGTTGGAAACAGAGCGATCCAGACTCAGGTCAAGTGTGAGCTAAATGATGGCGGAAAGCGGGCGATCTTAAATAATATATGGGGTAAAAAGCTTGGAGTTCCGCCGGGCCGATACCGTATTTTTCAATACTACGACAACAACATACGTTTAGGACCGCTGGTAGGCATTTTGACCAGCCGGGATAAACATGGTATTTATCCGGTTGGCAAGAATGCCAGGATATTTAAAGAAATGTTTATTGCTGCCCAAAACCAGGGCGTCTTTCTTTTTGAATTCTATCCCGAAGGGGTAAATATAAAGGCCAAAACGATAAAAGGCCATTCGATAGACAGGCTGGGAAAATTCTATTCGGCAATATTCCCTTTTCCCGATGTAGTATATAACCGGATACGTTATCGGGTTATAGAAAACCGTAAGGATGTAAAGCAGGTTATAAAAATCTTTGCCAGCGATCCTGGAATCCAGTTATTTAACACCCGTTTCCTAAACAAATTGGAAGTATATCGAGTGCTCAAAAAGAACCCATCCACTGCTGAATTCATTCCTGAAACAGCCCTTTACAATACTCGTAACCTGAAATATTTCCTGGGAAAATATGGAGCTTTATATTTAAAACCGATAGCCAACTCACGAGGTAAAGGAATCATCAAACTGGGAAAAGGAGCGGCGGGCACCTATTATGTACAGCATGCGACAAAGGCTTATTCCAATTACCATTCCACACTTACCCAGGCCCATTTAAAAATGAAACATTATGGATTGAAACCGATGCGTTATCTGGTGCAAAAAGCAATACCTCTTGCGACTTACAGGGGAAGACCGTTTGATTTAAGAGTCCAGGTGCAAAAAGATGCCATGGGTAAATGGATGCTTACCGGAGTGGGGGCCAGGGTAGCAGGTCCAAATCGAATTGTAACCCACGTTCCCAACGGGGGGACCGCGAAAGCCTTTGATGATGTTTTGAATGAAGCCTTTAACGGATCAACCACGATAAATAATGACATAAATAAACAATTGTTTTATATTACCGACGTTGTACCTGAAGTGCTGGAAAGAGAACTAAAACTGACGCTGGCCATACTCTCGATGGACATAGGAATTGATAACAAAGGTAAACTTTGGCTTATAGAAGTTAATTCAAAACCGGCCAGCTTTGATGAAGATGCAATACGAAAGGTTCACACTCAGACACTGGTTGACTATTTCATTTTCTGCGCACAAAATACGAAAAGAACGAAAGGAATGAAAGGTCTTTGGAATTAAAAATTAATTACCAGCTAAACGATTGTGGACTTATGCTCTTTGAAAAGATTAAGGCTATTTTTGAAAACGCGAAATATGATCATGTAGATATAAACGGTGAAGAGCATATAAATATAAGCTTAAACAAAGAGATAAACGGACCGGTCAGAGTTATCAATACCCGAAGAGCCATCGAAAATACTCAAGACTCTGAAAAGTATTGCTCAATTTTGAATATCAACAGTATAGCCTGCAACTCTCAGGTTGAAGAATCGGTTATCAAAACCTATGAAGTACTATTATGGGGATTTGCCTGCATATCAGTGAAGGTATGGGCGGGCGCCAGCGAAAGAGGCAAGACCAAGACCCTGCGGGAACGGGATAATCAAAAAGTAGTGGACCAAGCCAGGCGAATCGTGTATTTCCTCGGCCTCGATCTGGCCGTGGTAACAATTGCCTATACGGCTAGACGTAGATATAAAGCCCTTTCTATAAATCCATCTCCTGCTTTGTCAGAGAAAAACATCGATCTGATAGTTCAAAAAATCACCGATCTATCGAGCCAGGATCAAAGGGTTATGCAGAAAGACATTAAAATGGGTGCGGATCCGGAGTTTATGATGTTTAACTCCCGCACCGGAAAGATAGTTTCGGCATCGAATCACTTTCCCCGGGAAGGCATGGTCGGCTGCGACAACATCCGTATGCCCAATAGAACCCAGCGCCCGGTGGCTGAGGTAAGACCCCGGCCTGATTATTCGCCCATAATTCTTACCGCAAACATCAAACAGGCACTGCATATGGCCAATCAAATGGCTCCTTATCGAGGAGTGCGCTGGGCTGCGGGAAGCCAGCCGGGTGGAGGATTTTCTATAGGAGGGCATATTCATTTCAGCAATATAAAGGTAAATGCCTCTATTTTAAGGGCTCTGGACAATTTTGTCGGACTGCCTATTTTTCTGATAGAAAATCCGGTTCCGGCCTCAAGGCGCCGGAAAAGATATGGTCGTCTGGGTGATTATAGAAACAAGGAGTACGGCGGGTTTGAGTACCGAACGCCGGCCAGCTGGCTGGTGTCTCAAAACATAACCCTGGCCATATTGTGTCTGGCCAAAATCGTAATCAGCCGCTACCCCTGGCTGCCCTACAATTACCTCAATACATCTGAAGCCCAGCAGGCTTTTTATCAGGGCAACAAGGACTACTTTTACCCGATTGTGGAGCGCCTCTGGTCCCATCTTGAAAAGATTGATATGTTTGAAGAATATAGGATACACCTCAATGAATTACACGAAATGCTTGTGACCCAGAGCAGTTGGAATGAAACCGGAGATTTTCGCAAGGCCTGGATGATTCCTGCGGGCAGCCGAAAAAGAAGTGCGCGGGAGAGTGACGATGAAAGCAAACGTGTTATGGGGACACCGGCTTATTCGGCAACTCCGACGGTCAGAACCCGAAGCGCCGGCCGCCCCCGTTCATCCGGTTCCTCGGAACCGGGAACGGGTCGCGTTATTACTTCCCACCAGGTGCGCAGAAATCATCGGGTTCGCTAGTACAACATTCCGTATATTTGTGCACATACTTATATACACAATATACGGAATGTTGTACTGCTTACTTCATGTTTAATTCTCTGAGCAGGGTGGTGGCTGCCAGCACCTGGTTGTTAATCCTGGTATTCAGCGTATCCCTCGAACAGGTTTCAAATATGAAGGAATTGGTGCCCAGGTATTGAGCCGTGCTTCTGGCCAGGCTTCCGGAAACCGGGTAGCGCAGGGATTCGAATTTACGGTACGATGTGCTTATGCCGCTGTTTACTTTATTCAGTATCTTTTTGGCCATGGCGGTGCATTTAGTGCTGGGATAGTAAATAATGCTTTGGCCTACCGAAGAACTCCTGGAAGCATAGTCATATCCCTCATGCATATCCATAACCCAATCTACTTCGTAATCCTTTACCACCTGGTAGATGGCCCGGGCCGGCTTATAGCTTGGCGTGGTTCCCTTTTTGGTGGGAAAAGCCCGGTTCAGGTCCTTTTCGCCGCTTATATAGCGGGTGCCGCGTTCCACTGCCACCTTGTTGGCCTTGGGAATTACCAGCAGCTTGCCTTTGCTTATTTTGGTTTCCTTCATCCGGGCTGCCGCCAGATAGCCGGCGCTTTCATTGCCGTGTACGCCGCCGGTAATAAGGACCACCGGGCCGGGTTTGCCGGAGTCAATTATATACATGGGAGTGGAATACTTGGTGCCGGAATTCAAAGTGACAGTTCGGGTGGAAGGCGAACTGCCGGTGCTCGTTGTTGCGGCAAGCGCCGGCTGACCGCTAATAATAAGGAATAGCAATGCCATAAATATTGGCAAAAAACGATGGCGAAGCGATTTGTGCAAATAAATCAATCCTTTCTCATTTTAAAGAGGATTGACTTTAAGCATCAACAGGCTCGCCGCTATTTCTGTCAAGCTTATCTGCAGGTTAACTTCAGGTAAATTGCTGACCGATTAGTTCTAAGAATCCCAATCTATTATGCGAGATTCGAAACTGGTAACGGCAAAGTCATCATTATGCGTGTTTAATGTGTCTTTAACCGCCTCGATGATCAATTCCAGGTCAGAGTAGTTGCCACTTACTGCTGAAAATCCCAGAGCCGACCTCTGCCACAATTCCTGATGGCCGACTTCACGCATGGAGACATTGAAACGTTTTCGCATTCGAGCCGTAATGCTCTGAACAGTCATCCTCTTTTCTTTTAGAGACGAGGAATTTGGATGGTATAGTTCGATATATCCATACATGATGTACATCATTTTTTACCTCCCAATGCAAATTGAGGAAATGAAGAAACGCATTTATTGTATCAGAATATAGGCTTCTAATCAATTTTATCCAGTATAGCAAATTAAGGACTGATGAAGGTTTTAGTTGTAGAACCACCCAGTCCAGTCCTGCTTTGGGATTAGCTGATAAGCAATAGGGGAACTGGTAAGAAAGACATAAAATACCTGTGAATTACCTGTCAATAAAAAGCTTAAAAGTTCTATTTTCAGTCATTGACATAATTAATTTATAAGGATATATTTTGTATAAATATATTTGACATATAAAATAAATTAGGAGTGAGCATGGAGAATTTTACTGACTTTGTCTGTTTTCAAATTGGGGCGGCGGCTCGGAAAATACAGAATTACTACAATGGGGTATACCGCCAGTACGGCATAACCCTGGGACAATCCTTTATTCTTTTTGCCCTGCAGCAAAAGGAAGGCTTGAGTATAGGTAATTTGGCGGAAAAGCTGTTGCTTGACAATTCGGCCCTTACCGGTCTGGTGGACAGAATGGAGAAAGAAGGCCTCGTCATTAGACGGGTTGATTCCCAGGACCGGCGTGTATTTCTCATTTATCTGACCGATAAAGGGAGGGAGCTTGCGGCTACCATATATCCCATTGCTAGGGAGTTCAACCACCGGATGATCCGTGAGCTCAGCGATGAGCAGCAAAAAGCTTTTTCAGTATTGATGAACCAGGTTTTATGAGCTTAGAGAAAGGAGTGAAAAGGGAGAAGCAAGCAGTCAGTAGCAGAAGGCCAGGGATAAATTGACGGTAAGACCGGCTTAGATATGAGGAGGGGTAAAGATGGATACTGAAGAAGTTAAATCGAGAATCCGCCAGTATGCAACAGAATTGGGGGTGGATGATGTTGGTTTTGCCAATGTCAAAGACTACAATAGTCCCCGCTCACCCAAAATAGAAGAATTGTTTCCTTCCGCCCAATCCATGATTGTTCTGACCTACCGGGAGGCTTCCCATGGGGAGAGTCCCAGCCCTTCTATCGCAATGGGAGGACGCATAGATCTTATGGAATTCTCCCGCGGTGTAAATTATAAACTCACCCGCTTTTTAGAGAAAGAACTTCATACCAAAGCTATGGCGATTCCAGCATCTTATCCCTTGGATATGGGGGGCCAAGCCATGGGATTGATCGGGGAGGTTTCCCTGCGGCATGCCGCCCTGGCTGCGGGGCTGGGCAATTTTGGGCGGCATAATCTCATTATCCACCCTCGTTTAGGAGCCAAAGTTTTGTTTACGGCAGTATTATGTGAAATGGATCTTCCATCTGATCCCCCGGTGACTGAAGACCTGTGCACCGACTGTAATATCTGCGTAGATGAATGCCCTGGATCAGCTTTAGATGAGGAAGGCAAGACTGACAATATGAAATGCCTGCGCAATTCTCAGCCCTATGGAATAGGAGCCAGCATAGGCTTCTGGAATAAGCTTGTCAAAAGCAGTCCCGAAGAGCAAAAGAAACTTTTGTTTAGTGAAGATTTTATGAAGATGTACCAGGCCCAAATGATCGGATTTCAATACTTTTGTTTCAAATGCTTGCACACCTGCCCCATAGGGCAAAACCTATAATCAAACATTTACAAATAAACATTTGACTACGCAATTGTTAGAAGCATAATGCCGTGTATAGAAGTGGGGGTAAATAATGTTCGAAACTCTTTTCAGCCCTATTCGTATAAACAAAACCCAAATAAAAAACCGAATAGTGTACCCTTCCATGGGCGTCTTATATTCGCGGGACGGTAAGCTAAATGAGAGATATCTAAACTATTATGTAGAAAAAGCTCGGGGAGGGGCGGGAATCGTCACAGTAGGCCCGGTGGGAATAGATAAATCGGCTATCGGGTATTTTACGCCCCAGTTGGACAACGATGAGGCAATAGAATCCTTTTCTATCCTGGCGCGAGCAATCCAGGCAGCCGGGGCAAAAGCCTGGGTGCAGCTCATGCACGCAGGAGCTTATGCCCGTCCTGAATACATGGGAGGAACCCAGCCGGTAGCTCCCAGTCCTGTCTATTCACAATACAGCAAAGCCGAAGCTCGGGAAATGACCTTGGATGAAATTAAAGCTGTTCAAGAGGACTTTGTGAAAAGCGCTGCCAGAGCGAAAATGGCCGGTTTTGACGGGGTTGAGATTATAGGTTCGGCAGGGTATCTCATTTGCCAGTTTCTCTCTCCGCTCAGAAACCGACGCCAGGATGAATACGGAGGCAGTTTTGAAAACCGGACCAGGTTTGTACGGGAGATTATTGAAGGGATGAGGCAAATACTGGGGCCAGATTATCCCATAACGGTTCGCATGGCCGGCAATGATTTTGTACCGGGAAGCAATACCGATTTAGAGACTCCAGAGATTGCCCGGGTCTACGAGAAAGCCGGTGTTGACGCGATAAGTGTTACGGGGGGCTGGCATGAGGCCCATGTGCCCCAGTTGACTATGAGCGTTCCCCGCGGGGCTTACATTTACCTGGCCCAGACTATAAAAGAAGCCGTTTCGATTCCAGTTATAGCCTCGAACCGGGTGCCTGAGCCGAAGCTGGCTGAAAAACTCCTGCGTGATGGTCAGGCTGATCTGGTTAATTTAGGCCGGGTTTTGATGGCCGATCCTTTCTGGCCGCAAAAGGCCGGGTCCGGTCATCCGGAACGGATTATACCCTGTGTGGCTTGTCTGCAGGGCTGTATGGATGAACTGGTTGTCGGTCGCCCGGTAAAGTGCATGGTCAATCCCCGGCAGGGATATGAAGGAGAAAGAAATATTATACAGGCCGACAAGCCGAAAAGGGTTTTGGTCATCGGAGCGGGGCCGGGCGGTCTCGAAGCTGCGGTTCGAGCAGCGGAGGCCGGCCATAAGGTTGAATTGTACGAAAAGACAGACCGAATCGGCGGGCAACTCTGGATTGCTGGAACCCCGCCTCACAAACAGGAGCTGTGGCGCATCATTGAGTATTATAGTGAAATGATAAAAGTCCTAAAAATTAAAGTTCATATGAATACCACGGTTGACCTGGACCTGATCCGGCAATTGAAACCCGATTACATCATTGCTGCAGAGGGCGCCCGGCCTGTGCAGCCTGCAATAGAAGGAATTGAAGGCTCCGGGGTGTTTAACGCCTGGGATGTCTTAGCAAACGATCCTCCCCTGGGCAGGAAGATCGCGGTTCTGGGGGGAGGAGCGGTCGGATTGGAAACTGCGCATTTCCTGGCTTTAAAAGGGACTATTTCGGATTCAGTACTCCACTTTCTGTTTAGCAATAACGCGGAAAGCCCGGAAAGGCTCAAACAATTGATCTTCCAGGGCAGCAAACAGATCACCGTTTTTGAAAAGATGCCCAGAGTCGGTAATGGTGTTGGCCGAAGCAGCATATGGGGGCTGATGAATGAACTCAGGAAGCACGGTGTACGGATTGTCAATCGAGCCAGCGTCAATTCATTCCATGATCGTCTGCTCTCCTATGAAAAAGACGGAAAATTGAACAGTGAGGAATTTGACAACCTCATTGTTGCGGTGGGCTCCCGACCGGTGCGAGAATTGGCGGAAGCCCTGCCGGAAACGGGTATTCCCTTTACCGTAATTGGTGACAGTTTGGAACCGGGACAAATAACTGACGCTATCCACCAGGCCTTTCTAGCGGTTATGAACGATCTTTGCTAGGAGGGTTATTTTAGTGGTCTGTAACCTAAACCTTTAGGTGTTACAGACCACTATTCATAAATAAAGGAGCTGAGCCTGATGGTTTCAACCAAAAGCTATCAAGGTGTGGAATATTATGAATGCAAGGTTGATGCATTAACCACCAGCCTGCTGGTATATATTTATTGGTTGGATGGCATCCTGATCGACAGCGGCCCTTTCCGATTACAGAAGGGGATTGATCAATTCTGTTCCGGAAAGCGTTTGGATAAAATAGTTCATACCCATTTTCATGAAGACCATACCGGAAACACCGGATATTTAAGCCAAAAATACCATGTTCCCGCCTACATAGCGCCTTTATATATTGAAAAATGCAGAAAAGCCGCAAGCTTACCTTTATACCGCCAGGTATTCTGGGGAAAGCGGCCTGCCTTTGACCCGCTGCCTCTGCCGGACGTGATTGACAATGGAAACACCCGTTTAAAAGTGATACCTGCCCCCGGGCACACCGAAGATCACGTAGTCTTTTTAGATGAAAACGAGGGAAGGCTTTTTACCGGCGACTTGTATGTCCATTACACGACCAAAGTTATAATGCGGCAGGAGAATATGCCGGTACTGATGGATTCTCTGCGCCGGCTCTTAGGTGAGGACTTTGCTACTATTTTCTGCTCCCACGCGGGTGTTGTAGAAAACGGATATGAGCTGCTGCGGCGCAAACTGGAATATTTGGAAGAACTGCAGGACCGGGTTCTATCTTTGCATAAACAAGGATTGGAAATAAAAGAAATTTATCAGAAACTGTTTCCTAAAAGAATGCCTATTCAATACGCCAGTAATGGTGAATGGTCGCCCTATCATATTGTTCGCTCGCTGGTAGAAGATCGGCAATCATAAATCGAGAATAGAGAGGGGAATTTGTGTGGACGTTTATCAACGCTTGCAGGAACGCCTGGATGCTCATGCGGCCGGCGCGCCGGCCCATGAGGCTTTTACCCGGATATTAAAAATAATGTTTTCGGAAGAAGAGGCTGAAGCTGCCTGTTATTTGACATTTGTACCCCAATCTTTGAGTAAAATAAGCAAAAAGTCTGGCATCGAAGAAGCCAGATTGTCCGAGCTTTTAGAGGCCCTGGCGGACCGTGGGGCCATCACTGGCATTAAGCTGAAGGAACAGACGGCTTATTGTTTGCTGCCAAATGTACCCGGCCTTTTCGAATTTCCTTTTATGCGTGCCGAGCGGAATCCGCATATCAAGGAATTAAGTGAACTGTGGGAGCAGTATCATAAAGAAGCGTTTTCCGCAAACTTTGCAGGGTCGCCCACCCCACAGATGAGGGTTATCCCGGTGCAAAAATCCATACCACTTACCTCTGAAGTGGTAACCTACGACCAGGTGGTCGAAATGATCAACAAGGCCAAGGCCTTCAGTGTAACCAATTGCGCCTGCCGGGTTCATATGGGGAACAAATGTGACAATCCCATAGAAGTGTGCCTGGCCTTTGACAATATAGCCAAAGTGCTGGTAGACAGGGACCGGGCGAGATGGATTGATAAAGATGAAGCGCTACGCGTCCTGGACATTTGTGAAGAAAAGGGATTGGTTCATTGTATAAATAACTCCGGAGACAGACCGACTCTCATTTGTAATTGCTGCAGCTGCTGCTGTACGCTCTTGCGCGGCATAACCGAATATAATGCTCCCAATATAATAGCCACGTCGGCATTTATAGCAAGCCTTAATAGCGACGAATGCATCGGATGTTTTGTGTGTTCGGAGGATAGATGCCCCGTAAATGCCATAGAAGAAAAAGATGATATTGTTGATATACGCCTGGATAAATGCATAGGCTGCGGTCTGTGCGTTTCGGTCTGCCCTACCGAAGCTCTCTCCATGCGGAGAAGGGAAGTGGTTCCTCCGGTGCCAGCCACCGGTAAAGAACTGATGATTACTATTTTAAAAGAGAAAGGAAAACTGGAGAAGTTTACGCAAATTAATAATGAATAAGACCAGGTTATAAATCTATATATCATTAAGCGATATCGAGAGGCTCCAGGAGAATATCCGGGGGCCTTTTATATCTTTAGAAGAGCCCATTTTCAAATAATTTTTCAACTTCCCATAATGAGCATTATGTAAACTAGTTGCAAAATCATCGGTAGGGTGCTATTTTTAGGCATTCTAGTTTACATCAATGCTCTTCTCTTTTTTTATTTATTATTTTTTATCTTTTTTACTTGAAAGTCTAAAACTT